>BNJU01004220.1_pt1 | contig 405511 bp, 341 predicted proteins | sample 8539281 | NCBI WGS metagenome assembly BNJU01 (sample SAMD00202456, study PRJDB9452) | human saliva metagenome | isolation source: human saliva | place: Japan
CCACAATGAAACAGATTTTAAAAATGATAATTTTTTTATTCTTGTTTAATGTGAAACTGAGAATTTAAATTTTTGAAACTAGACACACATCTAAAATTCTTGACTCGATTAGATGCTATTATTAACTTTCTAAATATATTGATAACTAAATCAAAGGACTTGATTATTTAGATAATACTTTAATCGCCTGAATTTTTCAATGCGCTCCAGATGGAAAATGAACTACATTTAGATACCAAATATACTTCTTTCCTGTATTTGTTACCCCTGATGCAACTTGGGAGATTGATTCTCATATAGAAAGAGATTTTGAACGATCTATGAAACGACTCATTGAAACGCCAAATAAGGAAACAGAAAATGATTGATTTTAAAAACATTACTCATGTTGTGAATATTTTTTTATTTGGGCTGAATAGCCTGTTAGCCCCTCTCAAACATTCTAAAACAAAAGATGATAAATATTATTTTACCACTATAGAAGTAACTCACTTGCAAATGCTTATCTTGTAAAAAAATCAAAAACCCTAAAATAGAAATACCTACTGAACCAATTGCCCCATTACACACAATAAAAAGAAACTTATTAGTGAAAATAAAAACATATTTAATCATAAGAATTTACCAAAGAATAAAATTTTTTCATTGTTATCAGATTTTTTTCATTCCACAAAATGAAACTATATATATGAAATTGAATGAAGCTAATTATATTACTGATTATGAAAATCAAACTAAAATATTTTTACAGAAAAATAAATTTTAAAGAGACTTCTATGAAAATAAATATATTAGAAAAAGATTTGAACAAACTACCAACTACTAACTTTTGATATTTTGGGCCATGTTTAATCAGCTCTTTTGAACTTGAAATCTGATTCAGATGATTATATATTGAACTATATTCTTGAAAAATTTAAAATAAGGAACTTATAGACATATAAAATAAAGCTAGCCAATAACCACCTTTTTTTCTTCTTTTAAAAAAACTTTTAAAAATTTTTTATCTAAATGTGTTGACAAACTAAAAATTTGTTGTATTATATAAATATAGAAAAACGAAAGAGGAAATTAACAACTCAAAGAATAAAAACCAATCACTATCACATTTACACCAAAACGTAACACAAAGAAATCACCTGAAGATTTACAGTTCACTTGAATGAAATGCGCCGAAAGCTCTGTAACTAAAAATGGAAAACACTACTGTCGTAAACAAAAACACAAAAAAATCGGGTATTATGACTCAATATAAATGACTAAAGACAACAAACCATTAAAATCAATTCTATTCGTAACTAGAAATAAGGATAATAAACACTTACAGATTTTAAAGAACGAAGATATGTTCGCCTAACTACTAAAATGCCGAAGAACTTAAAAAGATTTTTGAAAATTGAGCCTCGGTCGAGATGCCTACCTTTGTCGCTTTTTATATGAAAAATCAATGCTCGAGACCCAGAGAAAACTAAAAAGAAACTTATTGAAGAACTAATCTTTAATGACAACTTTGATTTTGCGCCCGCTGACCAAAAATTGCATTTACCACACAAAAAGAATGTGCCCCTGAACGAAATTTTTCTATTTGATTTTTGATGATACCGAAGATAAACTTGAAGCATTCATCAATGATATTAAAGATTGCGATAGTTCTGTTCCTTTTGGAAACAGAAATTCATAAACTCCAAATGCCAAACATCATCGTCCAAAGTTTCTGATACTAGAGAATTGATGAAAAATGGACCCTACTGTTGAACTTAAAAAGACGAAATGCTATGCTTGACTGGACATAAGGAGAATTAAATGAAAGAAAGAGTGATATGAAATGCTCAGCTCACTTTTTTAGCTCGGATAAAGATTTTCGAATGATTACACCAAAGATGAACAAAAAGAAATTAGCCTGAAAAATCAAAAACTTTTGCTTCATCTAGCAGAATAAATCCACGATTAGAAGAGTTCTAATCGACACTTGAAACAAGAATATATTGCCTCGCCTGAAAAGAGTCTCAAAAGAATATATTCTAGTTTTTTTCCCCTACCCTTTCTAAGATGAATAACAAAACTCAAAGAAAAAAATAAACTGCTTATTAGCTTCCTTTTTATAAAAATTTTAAAAAGTTTTATTTTTTTCTGTTGACAAATTAAAACTCTTATTGTATAATGATATTATAGAAATGAGAAATGAGGAAAAATAACAATGATAGAAACCGCCACCACGACAAAAAACAAAACAGCTCTGATAAAACTTAACACCCAAATAAATTATCAGAATACGAAATTGCTGACCTAATCAAAAATGCTTTCTGACTACTACTTCAGAAGAAACTATTGCTCAATATATGATCCCCTAGCCACCCTATAAAGATAAAAAAAGATGCTAAGGAAAATTGCCCATATTCTAAAAAAACGTCAACGTACCACTCTTCAAAAATCTTAAAACAGTAAATTTACTCGTGCTTAATAACCTCAAACTGATTTTGAGCTTGTTATATCGCCAATGACTCGTTCAAAATGCTATTGTTTTCCAACTTCGATAAATGTATCAAAACTTAGAAAAGAACGTCCCGAGAATGTCCCATTTTTTTCGCCTATAAAGATTTACTTTTTTTGTTGACAAAATCAACTTTTTGATACAATAAAATAAATTAAAGAATTAAAGTTTTGAAAAAGACATGGACTTGACAGAAAAAGAGATTATCTATTCAACTGATGAAAGATTTGATTTAATTAAAGAATTGTGTCATTTAAACGTAAAAATCTATATAATCTAAATCCCTTATGATGTTAGACAATATTCTTGAAAACTAAATCATATAGAACTTGCCAATCACAAAGACCAATCTTTACAAAGAATCATAACCCAGATTATTATGCTCTTCAATCTCACTTTGCACGTAAATCGCTAATGCAAAATCCCAGGAAAACAATTCATAGTTTCCTTTAATAATAAATCCAACAAAAAGAAAAAGAACCCTAAATATAAAGATAAAAACTTCATAATGTTTTCTATTTTTCCTAAGATTACTATTTTCTAATCAAATTACTCTATCACGATAAACGTCCCCTATACTTATACTCTATGTAAAAGAACTCATAATCTTAAAAATTCAATCATCTAGCTCAAATGTTAAACAAGTTCAAATTTGTCTATGATGAATTCAAATAATCTAATTAAATGTTTCAAGATTTATGAACTCGAATGCCCAAGCCTGAAAAAGGATAATCTAGCTTACTTTCAATTGACCTGTTTCAAATAATATTGTTTCAATATACATAACATTGAATCCGACCATTATTATACAATTTTCATCAATCAAAAACGTCATTAACCAATATTACAATAAAAACAATGCTAAATTGAGTTTCGAATTACCTACTAATGTTAACTCTTCTAAAAGATTAAAACAATTATCTTTTTAAACGAAATAACAAGATTGATTATGAAATGCACAAAATCTCAAACCATATTATCAATGAAGCTTCTAGAAAAATAACATTTCAAAAATCTTTACGCCAATAACACTGGATGGAAAAATGAAATTAACCTTGAAGAAGAAATAATCAAAACTTCGTTAATATTCCACATACAAAATTATACAATCAATTGCTATATAAGACGCTATACTGACCAATATTTACTGAAGAAAGTTCTATACTCCAAAACTCTTTGACAAAGATAATTTGCCTGTTTGCTTTGAATCTGATAATCACAACTTTCCTGAAGAATCAAAACGTTTATACAGATGATCAGTCAATATATGGAATGCAGACCTAAAATGACTCGCTATTATGAGTGAGAAAATGTTCTGATGTTCTATAAAAAAATATAAGAAAAACAAAAGAATTGATGAAACGACCGTCCTATTACATTATAAAAGTCCACCAATTTGAAAAATGAGATTTTAGAGGCACCCATGTGCCATTATGAGGACTAAATTTCGTCTAATCAAATCTATAAAATTAAATCACATTTACCAACATTTGATTGACCTGTACAAGACTTGAGTTCTTTATAGATTTCAAATCTTATATATAAAGAATCTTCTATTTATTGCTAAGAAATTAGTTCTTAATGAATTTAGAAGGGATATAGAGAATGAACTTAATTAAAATTGCTGAAAAATTCAAAGATAACTTATATAAAGATGATAAAGAATTAAAGAAAGATTTAGATAAGATTGAAATTTTTTAAACCAATTGAATCAAAAGAAGTCTCTTTGAAGATTCTATCTCATTTGACGGAGTCCCCAGCTTCCTAGAAGTTCAGAAGAACTTGTTTTTCAAAGATGATTCTCAAAATTATCATGAATTTGTAAGACTCTGTAAAGAAACTGAAATAAAATGAAATAAAAGATCTGTATTTTTATATGTCTTTTTCTTATTTTTCAGTTCTCAAATGATTTTTACGCAATGCACATATTCTATCACAGTCAACATAGGACTGTCTTATGCTCGATTACTGCGTCTGGATTTTATTATAGACGTGTAATTTACAAGTAAAAATTACTCAAAATACAAAAGTTTGAAAAATGTCACTTTTGTGATAAAAATTATGATATGAAATATTACTTTGAAAAAGGAGAATTTTATTTGAAAAACAGACTAAAAACGTAATTACTGCCTCATTACACGCATGTCTGTATTTTGCTCATTACATATGCTGAAGAAATACAAACGTTCACTGTTGATACTTTGAATTTTGTAACTAATACAAAAGCAACCGAAGAAGATGTCAGTTCAAAACGACACAATCAATGAACTTAATCTATCTAGGAATATAAAGATCTACTAAGGACTCTATTAGTTCTTTAAAATGCCTGAAGATGAAATTCTATAATATTGTGAAAACTGCTAAGACAGAATCAGAAAAATAATTCAAATGAAAATGATAAGTTCTGAATTAGCTTCTGATAAATATAATTCATCTAAAACAGAAGATAATTATAAAACAAAGATTATATGCTACTATTTTTGATTCATCTGAACAAAAACTCTTTAGAAAATCTTAGATAAATCTTACAAAGAAGAACAAAAGAGAATTGAAGATGAAAGAATTGCTAAAGAAAAAGTTGAACAGCTCAAACGTAATACTATTCAATCTGCTCTAATGGATTAATCTTAGAACATACAACTGATAATGCTGAAAGCACTTTATTACTTTATTACTTGCAATTCCTTCATGCCATTCCTTTCTTATCATGCACAAATTGACCTTATTATTGACCAATTATCGCCCGCAGAAAGTCAATCCATGTTATCCACCGAATTAGCTGGATCGCCTCGACTGAGATGCTGCATGCTGATGCCCGTCCACATATAGAAACTTTTATTGAACGACAGTTCATAATAGATCGTCCTAGTCTATGCACTACTTAAAAATGGGAACTACTCATACTTGCTACTAAAATAAAAAAGGAATTTAAAAATATGATTAACAAAGATTTATTTAAGAAAAACAAAATCGAATTACGTGTTTCTTTTCCCAACCTTTGCTGAACACTAATCTTATCAATGCTTGCTTCAAATGCAAATCATTTTTTACCATACGCAGACAGAAACTACTACTGAAGAACCAGAAACAGAAAAATTTGACTTTAGACTCTGTTACAAAAAGAACAAGAAGACTTCAAAAAGAGTCTCACGATGAGTCTATTGAAAAACTGATAAAGTACTCTGATTTAACAGAAACAGAAAAGACAGATATTATTCAATCATTGAAAGAAGCAAATTCTAAAAGATAGACTAAACAAATTTTTGATGAAAGTTTATTCTGAAATCTGATAATAAGAAAAAGAACATTTGCTCACAAAGCCTGAAGAAGAAAAAGTTCACAAAATCAAACCTTATTCTGATTTAGCAGATAAATGCAAAAAGATAAAACGCTGAGCTCCCCAATAAAGTTGCTACTGAAATTACTGATTCTGATTTGTCTGATTCTGAAAAGGAAACATTATATGCTCGTTTACGAGAATTAGAAAACAAATTACTGAATCTGAAACTACTCAGCCCAACCAACTTCAGCACAAACAAGTGCCACACCTGGAGTTCACTTTTATAAACCATCTGAACCATCTAATGTTGTGTTGTCAAATGGAAATACACCCATGATGTTGGAACATATGCACTAAAAGAATGTCTGAAATTACTGACGCCAATCTACATGGGAATATATTATCGCTAGAGAAAGCAATGGAAATCCAAACGCTTATAATCCACTCATTCGTTTATTCCAAACAATGCCTTTTCTGAGATACTTCAACTGTAGAAGCCAACCAAAACATGCATTAAAGCTACAATGCGCTAAATCTGCTTATGGAAATGGATTACAACCTTGGCACTATAAAATAAAGATTAAAGACAGAATGTTGCTCCTTTTTATTTTTCATTGACAAAAATGGAAAGATTATTATACAATAAGAATATAAAATTGAAACGAGGATAAAACAAAATGAAAGATAAAAGATAATTACATTTAAGGAAAATTATCGTAGTGAAACTTATGTTGCTTTTTGCAGAAGATAAGACTGAATTGTATGTATTTAAAAAGTCTTTTGAATTGGATTTCTTGGTATTCTCATTCGTTTTCTAACTATTTTTATATTTTTAAACAAAAGATAACCTAACTCAGATTGTAAATGATTTTGAAACTTTTTTATCTTTAAGTGATTCATTTAAGTATTGTGAATACGGTTCCGAAGAATACAACTTGAAAGTAGTAGCAAACTCTATCAGGGAAGATGGTCGTCACTACTAATTTGCACAGAGGTAGTCGAAGCAAATCAATTAGTGTAGAGCCAGAAGTAACTATCCCCTCCTTACAAGATGGTAACATTCTGCACGAAGATTTAGCACATAGACATTATTCTATGGTAATTACAAACCTAGAAGATGTACGTTATTTAGAAGATTATTAAAGGAGTAGAGTATTACACATTTTATTTGACTTTATAAGATTTTTATATTAAAATAAAAGAAAAAGAACTTATGGAGTGACTTTATGAAATATTTTGATTTGGGCTTTATTAAGGCGTATTGATAAAAAGAATATGCCCGATTACAGCAAAGAAAAGAATTATATGAAAAGGACTGGCAAAGTTTTTGTTTTGCTTGATGTTGACGGAGTTTTTAAATATTAACCAAACTGACGATAAATTTACTTATATAACTTCATCTACGGTATGGAAGATTAGAAATGAAGTTTTAGCCTGGATTAAAGAAATGAGTCATTTTATCAATGTTCAATTTATTTGGTTATCAACTTGGCAAAATGAGTGTAATGAAATCAATGAAAAGATAGGCTGCAAACTTTCCAATTTCAAATGATTATATTAATCCTAAAAGAAATGGATTCATTAGCTATCAAAAAGAAACAACTTAATAAGTTGAGAGTTTATATCCATTAGCTAAAATCATTTCTATTGATGATGATGTTAGCAAAAACAAGTAAGTTCTGATTTTTCATTTACGAACTCAATCAAAATATAGTTTTGACCGATAAGGATTTAGAATATTAGTAGTAAAATTAAATTTTACTTAGAGAAAGGAAGAAATTATTAAAATGAATAACAATGATGTACGGAAGCTTGTAAGTTTCAAAACAGTAGAAAAGATTAAACCAATTGAAAATGCTGATGCTATTGGATTAGTTTGTTTCGGTGGTTGGCAAGTTGTAGTTAAGAAAGATGAATTTAAAGTAGGGAGATAAAGTTATTTATTTTGAAATTGACGTCATTCTTGCAAAAAGGATTAAACAATTTGCTTTCTTAGTAGAAAAAAGCTCTAAAAAAGCATTAGACACAAAAGGTAATGAAGTAGTTGGTCATGTTCTGAAAACTATTCGACTTCGTGGCGCAATCTCACAAGGATTAGTTTTAAGTCCAAAAGCCTTTGATAAGGAATTAAATAGTCAAAAAGATTTAGAAGATTGCTTTTATAATGAATTAGGAGTATTTAAATATGAAAAGCCTCTACCTTTAGACACAACAATTATTGGTAATTATCCTAATTTTACTCCTAAGACGGATTCTGAGCGAGTGCAAAATCTTTCTGATGAAATCTTGCAAAAATTAGGTGAGAAATGCACTTGGAAAGCAACAGAAAAAGTTGATGGAACTTCTTCTACTTGGTGGAAAGATGAAAATGGAACAATTCATGTAGCTTCTCGTAACTATGAAATTGCTATCATTAAAGATTCTGTTCATGACCAATTGATTAAGAGATACCGATTAGATGAAATTTTAAAACCTTATGAAATCATTAAGGGGGAAATTGTTGGAGAGGGTATTCAAAACAATCCTCTTAAAATTCAAGGCAAAAGATTACTCATCTTTGAATGGATTAGTCCTTATAGGGGTTTGCCTAAGGAATTGGAAGATATTAAAGTTAAAGAATATGATTTGACATTCTCCGAAACAGTTGAAGAAGCTGTTGCTCAAGCATATGGTTTGAAATCTTTACTCAATCCGAATGTACAAGCAGAAGGCATTGTTTGGTGGAATAATGAAGAAGAACTCTTTGAAGAATTAGATTTTCGGACCCTAATTTTAAGGCATCAACAATAAATATTTATTAAAAATAAACAGGGACTCAATTTAGATATGTATTTTTTTGCTAAAAGTATTGACAAAATAAAATTTTTGTTGTATTATATAAATATAGAAATGAAATAGGAGATTTAACAATGGTAACATTAACTGAGATTAAAATGAATTGCAACAACAAGTACAAACACAACAAGAAAAAGTTCAAGAACTTTATTCTGGTATTGATTATGCTGACGATGAACTTTCAGTATGCTAGTGACTCTATGATAGACCATATTTCTCAAATGGATTGCTTACAGCACTCAATTGAACTGGAAGGACTTTTGGTACAAGAAATGCAATCCAACTTAAAGATTTAAAAGTTGGAACAAAAAGTAAAAAGATGACTGAACAATCAAAATTGAAAAGCAGTATCTTCGTACAGATTGGATTTATGAAAACAAAAAGAACGTAAGACGATTATGGATTGACATCAAGGAACAAAAGTAGTTGGAATTTATTATGACGGTATAAATATAGCGATTAAAAGGAGAATTAACGATGGGCATATTGGAGAAAATTATGATAGTATTGATTTAGCAGTTTGCAGAGAAGAATTAGTTGAGCAAGAATTATATATATGAATGAAGAAATCATCAAACCAGACAATGGTGTTGTCAATATTCAACTAATAGAAGGTTATGGTGGGACGTTCTTCAGGTTGGTCGGAACTTGATGTTGTAAATTTCGATAAGAAATATGGCAGGGGCGTTTATGAATGTAGTTTATGAGCTACTGGGCTGATAGAAAAGGAAAAAGAATAAGAATTATGGGCAAGATGAATTTAAAATCTTCATTTGGTGCTAGTAAATAAAAGTAATTACAAATTGATGGTGATGAAAGGTGTTGGTAACGGGAATACGGGATTGGGATTCTGGGTGTCAGTAACACGATAAAAAGAACTTTTAATAAGTTCTTTTTCTTAGTAATTTGGATCTCTCAGTTAATTTTGTTATAATAGTTAAAAAGGACGTAAAAGAAATAAAAACGATATAGAAAAAAATAAAAAGGAGTTTTCCGAATGCCAAAATTTCATATTGGAAAAAGGGCTAACATGCAAGCGACGCAAGGAAAATGCGCTCTCTGGTGATGAATCTCATGGAAAAACAAGAGAAGAAGTTCAAGCTATCATGAGATGAGCACTACGAAACAGAAGCAGCTCCTAACTGACATCAAGAATTACTAGAATCAACAAAGTGCTTTTGAAACAGCGGAAGATTAAAAGCTATAAAGAAAGACAAGAGTATCTAGTTCAAAAAAATCAATGATTGAACAACGAAATAGAATGCATTTTCTATTCTGTTCATGGGAACTGCAGAAGAAATTGAAGGGGCTATTGCAGCAGTCCCTGAAAGAATCGTGACAAAGAAAAAGCTATCTGAGCTAGTAGAAATGGTTTTGAACGTGATGAGATGATTTACAAAGAAAAAGCATTAGCAGAACTTCAAGAAATAGACTTTTGGTGAAAGATTAGTATCTCTAAAAGCAGGTAGGTATTTGTTAAAGACATTCAAAAAGACGAATGGAAAGGACTACAATAACATCAAAGATAGAGCTAAAGAGATTAACGAAGAAGAACAAAAATATATTGACGCGCTGGCTAGTTAAAGATGGACATTCAGACAATGAAATCAAAAGAAATGCAGAACGTTTGGGGGTTAAACAACAGCAGAACGTTTGATGGTAGTAAGATGAGAAAAAAATATAACGAAATGATTTCTCAAATTGAAAAATATGAAAGGAACTATAAAGAACAGTTATTTGAAGAACGTGGTGGACATAAGTTATCTGAATTAGAGCAGTGAAAAGATGAATCAGACAAAGTAGAAATTGATGAAAAAGGAGTTTGGGCAACGTTTGGCTAATCAGGTGGAGGAATTTCTAGAAGTTCTGAAAAGTAGAAGAACGTTGATGCTAGTTTAAGTTGAGAGTGTAATGGCGATAAACAAAAATTAAACGCGGTGGCAGTTGGAATTGGCGCATGAGAACAGAAAAGAGATGGCTACAATTCATTACTCAATGTTTATACAGTTGAAGATGATAAAGGAAGTTTGGTAAGGGCGTTGCGTTTCCTAAATTTGTTTTCGATGAGTAGTTAACAAAACAAAAAAATGAGGTGTAATATGAAAAATTTGGTAAAAAGCAAAACAACAATTAAAAAGAATTATCGTGAGATCAAGCGTAAAATCATTACAATCATTGGTACGTAAAAAGAAGGTAAAGTTAGAGATGTTAAAGAAAGCATTAGTCAATGGAGGAACGGCAAAGAAAGTGTTCGTAAAGTAGTTGGTGGAGATCTGTCAGTTTTAGTAATTTACATGAAGATAAACATTTCTTGGGATATGTTGATGGTGGATCAAAAAAATATTTAGAAGAAATCTACAGTAAAAAGGAATTTGGGAGACGTTATGAGCTCAAAGGGGCAACAAATATAAATCATATTGGAATGGAGGCATTATGTTCTTGAATATAAAGATGAGCGTTATCAAGTTTATCAAGTGGTATGATTTGGCTTTAGCAATTACAAAATTTTATTGGCTAAAGATTTAGATTTTGATGGGTCAATTCTTGATGAAGATAACATTGAAATATTCTAAATATTTCTTGAAGTCGTAGCGGTAAAATGAACAAAATCAGAAAGAGGTAAAAAAATAAAGTTCCTTTTGACGGGCTAGAAATCGTATCTAAAGATTATGATTTATATGGTGGTATGGATAAAAGGAAACAGAGGCAGGAGCTATGTTAGAGATGAATTAGAAAAAAATCCTTAGAGGGGCAATTCTGATTTAGAAGAAAAAGGGTGACGATGAACATTGGGCAATCCAAAAGATTATGATTATCGAAAATACGATTATCGACGGTAAAAAGAAGAAGGTACGGTCGTAAAATAGCAATTCTTTTTTTAGCGTTAAAAATAAGCGATCCCTAGGGCGTTTTGCGTAAAGTCGATACATTTATCGAAAATCAGTTTTGAGCGTTTTAGCGTCTCAGTAGTGACGATATAACGACATTTAAAATCAGTTTCAGTGATGATGAAGAGTGATATTTTTGCTTTTGTTCTTTAACATTGACAAATTCTAAAAATTTTTTTATAATGTAAATAGTAAACAAGTAAGAAAGAAGAAATGAAGTGATTATCGAGGATATTTGTTTTCTGAAAAAGCAAGAATGATAAACAATGTTTATTATGGTGCTGAGTATGATAATAGTAATTGTATTTATTATAACATTGGCGATTATGATTTTGATGCGGCAAAATTAAACGTTTGTGTATAAAAGTAGAAGTTGATTCAAATAATGTTTATTCTTTAACATGAAAGCAATGTTTCGAGCATTAAATATCGAGTAAAAGAAAAAATAAATTTTTAATGAATGGATTAAGGAAAGGTCAATTTGGTGAAGATGAATTTGGTCAAAGATAAAATCGTGAGGGATTCTATTATTGATGGTTCTATGGCAAGTGATGAAGTGTTAAATATCTATAATGAAATTATGGCATTTCAAGCAGTGGTTTGTCATTTGTTCAAATCATCAGAATCACGCAATTTTAAATCAAGAAAATATGAATTTCCAATCTTAAGAGTAAAAATGTGGAACAAAGCATATGTAAAAATTTATGAATTTTATCATAGGGGCATATGCAATAGAGTATAATGTTTACATTTGTGTAAGAGAGGAATTTGTAGAGCGTGAGTCTTTATATGGGTCAAAAAATTTTTTTGAAAATATAAGTAGTGAAGATAGTAGAATTCGAACTTTCAAGTCTTTTTAAAATTTGATAGAAACAAGGAATTTGGTAGAATGAATTTGAAAAAGCGTATGAAAAATATTTGGCGTCTAAATGATGTAGAAAAATAGTATTTATTAGATGAACGACGTAAATTACAATGGCGTCTGTACATAGAGATATGTAGCTGAGTTGATAGGTGATTCAAATGAAAAATTAGTAACAAAATTAGTCGTAACAATATTGGTGAGCTAGTTTGCATTTCAAGGAATTTGGTGGATATAAAATAAAAGGAAAAAGATTATAAAGGAAAAATATATTTCTATTTTAAGTAGAAAAATCATGAAATGATGATTATAAATATATAGAAAGTGAAAATTGATTAAACAAAAAGGCATCAAATTCTCTTTGATGAACTTTTTGTATAATCATCTGGATGAATATAAATGATTTTTCTTCTTTTTTGGATAATCCATATTTTACAGCATTAGCAGTTCAGAAAGTCTTATCATTGTAAACAGCAATCAAAAAGTCACACGGGGTAATCAGCAGTTTCTAGCGTTAAGAATATAGGCGTGAGTAGCTTCGGGTTTTTATCCTCATAAGTTTTGAAATTCATCAGCATATTCCATAAGTTTTGAGCAAATCTCTTTGGTATTGTTGGTGGGCATTTTTATATTGTTCCATATTAGGAACATCAGCAATAAATTAATTTTATCAGAAATTGTTTTTTTATTGTCAATAATAGAACAGGGCTCAAATAGTATCGAAACAGTGGCAGAATGTAATTCAAGATAATCATGTAAACAGTAAGGGAACAGTTTGGGTATATTGTCTAATTTTTTTATAAAGTCTTTTTGTAAAATATATTATTTGTAATCATGAAAAGCAATTTAGAGGTCTACTGAATAGGGTGCGTACAAGTTTTTCATTCGTTACAATCTCCTTGATTAAAGAGTGTAAATAAGTTTCATTTTCTATGATGAGATAGGGGAGTCAGCATATTCATCTGTAATCTTTATATTCATTTGAAATTGTTTTGATCACAGAACATGCAATTTTTAAATCTTCAATAAAATCTTTATATATTGGATTATCTGAAAAGTGGATTAAATTTAGGAGCATTGTATTGAAACATGTTATAGTAAGAACTTTAGAATTGTGAGTTTTAAGTTTCGTTAGTTAATTCTCTAATATGTTTTTTTGTAATCTCTCAATTGATGGTTCTTGTTCTTTCATCAATTTTTCTTAAATGGTCAGGGGCTCAGCATAATATTCAGAAAAAATTGTTTTTGAGTTCTATATAAATAGATTTGATTTAAAAAGTCAATTCATGTAGAAACAATCTTTTCTAAAACATGTGTGGAGCTAATATTCAAAGTATTTTGTATGAACTCATCTTGTGAAATGATTGACAAAGTTATTAGATTTTGAGTTGATTGATGCTCATAAGTTAATCCATTATCAGATGTATGAATTTCAACAGTATATTTAGTTCTTCTATTAGTATTTTTCATGTTATCGAGTCATCAAACAAGGAATATTTCTAAATTCTTTTCTTGGTATTCCGAGTATAGTGGCTGAGGCGGACAATGAACTCTTTGAACAGCCCATTCAAATTTGGTATAAAAATAAATCTATTTATTCGTGAGGGTAATTGTTGATGTATAAGCGATTTGTCAAAAATAAAATCTTATATTTTTCCATTCTTTGAAATCATAGAAAGTTCACAAATCAGAACTCTTCATCATCAAAATTGAAATCATCTTTATATGGTAAGAATAAGTAAGAATCTGTGCTATTATCATAGTAATGTTGAAACTTCATATTGAATAATATAGTTAACAAATCAATAATTTTTATTCTTTGATTCATTTTGGATTTTAAGTTCTGAATGATTAGTGGCATATTATCAAATGAGTAGTTATAGATAGTAAAGTTAGAATGATGATTAAGTTGATTTTTTTCAAGTATTCATAGGAATATTTATTGAAATCTTTTATTTTTGATAATGGAAAGTTTAGGACATTTTTCAATGTATTTTCTTTAATTTTCATTGTGCGAGCTCTTTGAAGTTATTTTTTTCCATCAGTAAATCTTGTAGATTCAAAAACGGAAGCGAACGAGTTTTCTCACATGAAATCATATTTATCCATAGGGAGCGTCAATGGGTCGGGGCTAGGAAGCTAATATCTTTTGTTAAATTGTAATGAGACTCTTTTTGGTAGTTTCATCAAATGTTCCAATCTTTGATAATTCTTTTTACAGGCAGTATTCCAAGTTCTTTGAGTACTTTTTCTTAGTTGTTTTCCAATCTAAGATTAAATCATCTTCTTTAATTCCAAATAACATATAATCAGATGGTAAATCATTATAAAGGAACAGATTTTTCTCCAATGTAGAAATTCTCCAAGTGAAAGATTCATTATCTTTTAATTTTTTTCTTTAATTGGATAGTGGCGGTGTTGATTGGATAAGTCCATTCTTTATTATAGTGTGAGAATGTATGAGCAGTTTCTTTTCCTAAAAAGAAATATTAGAATCCATTTTTTTCAGTATGAGTGGCAATCCGTCGTGAAAACTATAATGATTTTTAAAAAAACATCATCATCTGGCGCTTGAGACTTTCATATGTGGGGTTCTAGGAAATTTAAAAGTCATATTCTTCTCCTTTTGTTAATCTATATGGTAAAATTTCTTTTAAGTTTTAAATGTTTGTTCATCTTCATGAGTTATTCAAAGATCTCTTGCAGAATAGTGAGACTCTGATTGGTAAAAATATGTATCTTTATCTTTAATTTCAAAAGTTACAATTTCAGAAGCGTAGAGTTGAATCAATTCTAATTCATCTCTAAATCATCTAATCTAGTGTATGAGATTGGGAGGCATTTTCTATGAATTTCTTTCAATTCTTTTTATTTTGTTGGTCATTTTCAATTCCTTTTTTTAATAAATAAAATCTAAGAACTTTCTTTTAAAGTATTAAATTTGGTATTTCCCTCAATAGTCATTCCAATGAGATTCTGAGTAGAGTTTCTCAATTACAATATAGCAATCGTCTTTTGGTGTAATTTTCATATATGAAGTCATCATGGGTCACATGATAAATTAAAACAAATTTATCTTTATAAACAGGGACATATTCATATTCTATTGGACATTTTCTATTGACTCTTTTAATTCTTTAAGTTTTTGATTCATTTTTAATTTTTCATAGATTTTTATTTTGTTTTATTTTAAAATATATTGTAACAAAAAAATTTCAAAGAGGTCAAATTCAAATGATTTTTCTATCATGGAACAACAACAAATATAAAAGTAAATAAAAGTTTTATTGAAAATGGGAGTGGGTGGTGAGAAGATTTCAGAAAAAAATTTACAAGATAAAGTCTTTATGGTATTTCTAGAACTAAGCAGTAAATAGTAGGAAGGTAACAATTTGGTGGAGGGAATTGTTTATGGTAAGGCAGATTATTATTCTTTAATCAAGAAAGGCGTGAATATATTTGTGATAAAGCATTCATAAGGAACTTTTGAGAAAATTCAGAATTCATAATAAAACGAAAATTGGGTTTTTTTCTTTGTTTGTTATATAATATAATAAAATGGTTGAAAGAGGAATATATTTGTTTATTGATTGATTTATTTTTTTCAAATATAGTAGAAAGATGAATATTTATTATACAGAGTTTGATTATGGAATTAGTGAATTTTTCTATTATGATTTGAGTGATTGTAATTTTGAAAGCGTATATCTTAACGAACTTTTATATAAAAAGTTAGAATGAGATTAAGTGATGTATTTTTTTGTTAATAGGAGACTGGGACGGGAATTTCAAATAGTAGAAGAAGTTAATATTTTTAGATTGGGAATACAGAACTCAGAACTTTAAATGACAGAACAAAAAAACAAATTTAAAATCAATTTTTAATGGTTCTTTATCTCAAGACAAAGTGTTGAATATTTACAATAAAAATCATAACAGATTCTTCCAGTTCATTAACGAATTCAAATTTTTAGATTCAGCATTTTGAGTCAGAAAAAAATATAAATTGACAGACTAATGGTTGGTAATGAGAATTGGAATATTTAAGAATTTTTGAATTTTATAGTAGGGAATATGATTTTTAGTCCAAGAACAGTGCATTTGGCAGACAAATTTGAAATTGAATCTTATTTGGGATACTAAAAAGTTTGAATATGTGGAGAATGAAGATGTAGGGAAGCTGATGTCAGATATGGTCGATTTTTCAAAGTTAGTATTATCTAGGAAATTGAATTGACTTTAATTTGAAAATTGTTGTAGAATGACAGAAATTATTCAGTTTTAATAAAAAAATTATAAAAAGATTTTTGTTAGAAGTGAACTGCAGGCAGTATGAAATTCACATGATTCTCAATATTTATTCTTTTTGAAATCATGGTAAAGCATCAAGTTGGGTAATGGAAATGAAAAGCGAAAGATTTGGGTATTCTTATGATAAAGATGAGATTTTGGTCGGTTACAAAATAAGGGACTTTGGTATGAGTTTCTTATTGGGTTCTGAAATTGAAAAAGAGTAGAGCAATTTTTAAAAATGAAAATTATCAATATATAGGAGTAATGAATAAATTAAAGATAGAAAAGATGAAACAATGATTATTAAAGGTTATTTATTTATTGGTGTAGCAAAACAATTAGAAGCGATTTATTATACATTAGGACAAAATAAATGGTCAAAATTTTATTATAAATTAAGTGACGGATTTAATGATAAAAGTGAAGAAGATTTTTCGATTTGGACATTTGTTTATGAAGTAGAATTGGACTGAAGATATATTTAATGTTTCTTTCTGGTATTTAGAAACAGCGAAATTTAAAGTAACAGGAACATTGGTTTGGAAAGTGTGAAAGTTTCAGAACTTTCATCTAGGGATAGAAATGAATTAAACATTCTTGGTGAGCGATAAAAATAAAAGTAATTCAACAATATGAAAATCATTCACAAAAGAATAGTCTGGTTTGAGTAAAGTGGAACATAAGTTTTTGAGCGTATGGAGCAAAAAAACATTATGGGAAAAATCTTATCACAATTTCTCGTTATAGACAGCTATTATGTACGATTGTTAGAATTTTTATAATCGAGACTATAACATTTCTTTTTGTCGGTTTTTTCAAGTGCATTAGAACGTTATAACAGAGAGGAGACATGGAGTAGAGGTTTGAAAATCTGACAGATGTTTCTATGAATGAAATTTCTAAAATTTCAATCTTAAATTGGATTTTACAAACAAGAAAAATTGGCTTTCAGAGAGATTTGAAGAGTATTGTGATTATATGTTAGAAGAAAATGAAAGCATTTCTCATGTGGACAGATGTATAGGGACTGGATATGAAGTTCTGGCAAAATATAAGGAACAATTCTATTTCTACAATTTTATTCTAATGAGAGTTAGCGTAGATTCAATTGATGGCGATAAAGTTCAAAGTGGAAGTCTTATTAGTGTATTTCTTTTTGAGAAATGGTTATAAAATCAGAAATTTTGATTATAATGACAGAAAATTTGATTTCATTAAAAGAAGAAATATTTTCAAAAATGAATATAAATATATTTAAAAGAAAGGACTGAGATTGGCATGATAGTGCATCTATATTCAAATAGAACAAAGACAAATCAATCATAAATATTATTCATTATCGAAAGATAGAAATAAAACTGTTTCTTGATTTGAATCAAGATGAAAGCTATTTTGGAAAGATTGAAAATAAAAGTTTTGTTTACAGTAGAAGTAAAGTCAGAAGATATTATCGAGTGCACATATAGCATTTAAAACGGAAGACTTTTAGAATTAAGAATAGAGTTAATTTTGGAACTTTGTTGTAAACGAAATGTCAGTTGTCAGTCAAACGATAAATAAAATCAGTCAATTTTAGATGGGGATATTGAGGAAGAAGAATTATTTGAACTTTATAAAAATATATTGCAAAAAGACTACAGGTGACAGATTCTGAACAAATGAAATTCCTAGCAATTTTAAATCAAACAAAATATGAATTGATGTTTGAAGTCACATTATTTTTGTTCAAATTAGATTTTAGAGGATTGTAATATTCCATGGTATTGGCTGAATCATATAAAAAGCAGTGATTGGGTAAGAGAAGTTTTGCAGGTAGTAGTTATTTTGAAAATTATAAGTTGTCTATTAAAAAAATTTAAAAGTGTTAGTGAAATAGAATTTTATTGATACAAACAAGAAAATTAAATTAATCCCAATTTGAGGAAATTGGTGAAAATAAACAGAAATAGTTAAAAAAATACGTCTTTGGGAGGGAAATGTGTAGCAGACTGGATATAAAATGACTCCTAAATACAAAGAATTGTTTATCCTATGTTATTTATCAAGGAAGCTGGAATTGGTGTGATTTGGTTGATGAATATGGAGAAGTTCATTTGGTGTAAAGAACTTTTATTTGATAAAGGATATAAATTTAAAGGGACTGGAAATATACAGACAAAAGGCATACATTAGCAGAAGGGCGAAAACATCTTTGCAAGTCAGATTATAAAATTATTGAAATATAACATTTTTATTGAAAGGAGATTCTTATGTCTATTAAGAATATCTATTTACAAATATGCAAGACAAATCAATCATGAGTTTATTGATCATTAGAGAATAACAGATTTTTATATTTCTATCTGAATTTGATTGATTATCATAACGAAATCGAAGAATTTTTAATAGGACATTTGTTTATGAAGTAGAAATCGGAATGAAACAGTGTGAATGTGATTTTTTGGTTTGAGCACAGCAAATTTAAAATTGTTAGAAAGTAGAATTTATTGAATTGTGAATGATTTATGAATTTTCGGGATGTAACAAAAAAATGAAATCAATTCTATTCTTAATGGGACGAAACACAAAAAAAGTGGTAGAACTGTATAAAGAGTTATCAAAAATCCAAGTGGGTTTTATCCAAAAAGCAGAACAGTTTTAAATTCTTGAGCATTCTAAATCAAAAATCATTATGAGTTGAAAACAGTATAATTATTTCTGAATATTCTGAGATTCCCTAGCGGGCATTAAAAACATTTTAATAAAAAAATATATTGGTGCATTTGGCGGGATTCAAAGCAGAGTAACAAATTTAAAAAGAAAAAAATTTTATGGAGATATAAATTTTGAGTATGGAATAGATTTGGCGTGAAAAGAGTTAATGCAGCATCAGTTAAAAGATTTTATAATAAGTAGAAGATTAGCTAAGAACAATTTGAAGAGTATTGTGAGTATATGTACAGTGAAGAAAGAACAATTTTCCATGTTCATGGTATAGCAGACGGATATAAAATATTGGCAAAAATACAAAAAAACATTTCTATCCTTAATTTAATTTATTCTGAGCTAGAATTAGCATTAGAAGTATTTGACAGAAACAATTATACAGCAGTGAGATTTAGTATTTCTATAAAAAGAATTACAAAATCTCTAGTGTGATGATAAATATAAAGTTCCTAATAGCAACATCAAAAAAATATAAAAAGAAATCTTTGTTACAGAGGATAAATATAAATATATTTAAAAGCATGGGAAACAATGGTTTTTCTTTTTTTGTTTATTATATAATATAATAGATTGAAAGGACTTATTTATGATTAAGCATTGTTATTTTCAGATATAACAAGACAAATAGAGCACACTTATTATGAGCTGCATGGAATTCAATGAAAAGTCTAAATTTTTTTATAAATTTAAAGGATTATAAAGTTTCTATGTTATCAGTTTTGAGAACTTTTATTTATGAGTAGAAATATATCCAGAATCAGTTGTGGGTTGTTTTGATGATTATATTGAGCTAGAAAATATAGAATTGTAAGAGAAATAAAATTTGTTGAATATCTAAAGGAAACAAATTTATCAGATGAAAATTTCTGAAGAATTTAATGTTATTTTGAATGGTAATGACTTAGATTTGTCATTGATAGTAGAATTTCAGAAATTATTAAAGAAGAAAATTCTTAAAGCTTAGTATATATGAAAGATTTAAATTTTTGGTAATATTAAATCAGACTAAAATAGATATTCCACTTATTTCAAATTTGAAGAGAATTATCAAATTTATTATATAAAATTTTAGAATTTTATGGGGTTTTCTTATGATTGATCTAAATTAAGTATCATAAAAGTGAAATTGAGGACAAAAAAATATTTCAGTAATGCGAATTTGAAATCCTTAATAATCAGACGGTTATATCTATGATTCTTTGTTTAAAAATCGTTATTGTGATTCAAATCTCATTCGAGCAGAAAGTTAACACAAGAGCAGTTTGAAGTATTTTTGTGAAGGTGTAAGGACAGGTGATTATAGCAAATCTTGATTCTTCAGGTTTAGTATCTGGTTATAAAATAAACTAATAAATATTTGAATATATTTTATCCTAATATTTCAAAAACTAGAATTAGAGGATATTAGTCTTTGACAGCAAATTGGAATATAGATACAAATATAGCTACAAAATTCCTTGAAAATAATTACATGATAGAGGGGTTTGACTACAGTAGCAAAGAATGTCAAAAAGATTATTGAGCTAAGAAAATCTTTCTTAAAGATGATTTTAAAATTATAGAAAGGTAAGCATTATGCTAATTAAAAGCTTATTTATTTTTCAAAGATAGCAATGCAGTTAGGTCATACTTTATTATAGCGTACACTGATTCTTCAAGAGTCCGTCTAAATTCTATTATAATCTAAACGATTATGGTGCAGAAAGTTTTTATGCTTAATGAGTCATTCATTTATGAAGTGGAAATATATTCGAAACTATTTTTGTCTGTTCAGATAAATATTTACAAGCTAGAAAATATAAAATAATAAGATATGTAAGTGTGTTTGAATATTTAAATGAGCTGATTTGCAGATGACTTTCTAAATGAAATTGCTGAGATTAGTCTTCGTTCAACCTCTGACTCTTTAAAGCATGATTTTTACAGTTTGTTTAATAAATCACCTGAACAATTATCCCCATATGAAAAACTCAAATTTTTAGCAATATTGAATAAAGCACAAGAAATTCCCAGTGTTACGATTGAAGAAAGTTATCAACACATTATATAAAACTTTTTGAATTTTATAGGGTTCCTTATGAGGTATCTATAATAAATATTTCTCTCCAAGAAGCTAGAAGAGAAAAAATATTTGGAAATACGAACTTTGAAACCGTCAACAATCAGACTGAGAAACTTCTTCAAAGAGTTCGAAATGACAGTGCTGGTATAGCTCATTTGATTATCGGAAGAAAATTAACTCAAAAACAATTTGAAGAACTTTGTGATTTGACTATTGACCCAGGAATATCGTTTGGTGATTTTAAAGCTTATTCTATTATTTCAGGTTATAAAATTCAACCTCAACATGAAAAATTATTCTATCCTTTTATAACCTATCATAATCCCTGAAAAAAATTGAAGATTGGATAAAAAAATAAAAATTAGAATAGGTGATTTAGAAAAAAACAAATTGCACTAGAAAATAATTATATGATAGATGGTGTTAGATATTGGAATAGTTACCATCGAAAGGTTTATGAAACTAAAAAAATCTTTCTTAAAGATGGTTTTAAAATTATAGAAAGGTAAGAATTATGTTAATTACATGCTACATATTTTTCAGACCGAACTCTACAAGTAGGACATACTTATTATTCAGTACATTTCTCACCACCCCTTACATTTAAACTTTGGAAGATTATAAAACTCTCATTGCTTTGTATATACCATTTGTTTATGAAGTAGAAGTTAATTCTGATGATGTATTTGGTATTAGTAAGCGTTTTGTTACATCAAGAGTTTATAAAATAAAAAAAGAAAAAAATAGAGCTACGAAAGATTTTTTTAAAAACATAAATCTTTCTGAATTAGAGAAAAAGAATTGGAGCTATTTTTTAAAGGAGACATTAGTATTGATGAAGATGAATGGCAAGATTATTGCCTACCTATAAAAAGTCCTTATGAATTAACAGAATGTGAACATAGAAAGATTTTTAGCATATATGTCTTGCAAGTGGGACTGCAACAGTTGAAATTAAAGATGAAGCTCAATTTGAATACATTAAACTTCTTGAATATTACAAAAGACAATATTCTATTTCAGAATTTAGCCTTTTGATAAAAACTAGTTCTAAATGTGAAGTGCAAAGACTTAGAGGAACTAAAAAAATTTGAGATTATTTCTAACAGAAGTCCATCAGAACTTGTTTATAACGTTTGGTTAAATGATTATATTATTTCAGACAACTAACACAGAGTCAATTTAATCAATTATGTGAATATATTAAAAGCTGAAGAACTAAGTATGTTGCGGGTTTTTGTTAGCAACTCAATAAAAAGCTGGATATGAAATATTGCAGAATATAGAGAATTATTTTTTCCTTATGTGCTGTATCATGCTCCAACAAAGAATTTAGATTTATTGACAAAAAAAGAAAAAAATTACCTGAAACAGCATTACTCTTTTTTCATTGTGGGTATAAATTAAAAAAATTATGATTACAACAATATTGATAATTACAATAAGACTGTAGTGGAGCTCAAAACTATCTTCCAAAACGGATTCAAATATATAGAATAAAGCAAGTCTAGGGCTGTTTTACTGCAATTTCGATAAATGTATCGACTTTGCAGTTTTTTTCAGCTTTAGCGTCTATTATATGACGATATAACGACATTCAAAATCAGTATAAGCAATATAAATACTAAAAAAATAACAATAAAAATATTTGACAAATGAAATGCTATATAATATAATAGAATTATCAAAAAGAAAGCGAGGATAAAAAAATGACTGCTGAAGAATTACTGGCAGAAGCAAGAGATTATTTTTTCTCAATTACAAAGACCTGCTGAAGAACTCGAAGTCCAAAGGAACTTCTGATTACATTTTATTCCAACAAGAAGATAAATATAATTTAGATAAAAATGGTAAACGAGTATTACTATTAGACTTGTACAATGGAAAGAAATCTGCTTTTGTTCTTATTCCAAATATGAACCAAAACCGATTTGAATTGGCTCGTATTAAAGAAACTTCTGCTGTTCGATTACTTGCAAAAGACACAAAAAATACAGTTAAGGAATTTGCTTCTCATAAAGATTTCTTCCCTAATTTAACTTTTGGAACAACAAGGAGAAATTACTGGAGCAATCGTAAAAATGAAAGATGGTACTTATGCAACAATTACAGAAAAATTGGAGGTGATTAAGTAATGCTTAAAATTAAAGAAGGCCGAAAATATTATATTGTACTTGGTGCTCGTGGAACGGGTTCTTGGCTTGCACAATTCCTATCTAAAATTGAAGTACCTGTCTATTTAATTGATGGTGATGTGGTAGAACCTAAAAATGTATTAAGACAAAATTTTGTTAATTCAGAAGTAAATATGAGCAAAGCTGAAATTGCTAAAAAATGGGATTTCGCTTATGTGCCTGAATTTTTAACTGATACTTCTATTATTGATGAAATTATTGCTCAAGAAGAAGGCACTCCAGTTCTTGTTGGTTGCTTAGACAATAATGCTACTCGTAAAATTGCTCAAGATGTATTTTACAATCCTAATTATAAAGATGTATTGTCTGATTTTGACGGGAAATGCTGAGCTCGCTGCATGCTTATGTTGCAGCCCAAATATGATAATGAGTTATCTATGAAAGTCCTATTGCTTTTGACGAGCTTCTCCAAAACTTCGAGGTGACGAACGCAGTCTGACCAGATTTCATGCGCTGAACAATCTGACTGCTCACAAAAAAATGTTACGCTCAATGTAACAAAATGCTACTCTATTATTTAATCTAATTAACTTGATTGAAGAAAATGCTATGTTACTTGGAAATAAATTCATGTTCCACACAAAATTATGTAGCATGTCTCAGCATGAAATTGTTTGATTTTAAAACTAAATATGATACAATTAAATCATAAAGAATGAAAGGACTTATTATCATGTCTTTTTGATACTGCCAAGATTGAATTTGTTCAATATAAAGCTAAGAAATTCCCTTTGAACGGGGCAGATTTTAATGAAGTTCTTGAATTGCTGGAAATTCCAAAAACAGCAAAAGTTGAAATTGTTGCCAACGCTGTCATTGTTACTCGAAAAAGATAATAAAAATAGCTGACAGATACTAAATCGCTTTGTTATAATATAACTATAAAATAAAAAAATAAAATTTTGAAAGGACTATTTATTATGCTCACAAATCCTTATGCAAACGTTACTGAAATCGTGTTCCAAAACAACTGTTTCCCATTGAATGCTCAGCTGAAGAAATTCACTATCACTATTGAATGTACCTGAAAAATGCTGACTTGAAGTCTGTAGCTCGCTCTCCTAATTACAGAAAAAAATCTGCCAAAAAGTGCTGATGAAGTTAATCAAGACTTGCTGCTCGTTTCGCTCGAAACATCTTTGCAGAAACAATCAGGTGCTCGTATGAAACTCCACCGTGCTTCAAATGCGCACCAAAATTCCTGTTTCCCACTCTTGATGAAACTTGCTTTACTTGATTGATAAAGATGTTGAACTTTTCTGAAGAAATGACTGATGAACAAGTCTGAAATTGCTCGTCAAACCCCAGAGCTCGTGATGCAGAAACCAAGCAGAAAAAGAGCTGCAGTCCAACGTGAACTTTCGATGAAATCTTTGCTGATTCATGTCCAAACTTCACTTATGACCACTGCCTTTGTTTGCAAAAGCACCAGATGCACCAAAACGCTAAAAAAACTTTAATAAAAAGAAAATCACACTTTCTGTGATTTTTTTGTTTTTTATGCATTTTATTATTGACAAATTCTAAGTTATTTGATAGAATATATAATATAACAAGAAAGGGAAATACAATGACTCATTTTAGAATTAGATTCTACCAATATGTATTCTAGTCGAATTTTTCAAAAAGTTTGACTCGTCACTGCTTGATTCATATATGGACTGAAGACAAACTGAATATAGCATTAACTTATCAGAATTAGATGACCAAATTTCTGATTTTCATCGTTTATGCTGACCATGAGTGAAAAATGATTTATAAATTTCATGCTAAGAAAATTCTTCAAACGCCACTACAAATGGATTAACTATTACAGGTTTGGCTTCTGAATTTAAAATGAAGCATTATTCATTTTGGGTGCCTGATTTATATTTTATCTCGTATTCTAGTTTTAATCCGAATAGCGATTTGTATATAGCCACCGTTCAAAAAGATGCAAAGAAAATTTGTTTAACAAATATTTTGTCTGCCCAAAAATGTCGATTTTTATTCTCCTAATGAGTCCCGATTACTCTACAACAGACTCTGTAAGCCAGAATGATGGACGACATTGCACAGATGATTATGAGCTCTGAAAAGAGTCCCGTCAATCGTGCAACTCACTTTTGTGAATAAATTTATCGCCCAATGCCAATTCAGATTTGGACTTTATTACCAATCCAATACGAAATCAATGTTGCAAAACAATATTAAAGGATATGCTGAATTTCTTGCTTCAATCACAAAAAGAACAAGAAAAATGTAAACACTTATGAAGAGTTCATTGAATGGACTAAAAATACAAATTGCTCTAAATAAAAGAAAGTGAGAAAAATAAAATGGAACTAGCAGAACTTTATTCATCAAAACAATTTAAAGAAAAAAATCCGACCGTGCTATGATTAAAAACAGTCATCATGGGAAAAAGATGCTATCTATGAGGAACAAAAATTTTGTTAGTCACCTCTCTAAAGAAAGTTAATGATTATGGAGTGGTGACATTCCCCGAAATTACTGAATATGTAAAAGTAAAAGAACAAACTTTTGAAAAAATCCCAGCAATCGCAATTAAGACAGTAATGAAATGGTACAAAGACATTACTGATAAAATGGAGAAGAATCACAAAACTCTTTTATCTTAAATCGTAAATCAGCTTTTGACCCCTGAAGATACCCACAAACTAACTTTATACTGAAAAAGATGAATTGTCTTGAAACAGAAAAAACAGCTAAATTAGAGGATATTCAGGTCTTAACTTTTGGAGTGATGATGTATTTTCATACACACCAAAACAACGTAATTCTGGCGGACAAACAAGTACAGATGACCCAATCTATACTGCTCTAAATCAACAATATGGAATGTATTTAGAAACACACTCACATAACAGCATGCCTGCATTTTTGCTCTGGTTTCACCGACTATGCAAATTCTCAAAATGATGTTCACTGCTATTTGCAAATTTAAAAGTTCCTCATATTGAAATGTATAACTGGATTACTGATCAAAAATTGAAAGAGGGCTTCGCTCCTCAAATCTTGGAAAAATTCGTAGATTTTCCAACTTATACTGTAAATGAAACTGAAAAGAAATTAAACTTTGATTTTTCTGTACTTGACTGTTGATGAATCAATTCTTGAAAGTCATGGGCACAAACACCAATCAAACCAAAAACCTATTGTACGCCAATCATCTACAAATTATGTTACGCGCATGGAACAACTATTTGACTAAGAATGCTCTAACTGTTCTAATTAGCCACCAAAACACAGTCCCCACTGTATCATCATATAAACTCTACTCCTACTAAGATTGAAGACGCTCTGCTTCAGCAATTCTTACTTTGTACATATGTAGCTCCAGATGTACAAGAAGTCAATTGAAACATTACAAATCTTTACAAACTGTTTACTCTAAATACCACTTATGTTCGTCAATCTGAAAAAGAGATTGAAGATGAAATTGTTACTCTTTGTTTCTGATGCTATTGATAACATTTTTTTAAAACCTGAAACTTTGAAAAACTTATCCAATTTCGATAACTTTTTCTTTTTGATTTTTAAACTATTATATTATATAATAGAACTATCAAAAGAAAGCTAGGATAATATGCAAAAACGATTAGAAACAAAAATTGTAAATGCACTAGAATGTTAAATAGCAGAATCAAAGAAGAATCTTCTAGCAAATTTAATTCAATTTATTTTCAGGGGCTCAGAAGAATTTGATTATGTTGCAGTCTGCAAAATTAGGATCCCTGATACATATAAAACGATTCTTGAAACAGTGTAATTGAAAAAATCTGTTGATACTCATTATTCTGTTTCATATTTGTGTAGAATTGCTGTGATTATGCTATTGAAAAATTAGTCAATCTTGAATTTGCTGAAATGTTTTTCAGAAGATGTTTTTGAACTAATCGACTCTAATGATGAAAAATTATTTGAAATTTAATCCAAGAAATTCTGATAATGTTAGAAAGATTGACCTTATTACTGCTCGTACTCAACCTAATTTTTATAAAGATGGTCAATTTATGGATTGTCAGTAAAAGCAAATGGACTAATTATCAGCAAGAATTAAATTTTATGCGAGCAAAATGAACGAATTTAAAAACATTTATTCAAATTGAATGAAATTAAGTTCTCTGATTATAACTTGGATTATGTTAGAAATAACAATAATGAAGAAGATGCTTTAATTGTTGTAGTAACAAACAACTTCGAAAAAGCTTTGCTTTTCAAAAACTTATAATCGTGTTGCTAATAAAAAAATAATTATGTTGTTATTGAAGAAGATACTGACTTAGAACGTATTGTAAAACAAATCTTAGGAGAAAACAATTTCTGTAATCTTCCAAGTTTAAGACAATTTCATAATAACCAACTTTGTCGCTATCTTGGAATTGTAGAATTTTCTAATTATTCTACCAATGAATTTACTCATCTTAAAACTTATATTAAACACAATTTTGAAGAAACAGAAGATGAAGCAAAACATTATGAAGTCATTTGATAAAAATATTGTAATTGTACCGACTGAGTTTTACGCCCTAGCTAAAAGAAAAAGTTTCATGCCAGTCGCTTAGAAAGGGAATAAAAATATGTTTTTTAAATAATTTCTTAATTCCCTCAATAATGAATGTCGAATTTAATCAGCTCAATAATGCCACTTGATGTTGCAGAAGTAAACATTGATTTTTGAATCAGACCGATTCAAAGCTCTTAGACCGAATCTTTGATTGAGTACAGAACGAGGAAAGGAAATGATTCAGCGACTATACGTTGAATAAAAAAATAAATATGGAAAACAATAAAGAATTAGCAAAACTATTAAATAAAATTTCACAAATTTTAGGGTAGTGAAGATGAGCGCTTTCACAAATCTACTTTAATCAACTAAAAACTTCAATCAATCCTACAAATATTGCTCGTGAAGCAGAAACACTAGCAATGAAATTGATTGAAGAGCGTTATGGTAAATTGCCTGAAATTACTAAAATTCAAATTGGGGATAATAAACCTAAAGATATTAAAGGTTTAACTCATTCTGCTTTTCAATCTATCCTTACTTTGCTTGCAAATGGAGAAAATGTTTTGTTGAACGGTCCGTCAGGTACTGGTAAGAATGTCCTTGGTAATCAAATTGCTGAAGCACTCGGATTGGAATTTTACTGTACGCCTGCTATTCGTCAAGAATATAAATTGAGTTGGTTCATTGATGCAAACGGGAACTTTGTTGAAACTCCTTTCTATAAAGCTTGGACGAATGGTGGAGTTTACTTGTTTGATGAAATGGATGCTTCAGACGCTACTGTTATTCTTAACATTAACTCTGCTCTAGCAAATGGTTATTATGAGTTTCCTATCGGATTGAAAAAGAAACATAAAGACTTTTATATTCTCGGTGCAGGTAATACTTTAGGAAATGGTGGAGACCGTATTTATACTGCCCGTGAAGAACTTGACGCTTCTACAATTGACCGTTTTGCAGTTGTTCCATTTGGTTATGATGAAAAACTAGAACGTGAAATTGCTGGAGATAATAAGATTTATGAATTTGTTACAGCAGTTAGAAAAGCAGTTGAAGATACTGGATTGCGTTATGTTGTATCTATGCAGCAACAGCAGTCCAGCTCCAATTGCATGGGGAAAATGGATATTGAAGAGCTTGTGAAATATGTTGTATGTAAGAATATGCGACAAGCAGATATTAAAACAGTTGTATCACGTTGTGTATGTTCATCAAACAATCCCTTATTTGTCGCTCTTAAAAATATTGCTAAATAAAAGAGATTTTTCTAAAATCTCTTTTTTTCTACTTCAGTCTTCCCTAAGAAGATTTGCTTATATTCCTTATAATTTATCATCTGCCTATTAAAACTGTTATGCTGCTGAGCCACAGCTCACTAATCATTATATAAAGTTCATTACTATTACTTAATAATATTTTTAATTACTACCCCTAACTTTACTTTTTTTATAGTCTTTATTCCAACGAGCTCTTGAAAAATGAATCAGTTTTTTATTAAATCTCTATTTATTTTGTTGTTTACCACTATTTATACTCACGTTCGAGTGCTGTTTTTTACGAACCGCTCTAACTGTTGTTGCTCAACCATGCCACCTGCAAAATGCCCAATGCTGAAAACGCCATTTTACCCCTTTTTATCGCCCATTTTTAGCTCGATTTTACCTATTTTGAGTCTTTTTACCTAATTTTTAGTCCTGATTTTTACCATTTTAATTTTTACCTGATTTTTGATTTTGACATTACTATTTTGTCCTATTTTTTATCGCCATTTTTATTGTTTTTACTTTGAAATACTATCATTTTTATTCTTTTTGACCAATGTTCCTTTCTACTCATGTTTAACCCTACTCATTTTTAGACCCCGACTCATGAAAACATGGATAATCATTTTTATCTACTTTTTAGAAATTACCATTTACTCATTTTAGTTCTTTTTTAAAAACTTACTGACCATTTTCTATCGCCTATTTTTAGCTCGATTTTGGATTTTTTATAACTGACTCATTTTACCCTGTGATTTTTGGAATTGACTGTACCAAGACTTTATCATATAATAGAACTAAGAAAAACTAATTAAATGAAAGCATCTAATTATGAAAGATAATAACATTATAGAAACGCTATACTAAAATTAAGATTTATACTAAAGAAGAATTTGAAAATGTAATTAGTCAAAAGATTTAATAATCGTAATAATCAATCTCAAATTAGCTTTCCCGAATTTGCAGGTCACTGAATCTCTTTGAAGAAACTTTGAAAAACTTCGTACAAATGGAGATATGGATATCACTGTCAAATTCAATACTTTGTAAATAAATTTATCTCATATACTAAATTTAATAAAAAGATTTCTAAAAATAAAGAAGATGTGTAGTGATTTTCACCTAATGTTTTGCAACTCTTATGGGATCACCTAAAAATATGTTTAATCGTGAAGAACACAACTACCCATGAAAGAAATTTCTATTGCAATTTCACCCATCATCTCAGTTCCCAAATATACTACACAAGAAATTATCACATCTCGAACAGTGATGATTTTCGCCTGATTGATAAATTGAAAATGAAAATATTAGTTCAATCTTTACTTTATTTAATATGCTCTGATTCAGAGAAACCCAAAGTTTGGGAGACACAAAAAGAAAGACATTATTCACCTGTAACTCAAGCAAAAGCAACTGCTTATGACATTGGTAGATTATTAAGAATGACTGACAAAAGAATTGCTCGTTACAAAGACGTAGTAAAAACTTATTATGAAACATTTAAACCAACTGATGAAAAAGATTTCAATACAGAGGGATCTCTTTACCAATTGAAAAAAGCTTCTGACCCATTGAATACATTTGATTGTGCTTATTATATTGTAAACCCATCATTCTTACGCAGACATTGTTTGAAAATTTTAGAGTCAGACCCATTCTTTACTGATGTTACATTTGATAATTATGGAGTTGCATCTCTTAAAAGTTCTGCTATGGCTGAACAAGCTATTAAAAAGAAATATAAAGATGTAGCATTCTTCTCAGTTTGGAATAGTAATTTTACTGACCCAGATTTAATCGGGGAATATATTGAAGCTGCTTATGCTCGTCTTAATAAAGAATTTCCTGACATTTTCAAACGCAAACAAAAGGAACGCTAAAACTGTTTTTAAGCTGTTTTTATGAAGAGTCGATACATTTATCGAAATTTCATTTTTACAGCTTTAGCGTTTCACTAATGACGATATAACAACCCCTAAAACAAGTACTACACTATACAGAAAAGGAGAATTTTTGTGGTTCGATACTATGTAACAACTGATAAGAAATTTATTAAGGAATTTGATTCTCAATCAAGAGAACTAATCATTACTCCTGCTCAATTGTTCTGGAAAGATACTTCAGAAGTTATAAAATTGAAGTATGGAAGATTACAATAAATTGCGAAGTCAAAAGAAGATTATTTCTATTTCTAGCACAAGAATTAGCTCAGAAATGTTTATACAATGAAACAATTCTTAATGATTGATGAATTGCTCACTCGACTCAAAATGAATTGGAAACAAAAACAATGCTCTATTTAAATTCTATGCTAGAGACACTGAAATATTCATTCACAATTAGAATTACTACTACATAAAATATTATGGATTGTTTAATGACTTAGACCCTCCAATTCATGACGATTACTTATATTTCATTGGATTAACAAAAAAATAATGATAAAGCTCGAGAAATAATGATTAACAAATTAGAATTATCTTTGAATATTCATTCATTAACAATAACTCATTAGAGGAAATAGAACCATGGAATGAAATCTGATACTACCTCTTATGAATAAACCGATAACAATACCAACACTGAAATCTTTTAAAATCAGTAGAACCAACTCATAGATATTCTTACCAAGATTTACCTATGATTTATCGAAGAATCCTTGAACAGTTCATTATGTAAAATATTTACAAAGTCTGAATTAACTGAAGAGGAATTATCTGTTATTCTTTATGCGCCCTGATAATTTAATGTTTCTATTTCAATATTGCTCATCAAATGCTCTATAAATCATTGTTGAACTACTTAGATTTCTTATCAGTAAAATATGCTCATCTTAATCTTGATTTAAAAGATAATAAAGATGAAATACTAAGAGAATGGAAACGAATAGGAGAATAGCAAATGCTAGAAATTTTTAAATATAACGCCATCAGAGATATGTTCAAATCTCAATATTTTCTCAAAAGAATTAGAGTCTATCTTCAAAGATTACAAAAAGAATAGAACTATCTCCCACAATACAAAACTCAAACGATGAAATTGCTAAAGTTATTTCTAACAAATTAGAATTGAACCACCTGCCCCGAATACTTTCTCAAATGCTCTTGATAAAATGCTGAAATGCCAAAAAGAAAGATTTATTAAAATCTTTCTTTTTGTTGACAAAATAAAAATGCTTGATATAATTAAAATACAAAAATGAAATGAGGTAATCATTATGAGTAACAACAAACAACTACAAACCTTTTAGAAATTGCAAAATAATGCTCATAAGTAACACGCCGAAATACTGACCCTTATATTTTCCATGTATTAAGTGTTGCTAATAATGCTAAATACATTCGTACAAAAACTCAAAAAGCTGCAGGTATTCTTCATGATGTTATTGAAGATACTCCACTCAATGCTGAATTTTTACGAGAAAAAGGAATTGATGATGATGTCTTGAATATTCTATCTTTCCTAACTCATGATAAAGAAAAAACAACTTATTCTGATTACATTGACAACATTTGTAATAATGTTGATGCTATGCTAGTAAAACTTTCCGATTTAACTGACAACTTAGACCAAGGCCCACTTTCTGTTATTACAGACCGTGACCGAGAGCGTTTTATTGTTTATGAAAATGCTCGTACTAAGATTATGAGTACTCTTGCTCGTGACTACCCAGAAACATTTAAAGAAATTATGAGGACTGGAAATTAGGAAAGGAAGTTTAACTATGAACAAACAAAAGTTAAAGTTGTAAATAAAATATGAGATTTTACACACTTTATTCAATTAAAACTTAGAAGATGATACTCTTGACCCGTCTTGTTATTCTACGCCAATGGAAATCGTGCTGAAATTTATTCGTGACCAAGAAATGACTATTGAAGAAACTAGAAAAGACTCGCCCATATAAGATGATTCTTTTAAATCATGGCGATGTACCAAAACGATACTGCCACCAGGGGATTTTAAGAAATAACTATTAGAAAGATGAAAACAATGAGAAAACCAAAATATTTTAATGATGAACGATTCGCTGTTCGCAGCATATTCAAGAAATGACAAGAAATTCTCAAAAGAGATTCTTTCTATTGTTTCTGAATCTACTATCTATATGAACCATTAGATAATAAAGATGATAGCTCACAACCAATATTATCGTGGATAATATTGATACGTACTGCTATTTAGTTCACTCCAATGAAAAGACCGCTGTACTTAATTTTGCCTCATTTTATAACCCTGTTTTCTTGCTTGTTGGTCACAAGCCAAGAAATTCCCTATAAATGAATTGTTCTATATAACGTTTTAACATAATAAATTTACACTATTATGCAAATAACAGAAAAGAAATTTTTGATTATAAATTTGCTGATAGAGGAATTTACTCTCCACGTGATTTTTGAACGACCTTCGTCAAATCTTCGTAATGCTAATGTTAATGTAATAAATACTTGTGATGTAATTACTGTTGTTGCTCCAAATCGCAGACGCCAAACAAAAACTTCTGCTGAAGAAAATTACAATGCTCTTGCTAAACCACTGATTTTGTTTTAACCATTGCTCAAGAACAAAACTCAAAAACACTTATCTTAGGACTCATGTCAGGATGTTTGCTCAAAAACCTGAAGAGTTTTCAACTTTATTTAAAGAGTTCTTAAACATTATCATTTTGATAAATTCTGTTTTTGCTATTATGCTGATAAAGAAAATACTACTTACAAGCTTTTTGAAATTTTTGAGTGACTGAAATGAAAAATTGTAATTTATCAAAAAGGAAATGGAAAATATGATAAATTTGTAATTCACTACCTTACAAGAGAATTATCCCTTTGATTAAAAGAGTTTTATAAAGAGAAAAAGATTGTTATTACAATATAGATTACTATATTTATTCAAACCTCACTTGTTGACAAAATACCTGAAAAATCTATCCTAACTCTTTTTGATTTAAAAGGATTTCGTGATGATAAAGAAGTCTTGATTGACTGTTGCTATTGAGATCCAATCAATCATAATAAAAATCTTTCAGAAATTCAGAAGATTTTTCCACAATACTACGTCACCAATCGTTTAACAACTTTATTGAGAAGATTTGAAATAACTAATAAAATATAGGATTCTTCTCAATGAAAAACCCCTACCTTTTTATTCGCTCTATTGATATTTAAATACCACTTTTTCAAAAAAATATAAAAATTTTTCAGAAAATGCTCGACTTATAACCTCAGATATGATATAATACTTTCTGTTGTTGATATTTAACAACACTTTTTCAGAAAAAGATGAAAAATTTCAAAACCTATTGACAAAGAACTTAAAAATAGTTTCACTAATAAATATATATAAATGATTTGATTCATCTTTTGGAGATGTAGAATAATATAAATCTATACCTTTTGCAAAAGATGAATCATTTCAAAAATATAAAAATCAAAACCTATTGACATATGATTTTTGATATGATATAATCATTTATGAACTTGAAATTTAAATATGTCTGCTTTTAAACTGCCAAACACAGCCAAATTTAAAACTCCCTCGACGATCGTCCCAGTCCCGAAACCCGCGCTACCTCAAACCTCTTTTAATTTTTAACCAAGATAATGATATTCAGTACCTCCCAGAATTAAGCACTTACTTATTGACCCAGCTCACTCACCCTGACTGTTAATCGCTCAGCTCCCGATCCCACCCCTCAAATTAACTTAATGATTTTCACCACTATCTTTTTAAATCAAAAAGATAAAATTAATCCTCCTTTCATACATACATCGTTTAAAACTTTGATTTCTAACTAACAAAGCCCCAGAAATATTCTTTTTCATTGTTTTTTTGTGCCACTTGTTATTTTTAATTTCAGCTCCATGCTCCAGACTTTCTCATCCTTAATCCAGCCCTGAGTCTGATTCCTGTCAGCTCCATTCTCAATAAATAAATATATTGTTTCTAATCTTAGCCAAATCAACTAAAAATCAATTTATTTCACTGAAACAGAAAAAGATGAATCTTTCTAGATTATATGATTTACATAACGACACACGTCAATCATTATTTAATACTGAAACAGATATTCCGAATCTATTTTTCAATTTTAAACTGTCGTTAGATTTATATACTTACTACTTACGCCACCATTATTCTTTTATTGGAACAAAATGCTAATTTGTAAAGACAAAATGAATCGTCACTAGATTGATGAAATTTTAAATATGATAGCCCAACCCTTTTGATATGGAATAGACTTTAATCTGTAACCCACCTCGCTACTAGATTATATTAGATTAAATATTTTTTTGTATATACATACGACACCGCCACCCTTGTCAAACCAGAGCTCAGCCTGGCCTCCCATCCCAATTGAACTCAGCCCCGACCGCATCTCATCCAAAATACTAGATTTTATATTTGTACCGCCCATATCTGCAATCTCGAGCCCCGTTGTTGAGTCCGATTCCCATATTCCGTTATTAACATTATATTAAATTGTTTGCCATCAAGACAGGCCTGAATCCCATGCCCGAAACCCTCCTAACTTTAAAATATGATTAGTCGCCAAATGCACTCTGCGAACTGACACCCACTCATACACTTTATTATAAACCCATTTCAACCGTCAATTGAAATGCCTGCTTTGATGAAGTTACCTTCAGCTCTATACATACCAAACCTTGTACAATTTAAACAGAATGGAAAGTTCTTTCAGTCGGGCTTTTATATTGTCTCACTGAAACCCGCTAAACGTGCCTGATCGAAAATCCGCCCTTCGATCCCAAACTCAAATCCATTTATTTTTGTATTCACGATTTTTGAAAAACCTTGGAAAGAGTTTTCAAAACTTTCGCAACCAATAAAAATAATTTCTTATTAATCTACCGTTCGTCTAGCTCAGACGCTGCCCTTTCACGGGAAACACGTCCCATCCCGTACTGTATTATATTCTCCCACCGTCCTTAAATTTTTGATCGAGGAAATATAAAATAATTAAAACTAATCCGTAATAATCTTCATTTTAGATGAAATCTTACTCATACTGTTGTAGTCAAACCGTGAGATAAGACTTATTATCTTATCCCTAAATATTAAAAATAACAAATAAGACATTTTTAATACCTACGCCATCTACTGTACTATTGCTTTATCACTGACTTTATGATAAGGAAAGGACCAAACTAAACACGTGAATTGTTTATCTGCCAAAAATAATGGATTTGAAAATCCACTGTAAAATGGAACTTCAGAGAAACTTATTGCGCTAAAATGGAATCTCTAAATCTTCCGATACCTATTACCCAAAAAGGACCATATTATGTACGAAATGTTGCTTTGAAGATTTGTTAGAATTCACTAGAAAACAATGGAATTGATACATCAAAACTAGCATCACAAGAACCAAATTGATGAAGATGATTTCTTTTAATAAAATTTAACATCGTTCGACCAGCTTGTCGCTGTCTTTTTCACGTCAGAAACACGCCCGAATCCTGTATGTTTTTCATTATAATCATTTTACAAATCCTAATCAAAAATTTAAGGATACTGAGAAATAAAATGATTATACGTCCCTTTTCAATACCTATAATGATTTTTAGAGCCAATCTTGATATAAATTTTAACGTATCCGCAAAGGATAAATAGGATTTGATTGACTTGTAAATCATTATAATTTAGGACTATTTTATTTATGAATAAAATTAAATTATTAACTGTTTTACTCTGTCTATCGTACCTCAGCTTTGTTCTCTATTACCTAAATCAACAGAAAAATAAAACTGAAACAACTGAACACCAACAACTACTGCCAAAGAAGATTCGTTCAAAGAGAAATTCCACAAAAGATGCTATGCCCTTTGATCTCGTCCTAATCACAGATAATGCTAAATTTAAGAAAGTTCTATGCAAAAACCTATGACAAATGGACTGATGCAATTATTGCTGTTCAAACCACGAAAAATCAAGGAAGATTCTCACTCCGTCTCAAAAATCACTTTCTGTACAATGCCAAAAGATTTTCCAATTGAAACACCAGAAGAAACAATTTCAACTTTCTTAAACTCAAGACGAAATCTCTTTCAGAAAATTGTAAATTACAATATTAAAGATGTTGTAATTGATGATTCAAAATACTGCAACTGTTACATTTACATCTAAGAAATCTCACATTCTCTGCTTTCTGCCTCATCAGCCAAAGAATGTCCCTAACTGAACTAATCGTGAATTGATAACCTGCCAAATATAATCAAAATGTCCTTCTGAAACCGTTAAACGTTATCAAAACTTACTTTCTTATTGGATTTTCCGTCATTTATACAAACATGATTTTGCCATTTACTCTAATGTTGATGCTAACTTATCTCATGTTCCATTTACAAAAGCTTTAATTTGACACTGAGATTAAACTCACAAAGGATAAAGATGTACCAGCTGATTTCTCAAGATGATTATAAGACTTTGCTATCAGAATTGCCAGATAGAACTGAAGTCATGATACAATAGACCGTCTAGTCTACTAATAAGAAAGAAACAACTTCTTCTGAAACTTCTACCAAAAACAAATCAGAAATTTAATTTAAAATTATAGAGTACTCAGAACATCTTAAAAGATGTTTCTCTCACTTTGAGCTCACCCAAGATTTCATATGCCCTCCTGAAAACCGCTAGTCACATCTTTTCCCAGTCTGAATCCCACCCTCCGTTATATAGGAGCTCCAGCTGTTCAGACCATCAGCCAAACTCACTCAAAAGGAAACGTTTGATGACATGAAAAACGTTATGATAGTTTCCCGCCACTATAATTAAATATAAATCCAAAACTCACTTTTTCAAGCGTCTAATGCCCTGCCTAACAGTCTGCTCGTGTTTTTGAGAATGAACGAATATCCAGAAAATAACTTGTTATTGACGCACCATCACGTTGGGAATTGAAAACTCAGTCGATGCTATACCAATATACTCATAAAACGCTATGAATGTCTACAAAGACTAGAATAGAAAGTTCAAACGTCCTTATTAAAAGCAACAATCCACACCAATTCATAGCTATTGCTCAACAACAATCGAATTGTCGCATAATAAATCTTGACTATATTAAATCGTAGCTGTCCCTACTTTTGCTTTGAACAAATTCATCTTTCAACGCATGATGCCGACATTCAAAAAGATGTTCTGAGAGTTTCTGCTTTCAAAGTTCATCGCCACTTTCAGAGCTAGAGATTGTTTCCAGGATTCTAATACAGAGAACGAATTGCATATGACTTTAACTCAAATTCAAACGTTGAAATGATTTGATGTCATGAAACGACTATAAGAATTTGCTGTTTGAACGCTGTAAGAAATCCTCACGTACCAAAAGATATTTTTCATCTTTGATGATAAAGATATTTAATTTACTGACCAAGATGCGCCTTGAGTTTCATCAACTCACTTCGTGACTGAATATGGACGTTTAATTGTAGCTGTCACCAAAAACCAAATCTGACCCCTATATATTTGCCCCCACTCTCACTCACCTGCCTTGTAGCCATCAGAGTCTGAATCCTATCACCGCCACTCTATAATAGATGTAATTATACATCCTGAAAAATCAATGACTCATGAGCTGTCATGAATTTTACATGAATAGATTTCAATGTTGCTTTATCTGTAATCCGAAATCGAATAAAACAGATTAGTGCTCTTGCTTTTACCATATTATTGTAGCCTGCTCTATCAGAAATTCAAATTTGTAAAATTGTTTCGATTGGAATTACGACCCAATCTTTTATCCATGAAATAACAAAAAAATCATAACTATTAGTCTCATGCTCATGTTAGTTAACATTGCTTTGAATGTTGAAAATTAGAAATCTGCTGAATTTCTAATCGTACTTCCTAATTAGCCTTTTCGACACTGCTGCTCAAGAAAACCTTTCCGTGAAATAAATGCTTTAATTAAAGAAATTCTAAGATATGCTCTATAATTTCAAAAATTACTTAAATTTTTTAAAAAAATTTTAATTTTGATATTGACAATAACTCAAATTTTGATATAATAGATACATAAAAACTTATAGTTCCTGCCTACTGAGAAAAAAATAAGTCTCCAAACCTTTAGAAATCGCTCAAAATCTGATAGACCTGTTAAAAATAAAAATTACTAAAAAGAAAAAGGAAGTATTTAATCATGACAACAATTACACGTGCTCAAGATTTTTCATATTGTAGATGTCCCGATGCTCGACCTAGCCACCCTCGTCACAAAAATACCTTTACAATCTAATACTAGGATTATGATCATCTGTCCCTGCCCCAATAAATCAAACTAAGATTGTAAGAAATTCTCACAATCTTTTTTTCTACTATATGCCATTTAATGGGCAAAAACACTACCCTTGGGTCAAACGTTAGATCTGATTCTCCTATGCTCCATTTCCATAAAATTCATGGAATATATTTTAATAATAATGCCATACTATAGCCATGATATTTCCAACCCTATGCCATCTGACTCTCGTTGCCCATATAGCTTTATGACCAGTGCTATAACGTTGGGCTCCATAACCCAAAACTGTCGTTTCCGATCCGACCTCGCAATTTTAAATTACTGCATCGCGCACTTTGCTTTTAGCATGCAGTCCTGTCTCGAATCCTGTCACCTAGATTAACAATAAAGAATTGTTTGAAAGGATTTATATTATGACTCAATTTGAAAAAAATATATTTTATCTTTAATTATAGCATTTGTAATCACTATTCCTATTGCAATGTTGTCCTTACAATTGTTTTTTTGATACTGTAATATTCTTGATTATCTCAACAATTATTTATTTTATTGTAATGACTTTTGTTATTAGCCTTTTAATTATGATAAAGATTACGTCCGATGTAAAATGCTATCACAGCTCGCTGATAACTCTTTTCACTAAATTCAATTCTTGTTCGACATACAATATAAATGCTTCTACTTTAATGGATATGACGCCGGACTACGAATCCGAGATAGTTCAATTCCTTTAGGATCAATACATTACTCAGACAAACTGCAAATCACTGACTTTGAATCCAGACTTCAGGTCTCGAATCCTGCTACTCCACTCAATCAATTTGAGCTCAGCAAATCTATTGCGCTCTGTCACGCCAGAGTCGTCCGATTCCCTCAGCCCGTTTATCCCTTTAATAATCTTTTATTATATTCCCACCGTCCCTAAACTTTTGACGAGGAATTATAAAATGATTAAAAGTCAATCCATAATAATCTTTTGTTTTTAAATAGACTTTGAATGGATAATGCTTTGTTGTAGGATAACCGTGAGACAGTTTCATCTTGTCCTAAATATTAAAAAGTCCGTTATGACATTTTAATACCTATGGAGTTAATGCTCTTATTCTTTATAATCTAATATAGATTTTCATTTTGATAAAGAATAAGCAATTAAGAAATAAAGATATTAAAGACTTTTATTTATGCTCTGTTAGCTCAGGGGGAGAGCACTAGTCCTACAAACTAGATGTCACGTCCAAATCCAATACATAGCTTTCCTACATAAAACGCAAAATCGTTTATTGTAGCGCTTACGAATGTAAGCATCTAGCGCCCGTGCTGGAATCTGGTAGACAAATCAGACTTAGAATCTGATGTCCGTATGGACGTGTGAGTTCGAATCTCACCGGGTGCATCTTGTCTTAGTGTTAATAGGTTAGCACATCTCACTGTGACTGAGAAGGTATGGGTTCGAATCCCATAGGCATGATTATGTAAGAGAACAGCTGTTGTTCTCTTTATTTATTTTTAGAGGTATTTAATGAACAAAGAACTAGATAGAATTGTTGCTAATTCACCTGATGGATTGAAGAATAATCCAATCTTTAAAGATTAGTCAGATAAAAATGATTAAAGATAAAGAAAAGGAGAGTCGAAAATGATTCTCCTTTTTGTCTTGTTGCTTTTATTTCAAATTTTATTATATAATTATTAAAATGGATTCATAGAAAGTAATAAAGCAAATGAAAAATGCTATATTTAAAGTCTGAAGAACAACTACAAAATGCTCTTAAACAAATATATCCGAACAACAATAATGTGGAAATAAATGTGAAATCATGGCGATGCAGGCTCGTGGAACACTGACTGGCATTCTGTGTTGAATGGTTATGGATAAGAAGCAAAGGGAACAGAGCTCTAACTATTTATGAAAAAAATTAAGGAACTCTAATCTTTTTCTAACAATTGATAGCTATTATCCAAATAGTTATAAAGTCAAGATGTATCTAAAGAAGGTGCTCAAACTCAAATTAATAAAATACATAAGATTTATATAACAACTGACAACAATAAAGTCAATTCTCATAACTGAAGAAAAATTCAATAAATTATGATGGAATCATCAAAAAGATTAACAAAATCTATTACAATAAGGATGAATATAGCTTTGTTTATTGTTATTGATAAGAATTTCATAAACCAAACAAGAGATAAGACTTTTTAAATTGAAAGCACTAAGGGCTAGTAGTTCCCAAATCTTCAATTGAGGTTTATTAAATTAAAGAAAACTCAAAAAGTTTTCTTTTTTTGTATTTTTATTGTTGACAAAGACTAAAATATATTGTATAATAAATTTAGAAATTGAGGAAAGAGTGATAAACAATGAAATTAACATTAAAAAGAAACAAAGAAAGCAATTAAGAATAATCAAACAGTCAAATTTACTCTTGAGAGTAATAATGCAAGAGAACTTGCAGCTCAATAAGAAATATTACAAACGTTATGTAAAAGCAATTGTAAAAACAGTTAAATCTTTTTATCCAGCATTGACTCCTATTATATTTTATCTGAATTAGAACGTTATGAAATCTTACCAAACGTTTCACGATTTGATGAAGAAGGTTACTTAATTCGCTATGGAAAAACAAAGATATGTCACTGCTCAAACATTTGAAGTAAGTGATTCTAAAATCTATTTGGTTGATTTTGATTATAATGCTAATTACTTTATTGTAGACCAAGAACTAGGAATGAAATTAGATACTGATGTTGCTGTATCTGACCCATTCACAAACCACTTCGTAATCTTAGCAAGTGACCTAAATAGATTATTTCATGTTACAGATAAAGAATTACCATTGTTCGTAAAACTTTCAATGAAAACAAATGGAACTTTTAATATTGTTGCTGATAAAAATGTTTTTGCTGGAACAAAATCTAAACTTGCAAATCTTGATAAACAAAAGATTGCTCGTAAGGAATATGAAGAAGAATTAAATCGTATCAGAAAGTCAAATTATTGAAAGTCAATAAAGTCAATTGAACTGATTATGGGAGATTTAATCCCTAAATTGAGCTCAAAAGCAATCAAATCACAAAAAGTTGTTTCAAGCAAAGTTGTTAGAACTTCATTTAATGAATTAAGTGAAATCTTCCATAAAGAAGTCTCTAAGAAATTAGGTTTACGTTATGATTATTTTATTGAATTAAGTTCTGAAATTCGTTGGCCGCAAGAAGGTGAATACGATGGAGCATTGTATCGTGAATATGATGCACAATGTGTTGACCAACGTTTTGCTCGATAAATATATTGAAAAGAATTACTCTAAAGAAATCAAAGCAATCAAATCTGAAATTGAAAAGTTAAACAAGAAAAATGACTGCAAAATCACCAATTCAATTTGAAATTTCTTATGGAATTGCTATGAGCGATAAAACTTCTAACATTTATGCAGCTATTTCATTAAAGAAATTACCAGAAGAAATTGACTCTAAATACTTCAACAAAATGGAAAAAAATTATTCAAATAAAGAAAGATTAAGAAAGTCAATTTATGACTTTCTTCTTTTTGTTGATTTTTTTGTGAATTTTATTATATAATATAACAAAACGATATTGAAAGCTTATTCAATGAATACTATTGTAGAAAACAAAAATAAATTAGATGAATTAGCACAAGAGGATATAAAATTATTTATCCTAACTCTATTGATGGTTTGGATTTTGAAAGTTATCATAAAGGAAAAAAACATCAATTTTTCCGAACTGACTATTTTAACACCTATAAAAGAAAGTAGAAATTGCAAATGCTTTAATTTTTTTATGAAAAGTTATTTAAATATAAAGGATTTTTTTATTTCTAATTCCTTATTATTTTGTGAATACTTCTACTCGAGAATATACTTACGCTTTGACAAGCTTTTGATGCACCAAAGAATTTAACTTAGAATGGATTCATATTGTTTTCGTAATAATGAACAGAGAAATTACACTGACTTTTATGAGAAGATTAACTATGTTTTGTACAATCCAAAAAAAGATAGATTAGCTTTTCTATATTGATGATAAAGTTTAAAACCTCTGCAGCCAAATTCGCAGAAACAAAAAAAGAATAAAAACAAAATCTTGAAAGCTCAGAAGAAGATTTGCAATCGTTATTTGATTGACACTTCGTCCTCAGCTGTTTTTACAAAAATAAACGATAAATGCTATTGAAAACAATATGAACTGACCTGATCTGCTTAAACTGCGTGTAGCATTACTTAAAAACAAAAGGAATAAATAAAACTATGAACCATATTGTAGAAGAAGAAAAGAAAGATGAATTAACAACTTATATTGAAGATGGCTATAAAGTTATCTATCCTAATAACAATCTAAGTATTAAATTGATTAGAAAATATAGAGATGATTCTTGGGACTCTGTTAGAACCGCAAAGTCATATTAAATCGAGTCTTGAATTGCTGGGGTATAAGTTTATATGATAGACTTTTTAAAAAAATAAAAATTCTTTATTTTTTTATCCCCTGAGATTTTTAATAGTGTCACTCTTAAATTAGCAATTAAAAGAGCTAGATCTGAGCTCACAATTGATTTGAGGAATGCTTGTATTTATTCTAATGAAGATTACTCGACACAAAAACGCAATTCTATGAAAAAAATTAAATATATTTTATTTAATGCCGAATCTAAGAATTTACGTTGTTATTGACCAAAATTTCAAAACAAATGCAGCTAAAAACATGAGCAAATACTAAACGAAAAATAAAAAAATCTTGCAAAGGAATTAGGTATTTAACAGCTCGAAAATAAGCAAAGTCTCAGCTGTTTTTTTCTGTAAAGTCGATACATTTATCGAAAAACGCCTTTACACCAATAGCATTGTTTATATGACGATATAACAACCCTTAAAAATGAAAGTGACCAATTATAGAAATGAATGAAATTGTTTCAATGAAAGATGAAAATAGTTTAGATGGATATAAATTAGCTTTATCCTAATAATAGCTCTGATACCAAGATTGTATAAGGATAATCAGCTCACTTACTCGCTGTGATGAAAGTTCGTTACTTGAGATTTTTTTGAGACTCTGCGTAATGTGAAGTTCTGTTTATTGAAAAAGCAATTATCGAGAGACCTTATCTAAAAGTTTCTTTATAAACCAAATTTTAGTTTAATATTCAACTCATTCAAAGATGATTCATTTAAAAAGGAATATAATATTACTAATGTGAAATTTATAAATGAACAACAAGAGAAAATTGAAATAGCATATCCAAAGAAAAATTAAAAAAATATTTATGTCAATATGCTGAAGAATTTGTTGTTATTATGATTGATGATAATTTCTGTTCTAAGCATGAGAAAAACAAACAGCTAAATTGAAAGAGAAAGAAAATCTTTCAAATATGTTAAAGATTTATTGAATTAGAAAGCTTGAAAATGAATGAAATTGTTTCAATGAATAGCAAAAATGATTATGGAAAATCTCATCCAAACAATCAAGAATTGGAAATCTAATATTTTTCGTCATCTTATGATTATTGTAATTTGACTGTAGCTAAGAATTGTTCGGAATTAAATATTTTTGGAAAGATTGTTAAATTGCAATTCTCTATTTGTAGTACCCAGATGAATATAGAAGAATTACAACTGCTCTAAATAAGACTAATTTCTATCGTACCTATCCAGATCAGTCCCTATTTTTCTAAAAAGTCCTATTAAACAAAAAAATTTCATATAGATAATTTATTGTGGATTGACTCTAAAGGAATTTTGATTGACCCTCAAAGTTTGTTGAAAAATAGAAAAAAATTTATTACGATAAGGAAAATTATTCCCTAACAATTGTGACTGATGAAAAAAATTTCAATCAGCAAAGAGAAAAAAAGAAACTAAAATTATAAAAAGAAGTACTCTAAGAAGAAGTTCTCAAAAAAAGAAGTACTCGACAAAAACAATACAAAGAGTCTCCAGATAGAATTAGCCCAATTGCTTTGATTAGAAAGGAAACAAATTTAAATGAATGAAATCGTTTCAAATGACTATAAAAAAAGGATTTACTTAAAAATGCTTTATAAATTGATTTATCCTAATGATTTAGTTTCTGAATTTGATTATGAAAAATAAAGAGGATAAAAACTTTATTGACCGAATAAAGTTATGACAATGTGAATATTACTTTAATTCAATTTTTTAAAAAAATAGAAAAAAATTTGTTTTTATTTTTGCCGTGCTTATGATTTGCTTGAAACTATTTCTAAAAAAACCCTTTAAATTTGAATTTAGGATTCAGACTCGCCAGCCATCAATATGCAACTATAACTAATATAATATTACTTGACGGAAAAGGGAGGAATATTTAGGGAGAACATGGACTAAACGAATCAAAGCATTCTATTTGAATGTGGGTATGAAAGTCCCTAGTTGTTATTGATGAAAGTTTCTCAATGCCTGAAGAAAAGAAAGAAAAAAATAAAAAAATGAAAAAGCTGATACCTAGAGAACAAAAATTAAATCATTGTTAAAATAAAAAGGAGATAACTATATGCTATTTAAACTGAAAGATACAGAACTAAAAGAAATTACACCGATTTACAAAGATGAGCACTATGAAGAGGCTTGTGAAACTTGCTGTGGAGAATGCCTGATGCTGAAATTGAAATCGAAATTGTTTTTTTAGCAATTCAACTTCATATGTTTATAGAAATAACAACAATGCTGAAATTAAATCAATTACTACTGTCATTAACTATCTATTCACACATTTAAACGAATTTCCTAGCATGACGAAAGACGATTCATTAACCACCTTAATAAACACCTTGATGAAGATTTCAAAGACTAGAAAGAGTAAAAGATGAACAATATTGCTCAAAAATTTCAAAGAGTACTTATTAGCTAATGATTGTAAATTGATTTATCCCAATCAACAAAAGATGAATGTTAGAATATTTGCTAAAAGGATAGAAAGTTAGAATATTTGCTAAAAAAATTTTTTTAGCTCTAATGAAAAAGCTCAAGATATAGAACAATTGACTCAATTCAAAAAAATTGCTTCATTAGCTCAATTGTTTTTTTGAATGAAGAAAGATACAAACATATAAAAGAACTCAAAAAGATGAACTTTTACTAAATTTTTTTCAATAAAGATGCTTTTGAAGAAAAAAATTTGTATTTTCTACTGTTAACATTTATGATGAAAAGGCTACCCATATCATTCATTATACACTAAGAAAATTAAAGAAATTTATTTGAATTTTTGACTCAAAAAAACGTTATAATACCAATAGATGAAAGATTCAAGACTAAAAAAAGAAAAAGCTCTGGATTAAAAAGAAAAAAGAGAAAAGAGTGACTTCTCAAAGAATTTAGATGCTTTTGATACTTTTGAAATGATGAAAGAAATGAGCTGGACAATAATATTTATGATAACAATACTGTATTTGATACGAACGAAAAAGAAATCTTTAATGTACTTTTAAGGATCTCAAAGATTCATGTTAAATACTTTCAATTTCAAATTGACTGACAATGAAGATATGGAGCTTATGAAGATTTTTAATGGTCATGAGTTTAAAAATTCAAAATGGGAATCCATATTGACCAAGAATTTCTAAATCAATTAGAAGCAACAGCTGAGTCTGTAGCAAAACTTGAGGAAATCTATAACAAAGTTTTTGCAAATTCTCAATTAAAGAAATGCTAGAAATGATTAAATCAAAAGAAATTCTAAATTACATGAATCAATATATGAATGAAATTCCATTGAACTTTGATAATTCATATGAAGCAAATTACTTTTATCTTTGAAACTGTAGATGATTTCATTGAAGAAATGTTTGCTCAACTTTACTACAAATACAAAGAATCAGCCATTACTATTTCATTCTGCCCTAATACTAACATTAACTTTTGATGATTTCATGTTTACAACTGATTTATTTGCTATTCAAGAAAATGATGAATATTATATTTTTGAACGAATTACTGCCAGGAGAAACATTCTATAATATTTACAATATTAAAGATGCAAATTATCTGAAAAAGTTTGAAAGAAACTATTGAATATACAGCTCTTAATACATTGAATGAAAAAAATATGGACGAATCAATGAAAACCAAATTAAAAAGTTATATGTTTGAGTTCGAGATATTCTCTATTACGTTGATAAACAAGGTGAAGTTTATTCTTTAGAAATAACAGAAGACTTACTTGAACAGCAATCAGAAATGCCAATTTCATTCTTTGATAATTATGTTTTTAAACCATATGCTCCAGTAACTGTTTATGATGATTATGGACGATTATGGTTGTGGTCAGCAAAAGCTCATTGGACTCTCCATGGATGCTGGATTTGAAACTGAATATTCAAATTCAAAATTGTTGATGTCTTTATTACTGAAAAAGAAGCATTTGAATTTAGCAAAGTTCGTAAACGAAGCAATGCAGAAAATGAGTTCTTTAACTCATATTCTAAGATTGAAATTAAGCATGCTGTTTCAAATAGATTGTTGAATACATTAAGATTCACAAAGTATTCATTACTTGAACTTCTTAAACTTGTTAATATTTATAGAACTGAAAATACACCAATCAGTTCTCTATTATTGATTATGACGGAAATGAAATTGCTTATTCTGAAGTCTGAAAAAGAATTAGAAAGCCTTTTATTAAAATGAATTATTTGAAATCATTTGTCAAGAATTAGAAGAACTAAAAGCACCATTAAAGATTATGAATCTAAAATTGAAAGAAAAAGTCCAGATCTCGAGAAATTGGAAGAATATAAAAAGTTCATGGAAAATGTCTCCTAAACCGCCTCTACGTTGAATCACAAGCATTTGTAAAACCAATAAATCCTATATTCATTCTTCTTGAAATCAACTTATATTTTTGAAGACTAAAGAAAGTTCTTTGTTAATGATTATAAATCATTAGAGAAAAATCCGCATCACTTGTACAGGATAATTGCCATTGTTTTATGTTAAAAACCAACTCAGGATATATTCGTTCTGACGAGTATCAAATTGTTTTTTTCATGAAGATTTATCAGATGATTATTACTCAGAACTACTTTTTAGAATTAAATAAATTAGATGATTTTTAATATTGAAAGAATGCACAAAGTTCTATCAATAATTCAAAACGACCGCTCCAAATCGCAAATATATTGAACAATTTGACTATGGATCACTTAAGGATATAATCGTCTTTAAACTGATAAATTTGAAAAAGTTTTTACAATTACTTAATTTTTCCAAAGAAAATAGAATTCGTGTTAGGATCGAGTACAATATGTATTAAATGAAGATACTAAAGAATATGAATTACAATTTTTAAACTTGAAAGATGAATTGCAAGTCAAAGCTGATTTATTTGAAAACAACAACATTAAAAAAACAATGTCAAATAAAATTTATTCTACAGTCACTGAAGAAAAATGATTTGTTCACAAATACCAGCAGATGAAAGTTCTCTACTCATCTAGCTAGAGCTGCAAAAATAAAAAGATACCGATAGAGATTTAATCTTAACTATCAGAAAAGGATTAGTTTAATTAGAATATACTATTAAAAAAATTAACTTATGAATATGAAGCCTGTACAAAAATATTAAAAGTTAAGGAATTAGAATTAAATGATAATTCTGATAATGGAACTGAATTAAAACTTATTCTTGAAAGAAGTCTCTCTATCCCAGAAAAAGATTTATAACTATTTAAAAACTAGTCAAATCATGCCCTAAAATCTTATAAAGATAAGAGATTCGACTTCAAAACGATTTAATCAACAAGCACTCGAAAGTTCTAATTGAAATAATACTCAAAAAAAGGAAGATTACTAAAATCTTCCTTTTTTTGTTTGACGCCATACTCATTTTTATAATATAATAGAAATATAAATAAAAAGAGCTAAAAACAATGAAAAATTATATGGATATTATCAATGCTGAAACTGAATTGTTGAAAAAGAAAAGGAAACTTGAATTAGATTACGAGAACGAAATGAAAGTTCATCGAAAAACGATGTCTCGAATATGAAGAATATAAAAACGATTTTAAAAATGTCACCCGAGTTTACGCACAAAAGAATATGTAACTCTATATAAACCATTTAATCTTTTAAGAAGATTTGATACTTTCATTCCTAAATTAAAAGATGCGCTAAAAAGAAAATTGCCAACCAATGCTTGAAAAAGATTTGTTATTGTTAGATGATACCATGACTTATAGTATCATTTACAAACTTGTTGACAAGAATAAATCATACAATTATCCTAAATTAGGAGAAATTCACCCTTAGAAACTACACCTGTTGAATATTTTTGAAAAATTATATATGGAATTAGATGAATCTCAATTACAGCTCATCTTAAAAATGTACAGGGCTATGAGTCATTGTAAAAATCTATCAAAAGACCCATTCCAAAAATTTGAGAGTACTTCAAATTATATTTTGCTCATTTAAACTAAAAACAAAAGATCATGATTATACTAAACTTGTAAAATTACTTAATTTTTCCACAAGAATTCGCTGTTATTCAAAGTGAAGAACAAGATACAAATCTCTCAAACTTCTATGATTTGCATATTTGAGACAAAGATAATAAACTACAAACTATAAAAACTTGTTGAAACGACTCAATTAAAATGACTGAATCGTATCTAATGCCCTACTGAACGAGATCTGTCTAAACATGAAGAAGAATTAACTCAAGACTGACTCAAAAATCACAAAATTTAATTTTACTGATGAAACACAATCTTTTTACCAGATGAAACAGAATTAAAACTTGAAAAACTTACTCAAAATATAAACCAATTGATTTTGATCGCCACTTATCACCTGAAGAAATTACTAATAAAAATATTATAATCCAAAATACTTTGGACATTGATTGATAATAAATTCATTGAAAATAAAGAATACAAATACTTTATTACTGAATTTGAGTTCCACTGATGCCTCTATAAAGAAAGAGAGCTTGAAATATGAAATACGCAATATGAAAGAATTGAAAGAAATTTTACTCAAAACAAATTCATTAAAGAACCATATGTTCAACTTTTAATTTTTTGATGAAAGATTTGATGAACCAACAATCCAAATCGCCAATGATGATAAAATTCTGTTTATGATAAATCTTGTCATATTACTGCAAATGCTCTTTATTAAAAAAATATTGAAGATGGCTCATCCTATTCTTATTAAAAAAATTTAAAGTTATGATTCAACATTGCCATTGAAACGTCACAAAATCAAATTAGAAGAAGAATTGTTTTTACAGACCCATGTTACACACCAAATGAAACCCAAAGATAATAATCAAAAATCAAAACCATGACCACTTGAATGTTGCTTATGCACAACTGCCATTTTTTTCTCTTCCGAATATTTAATCTTATCTCATGATCATTTAACGAAAACTCCAAAACGATTAACAAAATTACCATTTACAATTACTCGATTCTAGCCAACTTGAATTGCTAATGTTTCAGAATATGAGAATATTTATACTTTTCGATCCAGAGCCCCTGCCATGACTTTTATCTGCGAAAAACATATAGACACGTTGAAAAAGGAACTTTCTCCCTGCTATAAAAAAAATTACGAAAAAATACAAAATTACAGATGAACTGTTTTCACGCCCCTGTTGCTATGCAAGATAAAGAATTACTTAATTTAATAGATAAACCATGTAATGCAAAAGAATTGAATTAGAATTGAAAGACTTCTATCCAAATATTCCTTATTACACTCATTTGTTTAATGATAATAACAATTATCTCGATTTATCCTTTGAACCTTATGTAACACATAATGCTTTCCGTCCGCCACCCGCATGCTTTTTGATGTTTATCATCGCCATGTAAAAACGAAACAAAGATAAAGAAATTGTTTATATTAAAATTGATTTAAAATAGAGAATAAGAAATGACACAAAACTTTCAAATGACACAGCCTTTGAATACCGCTCACTAGAAGAAAAAAATTAGAAGAACTAAAATTACCAAAACGACCTGAAATTATTGAACGTATTAAAATTGCTCGTTCATACTTTTTGACCTTTCAGAAAAATGCCTGAATACGAGTTCTTTCAAAGATGAACAAACTTCCCTTGATACCGAAATTGCTAAATTAGAAGAAAGACTTCGTCTTGCCCAAATTATTAACATTACAGACACTCAAGAAAAATATTGTTGCCATTGACGTACACAAGTTACTCTAATCTGATACTCAAAAATGAAACTCAACTTATAAAATTGTTGCCATTGCTCATGCTGATGCCTTTTGAAATGAAAATTACCAAGAATCGCCACCATGTTCCCTATCTCCTCATACTGTTGGAGATACACTCATGTACATACTCACGCCTCAAGAAAGTTCATGACTTAACTATTCTTGATGTGACTTACTCAGATGACTCAAACTGATTTTTAAACGTTGTTATATCGTCATATACCAACGCTAAGACTGTTAAAACTGGATTTCGATAAATGTATCGACTTTTAATAAAAATGTCCCTAGACTTGCTTTATATTTTTCCATATAGAAAAAGGACTTAAAAATTGGAAAAACGAAGAACAGAAAACATCAGACAAGAAAAGTCCCCTGTTCCTCCCTTGAGCCAATTTTTGTGATTCTATCATGTGACTCCCTATTCTTATTATCGCCAAAAATGCTGAAACCAAATTAGAACAAACTTATAAACCGATAGAAAAATCATGAAGAAAATAAAGTTCATTGAGCTCAAGCAAAACCAATGTCTATTCTACTAATGGGACCCAGATACTGGAAATCATGAACGAACCGAAAATTGCCGTCCATGATACGATGTTACCAATGACTATAAATCCAAAACAAAGAAAACAACTATCACAATTTGAACGAGATATACTTACAGAAATTGAACATGATGCAAAACAATTCAGCACTCAAATTAAAATGTGCCCTATCAAATGCTTCGACTGACGGCCAATCCCTACTATTGAAAAATGCTAAATATGAAATTTGACCATTATTTGTTAATCAATATGAAATGTTTTCCCACCACATCGATTCTGTGCTGAATTGACGTTGAAAATAAATCAGCCTCCCTATTACTATCCAAGACCAAGAAACAGACAATCAAATTGTAATTGGAACATCAAACAACACTTAAAATGAAGACCGCCATCTTATTCAAGAATGAGATACCAAGACCCAGAGCGATTATGGACGACAAAAACGCCAACGTGAAACTCATCCAGCCTATTATTTCTAAAAATGATTTCATTAGATGCCTAACAAATTATTCGAAAATTCTTGAGCTCCAACACTAATATTCAAACAGATATTCCGTTAAATTCACAATATGATGAATTTATTAGGATATAAGCACTCTGAACAATATTGAACAATTCCAACTTGAATGATGACGCTACTATTGCTCATTACTATCAAATCGCTAGTTCTGATACTTTATTAGAAATTCAAAATAGAATTAGAGAAGAACTTGACGAAGATAAACCAACTCAAATTAAAAACAAATGCACTATAAATGGAAATTCACTGAAATTCATAAAGATTCAGATGAACCCTGAAACGTAAATACTGATGATGAAGATTCATACTTTACTTACAAGAAAGAAGAATAAGAATGATTTTGAGATACCAAAGTCCCAGAATTTGGAAAAAGACCCTAAAGTTCATAGATTTTGAATTTGATGCCGTCACACTTGATTTCTTTTATGAAAGGACGACTTGTATCTGATTTTGAATTTGATGTAAATCAATACTTGCTCTATACAAGATTTTTGTTGATAATCTTGTTTATCAAACCCAACTCTATTAGATAAAGAAATCTGGAAAAATATTGATTTAGAGGATTTGACTTTTAAAACTTCATTGCTAGATACATTGATGAACTCCCAATTATTGAAAAAAATTTGCTTAGAAGAAGTACTCAATGGATTTTTGTAGAGAAATCTGAAACATTATACCCAGATGAAAGATTACCGCCCTATACTTACAATGTCATTCTGCAAAAGAGTACTTTTCTCTAATCCACTCTTTTATTTTATTTTTGCCGACTTTTGTAAAGTTCATTATATAATACAATAAAAATGAAAGAATAAAGGACTTTTTAATTTGAAGAAAAAAATATTATTTTAGGAACATTATTATTTAACTTATCACAAACAACAACAACTCATGCAGATTCACCAACTATCCAAGATGTCGCTTTTAAATTATTAACAGATACTTGTATCAACAATTTCAGAATATAAAGAAAAGATTGCCAAACTATCTGAACTCACAACAGAAGAAAAAGAACATTTCTTTAAGGACCTTTATAGTTCTTCATCTAAAAAAACGATTTTGAAAAAGTTCCCAAAAAAGTTTCAATTCAAAAAAACAATCAACACGTTATCGAAAAACAAGAAAAAGAAAAAAATTGCCAAAGAGAAGTTCAAACTGAAAAAAATGATAAAAACCTATGCAACTGTTTGAAATTACTGCTATTTATGAATCTCAATCGTAACCCCTGACTATTTTAGAACACTTGAAGATGCTGAATGAATTACGCCCCTACTTTAACTGAAAGATACACAATGAAACCATATTTAAATTTCCTAGCAAAAATTATCGTTACGCTCTCAATTAATAGTTTTTGAAATTAACTCTGATGAATTTAATTCTTCATGGAAGTTCTTAGGAGAAACAGAAACAGAAAAATTTAGTTCCTCAAACCAATACATTTTTTTGATCTCAACATTATGCCTGTATTAGAAAAACTTAAAAGAGACTGACCAGATTTCTTGATTTCAACTCACCCAATCTGCCCTGTTGGAAATGGGATTTGCTACTGATTCACAATGCCCGCCACGCCCTCATTAGCATCCGCTATTACAACTAAAAATGAATCCCCACAATTTAATGATAGTTCATGTTAAAACGAATTGCCCGCCAAGAGATAACTACTCACTCATATTCACAATCAATCCGTAACCGATACTCCAAACAAAACACCTCAAGAAAAAGAACGTACAGAATTATTCACTTACATTAAGAAAGAAAATCTATAAAAGGGATTCCCTAACTATGCTAAAACAAAAGATAATAAATTTTACATTGAAAAGAAGAAACTCAACACTACTTGCTATTTATTTACCAGATTTATTTTTTTAGAAACACCACAAGATTGTTATTTTTTTATTTTTAATCCAAATAACAATAAATTTGAAATGCCAAATGATAATACTTTTTGCTTATTTTGCTTCTCAAACCATTCTACGATGCCTCACTTTCATTATTCTACCAAATTTAAAAAAATTAGACAGACTTTCACTCAATTCAAGATAAGACTTTCTTGTTTGAAATTCATTTTTTTCTGATACAATGGATAATGATGAAGACCGCCAAATCTTTTTAGACTGCCAAAGAAGAAATTGATAAGATTCATGCTTCATATGAAAATATGAAAAGACTTCTTGCTGGACTGTGCTGGATTATTTGACACAGAAAAATATATTACCCAATGCCTGCAGAAAGAATACGGAGAAAATTTAATCTTTACCATTACTCCAAAATGCTGCTCATCTATTAAAACTTCATGAATACAATAGCTTTCACAATATTTATTTAAATTTAATTTTAATAAAGATTGAGAAAGAAAAGAATTACAACCGACTTTCAAACAATTTAAAAATATGACCTGCCCTCTTCGTTTTCACCCGCTTTATCATTAGAAAGTTCTAGAAAATCAAAGAATTGAACAAATCTTAGAAAAAACAAAATCAATTTTATCTAAGAATTTTAATCCCGAAGAAATCCAACTAATACTCACCAAAGCACTGATAAGCCGTTATTATTGCCACTATAAAACTGGACAACACAACTACTGTAACACTAGAAATTACTAAGGATTTTAAATTGATTAAAATTGCAAAAACGCACCTGATGTCCCACAAAAAGAAGAAACTTATAGATGGGATTTCCTATGTTAGACCTGGACTTTAAAAGACTCCTTACTAATATTGACCATAAAATCAACTTTGGAAGAAACTGATAAATGCTGCCAATTTTGGATAACTTATAAAAATTTATCTCATTCCTTGTTAACAAATTGATTATTTTATCGTATAATATAACTATAAATCACAAAGGAATGAGAAATATGAACTTATTAGAACAATATAAACAATTACAAAAAAACAAACTTATCAAAAGATGATATGCACTCAGCTATCGCTTTATAAAAAAAGAAAAATGGATTGACTACACCAAAATACCTTCATGCTTTTACTCAGACTTTAATAATCCTTTATATAGACACTCGTGGATTAACATTAGACTTACGATGAATGTAATTGTGCGAGTCTTGAAAAGCTCTCTTAACTGGAAACAATTAACTGAATATGAAAAATTATACAAAAAGAATTTAAAAAGAATATTCAGAAATCTTTGAAAATATGAACAAAAATCATGAATATAACTTCTATGAAAAAAATTAGATTCATTGATTCTTTTTGTCGTCAACATAAGAAACGATTTGAGCCTCGCAACTACTTCATCATCTTACAATCCATATACTCAAACTGCTCTTAATCTTTCTCCCTATCAAAAAGAAAAATTATAGAGAATTGCTTAACTATCTCCGACTCAAAAATATTAGCATTAGCCACTTTGAATATATTTCAATTAAAAACCCAATCGTAATTCATTATACTCATACTGATTACGTTTTGATTACCTCATGAAAACAGAACAGGTATGCGCTACTCACAAGAACAATTAAACAAAATTGCTAAACGTTTTGGATTTAATCAACCTAAAGTTTATCAATACACTTTTGAAGAAATTCAAGAATTCATGAGCAATGCTAAAGATATTAGGCTCTGTGCTAGAAAAAAATACTTATGGAAAACTTATTAAATTCAAAACTGATGAATGGCTCCGTCTAAAAGATTACTACGGTATTTTCTTCGGGCCACTAACAAATTCAAAAATTTCTACAATTATTGAAAGCTATCTTGCTGATGAAATTGATGACCTAATCGCTGTTGAACAGCAACACGATCATTACAAACATTTAGGATTGCTTGATACTACTCTAGCTCATGCCAAATATTTTGAAGATGAAGTTCAAAAAGCTTATAAAGCTACAAAACATTTATCAGACAAAGAACTTGGCTTGAACTGGAAAGATTATATGGAATCATATGCTTTGCCATGTGTATTTAATATAAGAAAAGTGTTGATTGGAGAACACAAAGAAAAGCTTTTAGCTCCAATGACACAGCATGCCAGTCAAACAAGACTCAAAACAAGAAAGAGAGGAAGAACTATTAAATGGATAAAATTATTAACAATATGAGTCTACAGATACCCATGTGTACTTTTTACTGACCAGTTCCGTTTTCAAACTTTTTATAAAACAAGATTTTATTATAAGTTTATAACTTGCAATTTTCAGAACAGCCTTTTATGATTGAAAAAATTGTTATTTGATACACTACATTTAATTGCTTTATGAAAAACACCCTTATCAAATTCAAAATGCTTGCCCGAAACCAAGAAATTACAATGACCAAAATGGAATGAACACGCTATGATAAAATGCAGAACTGCTTCGTAGCTAAATTTTCACAAAATGAAGATTTGAAACAAATCTTACTAGAAACAGCAACCGTATTCTACTTTGAGCCCTCCTTATGATAAGATTTGCGTCAAAATTGACTGAAAGATGATAAAATTCTTGATGAAAATAATTATAAAGGATTGAACTTGTTGTTAGCCACCCTATGCAAAATCTTCAGAAATGAGCTTAAATAGATTTTTGTCGATATATCGTCACTACTGAAACTCTAAGATGCTCAAAACTGATTTTTCGATAAAACCATCGACTTTACGAAAAAAATGCCCTAGAAATGTCCCTTAAAGGGACTTCACTAGATGTTCCCAACTCTCTTTTTAATTTGACTTTTTACTGAAGATATTGTAAAATAAAAATTTATAATAAAAATAAAATACTAAGCTAAAATATGAAAGATAATAAAACTGAAATCGAACAACTATCTCGTAGAGAACTCTTTAAAATGACTCAAGAAACAAAACGAAAAAAACGTACCAAAAGAACAAAAACTTCTAATTACACTCATTACTGTTGGAATTATGCTGAATTACTATTGAGCTTAAATCTTTTATCAATCTATAAAGTACCGCCTGCCAAAACAATCTAAAACGCCTATTGCTTCATTAGATCCCTTATATGCTTTTATCTAACTCAAGAGGATATGGATAATCTTTTCAGAATATACTTCAAGACTAACTCAATATTTATGATGCAATCAGCTTTTATTTGCTAATGGAATTACACAAAATGACTTAGATGATTTGAAAAAGAATTTGAAAAATTCACCATCATTACAAGAAAAAAAGAAACAGAAAAATATAAATTACCACCACATGTAATTTCTGAAATCTGACTATGATGCTATGTGAATAAAGAACATACCGCATTGTTAGATTCTACTACTCCTCAAACAGCTAAAACTGATTATGTAGATAAACACTGGAAAAATTATGGATTCTTACTTAGAAAAATGATTCTATTCAAAAAGAAATGTCTCAATTAACACTTATAATGAATTGAATAAATTAAAAGATGATACTGCTACTATTTCTGCTTTGTTCAATATGTTTAATTCAACTTTTGATGTGTCTGATAAAAAGATTATTGTTAAGAAAGATGAAATTCTTCTTCTATTGCTGAATGGACCAAAACCAAGTTCTTCCCTAATCTTTATCGCCCTATTGTTTCTAATTACATGACTGAAATCATTAACAATTCTCAAGATTTTAGAGAAACATGATGTTCATCAATCTTTATTCAGTACTACAGCTGCAGAAAATCAAAAATGCTTTTTGATACTTGGACCAAAACATATTCACAATATAACAATGCCATGATTAACTTACCTAACTTTGTTGGAAAAAGACATTGAAACACCAAAAACTTTCAGCTCAAAGAAAATGGAATTACTCTTATTATTAACAAACAGAAGATTCTGCCAAGAAAGATACTACCTCACAAAAATCCAACTAATTCTGATTACTCTAAGATTCTAAGATGTTTCATTTACTGTTAATATTGCTAAAGAAAAAAACAACTACTACTGACTCAAAAGATAAAAGACAAAGATAACAAAAAAAGAGTCCCAACAGAAGATAAAAAAAGAAACAACAGAACAACAAATAAGGAGAACAACTAATGAAGATTTTAAAAAGATTATGAAATTTATTTTAGTTCTTTAAATGGAATTTAATATTAGGATTTATCCTTGCTCTTTGCTGCCCCTTGCCCGGAACAATTTATACTTTGCTTTTAATCAAACAAACTCCTAAAATTACTGAAGAAATGATTACGAAAGTTCAACGATGAACTACAAATATGTACGATTCAACTCCAACTCAATCTATTCTGATACTGACGCTAGACGAGATTATATTCGTTATGATGAAATCCCTAACTAAATATATTGAACTATTACTTGCCACTGAAAATAAGAATTATTGAATGAAAAAGTGCTCATTTGAAAACTCATCCTGCCCTGCAATTAAAACCGTGCTCAAAAGTCTCCAACTATCGAACAACAACTTATTAAAAATCTTGTTTTCTCAAATCGATGTAAAAGATAGAACAATTGATAGAAAGATTAAAGAAATTTGCTCTGTTTCTCAAAATGGATTTAAACTTTGATAAGAAACAAATTTTAGAATGCATATTAACTTAATCAATATGCTGAGTTCTATGCTAACACTATTGCAATCACTTATTACGGACAAAGTTCTAAAAAGATTTAACTCATGATGATGCACCAACATTATCTAAATTAGCTCACAATTGCTGGACTAGGACAAACCTTCATCTTACAATCTATATGATAATCCTGACTCGCCAGAAGAACGAAGAAATATTGTTTTACTAAATGCTTATAACAATAATAAGATTACTGAAGAACAATATGAAGAGCTCAAAAAGTCCAATTCAGTAGCTTGAAAGAACGTTATTGGAGAAATGGAATGCCACGTCCCCAAACTAAAGAACACAATGCTTTATGTAACTTCTGCTCTTAAACAAATTCAAGAATTGAGCCATGATTTAGAAAAACACCAATGCAAATCTATACTGCTTTAGACCCAAATGTCGATTCATCACCAAAATCTACTTTTTTGATAATTTTTGCTTATAAAGATGAAGAAGAACAAATGTCTCACTGTTATTGACCCTAATATGCTTTGCATGACCAATATGTGAAGAAATACAGACCATGTCTAAATAGACTCACACAACAAAACACGTATCCATTCATCTATTAAAAACCATTTGAAGATTAGTCCCGCTATTGAATATAATCCTTAGGAACAAATTATATTTTTAGATTCAACCCAATTATCTTTACCCTAGCCAAAATGCATCATACCTTGCCAACTTATGGAAATGTAACTATCTTGTTTTAAAATGTCATTAAACACCCATCTATTCGTATCTTGAATAATGTTGTGTCCAAACAATGCTAAGAAATTCTGCTCTGAATGAACTTAGATACAGAAGAAACCTATGGAGATTCAACTGCATTAGGATTGAATGTTTCTACTGAACAAAATTTTCTCCGCTTTCTGCAACTCTTGCTAATAAAGGAATGTATAAGAAACCACAATATATTACTAAATTACCATTTAATGATTTTTTTCCAGAAAAGAAATTAAATTTAATCCAACAATACTCATGAAAGAAAGTTCACCGTATATATCTTATTGAAAATGATGAAATCCTAAATCAAAATGCACATGCTATTATCAATCACTATACACTTATTCTGTTAAAACAGCCACTGTTGATAAGTCCCGAATGCTTCAGCCAACACGCAATGATGCTCTGATACTTAGCCACTGAACAACTAAGAATGTTTCTATTGCTATTTGGAACTTTCATGATTCGCCCTAATGAATATGTCATAGCGTTGATGTTTATGCTCACCACAACAACGACTCATTTAAACAATTGATGTTACCAATGAATGGCTTTCAAAGATGTACTGATTGGGAAAAACCAGATACCAACAAAGTTCCTGACACTAATAACATGAAACCAACTGATGTTGATGTTAACTCATCTTATGTTGACAAATTCTCAGTCCATATTTCACATTATCAGACACTGCTCAATACTACCATCAATGCTTATTACAAAAAGATAAATTATTAAAAATTGAAGATGCTTTTCAGAAAAATACAAATTAAAACTGATTATAAAGACATTATTGAATTTTGCAATCAAAATGCAAATGCAGATATGCTAAGATTATTCAATGCTTATCCAAATAATCCTTTATATCCGCCACCCTTATCAACAATAATGCTTATTATCAAGAACTATAAAATAAAGGTCTTCACTAAATTGCTACCTTTTTATAAATTTCATCCCCCTAATATAATTTCTTTTTTTCTTTACTTCTACATTCTCCCCAATATTATCATTCATTAAGAAGAAACAATTTACTCAGGAGCATCTCCCTCTGTTGTGAAGATATAATATTGATTATCATATTCATAAAATGATTTAATTTCACTTATTCTATTTTTTTATAAACTAAAAATAAATTTATAACATTCTAACTCTTGATTATATTTTAATCTTTCAAATGCAAATTATCAATATTAACAAAATACCAATAAGATTGATTAGTTTTACTACTATAATTTTGAAATTCCCTAATCTTTTTAACAATCTTTCTAATTCAATCTTTTTCAAATGTAATTTAACAATTTTTCTTTTTCTCTTTATATATACTTCTTGATTCACTGTCAAATTTTTCTTAATACTCTTTATACTCATTAAACTGCTTCATCTTCCTTTTTAGAAAATTCTATTAAATCATTACCATATTTATGACTCAAAATCTTTCTATATGTTTTGATTTTTAAATAGTTCTCACCTGATTATATTTTTTCCATTCAATATACTATCAATCAAACTCACCTGCTGTAATTTTCAAATTTGAAATTTTTTTCTAATATGACTGCTCAATTTTGCTTTTATGACTCATAATACACTCCTTTCATTCAAGACATTTTCATATAATCTGCCCCTTGTCTGCCAAACCATTCCTCTGAATGAAAAATAACCCTTGACATAATTTTTCATGTTTTTTTATAATACCATCACTAAATTATTTTTTTGCTCTAAATCATTTATTTTATTTTTTTGACTGATGTATATTCTTTCAAATCTTCATCATAACAATCGCACAACCTAATTTCTCAAAAAAATATGTCTTTGAAATGGACTCAAATAAAATTTGCTCCAGAATAAGAAGAAAAAAAGAATATTATTAAAGACTAAATTATTATCAACTGAATCTTTATAGATTTTTAATGAGATTGACTGACTTCTATATACCATCTGTTCATTCTATATTCTCCTATTAGTTCGATATAAGATAATATCTAAAAAGTCGAGGAAAAATAAATGAAAAATAAGAAAAAGCTCGACGCTCAGATTGCTCATTAAGAATTGCAATTGTATTAGGAATTATTGAACATTCTATTTTAGCCCATGTCCCAAAAAAATTATGTAATGCCCAAACAAGAAGAACCAAAAATTGAAGAGTTTCCCTAAAAAAAGTACCAGAAAATACAAATGATTATCCAGATGTAAAAGAAATTAAAAAAATCAACAAATGAAGATGTACTCGGATTAGATCAAATTACCTACCAATATTGATGAACCAATCTTACAAACTACTGATAATGATTATTATTTAACTCATTCTTTAACTAAAGATGAATTAGATGTCGGAGTCATCTTCCTAGACGCTAGTTCAAAATTCTAATTACGATAATAACTTTAATTTCGTATTCGCTCACAATACTTATATTGATAATAAATTTACTCAATTAAGAAAAATTCTCTGACCCAGAATTTAATAAAGTTCAATAAAACTTTCTATATCTTTACTGATAAACATGAAAAGATTACTTACAAAAATTATTGGACAAGCTTCTGATTCCACCAGCCATTTCCACTTTATACAGAAGATAATGTAAAACTAACTGTAGATAATCTAACAGAATACCAAAAAAATACTTAAAAGAATATACAGATATTACTCAAGAAAGTCATTGAAGATATTCACGTTGACTCTAAATCGCCTATTCTTACTACTTGTCTAAATTACAACAATTCAACATTCGTCAAATCAAAAGCTAGGATTAGAAAACTCATCGAACAATATTAAACAAAAACAAGAAAAAAATAAAAGAACTCAAAATTTTTTTATTTTTTTATTTTTTTGTGTTGACAAACCAAAAAAATTTCTTGTATAATATGACTATAAAATAAAAAAATAAAAAAATTAAATTTATGTGTTGACAAAACATAAGAAATGCTACATAATATACTTATAAAAAAAGAAATGAGGAATAAAACATGACTAAAAACGAAAAGAAATCAACAGAATTACTAGAAGAATTGAAAAAGAAGCTATGTAATTGAAGAAATCGAGATAAACTGTCCCAGCTATTTCATCTATGATGGGAATTTAATTGTTGCTGAACTTTACAATGCTTGAACTTATATTGTTTCAGATAGCTCGCAGACTGATTGCTAGACTTTTATTACTAACAACTCAAAAAGTCTCAGACAAATAAAAAGAAAAAAACAGAAAAAGAAAGACTGAACAAAAATTATGAAAATTAACGTAGCTCACCAAAAGATACATTTAACAAATATTCATTGAATGAATTTTGTATCATCAGCCATTCATCGCTCAACAATCGCTCATTACTGAGCCCTCCGTGATTTTTACTAAAAATCTAAACTTGAAACAATTGTCAATTCTAACTGCAATGACTCAATATTGACAATGAAGAAACTATTGAAATTGATTCAGATATGTTTAAACTATTCCATATTAACTTTAAAAATCATGCCTACTCCCTATCAAAATCGTAATCTGACATGTTTATCATCAAACTGCCCAAGGAATACAAATTGCTTTGTTGAAAGTTCTAATCTATCAATTGAAGATTTGACTTTGCCTATGTATCAAGAAATTGCTGTTCAAGCAATTTTATCAATTTGTTTTTGAAATCTTGACCAAGATAAGATTTTGGAAAATCTATTCATCTTGCTTCATTGACTGGAAAAAAACATATGAACTTGCTGAAGAACATAATAAATCTAAAAACTATTTGCTGTTATTATGACTCGTCATAACTGGTCGTTATATTACTACAATCACTCCAAAAACTATGGAATTGCTTTTCAAAAATGCTTTGCCTTTGCTAATGTTGAAGATTTCAAACATAAACTATTCAAACAAGAAGATGTTGCTTTAATTATTGACTTTAAAATTTAAAATTGATATAATCTCCTACCAATAGAAAGAGTTTCAAAATTATGAAGAAATATCCTATGCCTGAAGATAAGAAAGTTGACCCTACTAACGTTTCTTCATTTGCATTTTTCTAGTATGACCGCTTCGAAATCTCGAAACCAAATGCTTTTGATTTGATGAAACGTGAAAATGCTGTACATTCAAAACGCCATTCCTTATCAGATGCCGATGCACGTCAAACTTGATTTCCCTGAATCTGTCCTAATGTTTTTAAGCTCCAGTAAAACCCTTTTGGCCCCATACCAAATTCTTCATTGGACTGTAAATCCAAGAACGTGCCCTGAATCCCACTCAGTCCCTTTTAAATAATATAAAAAAAGAAATGCTTAATATGGACTTTGAAAAACAAAAATCAAAGAACTTTTGATAAATTGATAAAAGACTCAAAATTTTTATTGTCGCTCATACAGATCATTATATCTGAATATACCATTTGTTTGTTTCTAAAAGTCCTTATTATTCTCTGAAGATTTCTTTGTAAACCCAGAAAAATCCTATTACTGAATTAGATTTTTATGAAATTGCATCAAACATTCATGTGTTACTCTTGATGTCTATACTAATGCTCCCATCATTTGCTGAGACTCGTGAATCTTTCAAAGAATATTCTAATACACGATTTAATGACTCTTTATGGGACTACTATTTAGAAAGATCTCGAAATCCGCCTCACTGAATATGATGAACGCTCTATGTGACTCTCTTTATGAATTTCAAAAAGAAATTGATAAAATGCCTACAAAAGAAATCTCCAATTGTAGATGAAACTGATTGCTCGTCTTAAATCAGAAAAATCTAACTAATGATACTCAACACAATAAAGATGTTCTTACATTGATTAAATATATTACTGAACAACTTAAAAAGAAGATTAACGAAAAAGTACTATTCTTATGCTCCTTTATTTTTTGACCAAACTATGAATGAAATATTAACAATACCAAATTTAATTATTATTGTAACAACTATCATTATCTATCTACTGTAGATAATATATTTCAAAAAAAATTATACTCAAACACAATAATATAACAAACACTTTTTACCAACACTTCTAAAAATTATACCACCCTTATGTCTATTTTTTTGTTTTTTTGTTCACAATATCCCGCATTTGAGAAAAGTTTTAAATTTCTATTTACAACATGCTTTGATTGTGCTTCCCAGGATTTATTTTTACAAAAATACAATCAAAAAAATATTATACTGCTCCATGCTTCTTTTCTGCTGAAACATTTAAGATTGAGATAGAATTAGAATGCCTGCTCAAGACATTATATGTTATTGAAGAAATGACTCTAAGACATACAACTCTTAAACTTGTTACTAATGAAAGTCTCATTATTCCTAACTCAATTATGAATGATCCCATTATTGTAAATAATGACATAAAAGAATCTGTTACAGTTCATCCTATCTCTATTCAAATTAAAATTGATAAAGATATACCCTTACTAAACAATTATTAGAAGAAACTCACAGAGTTCAATCAAAATCTATTAAATAAAGAAAATTAAAACCAAACTATATCTCATGTAACTGAAGATATACCAGAATTAAAGTTCTTATATGGACTAAGGATATTGAAACAGCTCCCTGAAGAATTATCTAATTTGATCTCAGAAATCTATCAAAAAAATTTCAAGAAAATAACTTATATGACTAATAAAAAAAGGAATAATATAACTATGAATATAATTTTTATATTCAATAAACCCACCTTTTGAGATTCCATCCCTCACTGGAAATCTCTTATATTTTGGAGATTCCGTGCTCACTGAGATAAATATGCTCATCTGTTTAATATAGAATAACTTAGGATCTCGTCCCTAAATTATTTTTTTACCACTTTAACTCTATTATAAAACAAAAATCCGTTCTCATAACTTGTCTTATAATGCCCCTGCTCTTAGACTCATCAAAGGACTCAGAATAATATAAATAGATACGATATAATAAATGATAAGCTTCACATTTTAGATAACCCTAAAAGAAAACGATGCTTTTTTTAATGAAAAACTCATTGATGAGTTCTTCCATACAGTTCTGAAAGCTCTTTAAAGGAAATGATTGGAAAGAGCAACCACCATTGCTAAATCTGTCCAAGATAATTATACACCTTATGATGATAAAGCATCCCTAGAAGAGCCCCAACAGAAAGAACTTTACATATTAAAACATATTATGGACTCAACTAGATTTTGAATATGAAAAACAAGATTCCCTAATGGATACTGTCCAACTTCTATTGCTGATATTCCGCCGTTTCATATTGACAAAGAAAATGAACTTATCTATGGGATTCAAAATGATGACTGTTCAAATTGAACTTCATGCCTCAGCTTTTTCTAAGAACGCCGAGAAACCGCATTGAAAGAACACTTTTCCATCCCGACCCGCCTGTTCACGATTTCTACTCTAAGAATGTTGTTACACTCACGATTTTTCACCCTTGTTCATACATACAAGATATTAGACGACCCGTCATTCACACTTTCACTGCTTTCTCCGTCTGATGCTTATTCTCAGCTCGCATCATGCTTTATGCTAGATTGCCCCATATGACTTTTAATACCTAAAAAGAAGAAAAGAATAGAGATTGCCACCATCACTTTCTACTGATGATGAATCAATCAGATTAAAAGAAGAAATCTTTAAACAATATGAGTTCTTGATGAAATTATTAGATTAGAGATTTGTATGTTGATGTTCGTAGACCGTCACTTGATACTAAAGAGTCTATTCAATGGACTCAACATTGCTTTGCTCGCTTGTCGTGTAATCAATGGATCTCGCTACTTTCATCGTTTACCAATTGTTCTTGATGTATTTGCTGAACGTGATTTACCGTGGAACTTATACTGAAAAAAAGAAATCCACATCTGTTGATGATTTTGTTATTAAATTAAGAACACCAAAATTTGCTAGACAAAAACCACTTTGACGAAATCTATCTGTTTTGACCCAACATTTATTACAATTTCTATGCCAGCCAATGACTTTTTCCCATACTCAACTCAAAATGGATTATCGCTTTACACACTTTAGACAATATGCCAATGCACTGTACTCCAAACTTAACTGTTCTTGACTGATAAATTACCTTACAACTTTAGACATTACTGTATGGAATGACTCATAAACACTCTTTCTATTCAATATGAATGCTACTACTTGCTCAAAGACTTTCATAGTGAAATGTATCTGTATTTCATGTTGTGTATCTCCACTTGACCCAGAAAATGAAGAATGCTATGCAAACATTCAATACTTCGACTCGTATTAACGTGATTGAAAGTTCACTGCTTTACTGGATTAAAATTTTTTTCATGATGATGTTCATAGAGACTATGTCTTTGATGTTACAGAACCAATTACTTCTGAATATTTAGATTTTGATGAAATTCATTAGATAACTTTTGACAAGTTCTTGGAATGGACTACCAAGAATTATGTTGATGCTTTTAAATATTATTCATTATATGACAGATAAATATAATTATGAGTCTGCTCAAATTTTCACTACCATCTAAGATCGCCATTAACATGGGATTGCCATTTGTGGATTTGCTAATCTACCAGATTCATTATGTGCTATTAAATATGCTAAACTCAAACAATCCGTGATGAAAATTTATATTTATGATTATGAACTCGAGTTTTGACTTCCCTCGTTGCTTTGAAGATGACCCACGCTCAAATGAAATGAATTTGTTAGAAACTTATTACCACAAACTTCATAAACATAAATTGTATAAGAATGCTCGTGCATACCATCTATCCTTACAATTACTCAAACGTACTATTCTAAAACAAACGCCAACTCACCTGTTCACAGTCATTTATCTAAAATGAAGATGTCCACCAAATTACTCCAAACTGCATCTTCTCACCATGTCTCAACCCATCTAACGTTCTAGCTTGATGTCACAAAATCTGAACTCATTATCCAAACTTGACTTCAAATATGCTAATGACTTTTATTTCATTAACAACACACTCGCTCCTGTTCATTGAGCCAAAACTTATGAAGAACAAATTGATAACTTACAAACCATTCTGATTATTTTGAAACAGTTTCTCAACACGTTAACTTAAACGTAATGCAACTTGAAGATGTTTACGAAAAAAATTATGACTTTTCAAAGACGTAATACTGAATCGCCCTCACTGCGTAAATACAAAATATTTAACTAAAAGTAGCAAAAACTGAATTAACTCAACGTGTATTTCATGAAATTTTAAATGGACTCAGAATAAAAAAATAGAGTACTATTTTTACCCATGCTCTTTTTGTAAAGATAAAGTTCATGGAAACTTTATTTCAACAATTTTAATTTTTAAAGATATTTTATAAAATGATATTAGCTTTGATAAAATAACAAAAGGAGAATTTTTGATTGATGAAAAACAAATCATTTTTTTATCACTTATTACGCCGTGACTGTTAACTTTACTCATTGTTCCAAATTTTGTATTACGATACTATGTTGATACAAAAGGAGTTTTTAACAAATACTCAAAACTTTTAAATACAAATACAATCCTAATGATTGACTCAACAAAATGTTACTTTTTAGAAAACTCCCTACTCCACCTAAGAAAAATATTGTTGATACAAAAAGCTTTTGAACACATGAAAAGATCACTCTAAAAATCTTAATGATGTCTCACAACATGAAATAACTTATAATTATTTACCAACATTACCACAAAAACAAATTCATTATAAAAGCTTGAATGATAACATCCCATATTATGTATATGTAGATAATAATTATTGAATTATTATAAAGATTCATATGGATATTATATGTATCTTTATAATGTTTATTATTACTATTATCAAAAAAAAGGAGCCCAAGAAATTTGCTTTCCTTTTGTATTGTGCTTTACCAGCCCACAGATTTCTCCCACTGTTTTTATTGAAATCATGAAGAACGAATCAAAACTGAATTAGACTGTTTTTAGTACTTACGCGACGCCATAGAAATGATTACAACAAAATGGAAACAAAAATATTTTTTTGATTTACTTTTTTTGAAAGATTTTTGTTACAATAAATGAAATAAAAAAATAAAAAAAGAAAAAGAGATTCTATATGCTAGATTCAAAAATTATTAAAACCTCGTAAAAACACAAATAAATGCAAATTGATTATTAGCTTTTGATTGGAATGATGCTGACTATATTACAGAAGATACATCTTTGACTATTGATGAACTGAAAGAATCATTGCCGTATTTTTAATATTTTGCTAGATTTATTCAATTTTGACAATGATTACAGACGCAAAACTCGTGATTACAGAATAGATATTAGAGATGACTCTGATAGACTTCTTTACCTTTTATCTTGACTTTCAATGATAACTTTTATCAAAAGTTCTTTAGAATTAAAAGAAAAATAAAGAAATCCTTTTCAGAAAGACTAATTGCTTTTAGATGAAGATAATTTTGAAGATGTACATTATGTACCACTTCAAAATATTAAGGATTACTATTATACTGATAGCTTTTACATATTATGGCTCAGTCATCCATAACATTGTAGACATATACATTGATTACAAAGGAATAAATATGATGTCTCAGGAATGCTATTAGAGTCCCTTTGCTGAACTTATGGATATGGATCATGATAATTTCTCTCACCCATGAAGATGACTTCAAAGAAATAGGGAAACAGAATAAAGACAATCAGAGAAAATGCTTCATTGAAATCAAAATGAAACTTCGTAAATATCTCACCAAAGAGAAATTTGCTATTGAATTAGGATCATTTTTCTCCAACATTACACTTTTAAATCATTGCTCAAACTTTAATATTTCGTAAAAACATTAACAGAAAATATTAAAGAATTAAACTATGCTGATTTTTAATATACCAAAAGAAACAAAAAGATAGATTTCTGATATGATAGATTTGTTTTTATGCTAACAAGAATTTATATGAGAAATTGACTCATCAGAACAAGGAAAAAGGACCAAATTAAAATATTTACTCTTTTTTTCTTACTGTTAAAAATACCTGACTCTACCTGTTTCTCTGTAAATCGATACATTTATCGAAACACGCCCTTATGTCCACCAATTAACTCACGACGATATAACGACATTTAAAATCGCCCACTATACCAAAAACAATTTTCAACTATTAAATTCCACAATTTAGAAATATAAAAATTTTTTTCATTCTTTTTGTTCTTATAATCTATACATTCAAAAATCAATCTAGAACTAAAGAAAAAGTACTCTATATTAAATGAAATTCTTTTCTTATTGTCATTAAACTCACCTACTGTAAATTTATCTAAATTATCATAAAATGCCTGTTTAAAATCTTGAACATTTTGATCGACTTATAGATCCAGAAATCTTTTTTTAAATACTTCTGATGTTACTAATTCTCCATTTTCATTTTGTTTTTAAAACTAAAAAAAGAATTTTTAGCTCAAATTTAACTGAAAATTCATTTAATGATGTTTCACAACAGCTATTTTACTTTGCTCCTATTTTACCGAACACTTACTTTTTTTCTTTTGCTAATGAAATCAATTTAGTTCACAACCTCAAATTCATATTTCAGTTCTACGCCTCCCTTTTTCCTGCAAAAATGAAATTATAAACATTTTCCTCGTTTAATTTATCTAATGTTTCGTCTCGATATTGAAACACCTCGATTTGTAATAATCACTTTTTTTCCAATTTTTGAGATTTTTATCAAAATCCACCATGCCCCCGCCCCTTTTGTAATATGGGAAATAATTTACATGCCCGATTCAAACTGGAATCTCTACAATCACATCTCAGCTGATTAAATGTTTTCACTGAATATTTTTTTATTAAAATATGTTAATTTCAAAAGATATCCCTTTTGTTAAAAATTTATTGAAAACAATTTGTAAATGTTTTCATACTATATATCAAATTAAAAAAATCAGAAAAGAACTTATTTAATATAAAGTTCCTTTTTATATTTCTATAAAACTATCTTAATTTTTGTATTTGTTATACCTGATTTTATGTGAATAGTTCATAATAAAATCACAAAAAAATCACATTCTGATATTTATAATGCCAATTTAGAATAATATAACTATGAGTTTTCATTTATTTAACTTTTTCCTTACTAATAAAGATTTATATAAAAATACTATTCTCTGGAGAACTCCCCTAAATTCTTATCAATGCACCCTAAAAACTTTACAAAAAGAAAGATAGAGAGCTATACAATTTGAAAGGACTGCAACTAATAGAAGATTCCTAACAAGAGAAAATTTCAATAAAATTACTAGAAGAAAAACAATTTGTTTTTTTGATGATTCTAAACTAATGAAACATGACATAATTTATGCTCGTGTATCTAACTCCAAACAAAAACAATCTGTTTTTAAATTAGACTGCAACAACAGAAATCTCTATCTTGAAAACAAAATCACAATTTACAAAATCCTATCATTTTTAAAGGAGTTCTCCTGATTGAATGACAAAGACCAAAATTACAACAACTGCTTAAAATGTCTTGAATAATAAAATTAATAAAATCTACATAACTTACAAAGATAGATTAACTATATTTGATTCAACTATTTAAAATATATATTTGAAGAGATTACCTGAAATACCAAACTCTTATGAATATGATTACGAAACTCTAACAGAAAAAGAGAAAGAAGAAATCAATAAGGAATTGAAGGAAATCAATGAGAAGAAAGAAAAAAACCAACTGAAAATCCTATTCCAACTATAATAAGAACTCACAAAATTAGAATATATCCGAATAAACATAATCAAGAAACTTTTTCAAAAAAATATTATGATTATCAGCTCAATATGGAACAGTACTCAATAGATGAAAGAAATGCTCAATATAAAATCTATAAAGAAATGAAAGTTCACTGGATTATATACTCAAAAAAAGAATTAAATAAGAATTATTTTTCCACATACTAATAATCTAAGGAAGAAAATGAAAAATTTGATTGGGAAATACAATTTCCATTGTAGACTCAAGAGATGTTCAATTTGATAATTTGTGCCAGCTCTGGGATAATTATTTTAATCCAAATATGCCCAATCACAAAAGTTCCAAATACAAGAAGAAAAAAAGATGTTGAATCTCATAAGAAAGTCTCTAAGAGTTTTTTTGAGACGTGCAAAATCTTTTTTTCTACCAAAAATCTCAAAAATCTAAACTGAATATAGATTTACCAAAAATCAGAAATTTTTCCAAGAATTAAGATTTAATGCCAAAATAACAGATGATTTCTCCCCTGTTGAAAAATAATAAATGCCATGTTATTATAACTGTTGAAACACCCTTTGAAGAAAAAAATTTGCAATATCCAAACGTCCCAATAGTCATTGATGTAAATAGTGCTCCCATTGATTATTTAAAGAAAGATGATTTAACTAAAGTATCATGCCAATTTTTATTTATTGCCTAAATCTTTATTTAGACAATATGATAAGATTAAATATTACTCACACTCACTTCTAAGAAAAAGAAATAAAAATCCATATTATATTCATACCAAAATCATCATGAAAACGATAACCAATTTCGAATAATGCTTTATACTAAAGTTCTATAATATTCAAGAGTCCCAAATTTGAATAATATACTAAATTACTTTTTTTGATAATTACAATAGGATTGTTATTGAAGATTTAGATGTTAATTCTATGAAAATGAATAAAAGATTATGTAAATCATTACATAGAAATGCTTTTTAGCCGATTTAAACAAAAAGATGATTAACAGTTCGAAGAATATGATGTAGAATTTATATGCCCGATAGATATTTCCTGCCCACCTGTCTCCGTTCAGAATGAAAAGCCCATGTTAAAACAGTGATGAAAAAAATTATTTTTTTATGCAGATAAATACAATGACCATGATACTTTATGTTTGTTATAATTAAAGCCAATTCAAGATAGAACTGAAAAATTTATTTTGAATTTAAACAATTATGAAAAAAATAACGCTAATTAAAAAAATTACCACTTTCATATTGCTATTACTGATCTTGCTTTTCACCCTGCTCGTTAAATAAGAATGCTGAACAATCAACCTCTGTGACTTACTTTATTGCTTTTTTTCAAATGAATAATTTTTGTTGAAAGTTCGACAGAATACGCACCCTGAGGAAACTTTGAATATAACAAAACTTCTTTATATACAGAAATATTGATTACCATATCACTTATGTTTTAATATACTTTCCACACCTGAAATTGATTTGATAAATTCTTTTTGGATTTTCCTCACCCTTTTTAGATTGCAAAATCAATGCACCAAATTCTTTTTGATTTAAACCAAAATTGAATCAACTCTGACCTGTGATAAATTGTGTTGAAATTGTTTCTTGACTCACTTTAAACATAGAAACTCAGTCCCTAATTTCAAAAAATGCCAAACCTTGTTTTTTACACTTTCAACTAGGATTGATAATGTTCACCCTTTTGAATTTAATTTGTTCGCTCAGGGAAAAACAAAATCCTCCAACTGTTTTTTACCCTTAATGAATGTTGAGTCTTCCCCTGACAAAAAAATTTGAAAGATTTAATCATTTCAACAATTTCTGTTTGATTTGTAATTGTTACCTAGAACTCCAAAGATGAAAGAGATAACAATTTCTGTTACTTTTTTTCAGCTGTCACCTTTTGAGTCCCCTTTGTTAATGTATCAATCAATCTCAAATTCCAAATGAAAGAATAATTCAAGAACACCCATCTTTTTAAAATTCTTAAAGAATACAGATGCTTTCAGATTTGACCAATTGCTTTTTTGTTTCTTCTAAGATACGTTCCATAGGAAGTACTCACAATCAAGCACTTCCACCACTCTCAATTGTTTGTTTTTCACTCAAATCCAAAACGAGAGTCTGAATTGATCTGCACGGAAAAACTCGTAATGAATCTTCAACAAATTTTTTTCCCACAATGTCTTATGATACCAGATTCTAAATCTTTCATTCCAAAGAAACTCAAGAATTTTACCGCCCAGCCATCTTTCATTGTATTGATTGTAAAATCACGACGTTCGCTCCCTGCCCTCACCAATAAATGCCCTCAACAATTTCAAAAATCTGTATGTTTTTTTCTCCAATTTGTTTTTTTCTGTACGAGGGAAACTGAATCGAAATCTGTACCGTCCATAAAAGTTCTGTAAACTCCAAAATGATTTACCAACGAAATCAATTTTAATTCCCTACTCCTACCAACAGAAACAAATTCATCTTCACCAATATGAATTTCAATGTCAATGTCTTTGTTTTCTTTACCAAACTCACCATCACGAACACAACCACCCACGTACCAAACTTTTTATCCCTTTAATTGATAATTTTTTTAACTCAATAATTTAATTTCACCATAAATTTTTTTCCCTCTTTCATTTCTATATTTATATAATACAACAAAAATCCCATTTTGTCAACAATAAAATAAAAAAATATTTACTTTTTTTAAAAATTATTTGTTATAATGAAATTGTTCTCAAAAATGCTTTTAAAAAAATTTGAATAGAATAAAATAAATTGAGAACAAAAAAATGAAAACACAAGATGTTATCGGAAACAAATATGTTCCTGAAAAGGATTATAGATCAAAATTTGAAAGTTCAACAACATTTAATTTTAGATTAGATGTTCCTCCACTCATTTACAAAAAGAAATGAAAAGTTCATTTGATGAAAAGATTATATGAAATTTTCAAAGAAACTTTAAAATACTTATGTGAAACTGTAGATGCAAAAATCAGCCACCATCAATCAGATGAAATCTTTTCGTCCTATTTAATGATGTCCCAAAATCAATAAACAACATGCCTGATAACAAAAATCCAGAAAAAAATCCTTACTATTGCTACATCAATCTGTACTCACAATCTAACTCTGAATATAACAAATTCGGACAATTTGAACTAAAGAATCGCCCTTTGATGCAAGAGGATTTGAAACTGATACACTTGATGAAAATCACAAGAATATTTAGAAATTTTTTTCACTCAATGACTCAATTAAAAACTCTGTTTATTTATATGCTTTTGATAAACCAAAAGAAAATGCCAATCCCTACAAAAGTTCTTGATGAATAAAATCTCAAAGAAAAAAATTGATTTATTGAAGAATGACTCATGGATTATTATGCCCTCACTCAAAAATATAGAAAAAGGAATTTTTTTACTCAAAAGAATATACTACATCTGTACTAAAAAAGAACAATATCCACAACATTTGAAAGAAGATAAGACTGTCACTAGAAGAAAATTCAAATTACATGAAACTTTTGATAATGTTGCAGATATTGTTGACCATTTTAGAACGAAAGCTTTTAATAATTATGACTCACAATCAGATTATTACTACTATAATAAAATTGCTTTTTTTGTTTTGACTTGCATGGAAATACAAATAATGCTTATAAATTTCAATTGATTACATTATGGAACATGATAATCCTGATTTGTTAATTCAAATTTCGGAGATATGTCTTGATGCCTACTCCGTTTGAAAAAAATATCTAAACAGCTCAAATAAGAAATTAGATCCCTATAATATAGTATTCCTCTATTGGATTTTCAAAATCATGAAAAATTTTAATTGCTCACTAAACAAAGTTCTCAAAAAAATCCTCATGGACTCAATTCTATTACTTTAAAATTAAATATATTCCTAGAGGAACAATGCTAACACTAGGAAAGAGAAACTTATTTTTTTAAAGTACTTTCTCTATTGATAAATCCATGAGAACTATTTATAGCATCGCCCCAAGAAACTTTTTATCAAAAGAAGAAACTGAATACTCAATCAATTATTACAATGAGAATTATACCACCATAAGATTGATTACTTTATTTCTCATGATACTCCATTATTTACCATTATCAAGATGATTCTATCTTTATGAATCAATCAGATTTTTTTATGAAGATTACTCCCATAAGATGAATTTAACCAAATTATATGAACTAACTAAAGTTCCAAAAAAATAATTCATGGACATTATCACGTTAATAATAAATTTTAAAAAGATTTTCATTGAAAATATTACTCTTAATTGTGATGTCTCCATTTACTGAACAATATACAATTGTTGAAACTGTAACTTAGACTCGACTTTTGCTTGATTTTTATGATAAAATGAAAGAAAAATAAATTTACAAGCTGAAGAAATGACAATTGATAAAAAAAGCTTTTAGAATACTGGAAATGAGCTCGATTCAACTAAGAGAAGAATATGACTGTTACTCAAAGAATTAAAAGCACTCTAGACAATACAACTAAAGAAATTTTTCCTGATGCTAGATGAAAAACCGAAAATTCTTCTTGTTCTATTACCAGAATATAAATTTTGAATTATTTGAATGATAAATCAATTAGAGAAATTTACTGAATATCGTATGCCAAACCAAGAAAAAGAAAAATCCTAATTATAATTTCCACCCAGAGATTACAGACTATAACAGAAACCAAATTGCTTAAATCTCATGACTGCTATTTTGTTTTCAAAAACAATTGAACAAATTATTGTTCTAGAGATAAACTTGAAAAATATGACTGAATTAGAGTCTTATCGCTATATTATGGAACGTATTCCGCTACGAACTGATAGTCCCAATTGTTGCTTTTGATTTGGAAATCGCTTCGCCCGTCTCAGCCATGAATAATAAATTTGATTTTCGTCCCGTACAGAAATTATCGAAATCTTTCATATTGTCTCCGCCCGATCAAAATTCAAGAAATCCCTCTAAATTATTTTTTTCAGACCCTAATTTACTTGAAACTAATGGAACTCAGAGAAGATATTCACAACATTTCCCTGAACGACATTAAAGATTTACCTAGATTTGTTGATGATTTAGAGTTCAAAAAGAAATCTATAATGATTTAAAAGATTCAATTTTACGCTCCATAATGCTCGTTATGAAAAAGGACAATTATCCCATTCATTAAGAGTCTTTAACAAACTTATGAAAGAAAACAGATTAGAAATCTCATTGATACAATGCACTTATCTCAATTCTTTATGCCTCAAAATGAAAATAATACTAACGAGTTCCCTTTGTTACTAATACTCGGAAATATGAAGAAATCCATATCCCTTTTGATGATGCACTAATGTCGTTAAATGCCTTTTATGAGATATTTTAAGAAACCAGAAATTGAAATCAAAAAGGATTACTATGAATAAAAAGAAAACTTATTGCTGTTTCAGCTGAAGATGAACATTTCAATTGCCAAAAGACAATGGACTACCTTGGAGAAGTTCTGAAGATTTAAAACACTTTAAAGAAACTACTATCAATCAAACTATTGTAATGCACCAAACATTTGAGCTCTAGGAAAAACGTAATCACCTAATAGAACTACAATTATCCTAACAGAGATGTAAATTATGAACTCAATGATCAAATTGTTTACAACTCTATTGATGAAATTCATTAAAAAAATACTGACAAAGATTTATATATTGTTGGAAAGAAATTTACAAATCTTTTCTCCCCATATTATACGGATTTGATTAAAACAGAAATTAGCTCACTTATGATGTAGATACTTATATTGACAATCCATTTAACTATTTGCAATTTAAACTAGACTCAATCAAACAACTTTCTGATGATGTATACCCAAATATTATAAGAGTTTGACTGATGAAGATTATCAATAAAGATATAACAACTCTAAAAAAAGGAATATTGCTTTCAACAAATCAATCACAAAAACGCAATGCCCGCTGCAAAAGTTTATTTATACAAAATGCTCAATCGTTAAGGAAGAATACCATAAATTTGCTTTCAAAATAAAAATCCTAATGATTTATTAGTTTCTAATTCAAGAAATAAAAATCAATGAAGATTTATTACCAAATCCTTTTACTCAATTAACTTATGGAATATCTGAAAACATACCAATGAAGATTTACTAATCAAAAATATTAAAGAAATTGCTAATAAATATACCAACAAAACAATACTATTCCTTACTTAATTAGTGGACTGTTTTTTGAAATTGGGATTATATTTTTAAAAAAATATAAAAAAATATAAACAATCTTTTAATCTGTAAATATGAGGGACAATTATGAAAGACTTGAAACTAAACATCAAAGAATCACGTTATAGCCTTTAAATCAGTGACAAGGACTCATGCCCCACTTTATTTTTACTGAAGATGAATTAGAACTTATTCACTACATTTCTACTTTATCTAATGTAAGAGGAAAAATTTCAACGTACTATTAAAAAAACGTCCAGATTTAGAAAAAGCTCTAGAAGATTTAAAACATATTATCTATAAACGAACTAATTTTGTACCCACGACAAAAACGACAAAGAATTTTTTAGACTTTTCTAACAATATTGTCAAAGTAGTCCAACTAACTATTACAAATGCTATTAAATAAAAATCAAGAAAGAACTAGAAGAAGAAAAAAAGGAGAATAAATATGACTACAATTAAAGAAAAAAATTACGTCTATGACTAAAGAGTCATCACTTTGCTAATAAAGTTCGCTTCAATGGACTGACCAAAAGGAACTCCAAAAGAAAAAAAGAATTGAAAGAGCTCACCACTCAAAAACTTACTACATTACGTTCAATTGAGTTCGCTATCCACAATAAAGAAATTGAGAAAAAGCTCAAATTAACTGAAGATGAAATTGCTGCACTTAAATCTGCTCAAAATCTGTCTACTGAAAAAGAGATTCCCCACAAATGCTGAAGAGATACAGAAAAACTTGATGTTCAATTAGAAATTATCGAAACTCTATTACGTCTCAAATGTCTTACGATGAAACTTGTTGCTATTTTCAAAAGAAATTATTACAATGCTGAATCTCAAAGACCGTAAACTTATTTTCATTGCACAAAAAAAGAACTTAGATCAAAAACTGACGGAAAACTTATTACTCAAATCGTAAATGAGGAATTAAATAAATGAATTTGCTGTATTATCGTCAAACAAGAAACAAAAATAGAAAAAAACATAGATTTTTTTCTAATTTGTTTTTTTGTTATGCCCTGTATTATTTATCATTACTAGACTATCCCTTTTAGCGAACTTACAAAGTCAGTAGCTCATTCAATGGACCCCTACTCTAAAAGCTTTTCACTATTTACCAACAATAAATTATTTTACACCCCAAAGAGTTTGATTTGCCAACTGCCAAAGAAGATGATAAAGTTATCATCAAAAGCACTATAGGATTACCAAATGATACTATTGAAATCAAGAACGATAAACTCTATATAAATGAAATTCAGAACAAAATGAATCTTACTTAAACACTTTTAAAGAAAAAAATTTACTAAAGATAGACTTCATGAAGAATATTCTTATAATCACTCTATCAAACAAGCATCTGCTCAAATGACCAATTTTACTCTTGATAATGAGCCAGAATCTGAATTTAAAATTACTCTAAAAGACAATGAATATTATCTATTGTTTTGATAATCGACCGCCCCCAAAAGATACCAGAGAAATCGGTACTTTTGCTAGAAATCAAATTACTGGAAAACTTATTATCAAAAAAATATAAACCCATTTTTAAATAAAAATTAAGAAGAGTTCTCAAAAACTGTTTTTTTCTTTTTGATATAAATATTGTAAAACAAAAATAAAAAAAGGAGACTTTTGCTATGACAAATTTAGCAGAAATGCATAGCTCTGAGAGATAAACAACTAACTAAAGATGAATTACTACAACATCTAAAACGACTTAAAATATATAGACCAAATACAGATAGAGATGCTCCGAAGAACTCATCTACTTCATTGCGATAAAAATACTCTATTTGAATCGAAGAATATATTTTTCCCATTGGAAGAAGATAAACCCTCTTTAATGACTTCCAAACTTTGCTAATTCTTCAAACTCATCGCATAATATACCAAATCGATTACAATTCCCTTTTTTTCACGTTTGCAAAATTTCCATTTTTTTGATAAAATATATTATAAAAATAAAAAAAGAAAGAGTTTTGACTATATGAATTTAGAAATACTATTACTTTTTTTCAATTATCTTCTTTCTGAATTTAATTACTCATCACTGAAATCAATTGAAATATGTATGCTCAACAAATCAAAAGCATCTGGGAAATGTATGCTCTTATACTATTGATACTCTATTCTATTTGTCCTTTAAAATTAGCTCATGAAAGACACATCACTTTAGCCATTGTAATTCTAACAACGCCAAATTATTAGGAATTACCCTAGCTCAACTTTATTGAAGATACTCAATCAGAAAAAAATCTATCTTTATCAAATCTACTTATCTGACTATGAATTTGTTTTTAGAATTAGAAAAGTTCGCTCATGAGAATAATATTTCAATTACTACACCAAAGTCACTCAAATGGAATTGAACGATTTATCATTTTCGTCTCATTTAACTTCAAAACAAATCATTATTTACTTACTTAAAAGAACATGGAATTAAAGACCCAACGCCTGCTTTTGAACTATCTAAAACTTTTTGGAAATATTAAGAATAGACTTGAATTTTTAAAAAAATATTTTTTTAAAAAAAGCTCGACACGCTGTAAATTTTTTTATAATGGATTCATAAAAAGAAATGAGGATAAAAATATGTTTTACATTTTGCTAATTTCATGTTGCCAATCGCTTATGTAATGTGTACAGAGCTCGATGAAAAACTCATTGTTTGAAAAATGTTATGCCATATAAAAAGGAGAAATAATACAAATGAAATTCTATTAGAATTCATCAAAGAAGAACTTGAAGAAAAAGGACAAACTTGTTCTGTCAAAGATCTCGAAATCATTCATCATGAAAGATTTGTTTCATGATGCTCGTGATGATTACCACCGTCTCATTCATTTGCCCAAGATAGTTCTGCTCAAAAGATTTGCAAAAAGAATTGGGATTTTGAATCTATTATATTTAAAACTTATCATTTTTGATAAGTTTTTTTATTTTTTTGTTGACAGTTCTTATTTTTTTATTGTATAATGAATATGTAAGAATAAAAAGGAGAATGAAGAATGACGTCACTAACAGAATTAAAAGAAATTGTAAATATTGAAAGTTCTGTAATCATCATATTATCAAGATAAATTCAAACTTAATCTTGAAGAAACTTTAAATCTGCTAGATAAAATTGAAATTGAACATATGATTAAGGACTCAACTTTCTATGGAAAGCTCTTAAAATTATTGTTATCTCTAATGATGAAGATTACACTTATTTTTACCATGTATATACAAAAGTTCCCAAACTTCAAAAACAGAATATACTCCACCTCATTATGGAAATCTGATTTGATTCTATTCAAATGACTTTAAAACTGCTGTACCATTTAAAACTCAAAAAAATGCTTAAAGAGGAAGAAGAATTGAGCTCAAGGAAGAAGCATATGCTAAAGAAAGACAAGAAAAAGAATTAAATGAAATCCAAAAGAAAAACATTACTACATGGAAAGAAGAAATTGAAAGAGATTGTACTCCAATTACAGATATTACTCCTTTTACAATGATTGACCACAAAAGAAATCGTTATAGTGCTTATCTTGTTGTTCCATATTTGCCAAAGAATTATATGTACAGAATTTCTGATAAAAACTTTTTGACTGAGAAAGAGCGCTCTGTTTTTGATTGGATTGATATGGAACAATTGAAGATGCTATCCAAACTTGCAGCTTTATGCCTCTATACTACTAAAGCTTACAATGACATCTATCAAAATGCAGCTGAAGAATTATTAGAGAAGAAGTTAATTATTCCTATTCTTGATGTCTCACCTAAGCGTTTGCGATTGACTGGATTTGAAATTGAAATAAATGAATGCTCTACTAAGGAATACATTAACATGGTTCTACCAAGCATTAAGAATTATTATAAATCAAGAAAATGAAAGAGGAAATAAAATGCTCAAATTTGTTGAGATTACCATTTGGAAACAAGCCATGATGAACAGTCCCAATCATCAACATTGACGATATTGCTAGTTCGACTGAGGGACCGAATACTCTTACATTAAAAACACCATTTGCAGATGGAAATCTTGATATCTGTATCTTCTGAAACTGCTGATAAACTAAGGAAAATATTAAATATAGAAACAATTGATGCTATGTAAAACCACTTGTTGAATAATGAAAATGAAAGCACTATGAAAATAACTCTTTTTTTATTGACTTTTTATTTTTTTATAATAGAATACTCAAAAAAAGGATGTCAAAAATATGAACTTAACTGAAAAAGAGATTATCTATTCAACTGATGACGATTCGTTTAATTAAAGTATCTCGTGTCACTTGACGTAAAAATTTGTATAACGCAAAGTCTTTATGATGTTAGACAATATTATTTTTGAAACTAAATCATATAGAACTGCCAATCACACCCTATTTTTACAAAAAAATAATGTCCTGACTATTACGCTCTCCAATCTCATTTGCTCCAACAATCTTAATGCAAACCCAGGACGACAATTTATCGCCCCTTTAACAATAAATCTAATAAAAAGAAACGTATTCCAAAAATATAAAGATAAAAATGACTTTAATGTTATTACTTTTCCCAAAAATAACTATTTCTAGGAAAATAGAATTTGACGAAACTGTCCAACTGTACATTTATACTTTTATGTAAAAAGAAATCTCATAATCTTAAAAATTCAATCAACAAAGGATAATGTGAAGATTAAATTTGTTTATGATGAAACTCAAATGATTTAATCAAATGTTTCAAGATTTATGAAAGTTCGAACAACCTAAATTAAAGCACTGATAATTTGTTTTACCTCTCAATTGACCCAGCTCTAAATAATATTGTGTCTATATACAATAACATTGAATCAGACCGTTACTATACAATGCTGACCAATCAAAAAGCATTAACCAATATTACAATAAAACCAATGCAAAAATGAGTATTCTGAATTACCCACTCAATGTAAAATCTTCCAAAAGATTAAAACAATTGTCTTTTAAGAGAAATAATAAGATTGACCATGAAATGCACAAAATTTCTTCTCATATTATCAATGAGTTCTTAGTAAAATAACATTTCAAAAAAATCTTTATTGGAAATAATATGCTCGGAAAAATGAAATTAACATGCCAGAAGAAATAATCAAAACTTTGTTAATATTCCACACGCAAATTATTCAATCAATTATTATATAGCTTCATTGAATTTTTTCATTGAACTCAATATTTACAGAGGAAAGTTCACACTTCAAAAAAGTTCCCTTTGATAAGGATTATTTACCAAAAATATGAATCTGATAATCACAAATTCTCCACAAGAATTAAAACGCTCTATATAGAGATGTCCAATGTATGGAATGCTGATTTAAATGGACTGCTAATATTATGAGAAAAAAATTTTCGATGTTCATAAAGGAATAAGAAAAACAAAAAGAATTGATGAAACGTCCCTATTCTTGTAACATTATAAAAGTCCCACCCAATTTGTTTTTAATGAGACTTTTAGAGTCACTCTAGAGTGCCATTATGAGAAATTAAATCTTAATTTAATCTAGTCTATAAAAAAATCAAATTATATTTATATACATTTGATTAACCTATATTTTAGATATAAAAATAAAAAAAGAGATTTCGCCAAAAGAAATGACAACTGTATTATCCAGCTCATTTTTCAAAAAAATGATTATGACCAATACTTAAAAAAATGACGAGTTCACCCACAGATAGTTCTGAGCTTCTAATAAAAACTATTATTTTTAAAAAAATGCAAATACAATGAAGATACTCTGACAACCAAAACTGATGAAACTAGAATTGCACCATATTATACTTTGACTGCTCATAGAACTCTATCCATTTGGGAAAAAAAGAAAATAAAATTAAGAAATTTAGACATAGATTTTATTTAAATTTCTTATTTAAAGAATTTGCTTTATGATTTACATTTGATACTTGTTCGCAATTAACACAAGAAAAAAATCAAAATTAACTCCAATTAAATACGTCATTACTCCACTTACTCTGAACAGACAATCTTGAAAAATCTGCTACCCCTATAAAGGAGAATATTATGACCGTGAACCTGTACAAAATTACCATCAAAATTTACTCAAGGAATTGTCTGAGGATAGAGATGAAACCCTAAAATGCTAGAGGAAGGACTTTGATTCCGAAAACATATATAGAACTTAAAAAAAGAGTTCTATGTTTTAAATAGCCCAAGAATGGAAAGTTCTTTGACGGGAAAGAACCGTGAAAAATATTTTTTTAGACGATTTAAGACCGCCACCAGATGAATTTGATTTTGCCATTTAGAAATCTTTCACGTCACTTTAAATACTTAAAAGAAAATCCTAATCAACATTATGATCTAATCTCATTTGACCATGATTTGAGTTTTTGAAAAACACTTTTAATAGTTTCATGATGTCTAAAGAGATTGTAGATGACCCTAGACATCAATTTCACTTTTGACAGATTCCACTTCACACTGCCAATGTACTGGATTCAGGAATATGTACTATTACCTACTCAATGCTCAAATTTATGATTTGCTCCCTGACTTTTGAATTATTGATAAAGAATTGAATACTCACACTGCAAGTATAACTGATTTTTAGCTCGTTATATCGCCATATAAGAAACACTAAAATGCTCAAAACTTGTTTTTCGATAAATGTATCGAAACTCCACAAAGTTCTCCCCAAAATGCCCCTAAAATAAAAAGAAAAAGACTGATAATATTGACTACATTTACAGAATTGCTAAGACACAAAAATGAACCCAAAATAAAGATTAAACCCTTTTCCAATAAATTTAGACTTACAAAAGACTATTGATTCATTAAATAAAATGTTTAATGAAAAATTGACTCCATTATTTGATGAAAAATAAAGAATATGAATTATGTACTCATTCTTCTCACATTTATTTTTGAGAAGATTATAAATATGTATTACTGTCTCGACAAAACCCCAATCAACAAAATTGAATTATTACCTGTAGACTTCCTTTATTAAGAAATTTTTTATTCACTAAGGATTTTTGTATGTTGTTGTTTTAAGAGAATTACCACAACAAAAATTAACTGCAAAATTTAGAGAGCTCGTTTCAGACTTCTGATTGCCCTGAAATCTTTGATGATGTACAAGATTTAGATTATTTAATAAAGTACTGAATAATGTTTTTGTTTTTGAAAAACACCCTTTATTGAAGAAGATAACATCATTAAATTCAGAAATGAAATTATTTCAATACCCGACTTGCAACTAATGAAAGATTGTTATAATGTCAAAAATGAATACTTTTTGATGTTATTACTTCAAAATATTATGAAGAAATTCAAATTTAGACTTTATTTAATATGCTTAATACTCATGAAAAGATTTATCCGTCCCTGATTGAATTACTCAATAAATTGAAAACTCTATATCTTAATGAAATTCATACTTATTATAAAGAAGACTTTTATTAGATGTACTGAGTCTTTGAATTTGAAATTCTGTGTATCATTATTCTATCAATCCACCCTGATTATGTTTTTATGTCCATCCATCTTTGAGAATAAATTAACTTGGGATATTGATCCAAAAAGAGATTTAGGATTCCTACTTTCTATCTATTGAACTATTGACCACCCATGTTCATAAAATCAATTTCTGAATCTGCTTTTGCAGTTCCCGTCCTACAAACCCTATTGCAGATGAGCCCCTTTCGTCGCCAGTGATTCTACGTCCCGATAAGATTAGTGAAACGAATCATCAAAATCACTTAAATTTCTTCCCAATTTATCAATGACGATTTAGATAATGAAATTGATTTTAATGATTATAAAATAAACTGCAAAGACAAAAAGACGCCAAACTTACTTTTTAAAACACAAAGATTACACTTTCCATGTTCCTTACTATTCACCAAATACGTTCACACTTATTTTGAAAAAGAAAATAAGATTGATGATGATAAAACATGCTCACAACAAGAGAGGAAACCAAACGCACTGATTTATTTATTGAATTTTTAATACTAAAAAAATGCCAATTTTGTGCTATTTTTTTATTGACAAACTGGAAAGATTATAATATAATAGAATAAAAATGAAAGCTTTTCATAAAAATGGAACGTTTACAAAACTTATTTATCTTATTGAAGAAAATCCGCTTGTAAATTTTACTCTGATGATGTAGAGAAAATTTAAAATCAATTTTTGCCCTCGTAAAATTAAATCAATCCTAACTCAACACCAAAAAGACTTTTTAATCTCAGCCTGCTGAAGAAATCAATCATATTGTCTAACTGACCAAGAAAGTTCAAGACTTATGAAATTGCAATTACTCCTACTGTTGATTACATTGTAAAACCAACCGTCATAACTTACAAACTTCTGACCGTTATTATAGACTCAGAAGAACTTATTGTTAATGAAACAGATATACCAAAATGCTTAAAAACAATCAATGAAAGTCTCAATCACATCATTTAATTTTAAAAATAGAAAGACCAAAAAAAATGAAAAACATTGAAAGAACAACACCAACATCACTATCAGAATTGCTAAAAATGCTAAAAAAACTGAACAAATGCCTGAACAAGATTCTAATAAAGAAAGTTCTGTTGACAGTACTTCCAAAAATCTTAATTCATTGTTTAAAAAAATATTGACTCTTGTTTGATGAAAATAAAGAATATCCAATATGGAATGATATCTTAATTTATTTTTTCAGCTATGAATGGTCGAGATTATTTTGATCTGAACAAACTCCTATTAACAAAATACCACTTGTTAAATGCCCCTGCACACAGACTGACTTACCCAGATACATAGCTCAAATCTACAATAAAATTCTTTTGATGATTATTACCTTCATATGTACAAAGACTTTAAAAAGGAGTCTCGATTTTTGTGAATTCCCAAAGAAAGAAATATTAGACATGCTGTTAACGCCCTCAAGATTTAATTGACCTAATTGGATTTGTTTCTATGATACGCTTAATGAAAAATCATAAAACTCAATACTATTGAAATTAAAAATTATAAGATTAAAATTTCTCCAACATTAGATCTGCTAAGAATTATTACTATAAATTGTATTCTACCAATATAAAGAATATTCGACAATATGTGAATGAAAATACTACTTTCTGAAATTCTATTTGAACGTTTAATGACTCATCAAGATAACTTTACGTACCTAAAGAAAGTTCCACTAACCGCCATCTCAACTTCTATTCAGAAATGTGTGATACGCTTTTTGCTAAAATCAGATATGCAACAAATTAAAAAAACAATTTGTTTCCTCTGTAAAAAAATATGATTTAGACGCACAATTATCGTGTCGCTGTAACTAACTCTCAATTATAAATTTATCCTTTCTGTTGCAGAACGAGTCACATGGGAATATGGAACTTTTGAGGAATACTTAAAAAAATAATTCTAATTATAGATTCTGAAGCTCAAAGAAAAAGGGACTACTGCTTTTGATTATCAAGATTTAGAAAACAAAACTCGTTCGCGCTTTTGAAGATTACTCTAAAAAAATTTGCTCAAAAATTTTACGAAAAAAATAAATCTAAGATAGAAGTACTCTAAAAAAATAAAAATTTCTTCATAAACGAGACTTAAAATTCAAAAATGAAATTAAACGCTTTTCATCAATCGCTTAATACCTAGACTTCAAATTACTCATAACAATTTTAAATTTTATAGCCTGCTTTCTATACGATTTTTACAATTGACTCTTTTCACTGTTCACGATAATTCAATGGAACTACCATTTGAGGAAATTCAAAAACTCTTAGAGTCCCCCTGCTACTACAATTGAGAAATTTATAAATACTAAAGGAAAATAAATCATGAACAGAACTATCAAAGATTGTGTTTAGTCCTGCTGTTGCAATCGCTTTTAGGATCCCCTTGAATTTAGACCAAGAAATACTTTTAATGCAACAGATATGACTTGTTTTTCGTTTGGAACCAAACAATTGAACTCAGCTCAGATGATACAAAACATGACTATTGCTACTTGTGATGCACTCAAAGAAAATAATAAAAAGATTGATTTAAAAGTTCAATCCAACGAAAACTTTGTTATTTGAAAGATTATGATGCTTATACTGCTCATAACAATACTTTTTGATGTAGGAAATACAACTGCACTGTTCCCCAGATAGACGGTAGTGCTTCTAGATGATTTTGTATTCTACTCAATGGAAACTCTTAATGAGAATTGCGCCTTTTAATCTTTATTGATTGTACTGATGAAGAAATTTCTAATGCTGCTATTACTCATGCTCATGCTTATTCAATCGAGCTCTGTGTCTTGTATGTAAAGATTGGAAAAGAATTACTTGCTCAAAATCTTTAGAAACACTTAGATGAATTGGAATGTCGCTCACTTTCTCACGAGGATTAAAAAAATCTAAAAAAATAGATAGAGATTCCATTCAATCTGCTTTTCATGTTGTTCATACTTTAGAGCTCCTTGCTTTTTCACTTTTAAACACTGCTACGTACGCCAGTGCTCACTGCACTCAATCTCATGATGATACAGATACAACTGCTGCAAATATGTTTTCCTGCCTCGGACTTATTTATTTCATGAAGATATTCCAAAAGAATGGATAGACAAACTTGCTAATAAAGCACTAATTGATTCCTGCTTTATTTTAAAATAAAAAGATTTACCATTAAATTGCTAAATCTTTTTAAATCCAAATTCTATTAAATTTATTTTATAAACTCCCTATTGCTAATTGTTGTCCTAATGATAACTCATTAAATTTCTTATCTTCCATTTTTGTCTATTTCATTCTTGTATTTTTGCTCTAATCTCTGCCATTCTTAATTCCTTATCAAATTCTGCTTTGTTACTAACTCTTTCGCCAATAATTTCTTTTTATTTCATCTGAAATTGTTATTTTTGACTTCATTCTCGACCCCAATCCGTACGCATGCCAATTTAATCAATTTTTTTCATCTTTGATGATGAAATATTTATTTTCAAATCCTATGCCAAATCATTATAATTTTTTTATTGAAATTTAATATTTCTTGATTGATCCCCAACGAGGAAACTAACTTATTTTTTGTCTTTTTAAAGAACTTTCAATATGATTCATTTACAAACTCGCTTTCTTTTTGTTATAATGTTATATAAAAATATTATTCTAAAATAAGAGTTTCACCAAAATGATTATTTTAATTACGCTAATTGTACCACGCCAATCTTTTTCACGCTCCCACCCACAAACAGAATATTGAGTTCAAGAAAAATGCTAATAAAGATAACGTAGAAGATTTTTCATTTGACTGTATCAACTGCTTCAACTAATATGAAGATAGAACAGGCTCTAACTCCATTAGAAAAAGCTACACCAAAAACTTTAGAAAAAAATGCTCATGAAAAGCCAGAAATTATCAAATTGTTAGGAGAAGATGTCTATGACAATTAAAAATCTCCTAATCTGGCAATGGAGAAGATTTCACTGTCCATTCAATTAGAATATAATTTATGTCTGACTCACAAAATGACATTGAATTATTTAATTTTAGCCTGCACCAAATAAAGAAAAACCCGTCCCTTTATTTGGAGAAAGAAATTTGTCGAACTTTAAAAATGTACTGAATTTAACAATTCTTCACCAAATACAATCTTTGATAATATGGATAACTTTGATTGTACTAACTTATCCTTTTGCTGATTCTTTAGAAAATGAAGAAGAAACTACACTCGCCACAAAAGAAACTTTTAAAACAATTTAAATCTAATAAAGATAAATGTCTGTTATTTATGTTATGACTACAAAAAGAAATCTCTGTTTTGAATAATCTTACCACCCTCATGCATCATATGAAATGTCTCGATAAGATTTGAGTTTGAATAACAAATTAAATCCACGTCGACTCACTTATATGAAAAATGCTTGCCAACACAAGAACAATTCCATTTTACTTGCCCACAATTCATGAATGAAACTAAATTAGATTTTTGAAAAATCCTAAAGACAAAAAAATGAATTGCTCTTATTATCAAGGAACACCGCCTGAAAGTCTGGGATGCACTCAATTTCATTTATCTCAATATTTAAAAAGATTATTACTTAATCTTTAATGGAATGCCACTGTTAAAGGAGAATTTGACTCAATCTTTATGACGACTCATGTTGAATTCAAACTTGTTTGCTAACACATCTGACAAAGATAGAATGAAATTTAATGCTAGTGTATGAGAAATATTTTGTCAGAAAAGAGAAAGAAACTTAAATCTCGAACTATAGCTTTCCCTATGACCCGGAAAACGCTCAATGAAATTACTTCAATGCCGTGATTTGCTAGTGTATTATACAATTTTAAACCGAACAATTTCTTCCCTGAATATGCTCTTATTGATGCAATTAGAAACTCACTGTTATTTTTACCACGTTGCTATTTTCGACCCAGATAATTTTTCTTGAACTCAATGATTCGTTAAATAAATATACTAAAAACTAGAATTATTAACGGAACACCTGAAGAAACATTTCCTTAACTTATGATTACAAGAACAATGATTACTGCCAACCATAACAAAAACTTGATGAATTACGTGCTAATCCTAATCTATATGGATCAATATAGAGAAAAGTACTCTATAATTACATGATTAAAGAACATGGACTCAACAAGAAAAATTAGAGAATTTATTAAATAGAAAAGTACATTTTTGCAATAGATAACAAAACAGATTTAATAAAAAGAAATTGATCACTACAAAGTTCCTTTATGATTTTTCATCTCAGAAAATGAACTCATTTCTCAAAATAAATTTAAACCCTATTATTCTGAACACTCATCTTAAAACGTGTTGATTACTCAGTTCTATTCTTGATGAAGAACCTCCTTATTTTCTGTTTATTCTTTGATATGATTGACTGAATCCAAAATGCAGAAGAACTAACAGATACCAATATTTTAATACTTTATCAAATTTATAGAGATAAAAATAAAAAAAGAACTTGAAGAACTAGATTTGTTTATGCGACTCAATTCAAAATACTTGCACAAAGACTGCTTCAAATCAAAAAACACAACTGATAACAGCTCATAATGATGTTGAGGAATTTTTAAACAATGTACTTACCAATAAAAATTGCAAACAAATTAAAACCAAATCTGATTCTGAAAAATTTCTATTTACTTTAATGGGAAAAAAATCAAAAATAATCAGGAAGATAGACAAATAACTATTGTAATTACTCCTTACTTTTTACTTTTTGCATGATAACAATAATTTTTTTGGATTTAATATTTTACTGCCGACTTGTTTTTCATTGCCTCTTTATTTCTAATTGTCTATTCTTTTTCTTTATTTGTTTATGTACAGAATTACCAAACAAGAAAAAGAAGAATTGAACCAATTACCTGAAAAATTTCAAGAAATACCTTCTGTTTTCACCCGATCACGTTTAACGAAGTACCCTTATACCAAAACAACAAATTTATCTTGACCCATTTTTTTAAAGGATAGCCAATTTATCCTTATATAAAATCCCCAAAACACACAAAAACAGAAAACTTTGAAAATACCATCATAAATGAATAAAAAGAGAATTACTGTACGAGATTGATAAATTTGATGAGCATTACAAAAATCATAAATACACTGAAGACTAATTCCACCAGATAAACTCATTTTTCCCTACAAATTAGATGAAAGAAATCCTGTAAGGGATCGATTTTGAAAAGTGTCACCTATGTAGAAGATTCATTCCTTATGTTTTACCAAACTTTCTTTGATAAAATTAACTAAATGAAAATGCTCAACAGCCCATCAAAAAGCAAAATACTTTAATACGCTTTTATTATGATTATCTAAAAGAAACAAAACAAGAAATTAAAAAGATACATTTTTACAATCACTTGACGAAAACAAGAAAACTAAATCGAAAACTAAATCACTTGCAATTTTAAATTTCTTTTGATAATTTACTTCAATCCAAACTGAGAGAAATCCAAGAAACTTAAAACCAAAACTTCATCAGAAAAATGCTATACAAACTGATGATCAGAAAGTTCAATTATGAAGAAACTATGCAATTACTTTGAATGCTCGACATTGCAACATTGTTTCATGCCTTTTTAACAATTTCAATAAATATTGCTAGAAAGAAAACTTTCTGAATTTTTCAATACCCTGCAACCTTTGTTTTTTTATCATTCCTTTAAATTTAGCTCGTTAATATATGCCTGAAATGTAAGCCAAGAAATCAGAAAATAAAGAATTAAAAGATTTACCTGCTAATTTTAAATCATATGTTGCTTTCAATAATAACTAGCTGAAGATTTCTTCGTCCCTATTACTTTTTGATTATCTTGATTCATTCTTTGAGGATACTTTGAATTCTATTTATATTTGAAAAATAAATATTATAAAACCCAGAAAGAAAGGATAAAATAACAAATGAATAAAAACTGATTTAATCCATGAAATATTTTTTTATTTGATAAAGAAATGCGATTATGGAATCAAAAAGAGATTCTTTTAACTAATAATTATCTTTTAGATAAAGGAATGCTTTTATAGAAAATATAACTCAGAAGAAATTTTCACTCCCTCAACTGATGAAAACAAAGAAAAAGAATTACTGCCCTTTTATGATGTTTTTTCTCGTATCTCGGATTCAAACAACTCTTATAAAGATGGAGATACTTACGCTGAAAAAGTTCTTAAATTTTATTAAAAGAACAAAAATCTTATGACAAATTTGATCTGATAAATGACCAAAAACTGAGACTGAGGAATACAATACCATAGACTCTCATTTCAAAAAGATTATAACAATAAAGTTTCCCTAAATCCAAAAATAAACTTTTTATAACAAATTTAAGAAAAAAATTGATACTCTTACTTCCATAGATAATTCTTTTCTATCTCATTCATTCTATCGTCCCGCCTATTTATTTTTTTCTTCTCATTCCAATACTTATTGTTTATTTTGTAACAAATGACAATCTAAATTCTTTTATTATGACATCAATTATAATTCTTTTATTATTGGACTCAAATCTCTTGTAATTTCACTCTATTTAGATAAAAATAATTTCGCCATTTTCAGTAGCTTTCGAGAAAAATGGACTACAAAATTACCACTTATGGAATAGATAAAAAAAGAATGTTTTTTTATGAAATAGACAAATTTATAAAGATGATTTATTTTTATAAAGAACTTAAAAAAACAATATAATATAACTACAACACCAATAGCCAATCAAATCATAGGAGAATAAAAATGAACAGAACTTTAAAAAAACACATACAAAGATAAAAAGTCATTTATTACGCCATTACTGATTTAAAGGAGTCTTCTGCATTGCTCTTTTTACATAGATTAGGACTTTGAACTCAAAAGGATTGAGTTTCTAAAACAACCAGAACCCAATACTATCTTTTTATAGCTTTTGAAATTGAAAAAAATCGCTAATCTTATATTCAAGACTTGCGTGAAGATTTTTTTCAGATGACTTTCAATCAATGACATTCAAGAGTCTGATTATATTTTCCATTTGTCCCGCACAACCAATCGTATCAGAAGCTCACTGTGACCTCTTTTTATGGAACATTTAATACAAAATGTTATGCCACCGTCAAAATGCTAGAACTTGTTAAAAATGCTACTCATGAATCTCATCTTTCCCGCCACATGACCGTGTTTATGCTTCGTCCCACATCCTCATGTTGAAACAGATTCAATGCCCGATTTGAACCTTATTCATTATCTAAAGTTCATTTGATAATATGCTTTGTAGATATGTATGCCCAAATGGACTTTTTCGTTTCTGACAAAACTTCAATTTATTAACGCTCGTGCCTCAAACGTACCTTTTCGAGATAAAGGAATTAACTGTATTGTAACTTCAATTGTTCGCTGTTGAAAAAGGAGAATTCCCTAAATTGAGAACCGCCATTTGTCCGTCCGTACCTTTTATGTGTTAGATTGTCTTTCACAATACTTGATTATTGCTTTTATGGAACATATAATGCTTACAATATGCTATGAACATACAAATTCGTTTCTGTACAAGAACTTGTAGAATCATTTATCAAACAAAGTTCATCACGATTTAAAATGCCAATACTGGAGAACAATTTGGATTTGACTACACATTACTTGTAAATACTGATAGATTCCACAATGAATTTCCTAAACCAAATTCTGTATGTGATACTATTGATGATGTTGTTAATCGTATCTTACTAATCAATAATGAATCAGACAATGAACTTGCTAAACAAAAAGTTCAAATACACTTATTGATGAGTTCCACTCTATCTATAATGAATTTTATGACGATAACTATTGAATAAGATTTTAATTGAAATTTACGATTGTTGCTTTTTTCCGAAAACCCTCACTAAAAAGTTCCCAACAAGAATCTATATGGACAAACTTGGAGAGCTCTTTAGAAGATGAAAAATTATGAATGTCTGTTGAAATTCAGCGACCCATGTTATGGAGATTTTGCTAATGGAAACGTTGATCTGTCATTATTGATTATACAGGAGATTGTACGACCCACGCTCCTATAAATTACTCCGTTACCTTATGATGAAAAAGATGAAAGTATCTGAAGAAATTTCCCCTATAAAACTCAAAAAGATGAAATAAATCTATTGTTTAATGATTGACGCACCTCAAACATTTTTTGTTATAATAAAATTATTAAATAGAAAGCTTGTTAAAATATGGAAAAATACTTGATTGAAATTTTTTGCTTTATGGAAAAGCTGATGCTGATAAAGAAATCGAGTTCTTGTTATAAATTCCATTGATGAACTTGAAGAGTTCATGAATCATGAATGCCTTTTGCCCTATTTTTTTCAAAATCTGATTACCAAAGATCTCGTTAAAGGAGAACTCACAATCTCACATTCCCTCACTATGACTGGACGAACCAGATGAATATGAAATTATTCGAACTTCTACAAAGAAAAACTAGAACAAATTGAAAAAGCACTGTCACAAAAAAAAAGAAGAATTGAATAATTCTTTGAAAACTAAAGGAAGAAAGATAAAACTTTCTTCCCTTTCTTTGATTGATATTAAAGAAAAATTTTTTTAAAATAAAAAGATTCTTTTACTATGAGAACTTATGATTTTAATATGCAAACACAATCACAAAACTCAACTATACTTTTGAAATTGATTATTTTCTCTACTATTTACACTAAAATGTTTATTGGATTGATTATAATGCCCCCGCATCATATTTGCTTTCCCACTTGTGTTGCTCGATTTGTTTGATGCCACCGTACACAATTACAAAAATCAGCAATATTTTCATTGCTTTGTTGAAATGCCTAATATTTTACATGCCAAATCAATGAAAAGATTCAACTCAAAAATATGACACCTTTTCCCTATTTGTATCTCGTTTGTGAATGGAATTACATTTACGTTATTTTTATCTTTTTCTAATCCACCACGCCCAACTCTCTTTAATCACTCTGTTATGTTCGGATCACTTGCTTTCATTGAAGAACAACTAAGAAAGATTTATCTCACGCCAAATTTCCATATTGCAACATTACTTTGCTTTTAATCATTGCTACATTACTAATATTTTTCTTACATAATACTATGTTAGATTATATTATTACTTATCTTGTAATTGTTTTTCTCTGCTTTGATTGCTTTATGACAATCAAAAATTCAAAAAGGATTTGCAAGACTCAAATCAAGATAATTATAATAATGTTACTACTGCTCTTGATTTATACCTAGACTTTATCAACCTATTCTTATACATTTTTAAGAATTTTGACAAAAACAAATAAACTGAGTCCGATCTGTTTTATCAACTGTCGTCAACTATCAAAAAAATAACCCAAAAACTGTTGCTAAAATGCCCTCTGCATTTTACAATCATTCTACCAACGATATACAAAAATAAAAATTTTAAAGAGCCATGTAATGATCAAATGCACATGCCAATAGATGTGCCTATGAAAATGCACCAACCAAATGTCCAAAAAACTGTTTACAGTTTTCAAAACGGAACGCTCAAGAATTTGAAAGACCGTTTGAACGAATTAGATCCTCCTACTTTATAAAGATGTTCCAAAAGAAGATATAGCCCTGATAATGCACAACTAATCCTTGCTCAAAAGAATTGAATGCTCATAAATCTGAATATGAAGATTATAATCAACGCATTAAAATTTTTCAAAGAAATCTCTGAAAGTCCTGTCCGAGAAATGAAATCAATTATTGATGATATAATAATCAAATCGCAAGACTCACCAGCCCTAATAATTTAACTGCACATCCGTAGATGGAAAATGCAGATGAAGAAAGAAAAAAACTGCTTATGCACAATATAAAGAAACGCACGTATCACAAGTTATTTATGCAGAGCCCCAATGCTACAAAAATTCAATCAAGAAAAATTTCTAAATTACTGATAAGAAAGAAAGTGTCTGAAACAGAACTTTCTTTAGAATTTATGGATTCATATCGTTCAATCAAAATTTCTAAAAGAACTATGCTATTAACGTTGACGCTGAAATCGACAAAAGAGAAATGAATAATAACAAAAAGATTTTTAATTTCACCTCTTTTATTTTTTGAATAATATAACTATAAGCACTCGAAAAGATATTTAAACTCATTAAAACAGTTCTAATTTCTAAAACTTATACTAAAGGAGAAAAAGATTATGCCCTTTTTATAATTTTTATAATCATTGCTATCGCACCACTTGCATTTTTTCTTCTCAACTTACTACATTGTACCACAAGGAACTACTCATTGTTGAAAAGATTGTTTTAAATACCACAAAAACTTCAACTGCTTCCACATTTCTGTTTACCTTTAGGAATTGATACTGCCATTAAATTACCTCTTCGTATGCAACAAGAAGAAATTTTCTCGAAACAAAAAAACTAAAGATAATGTATTCATGTATTGCTTTGCTACGCAATATAGACGTCAGAAAATAATGTACGATGCTTTATAAATTGCTTCGTCCTGTTCCAAATTCAATCTTACATTGAAGATGCTTTTAAGAAATGCTGTTCCAAAATTAACTCTGATGAACTTTTTGAAAAGAAAGATGAAATCGCTCTTGAAATCTCAAAAAAACAAATTCTCGTTGAAGAAAATGTCAACATATCACATCATTGTTAAAACACTTATTACAAGCACTTTCATCCCTGACGCTGAAAATCTCAAACAATCAATGAACGAAATTAACGTCCCAACGTAAAAGAATGCCCTGCTCAAGAATTCGCCATGATGACAAAATTAAAATTGTTACTCGTCTTGTTCCCTTTTGCAAAAAAAGATAGATTACATGCCATTGCAAATCAACGTAAATTCATTGTTATCTTTCCACGAATCTATAAAAGAATTAAAAGACTCTAATATGCAATTAACTGAAGAATCAATTATGACTCATTCTATTACCAACCAATACTTAGATACCTAAATAATTTTGCTAAAGGAAACAATGCTACTATCTTCTTACCTTCAAATCCTACTGAATTGAAGATATTAGAACTCAAATGCTAAATCTTTACGCCAACTGATAAAAAAATAAATAAATTTTAAAAAAGCCAATTTCTTGTGCTTTTTCTTACTTTAACTCAGAAATCTGAATAATATATATTACAAAAAGACTTTTTTATAGAAAGAATTTGATAAAATGAATTATAAATTATTTCAACAATTAACTGAAGAACAAAAAGATAAATATATACTCACTTTCAAAAATCTATGTCAATTATCCACATTTATATAAATCCCGCATATTCACCATCAAGACATTTTTTTCGCCCTGTATTGAAAAATGATATGCTAGTAGCAAAGAAAGATATTTGTCGTTATGCTATTTTCTTAACTCAAGGAAAATGTGCTTATTAAAGCTGATACACTTATCAACTTAAAAAAATGCCAAGAAATACGGAAACAAAGATTTGAATTGAGACCCATATTCACCCGTCTCCAAGATGTAATAATATTTTAACTTATGGAAATGTTTTTGCTATCTTGTTCTGATTGTAATATTAAGAAAACTGATAATGATACATTAATCTTGCTTTAGCACGTAAATTGATAACAATGACTTCTAATGCTTTTATTTACTTATGAAGAATTTGAATTCTATTAAAAACAAGAATTTGAACAATACGCAAAAGATTATCCTTAGCCAAGATTACTGATACAAGATACTTTCATAATAAAGAAAAATATGAAAGTTCAAAAGAATTAACTTGTAGAACAATCCATGATGAAATGAAATTTATACCCTCTCAAAAATTCTGTAAACAATTATCAATGTTCAGATGCCCTAAGAAAGTACTCCCTAATATTTTAATTGAAAATCCCATACTCCAAAACTTATAATTTCAATCTTGCAACACATTATTTTTCAACAATTTCATATACTGAAACATTCCTGAAAGAAGATTTAATCACCCTCATTATTAGATTATAATAATTTTATTTTTGCATTTGATGTGTTTCTTTCAACTCTTAATGATCTACACTTTTTCTGTTCAAAAATATTTTGCTGAATCTATTATCAAATATTACTCCAAAAAGATTATAAATTTCAAATTTCATAGAGAAAGAATTATTTATTTAAAAACCTTTGATTACACTACTTATATATCACTCTTTTTCTCTTTTTATTTGACTATTTAAGAAAAAAATATTATATAATAGATTAAATGTCTTAGAAAGAGATAACAATGGACAATAAGAATTTATTACTAATCGAAATTATAAATTCACTTTATTCGTAGCTCAAACTTGTTAGCAAAAATACTTTAAACGAACTGAAATCAATGATGCTTTTTGAGTTCTTGTTGATTATCAAAATGAACTATATGGACTTTTGAATTATAAGATTATTCTTAATGAAGAAGATTGCTCATTGATCCGAATCATATTTAGAAACGTCTCAACATGTCAATCTAATCAATAAATTACTCAAACAAACACCCGAAAAAGAAAATGCTCTTCCTTAACTAAATCAAACGAAACTTTGCTGATGAACTTAGACTTATCAGAAAAGCTCTAGAAAAAGGACTTAATAAAGACCGCTAAACTCGCCCTATGCCTGTTATATCGTCACATACTCAACGCTAATACTGTAAAAACTGTTTTTTTCGATAAATGTATCATTACAAAAAAATGCCCCTATAATGCCCCTAAACTTAAATAGAAAAGAGAATAAAATGAAAAGTTCACAAGTCCCTCTTTGATATTGACTGAACAATTTATAGTGACCCATTACAACAGATCTTTATAAGAAATTGCTTAAATATGAAATTATTCCACAAGAAGAATATATTAAACAGTTCAAAGAACCACTAACTGCTTGGAAAAAAATCGCCAACTCACTATGAAGATTATTTAGATTCACCCTACTGAAAAATTTCTCAACAACAATTGATTAACTAGTTCAGATTGATTTTTTTGTTACTGACCATCCAATGAAATTGATCCAGATGTCTCTATACTTATACTCGTGATAAAATCAATCATCAAAGAACAAGCTTGTCATATTTATTTCTAGTCCACCAGATTTTTATTGTATCACGCATGCTGAAAAATATAATGCTGACGTCACCGATCCCGTCTATGAATTTAAGAAAGATTTATTTACTGGAAAGATTAAACCAATGTGGACTTCACGTACGCAAAAATAAAAAAATCAATGAACTTGTTGAAGTACTACAATATTGATTTAAAAAAATACTTTGCTTATGGAGATACAAACGTAATACTTTTAATGTTCTCTAAAATTGAAATCCTATTGCAATCAATCCTAATAAAGAATTACTTGCTAATATTATGAAATTAAAAGAGAATACCACTATAAAAATCATTGTAGTTTTTAAAAAGACTCTATCTACAATCTTACACCAGATATGCTAAAAGATATTTAATTTAAAAACTATATGACTCAAACTTATGCTACAAGATTTTGATTTTCAACATTTTATCCAAAAATGTTTTTTTACTTATATAATATTTTCAAATCCTAAAGTTCCCATCAATTTTTATTTCACTTGTTTTGTTGATATTGTATGGAATTATTACATCCATTAGAAAAATCTTTCTCTGCTGTAAAATATTACTTTTATGCCCAATCAGCTCATCATCTGTCAATATTTTAACTACAATCCTATCTTACTTTACAATTACATTACCATTTGGAATTACCACTTACTTAATTTCCTAATTACTCTATTGATTGGACTATGGAAAATGAAAAAGGATTCTGAACAACTTCTTAATCTTGACTTATTCTATGAAGAAATATTAAATAAAGCATCTTCAATTTCTATATTTATGTAGAGGATATAAATCCGTTTTCACTAACCTCAACAAAAACAATGCCGACTCTTACTGCTCTATTAAATTGGAATTATAACTGTATTCTTGATTTACAGAATGATTATCAATCTGCTCTGTATGAAGATAATAGACTTTTTGAAATGCTCCATAATGAAATCCTTTGAAATTGTCAATTTTGATGAAATTGAAGAAAAATAGCTATCATTAACAATTTAACTCAAGAAGATTATGAGAATTTTTCATTCTTGGATTGATGAAAATAATATTATCTTATTCACCCCAAACTTTTTGAAGATAACGTACTCAGATTTTTTAAAGAATATGCTAAAGATAGAAGAAAGGAATTACCGCGCTATTTATACTTTAATTACCATCTTTGTCATTGTTTCAATTGTTTGTCTATTTCATTAAATTTAGTCCCCCATCTTATATAATTGTTTTTATCTGATTTATTTAATCACCATTTATTGCTTATATTAAAATAAAAGCACTCAATAATTTTGAAAAAGAAATTGAAAAATGGATTATAGAAAAGAACTTAATCTAAAAATACCAACTTTATATTGAAAACAATTTAAAAATTTGTTATAATACCAAAAATGACCTCAATAGAAAGGAGACGAAAAATATGAACTTCGATTTTGCAAAACCAAATCTTGATGATGTTCACTTAAATATGTTTCCATGAATCTATTGCCAAAATGCCAAAAACTATGACAAAGACTCTATCATTAAAGAACTAAAGGATACTAAGGACTATAGGATAATACTCTTACAGACTTGGATATTGAAAAAAATTGTAGAAATTCTAAAAGATAGAAAAAAATCTTTTATCGCTCCAAATAAAAGAACTAAAATTTATCCTTTTATTTTTATCCCTACTTCTGATATAACAAATAAAACAATAAAGGATAGGATAGATAAATGATCAAAAAAATACCACATTTCAAAAAAATGGAATACCTGCACGTGTCATGCTCAACCTCAAATGCCCCTATAGTTTTCAATGATGTTCACTTTGATTCTGTTGAAAAGTTCAAGAATATGCAGATTATCAAAATCATTTCGAATCACCGACTGAAAATCTTAATGCGACAGATACCCGTCTGCCCCTATGTATGACATTGTTAGGACAGATAGACTCAACTAAATCTAAATATGAAGCCCTCACTCTATGTTGATACTGTTGATAATGTATTAACCACAACTTCTGAACCAGATGCTGATTTCACCCATAATCCTTATGTAAAAACTTCTCCACACTTTCCCTGTTATTCACTTATCCAGACGTCCCAGAATTCTATCCTGTTGATGATTTGACATTGACCACTTATGACGAATATTGTATCAAAACAAAGACTCTACTCGTCAAAGATAATCATTATGTAGGAACATGACCCGTCACAGCAAAATTTATCTTGATGTATCTATAAATACTATGGATGCTAAAGAGCAAGAAAAACAATGTGAAGATAACGACCAAATTGCTTTACTTTGATTTACAAGATTTTTACTTCGTAATGCCTAATCAAAACGCTACAAATCTTTCTCCAATCACCACAAAAAAAGAATAAACTTTTCTATTGACAGCTTCGTTCTTATTGTATAATATAACTATAAAAACAATAAAGAAGAAAAGAGAATAATAGATATGAAACAAGAACTCCAAACACAACTACTTAATTTGTCAGAAGAAAAGCAAAAAGAACTATATGAACTTACTGTTGCTGTAAGAACTCAATTGCCAAAAGAAAACAAAAAAATAAAAAAATTACCCTAACTTATATGAATCTGAAAAACAAACGTAATGATCCATTAGAATCAATATGCCTAATATTGAACAAATTGACCAAAAGCTCCTGGAACGATTTGAGCTCACACTTACATAATAATTTTATTAAAAAGTTCTTTAACACAAAGTTCTTTATTTTTAAATAAAAAGGATCAATATTATATGACTTTGCTAGACGTCAAAGCTCGTTACAAAAAAAATTCAAGAAGAATTAAAAGAGAAAATCAAAAATGAACCACGCAAACCAATTTTAATGCCTGTTGTCGAATCTGAAAAATCATTCCCTACCAAATCTATGTAAGAAATAAAATTAGTTCGCTGAAGAAATCTGGAATAGATGTTACTATTAACATTCCGAAAACGCCTGAAGAAGATGATTTGATTAAATTTACGCCATACAATGAACGTTTATATTTAACAGATGCCCTATTGTCTCGCTCACTATTACCTGACCATATTAACGAACATGTTCTTAAATTTATTATCCCTCGTTTAGATGTAGATTCTCATGCTCAAAATGCTGGATTAACTCTGCTGATAAGGATTGTATGAAACCTTGTACTGCTTTATGGAATTATGCGATTATTAGAGTTCTATAACATTGATGTTACTGGGAAAAAGCAAAAATCATCAATAGAATTCATGATTGTTGGGAGTTCACTTGCTTCATTGATGTTAAATAAAAATGCAACTGTTACTGTACTCATACCAAAACTAAATATTAAAAAAAGAATGTAGAACTGCTGACATTATTGTTACTGGACTTGCCACCTAATTTCATCAAGGAAGATTATATTAAGAAAGGACTCATTAGCCTGATGTTTCAATCAATCGTGTTTACAATGGATTTGTTTCTAAGATTTGTTGATGTAGATTTTTGGAAAATGTGCCCTAAAACTTCATATATATTACACCTGTACTGTTTTTTTACTCTCCAATGACTATTGCTATGCTCATGGAACAAACTTACTAGTTCTATCTCAACAACAAATAAGAAACGCTTTAATCACGTTTTTATTTTTTAATGATTTTACCCTGTTTTTCTTAAATCGATACATTTATCGAAATCACGATTTTATACTTTTACTGTATCACTAATGACGATATAACAACCCTCAAAATCGCCCTTATAAAAAAATATTTTTTTAACATTTTTTTATTGACATTATCCACTATATAATATAATAGACACAAATATAAAAAAAGAAAACGTCCCTTATGGAGTTCCCAAAGAAAAGAGATTTTAGAATCTAATACAGAATTACCAATGAAACTCCACAAACAAATGGAAAAATACAAATGTTCAAGAATTGATTACTCATTAAAAACACTTGATGAAAAAGACCGTGTTATTCTCAAACTCATGAAAGAACTTGATGAAAATAATTACTCATCATTGATAACTTCAAAGATGTTTATAATAACGTAAACACTAATGCTAATAATGTCTTGTCAAAACTTCAGCAAAAGATGTTTCTAACTTGGGATTGACTTAGATACATTGCTTGAAAAAAATCACGCTACTCACCCTAATGACATTAACAGTCTCGACCCCCAAACGCCTCACATGATATTTTTGCCTTGCACGCCGCCGTTTGTATAAAATTTCGAAAATCATTATACTCACTGATACCACTCGACTCCATTGCAGAAGTTCTGAATTGTCGTCGTTGAACTACAAAATGACAACCGTACATATGAACAACTCAAAAACAGCTCAAAGAAACATTTGAAGAATTGAATGCTTATATTGCGCCCCTGATGCAAAACTCCTGAACCGCTTCAATACAATCAATGAAACAAACGAAATTATTGAAACTGATGAAACTTCAAACAAATTGACTTTGACAACTCAATCAATGCCCCTTATCAATTATCAAACTCGCTTGCGTAAGAAAAACTCAAGATATGAAGAACTTACAATTCTATCTTTGCGTTTATTCAATACCCATCTATTGACGTTTGTAATCAGATAATGAATTGCCAACGCAACATTCGTGATACAATCCAAATCTTTCTCACTAATTTATAAATCTAACTTGACTACAATTTTACCACCACGTACTGTAAAGTTCATTGAACAAAACAAATTGTTCGTGAAATCTTATCAACAAACAAATCACTCTTGCTCGACATAAAAAGAAAATGCAAAAGAAATTTCAAAATCTGCTATGGAAACAACAATTGATGCTCACCCACTATGGACGCTGCTCGTAAGATGCAAGAAACTCATGAAGAATTGCCCAGTCCCGTACTTGTTCTACTCACTTGATACGCAAAATCGTTCTTTTGAAGAAAATGACTAACAAAATTAACAATCACTTGAAAAATTGTTGAGTACTCAAATAAAAATGGGAATGAATGATGTATTGCCTTTTGAATCTTGAAAAATAAGAAATTCACTTTGTTTTTATTGAATAATCATCTTTATCAGATGAAAGATTTGAATCACCCTCCCCAATTAACAACTTCTATTTTCTATGATTTAATCAACAATGACAATGAAGAGTTCGTACCAATTGTAGAAGAAGATACTATCAATTACTCGTCCCTGACATTGACTCGTCTATTTTTAGATTTTCTGCCCAATGGAAACCTCGAAACTCTAATTTACGAAAATTCTGCTCACGATGAATTGGAAGATTATGACAAACCACTAATCTATACTAATCATTTTAAATGCTTTAATTCTTTTGATTTGATTAGTTCACTTTTGATCCAAATGATACTATTTTTAACTTCATGCTTGATGATTATATTAACAATCATGACTCTCTTCCCTATTGAAATTTACTTCAATAATGATAATAAAGAAATAACAATTAAAAATCCATTTCAAATTAACTCTCAATTGAAGAAACTTTAAAACTAAAAAGAAGATTTAAATCAACTTCTATATTGAAGAAAATCATCTCCAAAGAAATTGACGAATACCAAAAAAATATAAATCAACACAATTACCTAATAGCTCATTATCCAATTAACTGAATTTGTCTTAAATACAGAAAAAGAAAATTCTGTTTTTCGATTATGAAAATCTATTCTATAAACAATTACCATCACGCCATTACTAAGAAAATCGTGATTCTTTAGAAACAAATATTACTGCTTACCGTTCGAAACAAAAATTTGCTTTGGAATTTGCTAAAAAAATTTATGAAAGTTCACTTCAAGAGAACTTAAATATATTAAACTTATTCAAGAGATTTTCATTTGTAATGTTTGAATTTTTTTCTCACCCTTTTTTTCTCAAAGAAATACAATCAAGGAAGATAATCAGACTAATAAAGAATTTGTTAAAAAGAAAAAAAGAAATTCATTATCTATGCTAAAGGATTTAGATGATATTGACTTGAACTTTGCTTCACACGATTAGATATAGAAAAACTAGACAAAATTCTAAAAGATAACGAGTTCATAATTGAACTATCGTTTGAAATTTATTAGAAGAGTTCTAACAACTTTTTTAGACTTGATTGAAAATAGTTCATTGAAATCAAAACAACTAATAAAACAATGACAGATGATTATGTAATTCAAAAATTATTCAAAACTTAAAATAAAAAAATGACTTTTGAACTGATAGTTCGCTCTTTTTTTGAATAATATAATTATAAAGGATTGATATTCCTTTCAAATCTATAAAAAGAGTTTCATACAATCATGTTTAGAAAAGCTTTAATTTTACTCCACTGTATTAGTTTTTCGTTGTTGCTGTAACAACTGCTAAATATCTTAAAGAGAAATTTGAAGAGATTCGAAACTGAAAAAGAAAACTACTATGTCACAGATTCTCAGAGTTCAAATCAGAACATTCTATTACTCGTAAAGAAATCGAATCTTATGATGTAGATTCTTTATACAGTTCTTCAGAAGATCCCTCACTGTAGCTTCTCTCACATTTCAGAATTTGAATTTATTACTGAATCTGCTCCTTATGATAACGTTGACTCTATTTTTGCTTCTATGATAATGAAGATACACCATCTCATTTACATTTCTACCAAGATGTAAAGATTTACTCATCGGTTCCATATTACTCCATCTATATACACTACTTTTCAACCACTCTTTATTTTAATCACAATTATAAAGGACCAAAAATAAAAATATGTCTATTACTGTATATGGAAAACAAAATTGTAAACAATGTGAATTTACTAAAAAAATTCCTTTGACTCAAAAACACGCAGCCCTCTGTTTATGAAGAAGATTTAACTAATAACATTGATAAACAAATTGCTTTTGAAAGAAAAATCACAATGTTGAGAAAATGTCATTGCCATTTGTTGTTACTGATACGCCCACGTCCTCCTCCAACCTTCTAAATTGCTCCAAATTATTAAAAAAAAATAAAACCACAACTTGTTCACCATGATCTGTACTTTTTATTGACTTTTGCTTTTGTCTTATTATATAATCTATTTATAATTAAAAAGATTATTTAAGAAAGGAAAAATAATACAACACGCGCCATGATTATTAAAATGGACTGATGATGAAATCGATCTCGAAGAATGGACTCAGGAAAACAATTTGAAACCTTTGTTGTTGAAACAGAACTAGAACTTTGAGAATCCCTATTGACCCAGATCCACTGAATATTATGATGATGAAACTGTCGAACTTACTTTTGATTCCCAACTGGGAAAAGAATATAAAATGCCCGTATTGTTTTGAGCTCATTAGAATGTGAGAAAAATTTCAGATTTTACTACTATTATTGAAATTGAATGATTGCTAAAACTAAAGAAAAAGATAAATACTTTTTTCTTTATGATTGTGAATGGAATGCCAAAACATCCGCCCTAAAATGCTCTGCTCAATTGCTCAATCAATAAAAAAACAAACCCATGCAGCCTGCCCTGATTGTAAAAAAATCAAAGACACCGATTTACTTGTAGAAAGCCAAAAAAACAAAAATCGATATGAACTAACATATAATATATATATAAGGAGTTTTTTTGAATCATGAAAAAAATCAAAAACTAACAGAAAACTTGATGGATCACCAGCCCTGTTGAATATTGCAATGTTGACCCAACGTTATTACGTTTAGTTTATTTCGTATCTCTCAGTTTCACCCCCAGCCACCCTATCATGTATGTTTTTCAAATTATTATGTCTAATGCTGAAAACAATTCTGAAACAGATAATACTGAAAAATAAAGAATAGAAAGAAGAAACTATGAACAACGATTTGAAAAATATAGAAGAACTATTTGAAGAAATTCAATAATTACGAAAAAAATCACAAACAAAAAAATTGCTGAAGATTTGAGCTCTGTCTGTGACTACTGTTTCAGTACCAAAACATGCAAGACAAATGTTCTCCTTCAAATTAAAGACCACTTGGAAAATATTATCAATGAAATAAACAGATAGATGAACTTTTTTTCAGAAATTGACATCCCACAACAAGAAAAAGGAACAAGAAACTATGACTGAAGAAACACTTACTGATACTAAAGAAATGAAAACTTATGATGAATTTCTAAACTTTATCAACACTCAAAAAGAACTTCCTATTGTTAAGAAGTTCTTAGATGAAACTCTTTCTGAAAACCAAAAACCTTGAGAAAAATCTTGCTCAAAGAAGAATTTCATTACTATCGAAACTGCTCAAGAACTTAATGAAAAATCTTTGCTAATGAATATACAGAATGAAAACCTTGATTTTGAAAAATCAATATTATGGAACTTTTAATGACGATTCATTGAAAGATAAAATTAAATCTTTTGTAGAAAAACATAATCTATCTCTTGAAACCACTCTTAAATTGCTACAAATTTCAGAAGAAGATTACAAGAAAAATGCTAGTGCTGATGTCTCCCCAATGTTCGTTGACAAAATCTATGTTCCAATCACTGCTTTTTGAAGAAATTCTATAAATCAGAAAAACTCAAGATGCTATCAATAATACAAAAAAATACTTTTTGTAATAGTTTTTACTATTGCTTCTGCAAAGCTCAAACTTTCCTTAATAGCTCCCTAATAAATTTTGTTGATTTTTCTAAATACATGCTGATAAAATCAAAAATTCAAATTTGATAAAAAGGAAGATTGATTGAATGAAAAAAATACTCCTGATTGTTTTTACTTATTTTTGCTACTATCATTCTTATTTTTACCTGCTTCATGTTCACTCTTCAAAAAAACTTATAAAATCGCAACTGTTTTTGATAAATATGAAACTCACATTGTAGCCAAAGACTAATAATCATTTTTTTAACTGAAAAAAAGAAAACTAGTTCTTAAAGTTCCTCACTTTTTTTGTTGACAAAAACCAATTTATATGTTACTATTAAACTAAATTGTTAGAATTATTAAAAAAATATTACGAAAAAGAAAGCCAAATCTAATATGAAAAACAATCTATCATTGCCGGTCCTGCTATTCCCCCTCAACTACTGGAACAACTGTATTTGCTGAGGAAACCAAAACCAACTACTGTTCCTACCGAAATCAGCTCACAACTACTGATGTAAACACTACTACAACTACTAATGACTAAACCTGCTGAAACAAAAAGAGCCCTACTCCCTATCGAGAAGTTCTGAAAAACAAAACGGTTTAAACTGCAAAACTCACTGACGCTGAAGATTCTGCTAAAGGAACTTTTCGAAAAGAAACTCACCAAATCTGATTATGACAAATCAACAGAAGAAAAAAGCTCCGGCTTTTGACGTTGATAAAACAAAAGAAGATTTAACTAATTCTAAAAACAAACTCGCCAAGATGTTCTCAAAACCCTCAACTAGAGAAAAAAACTTGTTGATGCTAATAAATCTGTAACAGACACAGAAAAAGAAATCACTGATACAGAAAAAGATTTCCATCGCCCAAAGGAAATCAAACAAAAGAAGAGCTCAAAATCCAACCCCAAATCTGATTCGTTGAATGTTCACTACTGATAAAAAAAGAATGCTCAAGATAAAGCAGATACCATCAAACAAGATTTGAAAACTAATCAAACAAATGAGCTTCACTTTTAACTCTTTTGTTCAATGATTTAACTTCTACAAAGATGCTGCTAATCAAAATGTAACTTCAACTAAACAGCTCTTGATAATGCTAAAAAGCTCGACCAAACTGTGCTGATAATATTGCTTCACAAAAAAACAATTGCAGCCAAGACACAATGCTCAAAGATAATGCTATCGCAACAGAAAACAAAAACTGCTGAAAAAGAAAAAAATTGCTCACTGATTTGGATTCTGCTAAGAAGTTCCCTGCTCGACACTTTGAAATTCCATTAACGTGCTTACATTTCTGCTCTAGTTCTACAAAGAAAAACAAAAACAACTGCTACATATGATTCGTAAATAAAATTGCTCAAGAAATTTAAAATCAAAAATCATCCAAGAAACTTCATGAAATTACTTTTAAAGAAATCGATACACGTGCTGTTGACCCAACTAATCTTACAACTGAACAATTAAAAGAATTGAATGTCCGTAGTTCAATTTATTGAAGATGTACGTACTAAATTCGCACATCTTCCAACTAGTCTCGTGTAAACTTAAGTAACGCTCAATCTGTCTAAACTTACGCTGAAACATATAAAAATGCTATTCTGTAACTCGCATGCAACACAAATCCCTACTGTATGGAACGCGTCCCGAAATGCCCATTTGAAGACTCAATGAAACTGTTGTCCAAACTTATCTAAAGCTTTATAACACTCATGCCCCTTCCGTCTGTATGGAAACACTTGCTTTATTCATCCGAAACAAATAAGACAACAATGCCTACTCAAAGTCTTTGAAAATCTACAATACCATGATTCGTCTGTATGATGATGATTTGACCGATTGCCCATGCTCTTATCCAATCTGCCCAGTTTGAATTACAAGAAAACTGAATTACAAACTTTCCCTATCCAAGACGGAGCTCACCTACTGCACTGAAACAAATTTGAAAGAACAAGATGCAAATTGCAAAACTAAAGACTATGACATTCCAACAACAGATTTCAATGTGCCCAACGCTCGTGTAACTACTCTTGAAAAACAAATTGAAACAAATAAAGTTCGAATTGCTCAAATTTCTAAGAATGTTAAATCTACAACTCAAAAACTTGAAGATTCAACAAATGAATTGAAACGTTTGGAGTCTCGAAATCCTTACTCCAAAATTCAAGAAACTTTATGATAATGCACTGCTAAACATACTGATTTATCTAACCAATTAACAAACAAGAAAAATACTTTGCTACTGTTCACCCAAAGATTAAAGAATTAAACATTGCTCTTCCACAGCTTTGAAAACTAACTTAGAAAAATGCTACAAAAGTTCTACAACAATGCTAAATCTGAATATGATAAACAAATGCTGATGTAGAAAGATGTCAGAAATCTTTTGAAACATATTGAAAAACAATTAGAAACACTTAATGCTAAATTAAAAGATAACAAAGCAAATGTTGCTTTTCTACACAAAAAAAGAAATTGCTAATAATAACAAAGAAATTGAAGAACTAACAAATTCAATCAAAGAACTCGAAAAACAACTTAAAGAACAAGAAAAACACTTGAAGAAAAACTAGTTCAAAAAAAGAAAAAGAAAGACCAATTTACTTGAAAGTTTCAAAGAGCTCGCTGATAAAGAACGTGCTAAAATTGCTGAACTTAGTTCAAAACACGAAGAGCCCTTCTCAAATTAGAGATCACTGAAACAAGAAAAGTTCCGTGAAGAACAACGACAAAAAGAAGAACAAACTCGTGAAGAACAACGACAAAGAGATTTGAAGATTACAACCGTGCTATTGATGAAATTCATTGTATGGAACAAATTCTACAACAAATACAACAACTCCTAACAAATCTAAAAAAATACATTGCTTTCAACCAACACTTCTAATGAATCAATCTATATTGTTATTAAGTCTCGTTATTCTTGCCTTCCTTGCTGGACTTCAGTTTATACTTCAAGAAAAACAACAAAAAGACTAAAAGAAAAAAAAGCACTATTTCATAGCTCCTTTTTCTTTTTGTTTTTAGCTCACTCTAATGACTCTAAATTGTTTTTTTCTCAATCTTTGATGCTTTTATCGAAAATCGCCCTTAACTGCTTTTGCCGATTCACTCACGACGATATAACGACACTCAAAATCGCCCTAGCCCATTATTATAAACAAAAAAATTTCTTAATCATATTTCATTTGACAATTTTAAAAAAATATTATACAATAATAATATGTTCTAGCCACTAAATATATGACTTCAAAAAGAATTAACTAGTTTTCAAGAACTTCTTCAAATCTATTATAATGAATTCTTTAGACTATTGTTCAATCAAGAAAAGATAACAAAGGAATGCTCCACAAAAATAAAAAGAAAAATTCAAATTAGAAAACTTTAGATTGAATTTGCTTTCTCAAAAAAACAATCATTCAATCATTGAAGAAATCTCCCTGTTATTGATAGCTCACTCATAAATCTCGCTATTTTTTTACCCCTTTTATACTACTTGCTCATTATGAAGATGTTCATTGCTCAGAATACACTGCCAATGATAGAAAAGTTCATTAACAAGATTATAGAACTTTCTAGCAAATAAAGTACTCACACAATGAATTGCTATGATGAAGATTATTTGTTAAATTCAGAAACTTATGAGAGATTGACTCATTTCTTTTAAGAATTTATATTATCAATTGTGACTCATGACTCATGGAAACATAATAGGAAATTCCTGACTCAATTCTATTGAAGAATTAGTTCAATTAGAAGATTACATTGTACTTATTACTGATGCCTAATCTCATTAAAAAAAATAAAAAAAGATAATTTTAAAATTGAAATTGTAACGCCCTCTAAACCGCCTGATTATAAGGAAGAATGGAAAGAAGAAATGAGGATTTATGAAACAACCAGAATACTTAACTAAAAAAATTATCAAATTTTATGAAGCATCCTTGATTTACCAAAGTTCCCATTATCACTAAAATTATTCAGACATTGAAATTCCATTTAATTAGCTGCATCCCTATTATGTTCTCAATACTGGAGAAATAAGAACTTTTATAAAGAGAAAATCAACAAATGGATTTATTTAGATTACACGACTTCAAATATTTTTAGTGAAACCTCTAACCTTATTCTATAAAGATTATAAAAAAATTACCGAATAGATTACCAAAGAATCTAACAGAAATCCAATGAATAATAACTTGAAGAATTACTCATTGATTCTGCTTTTTAAAAAAATAGAAATATTGATTTGTTTGTTACTCATCCTTTAATCTTAGAATTTAATGAAATTACTCAAAAGTTCTATTGCACTTAATCAAGATGAAAAACTTATTTTGCCCGATAACTATAATTTTGCTATAATTAAAATTATAGATGATGACTACAAAATTTACTATATGCTCTGACTTTCACTTTCTTTTATATTTCCATTCCAAAAGATGATAAGAAAAGACCCTAATATAGAAGAATTTACTTATGCTGAAAAACAAAAAGATTTATCCTATTGTTAAAGTACTACAAGAGTCTGACTCAAATGCTGAATTGATAAAAATAAAAGAGACTTTTAATTTCACTCTCTTTTTGAAATTCTAATTGTTAAACGAATGCTATCTCTTTTATCATTAAATTTAGAGAACTCATCATATCTACCGTCGTCTTTAGCACTCTTTGTATCTACAATGTTTTTACTATATTCTGCACATATGAAATGTTGTACCACCAACTTTAATTTCATCAACACCCTTTCCTTTTCATATTTTCTCCATAATTTCGCACGCATTTGTTTTTTTCTAATTTTTACTCTGTTTTTGTTCATCTTCAAATTGTTTTTAATTGTTTGTACTCTCTACTTCATCATTGATTTACCACCACCATCTTCATCAACACTTAAATTGAAAGTCTCAATTGATTCACCTGATGCCAACCATACGTTCCTCAAAAACGAATGCTCCCGCGTCTTTTTTTCAACATCTAATGAAACTCATGTCTCTCACATTTACTTTCTTTTTGAATATTGTTCATAAAGACCACTTTCTTTTAATTTTTTTCTGTATCAACGCCACATTTAGCTTCACCCTCAATAAATGAGATACTTCCAACTTCATCTTTGATAGATTTAACATTTAACTCCTTCATAGAGTTAAGAATTTGATTTCTAGCGTTTTCTTTAATATTGTCTAAACGCTTCATAACAATACGCAAGTTATTAAGTTTGACAACCGCTAATTCTGTTTCTTTATCAACTTGAATCCAGTTACCACTTCTTGCAATACCAAATGATTGAGCACTTTGTAATTGTTCGTTTAAATCATCAGCAATCGCCATACCTTCATCAATTGTATTGAAGTGGTCAGAAATTGCTCCGTAAGGACATGCTTTAGTCGCTCTACATCTCTTTGGTGTTCCGTCTTTTCCAATATGATACTTAGCCATTATTCCACCTCATCTTCTAAGTCAATAACTAAATCGTCAATAACTAATCTTTTAAGATTATTGGCTCTCATGAAGAAAATTAGTTTTTTCTCTTAATGCAATCATACTTTCTGCTTGTTTATCTAATTTGCCTCGCTCATTTTTCTAACATCTCTAAATTAGACTTAATTTCTGCTTTTATTCATTGTTTCTCACTCCTTTTTATTTTCTATATCACTTACTGTTGCTAGAAAAAGGAATAATATAACTATAAGAAGATTTTTAAAAAGAGTTCAAGATGAACAAAAAAATACTATGAAATTCAAGATTTTACCATCTTTAATAAAGACAAAATCAAAGAAACTTACTTTTTGAAATCGCTCGGAATTAAAATTGAAACTTCATTTAATCGAGAAGAAATTGAAAAATATTTATGCTCAAGGATATGTTTGTAAAAATGTTCCCTTTGGAGATTTAGACATTGTATAATCCCTGAATATAGAATACTGATTTAATTTTTTTGTAGCTCAGAAAAGATTTCTCAATGATTCCAAATGATGACTTAGAATGGATTTTTTCACTAAATTTGAGTCTCAATGAAGATTATCTAATGACTGTCAAATTAATAAATGATGATGTTTACACTTTCCAAATCGCCACCCACAAATGAAGTACTCACTAAATCTTTACATTGTATTACTCTCACTGATACAAATCTTTTTGAAAACGATTTGAGTTCGAGCTCGCAAGTGCAATTATGATACTTCACAAATGGAAATCAATTTATCTAAAAAAAGGACTTTGTCAAAACTCCTTTTTATTGTATAATATAATTTATAATAAAAAGAAATGAGGAAAATTTATGAGTTCTACCATGGAAATCAAATATCCAACCATGCCCATGGATCCCACTAGAACAATTGATGTAGGACAAAAATCAATATTGAAATTCCAGAAGAACCAAAACGACTCTCCTAACTGAAAAACGATTTGCACTTTTATCCAACACAAGAACAACTAAAAACTATTGAATTTGTTGTCTCAAAAGAAATTTATGATAAATTGTTCCACGCTTACTACAATTTACGAGAGATTACAAAGATTTTTGAAAACTTAAAGATACCAAAAATTAATGCTTAAATGCTTAGGATAGTTTTTACAAACAATGGAAAATTACACAGTCAATAAAGACATATATATTCAAAGAATGAATCAAATGCTCAAATCTAAATTTGCTGTTGTTGATCCCTTATTTGTCAAAAAGGAATGAAAATTTTGATTTTTGCCCCTACTCAATCTGAATTTATTTCTGATGTAGATTCTACTGCAGAATATTATGCTTATGATATTTCTAAAACTGTTCAAACAGAATTAACTAAAATGCTTTTAAATGTACTACAACAGAGAATTTAACTAATAAAGAAATCCAATTTGACATTATTTATTTATCTACGTCTTCCATGAAATCATTACTATCTCAATCGTCAAGAAAGAACAGAAACAATCACTATGATTATAGAAAGTTCTGTTCCCTTTTTGATATTTAATTATCCGAGATTGAGCTCAATCCTAATGATATTGAAGAATTATTCTGTATTGAACCTGTATCTAAACAGCTCGAAAAAGAAATGGATATTTAGCTAATGAACTTTTTGAAAAATTCCATTATTGATAATGATTATACCAAATACAAAAATGCCACAATTGTTACTCATTCCAAAAAAATGCTTATGAAATCATCTTTCATACTGTTTTAAGCTCCTAAAATCTTTGACTCAAATCAAAAAGAACAATATACCATTGAAACTGCATTATGAATTGGATTTATTACCCTTGAAGAAATTATTTACCATTCAATCTATTTATCATGAAACAGATGAAACTTACTTAACTCATCTACAAAAAAATACTTTTGATTTAAAGTCCACCATTTAATACTAAATCTATTTATGTTTTTTTCAAAAAAATAACAAAAAAACAATTGACACCAAAAAAATTTTTGTTATCATAAATATTGTAAGAAATTATTGTTACCACAATCTTGCTCTATGTCAGAACAAGACTTCAAATCCGTACTTGCACCACTACGTACAGTATCAATCATAAGACCCCGTCCATACATTTTGGATATGAATTGACCAAAAATATGTAGAATGATGATATGTTTAATATATATTGTTCTACATATTTTTTTATTATCCCTTTCTGATATTATTTATATATATATGTGATAAGAGTTTTAAATATGCTTTTTACAAGAGAAAATATAAATAAAAAAATTATTATACAACTGGAGAGTTTCGTTGATTTATTTCACCATCAACTAAAAACAATTCAAAAATGGGATAATAAGCTATTCTCAATTTTGAAAGAAATCCCACTAATAGAAGATCCTTCCAAAAGAAACTCTTATTGAATATTTGAAATCAAAAAAATATGTTCTATGAAAGTTGAAACACTTTTCTAAAAAGAGATGTTATCTATGCTAGACTCATCATCTTATGCCAACAGAAACAAGCAGCTTTTAGATAGATAGTTTGATTATATTCTTTTCTAATAGATCTGATTTAAAAAAATGTTTTTGATTCTAAAAGAAATAGGAAACTTCCTGATGCAAAAAGAAAAGAAAGCTTCTAAAACTTATAGATATGATTTTAAATGATGAATCAAATAGAATCTTTTATAACTCATAAAGAAAGTTCTGACTGATTTCGCCTTTGACTACATAGAAATCTATTTGCAAAACATCATGATGTAGAAATAATTGTAATGCAATCAGTACAAGATAATAAATCGCCTGAACAAGAATTAGAGGAAGATATAAAGAATTTATGCTCACATTGAACAAATAGGACTTATCAAACAATGATCAATGTGTTTATTTTTCAACAACTGAATTAAAATTGAATAAAGAATATAATCGCTGCCCAAATACATTTCTGATTATATTGAACTGTTTAATAAAATTCAAAGATTAACATTTCATAGAATTAAAAACTATCACATAAAAATGCCAAAATCACTCGAGAAGATAGAAATATTATTCATGCTCAACTAAAAGAAGAATTTAATCTAACTAGCTCCATCTATTGATGCAATATTACCAATATGTTAGCTCGTTTTGAATCTATCAAAGAATTAAAAGAATTTGAAAGAAAGTACTCTAGATGAAAAAAATTTCTGCTCTTTGAAAAAAAGATTTAACTAAATTAAAAGATGAAAGAACTTTACAAAGACTAAATTTGAACAATAATTCTAAAAAAATTTTAACTTTACTAAATACAAAAATTTAAAAATTAAAAATTTATTGGAAACAAAACAGATTAAATACTAAAAACAAAAACTTAAAAAGTTCTGAAACAGAGATTGAAACCAAATATAGTTCTGTTTTTGGAACAAAAAAATTATTACAAAAAGATTATAAAGAATTTGTTAAGAAACGAGATACTGAAATCTATTTCTTGTTTAGTATCTCGAGATAATGCCTGTAACCTAAATTTTCAAACTGAATATAGCTCCCTAAAATAAACCAATTCTATTTTAGGATTAGGAAAGAAATTGATTTAGAAGATGATAAATTTGTTTGCTCAATTTAATTTTTAACAATAAAAACTATACTAACTTATTAAAGAATCTACTTAGAACGAAAGAAACTGCTTTTGACTTATAGAATCAAGACTAAAGGAAATCAAACGTTTCTTCAAATTATATATAATTTTGAACACAACAAAGATTTATGTGTAACTAGAAATACTGTTTTAGTAGATTTTTGATTTTAATAGCCTTTGTATCACTAAATGAGACCGATAAATATCAACTTAATGAATACTTTTAATATAGACTATCAATATACGCCAATCAAACAACAAATGATTTTCAAATTATACCAACAAAATTAAAAAGATTATTGCTTGAATACAGTTTTATGATTTACTTATAGAAAAACTCAATTTTACTAAAAAAAGAAAGATAATTTAATTACCAAAAGATGCAAGAAATATAATGAGATGTTATCCTCTTGTTTATTCAAAATTTGATTCTATTATAACTTCTAAATGTGCTAAAAATAGAATCTTTTTACATAGTCTCAATCCAGCTGGACGTACTTGGATTGCGAAAACAAAAATATTGTCCGAAAATGAAATTAAACATACACTCAGTACTCCCTTATGTTATTGCTCGTAGATGCTGTTTCTAAAAAGATTAAATAAATCAAAATAATTCAAGAAATAAATAGATTTTTATAGAATGTTGATAAATAAAATATATTTTATTGTTGACTTCTGTTTTTAAAAAAATGTTATAATATAACTATAATTTCTGCTTAACCAGAATAAAACCAAATGATTGATGTCTGCCCTGTGGAAAATTCAAATTAAATAACTTTTTTTATTTTCTTGAATCTCGTAATTCCCCCAAAGCTGAAACGGATAAGAAAATGAAATTAAAATGTTCATCTGTTTTAAGATGAAATACCATCAAAGCTCACGGACGAAAAAAACAATCTTGAATTATGGAATAGACACTATTCTACAATTCTGTACCACAGATTTTTCGTCTGATTTCAAGAAAAGACTTGTTAATATTTCTATCATTTTGCTCTAAAGAACTTTTTACATGACGATTCTCCTGAAAAAAATGCTCATAATGCTGTTTCTATTTATTTTCGACCACGTCCAATCCTGCACCCACCATAACCGACGCCCGATCTCGATCCCTGCAGTCCATTCCTGCCCGCATCGACTATGTTACATGACTGCCCTCTACTGACACCGTATTACTCCAACCAATAACGTGTCGGAGTTCGTCCCAAATATGAATATGCCCTGATTCCCATCTAGGAAATTTATAGAATATAGCCCAGCCCCGGCCATAAGAGACCGTAGACCAAGTCTGATTCCCTTTTATGACGACTAGTCGTTATATACCCAAGCTTTGCCAAACGACTCTTATGACCGTAGTCCCGAACCCCACTATTCTATTTAAAAATTTTAAATTTTTTTCTATTGACTTTGCTTAGAATTATGATATAATAACTATTGTCAATGAAGATTTTTTTGGAATCCCTAATGATTCCTTTCTGATTCCCGTGCTCAATTGATAGTAGCCACGCCTCTAGCCCATGTCAGAGTCCCGATCCCCACACGCTCACTACTTAGACTCGGACGCTCATCTCATTTAATATAGGAAAAACATATAAAAGAAAAGATACGTCCACCAATTTTTTTAAACGAATTTACGATCCAGAACTTAGGAACGAATGCCATATTTTTCTAAACAACTACGCCAACAACAATGATTTTTTTAAAGAAGAGATTCCCTATCTGATTTATAGCTTTCTTATGAAATCTCAACTATTCAAAACTAATAACCCTATTAAACGACTTATCCATAGTCTCGTTTGAAAAAAATACTAAAAGTTCCTATGCAAATTTTATTATTTTTTCGTTTCTTTTTTCATTTCATTCCGCTTAGCCAATACTCCTCCTGTTGCCCAACACATTATTACGCCGTTAGTGCATCACATAGCTCCATTACCCTAAATTAAAGTCCGAATCCTCGCCCGCAATTCCGATTTGCTACATCAACATAGTTCACTACTCACAATCAAAAAGGATTGAAAAATTACTTTACCTCATTTATAAACGTGAAAGAAGCTCTTACAAATGAAATATACTCACTCATACTATAATGAAGAAGATTTTTGATACTTATGTGAAACAATTTGATAATTATTCTTTACTTCAAAGCAGAGAATGCCCGCACCAAAAGTCCCTATATGGGAAAAATAAAAAGTTTTTGTTCTATGAAAATGAAAAAGTACTAGGAACTGCTCTAATTTTATTAGAGAAATCGCTCTTCATAAAAACTTTATTTACATTCCTTATTCCACTTTTTGATTATTCTAATAAAGAATTATTTATCTATGTAACAGAAAGTTCTGAAGAAAATTGCTAAAGAAAATAAAGTTCACTTTTGTAAAAACTATCCACCTGTATTTAATGATGAATCTATTACTATGACTTCAAGAATAATGTCAGCAGAAAATATTACCGAAAAATCTTTTGACTCTATTCAGTCCCAAATTGAATGCTGTAATTAAAGATTTCAAAATGACTCAAAAGAATGAAAGTTCAAGAAAGAAGAACAACTGAAAATAAAAATGTACGTTCTGTTTATTCTATTAACACTGAGTTCCTTTTGAAAACATTATTACATGATTTTTTTATTCTTTGACTAAATTAACTGAAAAAAAGACAGCTATTAAATTGAGAAATAAAGATTATTTCAGACAATTACTATATAGATACCCAAATTCATTCATTACTGTTTCTTATATTGATAAGGAAAAACAAATTGCTAAATTAAATGAAGAATACAATAAATCAAACATGAAAAAGCTCAAACAAGAATTAGAAAAACTTAAACATATTCAGCTCAAAAATATTCCTTTTTCCCGTCACCTTACTGTAATCTATGGAGATACTGCTGAATTACTCTATGCCCTTTTGATGATAAATTCAAATCATACAATTCTGCTTCTTATTCTTAGCCAATTCAATTATGAAAGTGTTTGAAATCAATCCTAATCTTAAATATGTAAATTTGAGTTTTTACTCAGAAAAATGATTTTTCTCATTTACTAAACTTTAAAAAAAGAAATTCCACCCAGAAATCAGAACTTTTGTAATGAATTTGATTTACCAATCATCCTTTATACTATTTATTTAAATTGCTTTTAAAACATAAGAAACTTATTCTTAAATTTATCAAAAAAATAAAATTACTTTGATATATATTATATAAAGTCACTCAACTACGACTCTTCTTTATATACTTTTTGTTAATAAAATAAATTCAATCTTAATGCTTGCAAAATGAAATTATTTTTTTGATAGAATATTAAAAATGATATTTTATAAACTTTTAGGAGAGTTTTCACCAAACTGCTTTCAAGAGGACTTTTCCTGTACACCAAAAGAGTCGTTAATTCTTTCGCAGTCCAAATCCCATTCTTCCATATTTTATACATTAAAAAAACTTTCAATAAGAAAGGATGCCAACTATGAAAGCCATTATCCTTGCATTTCTGCCCACCCTCGTTTATATCCATTAACTAGATCTGCTTCAAAACAACTTATGCCTATTTATGATAAAAATCCAATGATTTATTATCCTTTATCAACGTTAATGTTAGCCGGTATTAAAGACATTTTAATTATTTCTACACCAAAAGATTTGCCACGTTTTAAGGAATTGTTAAAAGATGGCTCAGACTTTGGAATTAACTTATCTTACAAAGAACAACCATCACCTGATGGACTTCCACAAGCATTTATTTTAGGGGAAGAATTTATTGGCGATGATAATGTTGCTCTAATTTTAGGAGATAATATTTATCATGGAATAGGATTGTCAAAAATGCTACAAAGGGCAGTACAAAAAGAAACTCGGTCTACTATTTTTGGACATAATGTAAGAGACCCAAAACGATTTGGAATTATCGAATTTGACGAAAATATGAATGTAATTTCCATTGAAGAAAAACCAGAAAATCCTCGCTCTGATTATGCAATTACTGGGTTATATATTTTCGATAACAAAGTTCATTGAAATTGCCAGTCCCAAAACCAGCCTCCCAAAGCTGAATTAGAAATTACAGATGTTATCGTTCGCCACTTAGACAAAGCGAAATTATCTGTTGAACTGTTAGCTGGAATTGCTTTTGCTCAGATACTGGAAACTCACGAAAGTTTTGTTAGATGCTTCAATTTATATTGACCCACAACGATTACAAAATATGCAAATACTCAATCTTGAAGAAATTGCTTATCGTAAGTTTATATAACTCGTGAAAAAGTTCTTGACTCTGCACAACCATTAAAGAAAAACAGACTACCAATACTTACTTGTTTAATTGGAGAGAAATATGATTAAATATAAGAATATTATACTAGTTTTTATCCTTTCCCTATCTCCAACTTTGTTCATTATGTTTATAATAACTTCCCTAATGTACACATTACAATTTTTAGATAAATTAACTTATGCTGGAAATCAAAATAATGTTAAATCAATTTTCTGATAGACTGAATTACTGTTGTACATTATGGATAAGGAATTGATAGATAGATTGCCTCAAAAACAGATGCTATTGTTCATTATGCATCTGAAAGTCATAATGATAATTCTCTTAATGACCCATCACCATTTATCTATACGAATTTTGTGGGTACATACACATTATTAGAAGCTGCTCGTAAATATGACTTACGTTTTCATCATGTTTCAACTGATGAAAGTTCTATGCATCTACCATTAAGAGAAGATTTGCCTCGTCTGAATTACACGCTGAAAAAAATTTACTGAAGACACAAAGCACAATCCCTAGTCCGCCTTATTCTTCAACAGCTCTCCAGACTTAATTGTTAGACTGGATTAAATCCTTTGGAATTAGAGCTACAATTTCTAATTGTTCTAATAACTACGTCCCATACCAACACATTGAAAAATTTATTCCTAGACAAATTACGAATATTTTAAGTGGGATTAAACCAAAATTATATGGAAATGGAAAAAATGTTAGAGATTGGATTCACACAAACGACCACTCTTCTGCAGTTTGACTATCCTTAATGATGCAAACGCTGAAACTTATTTAATTGCCATGGAGAAAAGAACAATAAAGAAATTCATTAGACTCTATCCTTAAAGAAATGCACATGCCTAATGACTTCTATGACCATGTTACTGATAGATCGCTCATGATTTACGTTATGCTATTGATTCCACTAAATTATATAAAGAATTGAATTGGAAACCAAAATATACTAACTTTGAAGAAGCTCCAAGACAAACTATTCAATCTACATAGATAACCAAGAATGTGAAACACGAAAAAGATGAAATCTGATCCCAAAATATGCTAAAACTCAAAAAAATTATCTAAAAGGAAAGTTCTCTATTCTGTTTTTCCTTTCTTTGCATAAAACGCGCCTGAAATGCCCGCAAAGAGATGCTGAAATCACATATGAACTAATACACCAATATTAAAAATGCCCCAGAAACAAAACTACTGCTGTCTGACTGTAAAATAGAAAAGCTCTAGAACTTATGAATGAAATTCGATTATACCAATTACCCCAATTATGAAATTAAAATAGATTGAGACTGATATAAACAACTAAAAAGGACTCAAACAATGCTCTATCATGTATCGTCAAAAGGAGTCTCTAACTCTATGTAGTTCAACCACGAAATGTCCATTAGCCAAACATTTTTGAAAATGAATCTGATGGAATGGAATACTTAGATAATCTAAATAACAAAGAAAGTTCTAATTGAAAAAATTCAAAAATGTCCGACACCTGTTTTTCAGAATTAGACTAAGAAAAGAAATTAGATTGTTAAATGTTCACCAGCTCTAGAAGAAGATGCTGATATTCCACCACCTCAACTATCTAAAGAATCACTTGAAAGACAAAGACGAATTAAAGAAAAAGAAATAGAAGAAACTAAAAAAAGAAAAAGAAATGCTCGATAACTTAAAAAGAATTTGAAAAATAAAGCACTCCCTAACAATTCCTAAAAAAATATAGATCGATTAAGAATTCAAATTATTTATATAAAGAACATTATTTCTCACGCCAAGATATGTACAAATCAACATACAGAGTTTTGAACAAATGTCAAAGAAAATCGTGACCATAATATATTTCACTGCTATGTAGCTCAAGGAAGATACTCTACTACAAACAGAAAATATGCTTCTAAATCTGCAGCTTAGAATGCCTGATTATGAGGAAATGCTCCAAACCTCTATCATTCAAAAATGCAACTTTTTTTGAAATGTTTGAACAAGAACTTGCAAGAGAACATAACATAGATAAAAGCCATGTACCGAAATCAAGATTTATCGCCAATTATTAAGAAAATGCCTCATGATGGAATTACTACATCAGTCCAAATCGATAGCTTTATTGTTTTTATGAGACTAAAATGAAAAATACTTAAATATAAATTAAAACTTATTTAGAATAAAGCTCAAATAACTTTTTTTATATTTTACTATCAATCTCACCTGTTTTATATATAGCTGATAAAAACTATCATATCTTACCGTAAACTGTCTTACCGACTGTTTTACCACGTCTATATGATTTTTAAACCAACACTACATCTTTTTTTAAATATTGATACTTAACTATAATATAAATCAAAAAAATAAAAAGAATAATATAATTAAAAAGAAGAATTAAAAAGGAGAATAACTTGAATAACAAATATGATGTAATTATTATGCTGATTCCTGCTGGATTGAAATGCCGCCCTATACACTTCCAGTACTAATTTAAAACTCCTGTTATTGAAAAGAATGTAATTGCTTTCTCAATTATACGAAACAGAACATATTGACAATTACTTAGTCATGTTTCCCATAAATGCTTCTGAATTCACGATAAAATGAGAGAAGATGCCAAAGTTTCACTTTGAACCAAAAGAATTTGAAAATGTAATAAAAATAAACTCAAAGAAAATGATTTATATAAATCCAACCACAACTGAAACTTATGATGAAACTCAATACTAATACTTATTATGCAAAAGCTCATTCTATCGCCAACTGAACAGAACATAATCATTTAATTCTTACCAACATGATGAATTGCTGTATGCGAATTACTTATTGTGCTACTTGTAGACTTTCTATGCATTTTTAAGAATACGCTGTTGTTTCTGGAGATACTCATGGAATCACTATTATTATCTGAATTTGCAACAATGTTCTATGTTTTACTAGAGATAAATCTCAGATCAAAATCACATTTGCTTTAAAATGCTTGAAGAAACAGAAAATATTGAAATTATATATAATGAAATCTGAAGAATTGATTACCAAAGATGCTTTTTAAATGCTGTTAAACTAAAAAGATAATACAATTCTTGAAATATCGTCTATTCCCTGCAATTACCATCCCAATACTAATTATATTGATTCTCTATATTTAAAAAAATGTTGAGAAATTCAATGATTATCTATTACCTGTTACTACACACAATTTATTAACTTATCATACTCAATGGATTATTTATTGCTTGACTTGAAGAACCCTAAACACAGACAAATTTCGTTATCGCACTCTGAGATGGGACTCTATGTCCCCTTTAGAAATTTATGATTATCTAAAGGGACTACAGCATCTATGAATGAAATCGTTAAAAATGAATATACTGAAATTCAAAAAAATATTTTTGATAATTATTACAAAGTACAATTAGAAAAAAATATGAATCATTGAAATTCATTATGACAATTATCTTTTTACTGAAACTTCAAATATGAACCACATTGTTAGCCATTAGTCCATCCTTTAGCCGCTCAATTTGTTACGACCTTACTCATAAAGAACTTTGAACTATATATTCTTTTTCAATTTTAGGAATTTTTAATTCTACTCCTAATTTTAATTTTTCTTTAAATCTATATTTTGAATTTTTGCCTTTGAAAATCAAAAAGACTTTTTTTCACCATTCATACAAATCTAAAAAAATATTAGAATACCAACAAAATATTTGGGAATTAATAAATCTGATTTGCTTTTTAATGAAGATTATATTATAATAGTCTGAATATTAAAGATAAAAAAACAATTAAATAAGATAGAAAGAGAAATTAAAAATGGAAAAACAACTCTGCATTCCAACCCATGATAAACCAAATGAATACTTTGAAAAATTCAAGAAAAAAATATACAAATGATTATGAAGAAAAATATTTTGAGAGGGCCAAAGATTGTTCGCAATTATTATTCATTCGTTTCAAATTCTAATAATCATCTCTATTTGTCCACTTATTTTTAACCTTTTGATTTTACTTTACCAGACACTGTTTCTAAAACTTTGAATTTTTCAAAGATTGATTTTCAATGGATTGTGCCACTCCTGATTGTGCGCACTTGACAAAAAAATCTATTGTAGACCTTGTAAGAGTTTTTTTGATCCCAGAAATCGAATATACTAAAAAAAGACTCATTACTCTAAAAATTAAATCGCTCATGTTTAATGCACTGATCAACATTAAACAATCAGATTACGGAAGATATGTTAATCTTTGATAACTACCATGATAACGTCCAAACTTAAACTCACCAATGAAAAACAAAAACGTATCTGCCTGTCTTGAAAGAAAATTACTCATGTTATGAAAAAAATAATATACCAGAATCTGCTCATCCCAATTTAGACAATTACTTTAAAAAAATTTGTTAGAAATTCAAAATAAGAACCATGAACTCAATAAAAGAAAAAAATGGAAAAATCATTTTAAAGATTTTTTTCTAAAGTCTATTCCCATTATAATAAGCCTGATTGTCGTTTCAATTTTTAAATCACTTAATAACTTTAGATTTTTCCTAATGCTGTTAAATTGATTCTTGTTATAAACTGATGTTATGCCCTTCCATTTATGTTTTTCGTACATGCCTTTATTTTTCATCTTTCATATACCCCTATTCCTTGTTTCTTCATATTTTTGTATTCAGGAAACCAAATTACAGTACTCATGAGGAAGAAAAACACTTGATACTATCAAATCTGACTTAGCAAACAATTAGATAAATCCTATTTTGAGATTAACTCTAGCCTTTATACTGATTTGAAACGGAATAACATGCCACCCTTTGTCAAGAACTAGAAGAACATTTAAAAACAAACAAAAAAAGAAACTTATTTTACCCTTTGCTAACTGACTTTTTTAATAACGCTTACTGCTGTTTTTGAAATTGTTTTTACTGAAGTAATCGATATATTTATCGAAAATACAATTTAACTGTTTTACGTTCCACTCACGACGATATAACATACATTAAAATAGACTAGACTCAAAACAAAGAGAGCTAGAAAATGCCATTACCAAAAAGAAATCCAAAATTACCTGACTTAGAAGAAATGACTCGATTTTGAAATCAATATTAGAGAAACTGAACGTTGGAAAAAATTATATATGAGATTGATTGATTCCAAAAAAGCAATGAGAGGCTCTGCTAAAGATAAAGAAGAAACATATAAACAGATGATTGATAAATTATATGGCGAACCACCTGTAGAACAAAGCAATATTATGGGTGGAGTTCATTCATTTATGAATCCTAACTTCAAATATACTAATGATGATGAAGACCCCGAAACTCAACGTTTAATTGCAGAAGCAAGAGCAAAACGAATTGAAAGAGAAATAGCAGAAGGTTTACGATAAAAGGAGATAGTACAAATGCCTAAAACAAATATTTTACCTATGGAAACTCCTAATGATGTAAATGCTAAACTAATGGAAGTAACAGAAAACTTCCTAAAGAATGATAGACATTACTTTGGAATTGCGGCTGCTTCATTACAAAATCAATTAGACGACCCAAAATATAAACAATTCAATCCAAATATTAAACTTATCAGTGCTGGTATTGACGGAGAAAAGAAAACTTCACAAATACTTAGAGAATGGATTGCAGATAAACCTGATTGTATTTTGATTGATAGCCCTTTTACCAATCGAAGAAAAAATGGAGCCAGAAGTTGATGGGGAAGAGGGGCAACTAGACTTAGGTGATACAGACCATTTACTTATTATTGGCTCTACACTTGTTATCATTGATTCAAAGAACTGGAAATCAAAAGCTTCTTATAAATTCAATGATGATTCAATCCTACGCTCAGCCAGCATCCCTCAATAGCTCAAGAATAAATCACCTCGTTATCTTTTGGGAAAAATATTATACCAACACTACAATTGCAGATATTGAGCCCTTTGTTTGCATCTCTGCTGACGGAAATACTTTTCATTCAAAGAGACTGAAATTGCTGAAATTTGATATAAATTACCAAATCAAGAAACACTTATTTACTTCTTAGATAAATTTATATTCTCAAATTTCAGATAAAGGATATGTAAGACCTGAATTAGTCCCAAAATCTAAAAAAAGGATTAACTAAACCTTATAATAAATATAAAGAGAAATCCCCAATGTGTACAATCTGCCAACTGTTAAAAAAAATAAGAATACCAAATTGACTATTCTTTTTCTTTTTCTTACTTTCTTAATGAAACGAATCACAAATCTAAAATTTCAACTGCCATCCACAAATTGTCTCCTAAATCTATATTCTATGTTATTATCGTTCTAACAATCTTCATCAATAACTTCTCTTAATTCAATAGTCCCACCCTTCAAATTCTTTACTTTTTTTATTTCTGAGTGAACATCTTCACGATCACCGTACAAAAATTCTTTTTTTCTTAATAGGATAAACTCTATCTCCGTTAACTTCTAAAAGATTTGCTTTTTGTATTCAGCCAAAACCAATTAAAAACTTACCATTTTTTTGTTTCTTCATGACGCCACCCTCACGCCAACACGCTGTCCTTTTTGAAGATTTTTTTCTTGTAAATATAAGGATATACCATAAATTACCCTCAAATTCTCTATTTTGATAACAAATATTCCAAACCACCTTTTAAATTTCGATTCAATTTGAAATTTCTTTACTTAATTCTACCAATAACTAATTCCTCGACTCGTATTTATCCGAATGAAAAGATTTTTGTTTTTTTATTATAGAATACGCTATCTTCTTCAATGTAATAATCTTTATCTTTTTTTCTGCCTTCACTTGATAATCAGATAGAACTTTGTTAAATTCCTGAAACTTTAGGATTCTTTTTGTTATCCCAAATAATAACTTCCTTATTAAACCAAAAAGATGAAATCACCCTACGCAATAGAACTGATAACATAATCATCTAATGTAATTAGCCCTCTTCCTTTTGAAATTCCACTCAACAAGATATATCGACCCACAATCCCATTCATAACTTCCTCAACTAAACACCACCAAATTCTTTATTAAGATTTTTCTAATTTTTTTCATAATTCCAATGATCTCGTAAAATCATCATAATAGCCCTGAATAACCAAAAAAATTTTGAAATGACCTCTATATCATCTTTAATGAATTTTTTTATATCCCTTATTTTTCTTTTTATTATCAACCAATTCCAATATTTGCTATTTTCGCTCAAATCTTTAATTGCCATTGCTTTCATATTTTTTTCAACTAGATTAGACAACCAATCGCTCTGTTTGAAATGAAAAATCCCACGCCCATAATCTCTATTACTCATTCTGATAAAATCGTTTTAAAATCATCATTCTTTTGACTTTTGAATTTCTATATTCAATTGCTTTCTTTACCCCTTCTTCTGATTTATACCAATCGTCCGCAACTTTATATACTATTTCTTTTTTTCAATTTTATATTCCATATTTATGCCCGCTTTTCATTTTTTTATAATACTATTTTTACAAAAAAATTTTCTATTTTGTCAACAAAAAGTTGAAAAACGCCTCGATTGTGATATAAAAACAAACTATACTATTTAAAGGACTTATTAGATGAATTTACTTTATTCGTCCATTCTTCTAATTCTGCTTTATTTCATCTCTGTACCATCTCGCCTTTTAGTCCAAAGACTGGATTGCTTTATCAAATTAGAAAGAAAAGAAGAAATAATAGTTTTGAATAAACAACCCACTGAAGAATTAACTTATAAACAAAAAAATTAAACGTGAAAAGAAATTGCTTTTAAAAGAAAGTTCCCGCCACAAGAATGTAATTAGACTAATCTATGTATTAACTATTCTTACGCCCAATTGTTGCTATAAAAACACCCTTTGGGGCATCTGTTTTATCATTTTTTTATCCTGTATGTGTTTATTGGAATTGTTCATAATATGATAGCTCAGACTGTCTGCTAGAGATAAACTTATCTCTCGTATGCTTGATTTTTAAACGTTCTAAAATGCCCCTAATTGACAACATGTTCACCATCATGGATTATACTGAAGAATTTATTATTTTTAGAAAATGACCCAGAAGATAAGAAACCATCTAAAATTAGATTATTCTTACCGCTCAACTTTGACCCGTTACAGTTCAATACTTTCCTATCTGATTTTTTTCTACTCAATCTCAGAGTCGTCCATTTGAAATTGATTACGAAGATAAAGAATATCCAGCTCGGGACACTGACAGCTTTTTACCAACTATCTCATTACAGTTCCACTTCCTACTTGCTCAAATGATAAACATTATTTAGAAGACCCAATATCCAATGGACTTTTATTCCACTAGGATTATCTTCTAGGGGCTTGACTTCCAATTAAAAAAATCCCTGAAACTGCGAAATTGAACACGTTGTTGGATTTGACTTAGACGGAACTCAAAAGAAATATTGTGATAAAAATGGTATTCATATTGGTGCCGATATTATCGCTTCACCCATGACTCTTATTGCAGGAGTTACAGGTGGGGGTAAATCTGTTGCTCAATGGAATATTATGAACTCATGTCTCGCTCAGACCAGATAAATTATTATTTTGCCACAGACATGAAAAAACGTGAACTGACTCAACTTAGACAATATAGCTGCTGTTGGAACTACTATGGAAGATGCTTGTGACATTTCTTGCTTCGTTCAAAAAGTCATGATGGATAGATATGAACTCATGGAAAGACTTGGTATCAATAACTGGGAAGATATTCCGAAAGAATATGACGTCCCAGCAATTCTATTGCTTGTTGACGAAGCTGGGGAATTACTTGCTGAAATCAAAGGAAAAGATGAAATTTCAAAAGCTAATCAAGAATACCAAGATAAAATTAGAGCTGCTTTTGAAAGTATTGCTCGTCTTGGTCGTGCAGCTCGTGTATTCTTAGTTTGTGCGGCACAAAGACCATCATCTGATGTTATCCCTATGCAAATTCGACAAAATATGACCACAACGTCTCGTATTCCATTACACAAACTATTTTCAAATGTTGTTTGAAAAATAACGAGTCAAAACTAAAGGGCCAATCCTATGCTAGAATTGATTAAAATCCACCAACGATGTTATTCATGCTCAAGGATTTTATTCTCCAACTGATTGGATTGATTTTCACATTAAAGAGAAAGTCTCCAAGAAAACTTTATGAAAACTCATCATTTATCAATGATTTAAATGAAATCAAGGAATCAAATGCTTCTAATGCTGAAGAGTTCATGTCAGAAGAAGATTTCGACTTATTAGAATCGCTCAATAAAAAGAAAGTTCGCTATTTAAAAATACCAACTTTTTTAGTTCATTTTTTTCCAATCACTCAATCTTGATTTCAATCTTTTGATTGTGTTATTTACATCTCTTTTGTATCATTGTTATATGTTTCATAACTTCTATAAATCATTTTTCTTTGTATAAAAATCCCTAATTTGCTTTTCATGAATTTACTTCTGTTGAAAAATTCAAACTTTCCCTAGGATTAAGATGAGAATCTAAATTTAAATTTGTATAAGAATTAATCACATCATCTCTTACATAAAAAAATTTACTGAAACGTACTTTCCATTCAAAAAGTTCAGAGGAAAAATTAGATTTGTCAATTTTTGGAATAATTATCAAAGACTCGTTGAATTTTTTTGTTCTATTAGCTCTCGATTTTGATTGCCAAAATTTTTTTCAGATGTTAATTTTTTTCAATTGTTTTTTTAAATCCATTGTTTTTCGTCCCTTAATCATTTTTAAATCACTCCTTTCACTCAGATAATCCTATCGTAAATACAGAATAATTGTATTTTTTTCTGCTCCACTTAGAGATTCCCACAATTCAGAATAATTAAAACTAATTTTGTTTGTAATTAAATCCATGAATTTTTTTATCTTCTACTTTTTACTCCTACTCCAAATGAAAGTCATTTAAATCTAAACTATATTTACCAGAAAGATAAATCGTTCACTATCAATTGAGTTCTAATTTAGAATTTCATATAGACTCTATTATCTTGTACGATGTCCACTCCCAATCTTTTTGTGTAAGAATGTTTTCCACCAATTTTTAATACCATTATTTCTTGCTTTTCACTTTTTGCATACCAATAATAATCTTTTAATTCAAAAATTACCCTCAAACTGCTTTAACAATTATGTACAATGACTCTACATCTGTTAAATCCATTTTATCAAATTCTTTTTGATAAGAATTTGCCAATTGACATCTTCAACAATTCCTTTATAAAGAATACTAATCCATTATTTTAAAAATGCTGTTCAAACATTGAATGGAAATCGATTTGTTTGTATTCTTCTAATGACCCTAGAAATCTCATTAGCATGATTGTCATATATTCATTTAAATCCTTTAATCCATGATAATGCTCTTTTTGTAATATAAGATACTTCTTTATTATCTTTTGTACTCAACTGCTTTCAACTTTTTTTCATCTTTAACAAAAACCTTTTGAAAATATGATTGCGTTATCTCAGTTCGTTACAAATAATACCATTTATAACCCCTTTATTGATTGATAAAAGACGCACTTTTGCTCTTTTTCTATATATTTATTGTATCATAAAACTTCAGACTAAATCAATGTTTATAACGTTTTCATAAGATATTTTTTTGAACTGTTAAAATTGAGTCACTCAAGGACTTTACTGTTCAAAATGAATCGCTTTTCTATCATATTCTCATCATTAAATTTATAACTGCATTCAATGCCATACCTCTATATTTAATAATTATTTCCTGCCAACTCCGTAGAAAAAAATATTTTTTTAATGATACACTCACTTTTTAACTCTTTTGCCCTTATATCTAACTTCAAATTCATCTGTCTTAATTTCATCTAATGGAATTTCATCATAATCATGCCAAATTTTGTCCTTTGTCTTGTTATGACTCCAATCGTCCAATCATAATACTTAAACTTTTGAATTTCTTCATCACTGCTTTGTAGAAATGAATTTATTATACGCTTTGAGTCCCTACTCCTTTTTACTCCAACTATATTATCGATTTGTCACCTCTAATCATTTTTGAATAAAAGAATGCTATTATAAGGAACATGAACTCCTTTTTGTCATTCCTATTGTTTTGAACATACTCTCATACTACCTTTTACTAATCATTTCATAATTATAAATATAAGGATGTGCCCCTGGGAAAAGTTATTTTTGGACTTCTTCTGTATAGACTCAACTTCATCATCAATTAGCTTTTCAAATCAAAAATCATTACTAAAATATAAATATGATTGTATTTTTTTACTTTTTTTAGCTCACTCTAACGCCCCCTTTAATTAAATCATCTGCTTTGTACTCAAATTTTTGATTGCGCCTGTTTATATTGTTTTAATAATTTACTAATTGATTCTTTTACCAATTTGATTCATCATTTCTTTTTTTATTTCTATTGTCTTTATATCCATTAGGGAAATGTTCTTCAAAGTTCACTTTATTACGAGAAATTGCTCTACTATCTTCAAAGATTATCACTTGCCCCTAAATTAGCTCATCTTATCAATAAAAGAAAAAAATCTTCCCTATACATTCCGCTATCTAAAAATTTCAAACTGATTATCTTCATATTCATAATCGTCCCCCTTCAAATCCGATTGTATATCACCATCTGTAAATCACATGCTCTAAATCAATTAGAAATAAATTCTGTTTATCTGTCATATTTCTTTACCTCTTACTATATTATTCCAATTTTTACAACACGCTCACTGCTGTTCTAAATCTGTTTTTTTCTTAATCTTTGATGTTTCATCGAAAGTCGCCTTAACTGTTCTACGTTTCGCTAATGACGATATAACGATATTTGAAATCGCCTTAGAACAAAAAAAGAAACACCATTTTTTTCATACTGCTTTTTTTATTTGTTTCTATTTTTTTATTTTTTTAAATTCTAGCTCACCCATCAAATCTTTATTATCTACTCTCTCACCTGTATAAAGTTCATCAATTAACTGTTTGTATTGTTCAACCTTCCGCTGCCCTGCCTTTGAATATTTTTGTTATCCTTATATAATTCTTTTCCATTTCTACTAATCTAATATTTTCTTTTTTTACCTTTCTAGCTCATTTTTCTTACGACTTCTTTCTTCTTCTTACCATAGAAAAACCCTTTATTTTTATTATATTTTTTATATCACTTAAACATGTTTTTATGTAAACAAATCTTCAAAAGTTTCCAACGCTTTATTCAAAATATTCTTCTTTGATTTCGCCTGAATATCTTCTCCATAAACTGCTTTGTAAAACTCCTGAGAAATCTCATTTTTTGAAATCTCCCTTACTTGTCTCTTCGTCTTTTTGATTTCTTCAAATCTGTTTCTTATTTCGCCCACGCCCTTTTATTATCTTTCTTTGCCTCAATGTAGATTCTCACTTTGTCATAGTCCGCACCAATAAATTTATTCTTTAATCTCGCCACCCTAGAATTTCTGCTCCAAATTCTTTTTAATTTGTTCAAGAATGCTTCAAAATTCAAAATTCCTTATCATAAGAACTTACTAAAAATATTATAAAGAGATTCTATTTCGCTAAATTTTTCTGTAAACCCACCAATAATTGTTTGAATACCTACAACCCTTTTTAACCATATGTTTTGTTGAATCTAGTTCTGATTATATTTCCTTGATTTTGCCAAGAGATTTAATTCACTTTGTGCTTGTTGTAAGATTTAGAATGTACCTCGTTTCCTAAAAAAATACTAACTTATGACTCATCTCGCCCTATCAAAATACCTATAAATATATTCCTCTCAAAACCAGTCCAATATCTTTATATTGTTGTTTTACTTCATCTAAAAAAACGAGTTCATATCATCTTTTACTAACTATATAAATTCCACTTCCATGTTCACATTGCCACCTCTTCTATCTACCAATTTTTTTCGTCCTATTCTATCATTATCGTTAAAAAAAGTCCAACCAAACGATTGAACTTTTTATTTTATGTGTTTATTGTTCTTTTCTTCTGATAAAGAATGCTGATACAGAGTCTCACAACTGTCTCCCAACATTGTTAATGTAATAGAACTTTTCGCTTGTTTTTTGCAATTGTTTTTTTCTACTTTTTTTAGGACTCCCTTTGTTCCTTCCCTACCATCACCCTTATGTTCTCCTGTTTTAACATCTTCTACAACGCCCTTTTCTGTTGAAATGACAATGTTTTTCCACTTCTACTTTAACATTCTATCCTTTGTAGCCTTTTTCAACTTCACCAAGCAGCTCCCAGCTTTTGTCCTAATTCATCTATTTTTTTCATCTTTGACAGATGATAAATCTTTTGAACTTGCTGTTACTTTATCTCCTGACACTTCTTCTTTACTGTTTACACCAAATGCACCACTCATTTTTTTCCGTCCCTTATTGTTCACTGCTTCAAAATCATACTCAATGCTTTAATCACCTTTTTTTCTGTCAATTCAACTTCTGCTTTAACTGCATTCTTTTCAATTTTCAAATCTTGTTTTTTTACCACTTGCTGAAATAAATTTCAACAGAAACTCTCAATTTTTGTGTTTTCTACGCCCAATATTGATTACACCTTTTGAAATCTGATTTTTCTTTTTAGATTTAAATGTTTCACTGCCTCATTTTTTTGAATTGTTCCAAAAATTTCTTTCATAACAACTCTTTATCTTTTTCCTGTTGAATCATAAATATTAGTTTTGACCATATTGTTGCATTGATTTAATAGAAAATTCTCCATTGTTATCTTCAGAAGATACTTGATTTCTGTTAATTACTGACATGAAAGTTCTCCACTTTTTTCTATTCCCAATCTGCAAAATGTTAAAGTCCATTTCTTCTCTGTCACCCCATCCATCGCCAAATTGAATTACAGAAACTGTTTTATTTTTTTGCTGTTTGTGAAATCACACACTTCTTCAAATGGAACTTTCTTAACAGATTTTTTTGACCATCTGCTTTCATCGTCCTATATCCCAAATCACCCATTGCTTCACCCATCAGTTCATTCAGAATAATTTGCTGCACCATTAGGGACTCATTGTTTTCTATGCCCACCACCTATCAATAATAGACAATGCTTCTTCACCACTACCTTGTTGAGAAACCTGTTTCCCAATCTGAATTACTTAATTTAGAAAAAAATCTAATTGTGCTCCATGATCTCGCATAAGATCTCTCTTTTGTTGTAAATATAACCTTGAGTTCCCCAACCTTATCACCGCCATTTAAATTCTTTTTCAATTGTTCCTTTAATTGTCTACACTCTGTCGTTTTTTGTTTGTAATGATGAACTAGTTCCCAATCACGATTAAATCCATTGCCCTTTTTGAACGCCCCAGATGAGCTCTCATCTAACAATGATTTACCTTTATGATTTGATGATAAACACCTTTATTATCCTGCCCAGATTTAGAAAACTCAATTTAGATTTAAGATTTTTATTTTCTTCGCCAATCTTTTTCAGAATTTGATTTACTGTTTGAATAATCTTTTAATGCTTTTTTTGATAGTTCCCCTTGAATGCCCCTTATTTTCTGAAATTGCTTTTTTTCAATCTTTTGCTGTCCATTCTTAATTGCTTCATCTGAATCTTTGAGAGATACAACTTTATCACCCTTGATACCAACTTCAACATTATCTTTCTTTGCTTTTTGTACGCTCCCGCTCAAAGATTTAGAAATACTCTTGTTTAGAACAGAATCTTTTAAATTCTTTTTTCGTTCTGTTCAACTTCTTTCTTAAATTCATCTTCTTTACTATGTCGTCTCAATTTAATTTCTTTGTCTAATTTAACACCGCCCCTTAGATGCTTCAGAAACAACTTTAGATAAACGCTCACGCACTTGATACTAATTCTGTAAGACTGTTATCATCCTGATTTGTTTTTTTCGATGTCTTGCTTTGCTCTGCAGTCCCTTATACTCGACATCTTACCAATTCAACAATAATATGATTTTTCTTTTTGCTTTCTTAATTGCTTCTAACAATTTCCACTTTAAATCATCTTTGTTGCTTTCGCCATTTGTCTTGTTTCTTGTTTTCACCAACTTGTTCTGTTTTTGACTTCTGTTTTTGCACCCCTCTGTGCTGATACAACACCGCCACTTAACATCAGTTCTGTTCCTAAAAACAATACAACTAGAAAGACCGTATGCTTTTGGATTTGCGAAAATATCCGTGACCTTTTTTTAATGACCAAATTTATTATCTCCTATTTATAAAGATTTTTTTGTTATATTCTTATATATCGTTTGTTTGATTTTACCCTTTGGAATACTACCAGATATATATATTAACTATCAATCATAAATTAAAGCTCGATAAAAACAAATAGGGACTCATGCTTATGCTAGAACAAACTTTTTTTATTATTGATTCAGACGCTTTAGAAAGATTCTGCTTTTGAAAATCTTATCTCGAATTGAGAAAAAAAGGATTGAAAAATTACTAAATTAGAATTACCAAAATTAAATCCTAATAAATTGAAAGTTCATTACAATCATATTGTTAATGGTTCACCCACCCAGAATTAGAAGAATACATGACCAAAGGAAATTTATTACGCTATCTTGACTGGAGATAATGCTATCTCAACTTGGAGAAAGATGATGCTCAACTAATCCTAGAGAATCGATTTGAGTCTCCATTAGATTTTTGATTTGGGAAATGTAACAACCAATGGACTCAATGAAAACCCTTTGTACATTCCCTGATACGTAAACCTGCTACTAATGAAATCAATATTTCGCCTTACCACACATAGTACTCTAATGCTACTTCTTTATGACTCTATATAAAAATTCTACTTTAATATATACCAAAATGCTTAAAAAAATAACCTTTTACGATATTATTTCTATCTTTATTAAATAAATAAAAATTTAGGAGAAAATTTAGATGAATAAACTCAAAAAAAATTAGCCTGCTTTTCGCCACAGCCACTGCTCCACCAAACCGCTGTTTTCGCTGACGAAACCCCTACTACTGTAGATACTACCACCTGTCGAAACTAAACCTTCTGAGAATGTTGACGACTTCAATTACATTTACAAATCCAAAAGCCACCGACACTGAAATGCAGTCTATAAAGAATTTTATTGGAGAAGATTACGTTATCAACCCAGAAACCACTTGAAAACTACAAATATTCTCAGAGCTTTTGAAAACAACATTTTTCAAATCGCCAATGAAACACCCACAATCACATTCTACTATGAATCAACAACATGAAACTCCATCTACTACTGAACAATCAAAAAGAAGAAAAACCTGCTGAAGATAAAAAAAGATAACACTGATAAGAAAAAAAGATGATGTTGAACCACTCACCGCCACTTCAACAACAACACCTTCAACAGATAAGAAAGATGATGTAACTACTACAACACCTTCTACTGAAAAGTTCCAAAGAAGAAAAACCAAAAGAAGAAGAAAATCTGTTGAACCAAAACCTACAATTGAAAAACCGCCTGAAACAAATACTGAGACAAAATTGTTGCCATTGATAAAGGACACCAATTGTTACTAATGACAGCTTTTGAAACTACTGTTGTTGCACCTGAAAAAGCTCTGGAGAAACTTCAAATCAGATTTTTCTCCAATTCACCCAAAAGATAAATCTGCCAAACTTGTTAAAATCCCTACAACTGTAGAGCCCTGCATGCCATCAATCATGCTTTGCTGTCCGCCCTCAACTGCTATCGCATCATTCCTACGCTCTAAACGTAACAAATAAAAAAACTTAATTAAAATTAAATTAAAGCTTCTGAAATGCTACTCTTTTTATTTTATTTCAAATATATTACTTGTTTATTAAATTTGTTTGATTTGACTTTTAAAAGTTCCCTTTATTGTAGAATAATATTATTATATCCTATATAAAGACTAAAACTAGAAAAAGATTTTCATAATACTTATGAAAATGAATAAAAATTGCAGTGCCCCTTTCACGTTATTATCAATCGTAACATGCTCCTGCACTCATAAATCAGATGTACTTGTTTCTATGAAAAACAGTTTTACATTACAAATCTTTTGAGAAATTTTTTTGCAGAAATTAAATCAAATCCCTACGTCCAGACTTTACTTTCTAATGAAATCTTATTTCTACTGCATTAGAAGATAAATATATCGATAAAGTCTCACTTTCTGATGATGTAGAAAAAGAATACGAAAAAAATGAAAGAACAATATGGAGACCAATTCCAATCGCCACTTATTTCTGCTGGATTAACAGAAAAATACTTACAGTTCGCCAATTACGTTCTACTCTATTGCTTGATTATGCTGTTAAAACTGTGCCCTGAACAAGAATTAAAAAGACTCTGACTATGAAGAGTCCCTTTAAATCTTACACACCAACTATGACACTCAAATCTGTTAAGACAAAAACAAAAAGATGAATCCCAAAAACTGTTGTAGATGAACTTAAAAAAAGAAATGTCTGTTGATACACTTGTTGCTAACATGCACATTATCAAAAGCTCGACCAAAAACTCTGAATTAACTTTTTGACTCAACTACTAAAGATGTAGAACCTGAATTGTTTGCTCAAATTACTTCAATGGAAATCTCAATAGTTCATCAGAACCAATTGCAATCACTGACCGTAAAACTTATGAAACTGTTTATTACATTGTGAAATTCAACTCAAAAAAAGATGCTAAAAAGAATCTTGAAAGATTATGAGTCCCAATCCTAAAAGATTACATCATCAATAAAAAGTTCTGATAAGAACCACGCAAAACAAACTTCAGCATGAATTACTTTAAAGACTACAAACGAGAAATCTCAAAGATGAGTTCACTTTAAAAATGTTATTGAACAATACTTGAATCACAAAAATACAGAAACAACTGAAACTCTGAAACAAATCCCTACTACAGAGTCCCGAATAACATAAAAAAAGTACTCATGAAATATCCCTTTTTTCTTTTTTTGTTTTGAACTGTAAAATATGCTTTCTAAACTGTTTTTATTAAAATCGATACATTTATCGAAATCCGCTCTAAACTGTTTTTGCGTTCGCTATATGACGATATAACAACCATTAAAATCACTACTAGAAAAAGACTCAAATGAAAATTTACTCTTTTTCGTTTTTTTCTTTTCATAAATGACCAAAGAAGAGTTCACACAACGCCAAATAAAAGTTGTGCTTGCAGAAACCAATAATAAAATATTTTTTTACTGTTGCTCAATACTTCTTCTTTGTTTTTTTGAAATCCTCGTCCATCATTGATTAAAAGTTTCTATTTCTTTTTATTCTATCTCTACCCCACTTAATTGTGAAATCTCGCCATCAATCATAAAACCAAAATGAACTCAACCGTACTAAGCATGTTCACCCTGAAATAATAATTGTTTCAATAATCTTTTTTTCATCTTAAATAAAGTTCCTATAATAACTTGATGCTCCCAATCCCTGTTGAATATTTGTTAGTTCTCAATCTCAACTTACGATTTTTTTAATTTTTTTCTCCAATGTGTTAGACTTTCAAATCAATATCCGGATTTTCTAAATTCTTTTCATGACTACTTTCTGTCTCAAAAATCACTAATGTTAATCTCTGGGAAAATACTCATACCCATTATAAAACGTTTCTTCTTTGATAAAGAATAAATCGCCAACTCTTGTATACCATGTTTCAAATAATTTAATCCACCAATAATAAAGATTTCTTTTTTTCTGTATCATTTTTTTAAAGTTCTTCCATGGATTAGGATAAACATTTACATTTTTTTATAATTTTGAGGATTAACTTCGTCCTTCTCATATTACCAATAACTCTATATTCTGTCTTTTTATATTTCTTTTTGCCAATGCTAAATAAATTTCCCTTTATCAAATTCATTACTATATTATTCTTGACTCAATTTTTTTCAAAAAAATATTATAAACAACTTCATTATATGTTCCGTATTTGTCAACATTATCTAAAACAAAAGATTTCATCAATACGACTCAAGAAATCTCGATTCTTTCTTTTTTTATTTTTTTAATTGATTTGTTATAGTTCCTGTTACTGCCTCCCTATCAATTCGCTCTGCATATCTTTATTTTTTTGTTTCACCTGTTTGACCTGTTTATAGAGACTATAAATAGATTTGAAAAACAATTTCTTTGAAATTCACATCATCAGAGCTCAAGATTTGTTCTACTTTTTGATTTTTGAAATAAAATCTCCGAAAATATTCCAGTTCCCTTTTTTTCTTCATACAAAATGCCTTCTGCATCATAAATAGTTCAAATTTAGTCTCAATTTTTATCATAATTCATTTTTTTCCTATTTTTTTGTTCTTTTATTTTTATTATTCCTTTTTCATAAAAACTCAACACTCAATACTACCTGACTTTTCATTTTATCTATGCCCTTTAACATAAGAGAATTGGCTTGCTGTAGCACCGTCAAATACTCTATATGATACAACTCCTAAACCTTTAAAATTAGATTCAGAAATTAAGATAGAACCATCAGGTCTTACATCTTCAACGAAAGCAACGTGACCATAATATTCAGCACCACCTGCTTGACCTGCACGAATGATACGCCATCCCCACTTCTGTTTGTTTGAAACTGTATATCCGCTCCCTAAATCTCCAATCACCACCATTACCCATATATGCGTCAAATGAAATGCCAAATTGAGCTGCTCTGTTATATACATACCAAGTACATTGACCCCAAGGATATGTTGCTGAAGTATAACCAGATGTATCAATAGCTTTACTTAATTTAAAACCATTTGGAACTGAACTTGATGTAGCTCCACCTGATACATATGAAATTCTAGCCAATATTGAGAGCTCCCTTGTTTTGCATCTTCTACTGCTTTTATTATACTCTTTTTTTCAATTTTATCTACTTTTGTTTTTTTGCCTTTTTCTTTTTCACGCTCCCATCTAAACGTACTCTTTGCTTTATCAACATCTGTTGTAGATTTCTAAATTCGCCCTCGCCCTGCTTCTCCCCTAATTTATACTCAACTCACTGTTGAATCTTCATTACCTAAAAGATTTTCCATTTGTATTTTTTCAAACAATTTACCGCCATCTTTGTTAATTTCTTCTTCTGACAATCCAACGCCCCTCAACTTTTTCTTGTTCAATCTTTGTTTTGTCATGTGCGTTTTTTTGACTGAATCTTTTGTTTGCTCAGAATCGCCATTAAATTTGTTATAGCTTCCCTTGAAACTGATTTAGATTCTTTACTAATTTATCTAAATCAGACTTTGCTGAAACTCAATTGAGATTTCAATCGCCTTTAAATAATCTGCTGTTACTTCAGAAACTTCAACTTCGCCAATCAGCCTCGTTAGCAAATGCTGGACTTACACTCATACACTGTATCACTGCCAACATTACTACGCTCTTAAAAAGTTTGTTTTTTTCTTCATTTTCACCCCTTTATTAAAAAAAATTTTTATACTGTCTATATCAATAAAACTATAATATTTTTCTTTATTTTTTTCTTCTTTTTGCTAATAAAAAGAAAAAGATAGGAATTAGAAATAACACCTATCTTTGTTATTATCTTAATGATTGATTCTTCCTAGCTAAATGTGTTACTGGATAATTTGCTTTTGTAGAATAAATTACCGCCATTCATGTGATGTTTAAATTCTTTTTTTCATCAATCCAAAAAAATTATGTCCTAATGTACGAACTTCATATTGATCCCGCCCTCTGTTTTTGTTTTTTTCGACTCAAAAATCATTTTTATTTATATTCCTTTCTATTTTTTTGTACCACTTTTACTACTCTGACGATAGCCTCCCTATCTTCAACACGTTCTAAATCTTTTTCAAATTTAATTCCGTGTTTCTTTGAATAAATCACGCTCTTTATTTTTCTGAAATAAAACCTTGACCGTCATTACCATCTACCACATCACCATCTTTACTTACTACTACATAACGTTTTTTTCGCTATGTTGTTTACTCAAATGTCACTTTCATACGCCTCTTAAAAATCTTTCATATCTCACCTTTCTATTTTTATTTTTTTAATTATTTTTATCAAATTTTCACTTTATTGTCAATCGTTTTTCTTAATTTCAGAAAGGATTAAATCATTATCTGATAAAATATCTTCACCAAGAATTAAATTGAAATCTTTATATTCCAAATGCTCTGTTTCACTTGAGCTGATTAAATGCTTCTTTATTTTGCCAAGATACCATCTCGATTTAAAAAGATTTTCAATTTGCTTTCTCTTTGAAATATCCAATTGAATACCAATCCCATTGAAATTCAGAAACACCTTTTTAATTCATTAGAAAGTTCTACTCATCTGTAATAATGCTCACATTTCCTAATTTATTTATTTCTAAAATTTTATTAACTGTTTTTTTGAACCCAATAATTTTTCATTATTCTTTCTTCTTACATCGCCACCCCAATATTGAGTTCCCGAAACGGATACTGAATTTTTTTCTTTTTAATCCCGCCCATTCACATTATCAAATTGTACTATTGCTCCATACATCGCTCACCCTCATCTTTTACCAACATTCATTTCTTTTACCAATATTTTTCTAAAATTATAATTTGATTTTTACTAAATTGATAATATGTTCAACTTCTTCTTTTAAAGTCGTCAAATGAAATTTTTTTCTATATTAAAAAAATTTATCTTTAATTAAATTGCCAACATAATCCTTTTCCATAACTCCATTTTACCGCCACAACAATTGCTCGAATTTTTGAATCAATTTTATCTTCCATTTTGTGCTTTTTAACCTTTTTGAAATCTTGTAAATCAAGAATTGTATCTTGATGACTCAAAACTAAAGTCTCCCTTAATAAAACGAATATTCATGAGATATTCGCCATCAATAACTTCAAATGTTTTATTTTTCTTCAACTAATAATTCAATTGTTTCATTTCTACTGCATAATTTATTAGCTTTAATTGATTCTGTAAAAGAACCACGTGGACTCTCTTTACTTTTTGTAGCCATATTCCTTTAGAATATTTTTTGTCTGTTTTATATTTGTCACTTGAAATTTCATCGCCCAATCTTATCTAATTGCTCTACTTGTGCCATAATTATCCAATGTATCTCATTTTCCATAAATCCTTTCCTTATATTTTTCTTTTTTTCTTTTTAGTCGCCACAGAACTTATAACAATAAATTCATGCCTTATACTCATATTATTCCATTTTTACCCAATTGCTTTGAAACTTTTTTTCATGAAATATTTATTTTTATTACCTTTTATTAACTTTTTTTAATATTGCTCAAATATTGCTATATCAACGATGTCCTGTTTTTTTGATATACGATTTTGATTTATGAATTTTTTTACAAAAAAAGGAGAATAACATTACGCAAAAATTTCTATTATCTCAATCTGCAACTACAAAATTGCAATAGGACTTGCTACACCGCTGGATTGGAACGTCCCACATCATGTTATCAATCAAATGATTGATTCTCAAACTTTGTTCTAAAAGAACAATCCAATAACAAAGATGTAACAGGATTAAATTCTTTTTTTCAGAGTTCCTTGTTACCTGAAAAGTCCTCACCATTATTAGATTCAATCTATCAGCCCTTTCGATTCTAATATTTTTTGATCCGACAAAAAGTCAGAATTGAAATTCTTTAAACTTAGAAAATTCTACAACATTTCAGAAGATGAAACTATACCTTTTGAAACAGAAATTAAATATAATGATGATAAACCATCTAATTATGTAAATCTAATTCAAGATGTTCAAACTTCCACATACTACTACATTCTATTGATTCATTTGATGAAAAATGCCAAACTTATCCAATCTGTAAAAACACTTGAAGAAAAATGAAGACCAAGAAAACAAATTATTGAGATTGCCACAAAAAAAATATAGAGAAAACTGATGAAATTTCAATACTCCAACAGAAATAATTTCTAATGGAACTAATTCCAATATAGAATTAGACTCTAAAACAACTATTGAAACTATCCCTAAAGAAACAATCTATACTATTGATGAAAAACTTAACCAAAGATGAATCTTATACTGTTATGCGAAAAGATTCCAAAAAGAAACTCAAACTACTAATACTGTATCGTCCCACGTTGATGTTCACAAAGAAACTCTGTTCATGAGGAAGCACTAATCCAGTCCATGATGTTACTTATATTTCAGAAGAGTTCTATAATAAGAAAGTTCGTTTCACAAGATTTAAAGGAAATCAAAGTCAGAAGAAATTACTGAAACAACGACAAAAAAATACCACCAAAGAAATCAACAGAGAATACTACTGTAGAAACAACTGAACAGACAACAACTACGATTACTTCTACAACAACAGAAAGTTCAACAACTGAAAGTCATTACTGAACCCTAATACTGAAAAATACTACCGAAACTCAACAACAGAAAGTTCACCACTGAAAAAAACTACCGAAACAACAACGGAAAAACACTACCCAAGAAAGAAAACCAACAACAAAAAGAAAGAAATACTGCTTTCTAAAAATATTACAATTCCAAACTACTGTTATTGAAGATGAAAACTTACCAGATTCCCAAATTGTTGTAGTATCACAAATTGTGAAATCCAGAATATGATGTTTACCAAGATACTTTTTGTTGATGATAATCTTGTTTCTTCTACTATTATTAGAACAATAACAACTGAACCTGTAAATCAAATCGAAAGACACTTTCACAAAGAAAGATGAAACAAAAGTCCGCAACCAAATGAAGAAATCTTAGAGAAACTCTACATGAAGATAAAAAAAAGGAATCCCTCAGCTGAATCGTCCAAAAAAATACCAAAAGAAACAACTACTAAAGATTTAAAGATAGATGTTGTTTATGATGAAACTTTGCCAGAGTGACTGAGGAAATTCATTAGAAGAGTTTTCAAAACTGAAAACAACTGAAATTACTTTATAAAATTACATCTGTTAATGACGAAATCTTATTTCTAAAGAAAAAAATAAATGAAGAAATAACACAACAGCTCGTTGCTCGTGTTGTTAAAAAGATTTTCACCAAGACTACTAAATCTTATGACAATACTATAACAAAAATTCCATTTGAAACAGAAACAATTCAAGATGATACTTTGTTACCAGAAGAAAGTTCATACTAAACAAGTTAGCTCTCCCATCCAGAAATCCAACAGAATATGAATTAACATACATGAATGCCAATCTTGTTTCAAAAAGAATCCAACTTCTACTCATAGAATTAAAGAACCAACAAAAAGAAATTAAAGTTCTGCCACTAAAAATTGTACAAAACCCCACTTCAAATAATTATCAAATCTTCGTTAAGAATGGAAACAAAGCTTGATTTAGGAAAAAAACTAGAGACATTACCTTAAAACAAGCTTTCCGTCTGATGATGATGTACTGCCTAATGGAATTAAAGTTCACGATACTTTACTATAACTGATAACACTCTTTAGAAAAAAATTGTAACATTATCCGAAGATGAACGTTATCAAAAAAATCAGATAAAGAATATTACACTAGCTTCAGAAATCATAGTTCATATATTGATCCCCATTCCATTATCTCTGGCTTTTACCGATTATATTAACGAACATTTAGATACCAATCTTCGCTCATGTATATGGAACAACACATCAATGACTTTCATACTCCATTGTCAAAAACCATTACGATATAAAGTCAGAACTTCAACAAGGAACACAACAACGTGCTGATGAACATCAAGATGTCCATTAAGAAATCTTTCTTGAAGTACTCCATACTAGACCAGATGGAACTGAATTTAGAATGCCCCTTTACATATTTAAATAAGCTTTGATTAAAAAGATAAAGAACAAGAATTGTTTTTGAAAAATACTGCTCAATTTTTTTCTTCAAATAATCCATACACATTAACTTCTGAAAAAGCTACTGTTGAAAACATTATTTAATTATTGGAAAAACTCACTGTTTCATTATGCTAATATGATTTCAGACAATTACAAATATTTCTATTTGCTGCTTCTGTTGCACCGCTAACATGGAAGAATATTCAGAACTTTATCCAATTGTTATGGGACTGCAAATCCTTCAATAAAAATAAAACCACCAGAGAAATCTACCACTTTTTTTATTCATCTTCATCTAACCAATCTTCAACTTTGAAATCTCGATTTACGCAAATCTTTTAGTATCAATCAATTCTGGACTGAAAATGGATACACCTTTGCCTGCTTTTCTCGTAATCCCTCACTCCATGTACTGTCGAATTTAGTTTTGAATATACACCCCTGTCCCAGAAAGTTAATTGCTTTTTTTAGAAAAGTCCCTGCCCTCGCCAAGGAAACCAAATACTTGTTTTACTTTTTTTACAATTTTACCATATATGAACTCCTTATTACCTTTTATATTTATATTATATAATAATTGTTAGAAAAACAAGAATAATCAATATTACTCTTGTTTTTTTCTTTACCTAATTTAATGCACTTTTTAACTGAAGATGAAACTTTGAATTTCAAAACGTGACTCTGGAATTTCAATTGCTTTTACCGCCTGAGGATTATGTCCTTTACGACGTCCCTACAATTTGTTCAAAATATCCTAAAGGAACTTTAACTTTATCGCCTGATTTAGATTTTTTTCAACCACCAACTCAAACAAATCTTCAATTGTTTCTGTTCCCCTTTACCTCCCACGTTTCTCGCACTCTTTGCTAAATCTTTAACACTAATTGTCATAATTTATCTCTCCATTTAGTTTTATATTTTTTTATTTTTTTGTATTTTAAAAACCTGTATTTTCTAAAGTTCACCCTTTTCTTAATTTTCAGAAAATACAGATTTTATTACTCCCTATATCAAAACAAATTCAAATTCACCAATGTTTTTCAAAATTTCTTTCGTAGAATGACTTTTGTTCCTTTTAATCAAAATCAAATCGAGAATTTCTGTTTTTCAAACTATTTTTCTACATAAGATTCCACTTCAAATTTATATTTTAACAATACGCTCCCTAATTCTTCTTCACTCAGATTTACTGTAGCTCAATCCTTTAAAAGAATTTTTTTCTTTATTTGTTAATGAATGAATCAATTTATCAACTTCTTCTTTATCAAGAAATCTCGTTAATATGTACAACTTCATCTTTAGCCACATAATTTCACTCACGATTTTCAATTCACCATCTTGATAATACTGCATTTGAAATTAAAGAATATTCTAGCCATTCATTGATTCCTAACACTAAAAATAATTTATGTATCCAACTACATTATCGTTCAAACTCCTAAATCGCCCAACTGAAATTTAATCAAATTTTTATTCATCTTTTTTTGTTTCCTTTATTTCCTAAAAATATTGTACAACAAATTTTGTAATTTGTCAAATATCTTTTGTTTGTAATATTTTTTTACCTTTTATTACTCTGATTACTGTTACGCTCCTATTTCCGATTTTTTTGAATGTTACAAGAATGGAGTTCATCCGATAGTCCCAAATGCCCCCGCCCTTATCTTTTGTGATTATATATCCTGGATTGTTTCTCCGAGATTCTTACTAAGAAATTTTCACCATTGTTTCGTGAATATCTGTCCTATCTTATATTCATACTCATTTCTATCAAGATATCCATTGTATCTTTTTAATGATGATTTTTTTCAAAAATAAAATAAGAACTTGCAGAAACTCGAGAGAATGATTTGTCTGAAATATTCTTTTTCATTTTTGAAGATAGAATTTTATGCCCCAGCTCCCTATATTCAATAATTTTATTAAATCTTTTGTGTTCCTTTTTTTCTGTTTTTTTGCTTTTTAGTTCCATAAAATGCCTCGTCTCTTGAAATTTGCCCATAAAAGATTCTTTAGATGCCGCCCTCACGTCCTTTTCCATAACTTTTTTTAATTTTTATATTGTTCTTCGTCCCTGTTTCAATATATTTTCTTCTTTTTTTCTTTATATTTTTTTCAACCGAACTTCCATATCTTGACTTTCAATAATTTCATCTATTTTACAATGCTTAGATAATCCGCCCCGCCTGTTATATTTTTTTAGAAAATCAGTCATCCAGATTATCAGAATATAATTGTGCTTTTTCACTGTATCAAAATGAGTTTTTGAAATACTTTCATAAGGACAATTACCTTTGCTTTGCCCTTTACAAATACTTCTGCCCTATTATCGTCCAATATGATAAAAATCATTAACTATCCCTCTCATGATTTTTTTAAACTCATGTTTCAAAAAGATAAAATATAATTTTTTTATATTCATTTAGCCAATGCTCTTTGATTTGTTCTATCTGTAAACATATGCTTTTATATCTTACAACTAATCTTTTACTAAGATAATTCGTTGCTAATAAAACGTATCTTTTGCCAGAATCTTCATCAAGATTTGCTTTTATGAATACTACAAATTACGCCTTCCAAAAACGTCACTATATTTTTTTATTCATTTGCTTTTCTCCTTATTTATTTTTTTCAAAAAAATATCGTTCTTTTATTGATATAAAAATTAAAAAAAGATTTTCATCACCAATGCTATATTTTTTTATGTATTGTTTTTTACGCCCTTGCTCATTATATTGATTTCCATATTCAAATTTTTATGGAGTACTGAGATATTTTTTTCGCAAAATTACTCTGCCCTGCCAAATCATTTCTTTCCTGCTCTAATCAGCCCTCTTTGTTATTGCTGTATGTATATATTTTAATTGAATTTCAGCCTATTTGCTACAACTTTTTCTTTGATATACCACTAAAAAAAGGATCACTTTGTAAATGTACTATATTAACCATGAGTGAAATTCAAAAAATGTAGTCATTTATTCGTCTCTGCTCTTATTCTAAAGATAAACACTTTAGAACACAATTTGAGCTCATGCAAGAGCTCTCACTGAATTAAGAATGCCCCTATGAATTTAAAATTAAATCTATTCTACAAGAACTAAAAATGCTTGATAACTCATTATGAAGAAACAGAAAGAGATTATCAAGATTTAAATATTGTAAAAAGAAGAAATTCAAAAATATACTTTCTACTAAAACCCCATGAACAGACATTATAGAGAGTTCTTATGTAATTTACGCGATGAAATTGCCAATCCACTCGCCATCAAAAGGAATACCAAAATACTTCAAGGATAATAATATCTTTTTCTTTTAAATAATTTTGACGAAATCTAGATCTTGTTCTATTTCAGATGAAAAAGCACAGAATTATGGATACCACAGAATCATTCAGAGACCCTACAAAAATACTCTGTTTATTATGATGAATCTCAAAGAAGAATGAGAAATACTAAAGAAATGATTGATTCGCCATGAATTGTTTTATGCCATTGATACATATAACTTTGAATATGTTGTTTTGACGACCATCCATTTGAATTTTTTTCAATTCTGTTACTGTTGATGAAAAATGAAATCAATAATTTGTATTACTTGGGATTAGAGCTCAAAATTTTCATGCAGAACCATCTAGTTCAAACTCAAAATTGAAAACAATTTATTATATACAGAAAACCACCCAGCTTTGTTCTACCATTAACTTACCAAGAGAAAAACAGACCGTCCAAGATACTGCAAGCACGTAATTTTCTTTAGAGATAAAAATGCTAAAGGGACTCATGTAGATTTTTGCTAATAATAAAGTTTTGGAATACTAATCCTATTGAATGGGATCCAGAAATCTCGATGATACAGACTCAGATTTAAAATGGGAATTGATAAGAATTATGATTATCATGACTCGAATCAATTAAAAGACTTCTCAACTATTATGAAAAGAAAAGATATGCACAAAGATACCTCCACTTTTACTAAATCTGCTGTTTTACCTAAAATGACTAAAACTAAAGTTCATTGAAGATGCTAATAGAGATTAAAAGGACTCGTGAAGAAATTTTTTCCTTCTAAAACAAAAAGCTCAACATATTGTTAGCCCTCTTTTTATAACCTCTATTTAAAAAAATATTTCCATAAATGGATGCAACTTAAATCCCTATCTGTTTCATATTTGAAGTAATTATATCGTACTCTTGAATAATAAAAATAAAAAAAGAAGCTTTTGCTAAAATGAAATTTTACTATCACAACTTTAAAGATTTAAGAGGAAACCACATTAAATATTTTTGCTAATGGAGACGATTTTAAAATAGAAGAAACTCCTTACTACTATCTCACATAAAAAAATGTTTTTAAGAGTTTTCTCATACATCAAATCAAACAAGAAAAACTTATAAAACTCATTAAATGTCCATTACATTTAATTACTGTAAATGAAGATACAAAAGAAATTACTCATTATGACATGAATGTTGATTCTGATCCCATCTTTATTCCATTGAATACTTAGCTGTTTATGTTATCAAAGAAGATAATACAATTGTTAATTATATTTGTTCTGCCAAATTCTCACCTGAAACAGATTTAACTTGTTCTCCTAAATCATTCTCAAATGAATGCCATGTCTATTTCTTATTCAGATGTTATCATTTCTGAAAAAGACGACCGACTGAAATTAGAACTTTATAAAAGAAAAGGATTTTTAATCCTTTTTCTTTTTTTACCCAAAAAGCCTAAAAATACTCAAAAAGTCCCTAAAATACTCAAAATCAGCCAACACTCAATTTTCTCCAAAAATACTGATAAAAAGGCCAAACACTGTTTTTTTCACGCCATTTTTCCACTCGCTGTAAACTCGTTAATCAACAACTGTTGAAACGTTTCTTAAAATGCCCTTTTTCGTCTCAATAACTATAAATAACTACTAAACAACAAAATAAATAACTTATGAATAACTGCCCCTGTATTCTTACGATCCTCACTTGCTGAATAAAGTTCAAAAAGTCTTTAAAGTACTCATTTTTTATTTTTTTGTAAATGCTCTAATTAAATATGAGTTCGTTATATCGTCATATAGCTCATGCTAAAAACGCCAAAATTATAATTTCGATAAATGTATCGACTTTTAAGAAAAATGCCCTAAAAACGCTTATTTTACGCCCAGATAAAAGAAAAAAAGCACTATATTTTATGCTCCTTTTATAATTTATTATTTGAAAATTCTTCAAAAATTCATAATTGGAATATTTAATGAAATTGCTTTTTTTCATTTTACTTTGACATTTTTCGTTTTATCTTCGCTCAATAAAACATTACCATCTTTTATTGATTGATTTACCAAAAAAATCCAACCTTGTTTTTTTCAAAGTTCCTGAAATCAATTCATCTCTATTTTTTTAGTTCTTGAGGAACTTTTACCTGTATTAACAATAACCTTTTTAATACCAATATTATCAGATTTATACATAACACAACCAATATTATTTAATTCATTGAATGTTGCTTTTTGCAATTTCAAAAATATTCTTCAAAAACCTTAACAAAAGTTCACTACCTAAAATCTCGTTGATTGATTTAATCTTTTCAATAGATTTATTTTTTTGTCAGAGAATAACTTTTCGACTTTAATAAAATTCTTTAAGAATTTTTCTGCCCAACACTTCCTACGTTGAATACTGAAAGACAATAACCAACGATACTTTGACTCATCATTTTTTTACCTCTTGAATGTTATCATAACAAATTTCCCTGTCCCTTGTTTTTGCTGAGAGAAACACCACTAACTCAAATTTAACTTCTTCTAATTCTTTTCAAATCTAAATTCATTAAATCAACTACAGATTTCAATTTCAATGCTTTTAAGAACTTCACCTGATAATCCATCAATATCCAAACATTGTTTTGCCAAACAACATGCCTCATCATATAACTTTTTTTCTTGATTCACAATTAGGATTTAAACAGAATAAATCTTTACTTTCTTGTCCTTGTTCATTGTATTTGTAATCATCCCCACCGTTACAATAAGCTCAAACTTTAGGAAATTCAATCCTTCATCTGATTCTTACCGTCATTACAATGCCTCGAATAACATCACGTCGTTTAACAAGAACTTCTGCACCCTTAGAGATTTTTCTTTCTTGTAACCATTTGAAACTCATTGCGCCAACAGTACCAATTAGTTACACCATCAATTGTAATAGTTTTTGAAATCTTAACTCTAGGACCAACCTTCCACCATTACCAATTGTGAATGAAATATCTTCTACTTTTTGTTACTTTTTGTTCAATCTCATTTAAAAAACTGTACCTTTTTGAGCTCGACTTGTTTCTCCAATTTTGATTTGCTCATTTTCGCCTAATTACGATACCATCTGTTACCCATCCATTCGCCAAATTTTAGCTCTGTTCAATATTTTTCTGTTAATTCTTCAAAACTGACCACTATTTTTAGGGAATAAATCTCACTGAAAATACATTACCAGGAATTTCTGTAACTCATCATTTTGCTCAACTGCAAAATATACAAAAAGATAATTTCACTGAAATCTAATCCTAATTTTCCTTTTGAAACAATTCCACCAACTGCACTTCGTTCATTTGAATATTTATCATTAACTTTATTTTGATTGTTAATAATCAAATCAGATTTACTACTATATAATTCGCCACGTAATTCTTTTAATATTTGCATTGTCGTTAGCTTTTCAAATTTTCAATACCAAATCTATCTGACTCAATACTAAATCACGTTCTCACCAACTTCTCCATTTCCACGACTCGATAAGATAACTTCATTATCAGAAATATAATGAACTGACAGTTCAAATCCCGTCTAATTTTTAGCCCTGATTGAATAAAATTTCTATTCCATAAGATTTTACTCCCATCATACTATTTATTTACTTCTTGGATTGAATTAGCTCTTTTTCAATGATTTCACGCCTCACCATGATGCACTTCATTATTAACATCAATTTCAATACCATCATTGATTTCACCATCTTGATTAACCAACCATTTTCTTCTGCTAATTGTGTTAATGACCATATTCTTCATCGCCTAAAACTCACCTCTTGATTATTGTAATACCCCAGAGTCCACTTCTTTATCATCCCACATTCTTCTTTTTTTGCATATGTATTCCCTTTCGTTTGTACCAATATTATAACAAAATATTCCTAGAAATCAAAAAGATAACAACAAAATTCGCTATTTGTTGTTATCTTCAGTTCTATACCTGTCCACCCCATTTTCTGTAGACTTCATCATTTCTTTTTCTATTTCTAAGAAAGTTCACATTATCATGTAACCGTCCCTTTTTCAGAATTTCTGTACTCAAAGATTTTCTAAATCCGCCAATCAATTACATCAACTTTTTTCACGCTTTGAAAATCCAACAACTTTATAAAGTTCTATTATCATCTGCCATTAAATAAACATTATCAATTTCATTATTTTTTTCATTTTTTTGGATTGAAATTTCTAAATCATAATCGCCTGTTGATGCAAATCTGTTGAATTGATACGTTTAACAAATTTTGCCCTTCTTCAATGTATTTAGAGAACTTATTTCTGATACCATTTCATTTAATTTGCCAAGAACTTTTTTTCTACCATTAGATCCCCTCAATTCAATTTTACTACTGTTTCAATTGAACGCCCGCTCTGTTTCAACATTTCAAATCTTGTTTTTACTCTGTTGTTCTAAATGATTGTTACCCTTCATCGCCACTGCTAATTTATATTTTTTTCTACGTTTTTTTATCAATTTCCTTTTATAAATGCTCATGCCCCTTTTAAAATTTTTGTGCATATCGTGAAACTTAGAACTTTATTATAAAAATCTATCATGTAAATGATTCTATTATTTAAATCTATCTGATTATTTTCATCAAGGAAATACTCATCACAAAAAGTACTCTTTGCTATTTTTATTGTTAGCCAACATTTTCAATCAAACCCTTGCCACATTATTCTTCCACTGACGAAAATCAAAAGTTCTTTCTTGCATTAACTACTTGATTTACATAATCTTGATTTTTCTGCTAATATTTCATTTTACCCTTTTCATATAATTCTTGTAATTCTTCTTGATGTTCTCATTAATATTTCCTTGATTACTTTCACGCTATGCTCTTTTATTTATCCATCTAAAACAATTCTTCTATAAATTCTAACTCTTTATTACTTAAATTTTCGTATGGATGTCATTCCATGCCCTTTATTTGTTTCCATCTCTACTTGCATTTTTAAAAATCAGACATATATTGTGCTGATTCAAAATTATCCAAATGTTCATCTTCTGAAATTCAAAAAGGACAACGACCTGATTTACCCATACATTCACTAGGAACACCATTCTTATTTATATTACCACCATGCCTCAACCTCTATTTATTTTTACCTTTATATCGTGCTATTATATAAAGAATATATAATATGCCTTTAACCCAACAATCCTCTTATAGACTATATTTCTGTGAAACTCTCACGAAAATCGCTGTTCTGTTGCCAACGCACGCTTTCATTTATTGAAATTCTATTTATTTTGTTGTTTATTACTATTTATACTATTGTTCGAAAAAGTATCTGTTTTATCAAACGCTTTAACTGTTGTTACTCAACTTTCCCGCCAACTGCAAAATGCCCAATGTCAAAAAAACGCCATTTTACCCTTTTTTTCATCGCCATTTTGTTCTTTTACCTACTTTTAGCCCTCGAAATTACCATATTTACCAGATTTTACTCATTTTTGTATTTTACTTGTGAATAAAAAACCCTAGACCGAGTCTCAGTTTAATCTGAAGATACAATGAGATAAACTTTCCACCATTTTTTTCTCATGTACAATTTATATTCTATAATAAAAAAATCGCTCTGTCAAGAAAAAAATTTTAATTTTTTTAACAAAAAAATAAATGGAATAATAAAACTAAGAAAATCTAAAAATAAAAAAAGGACTCAATCCTCTTAAAAAGAAATACTGGAAATTTTGAATAATTTTTATGATCAAAATTAAGAATTTGAAGAAATTGCTTTTAAATGATACATTATTACCCACTTTCAAATTTTCTACTTTAATCAATTTTACTTTACAAATGAAGAGTTATGCTTTTACTACGCCTTGATGTCATATTTTAATGATGTTGATGAAATAGACTGCAATGACGGACGAGATATTTTTGATTCAGTTCCTTTAGATAGTACATCATTGTAAAGACATTAAAAATTTTTAAAAGAAAAATAGAACTAATGTTAATAACATGATTAATGTTCTAAAAAAATAATCTTTATAATGCTGTAACTGGAGATAGTTCACTCTTTTTGACGACTCTGAAGTACTCTGAATCGTCCATTAAGAGAAGTTCATCTTAAAGTCTTAGACTTAATGAAGAGCTCGTTAGAGAATATTTGCATTATGAAGATTCACAATACATTGTCCCAAGACTGCACCATTAAGAGATTTAAAATCGCTCACTTACAAAGAGCACTTTGTTCTTTTTTTACCAATGGACAGATTACACTGCTCAGAAAAATTCTTTTTTTCGTAAATAACGCTAATTTTATTGAATCTATTTGCTGATAAGAAATCAATTTTCCTAACTTATAAAAAAAATACAAAACTCATTATTTAGACAAAATGATTCAAAGTTCCAGGATTATAGTTTCCCTAATGTTGATTCAGATTAGACAATAAAGATAATATTTTTATATAAAAATGTTATGAAATTCAAATCTGTACTCAGAGATAAAGTTAATTCTTTGATAAATATGCTCTATATAAACGATTAGACTAATGAAAAATAGAGATTTAGAATTTTTTTAGCTCTTATAATTTTTGAAGATGAATTAAAAGAATTTGAATTCCATAATATGACACCAGAAGAAATTATTGTTGAATCGTCTGTTGCTTTCCAACAGACAAATTTGAAGAACCTTTTTGCTGAAATTTCAGAAGAAGATTTCTATAATACAGAAGAAAGTCTGAATACGAAACAGAATCGCCCTGAAGAGTCTCATTGAAGAATTAGAAGAATTTAGAACTAAGAAAGAGTTCATTACTTCAGATGAAAAATATTCTTAAATCAGAAGAATTACTTAATAAATATGAAAATGATAATTATGTTATTGATACATTAAGAAAAAGAATTACCAGATAATCTTGCTTTTAAAAATCTGAATTACCACAATATGACTTAGATGAAAAAAATTCACAAATATTATAGATAACTTGCTTTGAAGAAATGGAAATTATCCTAACAAAGAAAAATTATGAATTTTCAACTGGACTCACTTTCAACTAATCCCTAAATTACCAAATGACATGGATTTCTCCGAAGAAGATGCAACAACATTAAATATTAAATACTGATGCTAAGAATTCCTACTTTAGATGAAATTAGTTCATTGATGTAGAAAACAAATATTATAAATTGTTTAGTTCTCTGCACTTGTTGGACTTTTGAAAGAAAATGCCATTTAATGAGAAAGAATTATCTAAAAAAATATGAATATGCTAAAGAAAGTTCAATTCTACTTTTATTTGATGTATGCCAAATCTTCACTTTGATTTACTGAAATACTAGAAAATCATGATTTTAATTTATTCAATGCTCTATTTGAAATATTTACTATTAAATTAGGATATGAAACCAAATGAGTTCTTTATTTAAAAATTGTTAATATTGTTAAGAATATGAATTATGCCTTACACTATATGAAGTAATTTCAAAACTTGAAAACAGAATCTATTGAAGAAACAGAAACCAACTGATTCAAAATGCTCATGGAAACTGATTTGTTCAATATGAAAAAAAGAATCTGCTAAAGAAGAAATAAAAAGAAGAAACTAAAAAAAGAAATTATTAAGGAAGAAACCAAAAACTGAGTCAAAAACTGATTCCAATAGGAATGTTAACAAAGAAAACAAAAAAACTATTGCAAATGAAAGTTTCCTAATGAAATAGAAAAAGATTATAGCCCTTTTTGAAACAACCCTAAATTAGATGCTAATGAAATCTTAAATGAAGATAGCTAGAATTAAATAATTATAAAGATAATTATAAAGATTTAAGATATGTCTTTGAAGATGAAACTGTTGAAAAGTCCCACTTGTTCCCCAATTAGAAAAATAGAATCTTAATAATCTAAAAATACTTCATTCAAAATAAAGTTCGTTGATGATTATGCGAATGCCCAAAATTCTACTAAAGAAACTGCATTAGAAATTATCAAACGTTTTTTGAAGATGAAAAATAATTTCTGCTAAAAATGTTTAATCAATTCATTTCTAATTCAGAAAGTACTCAGACATTAAAAAAATAGATTAGACAAAAAAATGTTTAGAAACTGAAAAAAACTTACAAAGTTCGAACATGATACTTTATTAAATCAAAGCACTTTGAAATTGCTACAACTATTCCTAATTTTTTTATGAAGAAATTTTACCAAACGCTATTAACAATGAAGATTCTTATAGAATTATGTGAATGGACTCTTATGGACATTTAGCTCAAAAACTACTCCAATAAAAAAAGAAATCTATCTTGTTATTTATTGAAACACTAATTGCTACTTGTCAAGAAAAACATTGATAAATGTGCCAACTTGAGCGCAAAAGTTTATAATGAAAAATGTTATCAAAAAAATCCAAACAATGCCCTCTGAAAAAAATTTAAAATAATGCTCGACAAACTTTGTTGATATTGTGATGCTGTTTTTAACAACATTAAAAAAATAAAGGAAAAGCTTTTGACTAAAATGTCTTTTATGGATAATCTTAAAAACGAAAACAGAAAAACTGTTACAACAAATGATTTACGCTATACCACTACTCTAAATGCTAACTTAGACTTCTTCAGTCTCCCATTCCACCAAACAAGAAATATACTTGATGAATTTATGAACTTATTCAAATATGCTTACGAAGAAGATTCAGAAACTGCGCTCAAAAATGCTCTTTACTACCGTGATATTCAAAGCTTTTCCAGCTCGCCGTGAGCTTTCCCGTCAAATCTTGACTTACCTTGCTAACAAAAAAATGTTGAAGATTTCAAACGCTCATCCCATTGCTATGTATGTCGTTATGATGATTTGACTATGATTGCTTGGGATTTACCAAACGAGCCCTGTTCACTTTGTTGTAGAATTTATTTCTGCTGTATTTAATGAAGATATGGATAACTTGAAATCTGTCAATGTTACATTGTTTGCCAAATGCTGCCATCTGCTAATACAAAACTTCAAAAAAATACTGTAAATTAGTCCTTTTCAGCCCCTCGTCTTGACTTGTCTGAACGTGAATACCGTGTTCTCATCACAATTACGTGCTCAAATCAACATTATTGAAACTAAATTAACTAACCGTGATTATAGCTTTGACTACTCTAAAATTCCTAGCCGTGCTATGATGAAATATACACAAGCATTCATTCGTAATGATGAAGCTCGTTATAATGAGTTCAAAGAACAAATTACTGTTAACCCATCAGTTGTTGCTAAGAAAGTTGCTCAACTTTATCCATACGAAATTATTCGTAAGTTGAATGCTGATGGACAAATCTGATCACCCTTTGGAAAGTTCTATCCACAAGACCAATTTGATTTTTCAACATTATTGTTGTCCGTGACGGAATCTTTGTATCTTTCAGTCTTGAAAATCAAAAACCTATTGAAATCGCTGATTCTATGGCAATTTATACTTCTGAACGTTTGACAGGTAAATTCAAAGACCATTTCATTACATTCAGTCGCCGTCCACAATTGGTTGATTTATCAAAGATTAATACTTTGAAAGACAAACTTGATGTATTGTATCGTAATGGAGAAGTAGCAAACACTAACATGAATGCTACTATGCAACTAATCTATGATTCATCATTAGGTTTGCCAGTAGAAGAACAATTAGATACAATCTTAATCATTTCAGATATGCAATTCGATTATGGAGTAGACAATTGCTCTAAATCAGTAATGGATTCATGGAAAGATAAGTTTGGTGGCGCTGGACTTAAATGGCCAGAAATTGTTTATTGGAATGTTAATCAATCAAAATCACATTCCCAACTTCTGACCATGATAATGTTAAACTTGTTTCAGGTTTCTCAAAATCTGTACTAGAAGATGTTATGGCAAATGAAACAACTTCAGCTGCTGAATACATGATGAAAGCGTTATCTCGTTATAACCCTTAAAATCACTAAAAATTGACCCTTGATTGTCCCCTTTTTTGCCTTGGAATAATATAACTATGAAGAACTTTAATATTTTTTTGAAATATTGAATATTTCTATTTAGAGATTAAACATTCAGATGTATTGCCTCATTTATTTGATAATAAAGAAAGTTCACAATCTAAAAAGATACTTTCTTAAAGGAATTTATTTATGAAATCTCGAGTCTGCTTCAAATATTGATTTAAACTTAACTTTAGATGATACTATAGCCATTAAAAAGAGAATATGCTATTCCAAAAGCCTTGTTGACTTATTGCTTATATCCTATAAACATAAAACTATTATACCAATAGAAAACAAAATCCAATCTAAAGAAAGAGATAATCAATTAAAAAAATATATGAACATTTTAAAGATAGTGCTGGATATAAATTACCATTTATTTATCTTACTATGAATGATGAAAAGCTCTGATGATGAATATATTTCCATTAACTATACAACTGTAATTGTTCCCTAGATAGAATATTACGATATAACAATTATTCAGAAAAGATTAAATATTTTTTTAGAGGATTATTTGTCGTCTGCTTAAAAAATATAAATTGAAATCTTCTACTGATTTAACTAATTTTAGAAAACTAATAAATATAGAAAGAGTGTACTCAATAAAGAAACTTACTCGCTCAAACATATTATGCCCCTTTATCTCCACGTAACCACTTGATTAAGAGAATTAACTTAACATTCTCCCAGCATCTGTTTTGATGAAAGTTCATCCATTCTCAAAATCAAAAATCCAGTACTATTCGTGAATATTTAGATAACTCTGCTTTACTCAATCCGTAAATTCTGACCGTATGAGAATCCACTTCTATAAAGATTTTTTCATTTCTGTTCAAGATAATCGCGGACTTCCCTACCGATACTACTAAAAATGCACATGGAAGAAATCTCATGATTTATCATTACATTAGGAACATTACAATCTGCCACCACTGAGCCAAATCAGATGATGATACCAAAACAACTTCTACTAACTTTTCCACATCCGCTTCTACAATGTTAAACCCAAACGTGTTGACATTATTGTTTATAAAAAAATAAAAAGAAATATACTTTATCATTCAAAGACTTTTGACTCTCTTACTTTGATGATACTTTAGATTCTAATTTTACAGAATTAAAAGATTTAACTTACATTAAAGAAGAAAAAGACGATAGACCTACTGAAGAAAAAGAAATTATTTACTCAAGGAACAACTGTAAAATCTTGCTCAACAATGAAATCCCTTTTCATCACCATATCCACTCGATGTGGACGATTTAATTCTTCGTATGAAAGCCATCCCTATTACCGCGTTACCATCGAAATCGTAAACGAACATAGACTCAATGGAAGATTCTTTCCCATCGCCGAGTTCCTCCATTTTGAAGATGGCCCTCAATTAGCCAGAATATAATCAAAAAGGAACTCCAATTACTCCTATCTATAAATTTGAAACAAAAAGGAGCTCACATTGAAAAAGAACGTACCAACTCAAGACCCTAAAACTAAAAAAATGCTTTCCCAAAAGATGTAGAAAGAACTGCTGACATTGAATTACCATGCTCATGATAATGACTATGATTATTCTATTGATTCATATGTAAATACAATTAGAACTCGTTTAGCGAGTCCCATGTTGATCTCACTGAAGAGTCTCACCACTGCGCCCCTTAATGAGAAACTTTTTCTATGAAAGCCATGTTAACTGCTAAAGACCCGCCACCCTACGATTGATGATTATAAAGAATTTAACTGCTGTACTTCTTTATATATTTCAGAACCACAATATACTTCACAAATTAAGGAAGAATTAGTCCGTACCAAAACGTGCTATTAAACAGTTCCCATATGAAATCTCAAATCAAAGATTTCGTAGAAGATAAGAAAAATGTTGATGTACCAAAACGTATGCTGAAAACTTATTGTGCCCGCTAGTTCGTCAATCAAGAAAAAGAACAATTAGAATTAAAACGTGAAAACAAAAACTTACAGCCCAATACTTTTTTACCAATTAAATTACCAGATTGTGAATATGTATATGAGTCTTTGATTCAGAACTAATTATTGTAGAGGGAGATTCTGCCTTTATCTGTTAAAGAGCCTCGTGACTCACGATTCCGACCATTATTACCAATTAGAGTAAGATTGTTAATACTTAAAGAAAAATATTAAAAAGTTTCTACAAACCAAGAAATCACAAGATATTGCTAAATGTTTAAATGCTACGCGATGATTTTGATTTAGATACTGCTCGTTATCAAATACTTATTATTGCTAGATGCCGACCCAGATGCCAAACTCGCTTCATTACTTGTATTGTTATTCTATAATTTATTCCCTGACTTAATTCGCTAGCTGATTATACAAGATGAATACACCTTTATATATTTATAGAGAGCTGTCAAGAAAGTTCACCTGACCATTATGCTTTAATGACAATGACGCTACTGAAATCGCTAATGATTTGAAGCACCGAAATAAAACTCTACCGCCCAATTCGTGTTAGGGCCCAGCTGAGCTTCCTGATGCTCTTAGATCAAACATTTAGACCCAGAAACTCGTGTGTTAACTCAAATCACTATTGAGATGAAGAATCTACAAACACTGCTCTGATGTACAATGCAAGGATGCTCCACGGAAAAACGGATTGAAGATAACCCAATTGATTATGTTGAAGATTAAAAGAAGAAGATACCTTTTGCTATCTTTTTATTTTTTTATCATTTTAATAATTTCAATTTATTCACAAATTCGTGCTTTATTTTTTTAATAAATCGCCAACAAAAAAATCTATAAAAAAATAACCAAAAATGGATTTTTTTAGTTATTTGATATATTTTAATATGAATTTTTAAAAAAATACTGAAAAATTATGAAAAATTTGTAGAAAACAATATCTATTTTTTTAGAATAATATTACTATAGAATTTTTTTATTTATTAAAGGACAAAAATGCCTAACAAAACTGAAACAAAAATCGTTCAATCCAGAAATTCAAAACTATGGACTGGACCACCTATGCTCTGCATTGTCATTATCAATGAATGCCATGCTGATGAAAAGCTTAATCCAAACCCTGCTACAAATGCATCCCATTGCAAGATAATCCAACAAATGCTAAAGATACCAAAAACTGAACTGAAAAGGGTCCTTAGATGTTGCACTAATAATGACACTTTAAAGAACGAAACTCAATAAACAAAAGAGTCTGGACCAACCGTTGTTGAAGAAAAACCTATGGAACTCATCCTGCTTTCTGATAAAGTTCGATGAAAGTCCCTCTATTGAACAAGATTACAAAACACAGCTCACTAAATCCCAAAGAGCTCAGCAGACAAATACATAAAGAAGATATACTAATCGTAAGAACCAAATCACAATCGTTGAAAAGAAAAACGAGTTCGCTGAGCTCAAATATGTTCTACCATGAAATCAAAAAAACAAGAAGAGTCCTGTAAGTGTTTTTTTGCTGATAATGACCAATTTACAATTTATGGAAAAACTTGACGAATCTAAAAAGTCTCATTAGATTATTACCTGCTTTCACGTTGTATTCAAAAAAATAAAGAGAACAACCTTGAAACACCAAATCTTGATTGATTTTGCCACCCAATACTACTTTTAGAATTACCAGACAAAAATCAATGTAGATACTGAAAGAGAAAATGTGTTTAGTTCAGAAAAGTTCCAGAGTCTGGGACAACTATGCTGGACACGTTTTAACTGACATTCAGAAAAGTCCAACTTTCATTCTACATAATGCTGCTCAAACCAACTCTGAGCCAAAACACTTTTCACAAATTTACTCAAGAAATACTCCTAGTTCAAATTCCCATTAGGTTTCCAAACAGAGGAAACCAAAACAATCTCTTGCTGGACAAAAATCCAAAATCTGAAAGACTTTGAAATCAGGATTCCTTCCTCATAACTATTTAGATTTTTGAATGCCTATTGAATATTTTTGATGAAGAAACTAAGAAACCTTTTAAATCTGTTTTAGCCAATCTCTGCTTATTCAGATATTGACTACACTCAATCAATTAGACATACTTATAATTCAAAAGATAATGTAGCCACCAATCAACCCACTCTCCCTAAAGTTCATTGAAACTACTGTTAATCTTTTAGTCACTCTGGGCATACTAAATCAGATACCTGGACACATGATGATGAAACTGACCACACGATTACAAAAACTGCTGACCCAATTTATACTAATGTACATGATGTACGCCTGTATCCAATCTTAAACCCATCTGTTTTCAAAATTCATCATTTGAAATCTCACTATTCTGACCCAGAATTGAGAGCTCTGAACAGATGCAGAAATGTCGCTTATCGTAGATATTACGATAACGAAAGAGATTCTAGTCCACCACGTTATACTGATGAAATTCACTATATATTTTTGATTATGCTTTCCAATTATGAGCCAACTCGCCACCATACTATTGAGTCCCACCAAAACCAGAATATGATGCAATCCCCAAACCAGACCCTCCTACTGTTAATGTTCAATATACAAATCTTAAAACAAATGTAAAAATTGAAAAACACGTTAAAAAAATGCCATGAAGATGTAAATAATCATTCTGTACCAAAACTTGCTGAAATCTGTATGGGAATTGAGCAAAACCTCTTGCGTCCTCGAAGAAACTAATATTTTACAATATACTGATGATTTACCAAAGCTTATCAATTAGATGTACTCAAAACACAATCTCAAAACCCAGAATTTGATGTTAAATATAACTCTTCTACTCATTCAATTAGAGCTCACTTTAAAAACAGAGCTTTCCACTCATTAAAGACCGTAATGTTGCTTTATACGTCCCAACATTGAAATTGTATGCGCCCATGAATGACGCTGCAACTTACACAAATAATTATCACTTGAATGTTAATAACAAATTTGATGTTTATTCAAATACTGTTACTGTAACAACAATTGTTTTTAATCCCAAATCGTCCAAGAGATACCAAAATCAAACCTGTTAGCTCTCAATCTATAACAAGGACCACGTTAAAATTGATGCAAACACCTTTCTTGTCCAACAAACTACTACCACATTAACTTAGATTACGACCAATACAGCCATCAAGACTTTTGGACCAGATGCAATTCAAAAAGGATTTCGCACTGATGATTACCCAGAACAACGCTAGATTTACTTCCAAACGAAATCAAATAGTAGAAACAGAAATCTTCAAAGAAACTCAAAAAGGAATTACTGCTTACCAATTCAAATCTATTGAAGATGTAAAAGACCCTAGAATTGTTCTATCTTAGAATCAAATCAAAATCAAACCAGAAATGCTTTTCCACTCATGCTTGATCAACCCACAAGCATTCCTATGATACCCATGTTTCTAGCTTTCTCTATAACAATCATTGACCCAATGAAATTTCAAATCTGCATTTCGCTTGAAATTACGAAAACAGTTCCACCAAATTGATTTTTGAAATGCTCACGAGCTCGATTTACTAAAAATAATGTTGTAACACCAGAACCACACAAGAAAAAAACTTGAATGCCAGCTGTTGACATCAATTCAAACCTGTTGTGTCCACCAAAACCACTATCATGTAACTGCTGACTACGCAAATACAAAGGAATGCTGTTGAAAAAGACCGCCTTGCTAAAGGATTATTCGTTGTAGATGATTACCCAGAACAGCCTTCGACATTGAAAACCGGAAACATCAAGATTGTTGATTCTAGGGCCAAACTGTTAGCTTTTAACTTCTAAAGTTTCATAAATCATTAGAAGAGTTCCAAAACGTCCAAGACGCTCTAAAAGAACAAGGATTCAAACCAAAAGGGATCATCCCAACTACTTTACTCTAAAATGATGTGAATGATTACTCAATACCAATGTTGTTACTGGAGAAAAACTTACTTACATTGTTCCTATGAAATCTGGTCTGAAATTTTCAAACTGTGGAAAATATGAAAATACTGCATATCAATTAGATTTTTGTCCCGTCTGCTCAGACCGAGACTGTAGCCAAATAATGTTCCTACTCCAAAACCAAACAAGTTCTGAACTTCAACAGTTCATGTTAATATTAACTTTCAAACACCACTTCAGAGTCTCCCACAAACTATTACGAATTGACGTCTGTTACGACCAATACAGCCATTGAGCTCGACGATGATAAGATTCAAAATGTTTCCCTTCATTGCAGATGATTTCCTGAAGAGTTCTCATCTATCAATGAAAAAGATGTGAAAGTCCTGACTCTAGCCAAGAACTGTAGTCTGAAACAAACCATCTACAAACTCTCACGATGCCCCTGAAAAAGTCTCAAAAGTCCCTTTTGCTAAGAGAAACCTTAAACCAAAAAGCTTGATTCAACTCATTTGTTCTTCCGACCCGCCCCTACTACAACAAACCAGCAAGAACAGTTTTGAAACATTAACTGTTAAGAATCCTATGACTGTCTTTTCCTAATTTGTATAAGACATGCTCACCACCAACAAAATACTGCTTATCAACTTGACTTTTGCTCTGATTTCTGAAACTGAGACTGTACTTTTGAACAATGTTCCTAAAACAAACCTCACAAACAGAACTTAAACAAGTTCCCTACCACCACCAAACCCAGTCCTCCCGGAATGCTAACTACTACACATTAACTGCTGACTATGCCCATAAGCCATTGATGATGCCGATAGAATTGCAAATGCTCCATATTGTTGACGACTTCCCTGAAGAGTTCTTCACTGTTAATGAGAAAGAAATTGTTGTAAAAGATTCTAGCCAATGTTGTTACTGTCTGAAATCAAAAATCTACAAATCACTGCAGATGCTCCTAAAGGATCCACATCACTTTGAAATCTGCTTACACTCTGAGGGCTTTTGATTCACCATTGACTGCTGAAAATCCAACTGACTCCCACAACAAATATGTTCGTATGTTTTGATTCTCACAATTACTCAACCCTATGACGTCCCGTAAAGAAATGTTAGCCAAAATTGCAGTCACAAGAATACTGCTTACCAACTTGATTTTCAGCTCTGCCTATCAACAGAAACTGTTGTGAATCACTCAAAACCAACTCCCTAAGAAAGTTCCCAAACTTCAACAAGTTCGACCAAATATTGATGTTTCACCATTTGATTCCCATCAATTACTACCATGTAACTGCTAATTACTCACAATACAAGCCATCCAGCCCGATAAACTTGTATTGCACTGGCTCCTTCATTGCTGATGATTACCCAGAAGATGTGTTAGATGTACTTTCTGATGTCATTAAACTTTCTGACTCTAAGCTCCCAAGATGTGTGCCTGAAATACCATGTTTATGAAACTCATTGAAAATTTCACCAGAAACGCTTCTGTAATGCTCTAACTGAACGTGGATTTAAACCAAAAAGGGACCATTCCCAGCTCTGGGAGTTCGAAAATCCTGCAGTCTTTATGCTAAAATATGTTCAAACAGTGATACAATTACAATTGTTAACCCAATGAAACTCAAAAGAAAAAAATTCACCAAAACTTTTCACCATGAAAAATACTGCATATCAAACCCAGACTTCATGTTGTTGAATTCAACTGTACGCTACCAAACAATATTCCTAAATTTGAAACTAAGAAAGATGTTAAAGCTGTCTCTAAAGACAAAGAATCTAAAGATGCAAAGAAATTGTTCTAGGACAAAAATTCTTCTACTCATCTCGATTCCTCTAATTACTGCTAATAGTATCTGAAGATTTGTTTGAATACAAATTGTTGATGATTACCAAGAAACTCACGATAGATTCTGATGCTTTACAAATCCAATCGCTAAGAAAGATTTCAAAACTTGATGGAAAAAAACATTCAAGAAAGCTTTGACGACTTAACTTCATATTCATTCTTGAAAGAAGATAAGACTAAGCCAAACTTGAATCTCGGACTTAAAGAAGTACTCTACGCTCAATCACAAATGATTCAGATCCCAGTCCCGAAATTCATTTGTTGAAATGACTCGTATCAAACCGTTTTTGATTTCGAAAAACAAACAAACTCACAGCTCAACGCACTCGAGACTCTGAATCTAACACTGTTAAGACAACTACACCAGAACCACCAAAAACACCTGAAACTCCCTATCTAAAACCACAAACACCGCCCAAGAAATCATTACCAAATACTGCTGATGCACCCTGTTAGGAATTGTGATGTCATCACTTCTGCTCTTACCAACGTCCTAAACGTAAAAAGAGATTGTTTAAAAGATTAAAGCACTACACTGAAAATTCATACTTTTTTTCTTTTGCTTAAACTCGTTTTTGAATGTCGTTATATCGTCATATGTCAAACGCTAAAGTTAAAAATGAAGATTCGATAAATGTATCGAATCTTCATAAAAAAATGCCCCTAGAATCGCTTAAACTTGCTTAAAATAAAAATGAAAAAAATGGAATAATATAACTATATTAAAGATTAGAAAGTTCGAATTTTAAAAAAATGAAAACCAAAACAAAAAGACTATACAACATATTATTTATTTACTGATGTTGATGACGTCTGAACTTTGATAAAGACTTTTCAAAAACCATTAAAAAAATGATTTAATTGAAATTTTCTATATTCTTTCAGATGAAAACTTGTTCCAAAATGAAAACTAACACATATATTAACTCTTTTGCTAATTATGATTATAAAAAAATATGCTTCGATAGACTCAAGAAAATGCACAAAAAAATAACTTGATTGCTGATTCTAAAAAAATCGAAATTATCACTTTCAGAAATTGATAATAAAATGTATGAAGAATTAAGAGAATTATTGCCTAATAAATGTCGATTGATTCTGACTGAAATACTATTCAATATGACTATGAAATCATTAGAAGATGTCTACCTAAAACATTTTTCATTACTTCATTATAGAACATTTGATGTTTCGCCCAAGAGTACTCAATTAAAATTGTAAATCCTAATTATACTAAATCCCAAGAAACAAAAAAAGAAAAAAAATTATAATCATAGTCTCAAAGACGATATATTAGAAACTTTTAATGAATTAAAGTTCTATAGAAAAATTGTTAAACCGTGCTAAGTACTCAAAAATGTTTTTATGTAATTTTAGAAAAGAATAATTTGAAATACTTAAATTATTAACTGATGATTCTTTTGTAGAATTGAAAAATAATATAATTACTAATAATTATTGCTTACTATTCTAAAAAAAGATTATCTTTCACTCTATGAAATTTTAAAAAGAAATAAATGTAGAGGATTGCCTCTATATCCTTATATTTCAAAAATTGCTCTTGAAAACATTTATCCGAAAGAATTGAAAAGAAATTATCGCCCTGAAAAATTAAATCATTCCCTATTTGATTTATTTATGCCCACTCATACCAACCAAATGCCTTCTTTTGATGATGAATATTACTTTCACCAGATATTCAACCAACATTAAATCAAGAAAAGATTAAACTTAATATTAAACGATTTAATGAGATGCTCTATGAAAATTTGCTTTATAAATAAAGATGATGTAATACCATCATTAAAAAGTTCACTCGCTGATCCGCTCAAGAAAATATTAAAAGTTCGAGTTCGAATGAAGAAACTATTAGATTAAAAAGATACAGAAATATATAACAGAAATTTTCATTATTTACCACTGCCCGAATTTGTAATTAACGCTTCATTTATTTATAAACGAAAAGATATAGAAAATTTCTTAATCAATGAAATAGAACTGGAAAGAGATTAAATGACTAAGATTACAAACTTAAATGATTTAAAAACACAAATCAAAAATACTGTAGATTTAAAAGTTCTATTTAGAAAAAAAGAATAGCATATATTTAGAAAGAAGTATTCTCATCCCAAAACCCTTTGTCCTTTCCATAATGAAAAACACCCTCTTTACACCAAATGATGTTCCAAAACTTATCATTGCTTTTGTCAGGAAAAACATGGAGATATTTTCTCATATCCAAGAAACAGACTCATCATGGAAAGAATCTGTAATCTATTTTACCAAGAGTATCACCATATTCGCCCATGAACTTAACAAAGACGATTCAAAGAAATACTCACAATATGCTAGATCTTATGATTTGCTAGATGATCTGCTCAATTATTATAAAATGAAATTTAATGAATTACGATTCTCACCCGTTCAAAAAAATGATTACTGACAGAAATCTTGATTATAATTCTGCTGAATATGCTATGCACCAGAATCACAAAAAGACCAATTAGATTATATGACTCAAAAGTGCTTATACTCATGATGAATTAAAAGTCACTGGGACTGATGTATGACAGCTTTATTTACAACAAAATCAATCGCTTGATTTTTCATTATTAGAAATTACATGCCAAACTCAATTGATTTACTGAAGACATTAACTCAAAAAGATATAGAGTACTTTGAAAAATATATAAATTAACTGACTCTATTGTATTCCATAAGAAAAACAAAATTATATATTAATAATGCTAAAAAAACAGCTCAATAAAGATAAACTTATTTATTTACTAGCTCAATTTGATAAAGTTCGCAATGATTTCTTCACGGATATACAAATACGCCCTGTAATCTGCCACTGCTTTTACTAATGAACAATTAAGAGATATTTTTGAAAGTTCCTGAGAAAAAATTTTTCAATATACCATTATTACTAGATGATGATGAGCTCGGACAAAAGTCTGCCAATAAAATATTTAGAGAACATACCTATTCAAAACAAGACTTTATCAAATTAACTTGATTAGCTCAAGACCCTTGTGGATTATTTACAAACTCATGATAAACTTCCCAAAATGGAAACTTTTGTAGAAAAAGCTCATTTAAAAATTAGAAATACCTTTAATTACTCATCTATTTCTGATAAAACAGAATTTATCACGACTCTACAAACAGAATTAACTCAATACATTAAGGATTCTATTTTAAGAGTACTCAATATTTAAGAAGTACTGCTCTTATGTAGGATTTGCTTACGACCAAATTCAAACTTATTATTGACAATACATTTTCGATAAAGATACAATTACTCAACAAATTCAAGAGCTCAACTAACTCTTTCTAAAAAAATAATGATGCTCAAATATTTACATTTTACTTTGCTCTAAATATTCTATTTTTCTTACCCCTGAATATTTCAGTGCAAATTAAAGAAAGTTCTACCCAAAGATAAATTTAATAAGACTATGAGAATATGCTAAGAGATGTGTTTCAATTAAATAAAAATTACCAGAGAATTATGAAGATAATTCACTGTACTGCTAAGCATCTAACATGTCTCCACCCATTTGACAATTTAGATGAAAGAGATATAAAAACACAATACTATTATTTATTAGATGTTCATTGAGATTAAGAATAAAGAAAGAGAGTCTTTGAAAAGAAAAAGAAGAATACTTACTGCTTTTGGAATTTTTTTCTGACCCAGAAACTCACCTAAATCTTTTATTATCTGAATTATCGAATAAATGATATAAACTCATTAAAAACCAAAAAGGAAAGATTTAATGCAAGAAGAATTATATAATGTACCCAAGAAAACAAATGCTATTACCACTATTTATTCTCCTGCCCTCCCACTCTCTTATAGCCCCTCTCTATAACATATTATATTTTGTTTAGGAGTTCAAAACAAAAACCAATTGTAATATATTCATTCCTTGCTGTTGTATCATTTTTTTCATTTTTTTATTTGGAATTTAATTGCTCACCCATTAATCTGCCATGAATATTTCAAATCACACGTTCTTATGACGCCCATTTATACTTATGTTCTATTGCTTATGTGATTTTAACTTTTTTTCATTGTTTTTTTCATCACTCAGACAATTGAAACTCTATCCGACTCAAAATCTGCAGAGCTCAGCTCTATAATTTTGAATACAAAAAGACTCCTTATGAATTATACAAAAGAAAACAAAATATTAAATCATTAAAAAGAGGGAAATGACCATGCTTTATGACTCTGCACCTCTAGGAATATTACCGATGTTCTCATGGAAAGTTCAATGACGCCGATGTTAAATATTTTGATAAAGAAAGAATTGTAAGAAATCTATTATACTGAAAGATGCTCACACGTCCCGCTAGACTCAAACATGCCAAACTTATACAATGCTTCACTCATGCGAAATGACATTGACTCGCCAACCAGCCATTTGCTATTGACTTCAAAAAGGAATAGAATATCCATATTACTGCTCAAATGCCTCAAGGAACATGCAGACAATTTTATCATTTCACTGCTGGAAAAACCTGACTTATAATAATCCATTTTGTGATAATCACTCTTATGACCCATGCCAACGCCAACTTCAAAAGTTCGATATGATGCTAAATTTAAGACAATGGGCATGCTCCCTGATTCACAAGAAAAAGAACAAAAGATATTTTTGAATCAATTTTCTATCTATTGGAAAATGTGATAGAGAAAAGACAAAACAATATATTAACTCTAGCTTTTTGGATTATCTCAATTTGTATCTGCTTTCTACAATTAAAGAATTTATATGCTTTGATTGAACAATTTAAGATTGAATCTCACTGACAAAGTACTGCCAAAACCATTGTTTTTGGGATAAACGAAGATTGACGCTTTTACTTGGATTGTACGAAGAATTAAATGTCCCTGCAGGCTCTGTTAGAACAAATCAATGCCCGTTTCAAATTGTCGTACATTGATTATGTCAAATTGCTGACGTCGCCAAAAGGAGAAACCCTTATCACATTAACTTATTTGAATTTGCAACTTCAGAAGAAATCCCACCTGTTGTGTTATTCTCATTTAATCCACAAGAAGAAATTCGACTTTGCTAAATATATGCCCCAATTATCTTATCTGACTTAACCCAGAACCTCTGCTTATAAAAAAATGCTCAAGGAAACAAAGATTTACTAGGATCATACTTAGACGATTCCACTTTTAGACCCGTCACTGCTGATTTGCTAGAGAAAGTTCGTTCTTCTAAAATGTATATTCTTTTATCTTTACAATCATTAGAACAAATTGTAAAATCTATCCGCAAATGGGACTGCTGTTAGAGATACCATTGTCGATACTATTCAAAACTTCATTATTCATAGTCTGTCTCAAAAATACTGCTGAACACTGCACCATGCCTCAAACAAATATGAAAAAAATATAGAATCTAGCCAACGTAATTTTCGCCTGTTCCAATTGAACTGAGAAACTCAAGAAATTCACACAAATACACAGCCCAGAACCCTGATTGGATTGTTTTCGCCACCAAATTCCAAAATCTATCGCACCCGCTCAAAGAAAATAATTATACTTCAACTGCTTATTATATTACGAAAGTTCTAGTGAAAAAGAAAAAAAGAATTTGCTTTCTATGGAAAGTATCGTTGCTAGAAAAATCCAAATCATTGTTGATGAAGAATTATTACAACCAATACCAGAAGATTTTTATTAGAAAATTCAATAACTCATTTAACGCTGACAAAAATGAACAAAAATACTTAAAGAATATTCAAACTCAAACAGAACAAATAGACTCATTAGAAGATTTAGACTTTACACCGCTCTATGACTTTGAAGATGTCAAAGAAGAAGATTTTACTGAACCCTAATTCTTTAATGGACGGATTGAAGACTTCAAATATTCAAAATCCCAAGAACACCACACAAAGATTTAATAAAAACAAAATAGAAAAAGAATCATTAGAAACTAAAAAGAAAAAGTTTCCCTTTGATGATTTTATATAAAAAGCTTTGAACTTCGCCTTTTTTTGATATATTAAAAGAAAAAAATAAATAATACGAGTGCCACTCATGCCTTTTTACCAAAGAAAAGCACAAATAGAAATGCTTCATTACTGTTCTAGATGAAGATTTTCAATCGCCACAAATCGAAATGCCATGATGAAGAACCGTCATATACTAACTCGTTACGTCCAAGAAAGTCATGGAAGATGATACCATCTTTATGCTACTCATGAAGAACCCTATTCTATGAAAAATGCAAAAGAAGAAAAAGAAAAAGAAAAAAATTCATAGATAAAAAAAGAAAAAGAAATTAAAACCTTTCATCAAATTTCTAAATATGATGAACGAAAAGATGTTACAGCCAAAGTTCAAAGATTTCCTCTCTTGAATATTGATTATTATTGCTTTTAGGATTAAAAAAACACTTTCTTCCCATCAAATTTTATACTACTGATGAAATGCCAAATTGCTAAAACAACTGCAGCTCAAACCACTTTCCCTATTGATAGCTTCCCACCTTTTGCTGAACAATTTATTACTTATTATGTGAATTTAGATACCAATGATGCTGTATCTCGAAATATGTTATCTTATTTCTATACTGGAACAATGCCTGAAACAAACTCTGAAACTTTCTCCGCAACTGCTAATCCAACGCAGAGTCCCAAAGAATAATAAACAACGTATCATTAATTCCACTACTTTACGAAAAAGAGTATCTTTGACAGATTTTTCGTCAAATTATAAAATTTCTGTTTTACCATTGACGAAAAACGGACAACGCACTGCTAATCAAAAATCCAACAAATCACGCCACCCCTCTGTAAATGTTTATTATGATGCTAAAACTCACCACGATCATTCATAAGCTGACCCACCAATCATGCCTACTTATCCAATCACAACTCAGACGCTGCTAAAGAAGAATGCAAGATTGGAACATTTTGATGAAGATACTAATATGAAACAGCACTGAAATCTACTCATCCAGTATTGAAGTTCTTTTCTACTTCATCTGTAACATCTCATGATGAAATTAACCAATATATCTCTGATAAAGAGGATAAAGATTTGTATCTGTTTCCAATAAGACTATGAAACTTGCAACAGATGACCCAAATACAGACATCACATACAAAGTTCTATACTTCAACAAATGCTGATGAATGGAAATTGATGTTACTGTCAAATGCCGATAATACTTCATCTGATTCTAAGAAAGTTCGCTATCTATACTCCCCAGATATATTATGACAATTAAGAAAATTGCTGAAGATAAACGCATACCAACAAGCATCTGCTCCTTACTTATACGTTTAATTTAATTGATTTTTTTGATATTAGAACCTGAACAATATGTTCTTATCGTAATATTGATATGCCTCTTAAAGAATGATAGAATTGCCTCATTTCTAAACTGCAAGACTTTGCTTCAACCATAAGATAATATTCTATCTTTTGAGAGATACACTCAACAATCTATATATAATACATGGAGTTTCAATAAATTGTTTAATTATTTAATTTTACGTCCTGACACATTAAGATCCCACTACCACAACAATGGATTGACCGTCTCGCGCTTTTGTAATTGCTGCATTGTCAATTAAATTCTTGATTGACAGAAACTTCCGTATGCTTGCTTTCATCTGTAATTATTACCACCGTTGCACCATTGATTTGCTTTTCACTGATTTGTTCTTCTCAAAACGGAACATTCAAGAAAGTTCCTCGAATAGCTTTTTCAAACAAATTCACAAAATTTATTTCACCCACCTCACTTTTTCCGATTGATAATATGCTCATTAAATTAAAAAAATAGAAAAATAGAATCTCATAAAACTTGATTCTAAATAAACAGTGAAACTGAAAATGTCCGCTTTTTAGGAATTTAATATAAAACTCATGAAAGTCAATACTAAATCTTACCATTACTTTTTTTGAAAAATATACTATTTCAATCTTTTCTTTTACCACAAAAACTAAAAAAAGAAAAATTTCAAACAAACTGACAAAACAATAAAACTCCCTGTTCTAATCACCATGGAAATATTATTGTATCTGATAGAGAACCATGCTCTATTATATACGCAGAGAAACCATATGATTTCTTATCAGATAATTCTAAGATTATCTTACCAATGCAACTCAATCGCCACCCTCAGCTCTACTACTACTAAAAAAGACCATTAGATTGTCATATTCAAATTTCTAACACTCCTTTCAACCCAGATTCATGGGAAGAACAAACGCATTTTTGAATATGCAAAATGGACTGATTATAAATCACAGCCCATTTGAAAACTTTTTATAAATGCTCAAAGAGAAGTACTCTTATATGAAATTATATGAAACGACTCAGCCTATTTTGTTAAATTATTCAATAGAGTTCTTGATGTAAATAATTTGAATATTTTAGAATATTCATTAAAAGATACCTTAAAAGTTCTTAAAAAAATCTATTGATAATGTATTAAACTTCGACCAAGAAGAAATTACTGAAGAAGAAGAAACACACTCAATGCAATGGAAGAAGATTTATATAGATCCACATAATTCAAATTTGATTATTCGTCCAAATAAAGAAGATATGCTTATCAATATTAAACGAAGATTCTATCCACTCAACACCATATTTAGAAATCTGATTATGATAATAGAATTGGACCACAGACATTGTTATTGAAACAGTTTTCACTGTTGATGTTAAACCAAGATGCTCACATATTACTCAATTCCAAAATGCTGACATCAGAGAGCTCATAGATCAACTCTCTTAACTTTTCTAAATTCTAATGGGCATTCAATATCCATTCAATTTCCAACCATTTATGTACAGAAAAGACTGCTTTCCTTTCACTAATGAATGCTAGATTTACTTTAATTCCACGCAGTTCGAAAAAAAGAAAACCAAAATAAAAAGAAATTGGATCTGATGATGAAATTGAAAACTCACGTGAAATCTTCCGACTGCAAACGCTTCAGCTCAAAAAAATACTTTTTAGAGATTTACAAACAATTGAAACTGAACTTGAAAAATACCAAAGAACCTTGGATTGAGTCCATATAGAATTACTATCGAGCACCAACAGAAGAAATCCTAAAAGATGATTTTCAACTAACTTAAAAACAACTTTTCAATGAAGAAGATATATCCCTAACTTGACTCTCTGACCAATTACAAATGTTTAGAGAAGATCCCCTGGACACTTTGGAAATCAATTCATTTCAACAAACAACAAACCTGCTACTACTTCCTTGGAATTAACTTTTGGAACAAAATTCTGACCCGCCAAGACAACAGTTCTTTATAGGAGATGAAAATAAATCTGATAAAAAGAAATCATCAAAAGGAGAAAATCCTTCCACTTTTGTAGCCAATCCTTGTATGCCTGTTGCCAATATTTGTTTATTCAACTGAATTAACATGCCAATCTATTCAACACTGTACGTTATCATGCAACAGATTTGAGTCTCAAGATTACTGGAATGTTACTTCACCCACCAATTGTAAACTTTCAAATAATTATAATGTTACTCCTAACGGATTTGAAAACCAAAACTCAAATTCGTCAACTTCAAATGCAATCCAAACTCGAAATGATATCTAATTCAGATTCTAAACAAAAATTCAGAATCAAATGACACCAAATCGTCAAACACAATAATCGTTCACAATTCAAAATTCAGAAACTGGAATCAATAATCTACTTCTACTAAAATGAACAAGAATGATGCTTTTGAATGAATTAAATTCTATTCCGCCTGTAAATTTATAATAAAGTTCAAATATAAACGTACAGAATGGAAACATTGATTACTCATGAAAATCCTTGTGTCTACTCGTGAAGAAACTCATTAGATAGACAGTCTTTGTAGTGTTACTTTATTTAGATAAGAATGATAAAGAAACAAAAGACAAATCAAAGCTCTGCTCTATTAAATCTGTTTTCACCGCAGACCCATATAGCAAAGAACTCTGTCAATGACCCAACTAAATTAGACATTGACCATATTTTCACCCTGCTCGGACGCCTGGACAAGAATGCCAAACAAAAGAAACAAGATTATGCTAATGATTTTTGACCATTTACTGCTACAACTGCAAAAAGAAAAATAGAACAAAAGGAGATAAGCTCATCTGACGGATGCCAGAATCATCTAAACTGAATATGCTAGTTCATACTCATATTGTTAAGAAATATAATTTAAATCTTAACAGTTCTGATAAAGACACTTTAGAAAAGTTCACCCTAATTCTTTGCTCAAATTGATGTCCGCTAATTTATGAAAGTTCATAACAAGAGATGTAGATAACATTCTTTCAATTAAAGAGAAAGAGAAAATACTTGAAGAAATCCACCAGAAAGATTTAATTGATTTATTCAAGAAAGCTCTTAAACCTCAATACAAACGTGTTGAAATTCAAAAACAATACTAGACCAACAACAACATTGCTATTGATACAGACGAAAAAAATATGATTGCTTTTAGAATTAAAATGAAATCAGAAAAGCACAAATAAAACTTCTTTGCCCCTTTTTATTCAGAAATGTTCTTACCAACATTTGACATTGCTGAATGCCACCAACAGTTCTTTTAGGCTTTGAAGAATTGAAATTCTGATACTGGAATCCAAAAAAACTTTACAAAACGAAAGAAAGTTCAATATATTAAATTACTAGATGATTTAGAAGATTCCGAAGATGATACAGAGATGAAGATATGCTTTTTCTACAAGACTCGACTAGATGAAACTGAACAAAAAAATAAACTCTTTAAAGAAACAAAATAGAAAAAGAGGATATAGACTTTCAACTCGTGTTACTTATGAAGAAATTCAAATACTATTAGATGGAGTACTTTCAGATTGACACATATCCCTGATTATATGAGATATGTTATTTTTTTATTATTTACCATTTACTGATGCAGATTATAATTTATCATTAGAGTTCGTAAAAGATTTTATGTATCAATTATTGATGTTTACAAAAACTTTCAGCTGAAATTCCTGAAAACTCAATGAATGTCCTAATTGTGCCAGATATAAACACGAAATTGAAATCTTACGAGATAAAAGTCCAAGATATGAATTGCTACTAAGAATCTCAACATCCTTTAATGATATATATTTTATTAAAACTAAAGAACATAGGGACTCATAATGATAAAAACATTTTAAAGTTCACATTGTTAACTTCTTTTGCTGCCATATTCTTTGTTCTTTTCATTTTTTTACCATGTTTAATGTATCTTTTGCTGGATTTGAGAATGCGCTCTCTATGGAACCCTAATACTGTATCATTACCTGCAAAAGATATGATTAACTCTAATGTTAGTCCAGGACTTATACAATTGATGAATTATTTTCGGCTCCGCTTCTTGCTATCCCTTTTGCTTTACATTAGAGGAAGATAATACTTGATTCTGACATCCGCTCAATAAAATACTCTGAAGAAAAAAATAAAAATCTTTCAGAAGAGCCTCAAGGAAAGACTCCAAGAAACAGCTTTTGAGGATTCTTTATTTCTCCCATTAGATTGTAGCCATACCATCATCTTTACCATTATGTCCAGATATTGCAACAACGCCCTTCCTTTGTGCTAATATAATTTCTGTCACTAAATGTTATTTGACCCACCACTTGTAAAAGTTCTTGTACTCTCTACGCTGAACTGATGCTAAAGCTTTCTAATCTCAAATCTAGGAAAAATGTATTTTATCCATTATCAACACTTGCTTTCTTAACTGTTGCACCCTATTTGATTTGGGGCTTTAATTAAGAGAAAAATTTGTATCCCCTCATTAGCTCATTACTTGCATTTGCTTTTAGGACTCACTTTACTGTTGTTAACTCACTACTGCTGTAAATCCAACAGAAATCAATGCTACAATTGCAAATTGTGTATTGTCGTCTGTCTTTGCAAATCATGTCTAAACTCAATATTTTCACCAATCCCTAAAGAAAGTCCCAAAACGCATGTGTGATGCACATACTTTCAATCCGTTTCGCCCGCAGAGCCCGCTTCAATCAATGCCAGATTCTCATGTATTGTAAACAGTTCATTGTTTATGACAGATGCCCGAACAACAATTCTATTCATTAGATGAATTATGGACTGTAAATCCGCCTGATGCTATAAAGTTCCCGCTCACAAGATAAATTATTCTGCCCAACTGATTATTGTGTGAATTTCTATACTGCTGATTCACCAAATCAAATGTCACCCAACCAAATTTACTTAATTCAAAATGTAATATTGCATTACTAGCATCAAGAACTGACGCTGACTTTGGAGAAAAAAATAGGATTCCCTACTATAACTACGTCTGCTATGGATACTCAAATGGGAATGCTTATTCTGTTTTACCGCACTCTGTTCCAATCTTACTATTGATTGTTTATTTATTATCAGCCAACATTCGTTCCAGCTCAGCATATGCACTTGTATATAACATAACTGCAATAATATTAATGCTGTTTGCACCAATCTTCTTATTGATTGCCATTCACCCCCCAAAGCCAGAAAAAAATCTTCCTGCTCAGACTCAATTGTTTCAAATATTTTGAAATATATCCTGTTTCGCTATTGTTATGATTTTCATTTATGATCTGTTTAAAATGAATCACACAACCATTTGTTGCTTCACCAATCTATGTTACTTTTGTATCTTATAGAAAAGAATTACCAAACTTAATGCCCGTTACATGCTCTAGACTTCCCAATATTGCTGGAGAAAACTCAGCCCTCCAAAATGAAATACATGCCCATGTCCTCAAACCCTGCCACCTTTGCCATCAATGACGCTAGAGAACTGTTTTCAAACTTATGTCTAAAGATGATAAGATTACAAATACAACCACAAACGTTGCTCTAACCCCGCAACTATGCTGATACTCTTAATAATGCAAGAAAGCTCATGTCAGAAGCTTCCAGCCATGCTTCACGTGCCACACATGGAACTTAAACGCTCGGACTTGTTATGAATGCGCCCAGACAGCCCAATGCAATGAATTCCAACAACGTAAAGAGTCTGTTAGAGAAATTCGTGAAAACGAGCTCAAGAGACGCAAATGAATGAAAGCTGCGTAGTTTCATGAACATATTGTTGAATTCACAAAGAAAAGACTTGCAAGAACGAGAACTCAACGAACTCTAAACAAACTGTTTCAGAAAAACTTGAACATACCTAAACTTGCACAAGAATTAACATGCCCATGCATCTCGCTCAACAAAATGACAGAGAAAAACGAGTCCTTATACTGCAGAATCTAAAGAAGATATTATTAGAATTGAGTTCGATATTAAAGAACATAAACAAATTTCTACTGACTCAATGACTGACATTAAGAAGAACTTTTGAGATAGCTTCTGAGTCTGATAAATTTGTTGATAAGAAACCAAGAGATTATGAAGATAGATCACCGCAGAAACACAAAGACTAATGGAGTTCCTGAAAGCCAAACCTTATGAAAATCTTGTCTCAACCAACTAATCAATGAAAGATTAAATGAAATAACCTCTACTTAGTTCTTACTGAAGATATGAGAATGATTGCTAGAGAAGATAAGCCACAGATATTGAGAAATCGATCTACATCCCCAAAGACTTAGATAATCAATTTCTAAAGATTATCAATCTATGCAACAAGAATTTGAATCTATTATCAATGCTCATAATGAACCAAACTAAACCCTAAAGAAACTCAAATCCTAAAGAGGAAATTTCTAAAGAAATCAACAGAGATGATGAATAAAAAGAGTACTCTAAAACTCTCTTTTTATTTTTTTGAAAAATTTTTAAATTTTGCTACCAAATTCTTTTATTTTTGGAATAATATAACTATAAAGAAATGCAAATTGCAAAGTCCAAAAATAACTATATAGAGATCAAAGAAATTATGCATCACCTGTAACTTTTTTTGAAATGCTTCCAGCCCTGCAGTTTTGAACTACGCCAACCAAATACCAACAAATGTTATCAATCTTACCGTAACTACCAAAAAGAAAGATAATGATTGATAGATGATACATATTACATTAACTGTACTGTATGAGCCAAGATTGCAGAATCAATCGCTAACTCAGACATTCCCTACGCCTGTCTTATTATTATTTTTTGTTTTTAACATCAAACTCTAAAACCAGAATATACTGCAAAACTGGAGAACTTTATCCCAGAACATTATGAAGAAGAAATCTCAGATCAGATTCAACTGCTGTTTTGCATTTAACCAAACTGTTAGCCACCGTACAAAAATCTGAAAAACTTGAACTACTTTCTATGCCCCGCCAAACAAACTGCTGTTCACCACTGCAAAAACAAACAACAACAACTACTACTCAATCAACTGATAATTCATCATTATTCGCGATGATGATGATATCGCGATGAAGATTTCTGATTCACTATTCATGATTTAGATCTTAAAAGAGATTCCCTTAATCACCTCCTTTTTATTCTTATTTTTTTAAATGATATAGATATATAAAACTATTATTGAAAAAAAATAAGGAGATTATTGTATAATGAATTTAGATAATACAGATTATCAAAAATGAAATCAAATCCCCCTAATCAAGAAACTCCTGAAACTGCTCCTCAATCAAAAGGAATGATTGATGTTCAATGGAAACTCAATGAAAAGATTAAAGAAACTAGAGAGAATATAAATAGATTTAGACAACTTTTCCCAAAACACAATGAATGCTATTAGACTCACCAGCCAATCCCATTGTTAAGATTGTAAATCTTTGTATTCTCACCACACCTTTTCCAATCTGCACTGCCACGCTTGCCCTCATGCCTTTTTGTTACAGTCCCTCAAACATTTGTCCTGATTGCTATTCTTATCGTTACAGAGATGCTTTGTTCCCAAAGAATGAACTGTCACCAAATGTGAGAAATTGTTTTGATTCCCAAAGAGCCCCGTCGCCAAATCTTTCTCCCATGATTTTTGATTCACCTGTACCCAGAGCCAAAATCGAGCTCATAGAACAGTTCCCTATCACAACCCATTGATATGGATGCTATGACTCCAATGTTGATTTCGCACCGCCATGCACAAAAATTATGCCCTATTTACGCCTGTTTACTGCATTTTTCTCCGCGAATTTTCATGATACCAGCCTTTGATGTAATTAAAGACCCAGATGCTCGATTTGAAACCAGTTTTGACATTATTTGTTGCCACCTGTTCCCGTTAGCCACTACTTTTGACAATGAATACCCGTTAATTTATTGCAGAAATCCAAAAGAAAAACTTTTAATCGAAACTTACGAACAAAATGTTGAAAAAGGACAAATTGTTGCTCGTTATACAAGACAATTTGTTAGCCAATGTCTAATTAGAAAGAAGCTTTTAAAATGAATTATAAACTTAAGATTATTTTGATGTTGTTGTCGACCATTTGTTCTACCGTCCCCATTTATTACCAAATTAAACAAGAAGACCAAACAAACATTAAATGGAACTAAGATGACGCTAAAAAAAGAAAGACAAAACTATTGTAGAAGATGATTCACAAAATCAAGAATCTTTATTTGTAAAAGAAATTTGCTAAAACATATATTGAAAGAGAATTTGAAATCAAATATATTAACGACGCAAAGCTGAATTAACTTCTATGATGACCGAATCGCACTATCATCAAAATCAAATCTTGAATACATTAGATAATTATAAGACTGAATCTGAACTATGGGAAAAAAATCTAAAACTATTAACACTATGACTTCGCTCGACCGTTCTAATCGAGATGTAGATAAAATCGAACTAAGAAAAGATTTTCAATAAATATTATGCTACTATTACTTTATCATACAACAAACCCAATCACTAAGATTACTTCATGATGAAATGAAAGTCTTGAAAAATCTTATTAGCTTCCACAATCACTGTTGATGATGAAACCATCAAATGCCCTATGCTCAATGATGATAAACGATTAAATTAAAAACAGATGATGACTGCCACTACCAATCAAACGATGACTATTTAGAAAAGTTCCTGACTATGCAAAAACATGTTGAACAAAAAAAGACGAAAAACATTCTGCTCTATTCCGTAAAATCTTCCATATACTAATGAAAAAGAATGAAAAATATAACTCACCAAGAAAAATTAAATCAAAATCCACCCCAATTAAATATAAAAAGATTCAAACGGAAATGAACTCACTTTTAATTTAACTAAAGAATATACAATACTTAATGAAAACTTTATCAGAAAACCAAATCGCATATCTGTTTATAAATATGTTTCAGATAAAGATTTGAAAAACTAAACTCCAAAGAAAGAATTAAAAAAATATTTTAGCTCATATGAAAAACACCCTATAAAACGTTATTGATTACTGTTTATTCTTTTTACTATCTTTGTTTTTACCAATTGAACAAAAAAATTTAAAAAGTTCTACCCAAAACCGTTGACAAAGTACTCTGAATTTGTTATAATAGACTCATAAATAAAAATATTACAGAAAGCTCCACGAAAGTCTTTACCACTGAATCACCATCCGCAATTATGACTTTTGAAAAACAGAAAAAGGATTGAAATCATTTTTCCAATCTGCCCCATACTTGTACTGAAGGATCCCGCTACATGTCATTCTCTGGAACGATCTCGACCCGTAGCTGACGTTACTTCATGAAATCAAACCAAAATATACCAACAAAAATTGCTTAAAAAAATACGCTATATAATATAACATAGACTATTATATAATAAATGTCCCTTGATATCTCGTTTTTTGCTTTACAACACTGAAAGAAGATTTTTTTGAATTAAAAAGAACGTGAATTTGAATTAGGACTAATCATTAAAGATTATAGAGAATCGACTTTTGAAGAAGAAAAAGAAAGAGAAATTCTCAGTTCTATGAGTCGCTTTCTTGAATTGTTTGAACACAATCAAAACTTTGCCTATAATCAGCTCCATAGATTTGTGAAGAAAAACAAATTCATTTCATTATAATATAGATGATGCTTGTCAAGATGCTTTTACGTTCCCTAATGACTGCAATTTGGAGATATGACCCGACAAGATGTTTCTGTGTTACAACATTTTTCAAATTTCTATATTTTTAGTCCACTAACCCATGAGCCACTCTACGTCATATTCAAATCAACGATGCCACAAATACTTGAAGATGAAAGAACTCACTGATGAATATAACAAATTGGAAAATCCTACTATGACTCAAAGAGAATATGTGCTAGAGAAAACTGATTTAAATTAGATATTTATTGATTTAGAAAATCTATCACTTGTACCGATCCATTACGCCGAGATAAAAAGATGATGACATAAAGTTCAAGATTGCAAGATACAATTGAAGATGAAAAAAATTCCATGAGATATTCTTCAGCCTCTACTGTAGAAACAGAGCTTTCATATCTATGTTACCTTATGAAGAACAACTTTTCATACGTTATCAATATCGATAATTCTCTAACTCAACCATTTGAAGACTTTTTAGAGGAAAAGAAATTTGACACAAAGAAAATTCACTGTTTCCAATCTTATTGTTAAGAAATTAAGAGATCTGTCCAGAAAGAGGGACTGCCACAATCGTACCAAAACAATTACATTTATTTTTTTGAAAAATTACTGACTTAAAAAGACAAAGACAAATTCATTGACTATATGAAAAATAAATGTGCTTTGAACTCAGAACAAATTGTTGAGGAAAAAGAAGATGCTTTATTATTTCTTATTGAAATTCAGATTATATTATGACTTCTAATGATGCTTTTAAAATATGTTTCAGAATTAGATAAAATCTTTACTGAATTTTTCTTATTTATATCCAAGAATTGAAATCTTCAGTGAGAGGGAAAATGAAAAAGATAAAAATGAATTAAAATTCGAATGGAAAAAGACTTTTAAAATTCAGAATTGAGCTCTCATCCATGATTTCTCCCACCACATTTGACAAATGGAAACGTAGCTACACAAAGATGAAAAATGATTTACTTGATTGGATTTATGAAAATCAAGACATTTTTAATCAAGAAAGATGAATCATACCGTGTACCGTATGACGAAATTCAAACTAAATTTTTCAAGCAAAGAACATGATTTACCATTAGATCGACCCACTTATCCCTTAATAACTTTGCTCCACGATTATGGATTTGAACAAACAGAGTTTTGTTCATTTAAATGCTCCAAGAAGATTGATTTTCGTCCCTTGCTTATTGAGTTTTGAAGATGCCCAATTAGAAAAAGAAATGTATGCCATTTTTAAATAAATACGCTAGAATTGTTTATCACAATAACAAATTATATGCTTATGGATTAAATGCTAATTATTTCAAAGATTTGTTAAAACGCCAACTTATGCTTCTGAATATGATAGATTGAAATTAAGATTAAGAAATCTTTCCCCTATCGTAGAGATTTGTTAGATTTAACAGATGAATTTAAAGCTTTTGAAACGTTGCTGTTCTATTATTCATTTGCTGTCTTAACATTGAGTTCACATGATAAAAACAATCAATATTTACCTTCCGCCGATGAAAAGAGTATTCCAAATTTATGAATGGATTCTCATGCTCATGCAGAAATTTGATGAAACTCAACCTATTCCATTCTCTCTTATTTATCAAAATGTACTTAGATTAAAGCTCATATGACTTTGCCTGATAATGAATTGAGTCAAACCTTTGTCTAAATTCCAACGTATTAGGTCAGCTCGAAGAAGAATTGACGTAGATAAAGAAACTAATGAGAAAAGAATTGTGCCAATCACTGAAATTCAACAATATTTAATTCGATACTTTACACTGAGGAACAATTCCGATTGTTAGAAGAACAACACCAACGTTGCTTCGACTCACCAGAAATACTGATACTTTACCATGCAAGATACAAAATGAAGATAGTCTCTACAAATGTTTTTTAAAGATACCAACTTTGAAGATACCAAAAGATCTCCACAATATTACAAGGTCAATCTTACGCTCTTCCATCGTTCTGAATGCCCTCAAATTTCTACCAACTTAATTGAAGATTTAGGAATTCTAGACTTTGATTTACAAAAAAATGAAAGATTTACCTGTATTATTCAAAACTACATTACTGAGGAATTGCTTAACAATGAAGAACCAGAAGAAGATGAATAAAGAAGATTTTTTTAAAAGCATCCAAAAGAGAAAAGTCTGAACAATCAGAAAATCCAAAGAGCAAAAAAATAAAAAAATTAACTTTACTAATCCATTCAAAAACCAAAGACAAAAAAGCAAAAAGAAAAGAACTTAGCCAAATTCTTAACCAATCTATTTCTATTACCAATCATGTTGCTATGTACTTATGATATTTGCTGTCAAAGGATTCAATATGTTTCGCTGATAAAGAATATTTACAAAACTTCGAAGAATTACAAAACTTATCAGAAAAAAATCAAATGGATTAACTAATCTTACACCTGATTATATGTTTATACAATTCTTTTTCAAAGAACTCTAATACAATTATGCTTTTTCTCTGTAATTCTCTTAATTGTGCCAACTCTATTGCCATTCATTTTTAAATATAATGCCATTCAAAAAGAAAGAGTTTTACAAAAATGACTTTAATTTCCATATGTCCATACATTACTTATTTTGCGTCACACATGACTTCCATTTTAATTGAAATTCAAAAATAAAAAGGAAAGAAAGTCTATTTTATCATACATTCTTGTTGTTTAATTACTCTATTCTCATTATATTTGACTGTATTTAACTTTTATGTTAAATAAACCTACTGAAAAATAAAACAAATCGCTCAATACAAAAGCAGCAGAAAAATGTTTTTACCTAATAGAACAGATGAAACAAAAGAGAACTTCTCAAAAGAGTTTTTTTCCCTAGATTCTTCCACTAATATGTTGAAATCTTTCTATGCTGACCCATCAAATAAATTATCTATTGATGATAGAATTAGGGCTACAGATAAAGACAAGAAGTTCGATGTCACGTTTCAGATTCGCCAAAATCTTATTTGTATTTAAAGGATTTTATGGATAAAGAAGAAGTTATACAACTTCGCCATCTATCTTACAAATCATTAAAAAAATTTAACTGAAATTGGAAATGAAAATCTTAATCCGCCACCAATGATACTCGCCATGTTTATTTAGATGAAACAACTAGAATTGCTCAAGCACCAATTGATTATTATACATGTTGCGATCTCGTATCTATGGAATTGCTCTATGTTGATGCCAATGAAATTATCTCCATACTCTTTATTACAATCAATTCAATTGCCAAATGCTAGTTCAACTCAAAATTCACAATAAAATAAATGAAAACAAGTCCCGTGCTCTGTTTTTTGTTTACACTCAGACTGACTTTTGATATGTGTTATATCGTCATATGCCCGAACGCTAAAACGCCCTAAACTGGATTTTCGATAAATGTATCGACTCTTCACCAAAACGCCCCTAGAATCGCTTAAAATTAAACTTGCTAAAAAGGAATAATATAACTAACTATTAAAAAAATAAGGGCAATACTTTTTGATACTCAAGAAGTTCATTATTGAAAAATATTAGTCCTCATAAATATTTAGAATTTGAACCGTCGTCAATTGCGTAACTGCAATCTCATGAAAACGGATCGCCAAATCAACCATTGTAGATGCTTTCTGCTCATTATTTGGAACGAGATTACATGGATTAAGAAATAAAACTACATTAGAGAATTTTTAGATGCAAAAAGAAGAAACAGCACACCAAACTTCCTATATTAGACTTTTGCAATACTGACTTTTATGATTAGACGAAAGATTACTTCAAATGAGCTGCTAGAATGTAAACTATTCTCATATAATGAGGAACTTGGGGATTGGGAATTTGAATCAGTTCCGCCCAACTCATGCTGAATCGTTTATTCGCTCTGTTTTAAACATTGATGAAAAGAGCTCCCTTATCTTCTGTATTTATTCAACAAAAACAAACTCAGACCAAATTGTATCTGCTTTCTCCAACTGAACGAGGACACTTATTGAAAAATCTAATCTGTTTCTGCAATTACAGAAAGTCTCAAAACTGCCCTAGAGAAGAATCATAGCTCTACAAAGCATCCTGCAGATATTATCCAACCTCCCTTAGAAGATGAAAAACGCTAGAATAATTTAAAGTTCCTTCAAAGATGCAAAAAGATAAACTTGAAGAAACTCAAAAACAACTTCTAAAAACTCTTGAACAAGAACTTGTTGTTTTTGCACAACAGAAGAGTTCATGAAACCGAATTACAAAAATCACTTAGATACTTTAAATACAAATTTCTAGAAAATGTTAAAACAGATGATAATTACTTAAAAGATAATTTAAAAATTATACAAAAATTCTAAAAGATAATTCTGAAATTTCTATTGATTACAAAATGAAAGAAATCATAGAAGAATACTTAATCTAATCTTTTAGAAAAAGAAAAAACCATACAAACAGACTTTCTAATAATATTAACATTCAAATTGCTAGATTTACTGAATTATTTGAAGAAACTTTAAATTATGAAGAAATTAAAGAGTTCTATACCGACAGTATCGAATTATTACAATGATATGCTGAGCCAAAAAAATCTGAATTGATGAGCTCTTAATGCGATTAAAAGCAAAACTTCAAATCTGTTAAAAACATTTAGAATTACTTACATTTTGATCTGAATGTCCAGCCCAAAGCTCACCCAATTTTAAATCCTAAAGAATATCTGAAAAACATACTGAGGAACAAGAACAAAAATAAAACAGACTTAAGAGTTCTAAAGAAGAATTAGAAATCTTAGAAAAAGACATTTCTGAGTCCCAACTCAAGAAAAATCCTATTATGAAAGTTCCACCATAAAAACCAACTGAACAGCCTAATTCTGAAAAAGACTTCAAAAAGCTAAAAGAGATAAAAAGACTAAAGAGATCTGAATTAAAATCTATTCACTCGCCAATTATAAAAAATAGAGAACACGCATGAAATCAATGCTCGAGAAACATAAAGACTTAATTGAAACTGCAAGACAACAAATCACATTAGCTCTGAAGAAAGATTAAAAGAGAATAAAAAAAGAAAAGTCTGCTTAGAAAAAGAAATCTCTGCTCTTTAATGTTTTGCCTAAATCAACTTATAGATCACTTCTTAAAAATCTAAAAAGATAAAGAAGAATTATTACTCAAAACGAATATTCAAAATCATCACTAGCTTTCTGAATTAAAACTTATTGTAGAAAAAGTTCAGACAGTCCCGTTTCTGATTACAAGAGATGTAAAGAAAATCTGAAAACTATGAAAAACTTCATAATCAAATAACAATTATGAATCTTACTAATCGTTCTGATTAAATTCAAAGCACAACGTATTAAAAAAATTCAATACCAGAATTAACTCATTGCTTCAGAAATTTTTGCAAGATTTACTGATAATAAATTTACTCAATTGATTCTTACAGATAAATTTGAAACATCTCGTAATAACAGAAAAATAATGTTAAAAAGACCGCCATCACAATTGTCTTTTCTGAACCATCGCCCTGCAATCGCTTTTAAGATTGCCACGCCTTATTCTTAAATAATGCCCAACAACACTTGCTTTATCTTAGATGAATTCCCTAACTGCAAATGACGCTTGACCGCTCTCAATTGATTTTTAGAAACTATCACTTCATTAACAAATGCACAAATTATTTTAATTGCTCACAATGATGCACCAACTCATTTGCTGACAAAGTACCACATTTGTAAAAAAATTGCGATATAAAAGGACTACAGAATGAAAGCCTATTTAAAACTGAGGGAACAACCACTAAAAAAAAGACACCGTAACAATGTAAGAATTTCTTTTGACAATGCTGATAGTTCAAAAAAATGTTACACATATTTAAAGAGTTTCACCAGAATATTACCTTACTAGATCTCATACAACTATTGATGCTGATATTACCAAGAAATTTTTTTCAAAATTCAATAGATGCTTTTTAATTTTTACTTATCAGAAATTACTACAAATCCTAAAACCATCTGTACAAGATGATGTTCCTTTGAAACTGATTCCTAAAAAAAATGAATGAAATAAATCTGTAGAAGATTAAATATAATGCACTTCATGCTAAAGAAACATTTGATAATAATGCTGATTTTGCCAAATAATATTAAAGACATTTTATTTGAAGATTATGCCACTCTGTAAAATATTCTACTATTGGATATATTCAAATAAATACTAGAAACAATTAAAGGAGAAACAATGTTTCCTTAGAAATTAAACACCCAAAAAGACCAGTTCAAAAAGAAACCTGAAATCATTAAGGAAATCTCAGAATCTCATGTTTCATACACAATTCCTCGAGTTTCAAAGATATTTTTACATCCTTTGTTGCTATTCAACAAAGAGACTTAATTCTAACTGGACGCTGAACTTCCCTCATGCCTTATGTTGAAAGACACGTTAAGAAAAGCCTGAAAAGAAAGTTCTGCTAGACTCTGACACAATTGTAGAATATCCACAACATGCTACTTTAAAATGCTCATTCCACCACTAATTAGGAATCTTCATACACTTTTTAGAGAAATCAACAATCAATTAAATGTTACTAAAGAAGATTGCCAAAAATAGAATTGTAGAAGAAGACTGCATCCTTAGTATCTGCTTTTTTTGTTTTTTTGATATAACTATTATTATAACGCCCTATAAAGGAGTACTCACTAAAATGAAGCTACCAGTCTCAATTTAACAGTTCATTTACTTGTATTCTTTTCTCTTTATGCTTCTAGCTCAATTTCATCTATCACCCAAATCTCAATTTTGCTTGATTCATCAAAAAGATAAACAAAAATTATAGATGAGTCCCTAGCCCTTGATGGAAATGAAGATTCTTTACTAAAAACTAATGGATTAAAAGGAAAATTCACTAGAGAAGAAACCATGACTCACCCTAGATAAAATTCACATGTTTATGAAAGTCAATTATATACAAGAAACTCACAAATGACTCATTAGGAAATCAAAGACGAAGGACTTTTGGACCATACTACTCAAGAAAAAGAGTTTTACACAAAGACTGTTTGTTATTTTGATAAACGTCCACAAAATGCTTTTTAAACCACAATTGTGATATACCCACTTTTGCTTTCAATTAGATGCCACTTTTATGCTTTTAATGAACTCCTGGCTTTTACAGCCAGATTTACTTCTCTAAATCTGAATTAGTGCCCTGCTTTCCACTGTTTCTCCCGTACCGCCATTTGCAAAATGAAAGAATATATAAATATACGATTAGAACTATCTCATAACTTACATTATACTACTTATGAGCTGAATGCTCAATGTTGTACCACAAACACAGCTCAGATTGATGTCAAACTTTCTCTCCAGTCTCAAGATTAGCTACTTGTATTTAATGGACCAAGAGTTTATCAATGCGCCCTGTTACTAAATTTGATTGGAACCCAATTAAATATATGCCACATTATTGATGCTTGTCACCTGTCTTATGGACTATTGTTGACACTTCTGATTTAAATATTGTTGCTACTCACGCCTGGACTCAGACCAGATTATACCAAACTCTATAACGCTTATTATATGACCTCAAAGAAATCCATCAAAAAGGACAGTCCCTGCTCTATCAAAATTTGAGGAAGAATTTACAATTATCTTCACCAAACCCGCCCACAACAAATGCTTGATTTGAATTTCCCTGCTCATATAAATTCTAAATTCCAATACAAACGAAATGTAGAGTATTTGTTCCCAAAACTGCTCAAAGAGCTCGAGTACAAAAACAATCCCCTGATAGACTTTATGAAACCCTAGACCAATTTAAACAATGGAAAGATACTAATCGTCACTTTTAGAATCTGCAAAACTGCCATTGATTGTTCTGATAGAGACTCTTATACGATTTTTATTACTTGTTATGACGAGCTCTGAATAAATATGCTGCCAAAACTCTGTACAAGAAAAATAAAGATGATGTAAATAGTTCTCACTGCTATTGCAGAAAACTATCTTTAAAAAGACCCACACTTTGACCCATCACGTTCAATCTCACATTATGTTTGTGCTGATGAAAATGCTGACCCGCCCTGGACAAATCAGTCTCGAATGGAAATACGCTTTACTGATGAAAATTCAGAAGATGGCATTTCGAGCTGATTGTGGAAAAACTCCGTCCATCTATTATGCTTTTATATGGAAATGAGCTGATTATTCTGACACCAGATATAAACACTTTTATCACTAAAGCTCCAAACTGCAAAAATCTAATTTTCACCACAGTTTTCTATGATCTTTAACTTCATTGTACCAATGCTCAAAAATCACAAATTCTATGTTAACTCTATCATTCTCAAATATTCTAAAAAGAACTAGGAATTAGTACCATGATTGCTAAAAATGCCTGAAATCTTTAGAGATGCTATTTTCATCCTTTTATCAACACTCGCCATACTAATCTTTTTTTGATTCTTGTTTCATGTTTTAGAATGGGATCGCCAGACGTCCACTTTTTCTTTATTATTACTTTTGTGATTACATTCTGCAGCCTGCTTTCTACGCTCCAAACCAGATGCAAAACAACTCACTCACAGAAGAATTGCTAACCAAGATTGATAATTTCTAATCAATGTTATTACTGTCAAAGAAGATGATAAAGTTCACTCAATTATGAAAATGCAACTTGGAGACCATACTGTAAGAAAAATGCAATGTCAAATCATGGAAGATGACTCTATTTGACCCTCAGCCTATGTACAATGCAAACTTTATACTAATTTAGAGCTCACCAAAATTTCCAATACTAATAAATCATTACTACTGATGCATCTGTTAATATGCTTTTTGATCCACCATCAACAATCAGCATTGTATCAATTAGATGTAACTAAACTCAGTCACCATTACAAATACAAACTTAAAGAAACTGACAACACTATCAATAGAAATATTTATCGTATTGTAGATTTACAGCAGCCTCAAATAATGCTAAGGAATCTGATTCAACTTATTTAACAACATTCGTTTTTCTGGATTAAATAGAGATACTATCAATTTAGATGCTATTGTTTCTATTTGTCTTATGTTCTTATTAGTTTTTGACTCGTCACGCAAAATTGAATATACTTTTATTGATTGCTATTCAAATATTCATCTTACCAATTCAATTGCCACTGAAATTTTATTCCCTGAAATGTAAGATTTAAAAATTATATTGAAAAACCCTATTAAACTTATTCTTTAAACGTTTCTATCACTCCCTAGTATGTCACGCCTTACTAATGTTAATGCCCATTGATCTGTTTCCAGATAACTATAACACTGTTTTCTTTTGACTCACTACTAGCCTCGTCGCTATTAAGATGTATTGAAAGAAATACCAAATCTATTTACCATGACAACTAATAATGTCTCATTTATGACTTTTCTGAATTAGAGAACAACTTAAAATGACTCAATATGCCTAAATTCTACAACGTAGATTACCAAGATACACAACTCGACTCAAAGATACCATATTGCTTTTTCATTGCTGAATTCACCCAAGATTGCTGATGAATCTAAAGGAATTTCAAAAAGGAATCCGTTATCTTATGTAACAGAATCACCAAGAGTCCCTGTCTATGCAAATCGTAGATTTAATATGATGAATGAAAAATCGTCAAAGAAAAAATGCCTATAGCTTATGACACATTGAGCTCAAATTAGAGAATCTGTTGCTCAAAAAAACAACGTGATTCATTCAACTGAAACTTCTACAATCGCAAATAACTGGAAGAACATGGAGTTCGTTTTAAGAAAAATGAAATTGTTGAACATGAGCTCAAGAAAACTCATGAAGATTTCTTAATCAATAAGAAAACTAAACAATTAGAAAAACTTAAAGTTCGTTCAACTTTTAACTCCTAATGAAGAGTCTTTGAAATTATTCATTTAGAAAAAGAATTAGAACAACATTATGCTAATAAAGAAGATTTATTCTTTAGAGATACTAATATTGAGTTCGCAACTGAATTCACTAGAAAGTACTCAAAGCACCCAATTATAAATTTGACAACAATAAATCTCACTCACCCTCTGCCTCATGCAACCCTCTCCAAAGAGATTAGAATTGATGAAAAAGTCCCAGACATTCTGAAATTCTAACAACTGAAGAGCTTCCCAGAAAGATTTATTGATACGCCCCTGTCAATATGAGAATGATTAGTTCGATGATGAAAAAGTCACCCTCAACAATCTTTAATTAAAGAGCCCAAAGATGTTCTCTACTGAGTCCTCCCGACACGTTAAAGATAAATTTCTACTAATATAGATGAATTTAAAGACAAGACTGGATTAAACTTCAATGATGAAATTATTTATGAAGAGTTCACTTTGACTAAACCTTATACTGAGTCTTTGAAGATGGAAACTCCAGGACTTATGGACAAAATCTTGATCTGAGAAATATATTTCAGAATTTGATGAAATGCCCACCAGAATTGCCACTCACTTAGACACCGCTCGCATACAAAACAATCATCAAATCAATAAAAGAAAAGAAAAGATAAAACTATTTACAAAAAAATCAAAACCAAACTCTAAAAAGATAGATTTAAAAAAATCAAAAGAAAAGAAAGAAATTTCACAAATGAAAGATTTAATAAAAGAATCTGTCTTAAATGACTCAAACTTAAATGATTCAGAAACAAAACCTTTAAATAAGAGAGGAGTTCAACTAAAAAAAGGATTCAGATTTTTGACGATATGACCACAAAGAATTTGAAAAATCCTTTTGAAGATTAAATACACTAAGGAGAATCTTTTAAATGCAAAAAAATAAAATACATTCTATTGACGCCACCACCTTATGCTCTTTTGCTTCAACTCAAAACGTATCCAAAAACTCTAGCCCAGACTTTAATCCGCCCCTTGATTGTCTGCTGTTTTGACTCTACAAAAATGCTATATAGTTCGCAACTACTGATTGATTCCATATATGATTGAGTCTCAAAACATCATTGCCACCACCAGAACAAATTTTTGAAGATTCTAAACAATATTATAATGACTATGCTCGATTCAAATTCTGAAAACAAAACAAATTCACCTAATATATTCCAAAATCAGGATTGTTGTTTTCATTGAATACGCCCCACTTGGGAGAATGGAAATATTATGACATTGACCCATGTGAAGAAAAACTCTAAATCAAAAGTTCTGACTATGGAGAATATTATAAAGATAGAAAAGACCCACAATCAACTTATGGAGAAACTTCAATACTTCAAGAGACCCTAGAACAAAACAATTTGCTCAAGGATTCTTTACCATGCCCTGCTATCAAATTATTATCTGTTAATAACTTCTTCTTAGGAATTTCTAAATTTATCTCGTCTATTACTATTACATTGTTTGTGCCTCGCACTACTGGATGTAAACTGATTTATTAGGATTAACTCAAGATTTTCAAGAGCATGTTCCAAAAAAATTATACTCTAATTTATTCATGCCACTTGTTACTCTTTGTATTTCTATTGACGCCTATGTATATTCTATACTATGGAATTATTAAGAGAGTACTAGAACTCATTGATTGCGCTCACAAAACCATTGCTTGCATTTTCTATCGTTATTGTCTTTGCTGCTAATATTACTTGGATTACTATTCCAAACAAATTACCAAACATTAGGAACAGCTTTACCAACATCTGCATTAGCCAAACCAATGTTAAATCATCTACTACTGATTTATGTGATACTTCAACTGACTTTGAATTAGACATTACATCACAAATTCTTAGATGAGCCCCAAATGAGAGAATGAAGAATATAATTGCTTGTAATATGTATGTAGATTTGTCTTTAAACCTTAGCTCAGAGGACAATTTGCCACAGATTATGACCAATTAGATGCCATTCAATTACAAAATATTAACAAGATCAGCAGGAGAACCTAATGTTGTATTGTTTGATAAAAAGATTGCTAACTCAGCCCCTATTCCAACTTCGATTTACAATCTGCTATCATGTCTAATTGATGAAATTGACTCACCACTTGTAGCTGGATCGATAAAGACTGCCACCGAATTGTAGATGCACTTTCTAACTATGATGAAATTGTTAATCATTTCGTCCCATCAAAGTCTGTTTTGTCGTTTCTCCAGATGACGAGTTTTGTGAGTTCAGCTGATTTCGACATTAAAACAAATCCCTGACCACGCTCAATCATGACCCATACACACACGATTTATTTACAAAACGTGACTTTTACATAGAAGAACAAATTGACTGATTTAGCAAAATCTCATTCCATTTGATAAAACGTAAATGCAAGAATTTTCTTGTTGCATGATGTACATTCCCTATTGCGATTGCATTATGGGAAACTACTGCCACCGCTGACTCGCTATAACTTTTCAACATGTGAACTATGTCCTTTGACTCAGACCCAGCCCCACGCACTCTAATGATGCCTATGCCCATTGTTAAAATGCCAAATGAAACTCTTATCAATAACAAAAACAGAAATTTCAAACGCCAAGATGATGTTCCCTGCTCAATGCAAATGGAACTCTTAGACCTGAAGATGGTAGCCATACTTTTACTGACACATCATGTCATGCTAAGAAAAAGAGCTTTGAAACTATGCTCGAAATTGATGCCTATATTGATGCACACTGCAGCCCTGATAAAGTCTCACAAACACTGAACCTGCACTGACAAATTGCAGATTCAGATATACCGTCCATTAAATTCTTTTTGAGTTCAAATCTCGTTTCTCAAGATTTATGAACAAATCAACTCTAAACCATTAGATGAATGGACTTATTGGACTGCCAATACAGTGGAGAAAGATTTAATCAAACATTTATTTCAATGTTCTTGACTATTGTGGGAAGTATTCTTCCTTTACTATTCGCTCTATTATGTACTATTTATGGATTAGGAATTACAATCCTTACTATTGTTGCACCTATATTCTTGCTCCTCTGTTGTTGTGTCAGAGCTCAATCAATACTTAGACAGCCATTTTTGGAACTGTTTTATCAACAATGCTCAAGAAAGTCAATCGCAGCCCCCTTGTTACCAATAGCCCTAATTATTAACACAAATCTTATAGCTATGATTAACTCAGTCGGATTGATACAATCACTTGTCTTTACAATGATTATTTCATATGTACTATTCAAAAACAGGCTACTATCATTGATAGATTTACTCAAACAGTTCTAGGACAAATAAATTTATCTGCCCGGCGCTAATGTATTTAAATCTGCCAACTGCTCTTAGGACTCTGCTTCCAGTCCTAGTTTTCATTGAGCTCAAGAAGACGCTTTGACAATCTCTACTGTCGTCGTCTGTTTCTACTTTCATCAAAAACAGTTCATACTACTCAATTTGGACGTAATACTATGCATTATGCTGGAATTTCAGAAAAACATACTAAAGCTCATTTGCGTAAATTGCTTAGAGAAATTGGATCGCTGACACGCTTATCGAGATGATGTGCCAATTATTACTGTTCTGAATGTGCTTCGCCAGAGCTCACGAAAAATTCTCTGAAATCATTATTGAAGAAGAAAAATAACTCAAATCGTAATTATCAAGAAGAATCTCACAATTGTTAGAACAGAAACTACAAAAGATGCTCAAAAGATGGACTTTGCAGTACATTCCCACCAACCAACATACAAAGACATGAGAACTGTTATGAAGTCTCATAACTAATGACTGGGATAGAGAAGAAACTGAACGTGTAATTAAAAATTCTCTTGCAGCCCCTATAGTTCAATTATTCCAAGATACAAATTCACCATCAAACTATATGTTAAACTCACCAAGAAAGCTTTTTTGAAAAACCAAAAACAACTCAATTTTCAAAGATATTCCATTACCTGACCCAATTAGATCTCAAGATTTTAGTCCAAATGCTTCACAATTGATGCTCCGGTCGTAATAGAGTAATCCCTATGACTTAGTCAGAAAATGCTTGGAAAGATTGCCATGTTGACACTAATAATTCAAGAATTAAGACAAATAAAATCAAGAAAGAAGATTTAACAATGTTTGATTATGATAATATTGACATATCATGTTAAATTCAACTTTGATAAAGGAGATACTCTGATGAACTTGATTTAGAACAACAATAAAAAAAGAAGTTCAAATCTTTGCTTTCTTTTTGCTTTTTAATCTGAAATTTTGGAATAATATAATCTATAAAACAAAAATCACAAATCGATTTTTAGAAAAATATTATTTTAGGAATAAAATTTTCTCCAAAAAAAGAAACTAAAACAAATAACATTGTAGAAACTGATCTTCACACAACCACTAAACAATACAAAAAAAAGAGTCCTCTTGAAGTTCACCCTGATGATGTTTTCTCAATGAAAAATGTTGCTCAAATCGCTTTTACTAACTGACATGAGAGAAGAAAAATGTTGCTAAAACTTCACTGTTTTTCATTGTATTGATGCCATCTGTTTTCTTCCCTAGCTCCCATCATTGAAATTTGTCCAGAGCTCCCCAAACTTCTATCGCTCTATGCCCCTTAGGAAATGTACAAAAAGAAGCTTTTCACTACTCATTCCCTTGATGTTGAACAGTTCTTGACCCTAATTATGCTAGTTCACCAGTGAAAAATTGATGAACTAGGATTCTCACAACCATCTGTTGCTGAAGAAATTCTTAACAATGATTCTTAAATTGATTGAAACTGGAACGCCTGACATTATCGTATTAGACTCTGTTGCAGCTATGACTCCAAAAATCGAATTGGATTCGATTTAGAAAAAGTTCTGCAAACCCTTGCTCGTGTTATGACTCAATGAAACGTATCGCTCAAAATCAATGAATTTAACTGTACACCAATCTTCATTAACCAAATTCGTGATAATGTTAGCATAAGTCCCTAAAACTTCAACACCCTGTTCTTAAATTTCATGCCCCTCAACGTATCGAGTCTCAAGAAAGTTCGTTTACTACAGAGCTGACAACACGATTGCCACTGAAATCTCAGATTGAAATGTATCAAGAATAAAGTTCCAGCCCCTATGGAGTAGCTCTGACGCCCCTATTGCAAAAGCTACTAACTGTGCCCTGAATGTGCTTTCGTTGGAGAAGATTTAGGATCACTAATCAAGAAACTTCGTACTTTATACATTTGAAAACACTTGATAATATTGATGTTTTCGTTTTCATAACTCTACACCAGAACAAGAGCTGACCCAGAAAAATGCACAACAATTATTAAAATTGCTACTCAAAACTGGATTATTAGAAGAATTAGAACAAAACGAAAAAAACTTTTTCGCCAATCAATAAACAAATTGAAGAACTCAACTAAATCAAATATTATTAACGGAAAGAATGCTGAATAATAGAAACAGATACTTTTTTTATAGATATTTCTTGTAAAAATATAACAACTTTCTTATTTGTTTTTTTATTTGATAACAAAGTTCGAAATTGTTATAATAATAATAAATAATATAAAAGGACTCAAAATGAAAAAGAAAAACTCATTGAAAAGTTCTTAATATAAATATGCCATCAGAACTTATACCTATTTATGATTTCTACAAGATGAATTGAATTTTTATTCTTTCCAATGATGAAACAAGCACTCCCTTGGATAAGATTGATTTATCTAAACTTAGATGATGTTTGGAGAGATATGAGAGATGTCCTAAATTCCGAATAAAAGATTGTCCATTACATAATAAAAACCCGCCACCTGTATATTCTTTTTGAAAAATCTTAGACGAGAAATAAATCAAAACAAAAGTTCCCAATCATCATTTGGAATGAATTACTAAAAACGATTATAACATCAATGAAGAATTATTTAATTCATTACACAAATTAAATCTTTATCCAACAAGAAAGTCTTTGAATTGCTAATATTAAAAGAGTTTTTCAATAAAATGCCAGAATTACCAAGAATCTGTATTTAATTTGGATTATACTATTTCAGAAAAACAATTTTTTAGAATGAAAACTAACAACATTTGTGAAATAAAAAGTAGCACAACGATTGGATTAGCCATGAAATACTATTCCCCAAACTCATAGATGAAAGATTTACATGAATTGCGAAATTCCAGATTTATTAAACGTAAAAAGAGATAATCAATATATATGTTTGTTCTTATGAATATGAAATAGAGATTATGAATTAGAAGATAAAAATCTTAGGACTCAGATATTGGAAAAAAATTAAATTATTTACTCCTGTTATACTTCGATAGAAAAGCTCACCGCCAATGAATTTATCAATACTAAAACGTACCCAAGAAACAGAATATAAAATCAATAGACTCTACGAAAAATAAACAAATCCTATATGATAAAAATTAAATCTTATGAAGATTTGAGATTAACAAACCAACCTAAATATGAATTATGGAAAAATCTTTATTTTCACTCACCAATAAAAACTCACTAATACTAAAGATTATCAAACCAAAACTTTATCTAATGAAATTGTACACCGCTAGATCAAAAATGAAAAACAATTCATATTGAGGATTTATCTGCTAAATTTCGGCTTTCGAAATGGAATCATTCTCAAATCCATTCTAAAATTATAGAGAAGTTCAACCATGTATGGAATTGAGTTTTAGTGCTTCCCTGCATTTAATACAACTCACATACCCAATCACAAAAAGAAATCGAATACTCACTCAGAACTATTGAATTTACTAACTCCAAGATTGATAGGGATTTACGCTCTCATCAATATTGCAATTGTTCTACTAATATTAGCTCCAAAAAAATCTTTTTACCTAAAAAAACAAGATTAAAAAGAATCAAACAAAAATCTAACAAAAATTCATTATGAAAAAGCAAACAAGATAAAAAGGAAATGCTCAAATTGTGTTATTTCTAACGAATGTACTGTCCAACAACTAAAATTTCGACTTAGATCTGTCCTCTGTCTGATGCACATTTTGCAATTCACTTACGTCATAACAAATTCATATGTTTTTGGAGAAACAATGAAAAAAATTTAAATGATTAAAATTGCTAGCTGCCCACGCCTACTATTATTTGCTACTGCTTTGCACCAACAACAAAAAAACAGAAAAATAATACAAATTCAAATACTGAACAAACAACCAAAAGAAAATCAATATACTTCTAATGCTTCATTTTATTTAGGAAAAGATGTTCCAATCCAAGAAAAAGACATTGATAAAAATGCTACTATTGTAAATTGCCATGTTGACCCATATTGTCCGCTCCCAGTACAATTAGAAGAATTAACTAAAGATACTATCAAAGAATACATTAACAACAAGAATGAATTATTAAATATAATATTTTTAAATTTCTTATCTGCAAGAACAATTGATGATTATTCAAATAGCTTTCTGCCTGATTTTAGGGATCAATCACGAAAGACCAGATTGTCTCTATGATTATTTTTACTGCCCTATTATCTGTGAATTTCCACCCAAATGGAAAAGTTCAAGAAGATGCTTTCAAGGATTTATTTATTAAATTGTTTTTGAAAAGAAGAAGACTTTTGAAACCAATTGAGTTCAAACAAAAAGATTTAATTGAAGAATCCTGCTCAATACAATTAGGGATTTTCAATGATAATGAATTGCTCAAAAATCACCAACATGCCAAATTATTTACTCCATTCATTGTACTGATTCTGAAAAAGTTCATTGATTTTTCAAACTATGACAATCCAATTGATGAAATTAAGAGTTCACTGATTCAAAAAAATTGTAATAAACTAAAAGATGTTCGCTTTCGCTTATCTTTTTCTTTTCTTAAACTGATTTTTGAATGTCGTTATATCGTCACTACTGAAACGCTAAAGCGCTCAAAACTGTTTTTTTCGATAAATGTATCGACTTTAAATAAAAATGCCCCTAGAAACGCTTATTTTTTTCGACCTGTTACCTTGAAAAAAATAGAATAATAGAATTAACTAAAAAAATAAAAAGGCTCTATATACTGACTCAACAAATTTAACTATGAAGAAATACAAAAATTGTTAATTTCTACCTGTTCAATCAACAACATAAAAATTACAGAGTCTGGAACAATAATTGACCCTAAATTCTTTAAAAATGAAAAATTACAGAGAAATATATGTCGCTATGCAAGATTTGTAGCAAATCAGAAAGTCCCTGAAGAAATTTCTGATTTTTGAATTATATTCTAATTTAATTGATAAAGGACTTGACTCAGACACACAATTTATTGTATCATTAAACCCAATGCACTACTTCTCAATCTCCATGCCCCTTGCCCTGAATTGCTTAAGAAAAAAATATGTGCAATCTGAAACAAAAAGAATTGCTAACTAAAACAATTAAAAGAATTAGACGAAAACCCAGATGTATTATCGCCACTTTCTACAATCTGAAGAAAAATTGCTCAATCTTGCTTTCTCAGACATTATACCAAAAACGAAATTTCGATTTTGCTGAAATGCCAAATGAAAGCTCAGAAAAGTTCCATCAGAAAAATGAATCTGACTTAGATGTACTCCACTTTTCAATCCACAAATGAATAAAATATTAAAAAGTGTTTCTCAAAATAGAGCCCTCTAAAGTACATGTCGCCAAACTGTATTTGCTATTAACGCGCATGCTCTCCAGTGCCCGGAAAACTTCTTACTTTTCTTTTGAAATGACTCGTAATGAACTTGTTGAACGTATGCTTTCTTCCGCCATCTGCTGTTTTATAAACTAAAACCCGTCCTCATAGAACACCATCAGAAAACGAAAGAATTGCTCACCAACAGAAACAAATTTTCACCCTCTACTGTTGAAGATGATTCATTACAATTGATTATATTAGTCCCGTTCGTTCCACCCTGCTTTCTCCAGCCTCAGATTTAATTATTGTAGATTACTTGCAATTGATTAACCCGTTTTTCACCAATCAGCCCCGCGCAAATCGTGAACAACACGCCCTGTAATGTCCTGTGGATTAAAAATTCTCATAAAGATTTGCAAATTCCAATTATGATTTTACCACAATTAAATCGTGATCAAAAGATGAAGATGAAAAATAGATTACCATCTAGTTCTCTATTCGTGAATCTGCCATTGTTCGACTCCAAACGTACCATTGATTATTCATAGAAAATATAGAGATGAATCGCCCGACCCCTGTTCCTTTGTTTATTATTGATAAGAACAGAGCCACCGATAAGAAATTCCACCCAAGATGTGTACTTGAAAAATCTATGTTTGTTGATGTTGAACCAGAGGAAGATGAAACTCGAAAGTCTCACAAGAAATGACTTAACTAATTTAGACGAAGAAGATACTAACATTCTTGATAATTCATTTATAGATACTGTAACTGATAATGATGATGAATTTGATTCACTATTTGAGGATCTCATAAAATGCTCAAAAAAATTATTTGATGAACTTAAAATAGAGAAAAAGAAAAATCAAAAGAATTTATGCTCATTTGATGAAAAATCTTTCTAATAAAATGATGTTGAAGAATATATAAAAGAATCCATACAGACCAGACCCATTAAAACTTAAACTTAATCCTTTTGAATTTTTTTAATCATAAAGTCCAAAAACATTACATGAAAACTCATGTAACATTGCTTAATTATGATGAAGAAGAATTTGAACAAATCATTATATTACATGCTTATTTTTAACTTGAATTTAACAGAAAAATCATTTTTTTAGAAATTTGGAACAAATACCAACAGCTTTTACTACAATGACTTACTAGAAGAAGATGAAGAAGATTTTTGAGAATGATTTAGATTAAAGTGATTAAATGCCAGAATATAATCATAATAAAACCAATTCTGACTCTTATAAAGAATATTTAAAGAATAAACAATCCTTAAAATGCTCAATCCAAAACAGAAACTCAAAATTGCTAGAATTAAAGAAAATATTGAAACTTGGGAAAGAGATTATACTAAAGTTAAAAAAATATTAAATTAGATAAAGACTTTGTCAAAGAAATTCAAAAATGCTTACCCTATTAGTATCTGCTTTTATTATATTCCAATCCTAAAGAAAAATCTAACTTATGCTTATACTATTGCTAAATCATGTATTGCTTTTAGCTCTGATCCCCCATCGCCCAGGCTACTAACTTGAATGAATGCTATTCTACAATTAGAGTTCTCATGACCAAAAAACAAATTAAAAAAACAAAATTTTCAATGAAGAAACAAAACTTTTAATCATTAGCACCAGACCTAATAGACCAACTGATGTACAAGATAATATTACATCATTTATGAATGAATTAATCCCTGCTTTTTTTAACAAGAGATAACTTAGGAATTATCTTTGCTTTGAATGCTGATCTCGCCAAATTTCGCACCCAAAAACAAATCCTAATTGACTTCGTTAGAGAATACTAATATTGAGATTTACAAAGATACGAAAGTTCAACAATCAAATACTCAGAAAAAGTACCAAAAGATTGAAATTAAAACCAAAAAAAGAATAATATAATTAATAATAACTTTTTAAAGAAATGAGTTTTCTCACAATGAATACTATTAAAACCGCTGTAATCCTTGCGCTGACGAGTTTACCTAGATTACTTTTGAACAAACTCATAAAATCCCTAAATTCACTTGTGGAATTACATAACAAAACCAATCATTTTTGCACATTATGGAAAAACTCGCTAAAGACTTTTCATTGAAATTCTTTATATTTTTAAAAGCTCATAAAATTGAAGAAATTTATAAATACTTTTTAATTCAATATTAACATTTCAAACAATAAATTGATTTTTCTCAAACGCTTTGTTTGTTCTGAAATGACAAATAATTTGTCATTCTTGAAAGATATTGAATTCAAATCTTAGATAGTTTCTAGACTCGCCACTGCTCAACGTTTGTATCAATTGAAAGATGAATTGAAAGAACCGTTCTTAATGACTTATGGAGATGCCTACACAATGTTGATACTTTCCGTCTATTGAAAAAAATTACTTTTAGAGAATGATGAAACTATTATTTCTCATGCGCTGTACCCTAAAAAGATCGTTTTTGATTGCTTACTATTGAAAAACGATTCAGAATCACCATTCAAAGAAAAAAATCATGACTCAAAAAGAATTTGTAAATGCCATATTTGTATGAAAACCTGAAATTTTTCAATTTCTTTACTGAAAAGATTATGATTTCTCTCATGATGTATTAGAGAAACCAGAATTGATCGCCTCGCTTTACACTCCATATTCATAATGGATTTTTGGAAAGTTCATTGATTCACTAAAAGAGATTTAGAAGAATCTTTGAAGATTTACTAAAGGAGAATTAAACAATCTTTGAATTTACGCCAGATACTATTCAATTTGCTAATGTACCAAAACTGTTATTAGTCCTGACATGAAAGATGAAAAATCAAACATTACTTTAAACTAGATGGGATAAATTGATTATCCAATGTACTTCTCAAACAACATTCTTTAAAGGAGAGATTCCTGTATCTCATGTTAATAAAGAAACTAATGAAATTCACAGAATGCCCGTTGATGCAAACAATTAACAACAATTTTATCAATTTTACCAGTCTCCCTATGGATGCCAAATTCACAATGTCCTCAAATGCAATCGCCAATTTAACATTACTACTGAAATGCAAATTTAAATTACCTCAATGACCATGTAATTGACTAATATGGAAGATGTTACGTCCCTTTCTGAAATTGACTCAACAGAATTTATGAAAAACTTTACACGACCCATCCCTTTTGACTCTGAACCATTATCAACGTCCCAACTTCATGTTTACACTTAATCTTTGATGATAAGATTAAAATGCTTTTCACCAATGGATTTTTCACTTGTTGAAATCGCACTCGAACATGATTTGAAATTTCGACTCTGATGATACACCAATTGTATTGTTACGTTCAAATCAATTAAATCTATGCTCAATGCTTTTGGAGCTCAATACAACACTTTCACATTGATTGAATCTAATAACTTGTTTTCGCTCATAAAGATGCACAATATTATTGCCCTTTGTTTCTAAGTTCTTGATATTAACCCTCTTGCTTATGAAATCTTAAAAACTCGTGTATCAGATGAACAAACCATTACATCTCGATACTAACTCATTAAGATTTGCTACTAATTCAATGTTTAAACTTTGTCCCTACTTCTGACTTAATTCATTATGTAATCAATGATGATACAATGCTCGTAAATGATAATGAAGATGATATGAGCTCACTGTTATTGACAAATCTGTTGATGATATTACATTGACTTTTCTAAAAATCTCATTATTGCCGCCATTTAATGTTTTAGAGGAAAATGTACAATTGACTCAGTCTCGAAGATGCACCCAGAAATTGTTAAATCTAATGTGCTTAAAGAAGATCCCGTAGATGAAAAATGTTTTCACTGCTACTTTTTATGATGAAGAAGATTGATGAATAACTATATAGAAATCGTGACTGTCGTGCCTTACACTTTTTATGCTACTTCTGATAAAACATTTTTAACTTTCAAAAGAATATATAAAGAGATTTTTTTCAGAAAAAAAAGATATTATTAAACATATATTGATTACTTTTATTACCACTTTGATTATCTCTTGCTTAATTCTAAAGTTCACTTTCTATTTCAATATTGAAGAAAGGACTAACTATATAATCATCTTGAATGCTGAATATCTTTGAAATTTATATTCTGCAATAGAAATACTATTTACAGACTTAAAAACTTACATCAAAATCGTGCTTTCACTTTAGATACAATACTTTATTATTGTTATTGTTTAATATAATAATTAACTTTGATAAGGAATTGATACTTTTATTTGTAATAGTTTTTAATTATTTTTTTGCTTTTAACATCCGAAATTCTGAAGATATAGTTGTCTGATTGGAGTACTCATGTACATTGGATATTTATTGTTTTCACTTGTAAATATTTATCATACCATCATTTCTTTGCCCTTTAATATTGTTACCATTAGATATGATAAGACGAAAGTTCACAAAATAGAGTTCCAACAACTTTGATTTATATTATTACCGTCCATATTGATAACATTTTTTTATATTATATAATTATCATCCGTAAAAATGGAATAATATAACTATATAAAGCAAAAATCAATATGAAAAAAATCAAATAAATAGGGACTTCCAAATGACTTTTATCATTAGAAGAACAAATGAGGATGCCTCATTCTCACTGCAAGAGCTGGAGACACTCAAAGAAACATGAAATCTGTTCAACCAACACCGCCACAACAAACCATACCATTACAGAATATGTAAAACCAGAACCAATTAAAATTGAAGAAGAAAAACCACAAGAAACTCAAACTGAACAAAATCACTAATGATTCTAACACAAAAGAAATCATTATCAATGCGTTGAAAGTTCTATGAGAGATACTCTGAATTAACAGAATCTGAAAAGACGTTGTTATTCAATTCGTAAATGCTGACCAACCAATGATGTACCAACTATTATCGAAAAAGTTTACTGCTGATTCTCACAAACGAGAAATCTTATTAACTTTTGTTGCAATCTTGCAAAAAGATGAAATCTGCAGCACGCTTCTGTTTAATGACTCTTTAATCAAAAATCAATTAGAAAGTTCTGACGAAATTGTTTTCACGTTTTATTTCAGATTATAAACAAATTCCATATTCAGAAAATAAAAAAATTGAATATGCTGAGAATTTAAATGATAATCTAAGAAATTTCACCAGAAAAGTTCACTGACACTTTTTTAGAAAGATTAGAAGAGTTCTAAATTACTAGAAAAGGAACAAAATGCTCAATATTATACCAAGTCAAAATTTAGAAAAAGATACTTTACATTTTTAAATGTAAAAAGAATTTACCTAATGTCATATTAAAAGAATTGTCCCCGCCAACAGAAACAGAAACAGACAAGGCCATTTTTATGAAAATGCCCCTACTTATGTTTAATTGTTATGTTATTTATAGTTTCAAATCTATTAAAACTGATAAAATTTTCAACACTTAGACCAATCTGAAAAGGAATATATAGAGCCACCGCAAATGTTGATGAACCAGAATTATACCTAAAAGATAAAACTCATGTTGGAAATTAGTTCCGCCACCCTATCTCTTATACGAAACTATTAGGAATACTAGCTTTCAACTCATCATATGCTTACTATCTATTCTATTCCATTCTCCCTGTATGTATGAAACTATTAGATTGATTACTTTTTTTCTCACCCTGTTTTTTTACCAAAATTTAAAATGTCGGAAGAATTAGAGCAAAATTAACAGAACCATTGAACTCAATGATTCAACTATTGAAGAATTATTTAATATAGAATTGTATGATTTAATTTCAATCAAAGATGTTATCAAATCAAAAACCAGAGCTTCAAAAAAACTTAAATATTACAACGCACCGATTTACTATTATCAAGACCAAAGTTCATTATATTGACAGAACTGAAATATTTAACTCATACAATGCTCCATTTGGGAAGAGTATCATTTATTTGTGGAAATATTGATCATTTTTTCGCAAAATCTAAACAGAAATGCTAGAATGATACTTAATGACGGACAAAGAAATTCATTACAATTGACTTTTAAGCTTTTTCAAATTATTTGACTAAAAAATCTATCGCCCATGATAGTTCTATGTTTCTCTAACTAGAATTTCATGAGATAAATTTAATCACAAATATTACCAGAAGAAGAATCTGAAATCTTTTACCTATTGTACTGATTTATAGACAATCTCCTAGATCAAAGATTACTACTAAAAGTCATTAACAATGCTGTTCAAGAATTATTGCTTTGTTTTTGATGTCCCAATATAGGACACTATATTAAACATAACAAAGAAAGATTATGCCCTCTTAAAAACTCACACTTTCCCTGAAAAACGTTACTGAATATGATGAAACATTGAATAACTTATCTTATATTGACTATTCTATATGCAAAAATAAACTTTTGAACATAAGAAAAGAAATACAGAAAAGTTCTTTAGGAATTGCAAAACTTCACTGACAATTCTAAAACAATGAAAGAGTCTATTGAAAAACTCCCTTATGAATTAACAAAAGCTTTTAGTCTCACAAGAAGAAAATTTCATCAAGAAGATTATTCAGAAATTAAAAAGAACCAACTCGAAAATCTCTTTAATTACGCTGATACATTCCCGCAAATCAACTATCGCTTCTGCAGCCTGCTTTATACACTGTTGATTGCTTCATCACTCTGCTTATTAGAGCCCAACAGAAATCTTTTAGCTCAAACAATTATATGATACTTTTTGTCAAAAATGATTGCTCCATTAAAAGATAAACCTGTTGTTGCTTATCTATCTGCTACAAAAAGCAAAAAGAGAAAAAAGAAATCTTAAATGCACCCAAGAACTCACTGTTGATGTATTGATTGCCACTCATTCAATTCTAAATGTTGAATATAACAATTTGAGTTTCTACTGTTATTGATGAACAACAAAAATTTACCAAATCAAAGAGAGCTCATTAGACGCGAAAAAGATGCAGAAAATTGATGCAGAAAATCAAACTGCTACTCCTATTCCAAGAACTACTGCTCTTTGCATTGTATGGTGATGTAGAGTTAATCACAATTACTCAAAAACCAGCTGGAAGAAAAGAAAATATTACTCAATGGATTAAGAAAAGCTCTGATACATTCTTAAAAGAACTTGTAAGTGCTGAATGGACTCATATCTATAATGAGATAGAAAAAGCTCACCAGTCCTTTTATCGTTACTCCGTCTGTACAAGAAAAAGCAAAATCCGCTTTCTGTTGAAAAGACAATAAAAATCTTAACTAGAAGATTTCCAAGTTTGAAAATTGAATATGTACATGGTGGTCTTGACAAAAACCAACAAAATAAAAAGATTGAAGAATTTAGGATAAAAAGACTGATGTTTTAATTGCAAATTCAATTATTGAAAATCAGGAATAGATATTCCTAATGCTACTGTAATGCGTCCCTGATGCTCATAGATTTGACCACCCATTGCACCAGATTAGAGTCGCGTGCCAAAGACCAAGGATATTGCTACCTAATTTCAGATGCTGATTCAGAAAATGCTACTAGAAGATTACGTCCGCTACTGATACCAATGATCTTTGATATACTGCCGATTTAGGAACTCGTAAAGAGCTGATATTTTTGGACTCAAAACAACTGTTTTAATCTACTTTTTAGATTCTGTGATTTGACAGACATTGAAACATTATCATTGATTGAATTGCTGAAAAAGAGAGCTCAAACAAATTTCTTATGATTCTGAATTTAGAGATGAGTTCCTGAGATGCTTACATATTCCTAAAACAAAATGAGGACTCAAAATGAACAATTTTAGAAAATTTTTTGATTTTTTTAAGACAAAAGAATACAAATTTAAAAAAATGTTTACTCTACAATATTAATTCCCTAGTCCCTTTTATTGCAATTACTTTTAACAGATATTTATTTGCTATGGAATTACTTTTATCAATACACTAGATGTATTTTTTCTTACTTGTTATTGATTGCCAATGTTTTTCTCTTTGTTTATGTATATATACCTGAATAAAGATTATAAAATCCTAAAATTAAGAGAGTCATTATCCTTTAAACAAAGATTAAATTTAATTCTGCTTTATCGCTTTATTGTAATTGTATTGATTTAATTCTACCAAACTGTCCAACTTATACGCCCGCTTTGAAATGCTTTTTCCAGTTATCTCATTAGATTGATTACATTCATAAGACCAACTTATGATGAAACCAAAAAAATTTGAAAATAATGTGACTGACGAAAGAGATTTAATTAAAGAAAAAAACGATATGAATAATCTGAAAATTCTATTCCTTTTTGTTTCAAAAAAAGGAATAATATAACTATACTATAATCTTTATGAGAGGATCTAGAATGGATAATCAAAACAAATTAGACATTACTGCTTTTAAAAACTGAAATTAAATTACCAGATTTTAAGGAAATAGAAACTCGTCGTCTATACCAATTATTTTGATAATTTTTTTGGGACCCTTTAAAAGTTCATCAATATAACGAAAACTTTAATAAACTCACTGTCTTACAAATGAATGAAATAAACAACCAAATTAACGAATATACTCAAAAGAAAGTCAAAAACAGAATTGAATACAAACATAAATTACGTTACCATATTCTAACTGTTGAGCTCGCTAACGCTACTGAAAAGAAAAATTCTACTGAATTGCCTCAGAAAAATTGAGTTCAAGATTGCTCTATCTTTCTGAAATCATTCGAGAATTAACACAAAAATCAATCAACTTAGATTAGAATTAGATACACTCAAGACAATCTTTCTTAACATTAGACAGGAAATGAAATTATAATGAAAAAAACGTTATTTTTGTAATACCTCTTGCTTTTTTGTATTCTTTATTTTATTTGTTTTTTTCTCAATTTAGATTACTCCTGTTTTTTCTCCAATCTATGGAACCAACACTTCATAATAACACTTTAATACTCTTACGCAAAGAGAATGAAATTCCAGGGTACCATTGTTTCATTTACTGCTCCAAAAATCTGTCCTATTTAGAAGATAAAAGTTCTGATTAAACGTGTTATTGCTAGCCCAAATGATAATCTAAAAATTGACTCTGACTTCGTGTATGTGAATAATAAAGAAAGACTCAAGAATTAGCTCAAAATCAAAAATTGAACAAGAACTAGATATAACATTAAAAGAAAATGAATATTTTGTAATGCTGACAATGCAAAACTCATGACTCATTATATGAATACTCATTAGGAAACAATGATTTTTCTTGTAAAAAGAGATTTGATAACATACACCACGTGATTATCCATTTGAAAAATAATTTAATTTTTAATCATTGATAAAAGTTCTACTAATTTACTTGTAGCTAAGAAGAAATTTTTTTCCAAAAATGGAAAAATCAATAAAGAAGATGTACCAAAAACTACTACTTGGAGAAAAGGATTACTAAACCAAGAATTTGTTTTCATGACGTTCTTCCAGCTAGACTTATCAGATGCACACTGCAATGAATTTTTACCAAAATGATTCCAACTAAGAAGAAATTAACTGAAGAAAAACATTTATTTAATTTTCACCAGCAATGGAATAATTATAACTTTCTTATATCCCGACAAAGTTCATCAACTCAAAAGAATCTTCTGCTGGATTGCCTGCTATAAAAATCTTGTTGAATATTCAGACTTTTTCACCATTGAAGATAATTCAACCCAAGAGTATCAGATACTTTTAAAAAAACTGATGTGCTTAAGAATATTCCACTTAATTCTAATATTAAAACACAACTTAGAGAATATGTGGAGAAAAATTTTGATTCACCCTGTAATGTTAGAAAACACTAAAGAAAAATTCCAAAAGAAGAAATTCAAAAAAATTTATAATTCAAGATGGCCCTGTTTATCTTCCAAAACCACTTCAAACTTCCCTAAATGTTATATTTCTTTTAGATAGACATAATCTACCACTAGATTGCTATAATAGAATGCAACAATGTCCACCCATGTTTCCCTAATCATCTGAATAGACATTATCACTGCCCTCATGAAATCTTCCCTTATTGGAACTGTTTTTACCAAGACGAGATATTTCTAAATGTCTGCAAAAACAAAATTTTATGCACAGCTCATACTATTAGAGATTTAGAAACTACCACTTATCCAAAAAATCTGAAACTTTAGAATATATATTAAAACAAACTACTGAATTGAATTTGTATTATAGCTTTGAATTTAGATGTATTGATAAAGACAATCATTTTAGAAATGTTTTACCAAAGATTTATCAACATTAAGATGCAATGCACCGTTACAATACTGAAAGGACCAAAATGCCAAAAAGAATTTAAAATACCAAATTACGATTGCCATTTATTTTCATAGTCCAGCCAATTTAGAGATGTTGAAACAGTTTACAAACTTGAGAGAACAAGATGTCACAATGCTTTTAGAGAAAGTTCACTGATGAAATTGTCGAGTTCAAACCCGATGTTGTCATTTGTAGCTTTGAGATATGTTTCACTCTCCTAAACCAGTCCCATTTATACAATCATTCAATGTAAAAAGAATTTTACAAAAATTACCCCAGTGCCATTCCTTTTTATAATATACGTGAAACCATGACGCTGAAGATAATATTAGAGAAATTCCCAAATGCTGTAATTGATGAACCACTCTAAATCTATATTCTTATACAGATCTTATGTTGTTGTTGAAATTGCACCTGAATTGTTTGTCACTTTGTTTCTCACCATGGATTCATTGCTCAACAAGAAACTATGAAACAACTAAAAACAATCAGCCAAATTTAATATTCTACCAACACACCCGCCATATGATACTAATATGAATATGATACTCATTCAGAAATCACTCACGGAAATTGTAATCCCCTGAAGAAATTATGAATATGGATTGGGATTATACTCTAATGAGCCTATTCATGAAAAGATTTCGCCATCATCAACAGATTTCTGACTGATACTTCAAACAGAAAACAACTTGCTTTCTTCAATTCGCCGTGGATTTTCTGATAAAGAATGTAAATTGATTCCCAAAGCTGACCATGTGGACTATCAAGGATAACAAAGAAATGACTCCAGATCCATATTATCGAAGAACGACTACAAAAAGATATTATTATTCAATGTAAAGACAAAACTACTTCTTCAAATTACCAACAAATTGCTAAAGAATTTAAGAAGATTGATTTTACACAAACACCTATTTTTGAGTATTTCAACACTTGTCAATATTTCAAAACAAAATAAAATGTCACTAGATATGACTTTCAAATTCAGAGAAGATATTCAGAAATGCTTGACTTTTTGGAATGAAATATAAGATTACTGAAGAAATCTTGAGTTCTGATTCACAACGTGCTTCATTTACTCATGATTTACATACTTATATATGCCTTAGCTATTGATAAAGAAAAATTATACAGAAGATGTACAAGAACCAATCAATAAAGAAATCTATCATTGCTAAATAGCTCAAGAAAAAAATTATTAAATACTGACTGAATGTATTATAATATTATCTGTAAATATAAAGATGATTCTCAACAGAGGAAAATCTGCCTCTACTCATCATATGTAGAAATATGCCAATATTTGTTAGATTGTTTTGAAAAATGAAGATAAATTCACGTTTTGACTCTAAAATTCATAGAAGAAGAACTTTATAACAAAACTAACAAATTGCTATATAATTCAATTGTTAAAAAAACAAATGGATTGTCTTTGATGATTACAAATTAAAACTAAAGGACTTTAAGAATAAAAATGAAAATTAGATTCTTGAATTTGCCAGAAAATATAAAAATGAAACAGATTTATTACTGCTCAGAGAAATGTCCCATGCCCCGGATATGATTTAAAAGTCTGCTGAAACACTGACAATCCAACCGGGAGAAATTGTACTTATTCCAACTGGATTAAAAGTTCATATGCAAGATGAAATCCCTTTATCTATACGACCGCTCATCGTTAAAAAAATTAGGAATTGTACTTGTCAATCTCGCTATTGATGGAGATTATTATAATAACCCCAATGAGTCCCTTATGTATGCCACCATTAACATTACAGATAAACCACCAACAATTAAAAAAAGGAACTCGTATGCCAGCTCGTATTTGCTCCATTCCTTGTTGCTGACGGAGATAATGCTAATGGGAAACGTGTTGAGGATCTCCAACTGACATTATGATCAACGAAATGAATTATTTTAAAATTTATTATCCCAAAATCAACTAAAACAATGCTCACATTTTTATTGCTTCATTCTTTTTCCTACTTATTTTTTTGCTTTTGCCATTATTCTCTATTCCGTCAATTTCTGCTATGTTAATTTATTCTAATGTGCTGCCCCCGCTCGGAACTGTAAGAAAATTTATCTTTAATCTATTTTTCTTTTATATTTCTACGCCACCGCCTCAATGCCCCCTACAATGTTAGTATCCCAATTATGTAGGATTGATAGGACTATTTTTACCATCTGTATTTTTTTCCCTATATTTTTGAATACTTGCAATCAGAAATGATTAAAAAGATTATACACATGTTCACTGTTAAATTCTTTTTACTATTCCACAATAGATGTATCAATTGTTTTTTTCTATTATTTGCTTTATACAACCAAATTATCTATTTATCTCGATTCTATTCATTGCTATTTTGCTTTTTATTTATTACTTCACGCCATTTTATCTGTTATTCAAAAACAAGAATGCACCCAAATAACTTAAATACACACTAAATGTCCCGCAGCTGTTACAAGATGCCCCATCCTCACCTATGGAAAATTATCATAGAAACTTAAAACTGTGCCTCATGAACTACTCTGCTCAATATAAAAATATTGCTTTTTTTCTACTTTTTGGAATAATAAAACTAACTATAAAAATTTCAAAAGGATCAAAATGGAAAAAAATCAAAATTTGTTCACCTTCATGTCCACTCAGACACATACTTTGTTGAAAGGATATGGAACAATAACAGAATATGTTACTGTATTTGAAAGAACTTGGAATGGAGTTCCCGCCCTTGACGATGCTAATACTATGACATTTACCCATCAATTTATTGCTGAATGTAAAAAAAGAAAATATTAAACCAATTGTTTTTTCTAGAATTTAAATATTCCAATTACAAAAATGAACGTTTCCCTATGCGTGAAATCTTTCTATCAAGAAAAATGTTAAACAAATCATCCCTAATAGAGTTTTTCTAATACTCATTTAATGCCCCTGCAAAAAAATGATACTGGATTACATAATCTATTTTTTATTACTTAATGATCATTTCATCAAAAATCACTTCTATATTGTGCCAAGAATTGATTTAGATTTATTGATTCAACACAAAGATGACTTATTATTTTTATCTCTGACCCAGATTCAGACTTCAAATATTAGATTACGCTATAATCAAATTGACAGTTCAAAAGAATATGCTTCAAGAATGAAAGTTCATTTTTTATGATGATTTATATTACTCAATGGAATACCAGCTCATCCCTGATTATTCCGCTAAAAACTTGCCACCACGCACTTTCAGAGATTGAAAACGTCCCTACTAATGATGTGCATTATTTAGATAGAGAGACGCTGTTCATCAAGAACATTTTGCTTTCTCCGACTCAATATGAAATTATCTGAAACTCCTACTTATAGGGCTTTCATTAGACCCTGCATTAGTTTTTTTGAAATACAGAAACTTTGCTGATTATGACCAAATGTATAAAATATTACCATACTTACCGTCAATCAATAATACAATTAAAATTGCTGATAAGATTGAAACGCCAAATCTTGAATATGATGTACACTTAAGACCCTAGTCCCAAAAATTACCTGACGGATTTAATTTGATTTAGAATATTTTGATTACTGCCTGAGGAGCTCTTTAAGAAAAAAACGTGCTCATCAATCTAAAGAAATCCAAGAAGAATCACACTGCAAAATCGCTTTCGACGAGAAATCATCTTAACCCAATGACTTTATTTCATACTTTGCCCACAAGAATATTTACAATGTCCATCAATACTCATCCAATCTCCAGTTTCTGGAAAGTTCAAAGAAAATCTGAAATTGCCTACCTATTGAACATTTCAAACACTGACCCTATTCGATTTAATTTGCTTTTTTTGAACGTTTCATCTCTGATCGTCCCATCCATCTTTGAAATTGACCACGAAGATGAGAAAGACGCAAATCATTGTATCTGAAAAGAAAAACCAAATCAAGAAAAAAATATATTTATCAATTAGAAATCTGAGATGTAATAGAAGATGACCAGAAAGATTAAATCTATTAAAATCATTGACCCCGCCAAACCCAGACGTAGATACTGACTTTCATACACCGTCGGAAAAACCATCGAACACGTTATGGATTTGTATGACGATAACGTTGCTGGAATTATTACACTCAACCATCCAGTTCAAAAATGCTTTCAAATCTGTCACTATTTGCTTTCTCCAAATTTTGCACAATTCACCACCGCCATACATTACACGCTATTGAAAAGAAAATGACTATTAAAAGCTGCTTGACCCAAATTTGAATATTACGAGTCCTGACTTGCGTATTCAATTAAATACACCACAATTAGAAGAAATTGCTCATTCTCAGTCTCGTTCTTGATCAGAATGAGAGAGACTCGATTCACCCTTAAAGCATGCTTTATTTCTTCTAAAACCAATCAAAGAAACTCTGTACCTGTTCAAATTAGACAAACTGACGCCTGTCGCCAACTCAATGGAATTACTACAACTGCGAAAGTTCTTAGGACTTATCAAAATGGACTTCCTTAGCCACAACTGTTGATTTGATTGATGAATCACTAAAATGTTCAAAAAAACAAGCCACTACTATTGATGTCAATGATCATCTCGTTCAGATTTAGATGATGAATTAACTTACAAATTATTTTTCTAATGCAGAAACTTCTGCTATTTTTCCAATTCTCAAATTCCCTAAAAAGAAATGTTGAGAGAATTGCAACCTACAGAATTTATGGATTTGTCTGCCGTTACTGCTTTTGTATCGTCCGCTCACGTCCCAAAACTCACTTGCAATTTGCTCAAAGAAAAAAATAACCCAGATGTTCGTGTTCCGTCCATGAGTCCTTTTTATGGAACAAAATTTCGAAGAATTATTAAAAGATACTTATGGATTTCACCTATCAAGAGGACTGTATGAGAATTGCTAAAGAATGTGCTTTTACTCCTAAAGAAATCCCGATGATTTGCGTGTAATCGACGCCAAAAAGAAAATTACTGATGAAATCTTTGAGTTTCAAACTCATTAGCTGCAGATAACTGATATGATGAAGATTCCCAAATCTTCTTTTGAGCCATTGTTGCTTTTCTTTTAAATATGTTTAATAAATCTCACTCTGTATCATATGCTTTTAAATGCTTACATTGCTGGATATTTAAAAGTTCATTATCCGCCTCGAATTTGCTTTCTCCGCATTAAAAACTTAATGACACACCCTGATAAAATTAGAGAATACATTGCTGAAATCTCAAAAGAATGAATTTAAGAATCCAACCGTCATCTGTAAATGACTCAGACATTCTTATCACACCAGTCCCATGACTGAACCAAATACAATCGTTTATGGATTGTCGTTTATTAAGAGATTCCCTAAACTCACGCTTTGTTCCACTATTAAAGAACGTGATAAAAGCCAAATTTACTTCAATCACTGATTTTATTTCTCGTATGATTAAATATAAAGGATTAACAACAGTTTTGTTAAAAGTTCCTTGCTCTGTATGCTTTTTTGATTGCTTATGCTACTCGTAAATCCATTGTTGATAATGCAGATAAACTAATCAAGACTGCTGAAAAACAAGAGAGTTCAATAAGAGAAAAGAATTTGTTTTCACTCGTACCAGAGCTCCCAGATGAAATTAAATTAAATACTGATGACTCTCATATGAAAATTCACACCAAATATGAGTCCGATTTAACTGAATTATTCTTATCTCGCCATCCATTAGATAAGATTGAACAAGAGCTTCCATCTTGATGCTCAAGAACTCAATGTTACTGGACAATATGTTACTTTTCCTGTACCCAAGAAATTCAAAAACTACTAAACAAAAGAATAAATATATGCAAGTAACGACTGATAATAAATTATCTCGTGCTGTTCTTCGTATGGATAAAGATTTGTTAGCTGGAATTGAAAAATACACTGCTATTCAAAAGCTTGGTGATAAGGCACCAGAGAAATTAGGATTAGCAAATGACCCAGAGAAAATGGAACGATACAATCAAATTAAGGCCATTCCTACTCCTATTGAAAACATTGTTTATCAAGTGGATATAGTGACACCCAAATTTAAGCGTAACGGTGTTGAAATATATGGAAATCCTAAAATTGTTGCTCTTAGAAGACTCTGCCTTATCTCATGAGCTAAACTCATCCATAAGATTAGCTTCAAAAACAAAAAAATCTTAGAGTATCAATATATAGAAAAGATTGAACGAAACTAAAGGGAATGATACAATCAGATTGATTTACCCAGATAAAACTTATGACGATATAAACCAATGTAAAATTCATGCCGGGAACAACCCAAAAATGATTTAAAAAAATATAGAGAGGAATTCATATGCCATTACCAGTTCTCAAACTCCCTGTCCTTAGATAATGATTTTAATTCGCCAAATACTCATGAAGAATTTGAAGAAATCCAAGAACTTACAGATGATGATTTTATAAATGCCAACTCAGATTTTTGGAACAAACTTGAACCAAATGAATCATCATCTTATGTTCAAGATGAAATTGAAGAAACTGCCTGAACCTGAGGAAATTGAAGAAACCAAAATCAACTCCTAAAAAAAGAGAAAAAAAGGACGAATAAAAACCTAAAAAAAGAAAAAAATTTAATTTTACCTTGATTATAAGAAATTAACTAAAAAAACATTACTTTATTATTTCTTATTTAGCCATTTTAATTGCTTTTTGTTTCCATTTCACTTTTAATGAAACCAAAAGATAATACAGATAATAACACTGAATCAACTCCACAAATCTGAACAAACAGAAAATAAAACTGATGTAAAATACAAATTTAAGAAAGAAACTTACTGCATTATTTTTTTGAAAACTCATTTGAACATTCTGCTAAGATTAACTTACAGATAGCATTTTATGACCCTAAAGGAAATATTGTTGTTTGTGAATCTGTTTTTGATATTGAAATTATCAAAGGAAAACAAGATGTCTTTGCTGAATGTGCAAACAATAGAGAATTTTCACCGATATAAAAAGATACCGAAAAAAATCTAATTAAAGATAATTTAATTGAAATTAAAGAATAAGGAGACTTAAATGAATAATACGTTAATTCCACCAAATGATGATTCTTCGCTCACTTAAATGAAAGTCATTATCAACAAAACCACTTCCCTAATGTAGAACAATTTATCAATATGTACAATGGGAATGCTTTAGACCTGATTTTTGAAATCGTAAAAGACATTGCTAACTTAATTGACGATACCTATAAAAATGTACGTTTAATTAACAGAAAATTTGTTATTCGCTCTGTTCCTGAAAGTCTCCATTTGATAATACTATCTTATTACTAGAAAATTGGAAACTTATTTCTACACTTAAAAAGCACTATCTATCCAATTGCTTTGAAGAAAAATTATGCTAATCACAAAAACTTATCTTCTTAGAAGAAAAACCAGTTTTCACCTTATGTTAGAATACCCACAAGAAGATGTCCAATTGAACTTAAAGAATATTGATTAAAGATAAACTGTTCTCTAATCAAAAAGATTTAATTCGTAATTACTTTTAAAGCATTCATTGTATAATTACGACTGAACTGAAAAATCCAAACGACAAATATCTCAATATTGAGTCTCCACTGATGTTGACGACTCATTCATTTCTGAAATTGAAGAATTACCATTACCAATACCTTGAATAAAAAAAATATCACCCTTTTTGATGTCTTTATTCCATTTTAAGCTGTTTTAACTGTTTTGCTGTAGATCGATACATTTATCGAAATACGCCCTTACGCCACGTCGCCCTACTCATGATATAACACATATAAAAAAACGACTGTACATATACATGAAACAAAAATTTTAATTATATGATCAAAAATAATCTTTTTTTAACATTTTTTTATGCTATTAATTCTACAATACTACAACTGATAGGAATAAATATTATCCCTCGGCTCACATTTAATTGTGTTTAACATTTTTACTATTTTTTTATTTCTTACTTTATTGTACCACTCTTTTATTATAGTTCTGAAAAAGAGAAATAGATTATAAAAAAATTGTTTGTTCACCCAGTCAAAACTTGCTTTCTGAATAGCTACTGAATGCTATATTTTTATTTCAACAATTATCTTACCGTATATTTATCCCTACTAATACAACTGTTGGAAACTCAATGTACAAACATTACAAATGCCACCTGTCTTATTCATATTATTTGCCATTGTATGTACCCATTGTAGAAGAACTATTTTTTTAGAGGATTTTTTTCTATGAAATAACTAATACCCAAACCAATTTCTTTATGTTTATTATATCGCCCCCTTTATTCGCTTTGTTACATTTACAAAATCTAAACTCACCTATGTATGCAATATACAATCTATTTATTGTTTTCATTTCGTCTTGTTTTTTTGCCCCTGTTTATCGAAAAACAAATTGATTGCCACCAATATAATCGCTCATGCTACTGCAAATGCCATTGTTATATTTTTTTATTGATTCTTTTCGCCAAAAAAAGGAATAATATAACTATACAATAGATTATAAATATAGATTAGAGATAAAAATGTTATTCAAAAAAATTAAATCAACACCATTGCTGTCTATATTTTTGGACGCTGAACTCCAAAAAGAAAAATTGATAAAATTAAATTATCACCACCATGATTGGAAATTCGCTCAAATTCACCGCAGATTATATTTTTAGACAAATTCATTAAACCCTGAAATTGAGATTGCAGATGTTACTCATCTTAAACGATGAAACTGTCCCACTCTACTATGGAGTCTCATTCTTTGCTCTTTCCACCAGAAGAAAGAACTAGAGAAAATCTCCTTGTCTCCTAAAGAAATCTGACTTTAACAGATGATTATAGAGATTTTGCTAAAGATTCAGAAAATCAAGAATGCTACAAACGTGCTTTTTAAAAGTTCTATATTACCCCGCCACCTGATGCACAAAAGAAAAAAATTGCTACACTTTATATTATGCAGCAAATCAGTCTTGAATTATTTGTGAATGGAAAATTAGCCAATGCTAAACGACAATGCTTTAGGATTTGTAGATAAGATTATCGAGCTTTTAAAAATGCTCTGAAATTCCCAAGACTGGAAAAACTCAAGAAAAATCTCAAATTACAATCCTAATGCTAAGATTACCACTCTAATCCATTTGATTACTGGAGACAACAAACATTTTATGCTATGTTACTAGTATCACTAGCTGCAACGATTGAAGAGCTCCCATTGCTTTTTCTCCCATGTGCTGAAACTCCTACTATACTCTATGTTGACCATCATAATCCACAACCAAGAGTATCACCCAATCAAAGATGTAGAACAAATCTGACCGTGAATTAGATGAACCAATCAATAATAAATATTTCTTCCCATTCAAGAGCCCCTACAATTTTTTTAGCCATTTACCTGGGAAGTACCAAAAACCAAATATTAGAGAAGATAAATTTGCTATGCTTTGCTGATTTATCTGAAATCTGGAGGAATACTCCCACTACGTTGAATTATACAAAAAAATATTTCAAAAGATTGAATGCCATTATTAGCCAAGACTCTGCTGTTAAATCAAACCGAGAGCTCGATTAGAAATAATCGTACCAACTGCCTATTCATTTTTCTGCCCGCTCAAATAGCCAAAACACCATTGCAAAACTTATTACAAAACTTTAAACTGCCCCTAATGTGAATGAAGATTTACAACCATGTAATGATGTTCTGTTTGTAAAAAAATATTGATTCAGACACGTTAATCGGACTCCAATATTTCTGCTCAATAATGGAGAAATCGATAATGTAAGACTGATTGTACAAGACGCTCAAACAAAAACTACTATCAAAAAGAAAAGTTCATTATCATTGATTTACTCATCACAACTTGAAAATCCCAAAGGATTTGACGCCTTGCTTATTCCTTTGGAAAAAGATAATATGAATGCTTTTGTTTATTTTTCTGTACTACTGAATTAGACAAAATTAGACCTGCTGTATTATCTCGTACTCAAAAATATTTCATTAAAACCTGTTAAACAAAAAAAGAATTTCGCTCAAAAATTTGATTGAAATTGCTAAAAAGAAAAACTTGCCAATTGATAAGGAGCCCACCCTATATTGTGCTAAAAACGTGCCCGTCTGTACTTCTATCTCATTATTTGAGAAATACATCAATCTGTTTTTAATTAGAAACAACCAAAATTGACCAATGTATTGAACATATTATTTTTCTGAAACAACAGAAAACTTATTTCTACTATTAACGAAATGCTTAGTATGAGAATTTCAATGATGCTATTGCTTTCATTATATGAATATTTCACTTTTTGCTTTTACAAGAAACTCAAAATTTTTCAACAACAAATAATGAAATTGCTATTAAAATTTCTAAGAATTGGACTCACTCATGATTCTAAAAAGTCACTTACTATGTTAGCTGATGCTGTATTAACATTTAATCATAGACAAATTGACGCTAAATTATTATTTGAAATTCCTGCTTTGAAATTGTCATTGATGCAAAACAACAAAAAGATTAAGAGATGCCAAATGTCAAGAATAAAGAAAAATTTGCATTAGATAAAGTTTCTGCTAAAACCCAATCGTTCAACCAATCAAACTGTTCTTATTTGAAAAATTACCTACCTTATGCTCATTATGTTATCCAATCACGTGCCTTAGCCAAGACGGATTAAAACCCTGTTTTGAAACGTTACTTTGGACTATGTGGACATTAGGATTAAAAAAATAATAAACCAACTATGAAAGTTCGCTATGCCCATAACCACGTACCAGGACATTATCACCCACATCCATCATCTGTTACAGAGCTCAGCTTTCAAACTCTGCTCAAGATTTCCATCTCGACTGCCCGTTGTTGAAATCTGCTGATTTGACGTCTTACAAACAGTTTTGATACTCCACCATCTGACCGTTACTATGAGTCTCAAATTTACACCTGCTGAACAACGCCAGAAGATGTTGACTATCATGCACTGAAATGCCTAACTTTACTGGACTCGAAAAACTTCCAAAATCATTACGCCAAATCCCTTCGCCGTTATCACTGCTGTAGGATATGCTACTAACATGATTCCTCACAACCCAGACGAAATTCAATGAATGCACTTATTAAACGTATGCAAGGAAAAACTTAATACTGTAGACCAATTGATTCGTGTAATGCCAGGACCTGATTTTTCCAACATATGCTCAAATCTTTGACTCGACTTTTTCATTAAAGAATATTATGAAACTGCAAAGGAGCCCCCTACCAAGAGACCAAATACGAATCTCAATTTCTCCCTAGAGGAAAACATGAAATCGTGTTTACTCATCCCTTATCAAATTTCAATCGAAAAAAATCAAAGAAGAAATTGCTAAACCAAAAGAAACAAAAAAATAAATTAACTGAAATCGTTGAGTTCAAAAACCTTTCTAGATAAAAAAACGCCAACGTTCTAGCCCATTGATGTTGTTCTCCAATCCATATCTTGTTTTAGAAGATTTATTTAATTTTCACTTCATTAGAAACAAACTTCTGTCAATATGACTACTTTTAGATGAGTCGTCCACTGTTTCTACTATGTTTGATTTGATTGATACATTCATTGACCAACGTAAAGAGTTCATCCATCAATAAACTTGAATATAAATTAGAAAACAACTCTAGGAAATTAGTATCAACGTTCTGTGTCGCTTCCGTATTACCTGATTTAGATAAAACTATTAACATTATCAGAAAATCAGAAGTTCAGAAGAGTTCTAAGAGATAACATTATGAAGAATTTTGCCATCAATGAGTTCCCAAACTCGATTATATATTGAAATTATCTCTTTCTGTTTTAACTACGATAAAGATAAAATCTTGCTTGAAATTGAAATCACCCTGTAAAAGAAACTGAAGATTTAGAAAAATCTTTTAAATGATGAATCTGCTATTGACTCTGCAATTATTGAAGAATTAAAAGTTCACTAAGAAAGTCTCTTATTTCAGATGACCGTAGAACATTCATTGATAATGTTACTTTTAGAAGATTTAAAACTTGCTGACAAAGAAAGTCAGAAATAAAATGAAAGTTCTTGGAAAAGGATGTAGATACTACTATTTATATTCTATCTAACGCAACTATCTTACAATCATTAGAAGAAACATTTAATACTCATGTTCCTATCAAATCTGAATTAAAAGTTCCCAACCACTCAAGAATTTATCAATATTCTTAAAAATGATGATCGATTGAAAACAATCAATGCTGTTCATTCCTTTAGACATTCCATCATCAATGTTCCTTTGTTTTTGTAGATGAAGATAAATTTGTTACTATCTTACCTAATAACTTGAATGTTTCACCATAGCTTTTTATTGATTGTCACTGACGCTGCCAACGTAAACATTGTTAAGAACAATATTAAATCACCTCTTGCTAAATTGATTCTCAATGAGAAAAATTATTTATGCTAAAATTCATTAACTGAAGAAGATTATGAGAAATTCTTGTACATTATTGCTGAAGACGGACGCTCCACAAATCTCTAATTTCTACACTAGAGAAAGTTCAACCCCGTCTGTTTTCACCGTTGCTGGATTCAACATGATAAGAAATCGATGCCCGCTGACTCACTCAACGATGCTGTATTATTCTCTAAATCTAAATCATCATACAAATTCACATTGCTTTGAAGAAACCACCTTCAACTAATAGATGCTAAAGGAAACCAAATTCCATGAATTAGCCAAAAGATGATGAAATTATTTTCCACTTGTTTCTGAATTTGTAAAACTACCGACCAAGACGCTGAATCAAATTGCTGAAGAATACTCCATGCTAAGAAAGGAATTTCTATGATGAAGATTTATTCTTCATTAAATCATTATGTTAAAAGTATCCTGAATACTCCTTTTAATGATATAAAAAGATAAAAAAAGGATTGTACGAATACAAAAATTACTATTAAAATTAAAAAGATGAAAAAGGATTCATGCCTAACATATTCTCTTGTCGCTCATCGCTTTTCTTTTCTATTGCTACTGCTTTCTTTCCAAACTTTATATTTAATACAATATTAAAATCAAATAATGTTATTGTTTTGATAGGATCAACACTGATGCGCATCTCGCATTATTACCCGACTTCGATAACGTGAAACCACCGCTATCTCTACATTAGTTCATTTGCCATCTTCAATTTCTAAATTAACACGACGCACTCACATATACATTAACAAAAACAAGACGAGATAATGATACACCAGATGCCCATAGAGGATTTTTGCCACCATTGTCAACTATTGTGCTATTATTGTATCTCTGTTTGACTCCCATCAAAACAGATATAAAAGATAGCCTCTAGCCCTGGTCACTGTTACAATCCATCCTTTTGCTATACTAATTATTTGTTATCACCGCCTATGCCTCACTCATTCGCAAACTCATTCAAAAAGTTCTAAAAAGATTTGTTTAGCCATATTTTTATATTTGTCTCAAATCACAATCTTTGTATTTATTATATTAACTTTTTTTCACCATCTGATATTGCTTATTCGTGATGCTCATCCTAACTTCACTTGATATTTAATTCACATATTGTTTGATACACCAACCGTTTCATGACCCTGCCCCTGAAAGCTCAATCGCCCATAAAGCAAGAGTTTTCTGGACTATAGATTAGCTTTTGAATCCATGCTGGAATCACTTTGAATACAAAATCTGTTGTTCCAATCTTTACAATGCTTATAATTTTTGCTATACCAAAAATTATTTTTGAATTATAATTAAAACGCTCTAAATGCAAAAAAAGGAAAGTCATATTAAAGGATATATTTATTTTGTAATAACTTTTGCTATTATATATGCAATTTGTTTACAATTTAATATGGATATTATTACCAACGTCAGCCATTAGAAAAACATGAATTTTATTGTTCAACTTGCAATGAAAAATTAAAGAATTAGAAATCCTTCAAAAGATGTTTCAATAATTCATAAAAAGCTGATAAATCATTAAAGTTTTATCGCCTTTTTTTAGTTCTTAAAACTGAATAATATAACTATAAAAACAATTTCAAAAAAACTGTTTTTAGAATGATATAAAAATAAATATTTAATAAAGGACTTAGAAATGTCTTTAGAATTAAAAAAAGATTTGGATTGAACGATAATTGATATAGTCAGAGATACTCAAAAAGTCACAGCTTTTGAAAATCTGTTGTTAATCTTGCACCTGTTTTTGAAACCACAATTGAAGAATCTCCAAATTCGTTAACGTTAAACCAAAACCAGAAAAATGCGAAATATGCTCTACTTTCATGCCAAAATCTTATGATTTACATCATGGTTCTTCCGAGTAGCTTTTCAAATTGCTTTTTATCGTTTTGAACAAAGAAGAAAACCACATATTGATGTCAATATTCCAATGAATTAAAACCTGATTTACAAAGTTCTCAAAGAAAAATACTTTCTTAGCCACGCTACTCCACAATTTCAATACTGAGAATGTTGTTATCAAATGACATTACTGCTCACCCAGATAATGATACACCTCAATTAAAAGCATTTATTGAGTCATGTGTAGCAAAAGATACTTCATCATTCTTTGAAGCACCAAAAGAAATCGTTACTGACGATAACTATAAAGCAAAACAACACTTGCTTGAAATCTTCTCATTCTTGCAAGGAAAAGAAAATGAATTAGGATTTGAACTTTCTCTTAAAGAACGCTTAATTGCTTCTACTCAATTACTTAAATTGATTGCAAAAGTTCAACTAATCAATACTCAACAAAATGAAGTTTCTTATGGCTCTAAAACGTTTGAGGATGCTAAGAAAATTATCTTTAACTCATTGAGTGCATCAGCACTAACTAAAGAAGATTTAACTACAAATCTTAAAGAAACAATGACAAAACAAATTACTTCTCTTTCTGAATTGATGAAACAGTTTGGAAAATTCTTAGAGGGTAATAAATGATTAAAGATCACCTTCATCTCTTGATGCTTCCACTACTTCAACAGTCAGCCAATTTATGATTTACAAACTTATGAATTGCTCGAAACTTGAGTCCATCACCCCTAAAGTGAGATTACAGAAAGAATTTCTGCACACTATTTGCATGAAAAGACGAAATTGCAAACTAAAAGAAACTTATAATATTACTATTGTTGCAATAGAAGATATTAACGTTGTACCAAAACAGTGCTTTTCAAGAACTTAGCACTCGATGGAATTATGTTACTAATCTTTACTCATAATATGATTAACTTTGTCAATGTTTCAACTTGGAGAAAATTTTTACAGTTCCCCAAAATGACAAATCCCAAAGAATACAAAGAATTTTCAATGCGTTTACGTTAGAAAAAAATTCAAAGATGTGGACGACAACGAATCAGACGCTATACTTCTGCCAATTACTTTGTTAATACTTTTTGCAAAAAAACAATGATGAAGAAGAATAGCTCTATTTATTCTTCTTTTTTTGTTTGTAAACCGCAGTCCAGTCTGTTTTTAAAGCAATTTATGATAATTTCTATTCACAACGCCCAAAACTGCGCTATACGCACTCAGACACAAATAAAACGAAATTAAAAAGGAATGACTGCATGAAATATTATACTTTTTTAGATTTTGACTTTTGAACACCTTGATAAATCAGAATTAAAAACAAGATACTTATTATTACGAACTCACTCTAAATAAAAACATGAATTAAAAATTTTAAATAAAAATCTTTAATGATAAGATTGAAAAAAACTTCTGAATCAGATCTGAAACTGTTTCAAATTATGTTAAAACATTATCACAGCTGATTGGACTTACATAGAACAATTAGAGTTCCACTATTAAAAAAACGTTGAAACAGAAAAATAGAACAGATACAGATACTATCTCAATATTTTGCCACCAAAACAGATACGATTTGACCAAATCTTTTCCATTGCTAACTACTAAAAAAATGCCCTGAGAAATATTATTACTGAACTTATTTTGCTTATCTCACTTTTGAGATACTAATTTAAAATACTTGAAAGATGTGAACAATCCTATTTGGAATCACTTTTTCGTCCATATAACTTGAATAGAGATTTGCCAAAATCTAGAACTAGAAAAAGAAAATGAATATGTTAATTGTATCTATGAGAAAGCTTTGACTTGTTAGAAATCTCATCAATAAATATGCTGAACGTTTATATAACAATGAACTAGATGTCAAATTGTATAAATTATGCTCAATCTGATTTTCTCGTTCATCTTGCCACCGAGATTATTCAATTTCAAAAATACTTTCAAGATTATGATACTTTTATTAGAGAATCTCAAACTCTTACCTCACGCCATTATAAAACTGATGATTGGGATAATTTTGTATTATCTAATGCTTATTACTCTACTCCTGTATTCTCTAAAGATACAATGTCGTTCGAGAAAAGATGAAGAAGAATTTTACCTTGAAAACAACATAATTATTAAAGTTCACTCATTATAAATCTTTGAAATCTGGAATTATACTTCAATAAAGAAACACTCGATAAACATTTAGGATTAGATTTAGAAGAATTACTCCAAAAAGAATATGAGGAATTAACTCCTAGAGAAAAAAATATTTATGATGAATTTGAATTGAGTCAAATTAAAGAATATGAACCATCAGACGGTTTTGTTTATCGTAATAAACTAATTAAAGATGATGATATGGGCCCAATTTATGGTTTCAACTGGAGACAATTTGATTATGTAGACCAATTGACTAATATTATTCAAGAAATTAAGACAAATCCAAACTCAAGACGATTGATTATTTCTGCTTGGAATCCTAAAGAAATTGATAATATGGCTTTGCCACCTTGCCATACAATGTTCCAATTTAAAGTTACAAATGGAAAAATTAGATTGTCAATTGTATCAACGTCGTCTGACTTCCCTATTTTCCACCATTCAACATTGCAAATTATGCTTTATTACCTATCTTATTGCTAAAGAATGTGATTTAACGCCAGGCGAGTTTATCCATACAACTGGAGATACTCATATTTATGTGAATCAATTAGAAGCTGTAAAACAACAATTAACTAGACTTCCTTATCCAGCACCAACACTCACAATTAAAGATTGAATGGAATATTTAATTTTACTTCTAACCAAATTGAATTAAATAACTATAAATCTCACAAATTCCTAAAAATGCCTGTTGCTAAATAAGATTTTTACCGATATTTCAAAAAAATAAAAAGGACCGAATATGCAGAAAAAAAATAATTATCCACCAGACTTTTGATATGACTAATCTATTCTCGAAAGCATTCCCTTATTTATTCATTATTTGACATTAAATTTAAGAAACCACCAGCTTTCAATCTTTCAGCCTTTATCTGTTTATCACATTTGCTATTTGAGTCCCCACCTGTCATTTATTTATTGTTAAACTCCATACTTTTAAATATATGGACTCGCTTTTAATATTTCCGCTCCACTCTCCACAACTATCATGACTCAAACCTATTTGAAGCCAAATCATTCTATGATTGGACTAAAACTCAAATTATCTATTTGACTTCCCTAAATATTATTGTGACCATAAACCGCCAAAGAAAGAACATACTTATAAAATTGATAATTCTATTGCTGTTTCTCGTAGTCAGATATAGAATATTTAACCAAACCAAAATGAGGAATAAAATATAATCACAAGACTCAAAATATTCAATCAATTCACCATGATTAATTTCTATTGTAGGAACTCCAACACCTGTATTTTTGGGATTCTCATTATGCTATTTCACAAAAACTATGCACCTGTATCATTCATTTCAGTCCCACCAGCTCAGTCAAAACTCTTCCTTTAGCTCACTTTTTGCTCTGTCACTAAATCTTATGAACAAGTTCAAACTTATACTTGACCCTCAGCTTGACTTTTATTGCCTTACGCAAACTTTATGACTAGATATATTAACAAAATCAGACATTTGAAATGTGATCTACTGGACTACCACGATGAAAACATTGCATGTTAGACCCAACTTCATTTACTAATAATATTGCTGAAAATACTGCTTTAACTATGGATATACTTGTTGCCCCTACGCAGAATTGATGATGAATTACAAACCACAATTATCCCTATTATCAAAGATGCTAGAAGATGATAGTTTCATCATTTATGTCGCCCAGCCCGCAATGAACCGTTACAGAGATGATGAAAGCACTTTAGAATGCCATGACATTACAAACGTATCTACAAAATTTGGATTAGGAAAAACTTCTACCAGAGATAAACGCTCTAAAAAGAAACAAGAATTAAATATTTCTAATGGAACTATTGTTGCTAATCTAATGCACTGTCATTACCAACTTCTGAAAAATCTTTTAATGATTATACCAATGCCCGAACGTATTTTCGCCTGCTATTATGACTGCTTTACTCAGAAAGTCTCATTGATTCAATGCGCTCAGATAAAAAAATCAGAAAAACTCTTGTAATTGACTTTGTTCGTCTGTTGCCACCCAAAATGTCTACCCATGATGACTTTGAAAATCTGCTTTTATTGAGCCTGCTCACTTAATATGATTTTATTGTTTATTTCTCAATCACCAAAACACTTAAATTTTTGGAGATACTGCTCACTAGATAACACTATTACTACTCGTTTCGCTTTCCGTAACAATGATGAAAGAGATAACGACATGACTGTAGCAGCTATGCGTTTGGAAGACCCAGTCAGCCATCTATTCTACCAGATTTACACCCACGACCCTGCTTAATGAAAGATTGTCAAGGAAATGCTACTAGTAAAATTAGTCACCAGATGCAAAGCGAAATCTTTGATACGAACCCAAATGTACTATTAGAATTGCAAAAATAGAAAGTTCTGATTTCTTTTCTTTTTTTAACTAGATTTGAGAATAATATAACTATACGATATTTTTAATTGAAAAAAATTAAAGATTTTTTTAAAGGAGAAAAATTATGCAACATAAAAATGCCCCTTTGTAGGGACCTGAATCGTTTATGTTCCCTTTGTGATATGGAACCAAACTGGGACTTTCAAATACCACTTGAAAATGTTGAGTTCTTTAGAAAGAGAATTAGATGATGATACTCAACATTTCAAAAAGACACTTCTGTTGTAATTTTTTTCTCGCCTATTCAACAATAACCCAGATTTATTTTCAGAATTAGCTGCTTTCTTGGCACCATATTCTGTAATCAATATTTTAATTCCACCACAAGATAGATCTCAGAAGAAAGTTCAAGATTAGAACGCAATAAAAAAACAAACAATTTGAATTAGCTCAAAGAAGATGATTCCTATAATGCTAACACTCCATTTTACTTTGTGGAATATGGGGATTTAATACTTGATGAATTGTATGACTCAATCGCTAAATATGTAGATTCCCATTACCACCTAAAGATACTAAAGATGTTGTTGGAAAACTTTGATACAGACAATGCCAGCTGAAATTAGCTTTCTGAAGAAGATACAGACGAAGAAATCCTAAATTATGAATCAACTGAAATGGAATGCTATTACTGTTACTTCATCTAGCTTTTCTCCCAAATCAACAGATGTACAGCATGCTTCCCTAAACTTTAGTCTGGACAAAAGTTCCCTACCAGGATTGCCTGACCATGCTCCAAAAAAATCATTACTGTTGACCTTGATGTTAAAGACGGACAATTGTTTTCACTTTAAATAATGCAACAAGTCCCAATATACTAAGTGTATATTGCAAGAAAAGATAATACTGAAAAATTAACAGAAGAACATATTAAACAAGGAATTTATCACAATCCTAAATCTAATACAGACTTTTTATTCGCTCCTAAACACCAAAAAAATGCTGAATCACCGTCCAGTCACCCTACTTAGAACAATAAAAGTTCTTAAAACTATGTATGATTATGTAATCTTAGATACATCTGTTAATTATTTAGACCCTCTATTTTCAGAAATCTCGTTTATCCAATGTCAGACAAAATTGTATGCCAAATGATATGCCATTTCTTCATTGCACAAGCTCGTTGATTAAAGAATTTGTTTACTCACCATTAAGAGAGAAAACAATTGATGAAGATAAAGTTCTCATTATTATCAATAAATTTATCCCTAATACCTACTGCCTTAAAAAGAAATTGAAAGCACTCTCATGGAATTAAAATATTAGTTTTTATTCCTAACATGCCTCAATTTATTACTACTACTCAAAATCATCACTCATTAAATGAAATTATCTATAATGAGCTATTAAAAACTCATTCAAGATGATTGTTTCTGCTCACTACCTGAACAAACCGTTGTTTGACTTCTAATAATCGCTACACACTGTAGCCGACGTCCACTGTATTTAAATATGACTCATGACATATCTATCAAGAATTAACTTACTGCTGAAATACTGTGCCCTAAAGAAAAAAATAACCATGATAAAAACTGCTTATTTTTTTGTTGTCTATTTATTCTGTTTTTTTAAGTCCTCATGTTCCCTTTGTTGATTATATTTGTTATACTCACTGTAGCTTTTGAATACGATTATACTTGTATGAAATCTTAGAACAATCTGCACGCATTTACTAATACTTTACCTTTGTCTAATGTGCCGAATTTCTATATGTTTCAGCTCAATCCACCGCCTGCTTGTGTTAGCCCTGCACTCATAATAAATACCCTCAAATACTGCTATTTACATAACCGTCCCTTACTCATTCCTACCTCAGGATTACATCGTTATTATGTTGCCCATAATGATTGATTTGATTCTTGTTATTAGTTAAATAGAATGAATATAAACGAGTACCCATACGCCAAGAAACAGGTAGATTAAATACTAAACCAAATTTCTCTAACCCTAGGAAACCTGGGTTACGAGCTTTTAACATTAAATCTTCTAAACATTTCATGAATTTACTGAATGAGAACCCGTATCTTTCTAAGATGTGACTACAACTCAAAAAAATCATCTTTTATTATAAGACATACCATCTTTAAACTCTGTTTCACCTTTGTAAGCTTTCATTGCTAATCCAATCATATCATCATCAATCGTCCGCCAATGTGTTTCACCCAAACTTCTACTAAAGTATAAAACTGAATTATACAAACCGTCTGTTCCATGATAAATTATCATGATTTTTTTAGAAAATCACATGTCTAATTTATCAACACCTCTAAATGAAACTCATCTCTAATAATAATATGTTTACCATCATACTGTTGAGAATAAATCTCAAATTGACTCACCACGCTCAAATAATAATTTTTCAACATTAAAATCTTCCAACATCTTTACTGTATATGTACCACCACGACCATAAGATGGGATATAAATATTGAAATTCATTTTGTGCTTATCCACAAATCCTCTTTACATGATTCAAATGTAGTTTTTTTGAAGATAATAAAATGATTCAATTAGATTGTCATAAGTCTCTAAAGAATACTGGAAATTTAACATAACCCGCTTCTAAGACTTTTTTTCTAGTTCTCTGTTATTTTTCATCTACTTTTTTTGATTTAATTCTGCAATCTGTTCATCGCCAAACTCTTCAATACCGTCATTATATAAAAATCTTGTTTTTGTGACTAAGATTAAATCATCTGAAATCTTTTTATATCCTTTTTTTCCATTTATTCACCCCTTTTTAAATCTTTTTGTAAATATTTTTTTATATTATGTTTTAATTTGAGTTCTGAATTGCTTTTTACTCTGATCTGCTAATTCGTCACTTTCTTTGTCACCAAACGTTACGTTTTCTAATTTTACCAATTTAACTAACTCTTCTAAATCAAACTCTCATTTTTTTGTAATATAAATCTGCTACATCGTTCATTCATTCTCAATACAATGTAAGAAGTTCTTGTAACATCTTCAATATGTGTCATATTGATTTTTTTGCGCTGCTGGAGAATTACATCTTTGATTGATTTTCTTTTCCTTGTTAATAAATTATGGATTTTTGTCCACCATCATTCGTCCATACTCATCTGAAATTTTTAAAATGTTAGCCTTTTCTAAATTAAACATTTTAGAACTATCTTCGCCAATATTTTGTTGCTGAATATGGATTAGCCCTACCACCCTCCATAATTTTTATAAATTTTGACCAACTTGATGCAACTAAAAGATGATTTTGTTTGTCTGATTTTTTTCAATTTGTTTATATAGATCAATCGTAGAAAGTTCAAATTATCTTCTAATAATTGTATAATTGATCCGTCCCGAATTATCACCTTTGAAATTACTGCTAAATGAATTACATACCCAAATTTTGAAAAAAATCTAGTCCATTATTACTTCTATCTAAATATAAAGTCATTTTTTTCTTATCATAACATACTAAATCTGTTACAGGTCTGTCAATTCCTCTTTAATAAACTACCCTTACGAAATTCACCCATAAATTTCTGAATTAGGATTTGATTTTAATATATTTACTCATAAATGAGTTCTAATATAACCATTTATTCCGCCAATCAAATATTTTTTTATTCATCACTTTCTAACAATCCTTTCACGTAGCTCCCTTTAATTCTTTCTCTCATCAATGTATCCATATTGCTAAAGATTTCATCTTTACCCTTGTTCAATATTTAATGAATTTACATACTAATAAATTTCTTCACGTTTATGCTCCTTGTCTTAGATTGACCTGTTTTGTTTTTGCTAATTCAACCTTTTGCTTCAATAATCGCTTTTTCTTCTTCGTCATATGCTTCGCCACCTGTCTCGCAACTTCACGAACTTCACCAACTTGTTTTTTTACTTCTTCTTCCATGTCATAAACTCTCACAAAATCTTTTTCGCGCTCATGCCATCAACAATGATTTGCCCTGACGACTCTTTGAATTTTTGTTTCTTTTTCTTTTCTCTTGTTTCTTAATTGCTTCTGATTGCTCTGAATTTTCGTCCTGTCTAAATTTCTGCCCAATCTGCAATACTGTATCTTACCTTTTATTTACCTTTTGTTGATTATTAAATACATCAATCTTGTACTCAAACATTGTATTAGAGAAATAACTTTTCAACAATTTTTTTCTCCAAAGAATCCAAATCTTCCCAAAAATCGCTTCGATCAACTGGAATTGAATCTACAAATGGAGAAATGCCACCATAATTCCAACGTTGAAACTCTGATGACGATTTAAGATTAGTCCCTAACATATCCGCTTTGATTCCACTATCATCAATAATAATCACAGATACTTCTTGAATATTATTATTTACTGCTAAATCATGCTCATATTACCATCAATAATATTCAAACTCTGAATCTAGGATAATTACCAACAAAACGTAATTCAATTACGTCACTATCCATTTTTGTCGTCTCAATTTGTGTAAATAATTTGAATTTTTTTCATCTTTCTTAATTGCTGAAACAGTTTTCAAACATTCCATTATATAGAATTTTTACTGCTCCTGCTGTATTTTTTTATCTTGATGATTTGTACCAACAACTTCATCTTCTACAACACCAAATCCCTCATTAAATTTAACTCCGCAATAGATACAATTTGTTTATATTGTTTCAATAGAATACTAATCAAATCATCTTTCACGCTTCAACATTATCGACTAAGAGAACCTGAAACAATAACTTTATTATCCTTGTTTTTTTGTAACAATTAACTTACCTGTTACTTCATGTTTCTTTTTGTAATTCTTTTATAAATAGACATATTTTTTTCTTTCCTTTTTGTCACTAATTATATTATTCCAAAATTTACTTGATATTTTTTTAAAGAATTTAAGAATAATATAACTATAGAAAATTTTATTAAAGCTTTCATAATATAAATATCCGCAATAGACTCAAAAATTTCACGAAAAGGAGAAAGACTTTGAATAGATTTACTAAATGGATAAATCAGAAAGAAACTGACCATTATACTAAAAAAACTAATTAAAATTACTGAAGAAATAAAACTACTTTCACAAAAATTTTTGATTCGTTTTTCATTGATGAACTATCAAAAGAATTTCAAAAATATAAAAAAACAAACAAAAGAAGAAATTCAACAAAAACTTAAAATATGTATATGCTATTGTATATGTATTATTTAAGAAGATTTATAACATTACTCTTCATGATGTCTCGCCCTGCACTTTTCAATCGCTTTTATATGAGCCAATATTGCTGAAATGAGAATAGTTTTGAAGGAAAGACTTATACAAACTGCTTTTACCCTACAATTCTAAATGCTACAATGCACCCACTCATGTTGTTACACCAATGAATATTTAGCTCAAACGTGATAAGGAAGAATTAGATCTGCTCTATACAACTTTAGGATTTACACTGATTAAATCTTAATGAAATGAATGTTACTCAAAAAAAGAGTTCTATAATTGCGACATTATGTATTCTACTGCTAATGAACTTGGATTTGATTATCTAAAAAGATAATATGCCAGACCTTTCATATAGACTCAAACCAACATGGATTTAATTCCACATTGATTGATGAATCTGACTTGCCTTTTGATTGATGAGCCCCAAGAACTCCACTCATTATCTTTCCAAGATTCAAAGCATCCCTATTGCTCTAATTATGAAAGTTCAATAATATTGTTATAACACTATCACCAGAAACAGATTTGAAAAATTGATTATAAAACCTGCACACCAAAATCTTACCAACGAGCTCAGAAAAGTTCGCAGTTCTATAATATTGAGAATATTTATGATGAACATAACATTACTATATGCACTTAATCAATGAATCATTGCTTTGCTAATTTTATTTATCAAGAAAATGTTGATTATGCTGTTACTAAAGGAAAAACAAAGAATTTGTATCATTGATACGTTTAGCTCCGTATGCAAACTGTTTTCAGAAGATTTTCAAATGTTTCACACCGTACCAAATAGAGCTCAAACATTTAAGAAATGTTGAAATTAAAGAAGAAAAATAAAACTATTGCTACTATCACTTTACAAAATTACTTCAGATTGTATGATAAAAATTTCTGTTTACGTCTCACTGCTATTGAGGAACAAAACGAATTTCAAGAAATTCTATGGATTAAAAATTATTCCAATCCAACCAAACAAACCATTAAATAGAATAGACAAAGAAATCATTGCTTTCACAATGCTCCGAAGAAAAATGGAACTATGTTGTAGATAGAATTATTCATCATCATAAAAAAACATAGACCAATCCTTGTTGCCACTGCACGCCTCGAAGATACTGAATTGCTATCTAAAAACTTTCAATAGTTCTCAAGATTAAAAACATAGTTCCTTAAATGCTAAACAAAATGCAGAAGACTCAAAAATCATTTCTAAGTTCTCATTAAAGATGCTATTACTATCGCAACCAATATGCCAGAGTCACCTGACATTAAAGTCAGAAGATGATACTGAATTACTTGTTATCCTTACAGAATTAAATGAAAGTTCACTAGAATTGACAACCAATTAAAAGGTCAGAACTTCAAGACAGGCGCACCTGGATTTACTGAAACTATTATATCCCTTGAAGATTCAATATTCAAACGTGTTAATGTTGATTTCATTAAGAGATTTAAACTTGCTAATCCATTACCTAATTCATTTATCAGGCTCTTGTTCACAATTCAAGAAGAATTAGAAAGTCATGCTATTCTGCTCGTAGAACTGCTTTTGAAATTTGATGATGTTGTCAGAGTACCAAAGAAACATTTTTCTACAATACTAGAAATGCTATTTTACAATCATTCCATGATAACGATAACTTAGTCTGTGACTTAATGTATGAAGCTTATGTGATAAATGAAGAACCAATCAATAATTTTTAATTTATTAACTGAAAATGATAACGCAAAAAGAAAAACTTGTTAAAGAAATATTGCTTTTATTCATTAGATGTTCCCAGCTAGACCATATTGATAAATTAGAGTTCCCTAAATCTGCCATGCCCGGAGATTCAAACAAAAACCCAATCATCACCTATCAAAATGAGCCCCAAATGCTCTATATGAGAAATTCAAACAACAAATTTATCAACATGCTATTGAGTCCCAATCATTGACTTAAAAAGATTACACAAATCTGAAAACTCAAAATGTTTATGCAAATAAAACTAACTCAAACTTTCAAAAAAAGTGAAAAATTAAATTTTGAAATGGATAAAAACTAAACAAATCACGAAATAGATCCTTTTACTCTTTTTAATGCTTTGCTATATTTGAATTTGCCACTTTCGTTACTTTACTCAGCATCAAAATAGATTCATTCCAACAATCAATCTGCAATCGCTAATTTAATGAATCTATCTTCTGCCCAGCCCATTTCGATTAGGATTACTCGCTCTAGGGATCATCCCCTATGTTACGTCATCAATCCTTGTACAATTGTTTTCTAAAGGATTACCACCATATTACAAAAAATTATCTATGCAAGGTGTTGCTGGACAAATGAAATTGGCTCAACATACAAGATTATATACTTTCCTTTTTGGAATTTTAACTGCAATTGGAATCCTTTACTCTCCAACAATTAGTCATACAATATGTTTCTATCACGCATAATAACACTAAAATGATTCTATCAATTGTACTTGCAAGTGGTGGATTATTTGTTTCTTATATTGGAAGTTTGATTGATGAAATGGGAATTGGTAATGGGCAATCTAATATTATTGCATTTGGTATATTAACTTCATTACCGGGTCAATTCTATACTATATATGATACTCAAAAAAATATTATACAAATAATTTTACTCCATACTTACAATCTGTTATCTTACCAATCATGCCTCTATTTGATAATTATTGTTATTTCATATTTCACTAATAAAAAGGAATACACATTCCTGCTACAATCTAAAAATTATAATGTAAATATAAAGTTCATTATCTCCCACCCAAACTTCTATGTTCTGTTATGCCAATTATCTTCGCATCGACTTCACTTGCTATAATTGTCTCAATCGACAAATTACTTCATATTTGGACTCTTTACTGATTATTCTACATGGACTGGAATTTTATTCTACTCAATTCTTATTTTTGTATTTTTCTTATCTATATAACTTACTACAAATTGATTTTTCTGAAGAATTAACTAAGAATTTAAGAGAAATTCAATGTATATAAAAAATGCTACTAATGAAAAATGTTGAAAAATACATCAATAATAAAGTTCATGCTATCACAAACATCTGCTCCAATCTTAACAATTATTGCTATCACTCATTGCCATTAGAAATTGTATCACCAATTAAATTGATTTCTATCCTCAATAGTCATCAATATTCTTATTCTGCTGACCAATCCAAGATATTTGCACACCAAATTGCTGGATTAATGCCCCAAAAAAATAATTACCAACCAATCTTTAAAGGACTTTTGAAAATAATATGACTATTATTACTTTGATTATTATGCTATTGATTACATTGCTAATCTTCCCTACAGCACCCAAACAAGAAACATTAGTTAATGCTTTTTAATTTTGAAACACATACTCCAAAGATAACTATAAGACTTAGAATTATTACATTTTCACTATTCTTTATTGTATCTATTTTACTATTGATTTCACATTTCTATAACTGATTTTAGATTTGTTATATCGTCACATACTGACGCTAATCAGAGTAAAAATGTCCCTGATGAATCTATCACACTCGTTTTTTTATCTTCTTTCTATACTATCTTCTTTTGCCAAAATCAATTTTTCCTTGTTCAATAGACTTTTAGAATCTATTATTTTTTTGATTTGTACTTCCCATATATATTAACCCTCTTTTATTAAGACTTTCTATATATGCCCATCTATTAACACATCTATATTTTTTTAAAAAAATCTTCACCCAAATTGTTCTGTATTTTCCATTTTCTTGTAATTGATTCCAATCCCACGTCCAAACCCATATATCTTTAGACTTTCCAAATTTATCTCTAAAAGTCTTTATTAAATCTAAAGTTCCCTTGATTCTCTTTTTCTAATGAATCTCCACCCTAAAATACTTAATCCATTTATATGCTCTGTCTAAAACTTTCAATATATAATCAATTGTTTCTTTTGCCAAATTTATTTCCGTCTCGAAAAAGACTCGACTTCTTTATTAAAAACAATTTTTACAATTTAATCTACAACCAGAAACAAATAAAGTTCATCTTTATTCCCCAGCTCGTTTGCTATGTCATGTTCTCTAATCACCATATAATTCATATATTGTTCACTCCTACAAAATGTAATACTCTATCTATTATTTCTTCATATCTTCCATCGTCCCAAATTTGTAATTCCCAAATATCCACAAGCACGTCTAACTATACTTAATTTGTCGCCATCATCATTACCACATTCTCAGCCAAATCCAACCTTGACTTCCATCTTCATGTCTATGATCCCCTAATTCACCATCAAACCCACATTTAAAAACAATAATCAGATTTACAATTTAATTCTGCATACATAATATGCTCATATATATATTGTATAATCTTAACAACTGCTGGAATATTGTTAATCATGTTTGAATTTCTACATAAGAGATGGCTCCTCCATTAGATAATTCTTGAAATTTGATTCAAAATCAAATTTTGTAAAAGCATCTATTTGTTCTCTAACAACCACATGATAAGAATTGGTTACATAATTCTTTTATTGTTTCCCCATCTATATTCCAAAATCTCTAATACAGCTCTTGCAAACTTTTTTTCCGTACTGATTCTAAAGGATTCCATATACTCCCCCAACCAAGATTAGCTCATTTTTTCCATAATTCACAATACTCATTCATTTTTTTCTCATAATTGCTATAGCAAAATCTTTAGCCATCTGAATCTGTATGAGATTTACCGTCCATATATTTTACTGCTTTCATATAATCCGCACAACCAAAACTTACTGTGCAATTATCTTTTGTTAAATAAGAATCTATTTTTTTCACCCTGTAATCTTGTATATGCTCCATATTGCCATATGCTACATCTGAAATCGTGCCTAATAATTTTTTTATAATTATCTAATTACCTTTTTATTAAATTAGAATATTTGTCAAACGCTCCAAAAATTCTATTGATTTCCTTTAGATTCTAAAGTTCACATAGGTAGATTTAATGTTACTACTCCCTAAATTGCCCTTCCCCATAATCTATTTTGTCCTTCATCTAGCACAGATACTCGAGAACTCAAACCCATAGGAGTTTTCACCACTACTGATTCACCATATTTATTTTTTTATTTTTTTACCATTTTTTTCTGAAATATAATCTGTTTTCACCATTCTTTTTTGCTGTACATTACCTCTCAATTCTGTAGTCCCAAAAAAATATCCATCTTCATATACATTACTCCATCTAACACATATAATAATTTAGGGAAAGTTTCATCAACATAAACACCAGCGAATTTTTTTACTCCTTTTTATTCGTTGTTTTTAAAAAAATTCTTCTATCAATAATACTAAATCACTCTTACTTCTTTCATCTTTTTGCTCGTTTATATACATAAATAAAGAAACAAAAGGATCTTGACCATTACCAGATGAAATAGCTATTCCATTGATAATTCATTGTTTGAACACTATCTTGAATTTCTTTTTTTCTCTTTTTTTCTACTAATTCATTTATTTTTTTCTTCTGAAATTCATTCAAATTTAATAGACTCAAATCTTCTTTTTACTTTATTCTTTATTTTTTTCTCTTGAAATATTAACAAAAAGGAACTAAATGACCCTAAATTTATTGTTTGACCACCATATTGATTACTGCCAACCACACCAGATATTTGTGATACTATTGTAGCCCGCAGTCCTTAAAGATTTGAGCTCTATCTATTTGAACACCAGAAATATTACCACCATTTTGTAACATATCTTCAATATTTATTAGACAACAATTTAGCCATGCTGTATATAATAATCTTTGTCATGTCTATGTATTATACCCTTTCTGTCTTTCCCCTACTACATCTTTATCACCCTAATATTCTATAATACAAACTTTACTAACTTCACATCAACATAATCTCTTTTGACCACCATTTATTCTACCATTTTTATTGGAATTTTCTAGTCTCACTTCTGTGTTAGAATTACTTATTATATCTAAAATGCTTTCATCTAATTCTACTTAACTGATATTTCACATCATTTTTTTATAATTACCTATTATATAATTTCTTACAAACCGCTCAATCCATTTTCTATAAGAACATTCTCTATAATATCCTTAATTTTTCTGTACTCAACTTTTCTATTCTCATGACCTTTTATATCTACTATATTTGCTACCTTTTTATATCTTCACTTAGCCATTACTTTTTTTCTCATTGCCTTATGTAAAACACCAATAATTTTCATTATATTGAAATTTTTCTTCTTTTTGTTGTCCTTATAATTTTTCATATGTTGCTACTCCTTTTTATGTGTTATATATATTATTCTTTATAAATTAAATATCTTTACAACAATAAAAAAAGATGACTCCCTAGCTCATCTTTTTATATGTCATAATCACTCATCTTCATAGCCTCTGCTTCGTCTCTAATAGATAACCATTACCAACTTGAGAGAAGAAATCATGATTTGAAACTTTTGCCTCGAGATTCCATTCATAACAATTGATTTACATCTTCTGAACTGTTTTGAAACAATGTCCCTGCCCAAGATTCATCGTTCTGTTAGCTACTATATCGTAAGAATGTTTTTACTTCTTCGTCCAACCTAATTCATCATATAACATCTCTGTATATTTTTTCTTCATTTTCATATAACTCAAACAATAATTCATAGATCCAATCTCTAAATTCCTTGTTTGTTCTTCCTCTGATAATTCATTAAATCCTAATTGGAATTTGTAACCAATATAAACTCACCATGAACTGATTCATCACGAATAATTAACTTAATAATTTCGCTCACGTTTGCCATTTTATTATTACCCTAAATAATACAATGGACCAAAGAAATCTGAATAGAACAAGAATGATTCCAAGAACACACTAGCCAACTTTCTTTTCTAATGCTGTTCCTCTTTCATAAATTTCGTTAATGATTTTTGCTTTCTTTTGTAAATATTCATTATTGTTAGTCCACTCAAAAATTTCTTCAATCTCTTTCTTAGTATTTAATGTTGAGAAAATAGAAGAATATGACTTGGCATGCACCGCTTCCATGAACTGTATATTGTTTAGTACAGCTTCTTCATGTTGAGTTCTGCAATCATTTCTAATTGCTTCTACGCCACTTTCTGATTGCATTGTATCAAGAAGAGCTAATCCACCAAACACTTTACCAATTAAATCTTTTTTTCTGCTGGACTTAACTTTCTCCAATCATCTAAGTCATTTGATAATGGAACACGAGTATCTAACCAAAATTGTTCAGTTAATTTCTCCCATGTTGATTTATCAATTTCATCTTCAATTGAGTTCCAGTCAATCGCTTTATAATATTTATAATTTTTATCCATTATTCTAACCCCTTAAATAACACAAGATTCACATTCATGCGCTCAACTTCTGAATTGTCAGAAATCTTAAAGTTCCACATAATAAATTGATTTAATACCTTTTTTTGAAAGTCTCAATTACGCAAAAATGCTCAAATCTCTTGTACTCATTTTTATTAGCTCCCGCCCTTCCATTCATACATACCTTCTCAATCCACTTTCATGAATAGTTAATGATAATCCCTGCCCTCAACATGCTCTGTTGCAGCTGCATAAACATCAATAACTTTTCTCATGTCAATGTCATATGCTGAGTCATAATATGGAATTGTATCACTACTTAAATCTCTAGCTGGATAATAAATTTTACCAGTCTTTTTCTCTGACGCTCTTCAATTCTTTTGGATAATTAGCTGGATTGAGTCTCGATACATCATTTATATAACTAATACTTCCATTTACCAACTGCTAAACGTGTTTCATTGTATAAACCATATTTCATTACTGACTCTTTTAAATATTCCCAATCTTCTACAGTTGGAATATAAATACCATCAAACATATCTTTCATTTTTTCTGATTGTGGCCCATATTTTCCAGTTATATACTTGTCAAAATAAGAACCATCTGCATATTTAGATTTTTCAAACCCAAAGAATGTTTCGTTACGTTCAATAGCAATATTATTAGACTCAACTAATGTCCAGTAATTTAACAACATGAAATACAAATTAGTAAATTCAATTGACTCTGGTGACCCATATTTCATATGATGAGTTGCAAAGAATGTGTGTAATCCCATTGCTCCTAATCCAATTGAATGCTTTCTCTATTTCCTTTTTGCTACGCCCACTACATCAATGTCAGAATTCATCTGTAATAAAATGTCAATGCTCTAACCATTGTTCTAACAGATTTCCCAAAATCAGGTGAAACCATTAAATTCAATACGTTAGTAGAACCTAAATTACAGCTAATGTCTGAACCCATTACTTCATACTCTTGATTATTTAAAATTTTACTTCGTTTATGTACTTGTAAAATCTCTGAACATAGATTACTCATAATGATTTTTACCATCAACGCCACTTTGCTCTATTGCTCGTATCAATGTTAACTACATATGGATAACCTGATTCTTGTTGAATCTTAGAGATTTCCATTTCTAAATCTCTGCCCTTAATCTTGTATTTCTTAATATTGTCATTATTAACTAAAGTTATCATATTCTTTTACCACATCAATATATCCAAATGTCACACCATAGATACGTTCCACATCAAAAGGACTGAATAAATACATATCTTCATCATTTCTGCTAATTCATAAAACTTGTCTGCCACTGTTAATCCTAATGACAAAGTCTTAACTCGAATTTTTTTCATCGCCATTTTTTTCTTTTTGTTGAAAGGAGTTCACAATGTCTCAGCTGAATACATTTAAATAAACTGCACCGTCACCTTGTCTTTTGCCCTAATTGACTGCCAAGAGAAACTATCCTCTAACATTTTCATATATCACCACACCCTGAAAGTTCCCTTCCCATATCCTCTTTAATGCTCGCACCTGCTTCACGAATGTTTGACAAACTTCAATTCCAACTCCACCACCTAATTTACTTAATTGTAATGCAGCACTCAATACTTCTACCAATACTATTCATGTCGTCGCTCACATCTAACAAGAAACATGAAATAAATTCACCACGTCTCGCTCTTCCGTCACTTAAAAATGATGCTGCAGTTTCGATAACGTGCCAATCAATTCATCTGCTAAACCCATGCTAATTCTTCATCTCCACACAAAATATGTTCATTAAATGCAACTCTATCTTCAAAACTTTCTAGATACTTACCATTATCATTTGTTTTCATTGCATATTGACTGTAAAATTTATATGCTCCATGAATGACTTAAATCTAAAAATCCTTACTATATACAAATTTAAACAATTTAATAACAAATTCATATGACTATTTGTTTAAAAATCCTTTTTCAATGTAATTATTTTTCTAATAAATAATCTGCTCTATCTTGTAATGATCGAATCGTAAATATCTGCTCTAACATTTTTCCTTGAAAAATGCTTTTAACGCTTCTTTATCTTTATTTAACATAATAGAACCGTTAATTGTCTATTGATTTCATTATTTAAATTATAATATGTTACATTACCTAAATCTTTTTAATGACACTTGTTTGTACTCCTTTTTCTTTTAATATATAAAAAGTATCTACTAGTACTCCCTTTTTGCCATAAATTACTATTTCTTATACTCATATTATTCCTTTTTTGTTCTTTTTATATCACTAACTTTTTTTATATTTTTACTCAAAAACTTTCGTTAAAAAAACTGTCTGTTTATAATCATTTTTTTGACCATGTTATATCGTCACCACTGCACACTATCTCTGTAAAATCCAACTTTCGATAAATGTATCGACTATCCACCAAAATGCCCTAAAATGCTCTAAAAAGGAAATGAAAAAAATCATTCCTTTTACTTTGCTATATTCTTCAAAAACATGCTCAAAATAAATTTTGCCCATGCTTTTGCTTTTCGCTTCTTCATATGTGCATTTATCCGCTAAAATGCCCCTTTGCTAATTGTTGCTCCATTGTCTTTCCATTCGCTTCTTGATAATCTCTTTATGCTCTGAAATTATCCTCGCTCATCAATCGTCTAATCTTATAATCAATTGTTAATGCTTCTCTTACTGCAAATCTTCCGCCACCATCTTTTGCCATTACTAATTGCTGATTTACAATTCCCACGCAAAACATCACCCAATGCGCTCAAAATTTATTGTTGCTCCTCACCACTAAATAATGAACGAATACTTTTCTAATGTTGTTACATTATTTACTGTATGGATTGTACTCATTGCTAAATGTCCGCCCTCAAGCTCCTTAAAAATTCACTAACTTCTGATTGATTACGAACTCTCCTATTAAAATATAATCGCACTTTGTCGCATTGTCTCACTCAATCCAATTTCAAAATCTACACAATCTTCAACGCTCTTTGTATTACTCAACGCTTTACCATCATCTGAATATTGCTTCAATTGCCCTCAATTGTAATGATTTTTCTTTGCTTTAGCTTTCAATTGATTTCTCTTAAAAATTGAGTTCCATTGTTGTACTCATTGTATCAATCGTAAATGTATTACCAATTAAATAAACCATGACTCTCACTATCTACTTCAAAACAAAAATAATCTTTGTAATTATCTTTTATCTTTTCAATCTTAACTATTCTTGTTAATCGTTTTTTTCTTACCTTGTTAATTACTAACTTGTCATGTTCATAATATGTAATAACCCAAACTGTTCGCTAATTCTACAATTTCATCATCATACTCATCTACGCAATAACTTCCAATTCAGAATTTCCGCTCTGCTATATAATAACTCATTCCTTTCTTCAACACATAACCTTTGTAAAATCTTATCGGAAAATTCATCTCCCTTGAATAAAAATACTCATATTCAAATTTATTAAAGATTTCATCTGTTGTTACTGATGATAATAAACCTTTGTTATTATGTACTACCCATTCATGAGGACCACTGCTTTAAACTCTCTCCATTGTCTGAAATCTCATTTGATACAATACATCTTTTTCTTGAGCACCATGAATCGCTAATACTACGCCCTATATTCTTATCCTTATCAAAAATCTTATCACCAACTTTAATATCCCCTACTCGCTTCATTCCACTATGTTGGAACTAATGTATCTATATGTAATGCTTTTACCACTACCTGTTGCCCCACATATTAAGATTGCACCTGTTTGATAAAAACCAACTCTTAACTTCTGCTCAATGTTTAATTCGTCCATGTCGGAATTTCATCTGTAATTGTACGAAACACTATACCATCTGAACCATAACTCTTATATACAGATACACGGAATCGTCTCACCTTTATGCCGACCTCTTAATTACATATGAGCTCATCATAATCTAAAATCACGAACAAACTTACCTTGCGCCATGATTTAAAAATCCCTTTCATCAAATCTTCCATTAAAATATTGTCTGTATAGGGAACTCATGCTTTTAACTATTTGCCCTAATACTGTAAATGCAACATTTGTCGTCATTCAAATGAATATCTGAGCACCTTCCTCGATTGCATAACTTAACACCATATCTAAATGGAACATCCCTATCCAACCTGTATTTGTCCAGTCTATTTATCATATTACCAAATTCATCTCGCACTTGACTAGGGGAAAAATCGTCCCTCATCTGATTCTCAATAAACTCTTATTGCTAGAATTATATAAACTATCTAACTTTGCCAATGCCATATTCTTCTCCTTTTATAATGCCCATGCTCATCCATCTTTACTTTCTTTCCATTCACATCTAAGAATGCCACCATGTCGTAATCTTCAAATCCAATAGACCTTCCTTGATAATCTTTTTCTACTGTACTCTTATTGCTTGTTATATAAACTACTTTTACTATATACTCTCTTATCTTGCTTATATGTCAATCAACTTCTTCCTATATTCGCCAACGCTCTTGCTCGCTCTCTCAACCTCACAGCAATATTCTGATTTTTGAACCATCACTTAATCTTGCTCCACGAACTACTAAATCTGTTTCATCACATAACTATTATCAAATGCTTCTACTCATATAATAGATAAAGAAATTCTTGACCAGGAACCAACTCAGCTGAAACATCTTTCTTCCCATGCAATTCCCCACTCACGCCATAATATTTCACCTTTATCCAAAACTTGACTATTTACACTTGACTTCATATGATACTTGCCTGTTAAATTAAACGATTCCTTATATGTTCACCCTCTAAAAAAATCGCTCTGGGATTATATCTTCACCCCTAACAATCTTCCCTTGAAACCTCTTCCATAATACGGGAAATCATCTAAATTTAGTTCACTTACCTTATTACTATATAAACATGCTACTACATAATTGATTGTTAATAATTGACTAACACCCTTAACCTCTGCCTCGCTTCACTCCCATCATCATCTGTAATTATACTTTGACCTAACTTACTAAACCCCAAATATATAAATTACCCTCTAAATTTTCTCCCTCAACTAATCCCATGTTATACATTTTATTTAATTGACCTGTAATCACCCCCGTCCTTTTTGTCTAGTTCACTGATAATATATTTATAGCCTACTTTGAAATCTATATAAGAACTCTAAAATCTGTATGTCACCCTAATGTACTACAACGTTGTTTAACTCCTATACCATCACAGTCCTTGTTCCAAAAATAACCCTCACTTAATAATCGTGCTTTATCCTTTTCATCTAATATACTGTTATATCCAACTTGACTAATTGCTCTTGCTCGTCATTCCCTAACGACTTCAATAATTGTTTCTCGTTTGACTCATCTTACCATATCTATCCTTATTATACGCTTTTCGTATCGCTTCAATTTGTTTCACTTTTTACTAATTTTTCGTCTCTTCAACTTGTTCTAAATGTTTAACTACTCCCCCGCCATAATGCCTCATTCTTTCTACCTCTAACCGAGTCTCATATCTTCTCTCTACGATTGAACCTCGCTTACGCTTACGTCCGTTATTGCCTCGTAACAAAGTCCTATTTAAATAATCACTTAAACTCATTCCACTACTACTAATAATAACTTCATCTGTTGCTCATTAGCCAACTCTGTTTCAACTTTAATCTGTCTATTCGTTTCTGTAATAGATTATTTGCTTCCTCTATGTCTGATTCATTAACTTCGACTCATTCTCCACTATACTATGAATTGACTTATTGCTATCACTTGTATCTATATAATCTCGCTCACTCTCATAAGCCCAATCCTCATACTTTCTATGCTTAGCTCTAATTTCACTTTCTTCTGCTTCACTTAAATCTAAATCTAATGTAGAACGGAACTCCTTAGGTAACTTTAAATCACCACTTAATAATTGCTCTTTTATCTCATTATTACTTAATCCCTCAATCTTTTCTTCGTGTGCTATCTTTTGTAAACCCTTCGGAACTTCACCTGTTGACAATAAATCAACTTCTTCTTCATCATCATCCCATGCCCACTTGATTGCTTTGTCCACCATTGTAACTCTCCTTTGAAAAATTTTTGAAAACACTCTAACTCGTGTATTGTATTATACTTTGACAATTCAGTAAAATCGTTATATCCTGTTATCACGAAATATATGGAATTTTTTATATCTTTGATTTAATAATATCATCTACTTTATTCCAGTATTTTTCGTTATATATATTATATGTATTATATCGTTTAACTTAACTCGTTTTTGTGCAAAATTTTCTGCCAGTTCACCCTGAGAAAATACCACTCATCGTGTATTTTACCACCCCTGCACTGCTCCCTGGGTGCGCACCACATGACCACCTCTTAACCTCTCAACCAACCTGTCTCACTGTCGTTCACCCTGCCCACCCTCATATTTCACCCTCGCTCATCTGCATCATTATACCTTTTAACTATAATAACGTCTGCCCTGTGCACGTCTCACTATAAACTTATTCACTGAATAATTATATGAACCACTACCAACACCGTCACTAATTATATGCTATCCGATTTCTGGATTTACACCAAATTATTAGCCAACCACTGTTACTAATACTTTAGCTAGTTACTATCACTACTGCAACTATTAACTCATTCACTCAACGCTCAGTCCTCTCATGCTCTGAACAACATCACATTGCAACAATACTAAATGTAACGTTACACTTAATGATGAATTGCTAACCATGTATATGAGAGATCCACACCGTGTAACCAGACAATGCCCAACTACGGAAATGACCATCACTGCACTCGAAACTGATACCAACCCTCGCCATCGCTAACTAAAAGAATGATGACTCAACATGTTACGTTACCAGCTAATAAATAATACCAATAATACTCAATGACTATAAAATACCAATGACTCAAATGTAACTTTAATTACTGTATACCAGTACGATGTGGATAAAACGAATGCCCGTCCTATAAAAATTAGATGTATTGACTTCAATAGGATACGCAGATAAAATATGTCAACTGATAAATATGTGACTGAGGATCAATATAGCTAAAATGGATAAAAGAATGATGGAGGAATGTTACTCAATGAATACCAGTATCCATGTGCGCATCTGCCCACGCGTGAGCGTAGCCCTACCAGTCGTACTCGTGTTGTGGTCACTTCAGTGCTTTCTTTTTTGTTTTTGTTTGGCATGTAGTACCTTTTTTTGTTTTCCACCGTGCATAGCCAGCAATTTTCTTTTTGATTTGATTTGTCAGCCCTACTTTTTTGAAACTATTAAATTAAGAAATGTAGATAAAAGTAATTATAGAGATCAAGAATGAATAGTATTAGTAATATGGATTTATGCTCTACTACTGCACTTTCGATTTTTGCTTTACTATTGGATTGAAAGATACTAAAGAAACCCAAATATAACGTACTCAATTTCTATAATAGAGTTATAGTATAAGTTTAGCATTTTGATTTTTGATTATATGTGCATTGATGAAGGTAACGAATTTGCTGAGTTGAGCATAGTACGTAATTTTCTTTTTTTGATTTTGGATTTAAGTAGTAGTATTTTGATTTTTAAAGCAAAGTAATAGAGTAATAAAAAAACAAGTAATATATTATTTAGTCCATGAATAAGTATTGGTAATAGAGTAATTATAATGAGTAATGTATGTACAATAAATTGGTTTATATAGTGAGTATATACAGTAATGTTGAGACAATGGAATTTTAGAACTGAGTTATAGCATTTTGGTTTTAGTTTCGTGTTAGTAAGTAGTAATAGAGTGATTTTATGAGTAATATTGAGCATTTGTATTGAGAACTTTCAAGTTACAGCGTCCTAAGTTTTAATATTTGATTTTTAAGTTTAGTATTTTGTTTTAGCATATTTGGAATATTTACATTTAATGAATTTATCATAGTTAGTAGGTTGTATGTTTGTATATATAGATAATAATTTATATATTAACATATGTATTATAGGTAATTAAGGATAATATCTAGCAAGTGATTTTTGAGTTTAGCATTTTTGCATAGTTATTATTCTAGTAATAGAATTTTTTTGGAACAAGTGATGGCAGTAGAGTAAATAAAAATAAAGTAAGTCTTTTGTAGTAGTTATTTTTGTTTTTTTAGTTTTTAGTTTTGAGTATTAGATTGGGGATGGCAATGGAGTAATTTTATGGAGCAAAGTAAAGATGATTTATTTTTCAAGATTCTAGTAATAGCATTTTGACTTTAGGTTTTGATCTAGTAATAGCATTTATGATTTAAGTATTGTTTCATGAGTGAATTGTAGTAGTGCAAATAAAAAAATCATCTAGTGTTAGTAGATGATTTTTCTTAGTTTTATATTTATTTAATTTTAGTTAGTATTAGTTCGATAAATTGGTTGTGGTGGGATTTATTTAAATTCTTTCTAAAATATATTTTCAGTTAGCGATTGGACTATTCCAATAATAGCATTGTTAAAAATATATATTCTGTAACTAAGTTTAATTTATGTAAGAACGAACAACAATAATGGTGTTAAAAAGCAGTTGGTAGAGCATAGAATAATTGAACTTTTCCATTTAGTTCTATTTTATAAGACCTAGTAATAGATGAGCTATATAGTATCTTAATTTGGTTAAGTATTCAAATAATGCAAATATGTAGATTAAAAGGTTTAATGAACTTTCATTATAAATGGATTCTGGTAGGAACATAGTAAATATTTAGAGCAAAAAAATATAAATATAATAGTTAAGATAGTTCCAATAGTTGATTTTATAAAAATATATTCATTATCTTTTTGTGGACTTTTGACTTTTTAATCCAACATTTCGAGAAACATGGTATTTAATAGTCCGAACAGCATCAATCGAGCTCAACAAAAAGTAAATAAGTTGGTAATCAATATTTAGTCAGCATAAATTGGGTTTATAGTAATCATTAAAAGCAGAGTAATAATGGGCGATAGTGTGGACATTCTTCTTATCAATTCCCATTTTACAATTTTTCCAAGAGCGTTTAATTTCTTTGAAGTCAAATTCAAGAGCTTTCTTAAAGAAGTTTGGGATAGGTTTATTAAATAAGGGACATATAAAGGGATAGCATTTGTTATAATATTTTGCTAGTGGTGTATTAGTCCTAGATGAAAAAAATGTGAGTTGTAATGAATATTCCAGCAATCATGGTAAAGCAATTGAATGGTCTAAAATTACGGTTTCTTTGACTTTCTTCCTCTTGTTCTGAGGTATGCAGGTATAAAAAAATTGAGCATGGGGCAGCAATTAGTATTGATAAAATAGACAATTGGAAATAAGGTGTATAAAGTGGAAAAATCATTTGAAGATAGTCCCTAATAGCATTAGTAATTTAGGCAAGAATATAAAAAGAAGCAATAGCAGAAGGTAATAGCATTAAGTAAAAATAAGTATATATGGTTCTTAACAATTTTTGCTTTCAATGAACTCTCCTTTTTCTTCAATTAGTTTTGGTAATATAGCAGTCAAAGAAGTTCTTGCAGTATAGTAAGTGGAAGATAATATAACTAAAAAAAGCATCATTTGGTCAAATAGTATTGTTATTCTTTCCAGTAAAAGATTTATCGAGCATAGGGGATAAAACATAAAATCAAACGATTTCAACAGAATTGTCGTATTGACGTAAAGAGCGATAAAAGCATTTGAGTTAGTTTTTTTCCTAGACATGATTTATTCTTCATCATGAAGTCTCCTTATATTTGGCGTAAATCTTCAATATATTTTTCCTTGTTCAACAAAATATATTTGTTCTTTAGAATCTTTTTATATCTAGTAATTTATTAGGTAATTCATTTATATCTTGTAGTAAAAATATTATTGAGCATTCTATTCCTGAGCGTTTAATAAAGTGCTTTTCTTTATATTCAAGTAAATCATCTTTATTGTTTATATTTGGTAAGACATGAATTATTTCCAAGTTTAATTTTTCTTAATTCTTGTAATAATCTTTCATCATCAGTAATAAAGATTGATTTCATAAAATCCAGTCTCATAAAGAATTTGAATATTTCTAGCACAGTTTTTGAAAAAAATTCAAATTCTTGAAGTTGATTCATTCCTTTAGTTGATACTTTCATAAATTTCAAAAATCAAAATATATATTCTTATATTTTTTTGAGTTAAAGATGTTTTTTCTAAAGCAGGGGAGTGAAATTATTCTTGTTTTTTTGTTTTTCATATGTTTTTTTATTTCCTTGGTTGATTTATTGGTAATTTCAATTCTTTTTAAATATTCTAAGACATTTGTTAGTTTTTCAACATAATATTGGTCTAAGTCTTGTATGTAGTCAGATAAGTATTCAAAAAGGAATTAAAGAAGAGTGAATTTTATCTGGGTTGTCATTATCTATAGCAATTGAGCGGGAACTCATGGACATTTCTTTAGTTATTTCTTGATTAGAAGTGAGTGAAGTTAAAGCAGTGAGAGTAAAAAGAAGTGAATATTGGAAGTAAATATTCATTTTGAGTCTTAAATTCTTTCTCTGCTAATTCTTTTTGTTTTTAGTTATATATGAATGAGCCAAAATCTGTTAGTTCTTTTTAATATTGTTCCAGAGAATAGTAAATATTCAAAAGTCAAATAAAAAGGTTTAGTAAATATTGTAATTTTCATATCTTTTCTATCTTTATATTTCTCTAGTGTTGAGTTAAAATAAGATTTTTAAATTGTTCCAGTAGTTTTCATTATTTCCTCTTTGAACAGACTTTCTTTTGTAAACGTTTCATAATCTTTAACATCAACAAGAATGAGTTTTCCAATTCATGAGCTTTGTTTAATAAGTATTCAATACGCATCATCTTGTAGCAAATCCAGTAGTACATCATATTTATTGGAATCTATAATTTTGACAGTCGAACATATACAATTCAAAGCAATTCTCTTTAATTTTTTTCTTCAGGGAATAGTTTTAAATTCTTCATTAGAGGGATGGTGAATCCTGTTTTATCATATTTATAGTCTAAAAGTATGTTTATCAAAGTCATATATGTTAATGTAATTTGAATCTACATAAGTTTTGCACTTTGCAGACTGTTAATATAATTTTTGTTTTTCATTTTTTTATTTGACTTTTATTCTATTTTTTTATATTCTTAACAAATATCTAAGTCTTTTTTTGAGTATACATTTCTTAGTAATTATTGTTGGTATTATAACAAATCTTTAATTCATTATCAATTGGAAATAGTCAGAAAAGTTATATAATTTACAATAAATTAGTTATTAGTGATTAAATGAAATGAAAAAAAGTTTAATATTTTTTTACAAAAAAAGAAAAAGAGCATAGTTATATGAGTAAATTAGATAGTTGAGTATTTATATAGAAGTTCGGTTTTCAGAACATCATAATAGGTATTAGGAACAAATTCAATTGCATTGTAGTTGTAATATGAGTTATGAAAAGCTGATAAGGTGAGGTTTGATTTCAACATCTTTGTTTAAATACAAGTCATGTAGTAGCAATTGGATATAGACAATATAAATATATTTATAGTAATGTTTAAAGGACGATTTCAAGTCAAGTAAGTCATTAAATGATTTGATGGAGATAGAATAGTCTTTCCACGAACTTTTATAAAAAAATATTATGAATTTCTTGAGGAAGTTTTTTTGTGTATTTATCAAAAAGAGAATTGTGAGGCATATCAAGTCAGTTTATCATTTTAGGGTCAAGGAAATGATTTAGGAATAGTACTTCATCAAAGTGAGGAGCAGTTGGAGATTTTTTTGAGATTGTTATAATTTTTCATTTTTTTAGTAATTAAGTCATAAATAGAAGTCATAATAATTAGTCTTTCTTTTTAGTACATTGGTTGGTCAATCAGTAACAATTGATAGAGTTTATTGTTATATGAGAATTGTTGGTTAGAAATAAAGTCAGGTCGTCTAAAATCTTCATCATATACAATTTTAAGTTTTTTTCTTTGTGAGCATATTCATCTCGCAAAATAACAATCATATAATCATCATAGTTAGTAATTTTGATTTGGTTAGGTGTAATATTAAAAAGCAGTGTGGATTTTTTTGTAGAGTAGCTATAATAATTTCTTTTGGAATATTCATAGTTTAATCTTTCTAGTTTTATTTATTGTTTTTTTGGCAAGATGAGTGATAGAGATAGAGTTTCATTTTCAAAATTAGCATTATCAAGGATTTTTAGTTAGCATTTTCCAAAGTGTTTTTTTACATTAAGGAAGTATGATGAGAGCATAATCAATTGGAAGAAGAAGCTACTTTAGTTGGTAGATTTTATTTAGTTCTGATTCTAGTTTTAGCATGTTGTACTTTAGTGATAATTCCTTTTTCAATTAGGGTTGTTAGCATATAGTATAACAAATATGAGTCTTTATTGAGATTGTAAGGATTAAGTTCAAGTAGTTTTTCACAAATTTCTTTCAATTCTAGAAATCATCTTCAGTTACGAAGTAATAAGAGTTATTATCAGTCCATTTTTGAACATTATTAACAAAGCAGCATGGATTTGATTGAACTTTTTCCAAAAAAACAGGCGTTTCAAAGATAGTAGATTGTTTTGAGTAAAGGTTTTGTAGTGGTTTAATTTTTTTCTTTAGTCATAGTTTCAGGGAACACAATCTTTTTAATAAAGAAGTCAAATTTCCAGTGGTTTTGAGCAATTCTTTTTCAGCGTAGTAATCAAAGGGAACTCATTAGCGTAGTAATAGTCAATAGCAGAAAAAAATCATTAACTTTTTTTGTTTTATAGATAGTCATATCAATCCCATTTTTCGCTCTCCATTTCTTAGTAATTTGTTATTTATTGTATTTTTCTTTTAGTTCTTCCATATAGTTTAGCAATTCTTGAGTTGGTTTATAGAAGTAAACACGCTCAAAGAAGTTTACAATTTCTGGTCCTTTTTCAATCAATCCATATTCAATAAGAGTATTTACCAATTCGAAGCTGTTAACTGGAATAGCAACAAGTTCTGAGTCAATTTCATTTTCAAATACTTCATCTTCATCAGGTAACATGCTTACAGTAACTGGCTCACAATAATCTTCATCAATTTCTTGAATCATGATAGCAATAGCATTAGTATCTTCGTAGCGATTAAGTAGCAAGTTGAATTGTGAATCTTCGTAAGTAATATTTTCTAGTTGCATTGTTTTTATCCTTTCTTAATTTGCTTCTACTTCTTTAATCTTGTATTGTGTAAGAAATAGTTTATAGTGTTGTTTGATTTCTTCAAGTTCTGATTTGAAAAAAATTTAGTTGGTTTTGCTTTAGGAGTCTTGTATAGAAGTTGTACACTATTTTAGTTGATTTCAAAACATATCAGATTCAGAGCCAAAATGAATTGTTTGAGTTTTAGTTTCTTTTTCTCCAATAAGGTTTGTCTTGATTCTTCAGTATCTTTAGCAATTCCATTTTTCAATCAAATTATTTTTCTTTTAGGTATTGGATTCGTTTATATAGAGTTAAAGAACGTGGAAGTGTGTACGAGGCATCAAAGTGGAGAAAACAGTAACTAATAGAAAATCTTCAAGTTCTTTTGAGTGAGTGCTTTTTCGAGACTTTCTGTTGTTGGCATACGGTCATGATAATCACGAATATTGGTGATGAGTAAGCATATTTAATAGTTAAATCTTTCAAGTTAATATTAAGTTTTTTTGAGCGTTTCATATGACATTTTTGTAATCCTCTTTTCATTTCTTTCTAGTTATATTGTACAATAATGAGTGTAGTTTGTCAATATTTTTTTATGAATTAAATGAGCTATTTATTTTTCGGTAAAAAAACAATATAGTGAGGCGATTTTTGAATGTTGTTATATCGTCGGCAGTGGAACAGTAAAACAGTTTAGGCGGATTTCGATAAATGTATCGATTTTATGAAAAAAAACAGCTAGGAGCGATTTTTAGGGGCATTTTTTTATTTTATTAATTTTAATCCCGAGCGATTACAAGTGAACTGGTATTATATTCTTGTGTTCGAGGACTTTAAAGAAGTTTGTGCTTATATCCATTCTCTTTTAATGTTTTAATAATTTCTCCAGTTAGTTCGAGTTGGTCTGCATAATTAGAGCTGTCATGGCATTTGAAAAAAATAAATCATGGGATACACGCATAGCGTCAATCATTGGTATCTTTACATCCTTCATTGGAGTTTCTTTTTTTAATTAGCGGTTCAGTGACTTTCAGTAATATATTTATCTCATAATATTAAAAGTATATTATATGAGTAGAACGAACGTAATCATAAATTTTTCCTCTTTTCATATTTTTCTTTATAATTATATTGTACAATAAGTAGTTCTGTTTGTAAATAGTTTTATAAAAAAATAAAAAGGCAATTTTATATTGCACTTTTTGTAGCATTTTGATTGAGATAGTAGCAATGAGACTTTAATCAATTCAAACATATTCCATTGGGTCATTGATTGGGATTCAACAATTGTGTTTAGTGTATAGGAAGTTTGGTCAAATTCAAAGGTATTCTTCAAAGAATTTTTTTAAGATTGGTAGGAATAATTTTTCAAAAACATCTTTGTCAAGTGAATCAACAAAAATCAGAATAATCAAATTTGGCAAATTCTTTTTAATTCAAAAAAATAAAGAATAGTGGAACATCATTAAGTCCATTATTAAGTTGAGTCAAAACATAATTTTGCAAAGATTCTTTGATTGTTGAACTTTCTTATATTTGTTAGAATAATCAAGCCCATCTTGATTACCATCGAAAATCGGATTGGCAGTCAAAAATAGAAACAGTACATTTTTTCAACAACATTAACATCTTTTTTCATAGCTGGCATTCAGCAAGTTCTCGTTTAAGATTGTCAGTAATAGTATCATAGAACTTGTTTAAAATTTTCGTTTAGTTTAATCATTGTTTTATTTCCTCTTTTTCTTTTTATTATAGTTATATTATACAACAAAGATTTCAGTTTGTCAACAATAAAATTAAAAAAATTTTATCTTTTTTTATCAGATTATGTTTATTAGTTAGTTTTATTGTTATTTCTCTTTTTTTGTTTGTTTTTATCTTGATGGTTGTAGCATATTCTCTTTTAGTTCTGGCAGGATTTCAGTAGAATCATTCAAATGTCGTTCAATAACAGAGTCGTCTTGATAGTTATTAGAAAAGATGTATTTGTTTTCTAATAATTTTTTTGAGTCCATGAAGAGTAAATGAATAGCATAGTTATAACAAAGCATAATTGATAACTTTGTTTTTCATCAAAGAGAATACAAATAGTTCTATAGTTTTTAGTATCCTCGAACTTTTTATTTCTGGTCCAAAATCTTCATAGATGGAAGCTGTTTCAGCAATCTTTTTCTAAGTCATTTCTTAAATTTTTTTATAAATGTTTTTTTAATAAATTTTTCTTCTAATTGTTTTCTCTCTTTAAAATTCATTGTTATTTCTCCTTTTTTAAATGAACTTTGTAAGCAATAGCAAATGGATTGAAAAGCAGTTCAAAACTATAAAGTTTGAGCCCTTGTTTTTCCTCAGTCATTATTTATAGTCTAATTATACAATAAAGATTTTTAGGGCATCAACAATAAAATTAAAAAGTTTAAATAAAAAAAGCATTATCTTTTTTTATTGATAAGCTTTATAATTTATTAGTTTTTTAATGAGTGCATTAAAGATAAGATTTCCAAATTTGACAATTTGGTCAATATCTTTTTCAATTTTGTAAGTTTCTTTAGTAATAGCGTTTCAATTTAGTTCGAGTAATAGAGTCGATAAATTGTTTTGGATTGTTTGTGATTTTAGCAAAGATATCTTCCATTTGTTCCATAGTAAATTCATGGAATGTGGGTTCTGGTACAGTAGCCACAAGTTCTTCAAATTGTTTTTTTGAGCTGGCTGAGTAAGATTTTTTTATTTTGAAGCATGAATTGTTTAAGAGTAATTTTTGGAATATCCTTTCTTGCTTTTTTTGCAAGCTTTTAAGCGTCAGTAGTGTTGATGAGCTCCTTTAGTTCACCCCAAATTCGCCAGTTTTCATTAACAGTACGGTCATTAACATTAACAAGACTGATAAACTCATCTAGGAAAAAAGTAAGTTCATCAAAGTCAGCAATAATACCATTAAAACGTTTGAAAGTTTTAAGTGTAAAGTTTGTGAAGCGAGTTTTATTGTAATCTTTTCGAACTTTATCAAGTTCTTGGATTTTAAGTTCAACAAGTCGTTTGTTAAAACGTTCTTCATCATCAAAGATAAAGTTTTTTTAGCAGCAACTTTAGAATCTTCAAAACATTTTCATGATTTCATCAATAGTTTTATTTTGATTCTTCTTCTTATTGATTTCTGTTTCAAATTTAAGAATACGTGGTCGTTTTTTTCTTGTTCTGAGTTTCTTTTTCTAAGTTGTTTCTTTTTGTTTATCAGTTAGTTTCATTGTTTTTCTCCTTTGTTTTTCCTCATTCCTTATTTACATTTTAATTATATAACAAAGATTTTTAATTTGTCAACACTTTTTTTACAAAAAAATAAAAAGAACTTTAGATTTTTTCTAAAGTTCTTCGTTTTTAATAAAATTAAAATCAATAGAACTAATTGTAGCATTTTTCATCTTTAGTAATAGAAAGTCATAAACAATTCTAGTAATGGAGTAATTGTTTCATTATTTTTTTATTTGTGAAAGGGACTTGTTTCTCAAAAATCTAAAGAATTAAATGAAACAAGTTCTGATGATTTATCATGTTTGAGTCTAATTATATTATCAGATTTATCAACAGCAAAAAGCGAATCCATCTGGGACGTTAGGGGTATCGTCTATTCACATTTAAAGAGGACGTAATTTTTCCATAAATTGTTTAAGGATTCTTTTACAAGATGGTTGGTAATATAAATCAATAAATAATTTACAAAAAGTCCTTTGAGTGATTTGAAATAGTTAAAGAATCAATATAGTCTTTAAGTTCTAAATAAAGACAATCTAATTCTTTTTCTTTTTTTGGCAATTTTTATTTAATAGTAATGAGCGCATTAGTAATTCCTTTATTTATCTAAATAGTCAAAAAGCTTTTGGACTTTTTCTTGGTAGAGCTTTTGTATGATAAGCAATTTGTGGGAGCTCATCTGCTTTTGTATTGCATAAAAGTAGAATAGAATGGAGTTAATGAAGAGTATAAATCATGATAGAAATTGAGCTAGTCTTATTTGTTTGAATTTCTTATAAGAGATTTTTATTAGTTGCCCCATAGTTCTTTTTGGTATTCAAATTTCTTCTTTATCTTGGAACAACAAATTTGAAAAAAATGAAAAGAAAGCTATAAATTGTATTGGTTTTAGTCAATTCTTGAAAGTGTTGATAATCTTCTTTCTTTATGTTGTAAGTATTGATTTCTTATTTTTATCTAATAATTTTTTTATAGCTTTTTATATGTTCTAGTTTCATTTTTATCAGTCCTTTAGTTTTTTTATGAATGTCTGAGCAAATAGGCATCCAATAAGGTATATTGATAATAATTTTTCATAGTATCAATTCGTTCATCTTCTTCATCATATTCTCGACATTTCAAAATCAATAAGATAAGACTAGAATCAAAATTTGAAATTTGTCAGTCAAAAAAACGTTTAATAAATCTTTTGATTAAATTAGAGTAACTTCTTCCATAAGTCAGTATAAAAAAATTTTTCTGCTAAGATTTCAGTCAAATGGTCATAATGAAATTGAAAATTAAGTGGAATATATCAATGCTTTTTTTAAATTAAAAAGTACATGATTTACAATAGTATCATTTTAAGTTATTTGCATTTGATTTCCTCAAAATAGGAAGTAAAATCTTCATCATCATCTATAATTTGGCAATCAGTAAAAAGTAAATGTTTTATTGTTTCCAAAAGGATTTGTTAAGTAATCAGATTCTAGTTTTGACATGTTTCTTCAAGTTTTTTTCCTTTATGATAACATCTCTTGGTTTTAAGTGTTTTATATAAATCTAGCATAGTATTCTCTTTCTATTCAAAAATAATTTTTTTCTTTTTTTATTGATTTCTGGGTCAGGGCTCATTGTCTTTTTAATAATGAAAAGAATGGTTCGTACAAATCATCTTGAGTTGAAATTTCTTTATAAAAGTATAATTAGTAAAATGAACTTTCTGTACATATGATAGAAAATGATAAATGTATCAGTTTTCTTATCGTTCATAATGCTAATATAAAAGTCATTAAATTTATCAGACTTTGAAATAATTTTTCAAATTCAAGATTTTGATTTCTATTAACAAGTGGAATTGAACTATATCTTCTTCAAGGTTTTTCCTCTTTCACAGCAGAGTATAGTGAGTGAGTAGAAATTGAAATTTAATTTTTAATGGTTTCTTGTTAAAAAGAAGTCATTTGACTTTCATCAATATTCATTAAGTTATAGTTTCCTTTGTTTTCTTTTTCAATAATATTTTTCAACAAAAAAGTCTATTTGACTCCTTTTTGTTGGAACTCTTCTTTGACTTTTATTTTCTACTTTTTTTGATTGTGCATTTCCACAACGTTATCAATCATATTATCCATTAGTCTGACAATTTTTTTCAGATAAAGAATATTCTTTTTGAGCGTTTATTTCAATTTTGAGCCCTGTTAGTATCTTTATTAACAGTTGACTCAGTGCGATAACTTTTTATCTTTTGGCATTTCAAATACAATTTTATATCTTCAATTTCATAAAGTAATTTTATTGTTGATTTTGTACAGTTCAGACTAAAAACATTTTTGAGCTAATTGTCTCCAGTGTGGCGTTTTCTAGTCTCAATTGAGTCTATAAAATATTTATGGCAATAGGCGTTTTTTTGATAATAGTTTTTTTGGGAATGATAAATCCGTGTTGATTTATTTTTGAAATTCAAATCTTTATCATTTGATAACAAAGTAAATTTCTTCATTTCATCATATCCTTTCTATTTTATCAGTATTCATTAGTTATAGTTTCTTTTGCTTTTTGTTTAATGATTTCTTCAATAGACTTTTTATCCTCAAGTTCTTTTGCAATATTTTTTTGCGTCTGATAATTTTTTTAGAAATTCAAAGCAGTTATATGGTAAGAAAAAGTAATTTTTTTCCTTTAATGACGGAAATTGTTCCACATTAAGTGTTGCTTTTGTATTTGATTTGTCATTTAAAATCACATCAGGACATGAAGTTTGCAAATTTCCAGCCTGAGAATTTAATTGAAATTCTTCAATCTCATAATTATAAGTCCTTTATCTTTGATTTAAGTCTAACGTAAAAGCATCGAGCTCAATTAGAATTTGAAAGAGCATTATCCTTTGTTTCATCTGTAAGTTTCTTGAGCGATTCGTAATAATAAGTTCCATCAGATATAATTTCAGGTTGAGAAAAAGTCCGAGACTTTTTAATTTTTAAATTTTATTTCATCATTTGGCAATAAGGTAAATTTCTTCATTCTAGTTAATGAACTTCTATTTTTTTCTTTAATCTTCAGTTATAATTTCCTTGAACTTTGTTTTTAATAATTTTCTTCAATGAACTTTTTATCATCAAGTTCTTTTTGAGAACTAAGTGCTTTTTGTTCTTCAATCTTTTTTTAGTTATTCAAAGTAGTCATACAAGCGAAAAGTAGTTTGAATCTTTTCAACAAGTGATGGTGGTTTTTCTATATTTGAACAGTTTGAGTCTATCAGTATTTTTCATCAGGCGGGACTCAATGGTAGCAAGTTTAAGATTTTTCTCCTTGAGCCTGAAAATTTAATTTCATATCCTCAGAGTTTCATAAACAGTGTTCCCTTATTTTTTTCTTAATCTCTAAAAAAACATAATTCTGGCATGAAGTAGTAGAGACAGGTTTGTTAATATTGTAGTGAGCTATAATGTATTTGATTTGTCTGTAACAGTAGAATTTATAATCAACGATTTCAGGTGCGTAAAAGTCCCATCTTTGTTTAATTTTTAAATTGTAATTTATCATTTGATAATAAGGTAAATTTCATCTTCGACCTTTCTAAACAGTTAAGCAATTCTTTCAATTCATCAAAAGTAAAGTATTCTGTTTTATCAAAGAAAATAGTTTGAGTAGTTGTTTCTCTAATTCTTCCTTTTCTTTGAGCAGGGGTAATCGTTGTTCATCATTTGGTTTTGTGGTTTTATAGCAGCAAAAACGAATTTTATTATTATCAAAATAAAAGGCCAGAATAGTTAATGAATCAGCAAAATCTATTTTTTTAAATGTAAGAGTATATAGTCTATCTTCTTCATCAAAATCAAAAGAATGACTTCCAATTCAAAGTGTTGAACTTTCTTAATAAAGGCGATTCATTTTTTTCTTCTTTATTAAGAAAAATTCATCAAATTGTCTAAACATTTGATTAAGTTAGTTTTAATGAAAGTCTATTTCCAAAGTACTCATAATTGGGATTTTTCTTATGGTCTCTAAGCAAATGAATTTGAGTTTCAGAGTTGTTTAGCAGTTCTTCTCGGAAAAAGTGCTTTTAATTGATTTTTGGTAATATATTCAGCAATAGACAGTTAGTGCAGTACTTAATTCTATTGGTATCTTTGAGATACAAAGTGTTGTAATCGTTCAAAAGCGTTTGAAGAACTTTCTTAACGATGAACATATTCTTTATTGTTCATTTTGGTTTTTCCTTTTTCATGTATCAGTTTCAAAATCTCAGCGAATATGTCATAAGAATCTGAGTACTGGTTTTCGCAACAGAATTTACATTTAAAAGCTTTCTCCAATCCCAATTTAATGATTCCGGTTCATAATATTACAAAAATAAATATAAAGTTATATAAATTAAGTAAAATTATGAGATTTCGAAATTTATTTACATATATAGAAATATGTAAAGTAAAGAGCTGAGTCTTGCAGTATCAGTTCTTATTTTGGATAAAGTGATTTTCTCAGACGTTTTTATAAGTTTAATTTAATAAAATAAACGTTAATGGAGGTGATCACACATTTCGGGACGAAAAGTTAGATTTTTAAAATTATTGGTAATATTAAAATCATTTTATCGTCCATTTATATTTAGTTCAAGAGCTAAAACAGGTGAGTTTTCATAATATTTCTTGAAAGTTTCTTTATATGGTGTGTCAATATTTATTTCAGTGATAAATTTTCTTTTCTTAATATTGATAGAAGCATTAAAATCTGCATCTATATTTAAGTTACAATTTGAGCATTTAAATTCTTTTTCCTTTTCTAATTCCTAAATGATTGAGTACAACAAATTTGCAGTATAGAGCGGATTAGTATTGTTTCTTTTATTCCTTTTTCGTAATTTTATTGATAATCTTTTCAAGCAAGAACTTGGTCCATGTAGAGAATCTATTTTGTTGTTTTTGGTAACATTCTTTTTTTCTTGAGTCCAATTTAAATCTTCCCTTAGTATTTCTTCTATATCTTCCTCTTTTATCATTTTGTTCAGTTCACAATTTATATGATGAGCATTCTTGATTTGTATTTGCTAATTTTAGAAATTCTCTTTTTAGAACTAAATTATTATCTTCCAAATTTTTTTAGTTTTTGTTCTAATATGGATTTTTTTAGATTGGTCTTGTTCGATTGAAATTCTTTCCTCTAGTTTTTTTGTTTATAAGAAAAATAATCGTGAGCTATTTTTTTATTAGTAAATTATCAGACAGAGTATAAAATAATTCAGAAGAATTGAGTCCATATACAGACCCATCAGTTTAGTGTTATTAAATCAGTTATTCCTACATCTAATCCAAGTATTTCAGGAGCAGTCATTTGTTTTTTTAGAAATAAAGTCTATCTAATGGTACATGAAGATAATATTGATTAGTTTTTTTGATTTTTTTGCTGATCTAAAGTTCCCTTTAATTTTTGGTATATTGGCAATTAAAGAGATTTCTATTCAGGGAATGCTCTTCTTACATGTAAAATAAAAAAATTTTTTTATTGTTAGAATCAAATTTATAAAGACTTGAAGTTAGTACAATATTTGTTTTTATTTGTATGAGATTTAGTTTTGTATCTGAACATATCTTCGTAATAGATTATTCGAGCTATGAACATCAATCTTTAAATCTTTTAAATAATCAGTTTTGATAATCAATTTTTTTATAATTTAAAATATTATATAAAGTTGGTGTATGTTTTAAACATAAAAACAAATAATGTCTATCTTCTTTAGTTAGATTTTTCATTTTTGAAAGATTGCTTTTTGACTTTTCTTTTTTTGTTGTAGTCAATTGAGTAATTGTTGAAGCAGATTGTTCTGGTACTTTTTGAAAGAGTTTTAGTGATTTTTGTTTGATAATAAGTTCTTTTGTATTGAGTCATCTCTAATTGTCCGGAAGTTTTGTTTTTAATAGAGGGCTAATTCACATATCTTGACGAGACATAATTTTTAATATTTCTTTGGATTTTAGCTATCAATAATATTTCATCTTTATTATTCGAGCAATTTGAACTTTTATTTTTGTGTTCGTTTCATTTAAATTTTGGTCAATTCCTTTTTTTCTAATTCTTCTAAAAATAAGTCTCAGACATTTTTGGAGCGTTTTTTTCGTAAGGTTGATACATTTATCAAAAAAACAGTTTTTATAGTCTTAGCGATTGAGCAGTGATGATATAACGACATTCAAAATCAGTCTGGGTAATATTTATTGTGTAAAAAAATCATTAAAAGTATTTGTTCTTTCTTCAATGGTATAAAAAAATCAAGTTCCTTATTATCTGCGTTAGTAGAATATTTATAGTATCTATGATTTTTCTTTGATAGATGTACAATTGATTTTATCTGTTGGTGTATAGAACTTTCAATAGTATTGTATTTGGCAACAGACGTTCTTTAAGTTCTTTTTGAACTTTCATTGATTTGAGTTTCAATTCCTTTCAGTTAAATGAAGAATGTAACAGGCACATCAATCCATAAACAAATCCTAAGTTCAAATATTGAGTAATTGTGTATTGAAAGTGACATTCTAAATAATCTTCTTTTTTTGTCTTTGGTTGTATTTGTCCTATGAGGGACTAAATAGCAAGTCTGGAGTAGAATTAGAGCAAATGATTGAGCAAAAGAGATAGTATTGAGCTGAAATGATTGTAGTTAAAATTTGATTCAAGCGAAATTGAACAGGCAGACTATAGCAAAAATACAAAGCAAGACATCTAAAATTATTAGTACAATATAGCGATGCTTTTCCTTTATTATTCATCTTGTTTAGTCCTTTTCTTTTTTTATAAAATTTTTATTAGTAACAATCGCTTTCAATAAGTATGTGCATCATGAGTGAGCGAGTCTGAAAAGCAATCGCAGACTCTAAATCTTCTTCTTGACAATATGGGCATAAATCAGAAAACATTCTTCAAATTGGTCAGGCTGAAGCTTTCTCAGTCTTTTTCGTCAAATTTTGGTACAATAGTCACAAATCATAATACAATCCTTTCTTTATTCTTGTAAGTAATTTAATTCAATTTTTGACAAAAATAAAGTTTCAGCAATCAAATCATATTCATTTTTTAAAGAAATCAGAGTCAGTAATAGCAAATTCTTCATCTTCAAATTTAAAGTTAGATTTAAAGTTATTTTTTTAAATTTTTTTCTAGCAATTCTTCTTTTACAGTTTTATCATGCAAAAGATTAGTCCAATCTTTGTCAGCATTGTTTAATTTGACAATAGCAGGTTCATCAGTAAAAGTGTTAAGGGAATGCTACAATTTAGATTATCCACATAATCTTTAATATTTGATTTTGGAAGAATCATTTTGGCAGACAGCAATTCTTTTTCAAATTGATTAGTTAATTCATTTGAAGGGCAATCATTATTATCTTTCATTGCTATCATTGAGTACTTCTGATAAATCGTATATTGACTTCTTGAGTAGAATATAAATCCATTTTATTAAATAATTCTTTTGTTAATTTCATCTTGTTTATCCTCTTTTCATCTTATAATCATATTATACAAAAAGGTGTATTTGTCAGTAGAATCATTCTAATGTAATTATCAGTTTGAGCAGTTCTGGGGCATTTTTCTAATTCATTAAGGATTTAATCGAAAAATCAATCTAGGCGTATTAGCAATTGAACTGAGTTGGTAAGATGAATATAAAGAGATGGTAAAATAAAAAGAGCAAGAATTATTTCTTAGTCTATTTTTTTATGATTAAATGTAAATGATAGTGCAAAAATTCGATAGTGGTAGTTTTAACAATGACGATTTCAGTTTTTCTGCGAAAACTCATGATAATAGCATGTGAGGTCAAGATAATTCTCTCAGGGTCTCTTGACGTCATCATATTTCAAATAGTATTTAAAAGCTATCTTCTTTTAGGGACGAATGATTTTTTTGAGTATCAGTCCATTTTTAGTTTCTAATGGAATGAGAAATGCGTGACAGAACGTGCAGATCCTTTTAAGATTTCATCTTTTGGGTTGATTGATTAAAGTTCCATTCTTTTCAACAAATTGTTTTTGTTCGATTAAGTTTTTCTTCTCTAAGATCATATTTATATTCTCCTTTATTTTTATTAAGATTTAATTTTTTTCTTTCAAGTGATCAATAATGAAATACAAGTCCTTTGAAGTCTGGGCGATAGACATGAACTTTGAGGTTTACAGTCGATGGCAGTAAGTGTAGAAATAAGAAATTTCATGTAAAAGAGCTGGTAATTTTTTTATTCTTTTTATTTTTCCTTAATAAATTCTTTTAATTGTTCAAGATTTACAAATTGGAAAAATAACTAGTGTAATAATCTCCATGTAAATTGAGGTATAAAATTCATTTAAATAAACATAAATTCATCAATAAATTTCATTGAGCATATCTTTGTCTAACAAATAGGTTTTTAATATTACAGACTGAGTTCATTAGCACAATCATCATTAAGCAATAAGTAGTTAGTAATGAATTTCATTTCAAAATTATCTGTTTCAAATAATGGGGTTAAAAGTATGTAATTCACTTTGAATTGGAATTTATATTGACTTTTGGCAATTTAATTTTCAATGGGCGATATGGGTCAATTTTATATAGATTAAGTAATGGATTACAATTATTGACTTTCTGTTGACTTGCATCTTTTACTAGTACAAAGGGACAGATGACTTTTCGGCAACAATATATAATCCATCTTCAAAATCTTTTTGTTTTTTTGTCAATAAAAATTTTGTTGAGCTAATTCTAATTGTTCTTCCCAAAATTTGATTTGGTCTTTTGCTTTTTAGCATAAGTTTCTAGTTGGGTTTTGTTGTATTTTTTTAGAGTAACTTCTTTCATTTTTTTGTTATATCCTTTTCTTATTTTATAATTATATTATACAACAAAAAAACGTTGAAGTGTCAATAAAAAAATGTAGGATTTTATTAGAAAATATTTAAATAAAAAAAGAGCAATTTCTTGCTCTTTTTTTATTTGATACTAACAAATTCAGTCATGGGTGTTGCTGAATCTTCTTCAACAACTTTTACAATATAATCATCATTAGGAGTAAAGTACAAAAGTATTTAAATTGTATTCCTTTGAACTTTTATCACTAAAGTAATAACAATCTTTTTGACATCCCAAAAATAAGATTCGTTCAGTAAATGGCATAAGATTTTTAAGCAAAAGGAAACTAGATGGTTTCAAAGTATGAACTTTTGGTATGTGAGCTACATGAGAAAGTTTTTTTATCTAAAATTGTAGTTCATTAAATTTAGATAATTTATAAAAACAATTTTTTTATTATAGTGTTTTTAAAGCATTTAAAAAAATTCAGGTAGTGATTTTCTTGGTATTCATCAATTCTAGCATTATAAGTTTTTTTGTGTATAAGTCAATGAGTGAAACAAATTCCTTATCATCAAAGAACTCTTTTTTTAATATAGTGTTTGTAGCAAAAATATTTTTGATAATCACGAAGTAAAGATGGTGCATAATCAGATAGTTCAGTATAGATAAAATCAATTAAATCTTCACCTTCATTTGGCATTTTGCACAAAAATTTATCTTGTAAGTCGGGGTATTGTTTTTGGTATTGTTTTTCAATCTTTCCATAAGAGCGAGCTCTCATAGTATGGCGCATCTCTTTATCTGAGTTTCACAAAAAGGAATTCAGGCACTAATGGGTGGGACTGGAATATATCAGGTGGGTTAATCTTTTCTTCTGTTTCTGCATTTTGAACGTAATAAAGGAGTATAAAATCTTTATTATTTCTCGATGTAAGGAGAGTTCTTCCAGTTCTATAGCTCCATGAAATTAGTTTTGGATATTCCATTGTTTCAGCCTTCTTTCTTTTATCTTTAGTTATATAGTACAATATATTTTTTTGATTTGTCAACAATAAAACAAAAAGAAAAAAAGAGCAAAAAAATAGCATCTTTAAATAGTTTTAAAATAAATAGAATTGTTATTCAAGTAAAGGGGCGGAGCATATGTAATGAAAATGAATTTCATTATAGATTTCAGAACTTTTATCAAGAATTTCATATTCAAAAGTATTGTGATAAAGTTGAATTGATCTCACATAAACAAAATCGTCTTTTAATTTGTCATATAAGTAGATACTATTTTTATTTTGAGTGAGTTTCTGAGGAAGTCCACATGGCAAATCTTCAGCAAAGAATGAAATAAATTTCTTATCAATTTTATAAATTTGTTCATCTTCTAATTGTAAATTAGAACAAAGACGATTAGTCGTTCTTTTTCTTCAGTTCTTAACAGGATAGAATTTGAATTAGTAAGAATAAAATTATATTTAATTTATTAGTTTTATATTCTTCTAGGTATTGTAGTTTCATCTGTTCAGCGTGACAGCAAAAAAATTGAAAGAGCTCATCATATTGTGCAAAAAGCAGAATCAGAATAATTTAAATTTTTGAGCTAAAAAGAATATTATCCTCGTTATATTTCATTTCAAAATTAGCAATTCCATTAAAAAAAATATAAAAGATTCATTTTTATTTAGCAAGTATAATAAGTTTGGAACTTTTGAACTCCAAAAATTTTTTTTAAGTTCTTTGGTATTCATTTATTTTTCCTTATCTAAGTTTAAGCGTTTCTGAGCTATTCTTCTTAATCTTTGATAGTTTTATCGAAAAACAGTTTTAACTGCTCTAGCGTTGCTTATATTTCGATATAACAACGCTTAAAATCAGTTTCAGACTGACAATAAAATCTATTTTTCGCTTTTTGAGCGTGTGAATAGATTTCGGATAAATCAATAGCAGCTACAATCAAAAGAGTGCAAAAAAGTTGGTTTTGGAAGAAAATCAAAAATCCAGTAAAGAAATTATGAGCTAAAAGTGAGCATGTATGGTAATCCAATGAGAAAAAGTGTTCCTAAAAATACTAGGAAAAGTTGAATGTATTTCATTTTAATGAGTCCTTTTATTTTTAAAATTTCATCTTAGATTCTAGTTCTACGAGCTCTGTAGTATTTTTAACAGCTTCCACTAGAAATTGATAGATTGTGTTATAAATGTCTGCATATGGTGGCTCTGTAATTTTTACAGTAGTAAACTTCTTACGCTCTTTATTAGAGCGTCTGCAATGTAAAAGTGAGCTGTTTCAGAAACAGATTTAATCATCACAAACAATTTAATATTAGGGAAACTTTCACAATTCCAAGCATAGTATGAATCTTCAGTAATTCAAATTTATATTTTTGCGGAATAAGAGTGTTATTATATTTTTTTCTACGAAGTTTTCGATTTCTTTATTCATTTTTAATCCTTTTTTTATTCTATATCTTGTGAAATGTAAAGTAAATGAAAAAAATAGTTATTTCATTTTTTCTTAATCAGAGCATCTAATTGTTTCAATTTTCGAAGATTTAATTTTTTTCAAAATCGAAGCTAGTAATAATATTTCGTTTCAATCTTCGAGTAATTTCTTTTCGTTCAGTTAATTCATGTTGATTTTTCTTCCTTTTCAATTTCAGCAATTTCCTTATCAATCTTATCAATGATTGAACAATGCAGTAGAGGGAGCTTTCTCAATTTGTGATCGATTAAGTTCTGAAATGAAATTCAAATAATATTCATTAGCATATAATTGAGTTCTATGAGACGGAATTCTTTTTCCTTTTTTTGAATAATTGTAAAGTGGCGAAGAATAAACGTTTTTTTCTTATTGTGAGCATAAGGACTGGCGTTAATTTGAGATTCTCTAAATCTGAGTTCTGTTCTATTTTTGGCAAATAGAATAAGTTAAATCAACGAGATCCCTAATAGATTCAAAAAAGTCAATTGGCAGTCTATTGTTAGTTAATTTGAGAAGGTATGAACTTTAGTAATTCTTTTCGTAAATTCAAATTAGGTTGTTTCTTCTTCATTGTTTTTAAATTCCTTTTTTTAAATTTTTATTTTAGCTTATTCTTCTTCAGCATTTCCTACTGCTTCAGCAAGGAAGTGATAAACAGTGTTGTAAATATCCATGTATGGTGGCTCTATAATTTCAAGTTCTTTACTCTTTCCATTATGTTCGCATTTTAAAGTGACAGCAAGTTCAGTAACGTTTAGAATTGTTGCTTTTAAATCAATTGAGTCTTTTTCACAAGTCCACACATAACAATTTTCAATTTCTTTGAATTGGAACTTGATAGGAATGAATTGCTTGTTATAGCGGTCAACAAATTTAACAATAAGTTCTTTATCCTCATTTCTTCGTTCAATTACTTCTCTTGCATGAGGCATGTAATATTCCCAAAATGGTGTAATATTTTCATTTTGATTTTTCTGAGCTTCGTTTTCCATTATAGTTTTCTTCCTTTTCATAATTCATTTCATCTTTAATTGTATTATACAATAAAAGTTTTAATTGTCAATAATAAAATTAAAAAGATAGTTAATATATATTAGTATCTTTATTTTCAATTATAAAAGCATTTTTTTCAATCTAGCAAGTGTTTTATCTAAATAAATATAGAACTCTTTAATTTCTTTTTATATCTTCCAATCCAAAATAGTATTCATAATTTTATGACTGAATGTTGAATTTAATAGGAGCTAGTGAAATAGATCTATCTTTGTGAGCTCTAACATAACATCATAATTTAGTCCTCTGAAACAAGGGAGCGTCAAATTTATCTGAAAATCCTAGATTGAAAGTTTCAAATTATTCAGAACAGAGTGCGAAACTTAAATTCTTCTTTTGTGCTTTTAGCAGTTCTATCAAAAGTGCAAAACTTGTTGTAAAAGTATGAGTCTGAATTAACAATTGATAGAAATATTCTTTAACGGCAGAAATATATAGAACTTTCAAGATTGAGCTCAATATATTTAATAAATTCTTGAATAGGGAGTGAAATTTTGTTATTAAGAAGCATATTGTAAAAAGAAATCAGTAAATTCTGAGTAAGCAGATCTTTCTTAGTTTCAAAATAGAGAGTAGTATTTAGTCCTGATTTTTAAGAATGGACGAATATCTCTTGAAGCATTTTCTAAAATCTCATGAGATGTTAAGTTTGAGCTCTATTTCTTTTTTTGATTTTGCTTTGAAATTTGGCAACAAAGTCTTTTTTTGAATAAGTTTCTTTTTTTGAGAAATTCAGTAGCAACAACAATCTCAAATTTTGCAGAGTTTCAATATTAGTCTTTCTTGAATAGATTTATCTAGTATTCATCGAGCAGAGTAATAAGCAAATTCCAATATTCTTGAATTGAGTATCTTCAGTTAATTTATCAAGAATAGTTAAAATTTCTTCATATTCATTGAACTTTAGAATAAATTAGATTTCGTTTGAGCTCCTTTGTGGTGATTTTGTTCAACAAGATTAAGTGGTATAGCATTAGAGAATCTTTTTTAAGTCTTTTGGGGACTCATTAAGAGTAATATAATATTCTTTTTCTTTGAATGGTTTTCTTTTTGTTTAGTCTGAATTGATTAGTTTTTGTATGAGTGAAGTAGTTTCAAAATAAATTGTATCGCATTTATAATTAAATCTATTTTTTTGATTTTTATAAAATTCTGTAATATGTAGATTAGTTAGATAAATTTCTCTATTTATTTGATTTATTTCATTTTCTAAATCTTCTATTGTGGTATAAAAACTTTGGATTCATATAGTAGTCCTTTTTTTATTTTTCATTCTAACAAATTTGGTATTTTTTTAGTCAAATAAAAAGAAGCTTATAAAAAGAAAAAGGATTTTTATTTCTTTTTATTTTTTTGAGTAAAAAGACTAAAAACAGTCAAAATCACGATAAAATAGTCAGTTATAAAAATCTAAAAGAACTAAAAATAGTAAAATCGAAAGTAAAATAGGTAATTTCGGGCTAAAAATAGCGATAAAAAGGGTAAAAATGCGTTTTTTTGACATTGGGCGTTTTACAATTGGCTGGAAAGTTGAGCAACAACAGTTAGAGCAGTTCCTAAAACAGCACTTTTCGACATGAGTATAAATAGTGGTAAACAACAAAATAAATAGAATTTCAATAAATAGAAAGAACTCGTGAGATGCTTACGAGTCTCAGTGGCTGAATAAAGTAAAGTAAAAGGAACTAAAAGAGTATTTTTTTATTTTTTTATAGATAGTCTAATTAAATATAGGGGTTGTTATATCGTCATATAGTTAGTAAAAACAGTAAAAATGTAATTTCGATAAATGGTATCGACTTTTAATAAAAAAACAGCTTAGAGTCAGCTTTATTTTTACAATTTAAAAGCAAAAAAAGAAAAAGGAGCATATTTTATGAGTACTTTTTATAATTATCATTTCTATATTCATTAAGGATAAAAAAATATTTTTTTATCCTTTTGGTAAAATCTTAAATAAATTCACATAAAAATTCCTTTATGAAGCGTGAGAGTGAAACTTTCAGTACAATTTCCCATTCTTCAACATTTGGAGATATATGAGTCATTTTTCTTTTTTGAGAAAGTGCGAGAACTCTTTCTTAGAATCAAATAATTCTAAGCGTAAGTTTCTTTGGTTTATCAAATGTGAGTAAAATAAATTGCATTATTCAAAATCCTTATAAAATATTATCTTCAAAATAAGTAATCAATTCATCTTCATTGTTGAGAATGCAGTAATTACAGTAGCAGATTTAGGATAGTAGAATTATCCAGTCATTCAAATCTTTTTAAAATTTCATTCCATTTTGTTGGTAGATTTGAAGTTTCAAATTCATAATAGAGGGCATTTTTAGTTGTTTCATTAAAAAAAGCAAAATTGTTACATAATTTCCATCATTGTAAGTTTCAATTTGGCTTTGCAGTATTTTTTTCATTTTAATTCTCCTTTTATTTATAAATTCTATATTCTTGATTTCCTACAAGTGCGGTTTGTGGTAAGAAGAAAACAGCATAAAGCAAGTTCTCTAAAAGATGAGTAAAATCCAATCTTCAACAACAAAATGAGCAAGAATTGGAAAGATTGGCATCAAATACGATTATAAACATTAGTAGCAAGTTCTTAATAATTGTCATTGTTTTTTTGACTCAATCTTTATTTCTATATTTATTATACAACAAGAAATATCTTTTGTCAACAATTTTATAAAAAAATAAAAAAAGAGCTATATAGATCCCTTTTTAAAAAAATCATCATATACGAGACATTGCATCCCAATAAGTTGCTTCTTCTGTTTCATCTTCATAAAATTCTTTTTCATCTTCTGTACATTTAGCATAAGATTTATGGCGACCCCATTCATCTTTTTCATCTGAATAATAATAGTTTGTATCAGCAATTCTCTCACGATTTTGTATTCTTCTTTTTGTTCCAGTACAGCATGCAGTCAAAATCAGAGCTAACAACGAGCTATCTTTAGGATTTATTGTGTAGCATCTTGAATTGAGACAATTAGTTTTGAGCATTCTTCGCAGTATCTATCTCTCTTAATCGCAACAATTTTGAAGTTGCTTGTTGGATTCATTAAAATAAAGTGATTTTTCTTCATAAATTGGTCATATCTATAAACAGTTATTGTTTGAGAATTTGGTAATCTTGGGACTCTTTATCATTTTATTAAATCCTTTCTAAGTAATTTTTAATTAAAGAAAAATAAGACACAAAAACATAAACAGACAATTACAACAACAGGAGCTAAAAACAAGGGCTGGTTTCATATTCTGAATTATCTTCTTTATGATTGGGTTCAAGTTTTCAGTATTATAATAAGTATAATGAGGCATATATAATAATCTCTGAGTCATAGTTGGATAGAGGAATGTGAACTTTCGGTGGTATATAATTTGAGTCCTTGGTATAGAAGATTTCCAAGTTTCTACAGGTGCGGGACGATGGTATCTTTTTTTAGGGTTTTGGATTTCCAAAGAGATTAAATCCTTTTTTTAGTTTGAGCTGTTGAGTTAGAATCAGTAGAATTAGATTTTTCTAGCATTCTTGGGTTGGGTCATAGATTACATTTGGTTTGTGATTTTATTAGAATTTGATTTGGTGAGTTTGGTAGAATGATGAGATGAATGAGTATGGGCAGCAGAGGCGTGTGCTCTGAGCAAGAGCAGTGATTGGTGTTAAGAACATTAGTAAAACAATTAGTGTTCCAAATAATTTTTTTCATTTTTGGCTTTCGTTTATTGTTTGTAGTTATATTATACAATATATTTTATAAGCGTCAACAATTTTATAAAATAAAAAGAGCATATAGATCTTGTTTTTAGTTTATGCAATTTCCTTAGTCAAAAATTTTAGTAATGTAGTGTTCCATAGTTGGTTTCAGATTAGATCTACTTTCTTTAAGTAAGATTCATTTAAGAAACATTTATATTGGTCTAGTTCTTTAATGTATTCATCAGCAAGGGCATAGAAATCATTGTAGAGATTATTTAGAACTCGTCTTTATCTTTTTGTTTTTGAATTTAGAATTTTTTTCATATTCTTCTTTATAAGTTACAGATGTTTTAGTAATATTTTTTTGAACAACTTTTCCATTTCGTTTTAACTTTATAATATTCAATTTTTTTGAAATTGACTTGTTTACAACTTTCATATGTAGGGATTTCTTCATATCTTCCAGTTGGTCCTTTTATTCCTTTTATAAACTGTCTTTTTCTTTTTTTCTGGTAAAGTAAAATGTTCTTTCTTAATTTCTCTATAATCAATAGTATTAAATAGCTTTTTTTGAAAGCATATGCAGATTCATATAGAGCAAATCATCAAGTTTCATTTCATTTAATTTCATTTTCTTAATCCTCGTTAATAATATAAGTGGCTAAAAAAATTTCCAATTTTGGGACTTTCTTTATTAGAATTAAAATCGTTTGAAAAAAAGCAATGATAAAATCACGGAAAATTAAACGATTAGTGTTATCTTCATCAGTGAGCGAAAGCAATAGAGCAAGCTAATTTCATCTTCAGTTCCATTTTCATAGTAATCAAGGACTGTATCAAGGGAAATTCTTAATTGGTACGTTTCTCTTTTTAGAATCTTTGTTCAACGTTTTTCATTGGCAAATCAATCATATTTTTTTCATGAGTTATTTCCTCTTAATCTTATTTTCTACATTCATTATACAATAAAAATTTTACATTGTCAACAATTTTATAAAAAAATAAGATAAGTGGCGATATGAAAAAAATAAAAAAAGGAAAAATTTATTTATGAATAATCTAAAAAAGAAATTTATAGGAATGACTTCATCATTCATTTTTATGGCATGAGGGTTCATTTGACTTTCTTTGTTATCTTAATGGCAATTGGATTATATACAGTTTAAGGAGACAATGGTTAGGGGTTGTTGACCAATGGGTTCTGTTGGATTGATTTCAGAATGCATTTAGTCAGGCTAAAAGTAGTAAGAGATAATCAAGAAGATGAAGAAAGATATAAGCAAATGTTCAGAGCAGTAGATGTTGATAACGAAAAATAAAGAGGCATATTAAATGAAACTCTTTTTATTTTAATAAGTTTTCAAATTCATCTTCAAGTGTTTTTCTTTGATTGTAATTTTTCTTCAAATTTGAGAAACAATTTAATCAATTCCTTGGAATTCATGTATTTATGGATGCATATCTGTCTAAGAATGGAAATTCAGTTCCCTCAGTATAAATCAAGAAAGTATGACGAGATTCTGTAGCAGTGAGATAGCAATATTATCATTAAATAATCTCTTATTCTTATAAGTAATTCCCTTTTAATTTTGCTAATCGTCGACTTTCTCTCAATAGTCATTAGAAAGTGTTGAACTTTCCATTTTACAGTCTAAAAATTCTAGTTTTTCTTCATGAGTCATTTTACAGTGCTTTCTTATCTTATAAATCATATAGTTCTTTCTTGAATTTTGATATAATTCGCATTTCTCGGGCAATAAATCTTCATTATCTTTAAAGTGAGTCATATTGAAGAGTTTCGTTTAAATTATCATAATCAAATCCAGTTGATTTTTGATTCATAGTAATAAGCTGATTGTCAGTCAGCAGCGTATAAATAGTAAGTTTTTTTCTTCTGATGTTAATAGGGTGACATTCTTTTTCATCTTCTTCACAATTCAATAGCATAGTCATATCACTGCAATTATCTACAAAAGTTGTCAAATTTCTATAAATGTCTAGAACTTGGTTGAGATCAATATAATCAGATTTAATGATAGTCATATATTCATGCAATCTTTAATCTTATATTTGTCTAGTAATTCTAGTGTTTTTCATAAAGTCAGATTTCATGAGTAGGATAAGAATGGAAATAAACAAAATATTCATTATTAGATTTTTGAAGTCAAGTTGAAATAATGATTTTTTTGGATTGGAGGCATCAAATGTTACTTTGGTTTCATCAAATTCATGGTCTTTGATTTCATATGATTTGATTTCTTTCTTATCAAGAATAAAGTCTTACAGTGGGCCCTTTTCATCTTTTAACATAAGACAATGAACTTTAATAACAAGATTTTTCCAAATTAGATTTGATTTCGACTTTGTAGGAAGAACTTAGTGATCCTCTTTTTAGCAAAGTATCAATTCTAAGTTTTACAGCATTTTTTTAATAGCAAAAGAATTGCTATGTAGATAGCAAAAGTAAATCTGAGCAATCTTTATGAGCATATTTCTTGAGCAATTCATTAACAAAGTTTGTAACTTCTTTTTTTCTTCAGTCGTGTGCTTTTTCTTCTGATTTTTTTGAGCTCTTCCAAAGTTTTGAAAATCTTTCCAGTAATTTCATCTTTGTAAGCAATGAGATTTCTTTAACCATTTTCTTTCTCTTTTCTATGTTTTAATCTTGATTTGTTTTTCAAAGTATTTTTCATCAACAACAGTGACGAGCGTTTCATCTGTTGGTTTAATAAAGTAAATATTCATAATTTTTTTATCATCTGTAAATAGTACTTTAATATGTTCGACATCCCAATAAGAAGTATATTTTCTGAGCAAAAATATTCATTTAATTTAACAAGGCTTTATTTAAATCTTTAAGTCTCATTCTCTTATCCAAACAAGATAATGTTAAATCAAGTTCTTTGACTCTATTATATTTCAATAGTTCCTTATAAATTTCTTTGTTGCGAATCTTTAAATCTTCCAAGAGAGCGGTAAAAACAATATTTTTGGCAATCAGTATCTTCGATTCCAAATTGGTCTATTGGTCGATGAACTTTCAATAATTCAGCTAACAAATTCTTCATCATAAAACAATTCTTTTTTTAATGAAATTAAAGTTGTTTGTAATGTTCATTTTTACTTAACTTTTCTTTAAGAATTTTATTTCTTTCAATATGTAGATAAGGAGCATAAATAAAAACCATTAAAGCTGAGAACCATTTTTCCAATGGGTTGAATTTGTATTTATCTTTTGACTTCATCTTCTAATTCTTGATAATGTTTAGTAGTTTTAATCTCTGTATTTTTTTCAAATCTTTAACAGACTTTGATTTGTACTTCTTCAATAGTAATACCCGGTACTTCTTGTTTGAACATATAAGGGATAAGCCCTGCGTTTAATTTCTTTTCTCTGTTGCTTCATCTTGTACATAAACAATATTTAGGAATTTTGAGGTTTCAAAAATAATTCCAATGGATAATTTTTAGGGTAAGTCATTTATAAAATTTCCTTTCACACTTTTATTTTTTTAAAATCCTTTTACAATTTCTTGCTGTTTTTCAGACAAAAGCAAAGTAATTAGCATTTGAAAACATTCTTCTTGTTCTTTGACTTAATGAATCTGTATTTTTTTGATGACTATTTCAAACAATTCATTATAAACATCTTTTTCCATAAGCTGAAATAAATAGCATTTTTAATTTCATTTTCATAAATGTTTAACACTTTCTGAATGAGTCCATAGACAGTTTCATAAAATTTACCATCTTCACTCAACCAACTGCACAAACCTTCATTTTTTTCACAAATGGTCGTGTGTCTGAATAATCCCAATCTTCAATTTCATCTTTATCTGTTTTTCATAAAAGGAAACCACCTACTTTATTTACATATAAAGTTTTATGATTTTTCAATTCATCTTCCATTTTAGGCAATTTGGGTTAGCATTCGTTCCAACAAATCAATGTTATTAGCAAGACGAATCATTAAATTTTTTTCTTGTGAATTAAATCAATATACCAAAGATAGAATTTTTTTCTTGTGCAGTATATTCTTCCTTGAATTGAAGTTCTTTGTGCAGGGTTCCGTTAATCTTTACATAAGTCATTTTTATAAAATGTCCTTTCATATTTTTTTCTTTCTTAATCATTATACAATAAATTTTTTTGTTTTTGTCAATAAAAACGAAAATAAAATTAAACACGAACATTTTGGCAGTATTCGGGCACTGAATGTGCCAGTTTACGAATATTTGAGGGTCAATTTTGAGACAGTGAATATGAGCAGTTTGCAGAACAATAGAAATTGTTATTAGCAATTTGATTTCAGAAATTTATAAAAAAATTTTTGAGTATTCTAAAAAGATAAGATATAATTAAAATGAAAGACAAAAAAATAAAAGGTATTAAAGAATGAGAAAATATATTATAACTGAGAAAAGACATATAAAACAAATGAATAGAAATGAGAGATCTATTTGGATAATGTAGTTCGCCCAATTATTAAGAAAGATTGTGATGATAGTCTAGCTCAAATTAAGTTATCATTCCTTACAAAGATTTAAACAAAAATTTCCTATACAGTAAATAAAGGTGATTTGATTGATACTTTGTTAACTGGAGATTTCATTGAATTTAAAAAGAATTTATACAAACAATATTTTAACTGATAAGAGTAGTGACTTAGAAAGAATATGAAGAATGATTCTGAGTATGATTTGGTTTTAGTTTATTCTTTGATAAATAATGAAATTATTACTGTTTGGGATAATAAAAACACTGACCACCATTATAGTTTTGGATTTAACTAAATACTCGAAAGCATTTGTTAGAACTAAAAAGAACTTTATATTAAATAAACTCTTTTTGGTTTGACTCTAAATTAGTCATTCTTATTTTAATTTTTTCTATTGATAAGTATTGAAGATTATTATATAATTAAAATATAAAGAAAAAAATAAGAGGAAAAAAACAAATGAGAAAAAAACATACCCAGATTTTTTTGTAGATAAAAGTTCTATGATAATGTTGGTAGTGCATCTAATTTTTGGTCATATAGATAGTTTAGAAAGAATCGTATTATATTTATTGACTTATAATGTCTTTTAAGATATAATATATATGAAAATATTATAAGGAGATATAAAATGAATCTAACAGAAACTCATCAGATTAGACCTAACCATAAATTATATTCTATCTGTGATGACTCTGTTTCAAAAGTAAAAATCTATATAACGCAGCCCTTTTTGAATTTAGACAATCCTTTTTTTGACAAAAGAATTAGATACCTTAACGTGGCAAAATATAAATAGAATCTTTAATCAAAGTAATCAGTTTGATTATAGAGAATTGCCATCTAAAAGTGTCTAATACCGTATTAAAAAAATTAGGCAACAATTTATCATCATTTTTGGAGTTTAATTAAAAAAAATCTGATTATGATAAGAAAGTTAGACTTCCAAAAATATTTACATAAAACAGATGGCAGTTTATTGTTGAATTTAATAAACAGACTTTTTCAAATAAAAAGAGATGAAGATGATAAACCCTAATTATCTGCAAATCAGAGCTGGATTTGAGAATAGCAACGAGTTGAAAATCCTCAACAAGTAAGGATTATTCCCAAAGTTGGGCCGTTATGTTATAGAAGTGATTTATGAAATAAAAAGAAAATAAATTGAAACAGAATCAAAAGAGTAGCAGCTATGATTTAGGATTAAACAATCTTGCCACTGTTGTTACAAATGATGGCGACAATCCTATTTTAATTTCAGGGCAGAAAGATTAAATCTATTAACCAATATTATAACAAAATGACTTTCCAAAAAAAGAAATCACTATTACCTTATAATGTCTTTACTTCAAAAATCTCTTGACCGTCTTTGGCTAAAAAGAAATAACAAAATCTCTTATGAGATTCATAAAGTTACGAAATATTTAGCAAATTATTTTGACGAGAGAGATGTAAGTATAGTAGTTATTGGAAATAATAGTGGTTGGAAGAATAGTATCAATATTGGAAGAAGAAATAACCAAAATTTTTGTAAATATTCCTTACACAAAATTTATAAATCAATTGACTTTATAAATGTAAATTGTTAGGAATAACAGTTATTACAAGAGAAGAAAGTTATACTTCCAGAGCTCATTTTTAGATTATGATGAAATTCCTAATTATAAGGATGAGTAAAATCTAAATTCTCCGCAGAAGAATTAAAAGAGGACTTTATAAGAGTAAGACAAGAATAATCAATGCTGATGTAAATGATTATAACATATATGGTTAAAGAAAAATCCTAATTATATTATTGGAAATCGTAAACAATTGGGATTTAACCCAATATTGATTAAATTATAAAAAGTAATTTGCAATAATCTTTATTTTTAAATAAAGTGAGCGAATAATGGTTGTTGTAGGACATCCGTGAGATAAGAATTATCTTATCCTAAATATTAAAAAAATGACAAATAAGACATTTTTTTAATAAACTATTGAACGTTTTATTTCAATTTAGCAAGAAATTAAAAACAAAAGAACGATTTTTTTGGTAATAAGTAATTATTAAAATTTAAAAAAAGCATAGATTTATTTTTCTATGCTTTCTTTTTGAATTAAAATGAGCACTTCTGAGCTGTTTTTTTCTTTGAAGTCGATACATTTATCGAAATTACGTTTTTTTCAGTTTTAGTGTTGCTTTTTATTTCGATATAACAACCCTCAAAATCAGTCTTATAGATGAATAAAATAGCAATTTTCAGTCTCAAACTATCCAACTTAGAAATATAAAAAAATTTTATTCTTTTTTTGTTGACAAAGTGTTTTTTTGTTGTACAATATAACTATAAAAGAAATAAAAGGGGATAGCAAAAATGGCTAAACAAAAAACTTATAAAGTAACAAGAACTGTTTATGGACTTTACAATCGCACTACTACTGTTACACTTAAAGGAACAGTAGAAGAATTGCTTGAAACAACAAAACATGCTTTTATGACTGGTCGCACATGGGATAATTCAATCAATTCTAATCCAAAGACAATTAAAGGTTTTACATCTAATTATAAAAAAGCTTTAGCACAAGCACTTGGTCGTCCAGTAGAAGTATCTTATGAAGAAATTACAGCATAGAAAAAAGGATTTTAAAAATGAAAGAAAAACGCTATCAAGAACTTACTAGCAGAAAAAAATGATTGTTGGTCTAATCTATGACTTGTATATGGAGTGGATTTCAGAGCGACTTGGCCATAAATACTTGAAAAACAGCTTATTCTCTGATTTTAAGTTTGCTCATCATATCTCTCTTAGTCCATTTGCTGAATACGCAGATTACTTCTATATGTGGGGGTATGAAGATGAATTGAAAAGCAAATGGCGATGAGTCAGGCAAATCTCCATTATACAAAGGGTAAAAGAGTTTTATCAAAGAGCTAAAAGAAGAACTTCAAGAACGAGAAGGGACGAAAAGTCTTCTACAAAAATTGTTTAAATAAGCATAGAGCAAAATCTAGCTTTTTTATTTTTATATTTTTGTTGACAAATAAATAATTTGTTATATAATATAGTATAAAGAAATGAAAAAAAGAGGAAATAAAAATGAGAGATGTAATTAAATTCGAGTGGTAAATTGTAAAAAAAGTTGGGAAGAGTGCTAAACGTGCTGAAAAAAAACAATTGATTAAAGACGCTAAAGAACATGGTCTTTATGAAAATATTGGGCAATCTTAGCGTCGAGTAATTCGTGATGAATTTCTATAGTCTAAAAGCAAAGATTTTTCAATCTCAAATGAAAGTTATAGATTTGGTTCAACAATTTGCTGCATCGAATGAGTGAGTCTATCTTTGTCAGAATTACAATCATGCTTAATATTTGACTTTTTAAAGTCAATTTGTTATAATATAGTATAATTTATTTAGTAAAGGTTTATTGGCGATAGAGGAAGGTTTAGAGTTCTAAGCTGAGAAAAGATTCACGGACGGACAATGGACGAATCAAATTCATTCAGAGCATACAGTTTGAAAAGAAATGAAAGTAAAAGATTGTCTAAATGGCGGGTCAACAGTCCTAAATAAATTTAGATTTTTTTGTGAAAAATTTTGAGCACGTGAAAGGTAAAATCATGAAAAATTATTGTTAGAGCAAAATGGTGTTATCATCTATAAAAGGTGAAAGTAGTTCTTACATTCAAAAAAAATCTTTTGTTGATTCAAAAGAAAAAGGTTATATTTCAAATCTTCTGAACAATTGAAAAAGGAAGCAAAAAAAGAATGGATTAAGTAAAAAGATGATACAGAAAAATTTGGTATAGTACTTTTATAAAAGAGAGCAGAGAAAATCAGCTTTTTTTGTTTTGTTCAGGACGAAAATAAAGCAGTCTAGAGCGTTTTGAGTCTAAAGTCGATACATTTATCGAAATTACGATTTTTTTCAGTTTTAGAGTTGACTGTATTTCGATATAACGAGCTCAAAATCAGTTTTCAATGCTTAGCTAAAATTCCAAAAATCAGTTTAAACAAGCAATGAAATTTTGCTTTGTTTTTTTATTAGTTCAATCGTAAAAAGAATAATAAAAAAAATAAAAGGAGGTTTTTATATGAATCCTTATGAAATGGAGCTACAAAGAAATCTATGATGGCGAGTATCAAGTTAAATATTGGTGAAGTCAATTAGAAGAAAATCCTGGTGGGAACTTTGAAATAGAATTAAAAGAATATAAGAAAAAGAAGTAAAAGAACTTTAGAAAAGAATATGGTAGAAGTTCAGGGATTTAAATAGAGGGCTAGTCTATTATGGGCAGAAGGATTCAAAGAGATAATCAGCTGGATTGGTCCTATGAAAAAAACAAATGGAAATTTTAGAAGTGTGTTTATAACAATTTGAACTTTGAGTTCTTGAAAAAAATATTATGGCTGATGAAAAGTGCTGGAAAATTGTTTTCAGAATTGGTGAGAAAAGACTTCACAAATCAACAATTCAAGATTTTTATTTCAAAAATTGGACATGTAAAAGAAAAAGTGCTTTTCAAGATTGAGAAGCGTTTTGGTATAAAGTAAATTGATATAAAAGGTAAAAATTAAAGGAGGATAAATATGAGTAATCTATCTAAATTTGAAGAGTACGAGCTAAAGAATGAGTTTCTAAGTAGTGATTTCGGACGCAATCAGCAAAAGAAGGAGCTACGTCAAATTTTTTTGTTTTAGATAAAATACAAGATTTAGATGATGTTGATGTATTTCATCTAAAAAACGGAAAAAGAAAAGCGCAGAGCAAATCAGTCAATCTATTCCTTTTTTTATGTTGCAGATAGAGATTTCAGAAATAAAGACATTTGGAAAATTGGCGGTCGATTCCTTAATGATGATAATGAAAAAGTAGATTTAGTAGATTTAACATTAACAATGTTAGAGTTTATTTTTGCAAAGGCTGGTGGTAAAAAAATAAAAAAATTAGATTATCTTCATAGCATTGTTTTTTTAGATGTTGAGCTGGTAATGTAGAAACAATTCAGAATTTAGAATTTGTAATGGAACGTTGGTATAATTATTTGGCGCTTTAATATGGTTGTAAATTCAGGTAATGGATTTCATGTGTATTTTGAGACTTTGATGAAACTATTAAATTAACACAATTGAGTAAATTCCATTTGAAAAAAATATTAAAGATGTAATTAGTTATATTTTTCAAAATTTATTTATTAGGATTAATGATCACATTTTGAAGAATACAAAAAGAAAGGGACAGTACAACACAAAGTATTATGCAAAAAAATGAGTGTGGCTGGTTGTGGGAGTAAATTCTCACATCTCAAAATAAGGGAAAAGTTGTACAGAACTTTTAGAATAAAAAAAGACAAAGTCATTATCAAGATTTTTTTAATCTCAATTAGCGAACTTTGTCGATTTATTCCCAGTGACGATTTGACAAAGTGGGTTGTACAATAAGGTTAAAATGTTTATCGAAGATTCCTCAATTCTTGATGAGTTGATTGCAACACAAAATCAATTATCTCATACAGATTTAATTTTGGAAAGATTTCGATAAGCTGTTTCGTTTATCCTCAACCCCTCATAGAACTTTTTATCAAGTAGTAAAGCATCTATTCTGAAAAAAATGTTTCAGAAGTTAAAAGATTGCTACAACAACAAGATGAAAGAAGAAATGAGATTATTGGGAGGCTATGGAGCAGGGATGTAAAGGTGAGAGCAAAATGATACAATTTTTAGGATAAAATCGTAATATTGCAAGTAATCTTAAAAGCATTTAATAAACAATTAAATGAGACTTAGAGAATAAGGAGTAAAAGAAATTATTTCCGAAATTCGTAAATTAAAAAGTAATGTGGGATATGAAAATGAACTTTTAAGAGAGATGGATTCTATTATATTAAACGTAATAAGTATATCAATAGAAAATACAGGGAGAAGCGTATTATGTTGAATGTGGATTGAATTACAGTCATGGTACTGGAATTATGTTAATCCTAGCTAATTCTGTTGCACGTTTATTTTGAAAATCAAGATTGGTATGCTAATCAAGATGAATTGGCGAAAGAACTCGTTTGAGAGGTATTGTTGGAGAAAAACAATATGCGGAAACTAAAAAAAGTAGTAAATTCTTCTCATATCCAGATCATAATAATTATGTTATGAATTTTTAAACGTTGAGAAGTGGTAACGATTTAATGGAAAGACTTTAGACTTTCGTTAATCAATTTATCTCTGAAAGTGACTTTTGATGAAGAAAAAAACAAAAACGTAAACAAATAAACTCACACAGAAAAAGGGCATTAAACAGATTCAAAGATTAGAAGAATCAGTTAATATTATTTCTACTTTAGAAAAATGCTACACATTGGAATAAAAGGTAAAGAAAAACAGATTTCAAAAAAAGTAGCTAAATTCTTCCAAAGATTCAGAGCATTAACAATTCAGTTAAGAAGCTTTCTTATCTAATGAATTGGAAGTTTCTTTAGAAAAAAAGTAATCCAAAAAGCATTTGCTCTTTATGATAGATATAATGTTGTTTTAATCCAAAGAAAAAGTCGTTAAAAATGGTAGCATACTGGTTCTGATGAATTTGCACAAAAGCATCTTGAGTAATTTTAATGATTATAGAAAAAAATAAAAAGACAAGAGCAATTTATTAAAACAGTATCAAACTTAGCTAGTAATAAAGTATTTACAAATGGTAAATACAGTAATTTTAAATTAATGCTTTATTATATAGATTTAAGAGGACTGAGCTTAGTCACTCTAACAAGTGATGATGTAGTTAATTCATGCCCTGCAATTCATAATTTAGAAGATAATAGTAAAAATCAGATATTGCTAAAAGTTAATCTAGCATATGAATTAGAATCTATTATTAAAGATTTAAGATTTAATATTAGAGATGGTTATTATGTACTATTCAAAGATTAGACAAAAGAAACAGCAAGATTAACAAATGAAACTTTATGGTAAGAATACTAGTGCTACTGCAGCTGAGTAGAATCATTTATTAAAAATGTTTTTAAATCCTTTGGTAAATGAATTAACAGATAATCTAATTTTTTTGAAATGGATTATGGAGTTTCAGTAGTATTCTACCAGAAATAATTTTTATGTTGCTGAAAAGGCTAAATAGAGTTATTGAAATGAATCTTAACAACAATTCAACAAGTGGGACTAATCTATTGGTACATAACAAAAAGAATTCAAAGTCGGTGACTTTATTCTGCATATAGCACTGGTGTTTTTATTAAAAAGTCAGGTTGAGTTTCGTAGTATCTTTTTTTAGCAAAGAAAAGAAAAAAAATTAGAGTAAAAATAGTCTAATTTTTAGTTGGTTTTAGAGAGAGTCTAAATTAGTTAAAAAAATGTTCACAATACGACCTAGCATAATAATGTGGTATCATTTTTATAATAAACAGTGTTCAAAAATATTATTTTTATAAGAATGAGCTAGAATTAAGAATCTCTTATCAAAATGATAATTAAATGTTATAAGTAAGTGATTTGATTTTTTTGAGTTATAAGTTATATATTTTAAAGATTTTTTAATTATAAATTTTTAGATAAATTTAGTAGTAAAAATAAAGGTTTTGGCATTCAATAATAGTAATGCTATCGCTACATAATAAACAACTTAAAATATTATCTTATAGAAAGCTAGAAACAAGGATAAAGTCATAGCAATTCTTTCAGAATGAGGAGCAAAAAGAATTTTTTTGATTTAGGAGTTTTGAACAAAATTTGTTGGTAATAAAAGTAAATAGATGAGACAGATTTCAAAAAAATGAGTCATTTTAATTCCGGGATAGTAGTAATAGAGTCATTAGAATGAATAAAAAAAGGTAATTGGTTGTTAAGTAATGAAAAACGCAAACTAGTAAATAGAGTAATGAACTAGCACATAATGACAGAGTAAAAATATTAGTAAGTTAGTTCAAATAAAAAGGATACTAAGTAATCCTTTTTAATTGTTATTTAATATTTGAGTTGAATAAAGTCGTACAGAAACAACATCAGAAACATCATAAAGAGTGAGATCGAGTCAGGATTTTTTTCTTTCTGAGTCTTGTATAATCATTGTGGATGACTCTAAGATATAAGTGAGTTGCGAGCAAAGATTCCATTCTAATTGAGTTCCAATAGAAGAGTATTATCTGTAATGTTTCTAATTGCAATAATTTTGAACTTTCATTCCTCTTGCATCTTTTTCATTTATTTATAATTATATTATATAATTTTTTTCTTTTAATTTGTAAATAACAATGGTTATATAAAAATAAAAGATAGAAAGAAAGAGTCAAATATTGCTCAGAGACTGTAAAGTCGTCCATGAGCTCGATTTTTATATGGCAATTCGATAAATCATTCGTTATTTTTAGTAAGGTCAGCTGGAGCTGCAGTTAAGAAAAAGATTAGTCATTTCTGAGTAATCTTAATCGTTCTTATTCAAAAAGTAATATTAGACAAGAAATTGTTTTCATCTGTTTCAGCAGAGATAGTTTGTTCAACTTTCTAGGAATGGAAGTTTATCTAGTGTGTTTTTATTGAGCTCAATCTTATAAATCTTATCATTGATTTTCAAATAATAAATAGTTGTTCCATCAACAACTTGAGTCTTAATAGAAGTAATCTTTCCACTAACTTTTTCTTTTTGTTTTACTTTCTCACCAGTAACAGCTTCATCAATGTTATTGATTTCTTCTCCTGTAACACTCTTAATCAGTTCGTTAATATTGCATAACAGTTGGTTTTGAAATCTTCAGCATTAACAAGAGCGTAAGGAGCGATAGGGACTCCTTTATCTTTGAGTGGGAGAGCAAGTAATGGTGACCGTTTAATTTAGTAAGGATTGGAGCAGTAGCATTATATCCTTTTTCTTGTACTGCACCTTCAGCAGATTTCATAGCAGAAGTTTCAGTAACAGATGGTAAGCGGTAGAAGTTTGTTTCACGAGTTCTCATATTAACAAGAACAAATCCTAGGTTAGAATTATCTGCATTAACAGAAGTTAAACCAGTATAAAGGTAAATGTCTGAACCAATTGTAATATAGTTATATTCATCTGTTGTTTTACGAACACGCTCTTTACTAAAGATTGAGTTCCAAAAACCATTTTTATAAGTATAATGTTGATTCACACGTTGAATAACGTTAGTAGCAGAATAAACACGGTCAACCCATTCAGGCACATTATTCAATGAATATTCTTTAGTTTCTCCAGTAACTGCATTTAATAGGATTACTCCATTTGGTTCTTTTGGCCCAAAGATAAATTTACGAGCATAAGTAGTAGCTACATAGTATGGATTACCTTCATCATCAACTTCAAAAGATGGGTCGCTGAACATTGTTGTAGGGTAAGAAGTACGGAGTTTTACGCTTACATCATCAGCAAAGTAAGAGGAAGCAGTATACTTCATTCCTTTTTCGAGTTTAACAAGTTCACCTTTACCTGTTGTTTGATTGATTTTAATGTAGTATTGAATACGCTCTTTACGATTGTTCAACCAGCGAATAAAACTTGCATATCCTAGTGGTGTAACTCGATATGGTTCATCTTTAATAGTAATTTGTCGGTACTCGTCAGAAATCTCAAATTGTGATTCTTTATCAATCGTAGCCATCAAAGAATTACCAATCTTTTTAGCAGAATCTTTATCAAGCAAAGCAAGTTTATTTATATCTGTATTTGGGAAGTCAGCATTAAATTCTTTAGTTTCGAAAGTGAATCAAATCAGAGTAGTTCTTGAGTTGAAACAATGGCGTAGCAAAAAGAGTGAAAAGTACGTGGTCAATTGTAAAAAAATAGAGATAAGCAGTGATTACAATATTAGGAACAGTTTTTGGTACATCAGCATCTTCAGTAAGTAGTACAAGTGCAATATAATGAGACAAGTGCAAATAGAATTGGTAAAAACAAGAAATAATAATCTGTTAAATTAAAAAGCAGGTAATGTCATGTGCAATAAATGGCAAATACAATTAGGGAAATTGGTAATGAAATAATTTTTGAGCGGTGTTTTGTTCATAATTTATCCTTTCTGAAGTTCAATAAGTTGGTCAACAAGAACACAGTTTTTCTTCAATATGAACTTTCATCAAAGCAGAAATTTCAGTAGGGGTAAATCAAATCATAAAAGGCAGGGGATGGAAATAAAGCATCTACAAAAAGGTGTTTTGATCCCCTAAATGAGCACAATCAAATCAATATATTTTTGATTTTGGTGTTTTGAAAATCCAATCTAAATTGACTAGTAAAGTAATTCGCATGACAATCTAATTTGTTGATTTGATTTTTGGTCTAAGAGTTCTTCATCAATAGAATTTCGAGGTTCTACATAGAAAAGTTCAAGTGAGGAAGATTTCTCAGGGTGTTGAAATAGGCTACAAATGTGTAAGCTATATTCTTTAATATAAAATCCTTTAGGATATGTAAGTTTAAATTCATTCCATTTTTCCATAGTTAAATTTCTTCTTTCTTTATTTTTTTATAGTTATATTATATAATATAAAAGTAAAAAAATCAATAAAATATTGATATTTATAGAAGTTTTGATAAAATAGATTTGGTAAAAGAAATTGAGAAATAAAAATGAATTTAGATGAGCTCAAATTATGAAAAAAATATTATTCAGAGGGCGTTGATAAAGGATTTGGCAGTAGAGAAAGTAGCAAACTCAAATTTTTCTATTTGGATATTAAGTATTTAATAGCGTGGTAGAAAGAAGATAATAAATTAGATGATTTCCCATTCGATAAGTACAATGATAAACAAATCCAAGTTCTTTTTATGTGTATTTATCGAGGTAAAAAGAATGGAAGGGACGGGACGGACAAAATATGAATTTTTAGAGTAATGGATTTGTTTGGTATTCAAAAATGAGTAAGAGTGAACTTTATTTCTATAAACGAGGGTTCAAAGCTAATAGGGAATTTCAGAGATAGATAAATTCATCAACGATGGTTTTGAGCTAAAAATTATAGACAAGTTGGATTTTTGATTTTTAGACAAATGAGAGAGATTAGGAAGAGTACAGTGGAATCTCAATTGTGAGCAGGCAATCCCAATTTAACATGGAAAAGAAATAAGGGCTAGAAGAATAAAGAGCTATGGAATTAAAAAGGGTATTGAATTTTATATTAGTCATTATAATGAACTTTAAAAAAAGAGCAATATTAAATTGTCTTTTTATTTTCTAGTAAAGACTCCGTCAGCATAATTGATTTCATAACGAAGCATTGTTGAATAGTTTTAGTTTTTCATTGATTAGCATCATCAGATTTAGCATTAACAATTACATAGCGAGTAATTCATTGAAACTTCATAATAGGATACAAGCATAATAAACATTGTTTTTGTTTTTTTCTACATAATCCACAACTTTCTTTTCAATGTATTGCATAGCAAATTTCCATTGTTGCAACGTTTTGTTGACGGTGCTATAGTACATTATATTTATATGAGCGGGCAGAGAGTCAGCAATCAGATGTGACGATTATAAAAAGTAGCATTATAAATTTTGCAGTTGGTAATTTTACGGATGCGTTTTTGTTATTAGATTCTTTTTCCTTTGTAGAAGACTGGTTCAGAATTTGGTTCAAAAATCAGCAAAAGCTTTTTGAGTCCATTGAAGAACTTTGTAATTAGTAATCCATATGCAGTTGTAGTTCGGTCTAAATCATCATGAGAATAAGAATAAGTAGTAGAGAATTTGCTTTCATCAATCTCAGCTTCTCCTAAAACTTCATACATATCAGGGTGAACTTTTCATCATAATCTGAACTGATGGATTTGAAGCAGTTTCATTATTAGAATGTTTATTTTTTTAAATTCTTTAACTTTTTCTTTAGCAGCTCATAAGCAGATTTTGAGTTGTCTTTTTGAATTTCTTGTTTAATTGTGGTAATTTTTGATAAACTGTTGGGTGGATTTGAGCTGACAATGTTGAAACAGTGGTACTGCTAAAATTAAGATTGATTTTTGTAAGTTTGTTCATTGTTATAGCCCTTTTATTTCTTTATAGTTATATTGTACAATATCTATAAAATATTGTCAACCTTTTTTTGATATAAAATTAAAAAGGAGTAAAGTTATGAGAGATTTAATAATTTTTTTCAATGTTTTTTTGGTATGTTTATCTTTTTTTCAGTTTATTCATTTTCTTGACATTGATTTTTAATTTTACAGTCCTATTCTTTAAACTCTTAATATGGTTAATTTTATTTATCTTTATTTTTGGGTTTAGTAACTCTATTCAAATTCTTTCTAAAAAAAGAATAAGACGAGCATATAGCTCGTTCTTCTAGTTTAGTAGAATAATATAGTAAAAAAAGTAAATATAAAGGATTGTAAGAAATGAAAGATAAAATAGATTTAATTTATATTGAGCTGAGTGGTAATACAGATGAGCTCGTTAAGAGATTGAGGACTATCTTTTTATTAAATAGTAAGATTAAAGAAAGTAAATTTGCTAAAATGTTAAAGGAGCAGTAAAGAATAGTATTCCATTCAATGAAGTGAGTAATAATTTTGTAGCATTTTTGCACATGGGTTAGAGGGTGGAAATGGTATTGACAATGGAGATAAAGAGATTTTAACAAAGTCCATTAAGAGTATATTCGTTATAAAGACAATTACAAAAAAATGTTTAGGAATTGTTGGGTCAGGTAATAAAATTTTTAACAATCAATGAAAGCTACGGGCAACAATATTCCCAAGAGTTTGAACTTTCAGTATTATATAATTTTTGAATTAAGAGGATGAGATATAGACATTCATAAAGTTGTCTCTATCATTGAAAATCTTTTTGAGTCAAGGTTAAAATTTATCGACGATATTAGTTTTAAATTGGTAATAACGGAGAAATAAAATGAAAAAAGTAGAAGAAAAGGAATGGAATTATTGGATTCCCTCTGCGTGGGGCAGAAAATATAAAAGGCGTTGATTATTTATTATCAGTAGGGTGAAAAGAAAAATATAAATATTATGGTAGAGATGATGAGTATGAGGTATAATGGTAGATATAATGGAATGGCACATATCTTGCAGAGCAAAAAAACAAAAAAATATTGGTATTATTAGAAATGGAATAGTTAGAGCATGTGATTTTTGAAGAACATATTAGCTGTATCTTAGATGATGATACAACTTCATTTTTTTGATTTGGACTAATGACGGTACAAAAATATGGAAATAGAGCTAAAAGTAGTAATATAAAAGATTGGCAAGATAGATATATTGAAGTATTAAATACATTAGATTTGGATTTAGTTCCAGTAATTGGTCAAAAAGCTGGTGGAAGTAATTTCCTTTTTCAAAAATGTTTTACAGAAGAAGTAACTCATTTTGGAAGTTTGAGTGGTTCATGTTTTGTTGTATTGGACTCGATTTTTCAATTTGTTAATCATTCATTTTATGAAGATAAATTAATTGTTATGATTATTGGGTTAAAAAGGTAAAAGTAACGTCATTAACAATTTAGGTATGTTACGTTTGGGAAAGAACTGCAAAAGGTGGAATAGATTATAAAAGCATGAGCTAGGAAATTGAAGGGGCATTGATTGGGGCTAGAACATTTCCCATTTACAGAAAAGAGATTAGTAATGAAAAGTATAGAGAATGACAACCCTATGAACTTTATAGCTAATAAAATGCGTATCTTAAAATATTTGAGCTCTATTGGAATAAATCATCAATATATCAGAAGAATACAAACAAAAGTCAAAAGTAAAAGTTTATTTGATTTAATTTAAAAAGAGTATATTAGTTTCTTTTTTTATTACAAACAAAAAAAGAATTGGTATTAAAGTAATTCTTTTTAGTGTCTTATCATTTTTATTTTTTTGAAGTAATTTGACTTCTTCCAGAGTATTGAGCTCTCAAAGGCACGAGTTTGGATAAAATCATCATAAATATAGAGACTTATCAACCATGTGAGTTATATAGGTATTAAAAAATGTCTTAAGTGTCAGTTTTAATATTTAGGATAAGAAAAAAATCTTATCTCACGGTTGCTTTTCTAACGAGCATTATTTGCTAACTTTATTTTTTTAATATAAAGATTGTTGCAAATTAGTTTTATATTTTAATTAAAAATTGGATTAAGAGCTAATTGTTCACGATTAGCAATTATATAATTGGAATCTTCTTTAACATAGTATTATAAGCATTTACATCAGCATTGATTATTCTTGTCTTGCATCTATAAGTCCTCTTTTTTTAATTCTCTTGCAGAGAATTTATATTTAGCATTCCTTATAATTAGGTATTTCATCATAGTCTAAAAATGAGAACTTTAGAGTATGAACTTTCTTCTCTTGTAATGAGTATAATTCCTAGCAATTGGCATTTATAAGTTAATTGATTTATAAATTTTGTGTAAGGAATGTTTACAAAAATTTTGATTATTTCTTCTTCCTAGATTGATGACAAATTCTTCCAGACAGTATTATTGCATAATTAGTTTTACTTACATCTCGTCGTCAAAATAATTTGGTAAAAACTTTGTAACTTTATGAATTTCATAAGAGATTTTGTTATTTCGTTTTGAGAGACGGGCAAGAGATTTTGAGTAAAAAAATATTATTAGGTAGTAATGATTTCTGTTTAGAAGTCATTTTGTTATAATATTGGTTAATAGATTTAATCTTTTTAGCAGAGATTAAAATGGGATTATCATCATTTGTAACAACAGTGGCAAGATTATTTAACTCTAAATCAATAGGGGAAGGTACTTTGATTTTGCTTGGGTTGATTTTCTTTTATTTCATAAATTGAATTTCTATCACATAGCAGTCAATTTTGGAACAATTCTTGGTTGTTGAGGTGTTTCTAGCTTTGTAGGTATTCTTAAATCTAGAACTTTGATTTACAAATGATTAGATTATTTTCATCATCTCTTTTGTTTGAAAAAAAGTTTGTTTGTTAAATTCAACAATAAAACGGGCATCTGTTTTGTGTAAATATTTAGGAAGTCTAACTTTTTATTATAATCTGATTTCTTAGTAGAGTCAAAATGATGAAATATTGTTGGCAAGTTCTTCAAAACAGCATTTGATGACTTTTAGATGGTAATTCTCTATAATCAAATTGGTTGAACGATTGAAGATTCTATTTAAGTTTTGCAAGTTAAAGTATCGAACTTTCCTTATCAAAAGTAAGATTGTCTAAATTCAAAAAGGACTGCATTATAAAGATTTTTTTGAGTTTTGAAACAGAGTTCATCACAGATAGAGTATAATTTATGATTAGGTCTAATCTGATGAGTTTCTATTAGTTGCATTTTATAACTCCTTTTTTTATATTTTTTTATATATTATATCTAAAATAACGTTTTTCAGTCAATAAATATTATACATTCCAGCAGAATATAAGAAGAAAGGCTAAGAGAAAAAGTTTATTTGAATGAAAAAAATAAAAAAAGTAATCCTTAATTGGATTAGTTTCTTTTTTTATAACATTTCTTTCAATTCTTTAACGAGCTGTTTTAATGCAGTATTATAATCTTTATAGGGAGCATTTGGTAATATATTTATCAGGGTCTCCACATATTGGCAATAGTACAGTTGGTAGAGGTTCTGTAGTAGTTTTTGTTTTGAAATCATAGAGCGAAAATCCAGTAATTATGGTTTACCTTCCTCTTTTAATTGTTTCAAAAGTCTTGGATTATCAATAGTTTCTTCATTTGCTTGACAAACGATAATGGCACGACTTTAGTTTAATGAATCCGTCAGTTTTTAATTTTTTTCTTTAATTTGTTTTGGAGTCATTGTTTTTGACTCTTTTTGTTTTTCTTTATAGTTATATGATACAACAATAATTTCATTTTGTCAACACAAAAAAACACAAAAAAAGAAAAAAATTTTTTTAAAGAAAAAAACAAAAAGTAATCCAAGTAAGGATTGCTTTTTTTCTAGTATTTTAATAGTAATAAGTATCAATGATAATTTCTGACTAATATCTGAAATGACAGTATCAGAAAATTCATAACCATCATAAGCTAGACAAAGTGATTTGTTTCAGCATTTCTGTTTCGTTTTTGTACACGAATAACTTTCAAATTTTACAGTTAGACCAGTTTCTTCTTTTAATTTCATCAAATCTTCAAAAAGAACAACGAGTGCTTGTTAAATCATAGGCAACTTGGAAAAGGCGAATATCATTGATAAGAGTTGATGTACCCAAAGAAACTTTAACATTATCTTGATAAAGAAGTGAATCAAAGAAAGCTTCTGTACGAGCAATTCGGCGTGCTTCTTTGCGTTCTGCTTCTTTAATTTTTAATTCTGCTTCTTTTTGAGCAATTTTTTCAAGTTCATCTTTAACATAGATAACAATAGAACCTTTTGTGATACGTTTAGCAATTTCAAATGTTGAACGGGAAATGCTTTCATCATTTCATGAAACACTTCTTCTTCAGTTTTAGTTGAAGCTTTTAGATATGAGTTGAACTCTTCAATAGTTCCAGCAAAGATTTGACGAGCTCCATTTTGTTTTACTTCACGAATTGATAGCATTGTTTTTTACCTCTTTTGTTTTTCTTTATAGTTATATGATACAACAATAATTTCATTTTGTCAACACAAAAATGCAAAAAAAGAAAAAAATTTTTTTAAAAATCTTTCTTTTTCTTATATTGATTTTTAGGTGCTACAATTTGAAAAAAATATTTCTTCTAGCAAGATACAAAAAAATCTTCTATGGTCTCTTCCTTTTCAATTGTGGTAGTAAGAACATCCAAAAAGAGCTTGTTTCCATAATCATCTTTTTTTGAAGTGATAAGTGTTGATTGCTCGATTGATTTTTAGATTGTGTTTGAATCAGTATCCACTTAAAGTTATCTTTTTCTTCTTCATCTGATTCTGTTGCAAAAACACTTATTTCAAAAATTTGAATTGACTAGGGGCTATAATATTCATCATTATCTAAAATAAATCTAAACAAATCAAAGAAAAAGAAACAAGTTGAACTTTCATTGTAGTAAGAGGAAATAAATTTATTTATTGAGTTAACGTAATATTGTGAAAGTGATTTTATACCTTTTTTTCCTAAAAATCTGATAAAATTATATTCATGATTAAGCCTTTCTTATATTGAAAATTAGTCAAAAACTACATCATCAATATAGCTATTTGAATCCCTGTCAAAATGTTTGAGCGTGAGTTTTACATTTCTGATTGAGCAATATTTGATAACAGCAACAACAGCAGGAGTAAGTCCTGTTACATAAACTACCAATTTATCACCATAATTCAAATCACGAAGTTTAATAGCTGCAGTATTGAGAAGAGCAGTTGGATTGATAGGGAATGTTATATCCCCGTCAGCAAAGATAAAGTCAGATACTGGTAAATCATGGCGACCAGCACAAAGTCCAAGAGTAAATGTTGTCATAGTTATATCCTCGTTTCTTTCTGTTTTTAAATGAAATCTTTAATATTAAAAGTTAATTCTTCAAGTTCTTTATCAGTAGGAGTTCTATTCATAAAGATATAAACTCTTTTTCCTTTAATTCCAATAAAGAGATATTTATTGAAATAAATTTCTGTCAGATGTTCTGTAACGCATCGAACATTTTTTTCTATATTTATTAAAATGATAAGCTCAAAAACTTTCTTTTTTTGAGTAATGGATTTGACCATTCTAAATTAGCATTGGCGAATTTACAAAAATCTTCCCATTCATCAATATTAGTAAAAATGACTTTCCTTATCCATAACAATAGTCATGATTAGACTCTTTTCCATAGAAAACAAATTCAAAGCAAGTCATTCAAATTTTCAGTAATGAATTTCAAATCAAAATAAGAACGTTTTGATTTAATAGGAATTTGTAAACATCTCTTGTTGCATACATTTTTTTATTGAAATTTTTTTCTATCTTTATCTTTTTCCTTTAATGTAAATCGTACATTTTTTTGAATAGTGTGAGTATCATTAGAGTTCGAAATTCTTCAACACGTAGCAAAAATAGAATAATTTTTTTGGAGCGTTCAAAGTGTATTGTTTATTTTTTTGTTACAACAAATGCTAACAAATCGGTCAATTTAACGTTGTTGAGTTCAATTTTATCTAGTGTTAGATTAAAAATTATAAATAAATTCATTAGTCTCTAAGAAATCTTTTTTTGGTCTTGTTTGTAATCATCAATAATTGCATAATTAAATCCTCATTTCATAATTATAGTTATATTATACAACTTTAAATAAAAATTTTGTCAGCATTTTTAAAAAAATTTTTTTAAATAGTTGAGCGATATAGTAGAAGTAAATCAATAGAGGTGCAAAAAAATGGCTAAGTATCATATAAAGAAAGACGGAATGACAGTGTTTGTGGGAGTCAAGATGGTAAATGTCCGTTAGGGTGGTAATGATGAGCATTTTTCCAACAAAAGAAGGGAGTCAAAATTGTGCGACAAAAAGAATGAAGCAATAGACAAAAGAAATAAATTAGCAGTACAATTCATTAAGAATAGAGATTTAGAAATTGAAAGAGCACTTTATCCAGCATATAAAAAAATATAGATAAAGTAAAAGATTTCAATTCAGATATAAAAGTTCTATTAGATAATGGGCAAATACTGATTCAAAAATCTCTTGATGTCAATGTAGCTTCAAATCTTCATGATAGGATTTACAAAAATACTAATATAAACATTAGAATTGACCCAGATAATCCAAACAAGATGAAAGTAAACGTAGAGCGAGAAGATAGCACATGGAAAAATGCTGTGTCAACTCCACTTGGTGGTTTAAGACAAATGGACCACAAAGAACAAGAAGCTTTACAAAAGATAGAAAATAAAATTAAGAACAGAATTACAAAAAATAAAGAACAAGTTTTAGAAGCTTGCTTCGAATCAGATAATTTTGTTTTCAATGATTTAGACCAATATAAAGGTAAATCTGTTTCAGATACTATTGATGGTTTAGATTCAGAAAGATACTATGTTATTAAAGATAAAGACAACAAAGAACTTGCAGAGGGTAGATTATCTTATGGAGATTTTTGATTCTTATTTAAATAAACCTATTAACAATATAGAAGTTAAGGAGCAGGTAGTGAAGAAGAGCATTTATTTATATGTTTAAAAAGAAAAGCACAACAACAAAGTTGAGAACTTTCTTTTTACTCTCAATAGCAAAAAAATAAATTCAATGAGTTTAGTCAAATTTCTTTCTGCAAAGTCAAAATTATAGAAAAGAATCATCTTTATTAAATGAGAATGTTGATTTCTCCATGTGGTTGTTGAGTCATGAGCGTGAGACTTTTGCATCTATATCTTCATTTTTTTGATGTAGATGGTACGTTTCGTCTAATAGCATTTCTAGTTTCAATTGACTCATATGCTTCTTCCTCATATCTTGACTAAAAAAAGTGTGAGCCCAAATCATTAAAAGTATATTTTTTTCTTTTCTTCAATTACAAAAGTACAACAAATTTTTTTCAATCTTACACATTTGAGGTGAATGTCTCTAAGTGAGTTATCAAAATCAAGAAAGAATTTAAACTTCTTGAGCTCATGATCTTGTTTTTTTGTTATAATCATCAATAATTGCATGATTAAAAAAATCCTCGTTTCTTTTTGTTAGTTATATTATATAATAATTTTTTTCAATTAGTCAACAGAAATAGATAAAATTTAAACTGCAAAAATAAGCGATCTGAGACGTTTTGGCTGGATAGTCGATACATTTATCGAAAAATCAGTTTTTGACGCTTTAGCGTTCACTATATGACGATATAACAAACCTAAAAAAATAAAAGAGCAATATGAATTGAGTCTCTTTTTTTAACTTTTACTCTTTATATTTATAAGTCTTTTGAGATTTTTACACTTCTTTTCGTCTTAGTCGAACTTCAATAATGAAATTTTTGTATTCACGAAGTACGTTTTGACGAATCAAATTTTTATCGCAAAAATGAGCTTTAACAAGATTTAAAATTTCTGTAACAGTAAATTCATATCCGAGCATTTGGAAGAAGTTTGGTTTCCATGAATCGTGTCCTTGCATACGAGTAGAATTGCTTGAATTAAATCATAGTGGTCAAAAAGCAAAAATTATCTTTAGTTAGTAATTTATCACCATCATAAAAAGCATTATCTTTTACATTGACTGTAATCAATTTTACTTCAAGAGCATCATCTTGAGCTTGCATCTCCAAAACTTGTTCATATGGAAGATAAACAATATAACCAATTGTAATAATCCAAGTTCGTGGGTCACGACCTGGTGTTGATACAGTTTTTAATTGTTCAATCTGTTCTAAGTTAATAGTAATATTTGTTTCTTCTTTTACTTCACGTAGTACAGCTTGTTCTGCACTCTCATGAGAACCAACGAATCCACCTGGTAAAGCGTATTTCAAACGATATGGGTGAGCACTACGTTGAATCATGAGCAATTTAAGTTCATTGTCAATAAATGTAAATGCAGTCATATCTGTAGTAACAGATGGTTGCTCATAAGTTGGTAAATCTTGTTTCTTGTACCATTCCAAAAATTCTGCTTCAGAAGCAACTTGCTCATAATAAGTTTTTTCTTCTTGTTTTGAGTTAAATTTAATTTTCTTCATCTTGTCTAACTCCTTTCAATTTCATTATAAACTTATCTCAATAATAAGTCAATCTTTATAAAACACTGCAATCGTTTTGGTTTACTGTCATAAATCAGTATAAATATGCTTAAATTGTAAATTATTAGTAAAATAAGATTCAAGTTTAAGGTTGGTAGATTTATATACAGACACGATTGCAAAAATCAGATTTTAGCTTTTATCATGTGAGAACATCACGATTTTTTTGTTCTCTTTTTTTAATTAAATCAGTCTTTGAAGATGCTTGTGTCTTAAATATTCCTTATGTATTTTTTTCTTTTACTTTTTAATTTCAGGCAGAATTGACTTTCTTCATTAAATAATTATTGAATCGTCTATTTTCTCGTTGTATAACAACAGAATCTCTAATATTTAGAGTTTTAATTTTCCGTTGTTGTGATTTTTTAGGTTCTCTTAAAGCAAGATTAAGACCTGCAAGTTGGTCGCGGTCAACTTTTTGCCCGTTCTTGAAAAGTGACATTAGGGCTTAGAAACAGTGGCAATTTCAAAATGAGCGGGTTAGTTTTTGAGACGTTTTTTAGTGCATGCTTTTACAACTTTAATGCTAAATAATTCAGGCATTTCTTCAATGCAAGTTTGAGTGTGAAAAAAATTCCATTTGACAAACTGAACTTTTTAGCCAAGATAAATTCTCCAAATGTATTTCTTTGCATTGTTCCTTAATTGCAATATTTATCATTTCTACTGCAACTAATCTTGCTATCGCTAACTGTAATTTTGTTCGTTTATTCTTACTTCTTTTGTAGTCTAATTTTCTTCTAGCCTGTCTTTCTGTGAAGTTGCCATATTTAGAAGAACGTTTCTTTTTCTCATAAACTGATTTTATGTGCTGATTCATTCGTTTTAGTTTATTCACTAAATTTTGTAATTCTTCTGTCGGTACATATTCATCAGAAATACTATCGTCTTTACGAACTACTGTTGCCGAATAAACTTTGATTTTCCCTAAATCCACTCCCATTACATTTTCATATTCATTTGGTAGTTTCTTGATTTCACATGGAATTGCACAAACAAATTCTTCTTTATTGTGGTCCCAATAGAATTGGGGTTTTGCTGTTTTGCCAGTAAAACTTTCTCTAATGTATGTTGGTAAAAACATTTCAAATGAAATCCAGCCAGTTTCGAGATTATAGTCTTTTACTTCTTTTTTGCTATGAATTTTTATCTCATAAGCATTACTATTTTTACCAACTCGAAACATTTGTTTATCCGAAACTGAAAAATCAAGAATAAAAGTTTTTCTTTTTGGTAATACTGGCATATCTTTAGCAGTTGCTAACGTTTCTAAGTAAGCATTAGTAGGGTATAATTTTTCTTGTGCTAATTTATCTCTTAATGTACTATCTATTTTTATATTGATTTGATTTCAATATTTCATAAATTTTGATTTGTTCTTGTCTTGATTTTAATAAACTTATTATATTATGGTATAAAAATTCGTATGTAGGCATCTGGTGCTTTTAGCCCTTTAAAGAATCTCCTATTATTTCATGTATTTCTCTCCATAACATACCATTTAATTTGGAATGCTCTCACCATTTTCATTTTTATATTTTAATTCTATCTTTGATAAAGGGTTCTACATAAGTTGGAGTGGATAGGATTCTGTTCAATTCCCTTGTAATATGTTATATAGAGGCAATAATAAATCAGGTCCTTTTGTTTTATACATACGAAAAAAACAATGTCTTTACTTTTTATCTTCATCTCTAATTTTTCTCTATAATTTCAATAGTTTTCTTTTTTTCTATTTCTTCTATAAATTCGGTTTGCAGAATGATGTAACAAATGACACAAAATCATCTACCATTTCTTCATATTTTTTGTACTTTCATTTTATAACTTCAACTAAAATTTCCAAAACTCGTAAAAAAATAATGATTTTATATATTCAAAAAGTCTTTATGGAAATTATTTGCTAATGTTCGTTCTTTCATACTATAAATCTTTGCGATTTTATGTATTTTTTTCATATTTCTATTTTACATAAAATTAAAAAAATAGTCAATCCAAAATTAGTATTTATGCAACTTGTTTTATACCATCTTTGACGGAGTCCAAAGTCAAGCATTTTGAAAGAAACTTTTTTTAAAAAAATAAAAAAATCAGTTATCAGACTGATTATTTTTTTATAGTTTTTGAATCTGTACAATCTTTGTAAAGTCATGTCTAAGGAATGTTTAAAGAATGTTTCTAAACGCTCTTTTTTTATTTTTGTCCAGTATTCCAATTTTGAAATTTAATAGCATGGTAAGCATGAACTCTAATTCAGCAGAAACATCTGCAACCTTTGGTTTTATCTAAGTGTGAGCATGCAGTAGAAATATTGGTAAATAATTCTTTATAACAGTCTTCTAAAGTTTCTTTAACAATAATATTTTTCATAGTCAAAAATTTTTTTCTTTCTTTTTAGGTGGAATATAATAAAGTCCAAGTTGAGCAAATTTAATAGCATTTTTTCTGCAAAATGAAATAAATTATATAAGGAATCACTTTTCATCTAATTTTGCATAAATAAATTCGTGGTCAATTTGACATCCATAATAGTTACAAGGCATAACAAAGATTTTTTTCGTATGGTTTTAGTTTTGAATAATCTACGGTAATGGAATCTTTTCGAATAGTAAGATTAAATTCACTTTGTAGCAGATTGCTTAATTCATTCTCGATTAGTTCTTTTATAATTGGTTGATTTTTGTTCAAAAGATTTTTCATAATATTCTTTTAGTTCAAGTTCTGTTCCAAAAAGAACCTGTTGGCAATTCTCTTTTAATAAAGTCTTTCCATTCTTCTCTATAAGTCATTAGTATTCCAATCTATTCTTCAAATTCACGCAAGTAAACAACTTGGCCACCTTTTTTGAGGTCAATAACAATCAAAAAGGAATCTTTGCATAATGAATATTACAGAGATAGTGATTATCTTCCATAAAGAAAGCATTTGGTAAGTCAGCGGAGACTTCAGCATTTTTTTAATTCGTTCTTTTTAATGATTTGAAACTCTTTTGAAGTCAAAAATCTTTCAGAGCATTTTGAGTGCATTTACAATATTTTTCTTCAGTCGGTTCAATATTGATAGCATTGATTGTCAAAAAAATTCTCTTGACATTGTTAATTCCTCGTTTTTCATTTCTTTGTGATTATATTATACGACAAAAAAAGATTGTCTGTCAACAATCTTTTTTTAATCATTTTTAATATTTTTTTAAATTTAGCAAAGAACTTTTTTTGATTCAAGTGAAATTCAATCTTATCATAGTCGATTGTAATATATTCAAATTCTAGGGTCATATCTGATAAGCAAATCTGATTTAATTTTTTTAACAAATTATTATTTAAGTAACGAGATTTGCTAACAATTGCAATTTTACTTTCCTAGTAATCAAAATCAAACAGATTATATAAACAATAGCAAATAAAATTAGGGCAGTGTTTATAGAAATCAAATGAAATTGATTCTTTAAAATAACAATAATCATAGTGGAATATAGAAACACATAAGATAAATCTTGGATTTTGTGATCTGAAATATTTTTCCACTTTTGTTATATTCATCTTGATAGATTTTTGCTAAGTTCTTTTTAGTGAAGTTCGATTTCTTCCAATTCCTTATTGTGAACAATGTGGTTGTCAGTCATTTTGACCTCCCTATCTCTTGGATCCTTTTTAACATCTTTAATTTTTTTCATTGATTTATGGTCATCTTTGTTTAAAGAAATTTCTAATTTTTTTAGTATCAATAATTACATCTTCTAAATTCAAATTATAGTTATTTAATTTAGTTGTTAGTAATGATTTATTTTTGTTTTAAGAAACTTTTTGCTAACAATTGGTAATTTAAAACGAGGTATAATATAGTGAGTCGTAAAATTTGGTGAAGCAATAAACAGAAAAAAATATCCAATACAATTAAAAATAATATTCGTTATTGCTGAAAGTGGTGCAGAAACGCTAACAAATAAAGGAACAAAAAAAACAAAAACAATAGGATATAATATAGCTGCGAAACAGTTTTAGTAACAGTCCTCATATATAAATATTTGAAAAGCTCTTTATATTCTGTTTGAAGTTCTTTGACTAGTATTTTGAGATAATTTTTCAAATTCTTCTAATTCTTGATTATCGGTAATATAATTTTTGTTCATTTCAAACACCTATTCTTTTTTGTTTAAAGGGCGATTTCTAAATTTTTTTGTAATCAATATCCACATCATCAATAGTTAAATTGTAGTGAGCAGCAATGTAACTTTAGAAGGACTTGTTTTTCTTTTAAAAATCTTTTTTAAAGAGGGCGTAATGTTTCAAATCGTGATCTATTAAAAAAAGAAAATAGCAGAAATGAAAGTAAGGCAAAATATAAATAGAACAAAAAAATATAGCTAGTAATTTGGCGAATAAGGTTGAATGGAATCTGAAAACATTCAATAAATGCAAAACAAGAAAAGAGCATATGGTGACTACATAACAACAGAATAGAGTCTGTTACAGTGTAGACATTCTGTTTTCTGTTTCATATTCATATTGTAGGTATTTGTTGGCTTTCAAGATGGCTTTCAAGTCGTTTTTAAATCATGAGTACAAAGCAATATGATTATTCATTCCAAATAGTCCTATCTTATCATTTTAATGGTAAACGGGGACTTGAGTGTTTCAATTTGATTTCTAAGTTCTTATCATCAATAATTAAATCATAAGCAGTTAAATTCAAAGAATATAAATCGATCTCTAAGTCGCGGTATTCCTTTTTTTAAAAAAATCCTTTAAGAAAACGTTTTTTTGGCGATAATTGGCAATTTCGACTTTCTCTAAAATGTTCTTAGCATAGAGACAGGACATAAAAGAAATAAATTGTAAGGAAAAAGAAAATATACAGCAAATACAAAGTGGAACAGATTTAGTAATCATCAAAACAAAAAGAAGAAAAAGAAACAATTGACTCTGCGTCATGAGATAAGAAAGTCTCCCAACAAAAGAAATATTTGACTCTTTCTTCATAAACTTCTTTTTAAATGATTGCTTAGAGTTTTTAAATAAGTTTCAGCATTTTTCTAATTCTTTATTTTTGAGCAATATAGTTATCAATCATATTTCATCATTATCCTATTCATGCTTTATTTGATTAGACTAGATTTAATTTCTTTCTTGTTTTTGGATTTGAATAGTTAAGTTTGACTTTCTAATTTTTCTATAATTGATTGCTACATCATCTTCCTTTAAATTCAATCCATTCAAATAGGAAGCAGTAAAATGGTTCATCTTCCATAAATTCTTTTTGCTACGAATAGGAAGGTATAAACTTCTTCAGAACTTTTTCACAATAGAAGATTAAATAGAAATATAACAAAGTTCTAATACAAATGAACTAAAATAAGAATAGGACTTGTTTTAGAGCAAGTAAAATGACAAGAAAATAGTAAGGGACGGAAATCATTGTGATGGCTAACATAGAAATAGGGTCAGCTACAAAGAGATATTTCCCTTTATTCTTGTACATTTTTTTGTAGATTTTTGCTTAAATTGTGCAAATTAAATTCAGACGTTTTTAGTTTCACATTTCGAGTAATGTAATTCATTTTAATAGTCCCAATAAAGTTTATTAGCAGATTTAGCAATAAACGACAACAAACAATACAATCAAAGCTAAAGATGAATGATTTGTTTTGTTCACGCATGTGGCAAATAAATGTTACAAGGACAGTGGTGTATCAAGCAATGAATGGGCAATAGTGTGAGCAATTCTTTTTCATGTGTTTGAATCAATAAACCTGAATCAGTATATCCAATAGCAATGAGCAGGCAGTGTTGATACGATAAATGTTAGCATTTTTTTGATCCTCCTTTTTAGTTCCAAGTAAGCAAAGTCCAAGCGTGAACAGCAATTTCTTGAGCACGTTCTTCAGCATGGAATACATCATTGAGCTGGAAATAAGTTGTTTCTGTTCCTAGTGCAGTTTTAAAAGTTCCGATAATTTTTCATTTGTTTTTTTCCTCATTTCGTTTTCTATATTTATATAATACAACAAAATTTTTTAGGTTGTCAACATTTTTTTGAAAAAATTTTTTTAAAAAAAGTTTTTTAAGCTGACTTCATCAATTCAGTGAGCACATGAGTTAGACTTTCCTTTATAAACTCCATATTGTCTACTTTTTACAGTGCACTTTTCATAATAAGATAAACACAGACGGAATACAAATTCTTCTTTATTATCACCTGATAAATTTTATAAGGTATATAGTATCTCAATGTTCGCTCAGATAATCTTTTACGAGACTGGAGTAGGGAGCAGAAGGGTAATATTTAATTCATAAAGTTTATGTTCAAAATCATAATCACCATCACTATAATTCTTTCCTTGAACAGATAAAGCATAGTGAACTAATTCATGTTTTAAGGTGTCATAAATTTCTTCCAAATCTCCAACAATAAGAGCAGGCTAAGATAGGGTTTTAGATAACTCAGTGCTTGTAGGAAATATGACTTCAAAAATAGTTTCTTGCATAAATAACGACGCATTGTACGAGTTAAACGTCCATTCATTTTAATAGGAATTTCAAGGCGCATATTGAAGTTTTCCATTAGGAAATTATTAGCAAAAGTTTTAGCTTCATTAAGAAATGCAGGCATTTCTTTTTCTTTTAATTTCTTTAATTGATTGTATTCTTTAACTGTTAATCTCTTTGCTGTCTTTCTCATGATTTTATTTTTCCTCCCTATTAGTTCTTTTTGATTAAATCGAGCAAAGCATTTCTTTAGTAACAACAACAAGTAGATAGTGGATTTGAACTTTCGTTACAGGTTTAAATTCCATAATAATTGGTTCATTCAAGAATGACTCAATGTAGTGTGAACGAACTTCATTTGTTTAGAAGTAATTTTCTTGTAATCCGTAAATAATGTAATTGTGTTTCCACTTTTGGTTGTTAATTCAAACATTGTTTTTAATCCTCGTTTTCATTTCTTTATAGTTATATGATACAACAAAAAAATATCTTTTGTCAACAATTAAATATAAAAAGAACTATTTTTTTGAAATAGTTCTTTAAGCATGGAGTAAAAACTTGTACAGAGATTGAATGAGTATAACTTCGACTATCTACTAGGGAAAGGGTTTCCACTTTTTCGATTAAAAAGTCTATGCAATTCAATTTGAAGTAAAGTTTCAGATTTGTTAATAGTTAGTTCATAAGCTACATCATTATCGTTAGAGTATTCTGTTGAAGCTTCCTTATATGAGCTATAACTCAAAATATCTTGCTCTTTCAAGCTTTCTAAGATGGATTGAAATTTATGAGTCATATTAGGGGTACCATTTAACTTAGCAATTTGCTTATCGAGGAAGTTGAAAATGAAATCATTAGTGTTTGCTTCTCCCTCATAAGCAAAATGGTCGCAAGAATCATTATGGTTAACATTAACAATTGAGATAAAGAATTTCATATTTATAGCCCTTTCTATAAGCTGTTTTAAGCTGTTCTACTGTAAAGTCGATACATTTATCGAAATTACAGTTTGATTGTTTTAGCGTTACGCTAATGACGATATAACGACATTCAAAATCAGTTTTAGCGTTTGAATTTATTCTGCTTGTATTGTTGATTGATGATAGTAATAATTCGCTCTGATTTTTCAGACATTCGGTTCCAAACTGTATTTGGTACTAGGTCAAAAAGTACTGTAACTGTTGGATTAAGCATTTCTTTATGATTCCAAACGAAATCATTTAAGAATTGAGCATAATCATGAATGAATTGCCAACGTTTTTGGAAAAGCAATTCTTTTTCATCTTCCTTTTCGCAATTAACTGCTTGTTGTGTGAGCTGTTCAAATTTCTTATTATGATTAGTAATAGCGATTTCCAATTCATTTCTAAGGTCTTGGGCCATACTTATTCTCCTTTGCTTTATTAAAATTTATTCAAGTTCTAGGTAAAAATCGTTGTACCAGTCTGAATCGTATTTAATCCTATTTGTTTCAAAAGAATATTGAGAGACTGCAGTTGAATCACATAGAATATATTCAGTATTGTTAATAACTTTCAAAGTGTCTTTATCATCTATTTCAAAAATATTCTGATGTGACCAAACACTTTTTCACTTTTAAATTGTTAATTAAATTCATTTTGAATATTCCTTTTTATCATATTTCTTTATTTCTTTTTTTATAGTAATATTGTACAATAATATTTCTAATTTGTCAATAGAAAAATAAAACTATTTTTAAAAAAAGAGAAACTGCTAAATTAAGCTTCTTCTAAATGGTATTTCTTTTTATAGAACTCAAAGTTCTTCATTTTCTTTAGTAGTTTTAATTGGTGGAATGACTAAATTAGAGTATCTTCAATACCATTTTCAGTTTTCTTTCTGTCTATTCCTAAGCTATAAATCTTTACTACACCAGCATTGTTGGAGCGTATATTTAACTCAGCAATTTTCTTTTCAAAATCTGAATCAAAAGTCATTAAATTTCTTATTTTGATGGCAAAAAGCATAATGTACAAGTTCATGTAAGTATTGGACGGATTATTCCAAAATCATTAAATTTTACCATAGCATATAGGAAAGGTTCGCTCAATAGGATTTGAGTAGTATTTCTTTCATCAAATAAGATTTTTTGATTTGGAGTCATATTAAGAAATGAACCTGCTGAATAATTATTATATTCTGCTAAAAGGATTTTACTATTCCATTCTACAAAAGTGAAATTCTTGTTTAGAAATTCTACAACAAATGAATTAAAATCTGATTTTTTTATTTCTTCCCATTTCTCTTTTGTAGTAGTTCTTCATCTACTTTGTAGAAGTAATCTTTTTCAACTTTGAATTTAGGTTGTGGTAATGAGGGTTCAGCAATTAAAAGTAGGATTTGCAGTTGATAATTTTTAGAATCATTGACTCAAAACAAAACTAAGAAAAAGATAAAGATAAGAGCTAAAAATATAGGGACTGCAATTACAACATTTTGTACATTGTTGGTACCCAACAAATATAGAGCAAGTACATTTAGAAAAAAATTATTATAAGTTTTTTTCATTTTTAGATTTAAGTAATCCTTTCTATCGTTTTACAATGTAATAACTTTTAACAGTCTTAAAAATAAAAAAATACTCTTTTAAGAAAGTAAAAAGTAACATACTCAAAAGAAATTTCTTTTTCTTTGTTTTGCAATTCATAGTATTTATTGATGAATTTAGGGTTTAAAGTTACATTCTTAAAATGATAATTTGCACAAGGAAAAAAATAAAGTGTGAAATATTCTGATTTAGAAATAGAATTAGACTCGTTATTAGTATTCTCTACTTTTATATTCAGAGTCCCTCTATCAGAAGCATTTGCATAACAATCATTGGTAAAACTTAGTAATAAGTTCAAAAATGAATATGCTCATTCCTAGCACAAAAACAATTTCAGAATTAAGGTTTGCAGTCATTAGAGTGAGCAACAAAAAGGATAGCATTGAGTAAGATTTGAAAATTAGTATTGTCTTTATTAGGAGACTTAAAAATAAATCCAATCTAATATAACGCATAGAATATTTAATAACAAAAACATTAGCAATCCTTTCTATGTTTTTCTCTTTTTACAAAGGTGAAAAACTATAAACACTCTTAAAATAGAAATATTCTTGTAAAAAAAGTTCTGATAATAAAATTTGAAAAATTTTGGTTTAGTCTTCGATTTTAATTTTTTTCTAATTGATAATATTTGACCACAAATTTTTGGATTAAAAGTAACTTTTGAAAAAAATCATATTTCCAAGGGAAATTAAGTAAAATATAGGTCGAAATGAAATTAAATTTATTATCTATCTTATAAGAAACTGACTGTGAGAATCAGTCCTCACACCAATAAAAAGCAAAGAAGAATATTACAGCCCAAAATAAAATTTGGAACAGCAGTGCTTAGATAAGCTGGATTGTAAGTAGCTCCCTACTATGTTATCTATACCTATAATAATTGATGGTATCACGAATTGAAAAGATGTAATTCCTTTGTTAGGCGATGTTACTAAGAAAAGAAGAAAAACAAATGCTAATATATTAAAGTGTATAACCATTAACAATCCTTTCTATGTTGATCTCTTTTGACAAGATAAAAACTTTTAATGCTTTTTAAAATAGAAATATTCTTTTAGAAAAGTAAAAGTAATAAATTCTGTGAAATTCTTTTTTTCTATCTTGTAAATCATAGTACTTTGGCTACAAATTTTTGGATTAAGATTAACTTTTGAAAAAAATCGCATTTACAGAATTGTAAAATTAGTATTTTATCATTTTTTTAGAAATAGAATCTGATTCATTATGAATCGTGACAGATATTTTATCAGAATCATAGCATAAATAACCTGAAAGAGCAACAATAGTCCATAATATCCCATTAAAGATTGAACAAAAAAAAGATTAGGAAAACAGACAGTGAACTTTTTGCAAAAAAATTACACTTCCATAAATAAGAAACAAAAATACAGAAATACTGGAAATCAGTAAAAGCTCCATTAGGATTGAACCATACTGAAATTAAAATAATAAAAAAATTAAAATATTTAATAAAAAGAAAATCATTATCAATCCTTTCTATTCGTTCAAGTACCAAGCTGCACAATATAAAGCATCTTTTTTAAGCGTTGCTAAATCTTTCCACTTTTCTTCAACTTCTGTTGTCTTAAAACGCTCTTCTAAAATAACTGCATAATAGTTAGGAGTAGTTCGTACTTCTACTTTAAATTCACCTAATTTCTTGTTTACTTTCTTTGTTTCTTCATGAGCTAATGCTAAATCAGAAATAAATTCTTTTAACTTTTCAGCATCGCTATCGAAGTCATAAAAATATTTATTTTCTAAAGCATGCTCAGGTTGAGCTGCAATCATAGCAATTCGTGAATCAAGACTACCCAAGTTCAACTCTTGATGGTCAAGTAAATAGTGCATAAGACTATGTTGAACTGTTTTGTGGTTACGCTTGTTCAATGATACATACATACGGCTAAATTCATTCTTCTTACCTTGTTTAGCCCAAGCTTCAAAAATAGGTACCAATTCTTCATCAGTCATTGTACTAATAAATGAAGTCTTACGACTTGAAAAATCTTCAACTTCAATATTGTCCTTTGGCCGTGAAACAAAAGAAATTACTCTCAAGTCAGTTTTTTCTTCAGCTGTTTTTATACCATTTGTTTAAGTTGACTCATTGTTTATTCCTCTTTCATTTCTTTTATAGTTATATAATACAATAAAAAAATTTATTTTTGTCAATACTAAAATAAAAAAAGAAAGAAAGTTTTCTCTTTCTAGTAGATTTAAACCGAACTGGCTCAATTTAAAATACCTGACTGCGAACATTTATATTCTATCAAAATAGAACTTCAAAAGTCAACTATTACTTGCGATATAAAAAAATTAAAAAAAGGATAAGTTAATGACTCAAAATATCATATAACTCAAGAGGCGAAGTAAAAAAATGTAATGCTAAAGTCCATTGTCGCTATGGAGATTACAACCCTCACTTTGATGACCCAGAAACAGCTCAATTATTTGCTGATAATTGCTTTGATAGATTAAAATTTGACTCTACAATTAGAACTTTAGATACAAGCGGTTTTGATTTAAGAATGAAAAATAAAAATAGTTTGCAAAGTAGAGTAAAAGATATAGCTGGAGTAAAACAAAGAGGTTTTGATTATGAATGCTACATGAGCTTTTGCTATGCTGAGTCATTAGGATTAAGAAATGTTTTAGTACAAGATAAGAATGGTTCATGGCATGCAATCAATCAAAAAGGTGCTATACCTGATGTTGATGAAAATAGAATGAAAGAGTTAATCAGTAATGCTAAACAAAGCTTAGAAAATGCTTATGATGTTGCTAATGAAACTAATTCAGAAAAATTCTGTCGTGCTATTTATTACAGTGATGATTCTGATTCATTGTTCATTCAAACTGGAGCACCCGAGCTATTAGATGCAGCTGTTGTAGAAAATGGAGAAACACAATTACTAGAGATAAAGAAAACTCACTCTAGTGGTGCTCAAACTTTTGAAAGAACTTTAGGAATCGGACATGATAGTGCTTTTGAATTAAGAGATGAAGATTATGACACACTTCACCCGGAAATTTTAGCAGAAGTAGAGAATTTTAGAAATGATAATAATGCTAATCAATATAATCTAAAAGTTTCTAATTTCATGGCTACGAGCAATTCGTAATAGATTATCAAAGAAAGTGGAGTCTGAATTTGTTTGTACAGATAAAAAGAGTGGGAGCTATTTCAATAGACATGACTCGTGACCCTACAAACAGTTGCTAAAGAATTAGTAAATAATGGATTTGTTACAACACTTAAAATTAGAACTAATTTAAACACTCGTAAATTAGATAGTAATGCTATTTATAGATTAGAGAAAATAAAGATAAAATCTATACGGTGATTATGTAAAAAGTATCAGGTGGACATAGGGGCTATTCCATTTGAGAAACTTTGATAAATCTAAAATGACGAAAGTTAGAGGGCAAAGTTAGAATTGGTGAATATATGTTACCAGTTAAATGGGAAGATAAAGATAGCTTTACTGGACCAATTACACTCGATAGAATGGAATACTTTGCTCCAGTTATGGGTGGAGATATTAAAAAGTTAGAGATGAAGAATACTAAAAAGATAGCATTAAGCTATCTTTTTTTATTTATAGTTCAAGTTCATAAAGTTGACTTCATCATTGTTTATTGTTTTACCATTAAATTTGTTATAAAAGTTAATAGCATTTTTATTTTTTTAATAGAGCAATTTTAGTTTTAAGACCTTATTTTTCATTTAGTAATTTCTGAATTACAGCAGTACCATAATTCATTTTACGGTATTCTCAGCTTGATATACAAGTATCGTAAAATTTGAGAATTACAAGGAGATAAGGTATAAAAAACCTATAATAGAGTTATCATCAAGAATGAAGTAAGAAGATTCATCTAGGATTAAATCTTCAGCGTAATTCATAAATAAATCATCATAATAAGTTTGTAATTCCTCATAAAAAGTCGACTAATAAATCATCAAACAAGAATATATTAGTTTGGGCTCAGTAAATCTTTGAACAAAAACATAACTTTATCACCTTTATTTAGAAAACAATTTTTTGGAAGAACTTTTAGACGCTGGAAGATTTTTGAGCGTGAAATGAATCTAGCTTTTCTGTAAGAGTATCTGTTGCTACTGTAAGAGGTGATTTTGGAACAGACTGATTTATATTCATTCACTTTTTTTCTCTTTTTTTCATCTTGATAATCACAAAGATATAAATAGTCAGCATAATATTTCAACTCATCATCAAAATTCATCATTCGAGCAAAGTCGGAAAACATAGAATTTTTCAAAAATGCAGGACTGTTACGCTCAGTTAGCCATTTGAAATACAAATCATAAATGTAGCAACCAAGAATTTTTTCAGCTGATGTCAATTCGTTATATTGTTTTTTGTTTGGGATAAACATATTAGTACTCCTTTATCTTATAAAAAGCGTTCATAGTCACCATCATGTAGGACACTTGATTCATAGTGGAAGTTGCAATAAGTAAGCAAATCTTCGATTCGTTTTTTAACAATTCGTTTAGTAGTTGCTTTGTGAAGCAAAGTTAATTCTTTTAATTCATCTTGTGAGAATGAATAGTTCAAATCTTTTGCCATTTTCTCTACTTGCATACCACGTAAAGCTTTTTCAAAATTATCTGTAATGTGTAGTCGAGTCATAGCTGGTTGGAAGTTTTCATCAGTCAAAGTGAAAGCTTCTTTAAACAAGTTTTTGATTTCTTCAATTGTTTCAAGTCGTTCTTTTGGAGTTTTGCTTTTGAGAATAACATCAAATTCATTTTGTAAATGGTAAATGAAACGAGCTTCATCATCAATTTCCATAGCATTAAGCAATGACTCAATTTCATCATCTGAGTCATTAAAATAAACTTTTGAGTAAAGACTATATTTCTCTTTGATAAGTTCTGCTTTCTTCAAAATAGCTTTTTCTTTTTGATAAGCTTCAATAACAGAAGCAATTGTTCGCAAATCAGAAACTTCCATATTTTTCATAGTCATTGAAGTTCAAAATTGTTTCAATGTGTTTTAGCTTTTTTTCTTCTTTTTTTCATTTCTTCAATTTTTCTTTGTTAAATCAATAATCATTTTTAATTCCTCTTTTCATATTTCTTTTTATAGTTATATTGTATAACTTTTATTTCAATTTGTCAACAACAAAATTAAAAAAAGATAGCTAACAATTAGTTATCTTTTTTTCTTTTTGTTTTGATTTTTTTAAAGAGGTACCCTGAGTGAAAAAGATTTCATCATCTGAAACAACAGTAAGTGTTTGATACGTGGAGTTGTCTGATTCTTGAATAATTTCAATTTCAGCCCATGTTTGTTTAAGTTCAAGTCGTTTAATCATTCGGGACTTTAGAGAGGATATAAATTTCATTTTTTCCACTCACCGATTTCATCTGACTTCATTTCAAACAACTTCCCACAAAAGTTGATAAGTTCTTCTTTATCAATTTTAGCAGTTTATAATCAATAATCTTTTGAATTGCTTCTGTTTTAAAATCCATTTTATTCTCCTTTCTTAAGTTCTTCTACCAATTTTTGAAGTTCCAAGAAAATAAGGTACAATTTCTTCAAATTCTTCATCATTCATAACGACCATAGCCTTATCTATAATCATGGCTTGGATAGTAATGTTGTCTGTCTTTAAATCAACTGGACATTCAGTAGCGACATAGCGAACTGCTTCTGCTAAAACCCACGGGTCAAGATGATTAAGTAGCTTTGTAGAAAAGTCGTGAAAGAGTCCATTTTCTTCAATATTTTTCACGTGCGTAAAACTGGTGCTTTTTAGAATTTTTATCTGGTTTCATTTTAGTTCTCCTTAACTTCTTTGATTTCTTTACCTTCCAATTGAGCAATTAGTTTAAAGTATTCATCAGCTAAATATTTATCAGTTCCAACAGTTGATTTACGAGTTCCGTCAGTAAAGATACAAGTAAAAGTTTTGATTTCATTATTTAATACAGTGTTGTTCATTGTTAGTCATTCCTTTTCATTTCTTTATGGTTATTATTATATAATAAAGATTTTACTTTGTCAACACTTTTATAAAATATTTTATTTAAAATTTTCAGGGCAGCTTTTTTTGTACGCTCAAAGTTTTTATAGTAATTATAGTTTCCAATCATTGCCTGATTTGCTAATATGAATTTCAAATAGCAGCTTCATTAAAAAAATATTATTTTTCTTCATCAGCAACATAGAATAGACAAAACTTTCGTACCATCTTTTCAGTTGAACTTCCTTTAAGAATGATGGTGGACAATCAAATAGCTATTTAAAATTTCTTCAACTTTTGCTGTCTTTGATGAGTGAATTTTTCTTCAATTAAGTATTTATATAATACTTTTAGCTTTTTTCCCAACGAAATTTTCTTTTAAGCATATTTTTACCTCATTTAATTTTTAAACTGTAATTTCAACGTAAGTCACTTCTACTGGGCAACCTTGTTTTTCTTCCAAAGCTTTTTCGTAATTAGAAATAAAACTTTTAATTGTCTTTGGAGCAAGATTGATTTTACGATTATAGCTATGCCCAACTTCAAAAAAGTATAACGAGTTGCCCTCAATCAATTCTTCAAGTGTTCCTTTTTAGTGTGTAAGTACGAGTACGTGCGATACGTAAACAGTTTTGGTAATTTCATAAATTTTTTTGTTTAGCATTTTGGTATCCTCTTTTCATTTTCTTTATATATATTGTATAACAAAAATTACATATTGTCAACAATAAAATACAAAAAAATAAAAAAATATTTTCAAGTTCTAAAAAAATATTGATTTTTGAGAATTGCTGGACTGAATTTGAATGTCGTTATATCGTCACTAACTGTACACTGAGACTGAAAAACTGCAATTTCGATAAATGTGCAGTAAAGCAGGCTAGAAACGCTTATTTTGATTTATTCAGTGGTTCAAATTGAACTTTCTTGAATATATTCTGATTTCTCTAGCATAGTTCCAAAAGCAGCTTTTAGGTTGACACTAAATTTTGAGTCCTTTATCAACGTTGTGGAATGTTGACAAATAAATAAATTTCTTTTCATTGTCAATATTTGAGCATAATGATTTGGACCCTTTTAAATCTTCTTCAACCATCTTTAAATTTAGGGTTTCATTATCATCTTCAGTCCAGTCAGATTTATAACCTAGTTGTTCAATGAACTTTAAATAATTCAATAAACTTTTCATGGCTATCGAACTCTACGAAAATTAAGTCATAAGATTTAAGATTTTTGATAACTTTCTTCTTTTGTTAGTTTGTTTCCGAGATATTGTTTCATTTTTTTGTTTCCTTTTCTATTTTTCAAATAAGACTAGCACAATTTTGAAAGTAATTGAGTAATTTGAACTGTTTCGATTTTTCCAATTCGTTCAGCAATAGTAACCACCATGGAAATAAGCCCAACTGGTGCAGTAAGTAAAAGTTGAATATTGACTTCTTCAATATGAGTGGCTAAGAAGTTGATTCCATTCATCAATAGAACCTTCATAAACAAAACGTTTGTTGTGGTAAGGGAAAGTAGTCGAATTTTCATTTTAGTAAGCTTTCTAGTTCTTTTTCGATTACAATAGTTGTTTCAGACCAAATGTTTAGATTCCAGTATGAAATTTCTAAACGTTTCTCATTCAAAAAAAGCAGATTGTAAATTAGTCTAATAATAGCATCACTGGATTCAGTATAATTAGGTGTGTAATCAAAACAATCTTTTTCCATTTAGTTTTAAATGATGGAATATTGGATAGCTCAAAATCAAATTTAGAATTTGAATAGTTGATTTTTCTTCATTTTCAATCAGCCCTATCAGCATTACTCAAATAAAGTGTAACTTCCATACAAAGAGTTTTTTCAATTGTAACTGTAAATTTATTCATTATCTTGCATCTTTCTATATAGATTTTTGAGCATAAATAATTGTAGTTGTATATTCTTGGGCGTTGAGATTAACAGCAATGGAGATAATTTTGAAAGCTTTTTCTGTAATATTTTCAATAAACTCATTAACTGCTTTTATCAGATCCCAAAATCTATCAGCATAAAAATTTTTTTGTTGGGGTGAGCGAATATCTGCGTATCACAGACTGGATTCATAATAAAATTCCTCTTTCTTTATTTCTATAACCATTGTACAACAAAAGGGCCCACTTTGTCAACCGAAAAGATTTACAAAAAAATAAAAAAAGTGAACTTGAATCTACTTTCAATTTTTTTCATAGTTATTCAACCTGTTCTTTATTATCGTCCTTATGAATAAAAGCTTTTAACTTTTTCTACATAATCGTCTGGTAATGTTAATATTACAGAAACTCACGTTTTTTTCAATAGAATTTTTTTAATATAAGGACTACTTACTCATAGGTGATGTCAATTTCTTCAATTTCTTTGTATGGGAAAGATTGCTTTTGAACTTTAATGAAATCTATCAAATTATCAACTTCTGTATATTTCAAATTATCAGAGTTCTAATTCTACGTTTTTTTATATTTCCATTTCTATAAATAGGGCCCATTCTTAGAAATATAATAAAAGATTTTACGAAAGAATTAGGTCTAAAAGAAATAATATAATCATCTTCTCGTTTTAATATTTCATTAGCAGTGTAATATTTTTTTCCGTAAGTTCAGATTGCCAATCCCAAAGGGTCAGTTCCTTTTGAACGAATGAATAAATCAAAAAGGATTTTTCATATTGGCAATTCCATAAAAGTAAAGTTGGTAATCCAAAAAAATATTAAAATTATCTACTCTATGAAAGACAAAATAATCTAAGACCATATTGAGGCCTACTGAAGCACAAAAAGACCCTAATAATGATTCAAGAACTAAGGCCATATTGAATTTCCATGCTGTATGCTCAGTTTCTAATTGTACTTTATTTTTCTTTAACCAACTAATCAAAATCTTTGTAATCATTTTTCATCAACCTTTCTGTCCTAATAAGCTCATGTATTTTTCGTAAATTTCTTTATCAATGATACGACTAGAAGAGTCAATCTTAGCAAAATCTGTAATTAAAGCAAGTACATCTTCATCTAGTTTATCTTTCTTGATAGCTTTTGCTGAAATACCATCATGTGCTTTCATGTGCTGATAAATTGCTTCAACAATTTTCAATTTAGACTCACTCAAATCATCTTTGAATTTAACAAGAGCATACATTGCTCCAACGTATTGATGGTTAGCGAACATACTATGAGAGCCATGAACTTCTACAAAATAATCATGAGCAACACCTCGTGATTGAGATGGTTTCTTAGTAATTCCTTTACCTAAATCATGCAATTCTGGCAAAGTAACAATTTCATCTTTTGTATAATGAGTTGAAGGTTCTTGTGCGTTTGCTCCATCAATAGTCATTTGAATATGAGTATCAACATCTTCAGCATGATATGGTGAATCATGTTTCATACCCTTAATCATAGAAATTTCTTCAGCAAAATCTTCAAAGTCACCAATAACTTCAATTTTATCACAATCTACACTAATACGTGGCACTTGCAAGCTTTCATACATACGGCGAATAACACTATCTGGTACTTTTGCAAATCCGCTACGTTGAGCATTTTGTTCCAAAATAGTAGCAATAGGTTTTACTAATACAATAACTTCAATTTTAGCATATTTCTTGAATTGTTCATAAAATCCTTTACGAAGTTTACGATTCAAGTTAGTAGCGTCATAAAAGATAGTATCATATTGTTTAGAAAAAAGAGCCTCTTTCATTCGCTCATGAAGTGTTTTGAAAACAACTGGAATAGCTTCAGGTGCATTACCAGCTTCCAAATCGCCAAACAATTCAATGCGTAGTTCATCAGAAGATAGTACTAATGATTTTTCTGTTTTATGTTGCTTAATATAAGTTGATTTTCCAACTCCAGCAACTCCAATAAGCATCTTAATTACAGTCATGATTTCTTACCTCTTTTCTATATTTACTATTATACAATAAGAAAGAGAACTTGTCAATAGATAAATCAAAAAAGATTAAATAAAGGAATAATATACTATATACCTAAAAAGGACTAGATAAATGAACAATAAAGAACTATTAAACGAAATACTACTTGAAAATTCAAATTTTGATGAAGCACTTGAAGGTGCAGAATATACTTCACAAACAGAAGCACTTATCCAAATGCTAATAGGTAATAATGTTTTCCTTAGTGGCCCAGCGGGAACCGGTAAATCTTTCGTTATTAGAAAGTACTGCGAACTCGTAGAATCATTTAATCCAAAAGTAAAAATTTATAAAACAAGTACTGGATTAAGTGCTATTAACATTGGTGGACAAACTATTCAATCTTTCTCTGGTATGAATTTATAAACATCACTATGAAGATTACTTAAAATTGCCAGGGGTTACAGATTCTGGCTTATATAGAGGAAGCTTATTCAAGATTAGAAGTAGTCAAATCTTAATCATTGATGAAGTTTCTATGCTAAGTGCTAGAGATTTACAATTTCTTGTAGATAGAATAAAAAGACATTAAAAAGAATATTAAATACTTACAAATTATAGTATCGTGATTTTAGTCAATTACAACCGTTGTACTAAAAAGACATTGAAAATTACGGAACTGATTGTGGATTTCTGCTATGGAACTAAAGGGCTGGGAAGAGTTAAATTTCTCTCGCTATTTAGATAAAATCCAAAGAACAAGCGATAAAACACTAAAGAATTAGTGATAATATTTCTTTAGGAAATGGATTATCAAAAAGATAGCAGATACGATTAGAACTATTCCAATCTCTACTACTAAATATAAACCAGGTGTAGCATTATTAGTTTCAACGAACTTCCAAGTAGATAAAATCAATGAGGATAATCACAAACTAAATAAAGGTGAACTATTTACTCATGAAACTTGGTGTAATCCAAGAACACCTGAAGATAGCGAAAAATACGCTTTTAGAGAATTAAAATTACCTGAAGTTCTAAGAGTAAAACATGGTGATACTATTATGATTACTTCTAATGAATCTGCAGCTATGCCGTATTCAGTTCCATATATTAAATACACAATAGATGATAAGGAACGGTTAATCAAAACAAGTGAAGCTAAAAACCTAAAGAATGGTATGATTGGTACTTTTGAACTAATTGACCATGAACCACACTTTTAAATATTTTGACTCTGATTTAAATAAAACTTTCTATTATTTGTTGAGTGAAATTTACTATACAAAAGAAGAAGTAACATGAGCAATTAAAGAAAAGAGAAGAACTAAAGAAAAGTATAAAAGAGAATGTTTTAAAACATTACACAAAAAGAAGAAGTAACAGCTATAAGAAGAAAACAAACAAATGGTTAGTTAGTCAAATTGATTCAGAAATTGAAGATGAATTATTAGAGCAACTAAGAAAAGTAAATTATCAATTATTTTTAGCAGAATGTACGCAATATCCAATTAAACTTGCTTATGCGATTTCTATTCATAAATCACAAGGACAAAGTTTTGATAATATTACTGTTGATTTAACTAATTGTTGGACTCAGGTTTGGGATATGTTGCTTTTATCACAGCAACTTCTCTTAAAGGTATTTCCTTATTAAGAAATGTTGCTAGTGGAAAAGTCCTTAATAAAAATGCTGTATTAGTAACAGATAAATCTATTGAAATTAAAAAGATATTATGAAAAAAATCAAAAGAACTTAGAAAAAGCAAATTTAGATTTTTTTATAAGAAATTATTTAATGATGAAATTGATTTCATTGAGTTATTAAGAGAAACTCGTCCGAGAATCTTTCCTAAACTAGATGATGAATTTCCATTCTAATCTTGCTAAATAGATTTCTAAATGTTCGTAAATCAGGGCTACAATATGCAAAAGTTATGCTATAAATATTCGTGAACTGGGCTACAATTGTGTCAAAACACTTGCTAAATTGTTCGTATTTTTTAAAACTAGAAAAAAACACTTAGATTTTTTTGGTCTAAGTGTTTTTATTTTTTTAATTTTGTTTAAAATAAATTTCTAAGTCTCTTTTCCTTGTACTTCTTCATGCGTAGTTTCTTGTAATTTGTTTTCACAATCATCATCAAAAGGCACATAAATATATTCACTAGAATCATCTTCATAATTGATTTCCAAAGCAACAATATCGGAATGAGAAGTTAATCGTTCATAAGCATTGTATTCCTTAGAGAAAGAAGTATATCTAGCTTTTGAGTTTCTCCACATCTAAAAATGAGTAAAAACATCTTTTGCTACTAGAGATTCAGTCTTTTAGAGTTTGATTTTCTGTTTGCCAAAATATCTATGTGTTTTTTTCCAGACCAGAAAAAAATTGACTCAATTAAATCTGTTTTCGACAAGACAATAGTTTCCCGCAATTTTCTAGTCACTAATTCAAAGTTCTTTACTGATTTTTTTCGTTCATTTAATTTCCTTTCTATTTCTAAAATAAGAACATTAAAAATTTTTTTATTTATCCTCTTTAGTTATGTTATTCATAAATATAACTTCTGGAGCTATAATATAAGGTTGTAACCATATTGATAAAATTCCCAAAGTGAAGAATGATAAAATTTCCCAACCTAAGAGTTCAAGTGTTGAATAAACAATGCCATTTTTATTTCCATTCATGTCAATTCTACTCTTTGTAATGTTTTTTTCATAGGACTATTCATTTTGTAATCATTAGAATGGAATATAGATAGAGAGTAAGAATAACTTTTTAACAGTCAATAAACGCTCCAGCAAATGGAATCAATGCCCAACAGAAAATTAAAGCATTTGATACAAGGAATGTATATATTTTTCTTTAGTTAGACAGTTTAAAATGTCTTTAACTTGATTTGAAAAGTCTTCAGAAATTTCTATTTCATTTTTTTAACTACTTTATATAAATAGATTTGAGCGTCAATTCATAAAAATGCAGCTATAAATGCAAATATATATAGCAAAATATAATGCTCAGGCATCAATAGTATTGTTACAAAAATTATCAATGATAATATAAGATTAGAATACCTATTGCTTTCCAAATCTGATTTCTTTTAATCAAAGTTCTTGCTTGCTCTTTGATTTCAATTCTTGTTTTTCATATAAAAACATACCTCTGGTTTTAATATTTTTTTAAGAATATCAAAGACCGTCAGAAAATAGTTTTCATTATGAAATAGCTATTTTTTTGAACCTGCTATAAAGTTTTGTTTTTAATTTTTCTTTATATTTATAAGTGAGTTTTTGGAAGTTTGTTATCTTCGGGAAGAGTGTTTAAAAATTCTTTTTAATTCTTTTTACTGTTTCAAATTTAGTAAAATCAATTGATTGGTCAAGAGTTGTGAATGGAGTAATATCTTTATTTTTCATAATCATCATCACCGTGCATAACTTCCCATTTAAAATAACTACCTAAATCAGTTTCCCTATAACATATAACTTTAACAATTCCAACCCAATAATCACCATATTCAAAAATAAGGATAGACTAGATGATTAAATCAACTCAATCAATTCATTTCTAGTAAGCATGATGCTACTTTTTGAGAGAAGTTATTGTTAAACCGCACTAGGGTAAAGTGTCATCAATACACCAGAAATAAATTTAAGATAAAGTGGTGACCAATTCTTGAGTAGGATTTTCAATTTCTTCTTTAGCAATTTCATAATCTAAAGTCAACTGAATCAGAAAAAAATTTTTCAATCGGAACATTCCTTGACTGCTATTGAACACTGCAATATTTTTTTAATGAGTTCTGATAATTTTTTTGAGTGTTAAATATTTAGAGTTTAGGATTCAGAAATCCTTTCCATGATAATATTCATTTCTGCCATAATCTTGTTTAAAGTTTAATTCAATTTTTGTTTTTGTAATAGTCATTTTAACGCTCTTTTCTATTCATTTCTTTTAGAGTATATTCTAGGATAGTTACCCCCTCTGGCACATGGTCATAATTCCAATTAAGGGCATCAAGCAAAGTCAAATTGTTCCAAGCATAGAGCCAATCTTCCATTCGGGATTGAATATATTTATTAGTCCAACTTGTTTCAAAATATTCTGCATCATTACCAATTTCTTTTTCTAAGTATATAGGATTGTCCTCTAATTGCATAATTTCATTTAAGAGCGGCCCCTCATAGTCATTCTTGTTTAATGAATCTTCACTTAGGATATTTTCTATTTCTTTCATGGTGGTTTCTTGTAAGATATAGATTGGTAAATAAGTTTCTATTGAATAGCCACTCTGTTTTTTAGCTTCTTCTAGTTCGTCGCTAGATAAACAATCATCATCATTACAGAACTCAAAAAACAATTTATCATCTTTTGTTGTAATAATATTAAGTATTGAGCCTTCCATTCCAGCAATACCACCTAATAGATATAGACAGGTTCTGTTTTTTTATTTCACTAAATTTCATTTATAACCTCAATCTTTAGTTTTTATTCTCTTAATAGATAAATAAAGATGATCTAATTTGTGATAGGTATCATGAGTTAAACTTTCTATTTCATAAGTTGTTGGAATGTTTGTTCTAACTCATTGCAACATCATCACAATCATTCAGCAATTTTTTTGTTCAGATTTTTGTGATTTCTATATTGTTCTTTTGAAAAATACCAAATTGCTCTATCTACTTCATTGATTGAAAAGCCTTGCTCAAAAAAACATTACTTAAACTATGTTCTAAAGTGCAATTTTAACTATTTCCTTATAGTATTTATCTCGAAATTTCTCAATGAAATTATAAGATTCTTTAGTTATATAAGATAATTTTTTTAAGATTGTTTTCTAAGTCATATAGAGTTTCAGATTTAGGGAGCTGCAATCATAGAACGAAGTATGATTTTATTACCTTCCATTTTTTTATTTATCCTTTCTTTTTTTGAGTAATTCTATTATATAATATTTTTTTAAAAATTTTTATCATTTGTACTTAAATTTAAAAAGATTATCCTAATGATGGTATGGAACCAAATACTTTCATATAGGTATTAAAAATGTTCTATTTGTTATTTTTTTAATATTTAGGATAAGAAATAATCTTATCTCACGGTTGCTCTCTAACAACCATTATCCGCTCACTTTATTTAAGATAAAGATTATTACGGATTACTTTTTATAATTTAATTAAAATTGGATTAAACCCTAACTGTTCACGATTGCTAATAATATAATTAGGATTTTCTTTGACACAATATTGTGACCATTTACATCAGCATTGATTTTTTTCTAGTGGTGCTTATATAAACCTCTTTTAATTCTCCTGCCAGAGAATTTAGGTTTAATTTCGTCATTATAATTTGGTATTTCATCATAATCTAAGAATGAGAACTTTAGAAGTATGAAACTTTCTTCTCTTGTAATAACAGTTATTCCTAATAATTGGCATTTATAAGTCAATTGATTTATAAATTTTGAATAAGGAATATTTACAAAATTTTTGGTTATTTCTTTTCCCAAAATTGATACCATTCTTCCAACCACTATTATTACATAATTACTTTACTCACATCTCTCTCGTCAAAAATAATTTGCTAAAAACTTTCGTGATTTTATGAATCTCATAAGAGATTTTGTTATTTCTTTTTAGCCAAAGACGGTCAAGAGATTTTTGAAGTAAAAATATTGTTAGGTAGTAATGACTTTTTGTTTAGAAAGTCATTTTGTTATAATATTGGTTAATAGATTTGATTTTCTTACCTGAAATTAAAAATAGGATTATTACCATCATTTGTTACTACGTAGCAAGATTATTCAGAACTCAAATCAATAGAGCTATTCTTTGATTTTTGTTTTATCTTTATTCTCTTTAACTTCATAAATTACTTCTATCACATAACGCCCTGTTTTCAGTATAATTCTTATTTGTTGAGGATTATCTACCTGGTAGGAATTGTTAAATTTAAACTTGATTTACAGATAATTAAATTATTATCTTCATCTCTTTTATTTGAAAAAAAGTTTGTTTATTAAATTCAACAATAAATCTACCATCTGTTTTGTGTAAGTATTTAGGGAGTCTGACTTTTTTTATTATAATCAGCTTTTTGACTAAAACCCCAAAATGATGAAATATTATTACCTAACTTTTTTTCAAAAACAGTATTTGATACTTTTTGAGGGCAATTCCCTATAATCAAATTGATTACTTTGATTAAAAATTCTATTTATATTTTGCCAAAGTTAAAGTATCTTCTTCTTTATCAAAAATAAGATTGTCTAAATTCAAATAAAGTTCGCATTGTATAGATTTTTTGCTCTTAAAACAGAGTTCATCACAGATAGAATATAATTTATGATTGAGCCCCAATCTTATGAGTTTCTGTTAGATTCATTACTAATTCCTCCATAAATTGTTCTGTATTTCTTTTTCTTGATTATATTATATAATATTTTTCTTCACTTAGTCAACAGAAACAAATAAAAATTTAAACTGTAAAATAAGCAATTCTAGCAAGCTTTTACTGCAAATCCGATACATTTATCGAAATTGCAGTTTTTCGTCCCAGCGTACAGTTAGTGACGATATAACGACATTCAAATTCAGTCTAAGCAATTCTAAAAATGAACATTTCAAACAGTTGAAACTATTTTTTTATTTTTTTATATTTTTATTATTGACAAATTAAAAGTTTTGTTGTATTATATAAATATAGAAAAAGAAATATGAAACAATAAAAAGAAACGGATTTTTACTATGACAAAACAAAGTATTAAAGAAAAATATTGCTATGCTCGCTCAATCTCAAGGATTCTATGGACGACTTCTTAATCAAATTGAAGAAGATGAGCTCGTACTTGATTATCTTCATGAGAAATCTATTCAAGAAGGTTGGAAAGATGCTGTAGATATGGTTATCTCTATTGAAAGTTTCAAGAAAGAAAAAGAGTACAAAAATGAAAGATATTATTGATAATTTTGTAAAAGTTCATAAGGATTTCAAACTTTATATTAGTTATGGACGAATGGACGATATTGGGCTCAGATTGTAAAAACTATCAACACTGAAACTTATATGATTTCAACCATAGATAGAGATTTTTGAATTTAGAGCAAATAATGAATTTAATAGGACATTCTTTCCAGATGTGAACACATTATTTTGCTCGTGACAATGAATATATTTCACCCACAATGAAACAGATTTTTAAAAATGATAATTTTTTTATTCTTGTTTAATGTGGAAACTGGAGAATTTAAATTTTTTTGGAAATCCTAATAGAGCAAAAAAATTCTAAAAAGCTTTGACTCGATTAGATGCTAGTATTAACGTTTCTAAATATATTGATAAGTATAAGTATAAAGGACAGATTATTTAGATAATACTTTTAATTGGTTGAATTTTTTTCAATGCAGGTCCAGATGGAAATGAACTACATTTAGATAGTAAATATATTAGTGGTGGTTTCTGTATTTGTTAGCCCTGATGCAACTTGGGAGATTGATTCTCATATAGAAAGAGATTTTGAACGAGTCATGAAACAGTATTGAAGTACAAATAAGGAAACAGAAAAAAATGATTGATTTTAAAAACATTACTCATGTTGTGAATATTTTTTTATTTGAGTGGAATAGCGTATGGAGCCCTCTGCAAAACATTCTAAAAACAAAAGATGATAAATATTATTTTTAGCATTTTCATAGAAGTACCCACTTGCAAATGCTTATCTTGTAAAAATCAAAAACCCTAAAATAGAAATACCTACTGAACAATTGCTCCCATTACACACAATAAAAGAAACTTCATTAGGGAAATAAAAAAACATATTTAATCATAAGAATTTAGCAAAGAATAAATGGTATTGTTATCAGATTTTTTTCATTCCACAAAATGAAACTATATATATGAAATTGAATGAAGCTAATTATATTACTGATTATGAAAAATCAAGTAAAATATTTTACAGAAAAATAAAGTTTAAAGAGACTTCTTATGAAAATAAATATATTAGAAAAAGATTTGAACAAGTACCAACTACTAACTTTGATATTTTTGGGCATGTTTAATCGAGCTTTTTGGAACTTGAAATCTGATTCAGATGATTATATATTGAACTATATTCTTGAAAAATTTAAAATAAGGAACTTATAGACATATAAAATAAAGCTGAGGCAATAACCACCTTTTTTTCTTCTTTAAAAAAACTTTTTAAAAATTTTTTTATCTAAATGTGTTGACAAACTAAAAAAATTTGTTGTATTATATAAATATAGAAAAACGAAAGAGGAAATTAACAATGGCAAAGAATAAAAAAAGTAATCACTATCACATTTACACCAAAACGTAACACAAAGAAATCACCTGAAGATTTACAGTTCACTTGAATGAAATGCAAAAAGTGCTTCTGTAACTAAAAATGGAAAACGCCACTGTCGTAAACAAAAACACAAAAAAATCAGGGATTATTAGGACTCAATATAAATGACTAAAGACAACAAACCATTAAAATCAATTCTATTCGTAAGTAGAAATAAGGATAATAAACACTTGCCAGATTTTAAAGAACGAAGATATGTTCGCCTAACTACTAAAACAGCAGAAGAACTTAAAAAAGATTTTGAAAATTGGAGCGCTCAAGGTCGAGATAGCGAGTTTTGTCGCTTTTACATGAAAATCAATGCTCGAGACCCAGAGAAAACTAAAAAGAAACTTATTGAAGAACTAATCTTTAATGACAACTTTGATTTGGTAGCTGCTGAAGCAAAAATTGCAGGTATTGCCAATAAAAAAGAATGTGCAGCTGAACGGAAATGGCTATTTGATTTTGATGATACCGAAGATAAACTTGAAGAGTTCATCAATGATATTAAAGATTGCGATAAAGCTTCTGTTCCTTTGGAAATAGAAGTTCATAAAACTCCAAATGGGCATGCAGTTATCGTCAGTCGTGGTTTTGATACTAGAGAATTGATGAAAAAATGGAGCTCTACTGTTGAACTTAAAAAAGACGAAATGCTATGCGTTGACTGGACAGGTAAGGAGAATTAAGTGGAAAGAAAAGGATATGAAATGCTCAAAGGTATTTTTGAGCTGGATAAAGATTGGAATGATTACACCAAAGATGAACAAAAAGAAATTGTAGCTAAAAAAGCAAAACTTTTGCTTCATCTAGTAGAAACAAATCCACGATTAGAAGAAGCTCTAATCGGACACTTGAAACAAGAATATATTGCCTCAGTTGAAAAGAAAGCAAAAGAATATATTCTAGGTGGGTTTCCTACCCTTTCTAAGATGAATAACAAAAACTCAAAAGAAAAAAATAAACTGCTTATTAGGCGTTTTCTTTTTTTATAAAAAAATTTTAAAAAAAGTTTTATTTTTTTCTGTTGACAAATTAAAACTCTTATTGTATAATGATATTATAGAAATGAGAAATGAGGAAAAATAACAATGATAGAAGTATGGTACTACGACAAAAACAAACAAGCTGATAAAACTTACCCAAATAAATTATCAGAATACGAAATTGCTGACCTAATCAAAAATGGTTTGACTACTACTTCAGAAGAAACTATTGCTCAATATATGAGTCCTTCGTATAGCACTTATAAAGATAAAAAAGATGCTAAGGAAAATTGCCCATATTCTAAAAAACGTGGTAATGTAGTAATCTTCAAAAATCTTAAAACAGGTAAATTTACTCGTGCTTAATAACTCTCAAACTGATTTTGAGGGTTGTTATATCGCCAATGAGTTGTTCAAAATGCTATTGTTTTCCAACTTCGATAAATGTATCAAAACTTAGAAAAGAACAGCTGAGAACAGCTCATTTTTCAGTTTATAAAGATTTACTTTTTTGTTGACAAAATCAACTTTTTTTGATACAATAAAATAAATTAAAGAATTAAAGGGCTTTGAAAAAAAGACATGGACTTGACAGAAAAAGAGATTATCTATTCAACTGATGAAAGATTTGATTTAATTAAAGAATTGTGTCATTTAAGTAAAAATCTATATAATTCAAGTCTTTATGATGTTAGACAATATTACTTTGAAACTAAATCATATAGAACTTGGCAATCACAAAGACCAATCTTTACAAAGAATCATAACCCAGATTATTATGCTCTTCAATCTCACTTAGCAGGGGTGGCAATGCAAAGTAGGAAAACAATTCATAGGTTTTCTTTAATAATAAATCCAACAAAAAAAGAAAAAGAATCCCTAAATATAAAAGATAAAAACTGTATAATGTGTTGATTTTTTCCTAAGATTACTATTTCTAATCAAATTAGTTTAATAGCGATAAACGTCCCCTATACTTATACTCTATGTAAAAGAAGTTCACAATCTTAAAAATTCAATCATCTAAGCCCAAATGTTAAACAAGTCAAATTTGTCTATGATGAAGCAAATAATCTAATTAAATGTTTCAAGATTTATGAAGTTTCGAACGTCCAAAGTTGAAAAAAAGGATAATTCAGGTATTTCTCAATTGGACCCTAGTTTTAAATAATATTGTTTCAATATACAATAACATTGGAATCCGACCATTATTATACAATGCAGACCAATCAAAAGTATTAACCAATATTACAATAAAAACAATGCTAAATTGAGGTCAGAATTACCTACTAATGTTAACTCTTCTAAAAGATTAAAACAATTATCTTTTTAAACGAAATAACAAGATTGATTATGAAATGCACAAAATCTCAAACCATATTATCAATGAAGCAGTGAAAAATAACATTTCAAAAAAATCTTTATGCCAATAACACTGGATGGAAAAAAATGAAATTAACCTTGGAAGAAGAAATAATCAAAACTTCGTTAATATTCCACATACAAAATTATACAATCAATTGCTATATAAAGGGCATTAAACAGGCATTGAAGTCAATATTTACTGAAGAAAGTTCATACTCCAAACAAGTTTCTTTGACAAAGATAATTTGCCTGTTTGATTGAATCTGATAATCACAACTTCTCTGTGAAGAATCAAAACGTGTTTATACAGAGATAGGCAATATATGGAATGCAGACCTAAATGGACTGCTAATATTATGAGAAAATGTTCTGATAGTTCTATAAAAAAATATAAGAAAAAAACAAAAGAATTGATGAAACGACCGTCCTTATTACATTATAAAAGTAGCACCAATTTGAAAAAAATGAGAGTGTAGAGCACCTACAGTGTGCCATTATGAGGAGTTAAATTTCGTTTAACAAATCTATAAAAGTTAAATCACATTTAGCAACATTTGATTGACCTGTACAAGACTTGAAGTTCTTTATAGAGTTTCAAATCTTATATATAAAGAATCTTCTATTTATTGCTAAGAAATTGAGCTCTTAATGAATTTAGAAGGGATATAGAGAATGAACTTAATTAAAATTGCTGAAAAATTCAAAGATAACTTATATAAAGATGATAAAGAATTAAAGAAAGATTTAGATAAGATTGAAATTTTTTTAAACCAATTGAATCAAAAGAAAGTTATTGAAGATTCTATCTCATTTGACGGAGCCCTCTAGCCTCCTAGAAGTCAGAAGAACTTGTTTTTCAAAGATGATTCTCAAAAATTATCATGAATTTGTAAGACTCGTAAAGAAACTGAAATAAAAATGAAATAAAAAGCATCGTATTTTTATATGTCTTTTTTTCTTATTTTAAGCAGTTCCCACGATTTTTTTACCAATGCACATATTCTATCACAGTAACATAGGACTGTCTTAGCGCCCGATTACTGCGTCTGACTTTTTCATTATAGAGTGTAATTTACAAGTAAAAATTACTCAAAAATACAAAAGTTTGAAAAATGTCGCTTTTGTGATAAAATTATGATATGAAATATTACTTTGAAAAAAAGGAGAATTTTTATTTGAAAAAAACAGACTAAAAAAAGCAATTATGCTTATTAGCACCATGTCTGTATTTTTGCATATACATATGCTGAAGAAATACAAACAGCTACTGTTGATACTTTGAATTTTGTAACTAATACAAAAGTACCAACCGAAGAAGATGTCATTAGTTCAAAAGACACAATCAATGAACTTAATCTATCTAAGGAATATAAAGATCTACTAAGGACTCTATTAAAGTTCAAAATGCCTGAAGATGAGTTTATAATATTGTGAAAACTGCTAAGACAGAATCAGAAAAATAATTCAAAATCGAAAATGATAAAGTTCTGAATTAGTTGATAAATATAATTCATCTAAAACAGAAGATAATTATAAAAAGCTCAAAGATTATATTGCTACTATTTTTTTGATTCATCTGAACAAAAAAACTCTTTTAGAAAAGTTAGATAAATCTTTTACAAAGAAGAACAAAAGAGAATTGAAGATGAAAGAATTGCTAAAGAAAAAGCTGAACAGCTCAAACGTAATACTATTCAATTTGGCTCTAATGGATTACTTGTAGAACATACAAGTGATAATGCTGAAAGAGTTATTACTTTATTACTTGCAATTCCTGGTCATGCCAATGGTTCTTCTTATCATGCACAAATTGACCCTATTATTGACCAATTATCAGCTGCAGAAGCAATCCATGTTATCCACCGAATTGAAGCTGTTGACGCTCAGACTGAGATGTTTTCAGTGCTGATGCCCGTCACACATAGAAACTTTATTGAACGACAAGTTAATAATAGATTTGGTGGTTCTATTCATGCACTACTTAAAAAATGGGGAACTTACTCTTACGGCGGATACTAAAATAAAAAGGAATTTAAAAATATGATTAACAAAGATTTATTTAAGAAAAACAAAAATCGAATTATGGCACGTGGTGCTCTAATCCTTATGCTTGGAACACCAATCTTATCAATGCTTGCTTCAAATGCAAATCATTTTTACACATACGCAGACAGAAACTACTACTGAAGAACCAGAAACAGAAAAATTTGACTTAGACTCTGTTACAAAAGAACAAGAAGAAGTTAAAAAAGAAGCTTTTGATGAGTCTATTGAAAAAAACTAAAAGACTCTGATTTAACAGAAACAGAAAAGACAGATATTATTCAATCATTGAAAGAAGCAAATTCTAAAGATAGAGTTAAACAAATTCTTGATGAAGTCTATTCTGAAATCTGATAATAAGAAAAAAAGAAGCTGCTAAAAAGGCTCGAAGAAGAAAAAATGCTAAAATCAAACCTTATTCTGATTTACTAGATAGATCTGAAAAAGATAAAACAGCCTGAGCTCCCTCAATGCCCGCTACTGAAATTACTGATTCTGATTTGTCTGATTCTGAAAAGGAAACATTATATGCTCGTTTACGAGAATTAGAAAAACAAATTACTGAATCTGAAACTACTCAAGCCCAACCAACTTCAGCACAAACAAGTGCCACACCTGAAGCCACTTCTTATAAACCATCTGAACCATCTAATGTTGTGTTGTCAAATGGAAATACACCTCGTGATGTTGGAACATATGCAGCTAAAAGAATGTCTGAAGCTACTGGAGTAGCACAATCTACATGGGAATATATTATCGCTAGAGAAAGCAATGAAACCAAACGCTTATAATCCAGTCGACTCTGTTTATTCCAAACAATGCCTTTCTGGGGAGATACTTCAACTGTAGAAGCACAAATCCAAACAGCATTAAAAGCTTACAATGCAGCTAAATCTGCTTATGGAAATGGATTACAACCTTGGGCATTATAAAATAAAGATTAAAGGAGCAGAATGTTGCTCCTTTTTTTATTTTTTCATTGACAAAATGGAAAGATTATTATACAATAAGAATATAAAATTGAAACGAGGATAAAACAAAATGAAAGATAAAAAGATAATTACATTTAAGGAAAATTATCATAGTGAAACTTATGTTGCTTTTTGCAGAAGATAAGACTGAATTGTATGTATTTAAAAAGTTTCTTGAATTGGATTTCTTGGTATTCTCATTCGTTTTCTAACTATTTTTTTATATTTTTAAACAAAGATAACCTAACTCAGATTGTAAATGATTTTGAAACTTTTTATCTTTAAAGTGATTCATTTAAGTATTGTGAATACTGTTCCGAAGAATACAACTTGAAAGTAGCCCAAATTTCTATCGCAAGATGGTCGTCACCTACTAATTTGCACAGAGTGTCGAAGCAAATCAATTAGTTTTGTACTCAGAAACCAACTATCCCTCCTTACAAGATGGTCAACATTCTGCACGAAGATTTACCATAGACATTATTCTATGCTACCTACAAACCCTAGAAGATGTACGTTATTTAGAAGATTATTAAAGGACTGAGTATTACACATTTTTATTTGACTTTATAAGATTTTTTTATATTAAAATAAAAGAAAAAGAACTTATGGGATCACTTTATGAAATATTTTGATTGCTTATTAGGCTTATTGATAAAAAAAGAATATGCCCTGATTACGCAAAGAAAAGAATTATATGAAAAAGGACTTGCAAAACTTTTTGTTTTGCTTTGATGTTGACGGAGTTTTTAAATATTAACCAAACTGACGATAAATTTACTTTATATAACTTCATCTACGTATGGAAGATTAGAAATGAAAGTTTCTGCCCTGATTAAAGAAATGATCATTTTATCAATGTTCAATTTATTTTGCTTATCAACTTTTGCAAAATGATGTAATGAAATCAATGAAAAGATAGTTCTGCAAACTTTCCAATTTCAAATGATTATATTAATCCTAAAGAAATGGATTCATTAACTATCAAAAAGAAACAACTTAATAAGTTGAGAAATTTATATCCATTGCTCAAAAATCATTTCTATTGATGATGATTTAGCAAAAACAGAAACTAAAGTTCTGATTTTTCATTTACGTCCAATCCAAAAATATGCTCTGACCGATAAGGACTTAGAATATTAACTACAAAATTAAATTTTACTTAGAGAAAGGAAGAAATTATTAAAATGAATAACAATGATGTACGGAGCTGTAAGTTTCAAAACACTAGAAAAGATTAAACCAATTGAAAATGCTGATGCTATTGAATTACTTGTTCTTTCACCGTAATTAAGAAAGATGAATTTAAAAGTCAGGAGATAAAGCTTATTTATTTTGAAATTGACTCATTCTTGCCAAAAAGGAATTAAACAATTTGCTTTTCTTAGCAGAAAAAGTCCCAAAAAGCATTAGACACAAAAAGTAATGAAATACTGCTCATGTTCTGAAAACTATTCGACTTCAGTGCCAATCTCACAAGGATTACCTTGAAATCCAAAAGCCTTTGATAAGGAATTAAATACTCAAAAAGATTTAGAAGATTACTTTTATAATGAATTAGGACTACTTTAAATATGAAAAGCTCCCCACCTTTAGACACAACAATTATTGCCAATTATCCTAATTTTACTCCCTAAGACGGATTCTGAGCTACTGCAAAATCTTTCTGATGAAATCTTGCAAAAAAATTAGTTTTGAGAAATGCACTTGAAAGTTCAACAGAAAAACTTGATGGAACTTCTTCTACTGCTGAAAGATGAAAAATGGAACAATTCATGTGCCCTCGTAACTATGAAATTGCTATCATTAAAGATTCTGTTCATGACCAATTGATTAAGAGATACCGATTAGATGAAATTTTTAAAACCTTATGAAATCATTATGAAATTGTTGGAGAGCTATTCAAAACAATCCTCTTAAAATTCACAAAAGATTACTCATCTTTGAATGGATTAGTCCTTATAGGGCTCTGCTCTAAGGAATTGGAAGATATTAAAGTTCAAAGAATATGATTTGACATTCTCGAAACAGCTGAAGAAAGTTCGTTGCTCATATGCTTTGAAATCTTTACTCAATCCGAATGTACATGTTCAGCATTGTTTGCTGGAATAATGAAGAAGAACTCTTTGAAGAATTAGATTTTCGACCCAATTTTTAAAGCTCATCAACAATAAATATTTATTAAAATAAACAAGACTCAATTTAATCCTTATTTTTTTATTTTTTTGCTAAAAGTATTGACAAAATAAAATTTTTGTTGTATTATATAAATATAGAAATGAAATAGGAGATTTAACAATGGTAACATTAACTGAATTAAATGAATTGCAACAACAAGTACAAACACAACAAGAAAAAGTTCAAGAACTTTATTCTGGTATTGATTATGCTGACGATGAACTTCAATGCTATGTGACTTCTATGATAGACCATATTTCTCAAATGGATTGCTTACAAGCACTAATTGCTTTGGAAAACTTTGCTACAAGAAATGCAATCCAACTTAAAGATTTAAAAGTTGGAACAAAAGTAAAAGATACTGAACAATCCAAAATTGAAGCAACTTATCTTCGTACAGATTGGATTTATGAAAACAAAGAACGTAAAGACCGATTATGGATTGACATCAAGGAACAAGAAGTAGCTGGAATTTATTATGACTATAAATATACTGATTAAAAAGGAGAATTAACGATGACTCATATTGGAGAAAAATTATGATAGCATTGATTTACAGATTTGCTAAGAGAAGAATTAGCTCATAGAATTATATATATGAATGAAGAAATCATCAAACCAGACAATGTTACTTTTCAATATTCAACTTAATGAAGTTAAAGCTCGTTCTTCGTTTCCGAACTTGATGTTGTAAATTTCGATAAGAAATATGCCTGTTCGCTGTTATGAATGTACTCTATGAGACTACTACACTGATAAGGAAAAGAATAAGAATTGTCTCAAGATGAATTTAAAAATCTTCATTTACTTACCAAATAAAGAAATCAATTGAAATTGATGATGAATGCCAACGCAATACTTTTCAGGATTCATGTCACTAACATCGATAAAAAAAGAACTTTTTAATAAAAGTTCTTTTTTTCTAGCCTTTAATTTGACTTCTCACTTAATTTTGTTATAATACTCAAAAAGACTACCAAAGAAATAAAACGATATAGAAAAATAAAAAGGACTTCTCCGAATGCCAAAATTTCATATTGGTAAAAGGGCAACACTGCTTTGCCACGCTAAAGGAAAATGCCCTCTGCTGTGATGAATCTCATGGAAAAAAACAAGAGAAGAAATTCAAACTATCATAGATGCTCACTACGAAACAGAAGTCCCTCCCAACTGACATCAAGAATTACCAGAATCAACAAATGCTTTTGAAATGCCCTGAAGATTAAAAAGCTATAAAGAAAGACAAGCACTATCCCATTCAAAAAAATCACTCATTGAACAACGAAATAGAAACTCATTTTTCATTCTGTTCATGGAACTGCAGAAGAAATTGAAGAGCTCATTGCCGCAATCCCTGAAAGAATCGCTAATGAAAAAGTTCTATCTAGCTAATAGAGAAATGTTTCTGCTCGATAGAGATGCTTACAAAGAAAAACGCCATGAACTTCAAGAAAATAACCCTTTATGAAAGATTAACTATCTCTAAAGTTCGCCAAACTATTTGTTAAAGACATTCAAAAAGACGAATGTCTGCCCCACAATAACATCAAAGATAAACTAAAAGAGATTAACGAAGAAGAACAAAAATATATTGACGCGCTCATGCTTATGCTCCAAAAAGATAGACCATTCACTGACAATGAAATCAAAGAAATGCAGCCCTGATTTAGAGAAAATTCTAAACAACAACCAGAACGTTTTTGATACTACTAAAGATAGAGAAAAATATAACGAAATTCAAACTCTCAAATTGAAAAAAATATGAAAAACTTTATAAAGAACAGTTATTTGAAGAACGTACTGGACATAAGTTATCTGAATTAAAGCCAGTAGAAAAAGATGAATCAGACAAAGTAAGAATTGATGAAAAAGGAAACTTTACTAACGTTTATGCTCAATCAGGTGGAGAAACTTACAAAGTTCTAAATGCCAAAGTAGAAGAACGTTACTCTTACTTAGAAATCTGAAACTCTTAATGATAAACAAAAAAATTAACCCATGACTACTACTGAATTGCTCATGAGAACAGAAAGAGATGCTTACAATTCATTACCTAATGTTTATACAGCTGAAGATGATAAAGGAAGTTTAACTAAAGAGCCCGTTGCGTTTCCTAAATTTGTTTTCGATAGCTCAGATTAACAAAACAAAAAATGAGGTGTAATATATGCCATTTACTAAAAAAGCAAAACAACAATTAAAAAGAATTATCATTAACTTCTGCTAATAAAAAAATCGCTCTAATCATTATGCTCGTAAAAAGAAAGCTAAAACTAGAGATGTTAAGAAAGTTCACTCAATGGAAAACTTTGCCAAGAGAAATGTTCAAAGTACTTGAAACTTATCCGTCTTAACTAATTTACACATGAAAGATAAACATTTCTTAGCTCATGTTGATGCCTCTGTTTCAAAAAAATATTTAGAAGAAATCTACGTAAAAGGAATTTACACTGCTGAACGTTATAACTACAAAGTTCAACAAATATAAATCATATTGGAATGGAGTACATTATGTTCTTGAATATAAAGATGACTATCAAACTTATCAAATTTTTCATGCTTATGCTTGTAATTACAAAACTTATTATGCTACAAAAGATTTAGATTTTGATACACTAATTCTTGATGAAGATAACATTGAGAAATATTCTAAATATTTCTTAACTCCATTACCAACTAAAATGAACAAAATCAGAAAGAGATCAAAAAAATAAAGTTCCTTTTGCTGACTCACAAGAAATCGTATCTAAAGATTATGATTTATATGCTATGGATAAAGAAACAGAAGTTTTACCCTATGTTAGAGATGAATTAAGAAAAACCTTAGAGAGCTCAATTCTGATTTAGAAGAAAAAGATCTGCTGAAAATACTTTTATCGCTCAATCCAAAAGATTATGATTATCGAAAAATACGATTATCGCTGCAAAAGAGAAGAATTGCTCGTAAAATGCCACCTCTTTTAGCTAAAACAAATCTGACTCTAAATCTGTTTTGCTGTAAATCGATACATTTATCGAAAAATCGCTCTTTAACTGTTTTACGTCTCACTCGTGACGATATAACGACATTTAAAAATCGCTCCCACGATGATGAAGACTGATATTTTTTTGCTTTTTGTTCTTTAACATTGACAAATTCTAAAAAAATTTTTTTATAATGTAAATAACTCAAACAAAACCAAGAAAGAGAGAAATGAACTGATTATCGAGTGATATTTGTTTTTCTGAAAAATCAAGAATGATAAAACAATGTTTATTGTTGTTGACCATGATAATACCAAATTGTATTTATTATAACATTACTGATTATGATTTTTGCTCTGCTGAAATTAAACACTTTTGTGTATAAAGTAGAATCTCGATTCAAATAATGTTTATTCTTTAACACCAGCAATGTTTTCTCCATTAAATATCGACTCAAAAGAAGAAATAAATTTTAATGAATGGATTAGTTCGCTCAATTTACTGAAGATGAATTTGCTCAAGATAAAATCGACTGGGATTCTATTATTGATTCCCATGCCCTGATGAAATGTTAAATATCTATAATGAAATTAGCTACCAACCAATCATTTGTCATTTGTTCAAATCATCACTCCACGCAATTTTTAAATCAAGAAATATATGAACTTCCAATCTTAAAACTAAAAAAATGTGGAACAAAGTTCATGTAAGAATTTATGAATTTTATCATAGCCATGCAATAGTATCAATGTTTACATTTGTGTAAGAGAGGAATTTGTGATCTTTTATCCCTTATATGCCTCAAAAATTTTTGAAAATATAAGTACTGAAGATACTAGAATCTGCCCTCTCAAATCTTTTTTTCACTTGATAGAAACAAGGAAATTTACTCAGAATGAATTTGAAAAATGCTGTATGAAAAAAATATTTTCGTCTAAATGATGTAGAGAAAATACCATTTATTAGAAATCTTTGACGCAAATTACAATATCCCTGTCTGTACATAGAGATATATACCCGCCTGCTCAAATGCTTAAATATCCGAAATTACCAACAAAATTAACTCGTAACAATATGCTGACCCTACTGCATTTTCGCTCACTTATGCTTGGATATAAAATAAAAGGAAAAGATTATAAAGGAAAAATATATTTCTATTTTTAAATGCCAGAAAAAAATCATGAGAAATGATGATTATAAATATATAGAAATTGAAAATTGATTAAACAAAAAGTTCATCAAATTCTCTTTGATAGCTCTTTTGCCCAATTCATCTGGATGAATATAAATGATTTTTCTTCTTTTTGGATAATCCATATTTTACGCCAGTCCCAGTCCTATCACCATTGTAAACGCAATCAAAACTTCACACTCAATCATGCCCCCGTCCCTAGCTAAGAATATAACCAATACTCTTCCCTCAGCCTTTTATCCTCATAAATTTTAACTTCATCAGCTATTCCATAAAGTTTCTAGCCCAAATCTTTACTGTTACTATTTGCTCATTTTTTTATATTGTTCCATATTAGGAACATCGCCAATAAATTTAATTTTATCGAAAATTGTTTTTTTATTGTCAATAATAACTTTGCTCCAAATACTATCCCACCCTAGCCATACCAGAATGTAATTCAAGATAATCATACCTACAAGCATTCTGTTTGACTATATTGTCTAATTTTTTTATAAAGTTCTTTGTAAAATATATTGTTGTAATCATAACCGCTCAATTTAGGAGTCTATGACCTGTAAATGCTATTGCAAAGTTTTTTTCATTCGTTACAATCTCCTTGATTAAAAAAACTCTTAAATAACTTCATTTTTCTATGATAGATAGAAGCTCGCATATTCATCTGTAATCTTTATATTCATTTGAAATTGTTTTACTCCACAGTTCTTTAGCACTTTTTTTAAATCTTCAATAAAAATCTTTATATATTGGATTATCTACTTTTGGATTAAATTTAGGAGCATTGTATTGAAAAACACTGTTATAACTAAAGTTCTTAGAATTGTGACTTTTAACTTCGTTACTAATTCTCTAATATGTTTTTTTGTAATCTCTCAATTGATGTTTCTTGTTCTTTCATCAATTTTCTTAAATGTCGAGCTCCCGCCAATATTCTGCCACCATTGTTTTTTTACTTCTATATAACCATCACTTGATTTAAAGTCAATTCTGCTCTTGCCTAATCTTTTCTCCCTTGTAATTGGGCCTTTAATATTCAAAGTATTTTGTATAGCTTCATCTTGTAAGAAATGATTGACAAAGTTATTAGATTTTACTTGATTGATACCTGCATAAAGTTAATCCATTATCCAGCCCTTATTGCTTCAACAGCATATTTAGTCCTTCTATTAGCATTTTTCACTGTTATCACTCATCAAACAAGGAATATTTCTAAATTCTTTTTCATTCCAGTCTATACCACCCTCAACTGGACAATGACTTCTACTTTAATCCCATTCAAATTTACTATAAAAATAAATCTATTTATTCGTGACTCAATTGTTGCTCTTTATAAATGATTTGTCAAAAATAAAATCTTATATTTTTCCATTCTTTACCTCATAGAAAGTTCACAAATCAGAACTTCTTCACCATCATCAAAATTGAAATCATCTTTATATGCAAGAATAAAGTAAGAATCTGTACTATTATCATAGCAATATTGCGCTTTCATATTGAATAATATACTCAATAAATCAATAATTTTATTCTTTGATTCATTTTGGATTTTAAGTTCTGAATGATTAGCAATGCCAATATTATCAAATGAGTACTCATAGATAGTAAAACTTAGAATGATGATTAACTTGATTTTTTTCAAAGTCATTCATAGGAATATTTATTGAAATCTTTTTATTTTTTTGATAATGGAAAGTTCTAAGACTGTTTTCAATGTATTTTCTTTAATTTTCATTGTACCAACCCTCTTTGAAACTTATTTTTTTCCATCACTAAATCTTGTAGATTCAAAATGACCTTGAACGACTTTTCTCACATAGAAATCATATTTATCCATAGGGAGCTCGTCAATGCCTCGAACTACAAAAACCTTCAATATCTTTTGTTAAATTAGCATGCTCTTTTTACTACTTCATCAAATGTTCCAATCTTTGATAATTCTTTTACAACTGCTATTCCAAGTTCTTTAGCTCTTTTCTTACTGTTTTTCCAATCTAAGATTAAATCATCTTCTTTAATTCCAAATAACATATAATCAGATGCTAAATCATTATAAGGAACAGATTTTTCTCCAATGTAGAAATTCTCCAACCACCACTTCATTATCTTTTAATTTTTTTCTTTAATTGATACCACCAATTGTTGATTGATAAATCCATTCTTTATTGTAATTATTACCGTCCTTGTAAACCAGTTTCCTTTTTCCTAAAGAAATATTAGACTCGTCCATTTTTTTCTCGTACCACTACTAATCCGTCATACCTATAATGATTTTTTAAAAACATCATCATCTGTACCCTTTGACCCTTTCATATGTGAGCTCCCTAGGAAATTTAAAATCATATTCTTCTCCTTTTGTTAATCTATATATGCTAAAAATTTCTTTTTACACTTTTTAAATGTTTGTTCATCTTCATGACTATTCCACTCTCTTCCGAATAGTCTCCCTGATTACTAAAAAAATATGTATCTTTATCTTTAATTTCAAAATTACAATTTCAGAGTCCTGACTGAATCAATTCTAATTCATCTCCCTAAATCATCTAATCTACGTATGAGATTGACTATTTTTCATTGCTTTTTTCAATTCTTTTATTTTGTTACTCATTTTCAATTCCTTTTTAATAAATAAAATCTAAAACTTCTTTTAGTTCATTAAATTTACTATTTCCTCATCATTCCACCAACTTCTACCTGCACTTCTCAATTACAATATACCAATCGTCTTTTACTGTAATTTCATATGTAAACTCATCATAGCCCACATGATAAATTAAAACAATTTATCTTTATAAACGCTCACATATTCATATTCTATTGACCCTGTTTTCTATTGCTTCTTTTAATTTTTTTGAAATTTCTTTGATTCATTTTTTAATTTTCCTTGCTTTTTTTATTTTTGTTTTTATTTTAAAATATATTGTAACAAAAAAATTTCAAAGAGTCTCAAATTCAAATGATTTTCTATCATGGAACAACAACAAATATAAAACCAAATAGTTCTTTATTACCACCAAATGAAACTGACTCACTTAGAGAAGATTTCAGAAAAAAATTTACAAGATAAAGTCCTTTGTAACTATTTCTGATCCTCTGCTATTAAATATGCTAAAAATCTGCTCAACAATTTCCATGAGAGGGAATTGTTTATACTGTAAAACCAGATTATTATTCTTTAATCAAGAAAGCACTGAATATATTTGTGATAGTTCATCCATAGCTCCTTGAGAAAAATTCAACTTCATAATGTTCAAACCATTAGCTTCGTTTTTTTCTTTTTGTTTGTTATATAATATAATAAAATGCTTGAAAGAGAGGAATATATTTGTTTATTGATTGCTATTTATTTTCAAATATAACTAGAAAGATAGACCATATTTATTATACAGATCTGATTATGGAATTACCTTTTTCTATTATGATTTGACTGATTGTAATTTTGAAAGTTCTATATCTTAATGCCCCTTATATAAAAGTTCAGAATAGACTCAAACTGATGTATTTTTTTGTTAATAAAACTGCCCTTAGTATCTGCCAAATTTCAAATACAGAAGAAATTCAATATTTTAGATTGGGCCCCTGCCTCAACTTTAAAATGACAGAACAAAAACAAATTTAAAATCAATTTTTAATTTTTTCCTTATCTCAAGACAAATGTTGAATATTTACAATAAAATCATAACAACTTCTTCCAATTCATTAATGTCCATTCAAACTTTTTTTAAACTTCATGCTATTTTGATCAGAAAAAAATATAAATTGCCTACTTTAATACTACTAATGAGAATTGGAGATATTTAAGAATTTTTTTGAATTTTATACTAGGAATATGATTTTTAGTCCACATCAATCCCATTTACCAAACAACTTGAAATTGAATCTTATTTAGCCCCAAAAGTTTTGAATATGTGGAGAATGAAGATGTAGAAACCTTGATGTCAGATATGCACGATTTTCAAAAGTTCGCCATTATCTAGGAAATTGACTCAACCACAATTTGAAAAATTGTTGTAGAATGACAGAAATTATTCCACTTTTTAATAAAAAAATTATAAAAAGATTTTGTTAGAAATGCTTTGCACTCAATTATGAAATTCCACATGATTCTCAATATTTATTCTTTTCCCGAAATCATACTCACCATCCAAATCAGCCAATGGAAATGAAAGTTTCGAAAGATTTGCTCTATTCTTATGATAAAGATAGACTGCTTTTTACCTTTCACAAAAATAAGAGACTACAACTATACTTTCTATTGAATTCTGAAATTGAAAAATTAGTATCACTTTTTAAAAAAATGAAAATTATCAATATATAGTACTCAATGAATAAATTAAAGATAGAAAGATGAAACAATGCTTATTAAAGTTTATTTATTTATGTACCAAAACAATTAAAACCATACTTATTATACATTAGGACAAAATAAATGTCCCAAAATTTTATTATAAATTAAACTGACGGACTTAATGATAAAAACTGAAGAAGATTTTTTCGATTTAGACCATTTGTTTATGAAAGTCAGAATTAGACCCAGAAGATATATTTAATGTTTCTTTCTACTATTTAGATTCAACCAAATTTAAAGTCACAGGCTCTGTTACCTTTTGTTGAAATTGTGAAAGTTCCAGAACTTTCATCTAGGACTAGAAATGAATTAAACGCTATTCTGCCACCGTTGATAAAAATAAAAAGTCAATTCAACAATATAGAAAAATCATTCACAAAAGAATACTCTGCTTACTCAAACTGGAACGCTATAAAGTTTTTACTCATTGTAAACCAAAAACATTATGACTCACCTCTTATCACAATTTCTCGTTATAGACACCTTTTATTATGTACGATTGTTAGAATTTTATAATCGCGCTCATAACACTTCTTTTGTCTTTCCTTGCTTTCGAAACTTTTTCACTAGAACGTTATAACAGAGAGAAACTTTATGGAATTCAGAGATTTGAAAAATCTGACAGATGTTTCTATGAATGAAATTTCTAAGAATTTCAATCTTAAATTACTTTTTACAAACAAGAAAATTACCACAAGAGAGATTTGAAGACTATCAGATTATATGTTAGAAGAAAATGAAACGCTTTCTCATGTGGACGAATGTATAGGGATCTGGATATGAAATTCCCACCAAAATATAAGGAACAATTCTATCCCTATACAATTTATTCTAATACCGACGTCACCAGATTCAATTGATACTGATAAAGTTCAAAATCTGAAAGTCTTATTAGCTATTTCTTTTGAGAAATGTTATAAAATCAGAAATTTTGATTATAATGACAGAAAATTTGATTTCATTAAAAAGCTCAGAGAAATATTTTTCAAAAAAATGAATATAAATATATTTAAAAAGAAAGGCCCAAAAATTATGCTTATTAAATGCTATCTATATTCAAATAGAACAAGCAAATCAATCATAAATATTATTCATTATCAACTGATAGAGAATACGCCTGTTTCTTGATTTGAATCAAGATACTGCTTATTTTGGAAAGATTGAAAATAGTTCTTTGTTTACGAAAACTAGAAACTCAAAACTCAGAAGATATTATCGACTTTCACATATAGCTATTTACACGCAAACTGCTTTTAGAATTAAGAATAGACTTAATTTTAGCTCTGTTGTAAAACGAAATGTCGCTGTCACTCAAAACGATAAATAAAATCAACTCAATTTTAGATGGGGATATTGAGGAAGAAGAATTATTTGCACTTTATAAAAAAATATATTGCAAAAAGACCTGCAGCCCTAACCAATTCTGAACAAATGAAATTCCTACCATTTTAAATCAAACAAAAATATGAATTACCTTGTTTAACTCCACATTATTTTTGTTCAAATTAGACTTTTTAGAGGATTGTAATATTCCATACTCATTGCCCGAATCATATAAAAAGTCCTGATTAGCCAAGAGAAACTTTTGCTATGTATTTATTTTTGAAAAATTATAATTGTCTATTAAAAAAAATTTAAAATGCTACTGAAATAAATCTTATTGATACAAAACAAGAAAAATTAACTCAATCCCAATTTGAGGAAATTACTCGAACATGCAAGAAATACTAAAAATACGTCTTTAGGGAGAAATTGCATGTCCCTGGATATAAAATACTTCCTAAATACAAAGAATTGTTTTTATCCTTATGTTATTTATCAAAACCCAGAATTATGCTTGATCTGCTTGATGAATATGGAGAATTCGTACTTGTAAAGATCCCTTTATTTGATAAAGGATATAAATTTAGCTCGGAAATATACAGACCAGCCACATTATGAAGAAATCTAGAAACATCTTTTTGCAAACTCAGATTATAAAATTATTGAAATATAACATTTTTTTATTGAAAGGAGATTCTTATGTCTATTAGTTCTCATCTATTTACAAATATGCAAGACAAATCAATCATACTTATTACTCATTAGAGAATAACAGATTTTTTTATATTTCTATCACAATTTGATTGATTATCATAACGAAACCGAAGAATTTTAATAAGACCATTTGTTTATGAAATCCCAGAAATCGAACCTGAAATGCTTGAATGTGATTTTTTTCTGTCTGCAACAGAATTTAAAATTGTTAGAGAAATTCAGAATTTATTGAACTTGTGAATACTTATGAATTTTTCGACTGTAACAAAAAAATGAAATCAATTCTATTCTTAATGGAACTGCTGAAACACAAAAACCAATTGCTTTGTATAAAAGCACTATCCAAAAATCCAACTGCCTTTATCCAAAGTCTTTGAACGCCCTAAATTTTAGCTCATTCTAAATCAAAATCATTATGACTGCCTCACTATAATTATTTCTGAATATTCTGAGATTCCCTATGCTGTTTCATTAAAACATTTTTAATAAAAAAATATGCTTTACTTTACTGATTCAAACCCAAACTCAACAAACTTAAAAAAAGAAAAAAATTTTATGGAGATATAAATTTTGACTCATGGAATAGATTTACCAATGAAAGCACTTAATATGCCACATCAACTTAAAAAGATTTTTATAATAACTAGAAGATTATCCCAAGAACAATTTGAAGACTCATTGTATCTACATGTACACTTTGAAGAAAGAACAATTTTTCCATGCTTCATATGCTATGTCCCTGGATATAAAATATTACCAAAATACAAAAAAACATTTCTATCCTTACTTAATTTATTCTGACCCAGAATTAGCCATTAGAAGTCATTTGACAGAGCCCCAAATTATACGCAAACTGAATTTAACTATTTCTATAAAAAAAGAATTACAAAAATCTCTAATGCTATTGATAAATATAAAGTTCCCTACTGCAACATCAAAAAAATATAAAAGAAATCTTTGTTACAGAGGATAAATATAAATATATTTAAGTTCTAATCCAATTTCTGCTTTTTTTCTTTTTTTGTTTATTATATAATATAATAGATTGAAAGGACTCTATTTATGATTAGCTTCTATTTATTTTTCAGATATAACAAGACAAATAGATGCCACTTATTATGCCTGCATGGAACTTCACATCACTGTCTAAATTTTTTTATAACTTAAAGGATTATAGTTTCCTATGTTATCACTTTTTAGAACCTTTTTATTTATGAAACTCAGAAATATATCCAGAATCGCCTCAGCTGTTTTTGATGATTATATTGAGTTCAGAAAAATATAGAATTGTAAGAGAAATAAAATTTGTTGAATATCTAAAGGAAACAAATTTATCAGATGAAATTTCTGAAGAATTTAATGTTATTTTTGAATGTCAATGACTTAGATTTGTCATTGATACCAGAATTTCAGAAATTATTAAAGAAGAAAAATTCTTAACTCATTATATATGAAAGATTTAAATTTTTTGCCAATATTAAATCAGACTAAAATAGATATTCCACTTATTTCACTTGAAGAGAATTATCAAATTTATTATATAAAACTTTTAGAATTTTATAGCCTCTTATGATTGCTCTAAATTAAACTATCATAAAACTTGAAATTGAGGGAATTTCAAAAATATTTTTCAATACTGAATTTGAAACCTTAATAATCAAACTTATATCTATGATTCTTTGTTTAAAAAAATCGTTATTATGCTTCAAATCTCATTCACCCAGAAAGTTCAACACAAGCTACTTCCTGAACTCATTTTTGTATTTTTAAGGACTGTTTTGATTATATACCAAATCTTGATTCTTCTGTTTTCACCATCTTCATAAAATACCTAATAAATATTTGAATATATTTTATCCTAATATTTCACACCTAGAATTAGAGGATTACGCTCTTGACGCAAAATTGAATATAGATACAAATATAGCTCACAAAATTCCTTTTTGAAAATAATTACATGATAGAGGGCTCTGACTACGACAAGAATGTCAAAAGATTATTGAGTCTCAAGAAAATCTTTTCTTAAAGATGATTTTTAAAATTATAGAAAGCCACTATGCTAATTAGTTCTATTTATTTTTCAAAGATGCACGTCAGCTCATACTTATTATGCCCACCTGATTCTTCAAGAGTCCGTCTAAATTCTATTATAATCTAAACGATTGCTTTTTGAAGTTCTTTATGCTTAATGCATCATTCATTTATGAATCTGGAAATATATTCCGAAACTATTTTTTTGTCTGTTCAGATAAATATTTACAGCTCAGAAAAATATAAAATAATAAGATATGTAATGTGTTTGAATATTTAAATGACTCTGATTTACGACGACTTTCTAAATGAAATTGCTGAGATTATCCCTCGTTCAACCTCTGACTCTTTAGTCACGATTTTTACAAACTTTGTTTAATAAATCACCTGAACAATTATCCCCATATGAAAAACTCAAATTTTTACAATATTGAATAAAGTTCAAGAAATTCTCACGTTACGATTGAAGAAAGTTCATCACCATTATAAAAAAACTTTTTGAATTTTATAGTCCCTTATGATTTATCTATAATAAATATTTCTCCAAGAGCTCAGAAGAGAAAAAAATATTTGAAATACGAACTTTGAAACCGTCAACAATCAGACTGAGAAACTTCTTCAAAGCATCTCGAAATGACGCCATGCTCCATTTGATTATCGGAAGAAAATTAACTCAAAAACAATTTGAAGTACTCTTTGTGATTTGACTATTGACCCAGGAATATCGTTTCATGATTTTTAGTTCTATTCTATTATTTTCTGTTTTCATAAAATTCAACCTCAACATGAAAAAAATTATTCTATCCTTTTATAACCTATCATAATCCCTGAAAAAAATTGAAGATTGGATAAAAAAATAAAATTAGAATAGTTTTGATTTAGAAAAAAACAAATTGCACTAGAAAAATAATTATATGATAGATGTTAGATATTGGAATACTACCATCGAAAGCTTTCTATGAAACTAAAAAAAATCTTTCTTAAAGATGTTTCCTTAAAATTATAGAAAGCTAAGAATTATGTTAATTACATGCTACATATTTTTCAGACCGAACTCTACAGCTAGGACATACTTATTATTCACCACATTTCTACCACCCCTTACATTTAAACTTGAAGATTATAAAAACTCTCATTGCTTGTATATACCATTTGTTTATGAAACCAGAATTCAATTCTGATGATGTATTGCATTACTAAATGTTTTTGTTACATCACATTTATAAAATAAAAAAAAGAAAAATAGATCCACGAAAGATTTTTTAAAAACATAAATCTTTCTGAATTAGAGAAAAAGAATTGGTTCTATTTTTTTAAAGGAGACATTACTATTGATGAAGATGAATTTTTCAAGATTATTGCCTCACCCTATAAAAAGTTCCTATGAATTAACAGAATGTGAACATAGAAAGATTTTACCATATGTCTCTGCAAACGGGACTCAGCCTGAAATTAAAGATGATCTCAATTTGAATACATTAAACTCTTGAATATTACAAAAGACAATATTCTATTTCAGAATTTACCCTTTGATAAAAACTGTCCCTAAATGTGAAAACTCAAAAGACTTAGAGGAACTAAAAAAATTTGAGATTATTTCTAACAGAAATCCATCAGAACTTGTTTATAACGTCGTTCAAATGATTATATTATTTCCAGACAACCAACACAGTTCAATTTAATCAATTATGTGAATATATTAAAACTGAAGAACTAAACGCATGTTGCCAGCCTTTGTACCAACTCAATAAAAGCTCGGATATGAAATATTACCAGAATATAGAGAATTATTTTTTTCCCTTATGTGCTTTTATCATGCTCCAACAAAGAATTTAGATTTATTGACAAAAAAAGAAAAATTACCTGAAATGCAATTACTCTTTTTTCATTGTAGCCATAAATTAAAAAAATTATGATTACAACAATATTGATAATTACAATAAGACTGCACTTTTGAGCTCAAAACTATCTTCCAAAACGGATTCAAATATATAGAATAAACATCCAGTTTCGTTTTACTGCAATTTCGATAAATGTATCGACTTTGCTCTTTCGCCCTTGCGTCTATTATATGACGATATAACGACATTCAAAATCGCATAAACAATATTAAATACTAAAAAAATAACAATAAAAAAATATTTGACAAATGAAATGCTATATAATATAATAGAATTATCAAAAAGAAAGTTTCGAGGATAAAAATGACTACTGAAGAATTACTTTGTTCTAAGAGATTATTTTTTTCTCAATTACAAAGACCTGTTGAAGAACTCGAAATCCAAAGAACTTCTGATTACATTTTTATTCCAACAAGAAGATAAATATAATTTAGATAAAAATGCAAACGATCATTACTATTAGACTTGTATTAATGGAAAGAAATCTGCTTTTTGTTCTTATTCCAAATATGAACCAAAAACCGATTTGAATTGCTCCGTATTAAAGAAACTTCTGCTGTTCGATTACTTGCAAAAGACACAAAAAAATACACTCATGAATTTGCTTTCTCATAAAGATTTCTTCCCTAATTTAACTTTTGGAACAACAAGGAGAAATTACTGACCAATCGTAAAAATGAAAGATCACTTATGCAACAATTACAGAAAAATTGAGTGATTGATCAATGCTTAAAATTAAAGAAGCTCGAAAAATATTATATTGTACTGCTGAACGCCCCTGCCTGCACAATTCCTATCTAAAATTGAAATCCACCTGTCTCATTTAATTGATGATGATGCCAGAACCCAAAAATGTATTAAGACAAAAATTTTGTTAATTCAGAACCAAATATGACTGTCTGAAAATTGCTAAAAAAATGGATTTTCGCTTATGTGCCTGAATTTTTTTAACTGATACTCTATTATTGATGAAATTATTGCTCAAGAAGTACCCAGTCCTTGTTGCTTTAGACAATAATGCTACTCGTAAAATTGCTCAAGATGTATTTTACAATCCTAATTATAAAGATGTATTAAAGTTCTGATTTGACGAAATGCTACTTTCGCTCAGTCCCTATGCTAGCTCCAACATGATAATGAAATCTCATCTATGAAAGTCCCATTGCTCTTGACGAGTCCCTCTCCAAAACTTCGATGACGAACGTAGTCTGACCAGATTTCATGCGCTGAACAATCTGATCGCTCACAAAAATGTTACGCCCAATGTAACAAATTCACTCTATTATTTAATCTAATTAACTTGATTGAAGAAAATGCTATGTTACTTGAAATAAATTCATGTTCCACACAAAATTATGTACCGTCTCAGCCTTTTGAAATTGTTTGATTTTAAAACAAATATGATACAATTAAATCATAAAGAATGAAAGGACTTATTATCATGTCTTTTGATACTGCCAAGATTGAATTTGTTCAATATAGTCAAGAAATTCCCTTTGAACGGCTATGATTTTAATGAATTCCTGAATTGCTGGAAATTCCAAAAACGCCAAAATTGAAATTGTTGCCAACGCTGTCATTGTTACTCGAAAAAGATAATAAAAAAATACTCGACAGATACTAAATCGCTTGTTATAATATAACTATAAAATAAAAAAATAAAATTTTGAAAGGACTCATTTATTGCTTTTCTCACAAACCTTATGCAAACGTTACTGAAATCGTGTTCCAAAACAACTGTTTCCCATTGAATGCTTCACTGAAGAACTCACCATCACTATTGAATGTACCTGAAAAATGCTGACTTGGAAATCTCTGTATCTGCTCTCCCTAATTACAGAAAAAAATCTGCCATGCTGATGAAACTTCAATCAAGACTCTGCCTGCTCGTCGCTCGAAACATCTTTCAGAAACAATCAGTGCTCGTATGAAACTCCACCGTGCTTCAAATGCCAAATGCCACCAAAAATTCTTTCCCACTCTTGATGAAACTCTGCTTTACTTGATTGATAAAGATGTTGAACTTTCTGAAGAAATGACTGATGAACAATCTGAAATTGCTCGTCATCCCCAGAGCCTCGTGATGCAGAAATCCAAACTGAAAAGAGCTGCAGTCCAACGTGAAATCTCGATGAAACTCTTGCTGATCTCATTCAAACTTCACTTATGACCACCGCCTTTGTTTGCAAAAACACCAGATGCGCAAAACGCTAAAAAAACTTTAATAAAAGAAAATCACACTTTGATTTTTTTGTTTTTATACCATTTTATTATTGACAAATTCTAAATTATTTGATAGAATATATAATATAACAAGAAAGGGGAAATACAATGACTCATTTTAGAATTAGATTCTACCCAATATGTAGTTCATGTCGAATTTTTCAAAAATTTGACTCGTCACTGTTTGATTCATATATGGACGGAAGACAAACTGAATATACCATTAACTTATCAGAATTAGATGACCAAATTTCTGACTTTTCATCGTTTATGCTGACCATGAGGGAAAAATGATTTATAAATCTGCTAAGAAAATTCTTCAAACGTCATTACAAATGGATTAACTATTAGCTTCCGCTCTGAATTTAAAATGAAACATTATTCATTTTTAGTGCCTGATTTATATTTTTATCTCGTATTCTACTTTAATCCGAATACGATTTGTATATAGCCACCGTTCAAAAAGATGCAAAGAAAATTTGTTTAACAAATATTTTGTCCGTCACAAATGTCGATTTTTATTCTCCCTAATGAGCCCGATTACCTACAACAGACTCTGTAAGCCAGAATGATGGACGACATGCACAGATGATTATGAGTTCTGAAAAGAATCCCTGTCAATCGTGCACCACTATGAATAAATTTATCGCCCAATGCCAATTCAGATTTGGACTTTATTACCAATCCAATACGAAACCAATGTTGCAAACAATATTAAAGGATATGCTGAATTTCTTGCTTCAATCACAAAAAGAACAAGAAAATGTAAACACTTATGAAGATCCATTGAATGGACTAAAAATACAAATTGCCTAAATAAAAGAAATCGAGAAAATAAAAATGGAACTACCAGAACTTTATTCATCAAAACAATTTAAAGAAAAATCCGACCAAAGCCATGATTAAAAATGCTATCATGGGAAAAAGATGTATCTATGAGGAACAAAATTTTTGCTGTCACCTCTCTAAAGAAAGTTCAATGATTATGGATTTTGACATTCCCCTGAAATTACTGAATATGTAAAACCAAAAGAACAAACTTTGAAAAAAATCCCGCAATCGTAATTAAGACGCCAATGAAATGCCAAAGACATTACTGATAAAAATGGAGAAGAGCACCAAACTTTTTATCTTAAAATCGTAAATCAGCTTTTACCCTGAAGATACCCACAAACTAACTTATACTGAAAAAGATGAATTGTCCTGAAAACAGAAAAAAAAACTAAATTAGAGGATATTCAGTCTTAACTTTTGGATCGATGATGTATTTTCATACACACCAAAACAACGTAATTCTCGACAAACAGTCACAGATGACCCAATCTATACTGCTCTAAATCAACAATATGGAATGTATTTAGAAACACACTCACATAATACCATGCCTGCATTTTTGCTCTAGTTTTCACCGACTATGCAAATTCTCAAAATGATGTTCACTCACTATGCCAAATTTAAAAGTCCTCATATTGAAATGTATAACTGGATTACTACCAAAAATTGAAAAGAGTTCTGCTCTCAAATCTTGGAAAAATTCGTAGATTTTTCCAACTTATACTGTAAATGAAACTGAAAAGAAATTAAACTTTGATTTTTTTCTGTACTTGATTTTGTTGATGAATCAATTCTTGAAATGCAGCCAAACAGACCAATCAAACCAAAAACCTATTGTACGCCAATCATCTACAAATTGCTTTCACGCCATGGAACAACTATTTGACCAAGAATGCTCCCAACTGTTCTAATCAGCCACCAAAACACGTCCCACTGTATCATCATATAAATCTACTCCTACTAAGATTGAAGACGCTTCTGCTTCGCCACTTACTTTGCATATATGTCTCCAGATGTACAAGAAACCACTGAAACATTACCAAATCTTACAAACTCGTTTACTCTAAATACCACTTATGTTCGTCAATCTGAAAAAGAGATTGAAGATGAAATTGTTACTCTTGTTTCTGATGCTATTGATAACATTTTTTTAAAACCTGAAACTTTGAAAAACTTTATCCAATTTTCGTAACTTTTTTTCTTGATTTTTTTAAACTATTATATTATATAATAGAACTATCAAAAGAAAGCTTGGATAATATGCAAAAACGATTAGAAACAAAAATTGTAAATGCGCCCAGAATGTTAAATACCAGAATCAAAGAAGAATCTTCTACCAAATTTAACCCAATTTATTTTTCAGCTCAGAAGAATTTGATTATGTTGCAGTCTGCAAAATTAGGGATCCCTGATACATATAAAAACGATTCTTGAAACAGTTTTGTAATTGAAAAGTCTGTTGATACTCATTATCTGCTTTTTTCACTTTGTTTTTTCAGAATTGCTTTGATTATGCTATTGAAAAAAATTACTCAATCTTGAATTTGTTGAAATGTTTTCAGAAGATGTTTTTTTGAACTAATCGACTCTAATGATGAAAAATTATTTGAATCTCTAATCCAAGAAATTTGATAATGTTAGAAAGATTGACCTTATTACTTGCCCTGTACTCAACCCTAATTTTTATAAAGATGTCAATTTATGGATTGTCAAAACCAAATGTACTCAATTATCGTTCTCAAGAATTAAATTTTTATGTACCAAAATGAACGAATTTAAAAAAACATTTATTCAAATTGAATGAAATTAAATTCTCTGATTATAACTTGGATTATGTTAGAAATAACAATAATGAAGAAGATTTCTAATTGTTAGTACCAACAAACAACTTCGAAAAAGCTTTTGCTTTTCAAAAACTTATAATCGTGTTGCTAATAAAAAAATAATTATGTTGTTATTGAAGAAGATACTGACTTAGAACGTATTGTAAAACAAATCTTAGGAGAAAACAATTTCTGTAATCTTCCAAATTTAAGACAATTTCATAATAACCAACTTTGTCGCTATCTTGAATTGTAGAATTTTTCTAATTATTCTACCAATGAATTTACTCATCTTAAAACTTATATTAAACACAATTTTGAAGAAACAGAAGATGAAACCCAAAACATTATGAAATTCATTTGATAAAAAATATTGTAATTGTACTGACTGACTCTTACGCCCCTACTCAAAGAAAAATTCATGCTCCCGCTTTAGAAAGCTGAATAAAATATGTTTTTAACACTTTAATTCCCTCAATAATGAATGTCGCAACTTTAATCACTCAATAATGCCACTTGATGTTGCAGACCAAACATTGATTTTTGAATCAGACCGATTCAGTTCTTAGACCGAATCTTTGATTGACCCACAGAACGAGGAAAGGAAATGATTCGCCGACTATACGTTGAATAAAAATAAATATGGAAAAACAATAAAGAATTACCAAACTATTAAATAAAATTTCACAAATTTTAGCCTTTTAAGATGACTTTTTCACAAATCTACTTAATCAACTAAAAACTTCAATCAATCCTACAAATATTGCTCGTGAAACTTGAAACACGCCAATGAAATTGATTGAATACTTTGCTCAAATTGCCTGAAATTACTAAAATTCAAATTAGCTCAATAAACCCTAAAGATATTAGCCTAACTCATTCTGCTTTTTCAATCTATCCTTACTTTTGCTTGCAAATGGAGAAAATGTTTTGTTGAATCCGTCGTTTCACCCCAAGAATGTCCTCACAATCAAATTGCTGATCACCCGGATTGAATTTTACTGTACGCCTGCTATTCGTCAAGAATATAAATTGACGTCCATTGATGCAAACGCAAACTTTGTTGAAAACCCTTTCTATGTTCTGGACGAATTTTTCTACTTACTTGTTTGATGAAATGGATGCTTCAGACGCTACTGTTATTCTTAACATTAACTCTGCTCTACAAATCATTATGACTTCCCTATCGACTGAAAAAGAAAACATAAAGACTTTTATATTCCTTGTTTTCAATACTTTAGGAAATGGTGGAGACCGTATTTATACTGCCCGTGAAGAACTTGACGCTTCTACAATTGACCGTTTTGCAGTTGTTCCATTTGGTTATGATGAAAAACTAGAACGTGAAATTGCTGGAGATAATAAGATTTATGAATTTGTTACGCCTCAGAAAAGTTCTCCGAAGATACTGGATTGCGTTATGTTGTATCTATGCGAGCAACAAAGAGTCTAGCTCAATTGTATGGGAAAATGGATATTGAAGAGCTTGTGAAATATGTTGTATGTAAGAATATGCGACAAGCAGATATTAAAACAGTTGTATCACGTTGTGTATGTTCATCAAACAATCCCTTTATTTGTCGCTCTTAAAAATATTAGCTAAATAAAAGAGATTTTTTTCTAAAAATCTCTTTTTTTCTACTTCAGTTCTTCCCTAAGAAGATTTGCTTATATTCCTTATAATTTATCATCTGCCTATTAAAACTGTTATGCCTGCTACCTGCATCCCACTAATCATTATATAGTCTATTACTATTACTTAATAATATTTTTTTAATTACTACCCCAACTTTACTTTTTTTATAGTCTTTATTCCAACGACTCTTGAAAAGTTTCGAAACTCGCCTTTTTATTAAATTCTATTTATTTTGTTGTTTACACTATTTATACTATTGCTCGAAAAAGTGCTGTTTTACGAACTGCTCTAACTGTTGTTGCTCAACTTTTCCATGCCACCTGCAAAATGCCCAATGCTGAAAAAACGCTATTTTACCCCTTTTTATCGCTATTTTTAGTTCGATTTTACTCATTTTAGCTCTTTTACCATATTTAGCTCGATTTTTACCATCTTTACTCCCTGATTTTGATTTTGACATTACCATTTTGTCCCTATTTTTTTATCGCCATTTTTTTGTTGTTTTTACTTTGAAATACTGACTACTTTTATTCCTTTTGACCAATGTTCCTTTTCTACTCATGTTTAATCTCGACTACTTTTTGGGACTCGACTCATGAAAACATGGATAAACTATTTTATCTACTTTTTTAGAAATTACCATTTACTCATTTTAGTCCTTTTTTAAAAAAAACTTACTGACTATTTTCATCACTCATTTTTTTAGCTCGATTTTGGATTTTTTTATAACTGACTCATTTTACCCGTGATTTTTGGAATTGACTTGCTCAAGACTTTATCATATAATAGAACTAAGAAAAACTAATTAAATGAAAGCATTTGAATTATGAAAGATAATAACATTATAGAAACGCTAATACTAAAATTAAGATTTATACCAAGAAGAATTTGAAAATGTAATTAGCCAAAAGATTTAATAATCGTAATAATCAATCTCAAATTGCTTCCCCTGAATTTGTCTACCGAATCTCTTTGAAGAGTCTGAAAAACTTCGTACAAATGGAGATATGGATACTACTGTCAAATTCAATACTTTGTAAATAAATTTATCTCATATACTAAATTTAATAAAAAGATTTCTAAAAAAATAAAGAAGATGTCAGTGATTTTCACCTAATGTTTTCGTCAACCTTATGGGATCACCTAAAAATATGTTTAATCGTGAAGAACACAAACTACCCATGAAAGAAATTTCTATTGCAATTTCACCCATATCTGTCCCTAAATATACTACACAAGAAATTATCACATTCGAACATGATGATTGCTCTGATTGATAAATTGAAAATGAAAAATATTAGTTCAATCTTTTTACTTTATTTAATATGCTCGATTCAGAAATTCACCAAACTTAGACACAAAAAGAAAGACATTATTATTCACCTGTAACTCAAAACCAACTGCTTATGACATGCAGATTATTAAGAATGACTGACAAAAAGAATTGCTCGTTACAAAGACGTACCAAAAACTTATTATGAAACATTTAAACCAACTGATGAAAAAGATTTCAATACAGAGATTTCTTTTACCAATTGAAAAAGTTTCTGACCCATTGAATACATTTGATTGTGCTTATTATATTGTAAACCCATCATTCTTACGCAGACATTGTTTGAAAATTTTAGAGTCAGACCCATTCTTTACTGATGTTACATTTGATAATTATGGAGCTGCATCTCTTAAAAGTTCTGCTATGGCTGAACAAGCTATTAAAAAGAAATATAAAGATGTACCATTCTTTCCTGCCTGAATACCAATTTTACTGGACCCAGATTTAATCTGAAATATATTGAAAATTCGCTTTATGCTCGTCTTAATAAAGAATTTCCTGACATTTTCAAACGCAAACAAAAGGAACGCTAAAACTGTTTTTAAGCTGTTTTTATGAAGAGTCGATACATTTATCGAAATTTCATTTTTACAGCTTTAGCGTTTCACTAATGACGATATAACAACCCCTAAAAACAACTCACCACACTATACAGAAAAAGGAGAATTTTTTAAAGTCTGATACTATGTAACAACTGATAAGAAATTTATTATGAATTTGATTCTCAATCAAGAGAACTAATCATTACTCCTGCTCAATTGTTCTGGAAAGATACTCATTACCAAATTATAAAATTGAATATGGAAGATTACAATAAATTCATGATTCAAAAGAAGATTATTTCTATTTCTACCAGAGAATTAGCTCAGAAATGTTTATACAATGAAACAATTTCTAATGATTGATGAATTGCTCACTGATCAAAATGAATTGGAAACAAAAACAATGCTTATTTAAATTCTATGCTAGAGGACACTGAAATAAAGTTCATTCACAATTAGAATTACTACTACAAAAAAATATTATGGATTGTTTAATGACTCTAGACCCTCCAATTCATGACGATTACTTATATTTCATTGGATTAACAAAAAAATAATGATAGTTCCGAGAAATAATGATTAACAAATTAGAATTATCTTTTGGAATATTCATTCATTAACAATAACTCATTAGAGGAAATAGAACTATGGAATGAAATTCTTGAGTACTACCTCTTTATGAATAAACCGATAACAATACAACACTGAAATCTTTTTAAAAGTATCACTAGAAACCAAACTCATAGATATTCTTACCAAGATTTACCTATGATTTATCGAAGAATCCTTGAACAGCTCATTATGTAAATATTTACAAAGTCTTTGAATTAACTGAAGAGGAATTATCTGTTATTCTTTATGCGTCCCGATAATTTAATGTTTCTATTCGCAATATTGCTCATCAAATGCTCTATAAATCATTGTTGAACTACTTTAGATTTCTTATCACAAAATATGCTCATCTTAATCTTGATTTAAAAAGATAATAAAGATGAAATACTAAGAGAATGGAAACGAATAGGAGAATGCCCAAATGCTAGAAATTTTTTTAAATATAACGCCATCAGAGATATGTTCACCTTAATATTTTCTCAAAAGAATTAGAATTCATCTTCAAAGATTACAAAAAGAATAGAACTATCTCCCCACAATACAAAAACCTCAAACTGATGAAATTGCTAAAGTCTATTTCTAACAAATTAGAATTGAACCACCTGTCCCGAAGTACCTTTCCAAATGCTCTTGATAAAATGTTTTGAAATGCCAAAAAGAAAGATTTATTAAAAATCTTTCTTTTTTTGTTGACAAAATAAAAAAATGCTTGATATAATTAAAATACAAAAATGAAATGAGCTAATCATTATGACTCAACAACAAACAACTACAAACTTTTTAGAAATTGAAAAACAATGCTCATAGCTGTAACACGCCGAAATACTGACCCTTATATTTTCCATGTATTAAGTCTACATAATGCTAAATACATTCGTACAAAAACTCAAAAAGTCTGCTATTCTTCTTCATGATGTTATTGAAGATACTCCACTCAATGCTGAATTTTTTTACGAGAAAAAAAGGAATTGATGATGATGTCTTGAATATTCTATCTTTCCTAACTCATGATAAAGAAAAAACAACTTATTCTGATTACATTGACAACATTTGTAATAATGTTGATGCTATGCTAGTAAAACTTTCCGATTTAACTGACAACTTAGACCAAGGCACACTTTCTGTTATTACAGACCGTGACCGAGAGCGTTTTATTGTTTATGAAAATGCTCGTACTAAGATTATGAGTACTCTTGCTCGTGACTACCCAGAAACATTTAAAGAAATTATGAGGACTGGAAATTAGGAAAGGAAGTTTAACTATGAACAAACAAAAGTTAAAGTTGTAAATAAATGGTATGGAGATTTTGCTACACTTTATTCAATTAAAAACTTAGAAGATGATACTCTTGACCCAGTCTTGTTATTCTACAGTAATGGAAGTGTGCCGAAATTTATTCGTGACCAAGAAATGACTATTGAAGAAGTAGAAAAGACTCGCCCATATAAGATGATTCTTTTTAAATCATGCACGATGTACCAAAACGATAGTCTGCCACCAGGATTTTAAGAAATAACTATTAGAAAGATGAAAACAATGAGAAAACCAAAATATTTTAATGATGAACGAGCTGCTAAAGCCCAAGCACATATTCAAGAAATGAGCAAGAAATTCTCAAAAGAGATTCTTTCTATTGTTTCTGAATCTACTATCTATATGAATCCATTAGATAATAAAGATGATAGCTCACAACCAATATTATCGTGATAATATTGATACTTTTACTATTTACAGCTCACTTCAATGAAAAAGACCGCTGTACTTAATTTTTGCCTCATTTTATAAACCTGTTTTTCTCCTTGTTTGGGGAAAACGCCAAGAAGAAATTCTTATGTACTTTTGAATCTGTTCTATATAACGTTTTACCATAATAAATTTACACTATTATGCAAATAACAGAAAAGAAATTTTTGATTATAAATTTGCTGATAGAGGAATTTACTCTCCCACGTGATTTTTTTGAACGACCTTTCTTCCAAATCTTCGTAATGCTAATGTTAATGTAATAAATACTTGTGATGTAATTACTGTTGTTGCTCCAAATCGCAGACGCCAAACAAAAAAACTTCTGCTGAAGAAAAATTACAATGCTCTTTGCTAAACTGACTGATTTTTGTTTTTAACCCATTGCTCAAGAACAAAAAACCAAAAACACTTATCTTAGGACTCACTGTGGGACTGTTTGCTCAAAAACCTGAAGAAGTCCAACTTTATTTAAAGAGTTCTTAAAACATTATCATTTTGATAAAGTTCTGTTTTTTGCTATTATGCCAGATAAAGAAAATACTAATTTTGGCTGTTTTCTGAAATTTTTTTGAGTGACTGAAATGAAAAATTGTAATTTATCAAAAAGGAAAATGGAAATATGATAAATTTGTAAATCTAACTACCTTACAAGAGAATTATCCTTTGATTAAAAAGAGTTTATAAAGAGAAAAAAGATTGTTATTACAATATAGATTACTATATTTATTCAAACTCTACTTGTTGTGAAAATACCTGAAAAAGTTCATCCTAACTCTTTTTGATTTAAAAGGATTTCGTGATGATAAAGAAGTTCTGATTGACTGTTGCTATTGAGTCCCAATCAATCATAATAAAAAAATCTTTCAGAAATTCAGAAGATTTTCTACAATACTGCCACCAATCGTTTAACAATTTATTGTGAAGATTTGAAATAACTAATAAAATATAGGATTCTTCTCTAATGAAAAACCCTACCTTTTATTCAGCTTATTGATATTTAAATACCACTTTTTTTCAAAAAAATATAAAAAAATTTTTTTCAGAAAATGCTCTGACTTATAACTCAGATATGATATAATACTTTCTGTTGTTGATATTTAACAACACTTTTTCAGAAAAAAAGATGAAAAAAATTTCAAAAACCTATTGACAAAGAACTTAAAATAGTTTCACAATAAATATATAAATGATTTGATTCATCTTTTGAGAGATGTAGAATAATATAAATCTATACCTTTGCAAAAGATGAATCATTTCAAAAATATAAAAATTTTTTTCAAAAACCTATTGACATATGATTTTTGATATGATATAATCATTTATGAACTTTGAAATTTAAATATGCTTGCCCTTAAATCTGCAAACACAGTGACTTAAAATCCCCTGACCATTTTCGTCCCAGTCCCGAAATCCCGCACGCTCAAACTCCTCTTTAATTTTTTTAACCAAGATAATGATAGTCTCAAAGGACTCATAAGAATTGCACTTTACTTATTGACCCAGCCCACTGCACACCTGACTGTTAATCGCTCAGCTCCGATCCCACCGCTCAAATTAACTTAATGATTTTCACTACTATCTTTTTTTAAATCAAAAAAAGATAAACTTAATCCTCCTTTCATACACACGTTTAAAAACTTTGATTTCTAACTAACAAAGTCAGAAATATTCTTTTCATTGTTTTTGTGCCACTCGTTATTTTAATTTCAGCTCCCATGCCCAGACTTTTCCTACCCTTTAATCCAGTCGCAGTCCGATTCCTGCTGCCCATTCCTAATAAAATAAATATATTATTTTGACCTTAGTCCAAAACAAACCAAAAATCAATTCTATTTACGAAACAGAAAAAAAGATGAATCTGCCTAGATTATATGATTTACATAACGACACACGCAATCATTATTTAATACTGAAACAGATATTCCGAATCTATTTTTTTCAATTTTAAACTGTCGTTAGATTTATATACTTACTGACTTACGCCAAATTATTATTCTTATTGGAACAAAATGCTAATTTGTAAAGACAAAAATGAATCGTCACTAGATTGATGAAATTTTTAAATATGATACTCACCAACTTTGATATGGAATAGACTTTTAATCTGTAAACCCAAATCTGCTACTAGATTATATTAGATTAAATATTTTTTTGAATATATACGACAATCGCCACTCTTGTCAAACCAGAGCTCAGCCTCATCCCACCTCCAATTGAACTCAGCCCAACTGCATCCCAAAAATACACTAGATTTTATATTTGAAACCCTGCTCATACTGCATCACTCGAGTTCCCGTTGTTTAAGCTCCGATTCCTATATTCCGTTATTAACATTATATTAAATTGTTTGCCATCAAGATATGTCTGAATCCCATGCCCCTGAAAACTCTCCCTTAACTTTTGAAAAATATGATTAGCTCAAATGACTCTGCGAACTGACAATTCCACTCATACACTTAATATAAACCCATTTCAACCGTCAATTGAAATGCCTGCTTGATGAAGCTACTCTTCAGCTCTATACATACCAAACCTTGTACAATTTAAACAGAATGGAAAGTTCTTTCTGGCTAGGGCCTTTTATATTAAGTCCCCGCTGAAATCCCGCCAAACGTGCCTGACTGTAAATCCGCCCTCTTCGATCCCGTCCAAACCTCGATCCCATTTATTTTTTAGATCTACGATTTTTTGAAAACCTTTGAAAGAGTTTTCTAAAACTCATCAACCAATAAAAATAATTTTCTTAATACTTACCACCGTTCGTCTCAGCCTCAGACGCTGCCCTTTCATTTTTTTCGGAAACACGCCTCCGATCCCGTACTGTATTATATTCTCCCACCGTCCTTAAATTTTTTTGACGAGGAAATATAAAAATAATTAAAACCAATCCGTAATAATCTTCATTTTAGATGAAACTTACTTTGATAATTTTTCTGTTAGAAATCAACCGTGAGATAAGACTTATTATCTTATCCTAAATATTAAAAAAATAACAAATAAGACATTTTTTAATACCCTATGCCATCCCACTGTACTCATTGCTTACCTACTGACTTCTATGATAAGGAAAGGACCAAACTAAACACGTGAATGTTTCTGTTTATCTCCCAAAATAATGGATTTGAAAAATCCGCTGTAAATGGAACTTCAGAGAAACTTATTGCGCTAAAATGGAATTCTAAATCTTCCGATACCCTATTACCCAAAAAGGACTCATATTATGTACGAAATGTTGCTTGAAGATTTGTTAGAGTCATTAGAAAACAATGGAATTGATACATCAAAACTTAGCTCACAAGAACGCAAACTGATGAAGATGATTTCTTTTAATAAAATTTAACATCGTTCGACCAGGTTTCAGTCGCTGTCTTTTTCACGTCAGAAACACGCCCGAATCCTGCATTTTTTTATTATAATCATTTTACAAATCCTAATCAAAAATTTAAGGATACTGAGAAATAAATGATTATATGCTCTTTCAATACCTATAATGATTTTTGTAGAGCAATCTTGATATAAATTTTAACGATCTGCAAAGGATAAATAGGATTTGATTGACTTGTAAATCATTATAATTTAGGACTATTTTTATTTATGAATAAAATTAAATTATTAAACGTTTTACCTGTCTATCAAAAATTTTCAGCTTGTTCTCTATTACCTAAATCAACAGAAAATAAAACTGAAACAACTGAACAACCAACAACTACTACCAAAGAAGATTCATCCCAAAGAGAAATCCACAAAAGATGCTACATCCCTTTGATCTCGTCCAACTACAGATAATGCTAAATTTAAGAAGTTCTATGCAAAACCTATGACAAATGGACTGATGCAATTATTGCTGTTCAAACCACTGAAAAAAATCAAGGAAGATCTCTACTCCGTCCCTCAAATACTCTGTACAATGCCAAAGATTTTCCAATTGAAACACCAGAAGAAACAATTTCTAACTTTCTTAAACCAAGACGAAATCTCTTTCAGAAAAATTGTAAATTACAATATTAAAGATGTTGTAATTGATGATTCAAAATACTGCAACTGTTACATTTACATCTAAGAAATCTCACATTCTCTTTTCTGCCCTCATCGCCAAGAATGTCCCTAACTGAACTAATGCTGAATTGATAACCTGCCAAATATAATCAAAATGTCCTTCTGAAACCGTTAAACGTTATCAAAACTTACTTTTCTTATTGATTTTTCCGTCATTTATACAAACATGATTTTTGCCATTTACTCTAATGTTGATGCTAACTTATCTCATGTTCCATTTACAAAAGCTTTAATTTGACACTGAGATTAAACTCACAAAGGATAAAGATGCACCAGCTGATTTCTCAAGATGATTATAAGACTTTGCTATCAGAATTGCCAGATAGAACTGAATATGATACAATAGACCGTCTGTTTTTACTAATAAGAAAGAAACAACTTCTTCTGAAACTTCTACTAAAAACAAATCAGAAATTTAATTTAAAAATTATAGAGTATCAGAACATCTTAAAAGATGTTTCTCTCACTTTGAGCCACCCAAGAGTCATAAGCTCTCCTGAAAACCGCTAGTCAGTTAATCTTTTCCCAGTCTGAATCCCACCCTCTCCGTTATATAGGAGCTCCAGCTGTTCAGACCATCACCAAAACCTTACTCAAAAGGAAACGTTTGTACTGACATGAAAACGTTATGATAGCTTTCCACACTATAATTAAATATAAATCCAAAACCATTTTTTTCCAGTGCTTTAATGCCCTGCCCTAATACGTCCGCTCGAGTTTTTGAGAATGAACGAATATCCAGAAAATAACTTGTTATTGACGCACCATCACGTTGGGAATTGAAAACTGTCCCTGATGCTATACCAATATACCATAAAACTATGAATGTCTGCTAAAGACTAGAATAGAAATCAAACGTCCTTATTGTAAAGCAAATCAATCCACACCAATTCATAGCTTTATTGCTCAACAATAATCGAATTGTCGCATAATAAATCTTGACTATATTAAATTGTAGTTTTCTGTCCCTACTTTGCTTGAACAAATTCATCTTTCAACGCATGATGCCGACATTCAAAAAGATGTTCTGAGAGTTTCGCTTCAAAACGTTATCACCTTGTATAGCCAGAGATTACTAAAATCCAGGATTCTAATACAGAGAACGAATTGCATATGACTTTTCAATCCCAAATCCAAACGTTGAATGATTTTCGATGTCATGAAATCGACTATAAGAATTTGTTGTTTAACGCTGTAAGAAATCCTCACGCACCAAAAGATAGCTTTACCTTTGATGATAAAGATATTTAATTTACTGACCAAGATGCCCTTGAGTTTACATCAATCCTCACTTCGTGACTGAATATGGACGTTTAATTGTACTGTCGCCAAAAACTAAATCTGACCCTATATATTTGCCCCATCCCAATCTCACCCGCCTTGTAGCCTCAGAGTCTGAATCCTATCACCGCCACTCTATAATAGATGTAATTATACATCCTGAAAAATCAATGACTCATGAGCTTGTCATGAATTTACATGAATAGATTTCAATGTGCTCTATCTGTAATCCGAAATCGAATAAAACAGATTAAAGTCCTTGCTTTACCATATTATTGTAGCCTCGTTCTATCAGAACTCAAATTTGTAAAATTGTTTCGATTGGAATTACGACCCAATCTTTATCCATGAAATAACAAAAAAATCATAACTATTAGTCTCATAGCTCTCACGTTGTATCACTGCTTGAAATCGTTGAAAATTAGAAACTCGCCGAATTTCTAATCGTACTTCCTAATTAGCCTTTCTGACACCGTGTGCCAAGAAAAACCTTTTTCCATGAAATAAATGCTTTAATTAAAGAAATTCTAAGATATGTCTATAATTTCAAAAAAATTACTTAAATTTTTTAAAAAAATTTTAATTTTGATATTGACAATAACTCAAATTTTGATATAATAGATACATAAAAACTTATATTCCCTACCTACTGAGAAAAAAATAAGTCTCCAAAACCTTAGAAATCGCCTAAACTGATAGATCCCTGTTAAAAATAAAAATTACTAAAAAGAAAAAAAGGAATCATTTAATCATGACAACAATTACACGTGCTCAAGATTTTTCATATTGTAGATGTCCGATCTGACCTCAGCCACCTCGTCAAAAATACCTTTACAATCTCATCAGGATTATCATCCGTCTGCCCTCATAATCAAACTAAGATTGTAAGAAATTCTACAATCTTTTTTCTCCTATATGCCACTCATCGGGAAAAACACTACCCTTGCAGCCAACGTTAGATCTCGATTCTCCTATGCTCCATTTCCATAAAATTCATGGAATATATTTTAATAATAACGCCATGCCTACGCCCATGATATTTCCAACCCTATGCCACTGACTCGTTGCCCATATATTATTTTAGTAGCCACAACGTTGGCCCATAACCCAAAAACTGTCCGATCCGACCTCGCAATTTTAAATTACTGCCCCCGCCCACTTTGCTTTTAAATGTCTGTCTGAATCCTGTCACCTAGATTAACAATAAAGAATTGTTTGAAAGGATTTATATTATGACTCAATTTGAAAAAAATATATTTTATCTTTAATTATGCCACTTTGTAATCACTATTCCTATTGCAAACGTTGTCCTTACAATTGTTTTTTTGATACTGTAATATTCTTTGATTATCTCAACAATTATTTATTTTATTGTAATGACTTTTGTTATTAGCCTTAATTATGATAAAGATTACGTCCGATGAAATGCCATCACACCGCTGATAAATCTTTTCACTACAAATTCAATTCTTGTTCAATACAATATAAATGCTTCTACTCATCGATATGACGCTGGACTACGAATCCAGATAGCTCCAATCTTTTAGGGATCACACATTACTCAGACAAACGCCAAATCACTGACTTTTGAATCCAGACTCAGAGTCTGAACTTGCTACCCACTCAATCAATCAGCCCCAGCCCAAAATCTATTGCGCTCTGTCACGCCAGAGTCGTCCGATTCCTCAGTCTGTTTTCACCCTTAATAATCTTTTATTATATTCCCACCGTCCCTAAACTTTTTGACGAGGAATTATAAAATGATTAAAACCAATCCATAATAATCTTTGTTTTTAAATAGACTTTTGAATGGATAATTTTCTGTTGTAGGATAACCGTGAGACAAATCTCATCTTGTCCTAAATATTAAAAATCCTCATGACATTTTAATACCTATGGATTAATGTTTTATTCTTTATAATCTAATATAGATTTTCATTTTGATAAAGAATAGCTCACCAAGAAATAAAGATATTAAAGACTTTTATTTATGCTCTGTTGCTCAGCGTATACCACGTCCCTACAAACTAGATGTCACGTCCAACCAATACAGTACTTCCTACATAAAACGCAAAATCGTTTATTGTGCCTACGAATGTAAACACCCGCCCGTGCTGGAATCTGCCAGACAAACTCAGACTTAGAATCTGATGTCCGTATGGACGTGTGACTGAATCTCACCGCCATCTTGTCTTACGTTAATAGCCGCCATCTCACTGTGACTGAGAATACAGCTCAATCCCATATGCCGATTATGTAAGAGAACGCCTGTTGTTCTTTTATTTATTTTTTTAGATTTACTTTAATGAACAAAGAACTAGATAGAATTGTTACTAATTCACCTGATGGATTGAAGAATAATCCAATCTTTAAAGTACTCACCAGATAAAAATGATTAAAGATAAAGAAAAGGAGTACTCGAAAATGATTCTCCTTTTTGTCTTGTTGCTTTATTTCAAATTTTATTATATAATTATTAAAATGGATTCATAGAAAGCCAACATCAAATGAAAAATGCTATATTTAGTCTTTGAAGAACAACTACAAAATGCTCTTAAACAAATATATCCGAACAACAATAATGTGGAAATAAATGTGAAATCATCGATGCGGGCTCGTGGAACACTGATCAGCCATTCTGTGTTGAATTTCTGGATAAGAAGCTACGCAAACAGAGTTCTAACTATTTATGAAAAAAATTAAGGAACTTTTCAATCTTTTTTTCTAACAATTGATACTCATTATCCAAATACTATAAATCAAGATGTATCTAAAGAAAGCTGCTCAAACTCAAAATTTCAATAAAATACATAAGATTTATATAACAACTGACAACAATAAACTCAATTCTCATAACTGAAGAAAATTCAATAAATTATGATGGAATCATCAAAAAGATTAACAAAATCTATTACAATATGATGAATATACCTGTTTATTGTTATTGATAAGAATTTCATACAAACAAGAGATAAGACTTTTGAAATCTTTGAAAAGCACTAAGCTTTAGTAGTTCCCAAATCTTCAATTGAGTTTATTAAATTAAAGAAAACTCAAAAAGTTCTTTTTTTGTATTTTTTTATTGTTGACAAAGATCAAAATATATTGTATAATAAATTTAGAAATTGAGGAAAGATTGATAAACAATGAAATTAACATTAAAAAGAAACAAAGAAAGTTCTACTAAGAATAATCAAATACCAAATTTACTCTTGAGATCAATAATGCAAGAGAACTTGAGCTCAATAAGAAATATTACAAACGTTATGTAAAATCAAATTGTAAAAACACCAAATCTTTTTATCCGCCATTGACCCTATTATATTTTTATCTGAATTAGAACGTTATGAAATCTTACCAAACGTTTCACGATTTGATGAAGAATCACTTAATTCGCTATGGAAAAACAAAGATATGTCACTGCTCAAACATTTGAAAATCAAACTGATTCTAAAAATCTATTTTGCTCGATTTTTGATTATAATGCTAATTACTTTATTGTAGACCAAGAACTAGGAATGAAATTAGATACTGATGTTGCTGTATCTGACCCATTCACAAACCACTTCGTAATCTTACCACTGACCCTAAATAGATTATTTCATGTTACAGATAAAGAATTACCATTGTTCGTAAAACTTTCAATGAAAAACAAATGGAACTTTTAATATTGTTGCTGATAAAAATGTTTTTTTGCTGAACAAAATCTAAACTTGCAAATCTTGATAAACAAAAAGATTGCTCGTAAGGAATATGAAGAAGAATTAAATCGTATCAGAAACTCAAAACTTATTGAAAACTCAATAAACCAATTGAACTGATTATGACGATTTAATCCCCTAAATTATCTCCAAAACCAATCAAATCACAAAAATTGTTTCACTCAAAATTGTTAGAACTTCATTTAATGAATTAAACTGAAATCTTCCATAAAGAAATCCCCTAAGAAATTAGTTTACGTTATGATTATTTTATTGAATTGAAATTCTGAAATTGCTGCGCAAGAAGTTTTTAGAATACGATGCACTGTATCGTGAATATGATCAATGTGTTGACCAACGTTTGTCTCGATAAATATATTGAAAAGAATTACTCTAAAGAAATCAGTTCAATCAAATCTGAAATTGAAAACTTAAACAAGAAAAATGACTGCAAAATCACCAACTCAATTTGAAATTTCTTATGGAATTGCTATGACGATAAAAACTTCTAACATTTATGCACTATTTCATTAAAAGAAATTACCAGAAGAAATTGACTCTAAATACTTCAACAAAATGGAAAAAAATTATTCAAATAAAGAAAGATTAAGAAAGTTCAATTTATGACTTTCTTCTTTTTGTTGATTTTTTTGTGAATTTTATTATATAATATAACAAAACGATATTGAAAGCTTATTCAATGAATACTATTGTAGAAAAACAAAACCAAATTAGATGAATTACCACAAGAGGGATATAAAATTATTTATCCTAACTCTATTGATGTCTGATTTTGAAAATCTATCATAAAGGAAAAACATCAATTTTTCCGAACTGACTATTTTTAACACCTATAAAAGAAAGTCAGAAATTGCAAATGCTTTAATTTTTTTATGAAAAGTTATTTAAATATAAAGGATTTTTTTATTTCTAATTCCTTATTATTTTGTGAATACTTCTACTGAGAATATACTTACGCTTTGACAAGCTTTTGATGCCCAAAGAATTTAACTTAGAATGGATTCATATTGTTTTTCAATAATGAACAGAGAAATTACACTGACTTTTATGAGAAGATTAACTATGTTTTTGTACAATCCAAAAAAAGATAGATTAGTCTTTCTATATTGATGATAAATTTAAAACCTCTGCAGCTCAAATTGCAGAAACAAAAAGAATAAAAAAACAAAATCTTGAAAGTTCACCTAGAAGAAGATTTGCAATCGTTATTTGATTGACACTTCGTCCCTAAACTGTTTTTACAAAAATAAACGATAAATGCTATTGAAAACAATATGAACTGACTCTGTATCTGCTTAAACTGCGTGTAAACATACTTAAAAACAAAAAGGAATAAATAAAACTATGAACCATATTGTAGAAGAAGAAAAGAAAGATGAATTAACAACTTATATTGAAGATGTTTCATAACTCATCTCATCCTAATAACAATCTAAACTCATTAAATTGATTAGAAAATATAGAGATGATTCTGGGACTCTGTTAGAACCGCAAATCATATTAAATCGATTCTGAATTGCTGAGTACAATTTATATGATAGACTTTTTAAAAATAAAAATTTTTTATTTTTTTATCCCCTGAGATTTTAATACTTTCACCTTAAATTGGCCAATTAAACAGTCTGATCTGAGTCTCACAATTGATTTGAGGAATGCTTTGTATTTATTCTAATGAAGATTACTCACCAAAAACGCAATTCTATGAAAAAAATTAAATATATTTTTATTTAATGCCGAATCTAAGAATTTACATTGTTATTGACCAAAATTTCAAAACAAATGCACCAAAAACATGATCAAATACTAAACGAAAAATAAAAAAATCTTGCAAAGGAATTGAGTTTACTTTAACAGTCTCGAAAATAAAATTCAAAGTCTGTTTTTTTCTGTAAAATCGATACATTTATCGAAAAAAACGCCTTTACGCCAATCATTGCTTATATGACGATATAACAACCCTTAAAAATGAAAGCTTTACCAATTATAGAAATGAATGAAATTGTTTCAATGAAAGATGAAAATAGCTTTAGATGGATATAAATTACTTTATCCTAATAATAGCTCTGATACCAAGATTGTATAAGGATAATCAGCTCACTTACTCGCTGTGATGAAATTTCGTTACTTGAGATTTTTTTGAGACTCTGCGTAATGTGAAAGTTCTGTTTATTGAAAAAAGCAATTATCGAGAGACCTTATCTAAAAGTTTCTTTATAAACCAAATTTTTAGTTTCAATATTCAACTCATTCAAAGATGATTCATTTAAAAAAAGGAATATAATATTACCAATGTGAAATTTATAAATGAACAACAAGAGAAAATTGAAATAGCCATCCAAAGAAAAATTAAAAAAATATTTATGTCAATATGCTTTGAAGAATTTGTTGTTATTATGATTGATGATAATTTCTGTTCTAAGCACGAGAAAAAAACAAACACTCAAATTGAAAGAGAAAGAAAAATCTTTCAAATATGTTAAAGATTTATTGAATTAGAAGCTCTGAAAATGAATGAAATTGTTTCAATGAATACCAAAAATGATTATGGAAAAGTTCTATCCAAACAATCAAGAATTGAAATTCAATATTTTCGTCATCTTATGATTATTGTAATTTGACTGCAAGAATTGTTCGGAATTAAATATTTTTGGAAAGATTGTTAAATTGCAATTTCTATTTGTGACTCAGATGAATATAGAAGAATTACAACTGCTCTAAATAAGACTAATTTCTATCGTACCTATCCAGATCAGTCCCTATTTTCTAAAAATCCCTATTAAACAAAAAAATTTCATATAGATAATTTATTGTGGATTGACTCTAAAGGAATTTTTGATTGACCCCAAATTTGTTGGAAAAAAATAGAAAAAAATTTATTACGATAAGGAAAAATTATTCCCTAATCAATTGTGACTGATGAAAAATTTCAATCAGCAAAAAGAGAAAAAAAGAAACTAAAATTATAAAAAGAATACTCTAAGAAGAAGTTCTCAAAAAAAGAAGTACTCCCACAAAACAATACAAAGAATCTCCAGATAGAATTACCAATTGCTTTGATTAGAAAGGAAACAAATTTAAATGAATGAAATCGTTTCAAATGACTATAAAAAAAGGATTTACTTAAAAATGTTTATAAATTGATTTATCCTAATGATTTGAGTTTCTGAATTTGATTATGAAAAATAAAGAGGATAAAAAAACTTGATTGACCGAATAAATTTCATGACAATGTGAATATTACTTAATTCAATTTTTTAAAAAAATAGAAAAAAATTTGTTTTTTATTTTTGCCGTGCTTATGATTTGCTTGAAACTATTTCTAAAAACCCTTTAAATTTAATTTAGGATCTCAGACTCGCCAGCCATCAATATGCAACTATAACTAATATAATATTACTTGACGGAAAAAGTGAATATTTAGGGAGAACATGGACTAAACGAATCAAAGCACTCCCTATTTGAATGTGCCATGAAAGTTCCCTGTACTGTTATTGATGAAAGTTCTCATGTCCGAAGAAAAGAAAGAAAAAAATAAAAAAATGAAAAATCGATAGCTCAGAGAACAAAAATTAAATCATTGTTAAAATAAAAGGAGATAACTATATGCTATTTAAACTGAAAGATACAGAACCAAAAGAAATTACACCGATTTACAAAGATGACATTATGAAGATAGCTTCCCTGAAACTTCTGTTTTGAGAATGCCTGATGCTGAAATTGAAATCGAAATTGTTTTTTTACCATCCAACTTCATATGTTTATAGAAATAACAACAATGCTGAAATTAAATCAATTACTACTGTCATTAACTATCTATTCACACATTTAAACGAATTTCCTACCATGACGAAAGACGCATTCATTAACCACCTTAATAAACACCTTGATGAAGATTTCAAAGACTAGAAAGACTCAAAAGATGAACAATATTGCTCAAAATTTCAAAGAGTATTCTATTACCAATGATTGTAAATTGATTTATCCCAATCAACAAAAGATGAATGTTAGAATATTTGCTAAAAGGATAGAATTCAGAATATTTGCTAAAAAAAATTTTTTTACCTCAATGAAAAAGTTCAAGATATAGAACACTGACTCCAATTCAAAAATTGCTTCATTGCTCCAATTGTTTTTTGAATGAAGAAAGATACAAACATATAAAAGAACTCAAAAAGATGAACTTTTACCAAATTTTTCAATAAAGATTCTTGAAGAAAAATTTGTATTTTTCTACTGTTAACATTTATGATGAAAAGCCACCCATATCATTCATTATACACTAAGAAAATTAAAGAAATTTATTTGAATTTTGACTCAAAACGTTATAATACCAATAGATGAAAGATTCAAGACTAAAAAAAGAAAAGTTCTGATTAAAAAGAGAAAAAGAGCTTTTGACTTTCAAAGAATTTAGATGCTTTGATAGCTTTTGAAATGATGAAAGAAATGAGTTCGGACAATAATATTTATGATAACAATACTGTATTTGATACGAACGAAAAAGAAATCTTTACTTCACCCTATAATCTCAAAGCATTCATGTTAAATACTTTCAATTTCAAATTGACTGACAATGAAGATATGGAGTTCTATGAAGATTTTTAGTCATGCATCTTAAAAATTCAAAATGGGAATCCATATTGACCAAGAATTTCTAAATCAATTAGAGTTCACGTCTGTACTTTGTTCCCAAAACTTGAGGAAATCTATAACAGTTCTGCCAAATTCTCAATTAAAGAAATGCTAGAAATGATTAAATCAAAAGAAATTCTAAATTACATGAATCAATATATGAATGAAATTCCATTATCCCTTTGATAATTCATATGAGTTCACATTACTTTATCTTTTGAAACTGTAGATGATTTCATTGAAGAAATGTTTGCTCAACTTTACTACAAATACAAAGAATCGTGCCATTACTATTTCATTCTGCCCTAATACTAACATTAACTTTGATGATTTCATGTTTACAACTGATTTATTTGCTATTCAAGAAAAATGATGAATATTATATTTTTGAACGAATTACGCCATGAGAAACATTCTCATAATATTTACAATATTAAAGATGCAAATTATCTGAAAAGTTCTGAAAGAAAACTATTGAATATACCGTTCCTAATACATTGAATGAAAAATATATGACTTTGAATCAATGAAATTCCCAAATTAAAACTTATATGTTTGAGCTCGAGATATTCTCTATTACGTTGATAAACACTTTGAAATTTCTATTCTTTAGAAATAACAGAAGACTTACTTGAATGCCAATCAGAAATGCCAATTTCATTCTTTTGATAATTATGTTTTTTAAACCATATGCTCCACCAACTGTTTATGATGATTATGGACGATTGCTTTCAAAGCCTGCCATTGGACCTCCCATGGATGCTGGATTTGAACTCGAATATTCAAATCAAATGTTGATGTCTTTATTACTGAAAAGAGTTCACTTTGAATTTTCAAAACTGTAAACGAGCCCCAATGCAGAAAATGACTCTTAACTCATATTCTAAGATTGAAATTAATGTTGTTTCAAATAGATTGTTGAATACATTAAGATTCACAAAACTACTCATTACTTGAACTTTAAACTTGTTAATATTTATAGAACTGAAAATACACCAATCAGTTCTCTATTATTGATTATGACGGAAATGAAATTGCTTATTCTGAAATCTCGAAAAAGAATTAGAGCCTTTATTAAAATGAATTATTTAAACTCATTTGTCAAGAATTAGAAGAAATCAAAACGCCCATTAAAGATTATGAATCTAAAATTGAAAGAAAAAGTCCAGGTCTGAGAAATTGGAAGAATATAAAAAGTTCATGGAAAATGTCTCCTAAACCGCCTCATGTTGAATCACAGCATTTGTAAAACCAATAAACCTATATTCATTCTTCTTGAAAACTCAACTTATATTTTTGAAGCACTTAAAGAAAGTTCCCTTTTGTTAACCCGATTATAAATCATTAGAGAAAAAAATCCACCATCACTTGTACAGGATAATTGCCATTGTTTTTATGTTAAAACCAACTCAGGATATATTCGTTCTGACGAGTACTCAAATCTGTTTTTTTCATGAAGATTTATCGATGATTATTACTCAGAACTACTTTTAGAATTAAATAAATTAGATGATTTTAATATTGAAAGAACGTCAAATTCTATCAATAATTCAAAACGACCGCCCCTGAAATCGCAAATATATTGAACAATTTGACTATGGACTCACTTAAGGATATAATCGTCTTAAATTTTCGATAAATTTGAAAAATTTTATAATTACTTAATTTTTCCAAAGAAAATAGAATCTCAGTGTTAGACGATCACAATATGTATTAAATGAAGATACTAAAGAATATGAATTACAATTTTTAAACTTGAAAGATGAATTGCAAACAAAGCTGATTTATTTGAAAACAACAACATTAAAAAAACAATGCTCAAATAAAATTTATTCTACATCACTGAAGAAAAATGATTTGTTCACAACATAGCCAGATGAAAGTTCCTGACCATCTACCCGTATCTGCAAAAATAAAAAAGATACTGATAGAGATTTAATCTTAACTATCAGAAAAGGATTAGTTTAATTAGAATATACTATTAAAAAAAATTAACTTATGAATATGAATGGTCACAAAAATATTAAAAGTTCAAGGAATTAGAATTAAATGATAATTTGATAATGGAACTGAATTAAAATTATTCTTGAAAGAAATTTCCTCTATCCCAGAAAAGATTTATAACTATTTAAAAACTAAACCAAATCATGCCCTAAAATCTTATAAAGATAAGAGATCTCGACTAAAACGATTTAATCAACAAGCATCCCGAAAGTTCTAATTGTAATAATATCAAAAAAAGGAAGATTACTAAAATCTTCCTTTTTTTGTTTGACACCATACTACTTTTATAATATAATAGAAATATAAATAAAAAGATCAAAAACAATGAAAAATTATATGGATATTATCAATGCTGAAACTGAATTGTTGAAAAAGAAAAAGGAAACTTGAATTAGATTACGAGAACGAAATGAAAGTTCATCGAAAAACGATTGCCTGAATATGAAGAATATAAAAACGATTTTAAAATGCCAACGAGACGGCCACAAAGAATATGTAACTCTATATAAACCATTTAATCTTTTAAGAAGATTTGATACTTTTCATTCCTAAATTAAAAGATGCGCTAAAAGAAAATTGCCAACCAATGCTTGAAAAAGATTTGTTATTGTTAGATGACCAAATCACGACTTATAGTATCATTTATAAACTTGTTGACAAGAATAAATCATACAATTATCCTAAATTAGGAGAACTCACTCTTAGAAACTACACCTGTTGAATATTTTTGAAAAAAATTATATATGGAATTAGATGAACTTAATTACAGCTCATCTTAAAAATGTACAGCTATAGATCATTGTAAAAATCTATCAAAAGACCCATTCCAAAATTTGAGAGACTTAAATTATATTTTCAGCTCATTTAAACTAAAAACAAAAAGATCATGATTATACTAAACTTGTAAAATTACTTAATTTTCCACAAGAATTCGCCTCGTTATTCAAAGTGAAGAACCAAGATACAAATTCTCACCTCTTATGATTTGCATATTTGGGACAAAGATAATAAACACAGCCAAACTATAAAAAAACTTGTTGAAACGGACTCAATTAAAATGACTGAATCGTATCTAATGCTCACTGAACGAGATTGCTCTAAACATGAAGAAGAATTAACTCAAGACGACCAAAAATCACAAAATTTAATTTTACTGATGAAAGTCACAATCTTTTTACCAGATGAAACAGAATTAAAACTTGAAAAACTTCACTAAATATAAACCAATTGATTTTTGATTGCCACTTATCACCTGAAGAAATTACTAATAAAAAAATATTATGACTCAAAATATGTGACATTGATTGATAATAAATTCATTGAAAATAAAGAATACAAATACTTTATTACTGAATTTGCTCCCACTGATGCCTCTATAAAGAAAGAGAAACTGAAATATGAAATACACAATATGAAAGAATTGAAAGAAATTTTACTCAAAACAAATTCATTAAAGAACCATATAGTTCAACTTTTAATTTTTTGATGAAAGATTTGATGAAACCAACAATCCAAATCGCCAATGATGATAAAATCTGTTTATGATAAATCTTGTCATATTACTGTAAATGCTCTTTATTAAAAATATTGAAGATGAAGCTCATCCTATTCTTATTAAAAAAATTTAAAGCTATGATTCAACATTGCCATTGAAAGCTCACAAATCAAATTAGAAGAAGAAACTTGTTTTTACAGACCCATGTTACACACCAAATGAGCCCAAAAGATAATAAAAGCAAAATCAAACCAGCTACTTGAATGTTGCTTATGCACAACTTGCCATTTTTTTCTACCCGAATATTTAATCTTATCTCATGATCATTTAACGAAAACCCAAAACGATTAACAAAATTACCATTTACAATTGACTGATTCTAGCCAAACTTGAATTAGCTAATGTTTCAGAATATGAGAATATTTATACTTTTCGATTCAGAGCCCTGCCATGACTTTTTATCTGCGAAAAAAACATATAGACACGTTGAAAAGGAACTTTCTCCCTGCTATAAAAAAAATTACTGAAAAAAATACAAATTACAGATGAACTGTTTTCACGCCCTGTTGCTATGCAAGATAAAGAATTACTTAATTTAATAGATAAACCACGTAGCAAAAAGGAATTGGAATTAGAATTGAAAGACTTCTATCCAAATATTCCTTATTACACTCATTTGTTTAATGATAATAACAATTATCTCGATTTATCCTTTGAACCTTATGTAACACATAATGCTTCCGTCCCGCCACCGCATATGTGATGTTTATCACCTATGTAAAACGAAACAAAGATAAAGAAATTGTTTATATTAAAATTGATTTAAAATAGGAGAATAAGAAATGACACAAAACTTTCAAATGACACAGCCTCGAATACCGCTCACTAGAAGAAAAAAATTAGAAGAACTAAAATTACCAAACGACCTGAAATTATTGAACGTATTAAAATTGCTCGTTCATACTTTTTGACCTTTCAGAAAAATGCTTTAATACGAGTTCTTCCAAAGATGAACAACTTCCTTGATACCGAAATTGCTAAATTAGAAGAAAGACTTCGTTTAGCCCAAATTATTAACATTACAGATACTCAAGAAAAATATTGTTACCATTGACGTACACTACATTCTAATCTGATACTCAAAAATGAAACTCAAACTTATAAAATTGTTGCCATTGCTCATGCTGATGCCTTTGAAATGAAAAATTACTCAAGAATCGCCACTGCCAAAGTTCTATTCGCTCATACTGTTGGAGATACAATTCATGTACATACTCACGCCTCAAGAAAGTTCTATGACTTAACTATTCTTGATGTGACTTACTCAGATGACTCAAACTGATTTTAAACGTTGTTATATCGTCATATAAGCAACGCTAAGACTGTTAAAACTGGATTTCGATAAATGTATCGACTTTTAATAAAAACAGCTTAGACTTGCTTATTTTTCCATATAGAAAAGGACTTTAAAAATTGGAAAAACGAAGAACAGAAAACCATCAGACAAGAAAAGTTCCCTGTTCTCCCTCAGCCAATTTTTGTGATTCTATCATGTGACTCCCTATTCTTATTACTGCAAAAATGCTGAAACCAAATTAGAACAAACTTATAAACCGATAGAAAATCATGAAGAAAATAAAGTTATTGAAGCTACAAAACCAATGTCTATTCTACTAATGGGAGTAGATACTGGAAATCATGAACGAACCGAAAATTGGGCAGGTAATATGATAGCATGTTACCAATGACTATAAATCCAAAAACAAAGAAAACAACTATCACAAGTTTGGAACGAGATATACTTACAGAAATTGAACATGATGGGGAAACAATTCAAGCTAAATTAAATGCAGCTTATCAAATGGGCGGAGTTGATTTAGCAATTCCTACTATTGAAAAAATGCTAAATATGAAATTTGACCATTATTTGTTAATCAATATGAATGCTCTAGCACAAATCATCGATTCTGCTGTGAATTGACGTTGAAAATAAATCAGCCTCCCTATTACTATCCAAGACCAAGAAACAGACAATCAAATTGTAATTGGAACAGTCAAACAACACTTAAAATGTCAAGAACGCCACTTTATTCAAGAATGAGATACCAAGACCCAGAGCTGATTATGGACGACAAAAACGCCAACGTGAAACTTATCCAGCTATTATTTCTAAAATGATTTCATTAGATGCCTAACAAATTATTCGGAAATTCTTGAGCTTTCACCACTAATATTCAAACAGACATTCCGTTAAATTCAAACCAATATGATGAATTTATTAGGATATACATACTCTGAACAATATTGAACAATTCCAACTTGAATGATGACGCTACTATTGCTATTACTATCAAATCGCTAGTTCTGATACTTTATTAGAAATTCAAAATAGAATTAGAGAAGAACTTGACGAAGATAAACCAACTAAATTAAAAAAACAAATGCACTTATAAATGGAAAACCATTCATAAAAGATTCAGATGAACCCCTAAAACGTAAATACTGATGATGAAGATTCATACTTTACTTACAAGAAAGAAGAATAAGAATGATTTTTGAGATACCAAGTCCCTAGAATTTGGAAAAAGACCTAAAGTTATAGATTTTGAATTTGATAGCATTAGCAAAGCACTTGATTTCCTTATGAAAGGACGACTTGTATCTGATTTTGAATTTGATGTAAGTCAATACTTGCTCTATACAAGAGTTTTGTTGATAATCTTGTTTATCAAACTCAACTCTATTAGATAAAGAAATGGAAAAAAATATTGATTTAGAGGATTTGACTTTTAAAGTTCATTGCTAGATACATTGATGAACTCCCCAATTATTGAAAAAAATTTGCTTAGAAGAAGTACTCAATGGATTTTTGTAGAGAAATCTGAAACATTATACCCAGATGAAAGATTACCGCCCTATACTTACAATGTCATCTGCAAAGAGTACTTTTCTAATCCACTCTTATTTTTATTTTTGCTTTCGACTTTTTGTAAAGTTCATTATATAATACAATAAAAATGAAAGAATAAAGGACTTTTAATTTGAAGAAAAAAATATTATTTTAGGAACATTATTATTTAACTTATCACAAACAACAACAACTCATGCAGATTCACCAACTATCCAAGATGTACCATGTTTAATTATTAACAGATACTTGTATCAACAATTTCAGAATATAAAGAAAAGATTGCCAAACTATCTGAACTCACAACAGAAGAAAAAGAACATTTCTTTTAGGACTTTATGTTCCCTCATCTAAAAAAACGATTTTGAAAAAGTTCTAAAAAAAGCTTTCAATTCAAAAACAATCAACACGTTATCGAAAAAAACAAGAAAAAGAAAAAAATTGCCAAAGAGAAAGTTCAAAATGAAAAATGATAAAAAAACCTATGCAACGTTTGAAATTACTGCTATTTATGAATCTGCAATCGTAACCCCTGACTATTTTTAGAACACTTGAAGATGCTGGAATGAATTACGCACCTACTTTTAACTGAAAGATACACAATGAAACCATATTTAAATTTCCTACCCAAAAATTATCGTTACGCTCTCAATTAATGTTTTAAAATTAACTCTGATGAATTTAATTCTTCATGGAAAGTTCTTAGGAGAAACAGAAACAGAAAAATTTAGTTCTCAAACCAATACATTTTTTTGAGCTCAACATTATGCCTGTATTAGAAAAACTTAAAAAGAGACTCGACCAGATTTCTTGACGGAACTCACCCAATTGCCCTGTTGGAATGATTTGCTATGATTCACAATGCTCACGCATGCACCGTCATTAAAGGGATCCGCATACAACTCAAAAATGAATCCCTCACAATTTAATGATAGTTCACTTTGTTAAACGAATCGCCCAGCAAGAGATAACTACTCTGACTCATATTCACAATCAATCCGTAACCGATACTCCAAACAAACACCTCAAGAAAAAAAGAACGTACAGAATTATTCACTTACATTAAGAAAGAAAATCTATAAAAGGACTCCCTAACTATGCTAAAACAAAAAGATAATAAATTTTACATTGGAAAAGAAGAAACCAACACTACTTGCTATTTATTTACCAGATTTATTTTTAGAAACACCACAAGATTGTTATTTTTTTATTTTAATCCAAATAACAATAAATTTGAAATGCAAAATGATAATACTTTTTGCTTATTTTTGCTTCTCAAACTCATTCTACGATGCCTACTTTCATTATTCTACCAAATTTAAAAAAATTAGACAGACTTACTCAATTCAAGATAAGACTTTCTTGTTTAAACTCATTTTTTTCTGATACAATGGATAATGATGAAGACCGCCAAATCTTTTTTTAGTACTGCCAAAGAAGAAATTGATAAGATTCATGCTTCATATGAAAATATGAAAAGACTTCTTGCTGGACTGTGCTGGATTATTTGACACAGAAAAATATATTACCCAATGTCTGCAGAAAGAATACTGAGAAAAATTTAATCTTTACCATTACTCCAAAATTGCTCATGTCATCTATTAAAAACTTCATGAATACAATATTTCACAATATTTATTTAAATTTAATTTTAATAAAGATTGAGAAAGAAAAGAATTACAACCGACTTTCAAAACAATTTAAAATATGACCTGCCCTTTTCGCTTTTTCAATCGCTTTATCATTAGAAAGTTCTAGAAAATCAAAGAATTGAACAAATCTTAGAAAAGCAAAATCAATTTTATCTAAGAATTTTAATCCCTGAAGAAATCCAACTAATACTCACCAAAGCACTGATAGCCAGTTATTATTGCCACTATAAAACTGGACAACACAACTACTGTAACACTAGAAATTACTAAGGATTTTAAATTGATTAAAATTGCAAAACCACTCGATGTCCCACAAAAAAAGAAGAAATTATAGATGGGATTTCCTATGTTAGACCTGAGTCCTTTAAAAGCACCCTTTGCTAATATTGACCATAAAATCAACTTGGAAGAAACTGATAAATGCTGCCAATTTTGGATAACTTATAAAAATTTATCTCATTCCTTGTTAACAAATTGATTATTTTATCGTATAATATAACTATAAATCACAAAGGAATGAGAAATATGAACTTATTAGAACAATATAAACAATTACAAAAAAACAAACTTATCAAAAAGATGATATGCACTCAGCCATCGCTTTATAAAAAGAAAAATGGATTGACTACACCAAAATACCTTCATGTTTACTAGACTTTTAATAATCCTTTATATAGACAGCTCGTGGATTAACATTAGACTTACGACTGAAATGTAATTAAAAGGAGTTCTTGAAAATTCTCTTAACTGGAAACAATTAACTGAATATGAAAATTATACAAAAGAATTTAAAAAAAGAATATTCAGAAATTTTGAAATATGAACAAAATCATGAATATAACTTCTATGAAAAAAATTAGATGTCATTGATTCTTTTTTGTCGTCACATAAGAAACGATTTGAGCCCTGCAACTACTTCATCATCTTACAATCCATATACTCAAACTGCTCTTAAACTTTTCTCCCATCAAAAAGAAAAATTATAGAGAATTGCTTAACTATCTCCGACTCAAAAAAATATTACATGCCATTTGAATATATTTTCAATTAAAAACCCAATCGTAATTCATTATACTCATACTGATTACGTTTTTGATTGACCCATGAAAACAGAACATTTCAGCCACCACAAGAACACTAAACAAAATTGCTAAACGTTTTTGGATTTAATCAACCTGAAATTTATCAATACACTTTTTGAAGAAATTCAAGAATCTCATGATCAATGCTAAAGATATTAGGCTTCTGTGCTAGAAAAATACTTATGGAAAACTTATTAAATTCAAAACTGATGAATGTCCGTCTAAAAAAGAGATTACTACGCTTTTTCAGCTCACTAACAAATTCAAAAATTTCTACAATTATTGAAAGTTCATCTTGCTGATGAAATTGATGACCTAATCGCTGTTGAACACATCACGTCACAAACATTTAGGATTGCTTGATACTACTCTGCCCATGCCAAATATTTTGAAGATGAAATTCAAAAATTCTATGTTCAGCAAAACATTTATCAGACAAAGAACTGCTCTGAACTGGAAAAGATTATATGGAATCATATGCTTTGCCATGTGTATTTAATATAAGAAAAGTGCTGATTGGAGAACACAAAGAAAAGCTTTTAGCTCCAATGACATGCCATAGCCACAAACAAGACTCAAAACAAGAAAGAGAGGAAGAACTATTAAATGGATAAAATTATTAACAATATGAGTCTACAGATACCCATGTGTACTTTTTTACTGACCAGTTCCGTTTTTCAAACTTTTATAAAACAAGATTTTATTATAAGTTTATAACTTGCAATTTTCAGAACAAGCCTTATGATTGAAAAACATTGTTATTTGATACATCACTTAATTGCTTATGAAAACACCCTTATCAAATTCAAAATGCTCCTAAAACCAAGAAATTACAATGACCAAAATGGAATGAACACTATGATAAAATCAGAACTGCTTTCAAAGCAAATTTTCACAAAATGAAGATTTGAAACAAATCTTACTAGAAACAGCAACCGTATTCTACCTGAGCCCTCCTTATGATAAGATTTTAAAGTCAAAATTGACTGGAAAGATGATAAAAATTCTTGATGAAAATAATTATAAAGGATTGAACTTGTTGTTTTTGCCCCTATGCAAAACTCTCAGAAATGAGCTCTAAATAGATTTTTAGCTCGATATATCGTCACTCATGAAACTCTAAGATGCTAAAACTGATTTTTCGATAAAAACCATCGACTTTACGAAAAAAATGCCCCTAGAAATGCCTTAAAGGGACTTCACTAGATGTTCCAACCTCTTTTTTTAATTTGACTTTTTACTGAAGATATTGTAAAATAAAAATTTATAATAAAAAAATAAAATACAAGCCAAATATGAAAGATAATAAAACTGAAATCGAACAACTATCTCGTAGAGAAATCTTTAAATGACTCAAGAAACAAAACGAAAAAAACGTACCAAAAGAACAAAAACTCTAATTACACTCATTACTGTTGGAATTATGCTGAATTACTATTGAGCGTAAATCTTTTATCAATCTATACGCCCTGCCAAAACAATCTAAAACGCCTATTGCTTCATTAGATCCCTTATATGCTTTTATCTAACTCAAGAGGATATGGATAATCTTTCAGAATATACTTCAAGACTGAAATCAATATTTATGATGCAATAGCTTTTATTTACTAATGGAATTACACAAAATGACTTAGATGACTTGAAAAAGAATTTGAAAAATTACACCATCATTACAAGAAAAAGAAACAGAAAAAAATATAAATTACCAACATGTAATTTATGAAATCTGACTATGATGCTATGTGGAATAAAGAACATACCGCATTGTTAGATTCTACTACTCCTCAAACACCAAACTGATTATGTAGATAAACACTGGAAAATTATGGATTCTTACTTAGAAAATGATTCTATTCAAAAAGAATGTTTCAATTAACACTTATAATGAATTGAATAAATTAAAAGATGATACTGCTACTATTTCTGCTTTTGTTCAATATGTTTAATTCAACTTTTGATGTGTCTGATAAAAAGATTATTGTTAAGAAAGATGTAAATCTTCTTCTATTGCTGAATGGACCAAACCAAAGTGCTCCCATCTTTATTGCCCTATTGTTTCTAATTACATGACTGAAATCATTAACAATCTCAAGATTTTTAGAGAAACATGATGTTCATCAATCTTTATTCAGTACTACGCTCGCAGAAAGCAAAAATGCTTTTTGATACTTGACCAAAACATATTCACAATATAACAATACCATGATTAACTTACCTAACTTTGTTGGAAAAAGACATTGAAACACCAAAAACTTCAGCTCAAAGAAAATGGAATTACTCTTATTATTAACAAAGTCAGAAGATTCTGCCAAGAAAGATACTACTTCACAAAAATCCAACTAATTCTGATTACTCTAAGATTCTAAGAGTTTTTCATTTACTGTTAATATTACTAAAGAAAAACAACTACTACTGACTCAAAAGATAAAGACAAAGATAACAAAAAAAGAAGCAACAGAAGATAAAAAGAAACAACAGAGCAACAAATAAGGAGAACAACTAATGAAGATTTTTAAAAAGATTATGAAATTTATTTTTAGTTCCCTTTAAATGGAATTTAATATTAGGATTTATCCTTGCTCTTGTTGCCCTCTGCCCGGAACAATTTATACTTGCTTTTAATCAAACAAACTCCTAAAATTACTGAAGAAATGATTACGAAATCAACAGGAGGAACTACAAATATGTACGATTCAACTGTCAACCAATCTATTCTGATACTGACCAGACGAGATTATATTCGTTATGATGAAATCCCAACTAAATATATTGAACTATTACTTGCCACTGAAAATAAGAATTATTGGAATGAAAAAGGTCGTCATTTGAGACTCATCCTGCCCTGCAATTAAAAAGTCATGCTCAAAGTCTCAACTATCGAACAACAACTTATTAAAAAAATCTTGTTTTTCAAATCGATGTAAAAGATAGAACAATTGATAGAAAGATTAAAGAAATGCTCTGCTTTCTCAAAAATGGATTTAAACTTTGATAAGAAACAAATTTTAGAATGTCATATTAACTTAATCAATATGCTGAGTTCCTATGCTAACACTATTGCAATCACTTATTACTGACAAAGTTTCTAAAAAGATTTAACTCTGATGATGCACCAACATTATCTAAATTAGCTACAATTGCTGGACTAGGACACACCTTCATCTTACAATCTATATGATAATCCTGACTCAGCAGAAGAACGAAGAAATATTGTTTTACTGAAATGCTTATAACAATAATAAGATTACTGAAGAACAATATGAAGAGTCTCAAAACTCCAATTCAAGCAGCTTGAAAGAACGTTATTGGAGAAATGGAATAGCATGTCCCAAACTAAAGAACACAATGCTTTATGTAACTCTGCTCTAAACAATTCAAGAATTGAGCCATGATTTAGAAAAAAACACCAATGCAAATCTATACTGCTTTTAGACCCAAATGTCGATTCACACCAAAATCTACTTTTTGATAATTTTGCTTTATAAAGATGAAGAAGAACAAATGCTTCACTGTTATTGACCCTAATACAGTTTATGATGCCAATATGTGAAGAAATACAGAGCATCAGCTTTAAATAGACCCACACAACAAACACGTATCCAGTTCATCTATTAAAACCATTTGAAGATTAGTCCCGCTATTGAATATAATGTCTAGGAACAAATTATATTTTAGATTCAACCAATTATCTTTACCCTAGTCACAAAATGTACCATACCTGCCAACTTATGGAAATGTAACTGCTATTTGTTTTAAAATGTCATTAAACACCCAGCTATTCGTATCTTGAATAATGTTGTTCAAACAATGCTAAGAAATTCTGCTGAATGAACTTAGATACAGAAGAAACCTATGGAGATTCAACTGCATTAGGATTGAATGTTTCTACTGAACAAATGTCTCCTGCTTCTGCAACTCTTGCTAATAAAGGAATGTATAAGAAACCACAATATATTACTAAATTAGCCATTTAATGATGTCTCAGAAAAAGAAATTAAATTTAATCCAACAAGACTATGAAAGAAAGTTCACCGTATATATCTTATTGAAAATGATGAGTTCCCTAAATCAAAATGTCAACAGATGCTATTATCAATCACTATACATTATTCTGTTAAAACAGTACTGTTGATAGTCCCGAAGTTGCTCTGCAACACCCAATGATGCTCTGATACTTGGGCTACTGGAACAACTAAGAATGTTTCTATTGCTATTTGGAACTTTCATGATTCGCCCTAATGAATATGCTCATAGCGTTGATGTTTATGCTCACTCACAACAACGAGTATTTAAACAATTGATGTTAGCAATGAATGAAGGTAAAGATGTAAGCGATTGGGAAAAACCAGATACAGTAACAAGTTCTGACACTAATAACATGAAACCAACTGATGTTGATGTTAACTCATCTTATGTTGACAAATTCCCTGACCATATTTCACATTATCAGACACTGCGTCATAATACCATCAATGCTTATTACAAAAAAGATAAATTATTAAAAGTTGAAGATGCTGGCGTAGAAAAATACAAAGTGCCAAGTGATTATAAAGACATTATTGAATGTCAATCAAAATGCAAATGCAGATATGCTAAGATTATTCAATGCTTATCCAAATAATCCTTTATATCCAGCACTTATCAACAATAATGCTTATTATCAAGAACTATAAAATAAAGGTAGTCACTAAATTGCTACCTTTTTATAAGTTCATCCCTCAATATAATTTCTTTTTTTCTTTACTTTCTACATTCTCCCCAATATTATCATTCATTAAGAAGAAACAATTTGACTCAGGAGCATTCCCTCTGTTGTGAAGATATAATATTGATTATCATATTCATAAAATGATTTAATTTCACTTATTCTATTTTTTTATAAACTAAAAAAATAAAGTTATAACATTCTAACTCTTGATTATATTTTTAATCTTTCAAATGTTTCAAATTATCAATATTAACAAAATAGCAATAAGATTGATTAGTTTATTTTACTATAATTTTAAGTTCTAATCTTTTTAACAATCTTTCTAATTCAATCTTTTTCAAATGTAATTTAACAATTTTTCTTTTTTCTCTTTATATATACTCTTGATTCACTGTCAAATTTTTCTTAATACTTTTTATACTATTAAACTGCTTCATCTTCCTTTTTAGAAAATTCTATTAAATCATTAGCATATTTATGACTAAATCTTTCTATATGTTTTGATTTTTAAATAGTCTCACTTGATTATATTTTTCCATTCAATATACTATCAATACCCAAACTACCTGCTGTAATTTTCAAATTTGAAATTTTTTTCTAATATGACTGCTCAATTTTGCTTTTATGCATCATAATAGCACCTCTTTTCATTCAAGACATTTTCATATAATCTAGCTCTCCTTGTCTGCAAACCATTCCTCTGAATGAAAATAACCCTTGACATAATTTTTCATGTTTTTTTATAATACCATCACCAAATTATTTTTTTGCTCTAAATCATTTATTTTATTTTTTGACTGATGTATATTCTTTCAAATCTTCATCATAACACTACTACAACCTAATTTCCCTCAAAAAAATACTGTCTTTGAAAATGGACTCAAATAAAATTTAGCTCAGAATAAGAAGAAAAAAAGAATATTATTAAAGACTAAATTATTATCAACTGAATCTTTATAGATTTTAATGAGATTGACTGACTCTCATATACCATCTGTTCATTCTATATTCTCCTATTAAAGTTCGATATAAGATAATATCTAAAAAATCGAGGAAAATAAATGAAAAATAAGAAAAAAAGCCGACGCTCAGATTGCTATTAAGAATTGCAATTGTATTAGGAATTATTGGAACATTCTATTTTAGCTATGTCCACAAAAATTATGTAATGCCCAAACAAGAAGAGCAAAAATTGAAGAAGTTTCTAAAAAGTACCAGAAAAATACAAATGATTATCCAGATGTAAAAGAAATTAAAAAAATCAACAAATGAAGATGTAGTTGGTCGGATTAGGATTGTACCACTAATATTGATGAACCAATCTTACAAACTACTGATAATGATTATTATTTAACTCATTCTTTAACTAAAGATGAATTAGATGTCGGAAATCATCTTCCCTAGACGCTAGTTCAAATTCTAATTACGATAATAACTTTAATTTCGTATTCGCCCACAATACTTATATTGATAATAAATTTACTCAATTAAGAAAAATTCTCTGACCCAGAATTTAATAAAGTTCAATAAAACTTTCTATATCTTTACTGATAAACATGAAAAGATTACTTACAAAAATTATTGGACAAGCTTCTGATTCCACCAGCCATTTCCACTTTATACAGAAGATAATGTAAAACTAACTGTAGATAATCTAACAGAATACCAAAAATACTTAAAAGAATATACAGATATTACTCAAGAAAGTCATTGAAGATATTCACGTTGACTCTAAATTGCTCATTCTTACTACTTGTCTAAATTACAACAATTCAACATTCGTCAAATCAAAAGCTAGGATTAGAAATTCATCGTGAACAATATTAAACAAAACAAGAAAAAAATAAAAAGAATTCAAAATTCTTTTTATTTTTATTTTTTTGTGTTGACAAACCAAAAAAATTTCTTGTATAATATGACTATAAAATAAAAAAATAAAAAAATTAAATTTATGTGTTGACAAAACATAAGAAATGCTATATAATATACTTATAAAAAGAAATGAGGAATAAAAACATGACTAAAAACGAAAAGAAATCAACAGAATTACTAGAAGAATTGAAAAAAAGAAGCTCATGTAATTGAAGAAATCGAGATAAATTCGTCCCAGCTATTTCATCTATGATGGAATTTAATTGTTGCTGAACTTTACATGCTGAACTTATATTGTTTCAGATAAAGTTCGCAGACTGATTGCTAGACTTTATTGCTAACAAATTCAAAAAGTGTCAGACAAATAAAAAGAAAAACAGAAAAAGAAAGACTTTTGAACAAAATTATGAAAATTAACGTAAGCTCACCAAAGATACATTTAACAAATATTCATTGAATGAATTGCTCATCAGCCATTCATCGCTCAACAATCAGTTATCGAGCTCTCCGTGATTTTACTAAAAATCTAAACTTGAAACAATTGTCAATTCTAACTGCAATGACTCAATATTGACAATGAAGAAACTATTGAAATTGATTCAGATAGTTTCAAACTATTCCATATTAACTTTTAAAAATCATGCGCATCCCTATCGAAAACTCGTAATCTGACATTTTATCACAATGCCCAAGGAATACAAATTGCTTTGTTGAGTTCTAATCATCATCAATTGAAGATTTGACTTTGCCTATGTATCAAGAAAATCTGCTGTTCTAGCAAATTTTATCAATTTGTTTTGAAATCCTGACCAAGATAAGATTTTGGAAAATCTATCCATCTTGCTTCATTGACTGGAAAAACATATGAACTTGCTGAAGAACATAATAAATCTAAAAACTACTTTGTTGTATTATGACTCGTCATAATCAGGTCGTTATATTACTCACAATCACTCCAAAAACTATGGAATTGCTTTTCTAAAATGCTTTGCCTTGCTAATGTTGAAGATTTCAAACATAAATCTATTCAAACAAGAAGATGTTGCTTAATTATTGACTTTAAAATTTAAAATTGATATAATACTCCTACCAATAGAAAGAGCTAAATTATGAAGAAATATCCTATGCCTGAAGATAAGAAAGTTGACCCTACTAACGTTTTTCACTTTGCATTTTTCTGTAATGACCGCTTCGAGATCTCGAAATCAAATGCTTCTGATTTGATGAAATCGGAAAAATGCGTACATTCAAAACGCTATTCCTTATCAGATGCTGATGCATCAAACTTCTGATTTCCCGAATCTGTCCTAATGTTTTTAGGGCTCTGTAAACCCTTTTGGCCCCATACCCAAAGTTTTCTGGCTGGACTGCAAATCCAAGAACGTGCCCTGAATCCCACTCAGTCTCTTTTAAATAATATAAAAAGAAATTGTTTAATATGGACTTTGAAAAACAAAAATCAAAGAACTTTGATAAATTGATAAAAGACTCAAAATTTTATTGTCGCTCATACAGATCATTATGAGTCTGAATATACTAGTTTGTGTTTCTGCAGCCCTTATTATTCCCTGAAGATTTCTTTAGTCAGAAAATCCTATTACTGAATTAGATTTTTATGAAATTGCAGGTCAAACATTCATGTGTTACTCTTGATGTCTATACTCAATGTTTCCCCATCATTTGCTGAAACTCTGAAATTTTTCAAAGAATATTCTAATACACGATTTAATGACCTTTATGGGACTACTATTTAGAAAGTATCTGAATCACGCCTACTGAATATGATGAACGCTCTATGTGGGATTCTCTTTATGAATTTCAAAAAGAAATTGATAAAATGCCTCACAAAAAGAGTCTCCCAATTGTAGATGAAATCGATTGCTCGTCTTTGAAATCAGAAAAATCTAACTAATGATACTCAACACATAAAGATGTTCTTACATTGATTAAATATATTACTGAACAACTTAAAAAGAAGATTAACGAAAAAGCACTATTCTTATAGCTCCTTATTTTTGGACCAAACTATGAATGAAATATTAATACCAAATTTAATTATTATTGTAACAACTATCATTATCTATCTACTGTAGATAATATATTTCAAAAAAATTATACTAAACACAATAATATAACAAACACTTTTTACTCAACACTGTAAAATTATACTAATTCCTAGGTATTTTTTGTGTTCACAATATCCCTGCATTTGAGAAAAATTTTAAATTCTCTATTTACAAATATGCTTTGATTGTAGTCCCTAGGATTTATTTTACAAAAATACAATCAAAAATATTATAGCTGCTTAATGCTTCTTTCTCGCTGAAACATTTAAGATTGAGATAGAATTAGAATGCCTGCTCAAGACATTACAGTGTTATTGAAGAAATGACTCTAAGACATACAACTCTTAAACTTGTTACTAATGAAAGCTCATTATTCCTAACTCAATTATGAATGAGTCCATTATTGTAAATAATGACATAAAAGAATCTGTTACAGCTCATCCTATCTCTATTCAAATTAAAATTGATAAAGATATAGCCCCTTACTAAAACAATTATTAGAAGAAAGCTCACAGAGCTCAATCAAAATCTATTAAATAAAGAAAATTCAAAACCAACTATATCTCATGTAACTGAAGATATACTAGAATTAAAAGTTCTTATATGGACTAAGGATATTGAAACAGTCCCTTTGAAGAATTATCTAATTTAAAGTTCAGAAATCTATCAAAAAAATTCTCAAGAAAATAACTTATATGACTAATAAAAAGGAATAATATAACTATGAATATAATTTTTATATTCAATAAAGTCACCTTTGAGATTCCGATCCCTCACTGGAAGTCTTTATATTTTGGAGATTCCGTGCCTTACTGAGATAAATATGCTCATCAGCTTTAATATAGAATAACTTAGGATTCGTCCCAATCTATTTTTAGCCACCTTTAACTCTATTATAAAACAAAATCCGTTCTCATAACTTGTCTTATACTGCCTCTGCTCTAGACTCATCAAAGGACTCAGAATAATATAAATAGATACGATATAATAAATGATAAGCTTTTCACATTTTAGATAACCTAAAAGAAAACGAGTGCTTTTTAATGAAAAACTATTGATGACTCTCTCCTAGCTCCTGAGGCTCTTTTAAAGGAAAATGATTGGAAAGACCAACCATTAGCTAAATTGTCCAAGATAATTATACACCTTATGATGATAAAGCATCCCTAGAAGAAAATCCCAACAGAAAGAACTTTACATATTAAACATATTATGGACTCAACTAGATGAATATGAAAAACAAGATTCCCAATGGATACTGTCCAACTTCTATTGCTGATATTCCGCCGTTTCATATTGACAAAGAAAATGAACTTATCTATGGGCATTCAAATGATGACTGTTCAAATTGAACTTCATGCCCTAAAGCTTTTCCAAGAACGCAGAAACCGCATTGAAAGAACACCTTTCCAGTCCGACCCACTGTTCACGATTTCTACTCTAAGAATGTTGTTACAGCTCAATGATTTTCACCTTGTTCACATACACAAGATATTAGACGACCTCGTCATTCACACTTTAATTTTGCTCTGCCTGATGCTTATTCTCATGCTCGCATTATGCTTTATGCTAGATTGCTCCCATATGGACTTTGAATACCCAAAAAGAAGAAAAAGAATAGAGACTGCCACCAATTACTTCTACTGATGATGAATCAATCAGATTAAAAGAAGAAATCTTTAAACAATATGAAGCTCTTGATGAAATTATTAGATTAGGAGATTTGTATGGTGTTGATGTTCGTAGACCAGCACTTGATACCAAAGAGCTCATTCAATGGACTCAACATTGCTTTCTGTCGCTTGTCGTGTAATCACTGGATCTCGCTACTTCTATCGACGTTTACCAATTGTTCTTGATGTATTTGCTGAACGTGATTTAGCCCGTGGAACTTATACTGAAAAAGAAATCCAAGAGTTCGTTGATGATTTTGTTATTAAATTAAGAACAGCAAAATTTGCTAGACAAAAAGCATTTGACGAAATCTATCTCATGACCCAACATTTATTACAATTTCTATGGCGTGCCAAATGACTTTTCCACAGATCAAACTAAAATGGATTATCGCTTCTACACACTTTAGACAATATTGGTAATGCACCAGAGCCAAACTTAACTGTTCTTTGGACTGATAAATTACCTTACAACTTTAGACATTACTGTATGGAAATGAGTCATAAACACTCTTCTATTCAATATGAAGGTGTTACTACTATGGCTCAAAGACTTTGCTTTGTGAAAATGTAGTTTGTATTTCATGTTGTGTATCTCCACTTGACCCAGAAAATGAAGAATGCCATGCAAACATTCAATACTTCGGAGCTCGTATTAACGTATTGAAAGCATTGCTTACTGGATTAAATGGTGGTTATGATGATGTTCATAGAGACTATAAAGTCTTTGATGTTACAGAACCAATTACTTCTGAATATTTAGATTTTGATGAAGTATTAGATAACTTTGACAAAGCTTTGGAATGGACTACCAAGAATTATGTTGATGCTTTAAATATTATTCATTATATGACAGATAAATATAATTATGAAGTTGCTCAAATGCATTACTACCATCTAAGATCGCTACACATGGGATTTGCTATTATGGATTTGCTAATCTAGCAGATTCATTATGTGCTATTAAATATGCTAAAGTCAAAACAATCCGTGATGAAAATGGTTATATTTATGATTATGAAGTTGAAGGTGACTTCCCTCGTTATGGTGAAGATGACCCACGCTCAAATGAAATGGCAGAATGGTTGTTAGAAACTTATTACCACAAACTTGCTAAACATAAATTGTATAAGAATGCTCGATGCATACCATCTATCCTTACAATTACTCAAACGTGCTATTCTAAACAAACTGCCAACTCACCTGTTCACAGCCTATTTATCTAAATGAAGATGTCCCCAAATTACTCCAAAACTGCATTCTTCTCACCATGTCTCAACCCATCTAACAAATGTTCGATTTTGATGCTCACAAAATCTGAACTCATTATCCAAACTTGACTTCAACATGCTAATGACTACTTTCATTAACAACACAACTTGCTCCTAAAGTTCATTGAGCCAAAACTTATGAAGAACAAGTTGATAACCTACAAATCATTCTGATTTATTTTTGAAACATGTCAACACGTTAACTTAAACGTAATGCAACTTGAAGATGTTTACGAAAAATTATGACTTTCTAAGACGTAATACTGAATCGCCCTCACTGCGTAACATACAAAAATATTTAACTAACACAAAAACTGAATTAACTCAACGTATTTCATGAAATTTTAAATGGATAGAATGAAAAATAGAGACATATTTTTACATGCTCTTTTTGTAAAAGATAGTTCTATGGAAATTATTTCAAACTAATTTTAATTTTTAAAGATATTTTATAAAATGATATTAAAAGTGATAAAATAACAAAAGGAGAATTTTTGATTGATGAAAACAAATCATTTTTATCACTTATTACGCCTGTGACTGTTAACTTTACCATTGTTCCAAATTTTTAGACTACGATACTGATGTTGATACAAAAAGAGTTTTTAACAAATACTGAAACTCTAAATACCAAAATCAATCCCTATGATTGACTCAACAAATGTTACTTTTTAGAAAACCCCTACTCCACCCTAAGAAAAATATTGTTGATACAAAAGCTGGAACACATGAAAAGTACACTTCTAAAAATCTTAATGATGCCCATACATGAAATAACTTATAATTATTTTACCAACATTACCACAAAACAAATTCATTATAAAAGTGCTGAATGATAACATCCCATATTATGTATATGTAGATACTAATTATTGAATTATTATAAAGATTCATATGGATATTATATGTATCTTTATACCTTTTTATTACTATTATCATAAAAAGAGTTCAAGAAATTAGCTTCCTTTTGTACAGTGCTTACCACGCATCATCAAAATTTCTCCCAGCTCGTTTTTATTGAAATCATGAAGAACGAATCAAAACTGAATTAGACTGTTTTAGTACGTGACATTTATCGTATAGAAATGATTACAACAAAATGGAAACAAAAATATTTTTGATTTCATTTTTTGAAAGATTTTGTTACAATAAATGAAATAAAAATAAAAAGAAAAAGAGATTCTATATGCTAGATTCAAAATTATTAAAAACCTCGTAAAAACACAACAAATGCAAATTGATTATTAAAGGTGATTGAATGATGCTGACTATATTACAGAAGATACATCTTTTGACTATTGATGAACTGAAAGAATCATTGCTGTATTTTAATATTTTGCTAGATTTATTCAATTTTGACAATGATTACAGACGCAAAACTCGTGATTACAGAATAGATATTAGAGATGAGTTTGATAGACTCTTTTACCCTTTTATCTTGAGCTTTCAATGATAACTTTTATCAAAAGTTCTTTAGAATTAAAGAAAAATAAAGAAATCCTTTTCAGAAAGACTACTGTTTTAGATGAAGATAATTTTGAAGATGTACATTATGTACCACTTCAAAATATTAAGGATTACTATTATATGATAGTTTTTGCCATATTATGAGCTCAGTTCATAACATTGTAGACATATACATTGATTACAAAGGAATAAATATGATGTAGCTCAGGAATGCTATAGAGTTCTTGCTGAACTTATGGATATGGATCATGATACTTTCTTGAGCCATGAAGATGACTCAAAGAAATAGGAAACAGAATAAAGACAATCAGAGAAAATGCTTCATTAAATCAAAAATGAAGTTTCTAAATATCTTGCACAGCAAAGAGAAATTTGCTATTGAATTAGGAGTCATTTTTCTCCAACATTAGTAATTTTAAATCACTATCAAACTTTAATATTTCTGTAAAACATTAACAGAAAATATTAAAGAATTAAACTATGCTGATTTTAATATAGCAAAAGAAACAAAAGATAAGCTTTGATATGATAGATTTGTTTTATGCTAACAAGAATTTATATGAGAAATTGACTCATCAGAACAAGGAAAAGGAGCAAATTAAAATATTTACTCCTTTTTTTCTTAGTGTTAAAACAATCGACTCTAGCTGTTTCTCTGTAAAGTCGATACATTTATCGAAACACGCTTTTACAGTCCTAGCAATTAACTAGTGACGATATAACGACATTTAAAAATCGTCTGATTATAGCAAAACAATTTTCAACTATTAAATTCACAATTTAGAAATATAAAAATTTTTCAGGCTTTTTGTTCTTATAATCTATACATTCAAAAATCAATTCAAATTAGAAAGAAAGACTTATATTAAATAAAATTCTTTTTCTTATTGTCATTAAACTAATTACTGTAAATTTATCTAAATTATCATAAAACAGTTGTTTAAAATCTTGAACATTTTTGACGAGTTATAGACTAGAAGTCCTTTTTAAATACTCTGATGTTACTAATTCTCCATTTTCATTTTGTTTTTAAAACCAAAAAGAATTTTGATGCTCAAATTTAACTGAAAATTCATTTAATGATGTTTCACAACAACTACTTTTTACTTTGTCGCATTTTACCGAACACTTAGTTTTTCTTTTGCTAATGAAATCAATTTAACTACAAATCCTCAAATTCATATTTCAGCTCTATGCGCTTCCTTCCTGCAAAAATGAAATTATAAACATTTTTCCTGTTTAATTTATCTAATGTTTCCTCGTCTCGATATTGAAACACTGATTTGTAATAATCACTTTTTCCAATTTTGAGATTTTATCAAACCACTCACTGCCCCCGCCCCTTTGTAATATAGGGAAATAATTTACATGTCCCGATTCAAACTGGAATTTCTACAATCACATCTGCTGATTAAATGTTTTTCACTGAATATTTTTATTAAAATATACACTTTCAAAAGATATCCCTTTGTTAAAAAAATTTATTGAAAACAATTTGTAAATGTTTTACAGATCATATATCAAATTAAAAAATCAGAAAAGAACTTATTTAATATAATTCTTTTTATATTTCTATAAAACTATCTTAATTTTGTATTTGTTATAGCTTTGATTTTATGTGAATAAAGTATAATAAAATCACAAAAAAATCACATTCTGATATTTATAATGCCAAATTTAGAATAATATAACTATGAGTTTATTTATTTACTTTTTCTTACTAATAAAGATTTATATAAAAATACTATTCTCTGGAGAAACTTCTAAATTCTTATCAATGCACCCTAAAACTTTACAAAAGAAAGATAGAGAGCTATACAATTTGAAAGGACTGCAACTAATAGAAGATTCCTAACAAGAGAAAACTTTAATAAAATTACTAGAAGAAAACAATTTGTTTTTGATGATTCTAAACTAATGAAACATGACATAATTTATGCTCGTGTATCTAACTCCAAACAAAAACAACTGTTTTAATTAGTATCAACAACGAAGATCTCATCTTTGAAACAAAAATCACAATTTACAAAATCCTATCATTTTAAAGGAGTCTTCCTGATTGAATGCCCACAGACCAAAATTACAACAACTGCTTAAAATGTCTTGAATAATAAAATTAATAAAATCTCATATAACTTACAAAGATAGATTAACTATATTTGATTCAACTATTTAAAATATATATTTGAAGAGATTGACTCGAAATACCAAACTCTTTATGAATATGATTACGAAACTCTAACAGAAAAAGAGAAAGAAGAAATCAATAAGGAATTGAAGGAAATCAATGAGAAGAAAGAAAACAACTGAAAATCCTATTCCAACTATAATAAGAACTCACAAAATTAGAATATATCCGAATAAACATAATCAAGAAGTTTTTCAAAAATATTATGATTATCAGTCAATATGGAACAGTATCAATAGATGAAAGAAATGCTCAATATAAAATCTATAAAGAAATGAAATCTACTGATTATATATCTCAAAAAAAGAATTAAATAAGAATTATTTTTCCACATACTAATAATCTAAGGAAGAAAATGAAAATTTGATTGGGAATACAATTTTCATTGTAGACTAAGAGATGTTCAATTTGATAATTTGTGCCAGTTCCAGATAATTATTTTAATCCAAATATGCCCAATCACAAAAATTCCCAAATACAAGAAGAAAAAGATGTTGAATCATAAGAAAGTCTCCAAGAGTTTTTGATACGTCCAAATTTTTTCTACCAAAATCTCAAAAATCTAAACTGAATATAGATTTACCAAAATCAGAATGTCAAGAATTAAGATTTAATGCCAAAATAACAGATGATTTTCGCCCTGTTGAAAAATAATAGTATGTTATTATAACTGTTGAAACACCCTTTGAAGAAAAATTTGTAATATCCAAACAGTCAACAGTATTGATGTAAATGTGTCTATTGATTATTTAAAGAAAGATGATTTAACTAAAGTACTGCCAATTTTTATTTATTGCCTCAAATCTTTATTTAGACAATATGATAAGATTAAATATTACTCAAGTATCACTCTAAGAAAAGAAATAAAAATCCATATTATATTCATACCAAAGTCTATCGCGAAACGATAACCAAGTCTGAATAATGCTTATACTGTTCTATAATATTCAAGAGCAAATTTGAATAATATACTAAATCATTTCTTTTGATAATTACAATAGGATTGTTATTGAAGATTTAGATGTTAATTCTATGAAAATGAATAAAAGATTATGTAAATCATTACATAGAAATGCTTTTTGAGCGATTTAAACAAAAAGATGATTAACAAAGTTCTGAAGAATATGATGTAGAATTTATATTAGCCGATAGATATTTCACCTAGCCTCGCCTGTTCAGAATGTAAAAGCCTCGTTAAAACAGGTGATGAAAAATTATTTTTATGCGAGACAATATCAATGACCATGATACTTATGTTTGTTATAATTGTGGTACAATTCAGATAGAACTGAAAATTCCATTTTTGAATTTAAACAATTATGAAAAATAATGCTAATTAAAAATTAGTAATTTCATATTGCTATTGAGCCCAACTGTAGTCGTACGCTTGCCTCGTTAAATAAGAATGCTAGCAATCAACCTCTGACTTGAGTTATTGCTTTTTCGGGAGAATACTCTTGTTGAAAGTTTCTCATGACAGAATACGCAACCTGAGGGTTGAATATAACAAAGTATATATACAGAAATATTGATTACGATATCTCACTTATGTTTTAATATACTTTCCACACCTACTGATTTGATAAATTTTTTTGGATTTTCCTGGCAACAGTAGATTGCAAAATCAATCCACCAAATTCTTTTGATGGTTTAAACCAAATTGAATCAACTCTTGACCTGTGATAAATTGTGTTGAAATTGTTTTGACTCACTTTAAACATAGAAGTCACAGTTTAATTTCAAATGTTGGCAAACCTTGTTTTTACACTTTCAACTAGGATTGATAATAAAAGCAAATTTTTGAATTTTACTTTGCTCAGCTAGGAAAACAAGTTCTCCAACTGTTTTTGAGCTTTAATGAATGTGTGAGCTCTTCCCTGACAAAAAAATTTGAAAAGATTTAATCATTTCAACAATTTCTGTTTGATTTGTAATTGCTAGCCTAGAACTTCAAAAGATGAAAGAGTAACAATTTCGTTACTCAGCTGCATCTTTTGAGCTCTATAATGTATCAATCAATCAGTCCCACTGGAGAGCAATATCTAAGAACACCCATCTTTTGAAATTTCTTAGAATACAGATGCTCGGATTTGGCCAATTGCTGTTTCTTCTTAAGATATGTTCATAGGAAGTACTTCACAATCAGCATTTCCTGCCACTTCACCATTTGTTTGTTTTACCCTCAACCAAACGACGAGAGCTCTAATTGATCTCGCATCGGAACCTGTAATGAATCTTCAACAAACTCGCCAATGTCTTATGATACCAGATTCTAACTTATTCCGTCAAAGATCAAGAATTTTACCGCCCAGCTATCTTTCATTAGTGTATTTTGAGTAAATCACGACGTCTTCCTGCTCCACCCAATAAAATGCCCAATCAATACTCTTCAAAATCTGTATGTTTTTCTCCAATTTGTTTTTCTGCATGAGAACTGTTCCAAAATCTGTACCCGTCCATAAAAGCTCGTAAACTCCAAATGATTTACCAACGAAATCAATTTTTAATTCCTAGCTCCTGACTGCAACAGAAACAAATCTATCTTCGCCAATATGAATCTCAAATGTCAATGTCTTGTTTTTTACTACGCACTCATCACGAACACAACCACCACATATCAACTTTTGTCCCTTTAATTGATAATTCTTTAACTCAATAATTCTAATTTCAGTCATAATTCTTTCTCCTCTTCATTTCTATATTTATAATACAACAAAAATCCGATCAACAATAAAATAAAAATATTTACTTTTAAAAATTATTTTGTTATAATGAAATTGTTCTCAAAAGTGCTTAAAAATTTGAATAGAATAAAATAAATTGGAGAACAAAAATGAAAACACAAGATGTTATCGGAAACAAATATAAAGCCTGAAAAGGATTATAGACGCAAAATTTGACCCTAGCAAGTCATTTAATCTTAGATTAGATGGCAAAGCTTTCCACTCATTTTACAAAAGAAATGAAAAAGCCATTTGATGAAAAGATTATATGAAATTTTCAAAAGAAACTTTAAAAATACTTATGTAAACTGTAGATGGCGTAAAAATCGGCACTATCAATCAGATGAAATCTTTTGGTCTTATTTAATGATAGTCCCAAAATCAATAAACACATGGTTTGATAACAAAGTTCAGAAAAATCCTTACTATTGCTACATCAATCTGTACTAAGCAAATTCAACTCTGAATATAACAAATTGGACAATTTGGAACTAAAGAATTTGGTTTCTTTGATGCAAGAGGATTTGTAGTTGATACACTTGATGAAGTACAAGAATATTTAGAATGTTGAGTTAATGACTCAATTAAAACTCTGTTTATTTATATGCTTTTGATAAAGTAAAAGAAAATAGCCAATCTCACAAAGCCCTTTGATGAATAAGTAGTTAAAGAAAAATTGATTTATTGAAGAATAGGTGATTATTATATTTGACCGAAATATAGAAAAAGGAATTTTTAATCAAAGAATATACTACATTCAAAAAAGAACAATATCCACAACATTTGAAAGATAAGACTGTCACTAGAAGAAAATTCAAATTATGAAACTTTGATAATGTTGTTGCAGATATTGGTTGACCATTTTTAGAACGTGAAAGCACCACCTGCACAATAATCAGATTATTACCAGTTATACTAAAATTGCGTGAGCGATTTATGCATGTGGAACACAAATAATGCTTATAAGTTACACTGATTACATTACTGTGAAACATGATATCCTGATTTGTTAATCCACCGTTGCGATGTGGGTGCTGATAGCCGTCCTGAAAATATCTAAATAAGCTAAATAAGAAATTAGAGCTCTGATACAGAGTGGTCTCACTTGGACGTAAATCATGAAAATTTTAACTGGCTCACTAAACAAGTTAAACCCTCCTGTGCAACCTCAGGACTCAATTACTCTAAAATTAAATGATATTCCTAGAGGAACAACAAGCTAACACTAGGAAAGAGAAAACTTATTTTGATGGTGGAGTCTCTCTTCTATTGATAACCATGGAGAATCCATTGAGAAGTAGCTGGTGGCCTCAAGACTTCTTAGATCAGCAAGAAACTGAAGAGTCCATCATTGATTGCTTACACTGAGAATTGCGCTACCAAGATTGATTACTCTATTTCTCGTCGATGGCTCCATTATTTGAGCTTCATCAAGATGATTCTATCTTTATGAATCAATCGATTTTTATGAAGATTGACTCCATAAGATGAATTTAAATTATATGGAATGTATGGGTAAAATAATCTGGTAGTTACGTTAATAATAAATTTAAAAAGACTTTTCATTGAAAATATATTACCAATGTGGCTCTCCATTTACTTTTTTGTGGAACAATATACAATTGTTGAAATGCAACTAGACTGACTTTGCTTTGTATATCTATGATAAAATGAAAGAAAATAAATTCTATGCGTTTTGAAGAAATGACAATTGATAAAAGTCTAGAATCGAAATTGTCTATTCAACTAAGAGAAGAATATACTACCAAAGTTAGGTATATCTCTAGACAATACAATGAAGAAGTCTTGATATGATGAAAACCGAAAATTCTTCTTGTTCTATTGCCAGAATATAAATTCTTGAATTATTTGAATGATGTTCACTATATAAATTTATTGAATATCGTGTAGCTCAAACCAAGAAAAGAAATCCTAATTATAATTTCACCCAGAGATTCGACTATACAGAAAACAATTGTTAAACTCATGTATTTTATTTGTTTCAAACAATTGGGTGGTAATAAATTATTGTCTTCAGAGATAAACTTGAAAATATGACTGAATTGGTTCATCGTTATATTATGGAACGTGGTCTGCTGCGAACTGATAAATCAATTGTTGCTTTTGGATTTGGTTCGTCATCTTCAAAATATGGAATAGTTGTAAATTTAATTTCGTCCTCGTATGAAATATCGAATTTTATATTAGTTCCTCATTTTTGCTCAAGAGTTCCTGAATTACGTTTGCACCCACCCCATTTGAAACTAATGGAACGAGGTACATATTCACAACATTTCGAACGACATTATGATTACCTAGATTGTTGATTATCACCAAAAGAAATCTATACGATTTAAAAGATTCAATTTTATTACCCATAATGCTCTCTGCTGTTATGAAAGGACATTCATCCTATCTATTACATTTTAATGTATGAAAGAAAACAGATTAGGTTCACATATAAAAATGTACGGTCTCACCTTGCGCCTCAAATGAAAATAATAACGAACCCCTTACACACACGGAAACAAGGAAAGACCTTTTACATGTAATTAATGTCGCTAAATGCCTTTATGACATTTTAAGAAACCAGAATTGAATCAAAGGATTTGAGAATAAAAGAAACTGTTGCTGTTGTAAGTTTAAAGACTATTTCACCTGCCAAAGACAATGGACTACCTTGAGTTCTTTCTGACGGGTGTAAAACAATTAAAGAAACCACAACACCCAAATCAAGGAAACATTTAGTTTAGGAAACGCAATT